>BNJU01002717.1_pt1 | contig 657334 bp, 781 predicted proteins | sample 8539281 | NCBI WGS metagenome assembly BNJU01 (sample SAMD00202456, study PRJDB9452) | human saliva metagenome | isolation source: human saliva | place: Japan | reverse complement strand
TGTGGACGGCGTCCCCATAAATCGACAGAAGGCTTCCTCGAGCCTCAGACGCCTTTGACACCCACCATCGGCATGGAGCTTTTAACGTGCTTGCTTTTGACTCTTGTCGGCATTGAAAAAGGAATCTAACGGTGTAGACGTTTGCAGCAGGGTCTTCAACCTTCATTGTGGGAGCAAAGAGCTGCACTGAGTCGGTATTGGAGGCGTGGCAAAATTGATGGCAGGGGCCTGCGGCAAGGGTCATATTGACGGTCTTTGCGCCTCTTGTTCGCCGCCTTGGCGGGTGCCGCCACTCTTCATTGTGTTGCCACAGCTGGCAAAGCGCCAGCGCAAAGGGCGAGATGAACAATATGCTCTTCATTGCTGTTTTTAGGAGGAGACACGAAACAGGATAATCGTGTCTCCGTAGTTTGCTGATGATTAATTATCAATAGCTTTCTGCAATAAAGTAGAACTGACCGGTAACATCGTTGAAGAAAACGGTATAAGGTTCCTGCACTATACGCGTCCCGCCGATATGCTGGTTATGTTGGCCGTTCCGTATGGGAGGTCAGAGCCTCCCCAATAAACTGTACCAGATCCAGAGAATTTAAACTCGCCGTCAGCATTATGAAAGTAACCGTTGTCGTCCGGTTGTGGTTTCTCGGCACCTGTAAAGATGCTGAAACAGAGCTCGCACACCAGCCGACGTTACGTTCCGTGAGTAGAAGTCGCCAGCCGTGAAAACAGCTGCGTGCTGCGTGGGAGTTCCGTGGTATGGCTCTATGGAAGCGGTTTCATGGCCCTTGTGTCAACAGTGACGGTACATAACACCGGCGGTCTTGATAATAAAGAGTTACCGTCGCTCAGCTCTTGGTCATATCTGCTGTTTCCGCTACATTGGTAAACTTTGTCTCGTAATCAATTTGTTTATCCCATGAACTGTGGTTCTTAACCAGCTTGAACTGGCCGTTTGCAGGGAAGCGCAATTCAGTGTAGGAAATCTTTCCAGCACCTGTTTTACGATCGTGTCCCTGCCCGTCAATCGCTGGCACAATGGCGCCATCAGAACGGCCTCACATTTGCGGCTCCGTTTGTTGTTCCGTACCGTTACCGATGCGGCCTTATCACACACCACTCGGCAGGAGCCGCATCTTTAAAGCCCAACATAGTATGAAAGCAGCACACTGACGGTGATAGTATTTGAGAAGATGGTATCGCCTGCAAAAGCTGCTCGCACGCGCACATACGCTGTGTGTGTTGCAGGAACGGTGCTGGAGCATAGTGTAATCGGTTCCGAGTGCGCGGTGGCAGTGTCGGCTGATGCCAGCTCGCATGCAGTTTGTTGTATACTCCTGACTGGAAGGGTTTTATAACCGCCAACTGATGTGTGCATCAGCCTCAGCCGTCTTGAACAGTCTTTTGTCCATGTGTTGTTGGCAGAAATCTGCACCTGATAGGTTGCGTAAACGGCCGGAAACCGTAAGCTGGTTGAGACGTGAAAGGCACACTGGTTGACGTTGCGCACAACGTCAGCAACGACGTTGCATAGGTCAGTATTCGGTACAAAGGTGTCAGGATGCTGAATAGTGGGGTTATGTTCCGCGTCATCACTGCAAGCTGTAAAAACAACTGCACCTGCAAGCCAGCAGCAATGCTGATTTTTATGGAAATTCTACTGTTTCTTTATTGATTGTGTTTGAGAACGCGGTTAAACCCGTTCTCTCGGGTAGTCTAACATGTATATGGATTTTTAGTATCCGGGTTCTGAACGAGTTCGCCTTTTCACCTGATCGGCTGGTGGTATTGCAAATACATCGTTGCCAGGAAATTGCGACCATTCTTGGCATTCCGGCCTTTGTAAGCTCCAGTTACCATTGTTGTTTCAAAGCATCCGAGCGAATGAGGGTAGGTCTGCATAATCCTGCAGTAAAACTCGCGACTCCATCTCATCGCATATATCCTAAAGGGTATACCCTACCTTTGTTTATAGCATGCGCACAGAACAGTGCGTTGATGGCTGCTGCCGTCTGTTTGCTATGACTGCTGTTCCGCATTTAGTCGTGCCGTAGCCTCTGCATAGATAAGGTTGGCATCGGCAACGCAGCGCAAGAGAAGTCGGTGTCAGGATGCAGGTATCAAGCTGTGGCCTTTCGCCTCCAATGGTCTTAAAGTGTCTCCATTTCGCAACAGCAAACGCCATCAGTAAAATGTCACTGAACCCTCACGCGTCCGATGGTACCGTCTATGCCATCATGAAGCGCGATCATCACCGGCAGCCGCTGGCATTTGGGTACACGAGAACGTCAGGGTGCGTCGTCATTTGGGAAAGACAATTTCTCAGCTCAACTCCTTGCGCGCACGTGGAAGTCATTTCACCCGGGTCTGTCCTGTGCCATTTAGGTAGCGTGAGGACGTGCCTGAAATACGGCGTGCATGCTACCATCAAGGTTGAAGCCATCAAGAAGCGGGTTCCTGCCGTGATGTAGTTTTAACACCATCCTGCGCGATGCGGAAAACACCTTCAGCGGCAGGCACTTGTTTCACCACATTATCACCCATGAATAGCTTTTGTGGCACGCATGGACCCGTAGTGCAGTGGTTGTTAAGGACGATGGTCGGATGTCATTACTTTTAGCATACTCAGCAGCTTTGGCCCACTGGGCGTACCAGCATAAACTTCAGCATTCAGATAAAGGCGTGCGGAGAAGCATCCATACGGGTAGCCTGTCGGCACGACAATATCCGGGATCTGTTGATTTCTTGCCTGGCCCGCAGAAAGTTGCGGCTCAACTGCGTAGAGTCTCACTTTCAATCCATGAATACATTTCGGCACGGGTCTTAGCACTGGTTTAGTAAATTGATTCTGCAAAATGGTACGTTTCCGAAAGCATCCATAAGAAAATAGTATTCGATACGCACGAAGCGTGCTTCGACTGTCTTAGTAGCATCTACACCTCCACATACATTGATATATTGGTTTACAATATGAAACGCCAGTGGTAAGGCGTGCAAAGAATCCGTTTAACGGTGGGATGCTGGCATCTGGTATGTGTTATAACAGAACCGCCTGATGCCATTATCGCTAGGTGGCATATCACTGCAAATCGGCGGTTAGCTCATAGAATTCCAGCTGACGGATGAAAACCGGAGGTACCTCCGTCCAGACCGTCAACGTCACCTCGCCATCACCAGTACTGTTTCCTGCCATGGCTAAGTTGGCGTAGCACTGATAGAATCAGGCAACAGGGTCGACCTGTGTGTTCATATTGGGGTTGATGGGTGTGAGCATTAAGGTCGCCCGATGGCTGATGTCAGCCCTAAAGAGAGGACAATGACAGTAGCAGAAAACAGACTTTTAATATTTTTGTTCATGATTTAATGTACTCTTAAAGTTAGAAGTTCAGATTTAGACCTACGATAACAGAGAATGGACGCGGATAGATATTGTTATCGTATCCGTTGAAGATTTCAGGATCGAGCCCTTTATATTTGGATATTGTGAGCACGTTAGATGCGGTGGCGTAAAGACGTCCGCCAATACCATTCCAGGTTGCATTCTTAAACAGCTTGTCGAAACTGTAACCTACGGTGATGTTATCAAGTTTGAGGAAAGAGGCATTGTGTACCCATTTGTCGGATAATTGAGCTGAAAGGTCATCGTTTGCCATCCTTCGGCAACCGCTTCTGCCGTTTTGTTTGTGAGGGCATTGGTTGAAGAGAACAGTGCATTGGGGCTGACGTTACGGAAACCTAGGCCTACACCATCAAACACATAGTTGCCTAAGTTTGCACGTAATGCAAATCCGAAATCCCAGTTATTATGCTCGAGGCGTGACGCGAGGCCCATGGTAACGGGAGGTGCTGGCGATTTATAGAAGTAACGGTCGGCATTTGTTATCTATCCGTCGCCGTTACGGTCAACAGACGTTCTCAATGGCACGGCCATTACGATCTATGCCCGCTGGAAAACCCAGAAAGAGTTCATAGGATGGCCTACCTGATTGTATTCAAGATACTTGTCTAAGCCAAGAGATACGATGGTATTTGCAACGGGATTGCCGTTATTGCTTGCACCATTAAGGTCAGTAATTTCGTTGTGGTTGAAAGTAAAGTTATAATCGAGAGTCCAATACCATCCACGACTCTGTATTACTTTCCAGCTGACAGCCTCCAAACCTGTATTTTTCATTGAACCGATGTTCTGCCAAGCCTGATTTCGGAATGCCGAAAGAGCCTCTGTTGGCGCATAATTAAGCAAATCGGAAGTCTTACGATAGTACCAGTCGAGGGTTCCACTGAGGCGCTGGTTGTTTATTCCCCAGTCTAATCCTATATTATAAGTGGTGGTAGTTTCCCACTTTAATTTTGGAGTGTGGTTGTCAGGACGATATAATATACCGTCGCCTCGGCAGGATAGAAAAGCTCCTGTGCCTGTAGTGCGGGTGTAAAGTAGGAATCCGAGCATAGTCGTTGTCGACATCCTGCTGACCAGTCTTACCCCATCCGAGGCGTAATTTGAGGTCAGAAAGCCACTTCATATTTTTGAAAGCATTCTCATCTTTCACTCTCCGGGCAAAGGCTAAAGATGGGAAGATAGCCCAGTGATCTTTGAAACAGGACGAACCATCATCGCGAACGGTTGCTGTAAGATAGTAGCGTTCCATGATGTTCCAGTTAGCTACGGCCGAAGAAAGAAACAAGGAGTTCTCAGACTTTGTGGCATAAAATAGAGAGGAGAATACTGTCCTGACAGGTTTCCTGATGCACCCGTCGGATCCAAGCTGTCATTACAAAGCTCCTGTTTTGGTATTATTGGCAACATAGAAGCCCAGTAGTTATTATTCTTGCTGTTCCAGAAGTGCTGATACTCATAACCTCAACATGATGTCAAAGTGATTTTTGGCAGCATCATTGAAATCATGGTAATACTGTGCATAAGTACTCAACGATAAGTTGCGCTTCAGAATTGATTCGTAACCGTGTTTCCCATAGTAGGAATCGACGTTACTTTGATAAGCTGGCGTTAGATCGGTAGTTTGTTTACCTTTGGCAATATCGGCACCAAGGGTGGCATGCAAACGTAAATCTTCAAAACCGTGCACTTTATAATCAAAGTCGGCACTTCCAATAAACTCACGACTGTTGGCAATATCTTTCTTTTCGTTCAGAAGAGCCAATGGGTTTGCCGTTGCCAGTTCGTTATAAGTGTATGGCCAGTTTGTATCACTGTAATTACCAGCCTTGGGCCATGTGAAGTAGCCATTGAAGTTTTTGAGGGTCTGGTCTACGTAATAGCCGAACGATTTGTTGCCTTGTGCATCGATAGTCTTTACAGTATGAAAACGTGATGTATAGGCGTAGGGGCTCTGGGTTGGGTCCATATTGACAGCTGCTCCTACTGCACCACCTTCGGCAAAACGGCTGTGAGCGTACATACCTTTTGCATTGAGGTTAATGTTTAAGTGGTTATTGAGGAGCGAAGGACTCAGATTAAGCGATGCCGTAACACGCTTAAAGTCGGATGTTTTCAAAATACCTTGCTGGTCAGTATACCCTACTGATACACGATAAGGCAGCGTATTGCCAACAGCTCCTGATACAGTTACGCCGTGGTCCTGACTGGGAGCTGTACGGTAAATCAGGTCTTGCCAGTTTGTGTTGGCTGTACCCAGCGCACTGTATGCGGTTGAATTTTCTCCCCATTTATCTTTAACGAGGGCACGGAAGCCATCTCCATCAAGTACGTCGACGGTATTTTTCTTCATACTTACCGTCATGCTACCGTTATAAGAAACCTTTACTCCACCTTTGTGTCCTTTCTTAGTGGTGATAATAATAACACCATTCGAACCGCGACTACCGTAGATGGCCGTTGCTGATGCATCCTTTAATACATTGAAACTTTCAATGTCTTGTGGGTTAATTGTGGAGAGAATGTTAGCCACTCCTTTCACGCCCGTAGTTGTCAATCAGGCACGTTATCGATGACGATTAAAGGGTCGTTGCTGGCATTCAGCGACGACGCCACGTATTCTAATATTAGATTTGCCACCGGGCGTACCGCCTTCACTGGTAATATTAACGCCAGCCACCTTGCCTGCAAGCATGTCTTGTGGATTCACCACAACACCTTTGTTCTTGGAATCGGGCTTAAGAGCTGCCACAGAACCTGTTAAGTCTGACTTCTTGGCAACACCGTAACCGATAACTACCACTTCGTTGAGCGACTTTTCATTACCTTCTTTTAGTATTACACTCATGTTGAGCGTAACCGTTCCTTTATAACTAGCATAGCCAATGTAGTCAATTGTTACCGTTGCACCACTGTTTGCGTTCAGGGTAAAGTTCCCATCGACGTCGGTTACTGCGCCTCCGTGTTGTCCCTGTACGCGTACAGTTGCTCCCGTTATGGGTTCACCAGTAGCATCTGCTACATGTCCTTTCACAACTATTTGCTGTGCAAGAACTCGTAGCCGACAACGCCATTCCACACAAAAAGTGTGTAAAGGCTCTGCGAGGCATTGTAATGATTACCTGCTTCATTTTTCTTGATTTTTAAGTTTTTACTTGTTTATAATTATTTGTTTCACTTATATTCGTGCAAAAGCGATTAATAAATCGTCTTCTTGTCATTATATCTCAAAGAGTTGTATTGTGAAAAATATAGTCTTAGGTATGATGTTCGTTGCAAATTTATGTGTAATTTAGATACGTCAAACTTTTTAAACATAAATCGTTTATTCTGTAACGCAAACGTTTGCATTGACTTAGGTCAAGATATTTTCGTTGATATGAATGTTACAAAAGTCTTTTTCCTATTTTTGTGTTATGAAAAGTAATTGGCTTAAGCTTAAGAAGAAATAAATGGAAAGGAATATTCCTATAACGATGGAAAAGATATAGCCAGGGAGCTTGGAGTCTCGGTGGCTACGGTATCGCGTGCATTACGTGACAGCCCACGCATTAGTGAGGAGCAGCGTGTGAAATTAACCGCTACGCGCGTGAACATAATTATATTCCTAATGTGTTGGCAGAAAGTTTGCGCAACAGCAGAAAGAAACCGCTAAAAATCATAGGAGTGATTGTCCCACAGTTTGCACACTTCTACTTTTCTTCTGTATTAAGTGGGATAGAACAAGAGGCAACATCGAGAGGATATACGATAATTGTGGGGCAGAGCAATGAACAGTATGACCGTGAAGTATTGCTTTGTCAGCGCTTTTATGAACATAAGGTTTGTGGAATTATCGTTTCTCAAGCTAAGGATACACAAAAATACGACCACTTTAAGAAGTTGATTGATCACGGTGTTCCTTTGATTTTTTATGATCGTATATGTAGAGGGATTGATACAAACCGCGTAGTGGTTGACGATTACCAGGGAGCTTTCAATGCAGTATCACATTTAATCCATACCGGATGCCGCCATATTGCCTATTATGGTTCACCAATGACTCTTGAAATATCCAAGAACCGGTATAACGGTTATCGCGATGCGTTGCTAAAGAATGGGCTAAAGCCAGAAGAACGATTTTTTAGAATATGCGACAATAGAGCTGATGCAGAAGCCATTACACCCGAAATTTTGTCGCAAGAAGCTATTCCGGACGCGTTCTTTGCAGTGAATGATGATACAGCAATAGGCATTCTTTATACAGCAAAGCGTATGGGTTACCAAGTACCACAGGATATTTCTATTTGTGGTTTTACCAATGGGCAACGGGCGGTAGCTTGCGACCCGATGCTTACGACTGTGGAACAGCGCGGTGTTATGGTTGGTGAAGAGGCTGCAAATATACTGATTTCAAAAGTTGAGGGATATTACCGATGGACCATACTGAGAAAAGAGTAGTGAGAACACGCTTGTTATGAGAGGAACTACACGATAAAACATTGAAAATCATAATCATATGAAAACAGAACCAAAACAAAAACCGGACATGACTTTTTGGGGATTGTGGGATTTGAGCTTCGGTTTTTTTGGAGTTCAAATTGCTTATGCCCTTCAAAGTGCTAACGTTTCGCGAATATTCGCTACGCTTGGTGCTGATCCTCATCATTTGAATTATTTCTGGATATTGCCACCTATGATGGGTATTCTTGTGCAACCCATTGTTGGTTCATGTTCTGATAAAAACATGGACAAGGTTTGGAAGACGCATACCTTATTTATTTATAGGTGCAGCATTAGCCGTGCTTGTTATGTGCCTTTTGCCTAATGCTGGGAGCTTTGGTATGAGTATTTCAACGGCAATGATATTTGGTTTGATCGCCCTTATGTTTTTAGACACCTCTATTAATATGGCTATGCAGCCGTTTAAAAATGCTTGTATGACATGGTTAACGAAAACAAAAGGCCAAAGCTTATTCTATCCAGAGCTTTTTATGTAATGCAGGTTCGCTCGTAGGGTTTGTCTTTCCTTTTGTTTTTACATTTATAGGTATTGCTAATACAGCACCGAAGGGGGTAGTCCCCGATTCTGTTATTTATAGTTTCTACGAAGGAGCAGTTATCATTTTGTTGTGTGTCATATACACTGTTATCAAAGTGAAGGAGTGGTCACCACGTGAATATGAGCAATATAATGGCCGAAGCGAAGATGTTGAAACAAAGGAAAAAGGTAGCAGTAACTGGATAGTACTGCTCAAAAATGCGCCATCGGCTTTCTGGCGTGTTGGTTTGGTGCAGTTTTTCTGTTGGTTTGCGATGGTGTATATGTGGGCATACACAACCGGAACTGTATCTGTAAACTGCTGGGGTACAACAGATACAGCCAGCAGGGGTTATCAGGAGGCAGGTAATTGGGTAGGTATTCTGTTTGCTGTTCAGGCTTTGGGCTCAGTACTTTGGGCCCCTATTCTGCCTAAATTCTCAAATCGGAAAACAGCCTATGCGGTTAGTCTGCTACTGGGTGCTGTTGGCTTTATAGTATCTGCATATATCCATAATCAGTACTTGCTGTTTATACCTTTCTTGCTTATTGGTGCTGCATGGGCAGCTATGTTGGCTATGCCTTTTACGTTTGTAACGAATGCACTACAAGGTTACGGTCATATGGGAGCTTATCTCGGATTGTTTAATGGAACCATTTGCGTGCCTCAGATTATGGCTGCTGCTGTGGGGGGGATTATTCTTTCATGTGTAGGTAGTGTGCAAGCCCACATGATGGTAGTGGCTGGCGTCTGTTTCATATTGGGAGCCTTATCAGTAGCTTGGGTGAAGGACGAATAGGAGACAATAACTTATTTTGTAAATACGGTGTAAAACTGATGCAATTACGATGTAAAGGAGTTTAAACGCATGATAAGTTATATACTAACGATAGTTTATAAGTGCAGTAAAAGTGTTGTGTTTACAAAGTAAAGAAATACAATTACATGTTAAAAGAGCAACAGGATTATATCATAAAGGCAATACGATTGCATCGTAAAGGGAAAGGCAAGGTGCGTAAAGGCAAAAGTACGTAATTTTAATTCCTAAAAATAATATTATAATTAGATAATTCAGTTTTGCTTCACTTATCAATTTATGATAAACAGGTTAACTTTGTATGATAGAAAAATTATCTGCCGAGCTGTTTTCAAACTGTAATTTCCATAATGTTACATGTATGACAACCGTTTGCATTCCTACTCTGTCAAATAGTTGATAATACTAGATGAGGCAAAGTTTTTAAATTTTTAATTTTGGAAAAGAATAAATACCTGAGGACTATGAACTTAAAATTCAATATTAATTATCGGACACGCTTTGGAGAGGAACTCGTTTTGAATATTATTAATGGAGATACTGAAGCGAGGTACCGTATGATGACGGCTGATGGAGAACGCTGGACTTTCAAATTGAACTCCTGCACAAAGCATCAGTCAACACTTGCTCTACTATTATGAAGTTGAGCGTGGTGGTCAGAAGATACGTTGTGAATGGACAACCATTCTGTCACATGTTGGAACTTACGGCAGTACATGGTGCCAGCTACACGGTTTTTGACCGCTGGAGCGACATCCCTGAAGACTCATATCTGTATAGTTCGGCTTTTACTAACTGTGTTCGGGGACGTGAACCACAGCCGATACAACAGTCTTCGTTTGGGGCTACGGTACGTTTGGTGGTACGTGCACCACAGCTTCGCAGCGACGATAGGCTAGCAGTTATCGGTAAGGGTGATGCTTTGGGTAACTGGGATGCGTCTAAAGCCATTCCCATGACGGAACATCAGTTTAATGAATGGGTTGTAGATATTGATACCTCAAAGTTTACAGATCGTAAATTAGAATTTAAATTCATAGCTGTTAACACAAAGAATCAATCGGCATCACTTTGGGAAACGGGTTATAACCGCACCATAGAATTACCCCTTATAGAGCAGAAGGAGGTAATTGTATACAATCTCGACTCGAGCTTTTTCCCACTTTATAATGTTCGTCTGGCGGAACGTCGTCCCTGTATTCTCTCTTCGTTCGGAGGGTAGCTTTGGTGTGGGCGACTTCGGCGACCCCTAAGTCTATGATAAACTTGGTTTTATGCTACTGGTCAGAGAGTGTTACAGATACTGCCTGTTAACGATACAACCACTACACACAGCTGGCAAGACTCTTACCCTTATAGCTGTATCAGTATCTTTGCCATTCATCCGCAGTATGTCGATTTACGTCAACTACCAGCCTTTAACCAATGCTAAACAGCGTAACGACTTTGAAGCTCTTCGTGAACAACTGAATGCACTGCCACAAATAGACTATGAACAGGTAAACACTGCAAAATAAAATATCTGCGATTGCTCTTTGCCCAGGAGGGAAGCAAGGTGTTAAGCAGTAAGGGTTTCAAACAATTTATGTTAAAAGCCGGCTCCTGGCTTGTGCCTTATGCACAATATTGCGTGCTTCGTGACAGTATGGAACAGCTCGTTTCTCACAATGGCCCGATCATAATACGTGGAATGAGGCCGATCGTGATAAGCTTCTACGCATCCGTTCACAAAGAATATCATGAAGCTTCTTTTGGTATTATGTCCAATATATTCTCCATAACCAGTTATTAGAGGCCCATCAGTATGCACGCAAAAAGCATGTAGTATTAAAAGGCTGACATTCCTATTGGCGTTAGTCGATATGGTTGCGATGTGTGGACGGAACCACGCTACTTTAATCTTAATGGTCAGGCAGGGGCGCCTCCAGACGATTTTTCAGTCAACGGACAGAACTGGGGCTTTCCAACTTACAATTGGGATGCGATGCTAAAAGACGGTTGTCAGTGGTGGATTAGGCGCTTTCAGAATATGGCTCAGTATTTTGATGCCTACCGAATTGACCATGTTTTAGGCTTTTTCCGTATTTGGGAAATTCCTGTTAATGCTGTACACGGTTTGTTAGGACAATTCCAACCTTCCCTCGGTATGACGCGTGAAGAGATTGAAAGCTATGGTCTGTCCTTCCTGGAACATCAGTTCTGTGATCCGTTTATTGCCAACTGGGTTCTCGATCGTATATTCCACGAACGTGCCGATGAGGTAAAAACAAAGTATCTTGACTACGATCATGATGATATATGGAAATTGAAACCAGCCTACGATACGCAGCGTAAGATAGAGAAAGCTTTCGATGGCGTGACAGATGAACATGAGCTTCATTTGCGTGATGGCCTGTATTCGTTAGTGTCCGATGTGCTTTTCGTTCGCGATCATAAGGACAACAGTAAGTTTCATCCACGTATTTCTGCTCAGTTCAATTTTACTTACGAAGCCTTGTACGACAATGACAAAGCTGCCTTTAACCGCTTATATAACGATTATTTTTACCGCCGCAACAACCAGTTCTGGTATGATGAAGCCATGAAAAAGCTGCCGGTCCTGGTACAAGCAACAAGAATGTTGGTATGTGCAGAGGATTTAGGTATGGTGCCCGATTGTGTATCATGGGTGATGAATGAGCTTAGGGTGCTATCATTAGAAATACAATCTATGCCGAAAGACCCTCATGTTCGTTTCGGTCATTTAAATAGAAATCCTTACCGGTCGGTGTGTACGTTCTCAACTCACGACATGCCCACATTGCGTCAGTGGTGGGATGAAGATATTAGTCGTACACAGGACTATTTTAATACCATGCTTTATCATGAAGGGCCGGCTCCACATCCGCTCCCAGGATGGCTGGCACGCGATATTGTTTCGCGTCAGCTGGCATCACCATCTATGCTTTGTGTGCTAAGCATTCAAGACTGGCTGGCAATGGATGAGCGCATCCGGTTGAAGGATGCTGACGCGGAACGTATTAACATTCCTGCCGATCCTCATTACTATTGGCGCTATCGCATGCACGTAAGTATAGAGAAGCTTATGAACGATGCGAGCTTTACAGAGAATGTCCGTGATTTAGTAACGCAGAGTGGACGCTGATCTCTGATTCGGCTTTGCTGCGAGGCAGAAGACGGAATTTACCTGAACCAATAATTACCTGATATGAAAGTACGATTATTATTGCCCATAGTCTTACTGCTTTTGAGCAGTATGGCTATGGCTCAGAATGTTTTTAATGAAATGTCTTACATGCCTTCGGCAACAACTTTCAGGCTTTTTGCTCCGGGTAATAGCAAGCCAGTGGTCCGCCTGTACGTTACGGGGGAGGTCCACGGTGAAAGACCCTTAAAGACAATCCGTATGAAAGCCGTTGCCACGGATACGTGGGAGGCTCGTGTTAAAGGCAATCTCAAAGGGTATTTCTATACATTTTCCATCAATTCTGCCATGGATGAAACTCCTGGCGTTTTTGCGAAAGCTGTGGGGATAAATGGTGATCGTGGAGCTATTATAGATATGGCGCAGACTAATCCTGACGGCTGGACACGTGATAAAGTGGCTGGAGGATTAAAGAGTGCAGCCGACTGGGTGATTTATGAAATGCATGTGCGCGATTATACACATGCAGCTCCAGGTATCGAACACCCTGATAAGTTCCTCGGTATTGTCGAACCTGCAACGCTTCAGCATTTAAAAGATCTTGGTGTTAATGCAGTTCATTTGCTGCCTTCTTTTGATTTCGCTTCGGTTCAGGAGGAGTTTCCCAATGTGCCGCAATACAATTGGGGCTATGATCCCAAGAATTATAATGTACCTGAAGGCTCTTATTCTACCAACCCATGGAAGCCGGAGGTGCGCATTCGTGAATTTAAGACCATGGTTAAGCGGCTTCATGAGGCGGGTATAAGGGTTATTCTTGACGTGGTTTACAACCATACGTTCGATATTAAAAACAGTAATTTTCCAGCTCACTTACTCCGATTATTTCTATCGTAAGAACGCCGACGGCACTTATTCTGACGGTTCAGGCTGTGGCAATGAAACAGCATCTGAGCGCCCTATGATGCGTAAAGTATATGCTTGAAAGCGTAAAATACTGGGCTACTGAATACCATATTGATGGCTTCCGTTTCGATTTGATGGGCATTCATGATGTAGAAACGATGAATGATATTCGTACCGAGCTGGATAAAATTAATCCTGATATACTTGTTTATGGCGAAGGATGGAGTGCAGGAACTTGCGCTTATCCCGAAACAAAGCGAGCTGTAAAGGCTCACATATCGCAAATGCCAGGCATAGCTGCTTTCAGCGATGAGATGCGTGATGCTTTACGAGGACCGTTTTCTGACGATAAAAGAGGTGCTTTTCTTGCTGGTATTGCAGGCTCTGAAGAGAGTTTAAAGTTTGGCATTGCAGGGGCTGTTGCTCATCCAGACATTGATATGTCGCGCGTTAATTATAGTAAGGTACCCTGGGCTACCGAACCTACACAAATGATAAGTTATGTAAGCTGTCATGATGATATGTGTTTGGTTGACCGTTTTCGCGCATCAATTCCTCATATTGATACCGATGAGCTAATACGTCTTGACAAACTTGCACAGACGGCGGTATTTACATCGCAGGGCATTCCTTTCATGTTAGCAGGGGAAGAGATGTTGCGTGATAAGAAAGGTGTACACAATAGCTATAACTCGCCCGATTCTATCAATGAGATAAACTGGAAAAATCTCGATCTGTATCCGCAATTATACCTTTTATTATAAAGGACTTATTCAGTTGCGTCGCCATCATCCTGCATTCCGTCTGGGCTCAGCAGAGCTGGTACGAAAGCATTTAGAGTTTCTGCCCGTACAAAATTGTTTGGTAGGCTTTGTGCTCAAAAATCATGCTGGTGGCGACAGTTGGAAAAACATTTTATGTATTTTTAAACGGTAATCGTGAGGCGAGAGAGGTGACGCTTCCCGAAGCAAACTATGTGGTTATAGCCTGTGACGGCACTATTAATGAGCAGGGATTGGGCGAACAACATGGTGGAACAATGATGATTGATGGTCAGTCAGCACTTATTCTTAGGGAAAAAGATTGAACAAAAGAAATCGACGATGATGAAACTTAAGATACATTATTACCTTATTATCAGGTATGGTTATGACAGACAAAGCCATTACTCCGGCATCTAAATTAATCATTTCACGGATAGAACCCACTAACTGGTATGTGGGAATGAAAGATACGTCTCTGCAACTCATGGTTTACGGTCCGGGAATAGGAAGAGCAGATGTGTCAACAGCATACGAAGGTGTGACGTACTGATTCTGTTGCGTCTCGATTCGCCTCATTATCTTCTCGTTTATCTGAACTTAAGGGGTGCAAAGCCTGGTACGATGATGCTGAATTTCACGAATAAAGGTCATACTAAAAGTATACCTTATGAATTGAAAAAGCGTGCAATGAAAGGCGAAGACCGTATAGGATTCAACAACAGTGACGTGCTATATATGCTTATGCCTGACCGTTTTGCCAATGGCAATCCGTCGAATGATGTTATCGTTGGCATGCGTGACGAGCTTTGCAACAGACAGGAACCGAGTCTTCGTCATGGTGGCGATTTGGAGGGAATACGCCAGCATCTTGATTATTTTACACAGTTGGGAGTTACCGCACTCTGGCTAACGCCCGTACTTGAAAATGATCTTCCTGCCGACAAAGGAAAGTTTAGCTGTTATCATGGCTACGCTACCACGAGATTATTATCGCGTTGATCCACGCCTCGGTACTCTCGAAGAGTATCGAAATTAGTTGCCGACGCTCATAAAAGGGTTGAAAGTGGTGATGGATATGATTTTTAACCATTGTGGTTACAATCATCCGTGGATACAGGATGCGCCTAATCACGACTGGTTTAACTCGGCTTCGTGGCTTGCGAACAAGCAGAAAGTCGGGCAAAAATACCGCTAAGGGAAAACACGTTTAATCCCCGGCAAGCACTCTGGTTTATCTTCAAACCAGCTATAAACTAACACCAGTTCTCGACCCCTATGCGTCTGAAATTGATCGTCATGAAACCGTAGACGGGTGGTTTGTACCCTCTATGCCCGATCTCAATCAGCGCAATCCGTATGTCATGAAGTACCTCATTCAGAACTCAGAATGGTGGATAGAGACCGTCGGGATAGATGGAATACGTATGGATACCTATCCTTATGCCGACCGCGATGCGATGGCAAGATGGATGAAAATCATCAATACCGAATATCCCAACTTTAATACAGTAGGTGAATCATGGGTTACAGAGCCTGCCTATACTGCCGCATTGCAAAAGGATTCCAAACTGACAACGAAGAACTCAAATTTGAAAACAGTGATGGATTTTGCTTTCTTTGATCGATTAAACCTGGCTAAACATGAAGAAACAGACGAGTGGTGGAAGGGGCTTAACCGCATTTACAATGTGCTTTGTTACGATTATCTTTATGCCGATCCGTCACATGTCATGGCCTTTATCGACAATCACGATACCGATCGCTTTTTGGGAAACGGCAAGGATTCTACGGCATTAAAGCAGGCTTTGGCTCTTTTGCTCACGATAAATCGTATTCCTCAGCTTTATTATGGCACAGAAGTGTTGATGAATGGTACCAAAGAGGTTACAGATGGTAATGTGCGTCGCGATTTCCCCGGAGGCTGGAGCGGCGATAAGCATAATTGTTTTACACCGCAAGGACGAACAAAAGCTGAGAATTCAATGTTTGACTGGTTGAGCCGTTTACTCCATTGGCGTCAGGGAAATAAGGTAATCAGCATGGGAAGACAAACCCAGTTTATCCCTTATAAGGGTGTTTATGTTGTGGCTCGCCAACATGAAGGTCGCACGGTGCTTACCGTTCTTAACGGCCTGCATTCAGCTACAGTTATGCCGGTAGAGCGTTATGCTGAGGTTATGAGTGCAGCTAACCAGGCTACTGACATGACTAACAGGGGCGTAAAATAGACCTTTCACGCAACATTACATTGTCGCCACGCGAAGCACTGATCCTGAATTTTAATAGAGTCGCTTTTCTGTTTTCAGTGAAAAGCGAAAAATCAGTTCATCTTTAATACAACAACAGAAGTCCGGCAAAGGCTGCATAGCAAATCATGCGGATGGGATTAATTTTCAACCACATTGTAGCATAAAAGGTAGAAGCAAATAGGGCCAGCTGATACAGAAGTACCAGGGATTAACAGCTGGCGAAGAAAAGTTCTCAGTATTACACAAAAGCAATGTGGCACCGCCCAGAAGCCCTACCACTGCCGGGTGAAGGCCTGCAAAACATGTTAGTACGGTTGGCGTCTTTACATACTTTCATGAACATCTTGCTGATCAGAATCATCAGGATAAACGAGAGGTAAAACTGAGTGCCAGTGTGCTTGTAGCCGATGCCAAAACCGACATCATATTGCCGTATCCGGCATTGTGTGCAGCCGTATAACCAGTAGGTTGCCGTGTTTATGCCAATAGGGCCGGGGTGTCATTTGGCTGATTGCTACTATGTTTGTGAACTCGGCTGAGGTCATCCACGTGTGTTTAAGCACGGTTTCCATCTGTATAAGCGACAGCATACCGTAGCCTCCGCCGAAAGCCGAAGAGCCCAATCTTGAAGAAGGTATAGAAATAGTGAGAGATAAATCATTTGTCTGATACGTTCTGTTTTTGATGTTGCCTGTTGGTGAATTACTTTCTGGCTTCTGTTAATTTGCCAAAAAACAGTCCGCCAGTACCAGCTGCAATGATAATCCAGATGGGGTTTACGTGCAGTGCCCATATCAGCAAGGCGCATACAACAGGTATCCATGCGTTGCTCCCATGTGATGTGAGCGTCGCGTGCCAGGTTAAAAGTGGGCACGGCAATCAGTGCTACAACAGCGGGCCTTATACCGCGAAACATAGCTGCTATCCATGGAATATCCATGAAATGCCTGAATACCATGGCGATAAGCAGGATGATAACAAACGATGGCAACGTGCTACCCAATGTCGCATAAAAAGCTCCTTTCTGTCCCTTTATTTTGTAGCCGGTTGAGGTTGCCAGATTAATGGCAAAGGCTCCGGGACAACTTTGTGCGATGGCTATGATGTCGATAAAACTCTCTTTCGTAAGCCATGCGTGCTTTTAACCACTTCTTCCTCAATGATGGGTATCATGGCGTATCCACCTCCAAGGGTGAATACGCCAATTTTAAAGAATACTTTAAATAAAGTAATAAGTGTATTTGTTTCCTTTGTCATCAGAAAACCGTTTGTTTTACTTTTTCCAGAGCGTCCGCTTCGGTTGGATTTATGCGTTTATTCTTTTTTCAATCCATTTCCGTGCGTTCACAAAGGCCTCCATCCATGGCGTTATTTCATCATGCTTGCGGTCGGCAGGGTACCAGGCATTTTGCCAAGAGAAGACCGATCTCTCGGGGTGAGGCATCATCGCTAAGTGGCGACCGTCGGATGAACATATCGCAGCCGCATTGTAATCGCTGCCATTCGGGTTGCCAGGGATATTCTGCATAGCTGTATTTTGCCACAATATTATAGCGGTCTTCGTGCTCTGGAAGTGAGAAACGGCCTTCGCCGTGTGCGACCCATATACCTAATTTGCTACCGGCCAGACTGCCTAACATAATGCTCTTGTTGGCAGGAATGGTAAGCCCTAAGAACTGACTCTCAAACTTTTTGCTGGCGTTATGCAACAGGTGTGCACGATGTTCATGTTCCGGATTAATCAGGTTAAGTTCAACCATCAGCTGGCATCCGTTGCAAATACCGAGGCTTAGAGTGTCCTTGCGCGCATAGAAATTGTCGAGAGCCTTCTTGGCCTTTGCATTGTAAAGGAAAGCACCAGCCCATCCTTTGGCCGAACCGAGCACGTCAGAATTGGAGAAACCACCACAGAATACAATCATATTCACTTCCTCCAGCGTCTCACGTCCACTGATTAAATCGGTCATTGTTACGTCCTTTACGTTGAAACCGGCCAGCCACAGCGTGTAAGCCATCTCACGATCGCCGTTGGTTCCTTTTTCGCGTATGATGGCAGCATACGGGCGTTTTGCACTTATAACGTCCTCTTTCTTCCATCGGTCGGCATCAGTACCGTAGCTTTCGAGCGTTCCTTTGAACGTGGAGTTGAAGTGTACGTCCAAAGGTTGTTTCTTATAATTGTCGTAACGCTTCTGCGCCATGCCGTTCATGCTCTGGCGACAGTCGAGTAAATATGAGGTCTTATACCAGGTATCGCGCAGCGTGTCAATGTCAAAGTCGTGTTTAAAGTTGTCTTTAACCACAGTAATGGTGCGTGTGTCAGGGGTAGGGTATGCTATCTTTGGCGTAAGCTATACCATTTTCTTCGAGGTATTTTTTGACGTCTTTCTTTAGCGTATCCGACACCTGAATAACTACTCCGGGGTTTTCTGCGAACAGCATTTTCACAACATCGTCGTTCTCCTGCATCAAATCGTGCAGGTTTACGTGCATGCCTCCCGTGGTGTTGGCAAAAGTCATCTCAAGCAATGTGGTGATAAGGCCACCGGCAGATATGTCATGTCCGGCCATAATCCAGTCTTTTTGAATAAGCTCTTGTATCGCATTGAAGCAATCGGCAAAGTATTCAGGGCTCTTCACCGTAGGCACATCGCTGCCAATTTTACCCAGCGTCTGTGCAAATGCTGAGCCACCAAGGCGTTGCTTGTCAAAGCTGAAGTCGATATAATAGAGGCTCGAGTTCTTGTCGTTTACCATTACTGGGCTTACCACCTTTTTAATATCGCTTACCTCTGCGCCTGAAGTAACAATTACTGTACCCGGTGCAATAACTTTTTGACCATCAGGATATTGCTGACTTAGCGACAATGAGTCTTTGCCCGTAGGCACATTAAGGTGCAAACTGCAGCAGAAATCGCTTAACGCTTGCACAGCCGTGTAGAGGCGTGCATCCTCACCTTTCTGACTTCTGCAAGGCCACATCCAGTTCGCGCTGAGGTTAATGTTCTCTATTGCATTGGGATGAGCCTGATCAGTTGCAACAGGAGCCCATACAATATTGGTCAGACTCTCGGCCACAGAAAGCACACTTCCTGCAGCTGCATCGGCCATACCGGCCTGGGGTGCATGCCCAAGGGCTGTGGCAATACCTTTTTCCCCACGATAGTCTAAGGCTACAACACCACAGTCGGACAACGGTAACTGTATCTGTCCCTGTGTTTGTTGGCGTGCCACCTTACCGGTAACCGAACGGTCTACCTTGTTTGTCAACCAGTCTTTGCAGGCTACTGCTTCAAGCTGCAGCACCTCATGAATATAGCTATCCAGCTTATCGAGCGTATAAGTAGCGTCTTCATAGTAATGCTTTACGGTAACATCGTTCATCACCGTCTTTGGTGAGTGCCCGAACATCTGTGCTACATCCAGGTCAAAAGGTTTTATACCGTCTTCCTGAACAAAGCTAAAGTGAGCATCTCCTGTGGTTTGTCCTACAACGTACATGGGCGCACGCTCTCGTTCTGCAATCCTTTTTACGTGGTCAAGATGCTGTTCATCAATAAGAAGACCCATGCGCTCCTGGCTCTCATTGGCAATAATTTCCTTGGCACTTAAGGTTTTATCGCCTATGGGAAGCCTTGTCATGTCAATCTTTCCTCCGCATTCCTCAACCAGTTCCGACAGGCAATTGAGGTGTCCTGCCGAACCATGGTCGTGGATTGATACAACAGGATTGGTATCTTCCTCAACCAAAGCCCTGACAAGATTGTAGGCACGTTTCTGCATTTCCGGGTTAGCACGCTGCACAGCATTGAGTTCTATACCGTTGCTGTAACGGCCAGTGTCGACCGATGACACGCTTCCGCCTCCCAGACCAATACGATAATTATCACCACCAACAACAACAACCTCGTTGCACGGTTTGCGGTTCCTTTTTCAAACAATCGCGTTTTTGCCGTAACCTACGCCGCCGGCAAGCATAATTACCTTTGTCATAGCCGTATACTTCGCCTGCTGCTTCATCGTCGGCTGCGGTGCCGTCAGGCAGTGTTGCCGTATCGCTGGCAGTAGTTTTATACTCAAATGTAAGCAGCGAACCCGTGATAAGGGGCTGTCCGAACTTGTTACCGAAGTCGGAAGCACCGTTTGAAGCCTTGATTAATATTTCCTCAGGGGCTTTGATATAACCATTTACGGGCCGCTATATTTCTGTTCCCATGGCCGGCCTTTGCCTTCGGTTTGTCCTTCTGTTTCAGGCGTAATGGTCTCTGATATATTGAGGCGAGGGTAGCTCGTCATGTACACAGCCGTACCGGCAATGGGCCACGAACCTGTTCCTCCGCCCATACGGTCGCGTATTTCTCCGCCTGTACCCGTTGCGGCTCCGTTAAAGGGTTCAACGGTAGTAGGGAAGTTATGTGTTTCGCTTTCAGCGAAATAACGCTTTCAACAGGCTTTACACGGAACCAGTCGCTGGTGCTCTGGTCGCCAGGGTGCAAACTGTTCTACCGTCGGACCCTGTGCAAAAGCAACGTTGTCCTTGTAGGCAGATAGTATCTTTCCCGGGTTTTCCCTTTGTTGTTTTTCTTTATGAGAGCAAAGAGGCTTGAGTCGCGTTCCTTGCCGTCTATAATAAAGGAGCCGCCGAAAATCTTATGCCGACAGTGTTCCGAATTGATTTGAGCGAATCCGAAAATCTCTGAATCGGTGAGCGGACGACCATTTTCTTTCTCTATCTTATGAAGGTATTCTATTTCCTCAGGGGCTTAGGCGCCAGTCCTTCTTCCTCGTTGTATTTCTCAATGTTTTCAACGTGTTTGATGGGCTCGGGCTCGTGATTGATACTGAAAATATGCTGATCAAGCCCGTTGTACATGCGCTGGAGCATGCGGTCGTGTTCAGCATTCTCGTTCGTTACAGAAAGTATTCTTCTATACGCAAAATGCCATTGAGACTCATGTTTTGAGTAATCTCAACGGCATTTGTGCTCCATAGGGTTATCATTTCACGGCGCGGGCCTATAAAAAAGCCTTCGAGCTTGTCCTTTTTCAGGAGGGTAGCGTTGCCGAAAAGCCAGCAAAGTTCCTGAATTTCATGTTCACTGGGCTGATGATTAACTTCGGCAGCAATGATGTTCTCTCTCCGGAGGTTTGAAAGAAAAGAATCATAAATGGTTTTATTTAATGGTGTATACGTTATATAAACGATATTGCAAAGGTAGTACAAAACGATGGAAAGCAGAAGCTATATACCAACTTTTTTCGTTCTTGTAAAACTACTTTACATCGCATTTACACCGTAACTGTATTGCACGGATATGATATACATTGACGGGTATGGCAATTTTTAATAGTCTTAAATTCAGGCATTTGTAGTTAAAATTAGCTAAACCCTGCCAACTTTTAAGGTCCTTTGTCGTCATAATACTAAATTTGCAGCCAAAGGTCATGGTATAATGGCCGTGCAAACGTGTATTAACTAAAACGACATATAATATGAAAAAGACGGTTTTAACACTAACCTTGGCAGCGGCTATGCTCATGGTATCGAGTTGTGCCAGCAAGAAAGACTTGCAGAATTGCCAGAATGAGAATCGTGAACTTACCACAAATTATCAGACAACAAAGGAGCAACTTGCAGCCTCACAGGCTAAAGTATCGGCTCTTGAAGACCAGTTGGCACAGCAAAAACGCGATTATGCATCGCTGCAAAGCAGCTGGACAAGAGTCTTACCAACGCTAACTCGAATAATATTATATATCAAAGCTGGTTGATCAAATCAACGAGTCGAACCGATATATCCGTCATTTGGTTGAGGTAAAGAGCAAGAGCGACTCGCTGAACATGGTATTGACAAATAATCTTACCCGCAGTTTGAGCAAGGATGAGATGAAAGAGGTTGACGTGCAGGTGCTTAAGGGCGTTGTTTACATATCTCTGGCCGACAACATGCTGTACAAAAGCGGAAGCTATGAAATAAACGACCGCGCAGAAGAAACCTTAAGTAAGATAGCGAAAATTATTACCGACTATAAGGATTACGACGTGCTTGTAGAAGGAAATACCGATAACGTACCTGTAAATGCAGCAGCAGCATCGATGAAAAACATTCGTAATAACTGGGATTTGTCGTGTTTGCGTGCATCTTCTGTGGTACAGTATCTCATCAGTCGTTTCGGTGTAGCTCCTAAAAGGCTTACTGCAGGCGGACGCGGCGAGTTTAATCCGCTGGTAAATAACGATACCGAACTGGGTAAGCAGCGTAACCGTCGTACACAGATTATTATTACGCCGAAGCTCGATCAGTTTATGGATCTTATCGACAAGGCGCCTGAAGAAAAGTAGGATATAGCAGGCAAGTGCAACCATATAACGGGGCTCCGTAAGCAGTATTGAGGCTTTCGGAGCCCTTTTACTTTGTATTGTATGGCGGGTTGCGGGCTAAAGTTGCCGGCCTTTCGACCTGTTGTTGAACAGATACAGGCGTAATACTCAGTGTTCGACGGCCGTCAGCAGCGCGTACGGCGGCCGTCGAACAACAGGTGTGGCGGCCGTCAACAGCACGTATGGCGGCCGCCGAACAATGGATAAAAAAGCATAACGAACGGTACGTTTCGTGGAAATTGCCTAACTTTGCAGGCACAACGACAGGCAAAAACAGGCATGAAGAAGATAGTTCTATTGGCGCTCTGCTCTCTCTTTACATGCTGTGGCCGTGCGCAGATGCACGCATACAGTACGAATTTCACGTTTTCAGAAGCTGATTTTGCGGATACCATTCACATAGAAGTGGTTGACGGGCAGATTATGATACCTGCTGTCGCGGGTGGCATAACACGCCATTTTTGTTTCGATACAGGTTCGGGCCAGGGTACGGTATATGCTCAGGATGGTGCCATACCGTATAAAGAGGTGGGCAATGTGGTAAGTCGTGACGCCGCCGGACATCAGGATACCACAAAGGTAGCGGTGCTGCCTGATTTTCGTTTGGGGCATCTGGAGGTGAAAGGCTATGTGGCATCGGTATTCAAACAGCAGGTAAGCCGGAAGTATGATGCCATCATAGGCTTTGATTTTATCAATAAAGGGTTGTGCTGCAAAATTGATTTGCGCCGTAAAATCATGATACTTACCGACCGTCGAAACCTGTTTGACGGTGAAACGGGATACACTGTCGGCTATAAATTGCATTGGTGGGTGCCCTATATACTGGTTAGTCCGTTCAAGCGCCATTGGGATGAGGTGTTGTTTGATACGGGTTCACGTCAGCTCTTTACGATGAACAAGCAGAGCTTTGACAAGCATGCCTATAAAAAGCAAACAGGTAAATGCGCAGGTTGAACAGCGTGAGAGGGCACGTCTCAATAGGAAATATGGGTACTGAACAGGACGATGAGGTGGCGTTCCTGAAATTGGAGCGGCTGCGCTGGGACAATTTTTCGTTTACAAATGTGCGTGCTATTACCACGCAGGGGCGAGCAGGGTAGGAGCAGACGATACTGAAATACGGCACCATTACGATTGACGGGTTCCGCCGTAAAATCATATTTGCGCCGTATGACGGGCGTGATAGTGTAGAAGTTAACAACAAAAGCTACACCATAGCCTATGTGCCGTGGCAGGGGAAAAAGCGGCTGTTGGGCTTGTTGTTCCGGGCTGCAACGAGTATAAAAGCCGGGCTGAGGCAGGGCGATATACTGTTGGAGGTAGACGGTGAGCCGTTGAAAAGTTTCATCGATTTTCAGCGTTTCCCCTTTGTAATAGGCCATTCTTACGAACTGTTGGTACGCACAAAGGAGGAAAAAAACAAAAAGGTAACGATAACAAGATAGTGTGGTTTTCAGTAAAATATAAAACAAAAACATTCAATATATGACAAAAAAATAAAGGCATTGTTTTTCGATATTGACGGTACGTTGGTATCGTTTAAAAACACACCGTATTCCGCAATCGACCGTCGATGCCATTGAGCGGGCAAAGGCAGCTGGGCTGAAAAATATTTATCTCTGCGGGACGCCCCGTGCCGTTTATTATCAATCTGGGTCAGATAAGCCACCTTATTGACGGATATATTACGACGAACGGTGCACTGTGTATTGTAGGAAGCGAGAAGTTTGGATGTCATAATTTGCTGAAGGAAGATGCCGAAAAAGGTGATCGAGGGTTGCCGCAGGTTCGGGCGTGCATGTAGTTGTGGGTACCGAACATATTGCAGTGTTCCAGCGTACCAGAGAAGTTGACGAGCAGTTTGGGGCTAATCTGGGGTTGAAAAACTTCCCGTTTGTCAGCATGGATGATGTGTGGAAGGAGCGTCTGTTGCAGGTAAGTCCGTTCTTTACGCCCGAAGAGGAAGCCGAAATTGTTCCCCATCTTAAGGAAAGCATCAGTGCACGATGGTCGAATTTCTTTACAGATATAACCCATTCTGGCGCCGACAAGGGCAAAGGCTTGCTGACACTGTGCGCCCATGAGGGCATAAACGTAGCCGAAACCATCGCTTTTGGTGACGGAGGTAACGATATTTCCATCCTGCATCAGGCAGGAACAGGAGTGGCTATGGGCAATGCAAAGGACAGTGTAAAAGCTGAGGCCGACTACGTGACGACGAGCGTTGACGACGACGGTATAAGCAGGGCACTGGCCCATTTATGTAACCTATAATAAAAGGTACAAAATAAAAGACAGGTTTGCAGGACGGTTTTCGTGAATAATCATTATCTTTTGTGGCAATTTACGTGGAAAAGGTGAGTTTAATATACTAAAAAAACATGAGCCGGGAAAAAAAGTAAATTAGTAGCCGAAATAAGAGATTATGTCATGATTGGCATCGCCATGATAAGCTATGGTATAGGGTGGAACATCTTCTTGCTGCCGAATAATATTACAACCGGCGGCGTACCGGGTATAGCTTCGGTTATATTTTGGGGAACGAATATCCCGGCACAGGTATCTTATTTCGTCATAAATGCGATACTTTTACTGATTGCCTTAAAAATTCTGGGGTTTAAATTCTGTATAAAAACCATCTATGCCGTATTGCTTTTAACGCTGATAACCGCAGCCTTTCAGAAGTTTGGTGGGGGCACGCCCCTGCTGCACGATCAGCCTTTTATGGCTTCTATCATCGGCGCTATATTTACAGGGTCGGGCATTGGCCTCGGTTTTTCGTTCCATGGCTCAACAGGAGGAACCGACATTATTGCAGCTATCGTGAACAAATACCGCGATATTTCGTTGGGAAGAGTAGTGATGCTGTGCGATATTGTGATTATCAGCTCTTCCTATCTTGTTTTTCACGATTGGGAAAAAGTGCTTTACGGCTATGTGGTGCTGTGGGTATCGAGTTTTTGTATCGACCAGGTTACACAGTCGATGCGGCGCAGCGTGCAGTTCTTTATTATATCCGACAAGTATCAGGAAATAGCCAGCAGAATAGCAGTATTCCCTCATCGCGGTGCAACGGTGATAGAGGCGCACGGCTTCTACACCGGTCACGACGTTAAAATGCTGTTTATCATGGCCAAGAGAAGGGAAAGCAGCGTGATATTTTCCATCATCAACGAAATCGATCCCAAGGCTTTTGTTACCCAAACCAACGTGATAGGCGTGTACGGTCAGGGTTTTGACAAGTTCAAAGTGCGTGGTACAAGGCAGAAGGTTCAGACGCTGACACCTGAACAACACGCTATTTTAAATGAGTAAAAGCGTAGATTAATTGATGCCATAAAAGTTGATTGCACGAAAGTTGGCCATATTATTTAAAGGACAATTTATTTACATATATTCTAAATAAAGGCCAACAATGTAATTAAATTTCGTTTGATATGGGTTGGTAAAACGAGGAAAAATACAATTAAATATATCTCAAAAAGAGTGCCGACGATATAGTTAAGTAAGAGGAATAATAATACACAGGCTTTTATATATACAAATAAGGGTATCGTAAAAAGCGATACCCTTTATTTATATTGAGTAGTTATATAGAGGTGTAATAGGCGAGATGGTTATCTCAATACCTTACAGGCATTTTACTCATCGGCAGTTATACAGAGCTGTAATAAGTGGGATGGTTACACCTATATTTTCTTAAATCTCTATGATTTTAATTATTATTCTCCCACAAACTGGCGTAGGTGCCTGCCGTTTCTTCCTCTTCAATAGCGCCGTTGAAGAAGTTTTGCTGGCATCGCCACCACCGAGAGCTGACGTTGTTCCGCGTGGCAGGAGATAATATCGAGTAAACCTTCCATTTCCATAGTGGATACGTAGGGTGAAGGGTGCTGTATAATGTTTCTTGTTATTCATAAGTTTCATCTCCATAATTTAGAATTTGTAGAACTTTTGTCCTTTTACAATATATATGTCACCGCTTTTTAGTGTATCGTAATTGTTGCCAACACGCTTACTCATCAATCGTATAGAACGTTAGTTTACCACTGCGTAGCTCGTTCTCAGTAAGCTCTTTAGGAGTATTAATGCCCGTAGCGTCGCTATCTTCAAGCACAATAGCAAAAGCTTTTTGCTGCAGCAGGCACTGTACCTGTGGTAGGGCATGATGAAACAACGGAAGGCTGCAACATGTCCGTTAGCATCGCCATCGTTGATGGGTAACCATGTATTGTTGTTCAGGTTATAGGCTCCAAGTGCGGTTGCACGGTCGTGCTTAATGCGGTCGGTCGTGCCAACGAACTTCCAATTACCATCATTTGTTGCATTTATAGCTGTGGTATTAATATCAGGACTCACAGGAACTGTGATGTTTTGAAAGCTCAGGAAAAGTATGTGTACCACCATCAGTTACTCGCACTAAGTACTGGATGGTTTGCCTGTAACAGTCCTGAAGTAACTTGGACAAAACGGAAAGTTCCTCCGGGATATGTTGTATTTTAGTTATTTTCCTTAACTAATTCATAAGCTTTCATACCATCAGGAAGCGGTGTAGAGTATGGTAAATAAATAGTTTTACAGCTGATACCACTAAACTCACGTGTATATTTTGCAGTCTTTGCTGTAAATTCGTGTTGTATAGGATAGTCAAAACCATCGTATGCAACAAAAGTGTTCTACATTCGTTACCAAACACAAAGTTTTCGCCACCATTGGCATCCGTCACGCGTTCTTTGTAAGAAGCCGGCATGTAAAAGCATGATATGGGCGGGTAGATTACGGAAGGCATTACTCTGACTAACGTTTGCTCTACCAATCGTATTCAGTCCATCTTTTGTACCATGACCTGCTTTATAATCTGCGTATGAGCCGTTGTCTCCCGTTACATGGTCAGACATTTGTGTTAAATCAATAAATTTATAGTCTTTCAATATATCATAAGCCCCTTCTGATGGAACTCCTACAAAATTATTTCCCAATATTTGAAGTTGTGAGCCATGAGCCAATGTTATAGATTCAAATGGTGCAATGTGAATTGGTGCATGTATTGTATGATAATCAACATAGACTGATTCATCTAGCCTTGTAACAGTTTTGGGTATGACCACAGCCCCATGGTATCCATAGAATGCATTGAGTGCAACAGAGTTCAAACCATTGTGTAATGTGAGCTTTTTGATGGGAGAGTCACAGAAGGCTAGTTTACTCAATAGATTGAACACTTGCAGGGGATGTCCAAGTGTTCAAATTTTTAATTGATTACAAGACTTAAAAGCGCAATTACCTATCTTTATTGTATTTGGGGATAATTCAAGACTTGATAAATTAAAACAATTCCAAAATGCACTATCCTCTAATGAAATAATGGAATTGTTAAAAGTCTATCTTTTCTAATTGTAGGCAAGAATTAAAAGCGTTTCCCTTAATGTTAATATTGTTATTTTCAATCTCCAATTTTTATTGAAGAAGCAAAAAGGCATATCTCCTATCAAAGTTACACTTTGTGGAATTTTTGATATTTGTTAATTTTGTGTCCAGTTAAATGCTTTGTCATCAATAGTTTTTAAACCCTCTGAAGTTGAAAAATCTTCTATATTTGAACAATTCATGAAAGCTTTTTCCCTATTCTTTTCACAGATGAAGGAATTGTAATTGAGCCTGTGAGTTCTGAACAGTTAGAAAATAAGGCATCTGCAATTTCTGTTAGTCCATCAGGTAAGGTTACTCCAGTTATTTTTACAGCCTTCAAAGGCACCTTTCCCTAATTTTTGTTACTGAAGAAGGGATTTCTAATTTTCCCTGTGAAATTGCAGTTATAAAAAGCACGCTCACCAATAGTAATTATCGAAGGGGAGAACTAATGGACCTGTGATACTATCACAGTTTGAAAAAGCATTAGTCCCTATTTTTTAAGTAGGATGGTAAGGTAACTGAAGAAATTTTATCATAAAAATTGAAATGCGTTATCACCTATAGCTGTAACAGGATATGACTGGAGGTCTTCAGTAGTAATAATCTCTAGGATTTTAAGTTCTCCCGTCATATATATGTTGTTAGAGTTCTCTCCAACAATGGTTGCTTCATTCCCTTGAATAGTGTACTGCCATTCTATACCATTTTCTGTGTATATGCCGGAAGAAATCTGTGCATTAACTAAATACGTGTAAATTGAAAATAATAGAAATAGAAGTAATCGTTCTTTTTTCATACGCTAAAATGATATTTAATAATATTGAGTTATTATTCATGGAAGGTGATAAAAACTCTATATGCTTTAATGACTTATGAATAAGAAAAAGAAATTATTATTGGTAATTAACGATATTTCAATAAAATTATCATAAAAGCATCACCTCGTAAACAATAAGTGTATAATATTTTTCGAACATATCTTATAGAAAATAAAAAGAATTGTATTTTTCTTCATAACACCTATTTTATCTGTGCAAATTTAAATTTAATATTAAAAACGCCCAAATAAATCAGGTTAAAAGATAATCATATGAGTGTTTTTTATTCAAATAAGATACTATATTATATTATATTGCACCATCTGAAAGCAATAAGTGTTTTGTGATATGATAAAGAATGAAAGCAAAAGAAAATACTTTCAAAAATCAGTAAAAGCAAAAAGTATTGACAGTTTTTGTTTCATCTAAAAGACTATAAAGTTTTTATAATCTCTTCGTTCTCTTTCTATATATTTATTAAGGTGTAACAATATCTTTTGCTTCCGTAATTTGGTAGAGTAATAAAAACTGCATTTCTTTTTAAATTTTCTCATAAAAAAAGCTTACGTGAATCTAAAATTCTATATACCTTTGCATCCGCAATTCAGAAACGAATCACTTACATGATTGACGAAATGATTGCCGGGGCAGCTCGGAGAAACATTACGGCCCTGAAATGAAAGAGTTCTTTGAGAGTTTACATAAACAGAAGAAGTAGTACAAAGAAGCGGTCTTCGTGCATGTTTCAGCCGTTAAGGTTTGAAAGCATTTGTATGAAGACCGGGTAGAAAGAAACGAACCGTCCGAAGCTGCCTGCCCTTTAGGGGGAAGATGAAAGCCGGAACAATTTCATTACCAGAAAACTTGATTATCGGATAAGCGTACTGAGACAGACATTACAAAATGAAGGTTATAAAGTTCAGGGTATAATTATTATTTTTAATTTTTTTACTCTTTTTACTTTTTACCTTTCCAACACTATTTTTACAATGGAGAGTTTGATCACAGCTCAGGATGAACGCTACTACAGGCCTAACACATGCAAGTCGAGGGAAACGGGAAAGCAGCTTGCTGCTTTCTGTCGTCGACCGGCGCACGGGTGAGTAACGCGTATCCAACCTTCCCATAACTAAGGGATACCCCGTAGAAATGCGGCCTAATACCTTATGTACTCCGCATGACGGCATCAGAGTGGGAGCAAAGAATTTTCGGTTATGGATGGGGATGCGTCTGATTAGCTTGCTGGCGGGGTAACGGCCCACCAGGCATCGATCAGTAGGGGTTCTGAGAGGAAGGTCCCCACATTGGAACTGAGACACGGTCCAAACTCCTACGGGAGGCAGCAGTGAGGAATATTGGTCAATGGGCGAAAGCCTGAACCAGCCAAGTAGCGTGCAGGATGACGGCCCTATGGGTTGTAAACTGCTTTTACAGGGGAATAAAGTGATTCACGTGTGTTTCATTGCATGTACCCTGCGAATAAGGACCGGCTAATTCCGTGCCAGCAGCCGCGGTAATACGGAAGGTCCCTGGTGTTATCCGGATTTATTGGGTTTAAAGGGAGCGTAGGCCGCAGATTAGCGTGTTGTGAAAATTCAGGCGCCCAACGTCTGGCTTGCAGCGCAAACTGGTCTGCTTTGAGTTCGCGCAACGCAGGCGGAATTCGTCGTAGCGGTGAAATGCTTAGATATGACGAAGAACTCCGATTGCGAAGGCAGCTTGCGGGAGCGTTACTGACGCTGAAGCTCGAAAGTGCGGGTATCGAACAGGATTAGATACCCTGGTAGTCCGCACGGTAAACGATGGATGCCCGTTTTTGGCTTTTAAAGTCAGAGACCAAGCGAAAGCATTAAGCATCCCACCTGGGGAGTACGCCGGCAACGGTGAAACTCAAAGGAATTGACGGGGGCCCGCACAAGCGGAGGAACATGTGGTTTAATTCGATGATACGCGAGGAACCTTACCCGGGCTTGAATTGCCAGTGAACGAGATAGAGATATCGAGGCCCTTCGGGGCGCTGGTGAAGGTGCTGCATGGTTGTCGTCAGCTCGTGCCGTGAGGTGTCGGCTTAAGTGCCATAACGAGCGCAACCCCTGTCTTCAGTTGCCATCAGGTAATGCTGGGCACTCTGCAGATACTGCCACCGTAAGGTGTGAGGAAGGTGGGGATGACGTCAAATCAGCACGGCCCTTACGTCCGGGGCTACACACGTGTTACAATGGGGGGTACAGCGAGCGGGATGCCCGCAAGGTCATTCAAATCATGAAAGCCTCCCTCAGTTCGGACTGGGGTCTGCAACCCGACCCCACGAAGCTGGATTCGCTAGTAATCGCGCATCAGCCATGGCGCGGTGAATACGTTCCCGGGCCTTGTACACACCGCCCGTCAAGCCATGAAAGCCGGGGGTGCCTGAAGTCCGTGACCGCAAGGATCGGCCTAGGGCAAAACTGGTAATTGGGGCTAAGTCGTAACAAGGTAGCCGTACCGGAAGGTGCGGCTGGAACACCTCCTTTCTGGAGCGTGCGCTTATAGATGAGTACAGAAGGTAATGGTCCGTCTTCGCGAACCATGGAGATGGAGAGAAGTCTGGAGGAGTTTCGTTGAATGGAGTCCCTGAAGCTTCCCGTACTACGGATACTGTTTATATTATAAAGGAATGAAAGAAGGAATACCGGGGTCGGACGTGATGCCCAGGACTATAGTCCTATAGCTCAGTTGGTTAGAGCGCCACACTGATAATGTGGAGGTCGGCAGTTCAAGTCTGCACGGGACTACTTCTTCGTTCTTATATCTCGGGGGATTAGCTCAGCTGGCTAGAGCACCTGCTTTTGCAAGCAGGGGGTCAACAGTTCGAATCCGTTATTCTCCACTCAGAAAGCAATGGAGTCAAGAGTTTCAGATTAGTACTTTTAATTCTTCAGCTCTGTTATCTTTCACGTTCTTTGACATATTGACACAAGCAAAACTGTAAAGTAACAAAGTTCAAAACAGAAAGACTTTCGTGAATAATTAATTTTTTTATTCACAAGACAATACAGCTGAAAGTATGAGCGTCCGTATTTGTTCTTTTGGGCATTCCTCGTGGGAAGCCGTTTTTAAGACAGATGCGGGTTATCAGAGAAAAGTAAGAAAGGGCGAATGGTGGATGCCTAGGCTCATTCAGGCGATGAAGGACGTGATAAGCTGCGATAAGCGACGGGTAGGTGCAAATAACCCTTTGATCCGTTGATTTCCGAATGGGACAACCCAGACATGTGAAGCATGTCTACTCTGCTAATGCAGAGAGCTAACCGGGGAACTGAAACATCTTAGTACCCCGAGGAAGAGAAAATAAATAATGATTCCCCTTAGTAGTGGCGAGCGAACGGGGAAAGAGCCCAAACCGTCATGGTAGCAATGCCATGCCGGGGTTGTAGGACCGCGCCATCGTACACGAATCGTGAGGAGAAGGAACTGGAAAAGTTCCGCCATAGCGGGTGAAAGCCCTTATCCGAAGCGTGCCGTGACGTAGCGGTATCCTGAGTAACGCGGGACACGAGTAATCTTGCGCGAATCCGCCGGGCCCATCCGGTAAGGCTAAATACTCGAATGAGACCGATAGTGAACGAGTACCGTGAGGGAAAGGTGAAAAGTACTTCGACAAGAAGAGTGAAATAGTTCCTGAACCCATTCGCCTACAAGCGGTCGGAGCTCTGTTATAGAGTGACGGCGTGCCTTTTGCATAATGAACCTACGAGTTACCGTCACCGGCGAGGTTAAGTGACATGAGTCACGTTATCCGTAGTGAAAGCGAGCCTGAATAGGGCGTTATAGTCGGTGGGGGTAGACGCGAAACCAAGTGATCTACACATGACCAGGATGAAGTCCGGGTAACACCGGATGGAGGTCCGCACCAATAAGCGTTGAAAAGCTTCTGGATGAGTTGTGTGTAGGAGTGAAAGGCCAATCAAACTTGGAGATAGCTCGTACTCCCCGAAAGGCATTTAGGTGCCGCGTATGACAAGACCAAGAGAGGTAGAGCGACCGATAGGACGCGAGGGCTTCACCGCCTATCAAGTCCTGACGAACTCCGAATGCTCTTGTTCGGCCGTCATGCAGTAAGGGGGCGGGTGCTAAGGTCCGTCCCCGAGAGGAGAAGAATCCAGACCGTCGTCTAAGGTCCCGGAATTCTGCCTGAGTTAGTCTAACGAAGTCTGGTCCCCGTGACAGCTAGGATGTTGGCTTGGAAGCAGCCATTCATTCAAAGAGTGCGTAACAGCTCACTAGTCGAGGGTCCGGGCATGGATAATAATCGGGTATAAGGCAGATACCGAAGGCGCGGGATAGTAATAATAAAAGTATCGGTAGGGGAGCATTCCATGTGCGTTGAATGATTTGGGTAACCGAGTCTGGAGCGCATGGAAAAGCAAATGTAGGTATAAGTAACGATAAGAGGGGTAAGATTCCCCTCCGCCGTAAGTCTAAGGTTTCCCGGGCAATGCCAGTCATCCCGGGGTTAGTCGGGTCCTAAGTCTCAGCCGAAAGGTGAGGGCGATGGCAGAAACGGTTAATATTCCGTTACTGCCCTTTTGGGCGATGTGGAGACGGAGCAGTGACACAGCCGCGGGGCGACGGAAGTCCCCGTTGAAGGGTGTACGTGTAGATGGGTCCAGGCAAATCCGGACCCAGAGCGGAACCTGACAGTATGCTTCTGTTTTCGGACAGCGGCAATAGTGCTGGTAATCATACTCCCGAGAAAATCCGCTAAGCATAACCACAGGGGCACCCGTACCGCAAACCGACACAGGTAGACGGGTAGAACATACTAAGGCGTTGAGAGATTCATGGTTAAGGAACTAGGCAAATTGACCCTGTAACTTCGGGATAAAGGGTCCTCATGTTTAATGAGGCGCAGAGAATAGGTCCAGGCAACTGTTTAACAAAAACACAGGGCTGTGCAAACTCGAAAGATGACGTATACAGCCTGACACTGCCCGGTGCCGGAAGGTTAAGAGGAGAGCTCATCCTATATTATAGGTGAAGGTTTGAATTGAAGCCCCGGTAAACGGCGGCCGTAACTATAACGGTCCTAAGGTAGCGAAATTCCTTGTCGGGTAAGTTCCGACCTGCACGAATGGTGTAATGATCCGGACACTGTCTCAACCATGATCTCAGTGAAATTGTAGTATCGGTGAAGATGCCGATTACCCGCGATGGGACGAAAAGACCCCGTGAACCTTTACTACAGCTTAGCATTGACCTTGGTCATCCGATGTGTAGGATAGGCCGGAGGCATCGAATCATGTACGCCAGTATGTGTGGAGCCATCCTTGAAATACGGCCCTTTGGCTGTCTGAGGTCTAACGCGCTTTTGCGCGGACACTGTTTGGCGGGTAGTTTGACTGGGGTGGTCGCCTCCAAAAGCGTAACGGAGGCTCCCCAAGGTGCCCTCAGGCCGATTGGTAACCGGCCTTTAAGAGTGTAATGGCATAAGGGCGCTTGACTGGGAGGCAGACATGCCGAGCAGGCAGGAAACTGGGGCATAGTGATCCGGCGGATGTGTATGGAAACTCCGTCGCTCAAAGGATAAAAGGTACTCCGGGGATAACAGGCTGATCCCCCCCAAGAGCTCATATCGACGGGGTGGTTTGGCACCTCGATGTCGGCTCGTCACATCCTGGGGCTGGAGAAGGTCCCAAGGGTTGGGCTGTTCGCCCATTAAAGTGGCACGCGAGCTGGGTTCAGAACGTCTGAGACAGTTCGGTCTCTATCTATCGTGGGCGCAGGAGTTTTGCGTGGAGCCGTCACTAGTACGAGAGGACCGTGATGGACAGACCTCCGGTTTACCAGTTGTGCCGCCAGGTGCACCGCTGGGTATCTGAGTCTGGACGGGATAAGCGCTGAAAGCATCTAAGCGCGAAGCCCACCGCAAGATTAGAACTCCCTTGAGGGTCGTCGCAGACGACGACGTTGATAGGGCGCAGGTGTAAAGACGGTGACGTCAAAGCCGAGCGCTACTAATGCCCGAGACTTTCTCTTGTATGGCTCATGTTTTTCAGTTGTGGTATTGCATGTCTTGTTCTGTAGAGAATGGAGATGGTTATGTAATACGGTCTTTGCTTATGGCGATAGGGTCACCTATACCTTCGCACTGTTTTGGTATTGCCTGTTCAGGCATGCTTTCTATGGTGCGCAGCGAAAGATACATCAGGTGGTTATTGCGGTGGTGTTCCACCTCTTCCCATTCCGAACAGAAGTTAAGCCCACTTGCGCCGATGGTACTGCAATGCAATGCGGGAAGTAGGTAGCCGCCTTCTTTTACAGACGACAGCCCTGAGGACAGAAATGTCTTCAGGGCTTTTTCATCGTTTGTAGGGAGTTCGTTTCGATGTTTATGGAGAATTCTTGCGTGTTTGTGGGTAGTTTCTTTCGTGTTTGTAAAGAGTTCGTTTAGTGGTTATAGAAGAATTTTTCGTATTTCTAGAGGGCTCTTTTTCGTGTTCAGAAAAAGTTTGTTTTGAATTTATAAGGTGTACTTTTCGTATTTATTTAGGGGTTCTTTTTCGTGTTCAGGAAAAATATTTTTGGATTTATAAGTGATTTCTTTCATGTTTAGAAAAAAAGTCCATTTTATGTTTTAGAAGGAATCTGTTTTGTTTTTATGCCCTATTCACTCTGTTTTAATTTCTCATAGAATTTTGAAAAGATATTGTTTTTTTGTACAATATAGGGTCTAATAATGATGGGCAATAGATTCTTACTTTTTCTATAATCAATTTATAGATACTTCCAAAAGACCTATGATTGCTTGTTGAAATTTTCTAATATTTACGGCTAATCATTTTGCTATTTGACTCTATTTCTATAATTACCATCAACAAATATACAAGGTTACATAGAAAGAAAAGTTGTCTTCCCGTCGAAGATATTTTCCAGAGTTATAATTGTTGCTAAAGGACCTTTCTCTTCAAATCATTCTATGTATTCAAGGATATTCGCTTCTGTTACTATTGAAAATATATTCTCAATCTTATTATTCTCAGGATAATTTTTCTATGTATTGTTTAGCAATATAGCAGCTTCTTTCTGCAAAGTGTTTCTGTGATTCGCCTGTTTTCTAGCTGCAATACCAGTTGTCATAACTATTTGTTATGATCCCTTTATTTAAGCAATACACATCTCCTCCCAAAATTGGCACATTGTTTTTCAAAAATTTTTGAAATGATGTTAAGTGCCTGCTTCTTGAGGAATGCATAAGCATTTATTCCCAAATGTCTCAACGAATAATAATTCTCCATGTTGGTTTACATTTTAATAATATGTGAATAAATTACCATTGCACTGTTTTGATTTTGTTGCAGTTTATTATAAGAGTATAGGAGCTCTGCCTTGCTATTGTCTGCTGTACAGGCTCTTGTTTTGTTTGTTATATGATACAGTGGCTTATATATATAGTTGTGACTCCCATTTGTTAAGCTACTCTTTCACTATATTGGTGAGTAGTTTTTATTTTGTATTCAGGCATATCACCTTTTAAATTGTAGTTGTTGGAATTGACCATAATAGTAGAAGTTTTGATTTTTAATCGCAATATTCTGTAAACGTCTGCGTGCCGGGCACATCTACTAATTCTAAGTTGAATACCATAAAAAACATGAGTATTACTCACTATGCATCAAATTTAATACGCAACCATTATTCTTATTCATGGTCATAAATACAACGCCTCCTTTCGTTGTATGCAATGTACCTTCTATCGTCCAATATTTATTATTGACAAGTGTTATTTGCAGAGGCAACTCCGATTTTAACTGTTGTTCTCCATACACTGCTTTAATAATAGGGAATTGCTACTTTGCATGCAGTTTCAGCATCAGGTATGATACCTTTATCAAATATGCTTTCAATATTTCCTGATTTTTGCCGAATCAGAGATAATTTAAACCCTGAAACGAATCTGTGTTTTCTCTTTCCGTAGCTGTCCCTTTATAAACAAACAGAGTTTGTTCCTTCTGATTATAGGTGTACTAATAATTCCCTCCGAGGAAACATAGTATTGCTAATATCAAAGCAAAAAGCATATTCTTTCTTCATGATTTGACAATTATATTTATACTTTCCTTAAACTTTTATGGTGTTTCTTCGCGATAAATACGTGACATATTTTCTATATAACGATGTTGATCCCATCTTGTTTGAACCTCTATGTTTTATTTGGCATATTATTATGATAGTGTTTTTAACGACAGACTTGCCATTAGCGTTATATTATGTACCAGATAGTCGTTTGTTGTCAGATAAAAATCGCATTATTCATGATAGTCAAAAGTTGCAATCTTTGCCGGATTAAAGTCCTCGAAGTCTTCAACGAAATTAGAGTAATACAATAGGGTCAGAATGTTATTTTTCAATTTCAGTTCTACTGAATACATCATAGGAATATCAAATATAAAAAATAGCCTTTTCTTTTGTGGAAAAAAATTGTATGTAAACAAAGTATCTGCGCTGATGTACCAAAACAAAACAATCCACTATTGCTAAAAACAAAACGGCCTCCGAATTTATAAGATTCTTCTCTATACAATCTGATACCAACTCGTCAGAATCAAAGCATAGAATTTCTCCTGTCGTAGAAAAAAATCACCTGCATTCTGATCTTTGGTGATTGGAATAATAATTCTTGTAGTCTTCGAATTGTACTGAATTTTTCCAATAGATATGATGCTGTCTATTATGCATACTGTATGTTTTATCTTTGTTTATTTTTTTAGTCGAAAGTAATTATTTTCTTCCTTATTTGATGTTGCGACAGGCTGTAACATACAACTTATTCTTTTATTGAGATAGATTATCTTCTCTTTATTTAAATCAGAATACAGTATACCAAAAGTTTTTAGCAGCGTATCCTTTGCCACCGACTGCCGAATTTTGACGGTAGGATCTTGATGGAATGAGTTACAACATAGGCAACATACCATTGTCATAATAAACAACAAGTGTTTCATCATGGATAAAATAAGAACTTTTATTTTTATCCTCCTTTGAATTATATAATTGTATAGAGCCATTTGGTGTAATGAGCAAAGGTGTTAACTAGAATCTATTAGACTTGGCTTCATAGGTATGAATATAGGTAACTATATTACTATTTATTCTCCTTGCGCGCGTCATATTACGGGCTTGTGCAGCCTTTTTAGCGCACCGCTATAATAGCTGAGGTTATAACCATTTACGTAGTTACTATTGGCCTAACTATCTGATGTGATGTCAAAAGTACGATAATTTTCTTTAAAGACTTGCAATAGATTACCATATTTTTTTCTTGTTGTATATCGCTGAAGAAACTTTTTACATTAAAAATAAACAGCAAGTTCAAAAATCTGATAAGAATTCTTTTTGTGAGTTTACAATGGTACTATGAGCGATTACAACAGGGACGCAAAACAAATCGTGCAAACTGCCTGATATTATTTTTCCAACTATTGGTCATCCTATTTGCGGAATGAGGAAAACAGGAAGTAAGCGTATAAAAAAATGCCGTTGAAAATATATTTACAAAAGGCTCTTTGTGCTTGCGTTATTTTGAACTTTTATGGGGCTTTGCTGTTGTATGACGCGAAAATAGCAAAAATTATAATATCCTGATTAATAATGATTTTACGTGAAAAATATCATGTTGTTTTTGAGCCTTTTACATGCCTTTTTGTGTACCATTTCCCCAAACAATGGTATCATTTTAGTAAAATTACTTCAAAAATTATTGATGCAATGCAACATTGTGCAAGCACCTTGATCATACCGTTTACGCAATAATTGAGATACCCTTTACGATGTAAAGGCTCGATGATTACGTCGTAAAGGCGAAACGATTACGTCGTAAACGCAACGTGATTACATCGTAAAGGCATGTTTTTCCTTGTTTTTTAGCGTGAGTTTGTGGTTAGGTTCGTTATTATTGTGCTGAATACTGCAATGTAAATCGTTTTGTTTTGCTGTTCTCTTGTCAAAAAGGGGCGTATTTGGCAAAAATATCGATCTAAAAACGTCCCTGTTTATAAGTGTTAAATTATGACCAAATAATTTTACAAAAACATTTGTGATGTACTTTTGCTGATATACTTTTTAAACCAGATATTGCCGATACGGCTTTTATTTTGTCTCCTCCGAAATAAAATAGTATAGTCTTTATAGAATATTCTCAATGTTTGCTCTCTTAGAGCCAATTCGCATAACGTAGTTTATGACCTCTTCTAATAAGGCTATCAGTACTGCTTCATTAGGAAGAATTGCTCTATTAGCCTGAAAAACCGAAACTATTAGCCAACATAAACTTAAGAATTAGAGTCAAAAATATGCTAATGTTTTCACCAAAATAAAATTTAATATTTATATTTGCAAAGCAATGATTATTAACCGAAAAGTAGAAAAGGGGAGAAGAGAAGGTAAGAGAAAAATGGACATGATGACCCCTCGGTTTTTATCATTCATACCACAAGTCTGTATGGTACATAGGCATAGATACGTTCATGTCTCCTTCGCAATATAGCATGTAATTCTTCTGATTAACAAACGAAAGTGATTCTTATGACTCTCAAATGAAAAATAAAGACAGCCCTGCAATTATTCCTGTTATGCCTTGTGATTACTACGTTTTCTCAATGCACACGAGTAGATATGGAGGATAGTGGAATACAGAAAACTGCTATTTTTAAGCACAATTATATTGCCATTGCAACTAAGATAATCTCCCAGGCAGGGTAGAAGTGCAGTATAGCGTGGTGGGGAGCGATGGTAAAAACGAAGTAAAGACACAGATACTTTCTACCCCCTGCCTGATAGGAGGCGAAGGAGTTGTAGTAGTTTACGATAGCATTGTAGGTAAACAGTCGGGTAAAACGTCTTTCAGCCAGCTTGTTTTAAAGCGGAATTACGGAGAGCAGGGGGCTGATTTCCTTTCAATAACGAACCTGTCTTCATCGGCTATAGAATATGCAGTAATAGGTAACCAGCCTTTTATATTCTACCCGATAGCAGAATTAACGCGCTTTCATCATTTTACCAATATTGAAGAGATAGATAAGGGCAGGGTTGTTAAGGAGTGCCCTACGCCCGTTTCTCGAAATGGTGTGCCTGTTCTGTATTTGTTACGACCAGATCTTTCTTCTTTTAGTTATTTCTATGCCATGCTAAGCGTTGGGAAATGCGAGGATAATCGGCTGACATCAGTTTCGGAAACGTATGCGAAAAAAATAGAATTGAACCAACCGACACTTTCTATTCGTGAGATAATTGACCTGTATAAGACCGAATATGACCATGAAATACGCTTTTTATAGACTATGAAGACTATGATTCGAAATGCAAAAATAGCAGAGGTTTATCTCATTTGAGCATGAAACACTATGGTGAAATTAAATCCTCTCAGGTCTTAAGAAACTCAGGACAGATATGGTTTGTTAATACATCATTGGGCATAAGAGGGCTTGATACTTATATGATATATCAGTAAACAGTTCTTGCTGCTTATCCTTTTTCTTTTATATCTTTGCAGATAAATGAGGGTTTATACACATTATTTTAAAGACGGGGCAACAGGCATAGAGTGTCGTTGGCGTACCATTCTGCAGTTAGGCGACAGCTGGAACAGCATAGGCTGTGTGTATATGAAGAACCCGGGTTCGTCTATTTATCAGGAAACTGACGGTGATGGCAGCCCTGTTGCCATTACCCATGCCAGTACACTTTCGCATTTAAGGGCGTTTACGCACGAAACGGATAACGATGTGTGGTATGAATTTCGGGCCGATTCTACGATGTATGCCATAGAAGCCTTATTTAAGGAGTATGCAGCTTATCATCGTCAACCCGCTGAAGGCATTATACAGGTGTTTAATTTGTTTAATATCAGGGATGCAGACCTTAGAAAAGCACAGGATAAACTGATTGATTCGTTGCACGAAAAAACATTCACTATTGACGAAGACGTGCAGTGTTTAAAGGCTCCGGTATATATCGGCTGGGGTAATTTGTGGAAAGATAAGCTCCATAAGCCGAATGCTGTAAAGGTGTTGGAAGCATGTGAAATGTTGTGCAATTATATTGATACAAGCAATATAGAAAAGAATATCTACTATCATCCACAATATTTAATGCTTTACGGCAAGAACAGAGAGGAAGTGATTAGGCATAAACAATATTTTTTAGAAAACCGTATTCTGGTAGAGAAATAGAAGTTGCCAGTTGCATATTCTGAACAAGCATGTTGTCATACCATCGCCATAATGGTGTAATTTATTCGGAAAATTTGAAGAAATGAAGAATTTTGCTGCAATCGATTTTGAGACTGCCAACTTTGAACGCACAAGCGTATGCAGCGTAGGCGTGGTTATTTATCGTGATGGCAGGAAAACAGATGAGTTTTATTCGCTTGTCAAGCCAGAACCCGAATATTACAATTACAAGTGTTCACAGGTTCATGGGCTGTGTATGGAAGATACCATGATGGCACCGGTGTTTCCCGATGTTTGGCGAAAGATAGAACCTTTGATAGCCAGTTTGCCATTGGTTGCACACAATAAAGCCTTTGACGAAAGCTGTTTGAAGGCAGTTTTTCGCTGTTACCAAATGGATTATCCCGACTATGAGTTTCATTGTACACTCATACAGTCGCGCCGGGTATGGCCCGAAGGCCGGCATAATCTGGATATTATTGCTGCACGTTGTGGTTATAACCTTACGGCTCACCACCATGCTCTGGCCGATGCAGAGGCCTGCGGGGCGATAGCTTTGCAAATATTGTAGTTACAGTTTGTATGTAAGTAGAGGAGGATAAAATACAGGAATGAATATAATAAGGTGGTTACAATCTGGTTTTGTCAGGCTTTGCCGTATGCCTCGAACGCGTGGTTTCGGTGTACAATCGCCGTCGGCGTATCGATTTCTGCGTGATGTAGTTTCATCAAAAGGCCGATATGCTGTTATTAATATGCCACTCGAAACAAGGGATGCAAGCGAAAGGAGCCGGCTCATACTGTTTCAATTCTATGCCCGTTTGGCCCGTTTTACACAGGCTAAGTGCTGGTTCGTCAGCAAACGGCTGGTATCTGACGCATTAAAGGCGTATGTTTGTGCCGGACACCAGGCAGCGGTGGTGTCGCCGGTATTGGATGACAGTGGAGTTTATGTAGTGGATATAACCGAAGAATACGTTGTAGAAGCAGTTCTGAATCAGGCTTCAGCGTCAGACTTGTTGATAGTAGAGGGTATACATCGTTCTGCTACCGCTCGCAAAAAATGGCAGCAGATTATGGCCGACAGGCGCACAGGCGTATGTTTTGACCTGTACAAAGCTGGCGTTGTATGCTTCGATTTGAAGAAGTTTAAGACGAGCTATCGGGTTAATTTGTAGCTGCTAATACAGAGCGTATAATATAATTGCAGATAAACGGGCCGGTTTTTCTGTTGTTGTTGACAATTTTATGCAAAAAAAGTTTATAAAATATTTGTGAATACCGATAAATTGTTTATTTTTGCGCCACACAATAAAAAGTAAACGTAAAATTATGTATTGGACACTTGATTTAGCCTCAAAGCTCGAAGATGCACCATGGCCGGCAACAAAGGAAGAGCTGATTGATTATGCGGTTCGTTCCGGTGCCCCGCATGAAGTATTGGAGAATCTGCAGGAAATAGAAGACGAAGGTGATGTATATGAGCGCATAGAAGACCTTTGGCCAGACTATCCTACAAAGGAAGATTTCCTGTGGAATGAAGATGAATATTAAAATAAGGTAATTCATATAGAGCCGTTCTTTGTTATAAGAACGGCTTTTTTGTTTGCCGACAAAAAATAAACGATACGTAAATATCGTTATTCGGTTGTGTATATACGCAGATTAATTATAGTGGGGTTATTGTTGAATTTTGCTGGAGAAATCAAGGCCCAGTACGATCCGTCGTTCAGTCATTATTTTGACATGGAAACGTCGTTTCAACCCCGCATCAGCAGGTAAGCAGCCTAAAATTAATGTTACGGCAGCCTACGCTATGGACATGACCGGGTTCGAACACAACCCGCAGACGGCTTATGCAGCCGCTGACATGCCTTTTTATGCACTGCGAAGCTATCATGGTGCCGGCGTGTTGTTTATGAATGACAGGTTGGGTTTGTTTACCCACATGAGGCTGACGGCACAATATGCTTACAAATTCAAGCTTCTTGGAGGGCAGCTGAGTGTTGGTCTTCAGGCTGGCTTAATCAGCGAAAAAGCTCGATGGAAGTAAGGCTGATCTGGCCGATTCTGGCGACCCGGCGTTTAACTCGGCGCAGCTTTCGGGCAATGCCGTTGACCTTGGTGCAGGTATTTATTATACCTTAAAAGATTTTTATGCAGGTATTTCCGTCCAGCATATCACATCCCCATTGGTTAAATTAGGGCGATAATAACGAGTTACCGATTGACAAAACGTATTATTTGTCAGGAGGATACAATATAAGCTGCACAATCCGTTTCTTACAATAAAAACCGTCGGTGCTCGTAAAGACTGATATGGTAGGCTGGCGTGCCGACGTGACGGGGCGTTTAGTGTATTCGCATGACAACAAATTGTTGTATGGCGGACTAAGTTACAGTCCCGCAAATTCGGTAACCATGCTCGTTGGTGGCAGCTTTCACGGTATTGTACTGGGGTATAGTTACGAGTTCTATACGTCGGGCTTGAATCCGGGTAACGGTAGTCATGAGTTGTTTGTAGGCTATCAACAAGATATTAATCTGGTAAAAAAAGGAAAGAATAAACATAAAAGCGTAAGAATTCTTTAGATGAATAAGTATTTGATTACGGGCTTGTGCCTGCTTGGTTTGACAACCCTGCTGTCGGGATGTTTCAGTGCAAAAGAGTGCTTCTGCATCGGGACGTGGCGGAGAGGTTGTCGGCGTGGGTGGTAAAGGATTCTCCGAACCCTGCACCTTATGGCATGGTAAGGGTGAATCGTGGTTACCTGCGCATGGGACTTGAAGGTCAGGACAGCCTCTGGGGAAAGAAAACACCGGTTAAGGATATTTCAGTAGATGGTTTCTGGATGGACGAGACTGAAATCACAAATTCGCAATATAAGCAGTTTGTTAATTGGGTGCGCGATTCTATTTTACGTACTCGTCTGGCCGACCCTTCGTATGGAGGTGACGAAACCTACATGATAACTGAGGATAAACAGGGCAATCCTGTAACACCCCATATCAATTGGGACAAGCGCCTTCCGCGCAAGCCTAACGAAGACGAACAGCGCGCCATCGAGAGTCTTTACGTTACCAACCCTGTTACGGGAGAGAAGTTGCTCGATTACAAACAGATGAATTACAAGTATGAGGTTTACGATTATGTTACGGCGGCTTTGCGTCGTAACCGTCTGAATCCGTCAGAACGTAATCTGAATACTGATGAAACGGTCGACCCTAATGAGGTGGTGATGATCAGCAAGGATACGGCATATATCGACGATAACGGTAAAATTGTGCGTCAAACCATCAATCGTCAGCTTACAGGACCGTGGGACTTCCTGAATACCTACATCGTAAACATCTACCCTGATACTACTTGTTGGGTAAACGATTTCCGCAATTCGGACAACGAAACTTACCTCCGCAACTACTTTTCAAACCCAGCTTACAACGATTATCCGGTTGTAGGTGTTACCTGGGAGCAGGCCAACGCCTTCTGTGCGTGGCGTACCGACTATTTGTTGAAAGGCACGGGGGCGAAGCTCGCTACATACAGCGCTATCGTTTGCCCACAGAAGCCGAGTGGGAATATGCGGCACGTGGAAAAAACCAGAACGAATTTCCCTGGGAAAACAAGGATGTAGCCAACGGTAATGGCTGCTATTATGCCAACTTTAAGCCCGACCGCGGTAACTATACCAAGGATGGAAACCTGATAACGAGCCGCGTAAGCAGCTATTCTCCCAACTCTAACGGCTTGTTTGATATGGCAGGAAACGTGGCCGAATGGACGAGTACGGTGTACACTGAGGCTGGCGTTGATGCCATGAACGACCTGAATCCGCAGCTCGAATACAAGGCAGCAGCCGAAGATCCCTATAAACTGAAGAAGAAAAGTGTTCGTGGAGGTTCATGGAAAGATCCCGAAAGCTATATCCGTTCAGCCTGGCGAACCTGGGAATATCAAAACCAGCCCCGTTCTTATATTGGCTTCCGTTGTGTTCGTTCGCTTGCAACAAGCACAACAGCAAAGCAAAAACGCAAATAAACATTTAAAAGAAACCAAGCTATGTCTGAATATAGTAAATATAATATTGTGTACCGCTTGCAAAAGTGGATAGATACAGTAGCCGGACAAACATTCCTGAATTATGCGTATAGCTGGGGCGCAGCAATTGTAATTTTGGGTGCGTTGTTTAAACTTACCCATCTTCCCTGGGCTAATATTGCATTGTTTTTGGGTATGGGTACCGAGGTTCTTGTGTTCTTTATATCGGCTTTTGACCGTCCCTTTGACAAGACAGCTGATGGCCGTGAAATCCCAACGCACCTTACTGAAGAGTATCTTGCCGATGGTAAGGTAACCTATTCGAACGAAAGGGCTGCCGGTAATGTTGTGTCGTCTTCGGCTGCAGCCGCTTCGGTTGTTGCATCAGCAAAACCACCACAGGGTGCAACGGCGGCATCTGATCATCAGGACGCTACTGTAAAATTGGCAGAACAGCCCCAGGCTGCTTACGTTCCGCAGATGTCGGCAGAGGAGGCAGAGAAGCTGAATGAGGCGCAGGGTAATTATGTTACTGAGCTTCAGGAACTGGTAGAAACCTTAAAACGCGTGAACGAACAAAGCTCACGTCTTACCCGCGACAGTGAAGAGATGGAGAATCTAAACCGCACATTGACCGGTATTAGCAAGGTTTACGAAATACAACTCAAAGGAGCCAGCCAGCAAGTTGGTACTATTGATCAGATCAATGAGCAAACACGTAAGATGGCTCAGCAAATAGACCAGCTCAATAAAATATATGCTCGCATGATTGAAGCGATGACAGTGAACATGCATGTCGCTGCACCTGGTGCTGCTCCATTAAAAGAAGAATAATCAATGGCAATTAAGAAACGACCTGTTTCTCCCCGTCAGAAGATGATAAACTTAATGTATATCGTCCTTTTGGCGATGTTGGCCCTGAACGTGTCAACCGAGGTGCTTCATGGTTTCTCCATAGTTGAGGAGGGCTTAAACCGCACGACGGCCAACTCTTCGGCCGAAAACGAAGCACTTTATGGCAACTTCAGAGATCAGATGGTATCGAATCCAGAGAAGGTTAAGGCCTGGTTCGCGAAAGGCTACTGAAGTAAAAAAACATGAGCGATTCGCTCTATAACTTCGCCCAATCCTTAAAAATTGCCATTGTGAAAGAGGCCGATGGTAAAGACGGTGATATAAGCAATCTGAAGAATGCAGATAATCTTGATGCCGCAGGTACAATTATGCTGGCACCGGTTTATGGAAAAAGGCGACCAGCTTTTCCGCGCTGTCAACTCGTTCCGTGAGCGTGTATTGACTTATGTTACCGACCCGCGACAGCGCCGAATCATAGCCAGTAACCTCTCAACAACGGTGCCACGTCGCGAGGGTACGCTCGGTAAGAACTGGCAGGAATATATGTTTGAGAACATGCCTGTGGCTGCAGCCATAACACTTCTTTCCAAATTGCAGAACGACGTACGCTATGCCGAGGGCGAAGTTCTGCACACATTGGTATCGAATATCGACATGAAGGATATTCGGGTCAATAAGCTTCAGGCCTTTGTTGTTCCTGAAAAAACTACCCTTTACCCCGGCGAGCGCTTTACAGCCAATATAGTAATGGCTGCCGTCGACACCACACAGCAACCGCAAATATATGTAAATGGTTCGCGCGTAAACACGTCGAACGGTACGTATAGCTTCACGGCTGGAGGCGTTGGTGAACATCAGTTCGGCGGATATATCCTTATGCGCAATGCCAATGGCGATGTGCTTCGCCGCAATTTCTTGCAAAAATATAATGTCATTCCGGTACCGGGCAACGCTACTGTGGCTGCCGACCCTCATGAATGTACTCTATGCAGGCTTTGCCAATCCGGTTAGTGTCAGTGTTCCCGGCGTCCCACAGAATGGTGTTAGTGTAAGTATTTCAGGCGGCCATCTTACGTCGAAAGGTCCCGGTCGCTACGTAGCCGTACCATCAGCAGTAGGCCATGACGTCACATTCCGCATTACGGCGCGCGACAATGGCAAGGTACGCACGTTCCCTCCCTTTACATTTAAAGGTGCGCAAACTGCCCGATCCTACGGCATATATCGCTTTAGGCTCCGACCGTTACAAAGGCGGTAATCTTTCCAAGGCAGGCTTAATGGGGTGCCAGCAGGCTCAGTGCGGCCATTGATGATGGCATATTGAGACATACAGTTCAGGGTGACATCGTTCTCGGCCGTCTTCTATGACAACATGGGAAATGCGGTGCAAATGGCATCATCGGGCGACAGTTTTACCGACCGTATGCGTGAACAGTTCCGCCATTTGTCACGTGGCCGCCGATTCTATATTACCGAAATCAAGGCCGTTGGCCCTGACGGCATTTCACGCTCGCTGCCCGGAGCCATGGAGGTAAAGGTGAAATAAAGCAGGCAAAATTCTATAATCAGGAAAAAGAAACTTTTATGAAGCGAATACTCTTTATATTATTTATAGGTGGCCTTACCCTTACGGCCACGGCACAACCCAGGGCAAGACGCCAGGAACAGGAGGCTGCTGCCCAGCAGAGTAACAAGAATAACATAACTCTTCGTTCCCAGTTGTCGTTTCCTACTGAAACTAAAAATGAACGAAGATGTGGTGTAGCGGCGCGATGTTTATCGCGAACTAAATCTCAACGATAATGCCAATGCCGCGCTCTATTACCCCGTAGAGCCTTTGGGTTCGCAAATGAGCCTGTTTACCTATTTGTTTAAACTGGTGATGTTAGGGCCGAAACATGGCGGCGTGGCTGCTTACAGCTACGACGTAAATACGGGTAACGAACGTTTTGTTGACGCGTTACGCATTAACCCTCTCAAGTTTCTCGACGACTATCACATATTTTATGAGCGAACCGACAGAGGCATACATATCGACGACAGCGATATTCCGTCGGCCGAAGTAAAAGGTTATTTTGTCAAGGAGAGCACGTATTACGACCAGAATACAGCTACGTTCCACACGCAGGTACAGGCTCTTTGCCCGGTAATGTATCGCGAAGACGACTTTGGTGACGGCGTTACCAAATATCCTTTGTTTTGGGTAAAATATGCCGATCTGGCCCCTTTCCTTGCCAAGCAAACCATTATGACGAGCAATCTTAACAATGCTGCCACAATGAGCATTGACGATTATTTTACGATGAACGCCTATAAGGGTAAGATTTACAAGACTACAAACATGCTCGGTAAAACGCTGGCGCAGGCCGTTGGCAACGATAGCGTAAAACTTTCGCGTGAGCAACAGCGCATTGAAAGCGAAATAGAGCAGTTTGAAAAAAGCATGTGGGGCGATGCTGCACGCAAGGATTCACTGGACAGTATTGCCAAACTCGACCCCAAAGCGCTCAAGGCCGAACGCAAAGTACACCGTAATCGCCGTTCGGGCGAAGCTGCAACTACCGTTCGTAACCGCCGTGCCCGCACGTCTTCCTCGCCTTCTTCGCCGGGAACAGCACGTGTAACGGTACGTCGCCAGCGCCATTAATGGTTGTCAATTCATGGTATAAACCATTTGTTTATATTGCAGACAGGTGTTCAAAACCAAACTTTTGTTTTAGCTTAAAAAGGGATGAGTATGAAAAATTTTTTGTCAACGGCCCTTGTTGCCGTCATGCTGATGCTTGCTTCGCAGGCACAGGCTCAGATAAAATTCGGTGTAAAGGGTGGTCTTAACGTTACAACCATGAAGTTTAACCGCCATGTTCTCGACAAGTCAAACAGCGAAGGCTTCTACTTTGGCCCTACAATGAAGTTCACTTTACCTGTTGTTGGCCTGGACGTTGACGCGTCAGCGCTTTTCAGTCAGCGCTCAAGCAAGTTTGTTGCTGAGCAGGGAAACGAACAGATTATTACAGATTGTGCAACTACGCTCACGCAACAGGCCATATCAATACCTGTCAATTTGCGCTACGATGTAGGCCTGGGCGACGACGCCAGCATTTATTTCTTTGCAGGTCCGCAGGCTTCTTTCAGTATAGGCAACAAGAACAGGGACATCAATTGGAAGTGGAACGATGCCGATTTCTCGGTAAATGTGGGCTTCGGTGTAATGCTGTTAAGCCATCTTCAGGTCAATACCAACTATAATATAGGTATTGGAAAGACCGGAGAACTGAAGTCAAAATCGATCTTTACCACGCTCGACAAAAGGCTTCCATGGCCGTGCAAGTACGTGGCAGCTGGGCACGGCTTATTATTTTTAAGACATATTTCCCAAACAGGGGCTTACCTGAACGTAAAGCCCCGTTTTTTTGTTTTCCCTCCGAAAGCGGCAAGTTAGGCTCGCCTTTACGCCGTAATCACCAATTATTTTCTTTATCTTTGCACGTCATGAAGTATGTAGATGTCATTCTTCCCGTGCCTCTTGAGGGGACTTTTACCTATACCGTCTCCGACGAAATGGCCGCATCGTGCACTACGGGCGTGCGTGTTCTGGTACCTTTTGGCAAGTCGAAGACGTATGCCGGCGTTGTTGTGCGCGTGCATGACAACGGTGCACCTGTTGACGAAAAGCAAGCTGAAAGAGGTGCTGAGCGTGCTCGATGCGTCGCCCGTACTGCTATCTCATCAGCTCAAATTGTGGCAATGGATAGCTGCTTATTATATGTCGCCCATGGGCGAAGTGCTCAATGCCGCGCTGCCAGCAGGCTTAAAGGCCGATACGGCTTACCGCATAAAGACCGAAACTTATCTGAAACTTGCCCCCTCTTACCGCTCCGAGCAGGCCCTTCACGTAGCGTTGAATATGCTTTCGCGTTCGCATAGGCAGCACGAAACGTTCTTATGTTACCTTCATCTCGCAGGTTTTGATGAGGCTTCCCCTTCTGCCGATGCCTCCTGGCAGCCCAAAGGGGTAACCCGTGAGGAGCTGATGAACGAGGCACGATGCACTTCTGCCATCATAAAACGCCTTACAGAACAGGGCTTCCTCGAAAGTTTACGAAAAAGGAAGTAGGGCGGTTGAACCATGCAGGGACAGCCGCATCCTGAAAACATCCATCCGCTCAGCGAGCCGCAGCAACAGGCTTACGACGCCATTTTAAAGCAGTGGCAAACCCGTCCCGTGGTGCTTTTGCACGGTGTAACATCGAGCGGAAAGACTGAAATTTACATACATCTTATCCAGAAGGCCATCGATGAGGGCCTGACAAGTACTTTATCTTCTGCCCGAAATTGCGCTTACCGTGCAGATGACGCAGCGGCTGCGCCGCGTGTTTGGCGACCGTCTGGGCATATACCATTCAAAGTACAGCGATGCCGAACGCGTCGAAATATGGCACCGTCAGCTCTCTGCCCGTCCCTACGATGTGGTGCTGGGGGCGCGCAGTGCCGTCTTTCTGCCGTTCCAAAAGCTGGGTCTTGTCATTGTCGATGAGGAACACGAGTCGAGCTTTAAGCAGCAAGACCCCGCGCCCCGCTACCATGCACGCAGTGTGGCTATTGTGCTGGCGCGCATGTTTAACGCCCAAACCGTGTTGGGAACAGCTACGCCGTCGATGGAAAGTTACTACAATGCGCAGACCGGAAAATACGGTCTTGTAACGCTCTCTACGCGCTTCAGTGGGTATAGAATTGCCCGAAATAGATGTGGTTGACATGAAGGATTTGCGACACCGCAAGCTGATGAACGGTCCCTTTTCGCCCCAGTTGCTGAAGGCTATGCGCGAGGCTTTCAGTGAGGGTAAGCAAGTTATTCTGTTCCAAAACCGCCGTGGCTTCGCACCAATGGTTGAGTGTCGCGTGTGCGGATGGGTGCCGAAGTGCAAAAACTGCGATGTGTCGCTCACCTATCATAAGCGTCTGAATGTGCTCACATGCCACTATTGCGGCTACACCATGCCCGTGCCCCATGTGTGTCCCAACTGTGAAAACCCCAACCTTTCGGGCCGCGGATACGGCACTGAGAAAATAGAAGACCTTATTGCAGAGCTTTTTCCCGAAGTCCGCGTGGCGCGGATGGACCTCGATACCACGCGTACGCGCAATGCCTATGAGCGTTTGATAGGCGAGTTTGGCGCGGGGCGTACCAACGTGCTCATCGGCACACAGATGGTTACCAAGGGCTTAGACTTTGACAAAGTGGCGGTAGTGGGCATTCTCGATGCCGATTCGATGCTGAATTATCCCGACTTTCGTGCCTACGAACAGGCGTTTATGATGATGAGTCAGGTAAGCGGCAGGGCAGGACGACGCGGTAGGCGCGGGCGGGTTATCCTGCAGACACGAAGCCCCGGGCTGCCTGTTATACAACAGGTAGTGCATAACGATTACGCCTCCTTTTACAAAGACCTGCTCGCTGAGCGCGAAATGTTCCGCTATCCCGCCGTTTTATCATCTGGTGTATATTTACCTGAAGCACAAGCAGGACGGCCTTGTTGAGATGGCTGCACAGGAGATGGGGGCGCAGCTCAGGCATGTTTTTGCCGACCGTGTGCTCGGTCCCGACAAGCCTTCGGTGGCTCGTGTAAAGGCGATGAGCATACGCAAGATAGTGATTAAGCTCGAAAACGGCATCGACCAGCACCGTGTGCGCGAGCAGCTTATGCACATTCGCCGGCAGCTTCTCGACCAAAAAGCCTATCGCGCACTGCATATTTACTTTGACGTTGACCCCGTATAAGGTTAGCCATTACTGCCTTTTTTATCTTAAATTATTGGGGTTGTCCTCCCATCTTTATTTCAGTTTCGCCATTGTTCGGCGGCCGTCAACAGCGCGTACGGCGGCTGTCACACCCATCGTTCGGCGTTTGTCGTATGCGCTGTTGACAGCCGCCGAACAATACCCCTTACACAATAAAGGGCCATTCATTGCGCCGTCAATGATGATGCAATACGCCGTAAACCCTGAAACTATTCAAAGTCAATAGCTCTGCACAGGCAGTTCGGTACGTTGCTGACACATCATCAACCATGAAACAAAACTCTGTCAACATTGATATTGCGCACCATCAACCATGAAAACAATTTACGGCCAATAACGATGCAGCCCCTTGTAATGTTTATTCTCTATATCTATAAACTCTTTGCAAAAATACGCGCCTGAAAATATCCCTTACAAACATATTCTTTTTATAATCTTTTTACTTTTTGCAAATTTTAATCCTTTAATTTTTAATCTTTTAATTTTTTTCTCCCTACCTTTGCGCCCGTGAAGAGTTTAGCAGTTACATATCAAGGCTTTAGCGTAATGCAAGAAAAATACAATTTTTCCTGCCATTTTTTTAACGTGCATTATATTTGGCTGTTTCAGATATTTTGCTAACACACACACACACACACAGGCAGCACCGTCGCTAACATCTCTTTATTTTTCTTTCGCGTACGCGCGCGCAAAGCGCATCGCAACCTTAATAAACAAAGGGCTTTTTCGAAGTTTCCTTTGTTCGCTTTTTTATGCCCTTTTGTAAGGAAATATAATAGGGATATAAACCTAATTTATTATAAATTTTTCAATAGATTAATTCATAGATAACAATGACATTTTACTCTTTTTTATGGCCTTCGCATGCTTTGTCGCGTCGTATGCTGAACTACCTGAGGGTTTTTAGTTATACAGATGCTTCGGGTATAAAATGGGAATTTATATTGCGAAATAACGAAGCGTATATTTTTGATGCTACGAAAAGACGGTAATGCTATTACTGGGATGTTGAATATTCACGGCTCGGTAGAAAAACGGTACGCCATATACTGTTGTAAGTATATTGGGATTTATTGAATATGGTACTAATATCAGATCTTCTCACCTTAAAAATAATGATGGTATTACAGGTATTACATTCCCTCCAAGTCTTAAAACTATCGGTATGAAGGCATTTTTTAATGATAGAGGATTACTTCATTAATTATCCCCAGTACTGTAAAAAGTGTACAGGGTTATGCTTTTTATAATTGTTCGTCATTAGCATCTTTAACCATTGAAAATGGTGTTGATTCTATTGGACCATGTGCCTTTTATAACGGTACATCCTTATATGGTGACCTTACGATACCAGCCTCTATAAAAACATGTTGGAACAGAGGCTTTCGTTGATGTCCATTTGGAGGAACATTAACTGTTTTTGGCTCAGCAGTATTCTATGATGGACAATAATTATAATCCACCACTAATGAGGAGGCATGGGGTCTTTGATGGTAGTGGGGCGGGGCGCTTAAAGGTCCTTTACCCACGTTGTATTGGGGGGAGAAGCTCCTTCTGCTCTTGGTGCCGGTAAAATTGACTTAATGGCTAACGGATGGAAAGTCTTTGATTTATCTCATGCAACCTCGATAACCTTCTTACCAGAAGTGAAGAAAATAGCTCCTTATGCTTTTTGCTGAAACAAATATATCAAATTTAGCACTTACTATTCCTGAAGGAATAGAAGAAATTGGAGAACATGCTTTCTATCGTTCTAAATTAAATGGACATGTAACAATTCCGTCTACTGTGAATACAATGGGTGATTTTACTTTTGCAGAAGCTAAAGGATTAACAGAAATTACTTTAAAATCGACTTCTCTTTCAAAGTTACCCCAAAATTTTGCATCTTTATCTGAAAACTTGGAGAAAGTTAGTCTGCCAGATAATATAACAGCTTTCGGTAAAAGCTGTTTTGATGGATGTACGGCTTTAACAGATATTCAGATGCCTGCTCACTTGACAGAGATAGGTTATAGAGCTTTTGCTGGCTGTACAGGGTTGCATGGAGATGTTGGTAACTTTGTTCCTTCGACATTACAATATCTTGGTGTTGATGCGTTTGCTGATAATATGGGTATTACAGGGAGAGGCCATTTTTGCCAGCAAATATAAAGTTGATAGGGACCTGAAACCGTAGATCATTTAACCGTTGGTAACCCATTTACAAGGACGGGAGTAGATGGTATTAGAATGAGTAACACTCCTATGTACTTTGGTGCAGCGCCTAATGAGAATCCTAAGACTAACTGGACAAATTGGGGTGGCTATGCGGGATTACTATATCTTGACACCCGTTTTTGTGGACTTAACCTTAATGATTATAAACACCAAGGCTATAAAAGCATATAAATTTACTCGTGAAGCAGATTGTGAAGACGAAAAAGCTTATCGTAACTTTGGGGGTATTGCAGTAAATGGATTAATTTATTTACCACCAGAAAGCTTATTCCAAAAAGAACTGGTTTTTCCTGATGTTACCTTTGCTGAACGTTTTAAAAGCTTTGAGTTCCCTGGATGAGTTCGAAGGTGAAAACTTTATCATGGATGGTAAATGCCAGCATTTTTATGTACAGGATGGTCTTGATTATCGTGTACCAATTGCTTTTACAGCAATTGAAGCAAGGTGTAGCCGTATTTTCAGCAATACAGCAGGATTAGCAGTAAGCACTCTATATTTGCCTTATCCTACGGATCTTCCTGATGGTATGAAAGCTTATTCGTTAAGCTTTAAGGGCCTTGACATAAATGGTGATAAGGCTTTCCATTTGCTCCTGTACCAGCAGGAACACGTCTTGAGGCCAATCATCCTTATTTAATACAGATAACAGATGGACAGAGTCACAGGTTGCCCACGATGCACATGTAGTAAGTTCCTGTTTCACCTAATATGGAAGCGTCTGCCGTTATGGCAACTTCGATGCTGACTGGAAGTTCTACGGTACCACAGAACGTCTTGATAATGCAAAGGCCTACGATAGCTTATTATTTAAGTGGAAATAAATGGTGGGCAATAGAAAAGCTGTAGTGAAAAATAACTTTACGCTCCCTTTTCCGTTGTTTCATAACCAGCCCTACTGGAGCAGTTCCTGCCAAGAGCTTCATTATGGTTTTGGAAGATGATACGGCGACAGAAGTGTAAACAAGTTAGAGAAAGATACAGAAAGTGATATGCAAGAGTGGTCGCTATGAATTCTATTCTGTTGACGGTTTACGTATGGGTAAGGATTATGACAAACTGCACAATCAGGACAGATTTATATTGTAAACGGTAGAAGTTCTATAAACTTTAAATAACAAAGAAAAATAACGATGAAAAAGAATATATATAGCCATCCTGTAACTCGTGTTGTTATATTAAAGTCGGAGAACTTTATTTGTCTTTCAGTTCCTATTGGTACTGGTGCCGGCAGCGGTGGAGGTGATGCCAAACGAGGCTTTTTGAAGAGAAGACAATGATGAGGATGTTTCAACACATAAGTTTTTCCTTATGGGAATGCTAGCAAGTTGATTAGTTTACTGAGACAATGAACAATAAAAGGACCGTAAAGCGGTCCTTTTATGATAAATATCGACAGGTTATCTGTCAAGTTGTCCAATAGCCCATAATCCAGTATAGAAATAAGTGAATGATATAATAAAAGCCGCGTGCCTTTGTTTGTCAAACATCGGCACACGGCTTTATTGTATTTATGTATAGCACGCTTATGTACGCTTTAAGCTAATATTTACAGGTCAATATCGAGACTTGCTCCAAACACATTGTTGTTACGTGTAAAGTTGGCTGTGTAGGCAAGACCGGTGTTAGGAGCGGTAACCGACGTCTTCTTTGTTCCGTAGAATGTGTGGAAATAGGCTAAGTTAAGTTTCATTTTCTCACTTAATTTAACTTGTACACCGCCACCAATTGAGTTGGAATTAACCACAAACGACTTGTCGTCCATGTACGATGTAGTAAGTCCGTAGTTGGTTCTCTGATAGCCTGCACTAACGGTTACGGCTTTTGTAGCTTCATATTCAGCACCGAAGCTGTATTCGAATGAGCCTCGTGTGAGTTTCTTTTCCTTGTGGTTGTAGGCTGTTGCCTGCTTGTCAAAGTAATAATGGAAACCTGCTGTAAGCTGTAATTGGTCGGTAGGCTTGTATCCTGCACCTAATGAAAGAATGCCGGGGAGGTCAGCAGGCACGCTTTTGCCATCAGCAAACTCGCCCGTTGCTTCCTGAAGACCTTCGTCAAATTTCTGTTTCAGCACAGCCATTGTTCCTTGTACGCGGGCGTTGCCCATCACGTTGTCGGCTTTTGTTGCTGCTGCAGCCTGTGCTGCAGTTTCGGACATGCCGTGCTGTACCATCTGTTGTTGGAAGATAGTTTGCATGCGTCCCTTAAGATTATTGACGAGGTTACCGCTTAATTGTCCGTTTTGTTCAATTACACCAATGCTTGGAAAACTGTTTACGGCAGAGTTTTTCATACGCAAACGCGTTTTAAACTCATACTTTGCAGCAAAGTTCCATCGGTCCTTTTTGTAGTCGATGCCGATGATTGGTGTAAAGCCGATGCCGTTCTGGTCGCAGTTAAGTTCGATGTCGGCAGAAGTAGTCTTTGACGGATCAAGAACCGTATACAGAGCAGTGTTACCCACTTGTATATTGCGTACATAGCCATAGTAGTTGGCTATTGCATAAACGCCACGTACTCCGGCAAATACACTTAGCTCGGGTTTGATTTTATAGGCTGCACCTAACGACAGGCCATAGTAATACTGACGTCCACGCATATAACTTGTTGCACGGTATTTGCCATCAGTACCGAAGCCTGCCGGACTCGAAAACATTTGTACATTATTGCCGATTGCTGCATCGACGGTACGTGCCGGGCCTGAAGCTGCAAGTGCTGTTTCGGATACAATACGTTCGAAACTGCCGAGACCATCATCGAAAGTGCACTTTCCGCCACCACCTCCAATGCCAAATCCTGCCTGGAAGGAAAGCTTATCCCAGTTGTATGCAAACTGGAACGTAGGGAAAACCGGTGCTAAAGCCTTTCCCATGAACTTGCGCTGTGCAGACGAATTGTCGAGATTGTTTTTAAAAAGAGGGATATTCATTGTTGATAGTTCTGCTCTGCCAGATAAACTGCCAGTTCAGAGAAAGGTGAGCGCCATTGGATAAAAGGCTACTCCGGCGGGGTTAAAGTAAACACCGTCAATGCCAATGCCCCATCTCGAGAGGGTTTCTGACGAAGGCTACGCTCATGTTTGAATTGGTGTTAATGCCACCGGCAAATGCTGTTGATGCTGTTGCCAAAGTGAATGCGGCAAAAGCTACTCTTAATTTAATCATATTAAATAGTTCTAAAAGATTGGTTGCAAAGGTAGGTAAATTGTTCGAAATCTCCCTTTGTGTCGAAATGCTTTTAGAAAACGTTAACAGTACTAAGATTTTGCCGTTGGATACTGTATGCGAGTATGGTATATGGCTTTCAGGCGTTCGATAAGAACCTGTTTGGCTACTGCAATATCGTAGAAAGTAATACGGCATTCAGTAAAGAAACCGTTGGCTACTTGCTGGTCAATCAGCGTATTAACAAGATTGCTGATGCTCTCTTCCGTATAGTCGGATAGCGAGTGGGAGGCAGCTTCGCACGTATCAGCCATCATTAAAAATAGCCTGTTCACGAGTTGAGGGATTGGGGGCGGGGATAGGTGAAAGGGTTCTTTATCGATAATTTCATCAGGATGTTCATTCTTATATTTTATGTGAAATATTTAACCAGTCCCCGCCCGTGGTGGGTGAGAATAAAGTCGCGAATAACAACAGGAAGAGCGTTTTCCTCGGCCAGTTTCACCCCGTTTGTAACATGTGAAATAATAATTTGTGCACTCTCTTTGTAAGTAAGGCTGTCATGAGGGTTAATACCGCCCTGCTGATTTTCGGTAAAAAAGGCCGGTGCTAAAATCTTACCGATGTCATGATACAGCGCACCTGTACGTACAAGTGTGCTTTTTGCTCCTATCTTGTTGGCTATTTCAGAGGCCAGATTTCCCACGGTAATTGAGTGTTGGAATGTTCCGGGTGCCTCCTCGCTGAGCTTACGTAGTATACCTTTGTTTGTATCAGAGAGTTCTATAAGGGTTATAACCGAAATGAAAGAAAACGTTTTCTCCACGATAAACATCAGCGGGTAAGCCAATAATAATAATACGCCGTTAATGAGGAAATGGTAGTACATGCTGCTTTCAAATTCAAAGTCTTCTGTACTCTCCATTAATTTAAGTGTAAGATAGGTGATACAGGTGGTGATGAATACCAGTAAGGCTGTGCGAAACACCTGTGCACGCGACGACATTTCGCGTAGCGAGTATGTAGCAACAAGGCCGGCTACGGTTTGAATAATGATAAAATCGAACTGGTATCTAAGCGCGCAGGCACAGATAAGCACCATGATAACAAGGGCTATAAAGGCTGTACGCGAATCCATAAAAACACGTATGAAAATGGGAACAAGAGCAAAAGGCGGTATGTATACGCTGAAATTGAAGTATGTATGCTCCATCATCAGCGATACCAATATGGGGAATATGGTTATCAACACGTAAAGCATGGATATGTTTCGCAGCTTTTCGAGATAGTCGCGACGGAACAATCCCAAATACATGGTAAAGAGAAGCACCAAGATAAACACGTAGGCTGTATTACCGATAAGATTATATGTAAGCTGAGTTTTGGAGGCACTGCGACGCTGCATCTCCTTTTCCATGGAGTTTAATACGCGGGAACTGTATTCGGTAACAAGTTCTCCCTGACCGATAATGCGTTGTCCGGCCATTACAATACCGCTTGCAGGCGATATGCCGCTGAGCAAATCGTTTCGTGCGCTTTCTGTACGCGCTTTGTCATAAATAAGGTTAGGGACTATGTAATTGTTGAGATTCAGACGCTGTAACAGGTTACGTTCCTGAGCTAAATGTTCATTACTGAGCAGTTGCTCATAGGCCGACATGGTAGAATAAATAAAAATTAATGTGTACACTTTCTGCATCTTTTCCAAAAATAATGCGCACTTGTCGTGTAGTATCAGCGTGAATTTTGTTATAAGCAGGCGTTTCCATGATTCCCGATTGATAGAAACGATGCAGCCGGTCAATAATAATTTCCTTATATCCTGCTGGTATTTTTAAATTGCTGTTGGATAAATCGTGTCGGAGTCTGGCAATTTGTTCAGGCTCAACGTTGCTGTTGTAGTCATAATAAGGCTGAAATTGCTTGAGTAACGAGTCACGTTCTTTCGCAATTGCTTCTTCTGTTTTATATACAGAAATCATATTTTGCTATGATTGTACCATAATGCCGAGGCTCGCCTATCTCATAATCAAACTTTCTATCCTCATTACGTGGCAGAAACCAAACGATAAGGAGGTAGTAAGTAGAACAAAAGCTATTCGGATGAAAGATTACGCCAGAAAAATCGTCCTTATTATTAAAAATGTTCGTAATGCTCATGAAGATTTATCTTTGCTATTTACAGTGCGAAAAATACTAAAAATATAGCTAAAGTCGAAATAAATATATTAAATTTGCAAAAAAAATAAAATCAGGTATGCCCGAAAGAAAAGTAAGGGTACGCTTTGCACCCAGTCCAACAGGACCTTTACACATAGGTGGTGTGCGCACCGCTCTCTATAATTATTTGTTTGCACGTCAGCACAATGGCGAATTAGTCTTCCGCATTGAAGATACCGATTCGAATCGTTTTGTTCCAGGAGCCGAAGATTATATCCTTGATTCGTTCCGCTGGTTAGGAATAAAGTTTGACGAAGGCGTAAGTTTTGGTGGCAATCACGGGCCGTACAGGCAGAGCGAGCGTCGCGAAATTTATAAAAAATATGTACGTCAGCTTTTAGACGAAGGCAAGGCATATTATGCCTTTGATACGCCGGAAGAATTGGAAAAAGCGCGTAACGAGATAGCCAATTTTCAGTATGATGCCCACTCTCGCTTGCAAATGCGCAACTCGCTTACGTTATCTGAGGAAGAAGTTAAAAGGCTTATTGACGAAGGAGAACAGTATACTGTACGTTTCAAAATTGAGCCGGGACAAGATGTTCATGTCGTTGACATGATTCGTGGAGACGTATGTATAAAGAGTGATATTCTGGATGATAAGGTTCTTTACAAAAGTGCAGACGAACTTCTACCTATCATTTAGCCAATATTGTTGACGATCATCTGATGGAAATAACCCATGTGATTCGTGGAGAAGAGTGGCTTCAAGTGCCCCGTTGCATGTTTTGCTTTACAAAGCTTTCGGTTGGGAAGACACAATGCCTCGTTTTGCCCATCTTCCGCTTTTATTAAAGCCTGAAGGTAAGGGCAAATTGTCAAAACGAGATGGCGACCGTTTGGGTTTCCCTGTGTTCCCATTGGAGTGGCATGATCCTAAGACTGGTGAGGTCTCGAGTGGCTATCGTGAGAGTGGTTATTTCCCTGAAGCAGTGGTAAACTTCCTTGCTTTGTTGGGCTGGAATCCGGGAACAGAACAGGAAATTTTCAGTTTGGACGAACTTGTAAAGGCTTTCGATATTACCAAATGCTCGAAGAGTGGGGGCAAAATTTGATTATCAGAAGGTATTTGGTTCAATCATGAGTATATCTTACGCAAGAGCGATGAAGAAATTGCCCTCCTTTTTGCTCCAATTGTAGCAAATAATGGTGTGGAAGAAAGCTTTGAACGTGTTTACGAAGTTGTCAGAATGATGAAGGATCGTGTAAACTTTGTTAAGGAACTTTGGCCGTTATGTTCGTTCTTTTTCATTGCGCCTACCGAGTATGATGCGAAGACTGTGAAGAAGCGTTGGAAAGAATATTCTACACAGCAAATGACAGAGCTTTGTGAAGTATTGCAGAATATTGATGATTTTTTTCGATAGAAGGACAGGAGCCTGTTGTTGAAAAATGGATTCTGGACAAGGGTTACAAGATGGGCGATGTGATGAATGCGTTTCGTCTTGCGCTCGTTGGAATTGGTAAAGGACCGGGTATGTTCGATATTTCTGCATTCTTAGGTAAGGATGAAACCATCCGTCGTCTGAAGAAAGCCATACAGGTATTAGGACAGTAAAAATTGTAATTATCTCTGAATTCCGCGAAGACGATAAGTTCATGTACAATATTTCAATATGCCTTTATTCTTTTGGCGTATGGGTTGCATCCCATTTTAGCGAAAAGGTTAATAAAATGTGGAAGGGCTGAACACGACGCCTTCCATGTTCTTCGTGAGAAAGTTGAGCCTGAAACAAAATATATTTGGTTTCATGCTGCTTCTTTAGGAGAGTTTGAACAAGGCCGTCCTTTGATGGAGCGTATTCGTGAAAGTCATCCCGAATACAAGATATTGCTGACCTTTTTCTCTCCTTCCGGCTATGAAGTACGAAAGGATTATCCTGGTGCTGACATCTGTTGTTATCTTCCTCTCGACACAAAGTGCAATGCACAACGTTTTCTGGATATTATTCATCCGTCGATGGTGTTCTTTATTAAGTATGAATTCTGGTACAATTACCTGCATATTTTAAAGAGCCGTAACGTGCCCGTGTATAGTGTTTCAAGCATCTTCCGCCCTGATCAGGTATTTTTTAAATGGTATGGTAAACAATATGGGCGCGTCCTTCATTGCATAAGCCGTTTCTTTGTTCAAAACGAAGAGAGCCGTAATCTTTTGGGCAGATTAGAACTTAACAATGTCAGCGTGGTAGGGGATACCCGCTTTGACCGTGTTTTAGAGATTAAAAAAGAATCAAAGAAGCTTCCTTTAATCGAAGCCTTTATAGAAGGGAATAGCGTTTCTGCTGACAGTGAGGTATTAAGAGAACAACCTAAGGTTTTCGTGGCAGGCTCGTCATGGGCACCCGATGAAGATATATTTATCGACTATTTTAATCGTCATCCTCAGTGGAAACTGATTATAGCGCCACATGTTATCAGCAAAGACCATTTAGAACAAATCATGCAGAAGCTCAACCGTAAGGCTGTGTGCTATACACAGGCAAACGAGAATGATGCCCGTAATGCAGAGTGCATGATAATTGATTGTTTTGGTTTACTGTCAAGTATATACCATTATGCCGATGTCGCCTATGTGGGAGGAGGATTTGGTGCGAGCATTCACAGCGTACTCGAAGCCGCAGTATGGGTATCCCTGTTATCTTTGGTCCCAACAATAAACATTTTAGAGAGGCACAAGGCTTGCTGAAAGCAGCGGAGGATTTGAGATAACCGATAACGAAAGTTTTGAAAAGATGATGTCTCAATTTCCGGCAAGACGACCGTGTACTTGCGGAGTCGGTCATAAAGGCTAGGTCGGTTTGTTGCCGGTTTATCAGGTGCAACAGATAAAAATACTGCAAAAGAAATTAGTTGTAATATATCAACAACAAAGTCCCTGAAAGCATTGTGTTTTCAGGGGACTTTATTATTCTTATTTTCAAAACGCCAATCATGCGTCGTAAACCTTCCTGTAAGTGGCTCTCGGACAGGCCAAATTGATACGCAAATAGCCTTCTCCTGCTTCTTTTCCATATAATGTTCCACTATTCACGAAAAACCTTTTCCTTTCGTGCAAAAAGCTTTTGTATGTTGCTCTGTCACTTGTAAGTCCAGTCTTGCTAATATCAACCCGGGCCAAATAGGTTGCTTCAATTTTATTACATCAACTTGCGGTAATTCTTTTGCAAAGGTTTCCTTTAGCAGGTTATAATTTTCCTGTATGTAACCTCTTAACTCGTCTAACCAGTCTTCACTATCGTTATAGGCAGCTTTCAATCCTTCTACACCGAATGGATTTACATCACATACTTCGTATATATTTATCACGCGATTAATTCTGTGTCGCATCACATTGTCACTGCAAATCAAATAAGCATTCTGCAGTCCTGCTGTATTGAAAGCCTTTGATGGTGCATTAAGGGTAACCGAGTTTCTCAGGTTTTCTTCGTTAACGGCAGCAAAAGGAATAAACGAATAGCGAGGCATCGTCAGCTCACAATGTATTTCATCAGATATAACCCTGACATTATGACGCCGGCATATTTCTCCCATCCGTTCCAGTTCGTCACGTGTCCACACACGCCCTACGGGATTATGAGGGTTACAAAGCAAAAATACGGTCGTACGTTCATCACGGCATTGACGTTCAAAATCGTCCCAGTCGATGATGTAAGAATCGCCTTTTCTAATCAGCTTGCTTTCGGCAATTTCGCATCCCTGGTTACGTATTGACGAGAAAAAACAGTTATAAACTGGTGTCATTACAACCACCTTGTCGCCAGGTAACGTCAGGGCTTTTATACAACAACTAACCGCAGGAACTACACCACTGGTGTATAAAATCCAGTTACGTTCAATTTCCCACTGGTGACGGCGTCGTTGCCATGATATAATGGCATCATAATATTCTTCGTCAACCTCTGTATAGCCAAACACACCGTGTTCTACCCGCCGTGTAAGAGCCTTTTTGATGGCGGGTGATGCTTCAAAGTCCATGTCGGCAACCCACAATGGAATAACACCGTCTTCTCTTATCTCATCCCACTATGACGACCCTGATCCCACGGCGGTTTTACCTGTTTGTCGAATATGCTCATGTCCTCTTACTCGCGTTTCATAATTTTACAATCGTGCCCCTTTGCATACTCATTATAGGTAACAGAACCTATTTCGTCAGCAATAATCTGTCCTGAGATGGGGTTTTTAATATTGGTAATAGCCCCCTTTATGTTTGCATTGATGTTTGTGCAGTCTTCAAAGGCTCGGTCGCAAGCCTTGTCAAAGGTACAATCTTCGAGTATAATGTTGTCAGCGTAGCAAATAGGCTGCTCGCCTGCAATATGGCAACGTACAAGTTTTATGTCCTTAGAGTGCCAGGCCAGAAACTCTCCGTCGAGCTCTGAATCATATATTGTAACATTCTCACACTCCCAGAAGGCATCCTTAGTAACAATTTTTGCATGATGAATCTCTACATTCTTACAATACTGAAAAACATATTTGGCATCAGATACCAGTTTGTCAACGTAAATATTGTTAGAGAACATAAAAGGATATGTACCCTCATGTAGTTCAACGTTCTTCAGTTTCAGCCCGTCAACGCGCCAGAAAGTTTTCGTCGGCATCGTTTATTTTCACGTTTTCGAGTTCCAGATTCTTCATCTCTCTAAAGAATTTAGGACCGTCAATAATACAGTCTTTCATCACCATATCGTTGCTGTACCATATGGCCGAACGGCTGCCTTCGGCGAAATAACAGCTTGTAATTATACTGTGGTCAACATGCCACCATGGATACTTTCCATAGAATTTACTGTCGTGACACTCTATATTGTGGCAACATTTTATACCCGACTCACCGTCGGTAATGGTTATATTCTCAAGTATTACGTCGTGTGCGCCAAAGAGAGGACGTTCTCCACCAAACGTCAAATCGTGTATTGTATCCATAAAAACAATTTATGATGAAAAACTAATAATATTGTACAAACTACAAACTCTATGCCAAATTGCTTCTCCTTTCAGCCTCATTGATGTTACCTTATAATAGAGGTATGCTGAAATAAATAAGTCCGGGGCCTGTACAGGCTCGGACTGTATTATGGTTTGTAGGCGTTAACCTTTTTTAGAGGTTAGCATTGTCTTCTTTCCACTTATCAACTGGAGGTACAATGCCTAAGTTGATAACTTCCTGACGCATATCGCAGAGGTGCTTGTACGACTTCTGCAGGTCTTCCATCTCTTCCTTTGTACCAGTAGGCTCTGTATAGTGAACACCGGTAGCGTCAATGGTTGTAGGAAGTGCCATCATCACGTCCTTAATACCCAGTCCGGGCAGGTTGGCATAGCAACCAGCGGGTAACGTAAACTTCTCACCGCCCATAGCTGCCTCAATCATTTTCACTGCGTTATAGGCAGGACTCTGGAACGAACTGCGGCCGCGGAGCTTGATAATACGTGAGCCACCCTGTGTGGTTATCTGCTTAATCTCAGCCCAGCGTTCTGGCGACAGACCCATTTCTGCGAGGGGTTTACCGTCAATTTTTACCTGAGAAGCAAATACTGCCATCTGTTCGCCGTGACCACCAAAGGTATGAGCGCCGGTAACCTTATCCTGCTGTACACCGAATTCGTGTGCAAGAGCCTGCTGTAAACGGGTTGAATCCAATGCAGCAAGAGAAGTAAGCTGGTTGGGTTTCAGGCCTGAGTGGATAAGAGCAGTAAGTGCTGTAACGTCAGCAGGGTTGAAAAATAACAACAACATGCTTTACATCGGGACAGTATTTCTTGATGTTTTCACCAAAGTCGGCAGCAATCTTGCAGTTACCTTTCAGCAGATCCTCACGGGTCATACCGTCTTTACGTGGTGCTCCACCTGAAGAAATAATATACTTTGCGCCAGTGAAGGCTTTCTTCGCAGCCTCAGCAACTTTCTCAGGATTGTTCATATCCTCAACAGCTGGTGCGTAATAAGAAAGGTTTGCACCGGGGAAAGCACACTGCTCCATTTCGTCGAATACGCCGTGTACACCTGGTTCGAAGATGTCATACAGGCAGATGTTAGGGGTAAGACCGAGCGAAAGGGCTGTCTGTACCATGTTAGATCCAATCATACCGCCAGCACCGACGATAAGCAGTTTTTCGTTTGTTAAATACTTCATAGCTACGTAATATGTTTAAGAAATGTATGAATTTCGTTTAAAAATATACTGTCGGTATAGCGTAATAGCGCTTGTAACCTTCAGCATTGCAAAGTTAACAAAAAGAATATATAGATTTATTTACGCCCAATTTAATTTGTTGTATATTCTTAAAACATGTATCTTTGCTAAGTCGGTTTAGCAATTTAAATTTCTATATGAAAGTAAATATGATTGATATGAAAGAAGACACAGCACAACGATTAAGTAATTTGCGCGATATTATGAGGCGCGAGCATCTTGATGCTTTCGTTTTTCCGAGCACTGATCCGCATAATAGCGAGTATGTTCCCGACCATTGGAAAGGGCGTGAATGGCTTACAGGCTTCACGGGTTCGGCAGGAACGGCCGTTGTTACCATGCACGAGGCTGCTCTTTGGACCGATAGCCGCTACTTCCTTGCGGCCGCACAGCAACTCGACGGTACCGAATTTAAGCTGATGCGTGAGCGTGTTGAGGGTACGCCTACGATAGCTGAATGGTTGGGTTACGTGCTTGGCAATATAGAAGGAGCACAGGTTGGCATCGACGGCATGGTGAATGTGAAGCTGATGTTGAGGCACTCATAGATGCTTTACGCCGTCAGGGTGGCATCACTGTGCGCACCAATTTCGACCCTCTGGCCATTATCTGGAAAGGAAGGCCCTCTGTTCCTGAAACAAAAATAGAAATACAGCCTCTCGAATATGCCGGCGAAACAACCGTTTCAAAGCTGTTACGTATCAGGAAATCGCTGCGTTTACAACACGCTGACGGCATGCTGGTGTCGGCTCTCGACGATATTGCCTGGACGTTGAACCTGCGGGGCAGCGACGTTCATTGCAATCCGGTATTTGTTTCCTACCTGTTAATTAGTCAGAATACTACGACTTTGTTCATCGATGACAACAAACTTACGCCCGATGTGCGCTCATATCTGTCGGCCGAAGGCGTACAAACGGCACCTTACAATAGCATAAAAGAGGCACTTCGACGCTATGACGAGTATAACATCTTGCTTGATCCGTACGAAACTTCCTACACGCTTTACCATCAGGTACGTGTACAAGAGGTAATCCGTACATCGTCGCCTGTTCCGGCTATGAAAGCTGTTAAGAACGAAATTGAGGTTGAAGGCTTCCGCCGTGCGATGATACGCGACGGCGTTGCCATGGTAAAGTTTCTGCGATGGCTGCCTGAAGCTGTTCGGACGGGTCGCGAAACGGAGATGGGCATAACCGAAAAACTGACGTCTTTACGCGCCGAACAGCCGTTGTTCCGCGATATTAGTTTTGATACAATAGCGGGTTATGAGGCCCATGGTGCTATTGTTCACTATGAGGCTACGCCCGAAACGGACGTGCCTTTACAGTCTCACGGCTTCCTGTTGCTTGACAGTGGGGCACAGTATCAGGACGGAACCACCGACATTACACGCACTATTGCGCTCGGACCGCTGACACAGGAACAGCGCGAAATTTACACATTGGTACTGAAAGGACATATACAATTGGAACTGGCTAAGTTTCCATCGGGTGCCAGTGGCACGCAAATCGATGCGCTTGCACGTGAGGCTATGTGGCGAAAAGGGCTTAATTATATGCACGGTACCGGCCATGGGGTTGGCTCTTTCCTTAATGTTCATGAAGGGCCTCACCAAATAAGAATGGAGTATAAGCCTGCTCCGCTGTTGCCTTTTATGACTGTTACCGACGAGCCGGGACTGTGTTGGAAGGTAAATTCGGCGTGCGTATAGAGAATACATTGCTTATAAAACCTTACCTTGCAACGGCGTTTGGCAGCTTTCTGGAAATGGAGCCGTTGACGTTATGCCCCATTGACACGGTCCCCATAGTGCGCGACATGCTGCTTCCCGAAGAAATTAGCTGGCTTAACGGCTATCATGAGTATGTCTTCGAAAAGCTGTCGCCCCATCTTGTTGGTGCCGACCTCGAATGGCTGCGTGCTGCAACACGTGCCTTTTAAGTTTTCAGAGCTTTTTGAAAAATACATTATTTACGTGCCTTTTCCTGCTAAACCGTGCGGGGAAAAGGCCTTTTTCAGGTGGTTCAGAATGTAGTCGACAACCGCCGGCATCAGCCTGCGCGGAGAACGCGGTGTTCCTCCCAGTCCGTTTTCCATCAGCAGGCCGAACGTTAACGCCTTGCAGTCCAGCTCTTTCAAAAGCGAAAAGCGCACGTAACGGCTCTGTTCGCGATGGCTTAACCATTGGTCGTAAGCCTGTTGTGAGATAAAAATAGGCACTGTCGTCAATCGATTCGTTCCACGATAAGTCCGTAGCCGTTACCTCCATCATAAAAGGTAAGCCTGCTCTCAGGGGCGGTAGCGTACAGAAAAACAATGTCGCCCACCTCAAAATGGTTGTGCATTCCCCAGTCAATAAAGCCGTGGTCGCGAATAAAATCGGCCACACGGTATTGCTGGTGATTGTATGCTCTTATCCAGTATGTCATATTACAGCGTGTAAAATTAAGTATTTTGGCCCGATAAAGGTTGTTTTTTCTTATTTCTGTATAAGTGTATGTTGTGCCAAACCGTTGGCTTGTCGGTCTTATTTAGACGTACCGGTCAGCCGATTATGTTTTTATGTAAGGCAGAATAGGGGCTGACCGACTTGCTTTTATTGCCTTTTTCTCATTGTTTGGCGGCCGCCAGCAGCGCGTACGGCGGTCGTCAAACAACGTGTATAGCGGCCGTCGTACGCGCTGCTGACGGCCGTCACTATGAAGATAACATCATAAAACCGACGAGCAGAATATCGTAAACTATTTCCAATATTTTGTAAATCTCTGCAGTATTATATGCTTAATTTTGTACCCGTCAATAAAAAGATGCAGTTCTTTTCTGTAATATTCAGTTTTTCAAATTTATAAATACAGCCTATGCTTAAAAAGCTTATTGCTTATTTTTTTGTATAACCGTGTAGTTACAACCGTGCTGTTGCTGGTTATACTTCTCGGCGGACTGGTAACCATTCCCTTTAACTGGACGGGCGACATGCTGCTGCGAAATCCGGTGGCCGTTGATGCAATTCCTGATATAGGAGATAATCAACAAATTGTTGCTACGGAGTGGATGGGACGTTCTCCCAAGGATATTCAGGAACAAATTACCTATCCGCTTACCACGGCTCTGCTGGGATTGCCGGGCGTAAAGACCGTACGCTCGTCGTCAATGTTCGGTATGTCGTTCATCTATATTATATTTAATGATGATGTTGACTTTTATTGGAGCCGTAGTCGCATATTGGAAAAGCTCAACTCGCTGCCGTCAGGGCTGCTGCCTGAGGGCGTAAGACCGTCGTTAGGACCTGATGCAACTGCCCTCGGACAGATATACTGGTATACCCTTGAGGGGCGTAATCCCCAGACAGGCAAGCCTGCTGGCGGATGGAATCCGGAGGAATTGCGTACACTTCAGGATTATTACGTGCGCTATCAGCTTAGTTCGGCTGAAGGCGTAAGCGAAGTATCGTCGGTGGGCGGCTACGTAAAGGGAGTATCAGGTTGACCTGAATCCTGAGGCCATGCGCAGCTATGGGGTTAACCTTATACAGGTAATGAAAGCCGTTAAAAACTCAAATATTGATGTGGGTGCAGGCACGATGGAGCTGAATAAGGTTGAATATCTGATTCGTGGACTGGGCTATGTGAAGCGCCTTTCCGACCTTGAGAATGCGGCAATAACCTCGAATCATGGCGTTCCTGTGCGGGTAAAGGATGTGGCTACCGTTCATTTTGGCCCGGGCGACCGTCGCGGAGGTCTTGACAAAGAAGGCCAGGAGGCCGTAGGTGGCGTTGTTGTGGCACGGTATGGCAGCAATCCTATGGACGTCATCAGCAACGTAAAGGAAAAGATAAAGGATGTAGAGAAAAGCCTTCCTGAGAAGAAACTGAAGGACGGTACGGTGTCGAAGGTAACCATTGTGCCTTTTTACGACCGCACACAGTTGATAAAAGAAACCATTGGAACGCTGGAAAGCTCGCTCTCACACGAAATACTGATTACCATTATAGTAGTATTGATATTGGTGTTAAACCTGCGCTCGTCGGTAGTTATTGCCGTTATGCTGCCCTTGCAGTGTTGTCGACCTTTATCATTATGAAGTTAACGGGTGTAGAAGCCAACATGGTAGCCTTGTCAGGTATAGCTATTGCCATTGGCGTTATGGTTGACGTGGGTGTGGTTTTTATGGAGAATGTAGTGCGAAGAATGGAGCAGGGGAGTGGAATGACGATGCAAAAGCTTCCTGCCGAAGCATCGTAGCGGCATTGCCTTACAGGCCTCTCCGGCTCCCCGTGGCAAAGTGCTCGAAACACTTATATTGAGTGCAGTAGACGAAACCTCGTCGGCCATTGTTACGGCCATGAGCACAACGATAGTTAGTTTCTTGCCTGTTTTTTTGCCATGCAGGGCACAAGAAGGCAAGATGTTTCATCCGCTGGCCTTCACCAAAACATTTGCTTTAATATCTGCCTTGTTGTTGGGGTTGGTTATACTTCCAACGCTTGCCTATTGGATATTCTCTTTGTGTCTGCCCCGCTGCATAGCGATGAGGCTGATGAAAAACGGGCGTCCGCGCACATTTAAATTATATAAATGGCGAATAAAAGGGAATCATCTTCTCATAGGTATTGTTGTGTTGACGGCAGTATACCTGCTTGCCGGAGCATGGTTGCCGCTGGGACCTGAAAACGGAATGGTGCTCAATACGCTGTTTGTAGCGGGCTTCAGTAGGAGTGATACTGGCCTTGCTTTGGGGGCTTGTCATCTATTACGAGCGTATTCTGCGCTGGTGTCTGGCCAACAGATGGAAATTTATGCTGATACCTTTGCTAACACTTGTAGCAGGTGGATGGATATGTTATCATACGGGTTCGGAGTTTATGCCGTCACTCGACGAGGGAACGTTTATGCTGATGCCCTCAAGTATGCCTCAATCGGGAGTGGAATCGAATATCGATAACTGCAAACTTATTGATACTCGGTTGAAGTTAATCCCCGAGATAAGGATGGCAGTTGGGAAGTGGGGCCGCACAGAGAGTGCCTTAGATCCCGCTCCAATACAGATGTATGAGGTTACAATTGATTACTATCCTGAGTATATGCTTGGTGAAGATGGACAGCGAGACGGTTCAAAACCGACTTAAGGGGACGCTTTGTACTCAAAAACGGCAGTACTTATGACCCGTCGCGCGAGTTCCGTATTATACCACGTGACAGCCTTATTGCTGATAGTCGCGGTGAATATTACCGTCTCTGGCGAAAGAATATCCGTTCAGAGGACGATATTTGGAACGAAATAGTGAAGGCTTCAGACGTACCGGGCCTCACGGGTAGCCCTAAACTGCAGCCCATTGCCACCAGGCAGGTAATGCTTTCAACGGGTATGAAGTCGTCGATGGGGCTGAAAGTTTTCGGTCCTGACCTCGAATCCATCGAGAAAGCAGGCTTGCAAATGGAGGCCGCATTGAAACAAATACCCGATATTGACGCTAAATCGGTTTACTATGATCGTAGTACAGGTGCGCCCTATATTGAAATAAGCCTCGACCGTGAAAAGCTTTCGCGATATGGAATACAGGTAGGAGACATGCAGAGTGTGATTGAAACAGCCGTAGGTGGCATGGCCGAGGGCACCACAGTAGAGGGTAGAGAACGTTTCCCTATTCGCGTAAGGTATCAGCGTGAGCTGCGTGACGCCCCTGAAACATTGGGTAACATTCTTATCTCTGCATCAGACGGAACGCAGATTCCTCTCAAGGAGCTTGCCACAATTAACTTTGAAAAGGGCGCAACGATGATACAAAGTGAGAACACTTTCCTTGTAGGTTATATTACATTTGACAGGCAGGGTAATGAGGCTGAGGTTGAAGTGGTAAACAAAGCCAAGGCACACATTGACCATTTACTCAAACATCATGAGATAAAATTGCCAAAAGGAGTAAGCTATGAGTTCGCAGGCAGCTATAAACAACAGGAGCATGCCGCCAAAAGACTGGCGATTGTCATCCCGGCTGCTTTGCTGTTGATATTGCTTATACTTTATTTTCAATTCAAGAGTGTGACGGCATCGCTCATTCATTTCTCCGGTGTTTTCGTGGCTTTTGCAGGTGGCTTTATCCTCATTTGGCTGTACGGACAGCCTCGGTTCATGAATTTTGATGTGGCAGGAGTGAATATTCGTTCGCTCTTTGGCATGGGACAGATTAACCTTAGTGTTGCCGTCTGGGTAGGATTCATTGCTCTTTTCGGTGTCTCTACTGACGATGGTGTGCTCATGGGCACGTATATTCATCAGGTTTTTCAGCGTAAGAATCCGTCAACGCCAGAAGAAATTCGCGAGGCTGTTGTCGAAGCGGGCATGAAACGCGTACGTCCAGCTGCCATGACTACGGCTACAACCATCATCGCTTTGCTGCCCGTTTTGTCGTCAACAGGGTAAAGGGAGCCGACATTATGGTGCCGATGAGTATTCCTACTTTCGGCGGTATGCTGATACAAATCATGACTATGTTTGTGGTCCCGGTGCTGCAATGCTGGTGGCGTGAGAGTGCATTACGAGAGAAAACAAACATCAGGTAATGGTAAAAATCAGAATAATAATATGAGAAAAAATATTAACGGCTTTGCTTTTCATGCTAACGAGCCTTACCGCAGCCGCAAACGATACCGACAGTTTGCAAGTATACATGCTTGCTGCCATCCAGTCGAACCCTGCAGTAAGCGCAAGTTACAACCGCTATAAGGCACAGATGGAAGCCAGTACGGGCGCAGGACAGCTGCCTGATCCCGAGTTTGGCATGAGTATTTACCCGCAGGCCATGCACTATTCAAACAGCAAGCAGATACTTACATTGTCTGTTATGCAGATGTTTCCATGGTTTGGAACATTAAAAATCGGTCCGTATGGCGCAGCAATGGCGAGCTGAGGCAATGTACCAGAGGTTTAGAGAGGAAGGTCTTTCCCTTGTGTTTGATGTACAAAAACAATGGTACGATATTCTTTTGACGCGACAACAGCTGAAGAGCGTGCGCGAAAATCTCAAGACATTGAAGGATATTGAGCAGGTAGCACTGGCACAATACCGCACCGCACTGGGTATGAAGAACAGTAGAATGAGTGACCAGCTTCGTCTTCAGGCAGAAGAATTGCGTCTTCAGGAGCAAATAGAGAGCTTGCGTGATAAGGAAAAATTGCAGTGCCGGCAGCTTAATTTGCTCATGCACCGCGATGCCGACAGCAAACTTGTGTTGCCTGATTCCATGAGCATACGCCCGTTCCCTGTTGTCGACTGGGAAAGCTCGAAAGTGCTTCTCCGCGATTACAGCAGCTGAGTGCACAGGAAAAGATGTATCGTTCACAAGCCGATGCAGTACGTGGACAGGGGTTTTCCACGCATTGGTATTGGCCTGGAATATATGGTTAACGGCAAAATAAAACATGCCCGTAATGCCTGATATGAACGGGAAAAACATGGTAATGCCCATGCTAAAAGGTAACATTGCCCATATATCGCAGCAAGACTCGTGCCGGCATAAAATCGGCACAGCTGATGCAGCAAAGTGCCAACGACGCTTATTTGCGCCAGCAAGATGAGCTTCATGCACAGTATCTGTCTGTTGAACAGCGTGCCGAAGATGCAAAACGGCAGGCTTCTCTCTATGATAATGAATTGAAATTGCTGAACCAGACCTTGCAGTTTGATGGTTGCAGAATATGCCAACGGTACAACGTCTCTGACCGATATTCTGCAGACTTCGCGTGAAAATATTGATTATTCATTGAAGAAATTTGAGGCCCTTGCACGCTATAATACCATTGTTGCCGAGTATGAGAAACTGGCTTCATTGCACGATTATGCTGCAAAATAGGATTTCTTCCATTGGAAAATATGTCATACGGAAAATTCGTTTTAGCTTATGAAAGAAAATAAAATCAGGAGTTTTATCAGTTCTTACCCGCTTTTAATAGTCGTCATTGTGCTTTTGCTGGGGTTCTGTGCCGGCGCTTTTGTGTTTGGACATCATCATGAACACGATGCCCAGGCGAGTGAAAGTGGTAAGGAAATCTACACATGCAGCATGCACCCGCAGATAAAACAGGATCATCCTGGCAAGTGTCCTATCTGCGGTATGGACCTTATTCCTGCTGCAAAACAGGGATCACAGGCGTCAATGACGATGGATAGCGACCCCTCGCAGGTGCAGATGTCGGACGAAGCTGTGGCTTTAGCCAATATCCAGACAGAGGTAATCGGTAGCGGTGCAGCCCGTCACGAGGTTCGGTTATTAGGTAAAATACAGCCCGATGCGCGTACCGAACAGGTACAAAGCGCTTATGTTGCCGGGCGAATTGAACGTTTACTTGTAAACGCTGTGGGCGACAGGGTGAGCAGAGGGCAGACATTGGCTGTTATTTACTCGCCTGAACTGTATGCCACTCAGCAGGAACTGGTAGCGGCTTTAAGCTATCCCGCATCACCACAACGCAAGACTCTTGTAGAGGCTGCTGTGGAAAAGCTGCGACTTCTCAACGTAACGCCGGCACAAATAAGCCAGATTCTGAAAACCCGTAAAATCAGTCCCTTCTTCCCTTTAAAAGGCTAATACCAGCGGAACGATAGTTGAAAGATTGGTTGAACAGGGCGATTACGTACAACAGGGAGCACCAGTATTGAAGGTGGCTAACCTCAATACGGTGTGGGCTGTATTTCAGGCCTACGAGTCGGATCTGCCCTTTTTGCACAAGGGAGACGAGGTTAACTTTACTACTGAAGCACTGCCGGGGCGCACGTTTAAGGGCGCATCAGTTTTATTGACCCTGTTATCGATGCTGCTACACGTACGGCAGGTGTGCGCGTGGTGATGTCAAATCCCGGCGGTTTGTTCAAACCCGAGATGCTTTTAACGGGTAATGCCTCAGCCAGTATGAGCGGATATAAAGGCGCTATTGTTGTACCGAAGAGTGCTGTTTTGTGGACAGGCCGGCGCAGTGTGGTGTGGGTGAAAGAGGATGACACTGATGTACCCACTTTCGATTTGCGTGAAGTAACACTCGGACCGTCGTTAGGCGACAGCTATATCATTACGGACGGCCCGGCCGAAGGTGAGGAAGTTGTTACAGAATGGCGCGTTTGCCGTTGATGCCAGTGCCCAGCTGGCTGGCAAAAATAACATGATGAATCATTAAAAATAAAAGTTGTTTATCAATTATTTTTATCACTTAATATGAAAGTAAAAATGAAAAAGTTATTATTATCGCTGGCTATGATAGCCATGGTTTGAGGCTACAGGCCAAAACTGTCAAAACAAGTTTTAAGGTAAACGGGGCATGCGACGAGATGTGTAAACCACGCATAACGAAGGCTGCCAGAGGTGTGAAGGGTGTTTTAGCGGCTTCGTGGAACTCGAAGACGAAAAAGTTGTAAGGTTGTTTACGACAGCGACAAAACCAGCGTTGCCCAGATTGAGAAGGCCGTTGCAGCTGCCGGGCATGATGCTGGTGATGTAAAAAGCCTCTGCAGCTGCCTGCAACAAGCTGCCATCATGCTGTAAATACCGCAGCGGTAAAAGCACCTGCGACAATATGCATGGTGCTTCATCGTGCAAGATGTAGGCGGCAGACGATAAATTTTTCGATATAAATTAACAGTAAAGCCTGTTGACGACAGAATCGTCAACAGGCTTTTTAAGTTCCGTTTATGCCGTACAGCTGTTAGCTTACTGATGTAACGTATATGCCCTTTCACCCAAAAGCATTGGTAATTTGGCTTTTAATGCCATTGTTCGACGCCCGTCAGCAGCGCGTACGACGGTCGTCATACACATTGTTCGGCGGTCGCCGTACGCGCTGCTGACGGCCATCGAACAATCATCTGTACAGCGTAAAGTGAACGTTCTTTACACGAAATGTCTTTGCAATAGTGGCGTTAACCATTGACCTTTACCATGCGATAGCCCATGCGTTTAAGCTGCATGGCAGCTCCCATGCGGTAACAGACGTGCAGCCCGGCAACAAAAAGCGTAGAAAGCATCGGTCGAAGAAGGTTCAGGATGCAGATGGCAATACAGGTTATAACAGCGTGAACCACATTCGCCTACGATGTTTTGCAGTTGGTTCGACGCTTCTGAGGGTAGCAAAAGAACCTTTTCACGAATATAGTCGTCCATGTTATCGAAGCCTCTTTTGTCGCGCAGGTAAACATAAAGGTTCTCAACTTTGCTGTACAATGTCCAGTCTTCGTCCCAGTATTTGGCAATGGCCATACCCATATACATACACCATCCGAAGGGAACAGTGGGGTAATTTTGAAACTCGCGCATGCCATCAGCAAGGAACAACCGGCCTGCTTTCGCCCACTGTTCGTCAATATCGGGCGTCTCGGGCAGGCGTTTGTCTATTTCGTTCAAACTTAATAAATATCCTTTCACATCGTCGTGAAAGAGCTTTTCAAATTGTTCGGTCGACAAAATATAAAGTATATTAGTTAATGAAACAATGTATATGTGTTGCGTCGTGCCTTATCGGCTTACGGCGTATAGCTTGCAGCGTTTATACTTGTACCCGCAAAGAGGGTGGAAATAGCCGTATGACGCTGAAAGATGACAACAGCAAGCCTGTGTAAAGCTATACATATAGCCATGTGTATTTGCAGTTGTCCCTGTTTAAACAGGTTTTCTTTTCTGTCACAAAGGTACGCCGAATATGTTGAAAAAGGGTGACAGGGCAATGGCAAAATATGAGGGCGTACAATAAAAAAACAGTAATAGAGAAGGAAAAACAGGCGCATTTTTTTCATACCTTTGCTACTCAATGCTCATGCTATTCGATAGTTCAGCATGGGGTTGGCGTATAAAAAACAAAATAGAAATCATGCTCAGAACAGTAAGAATAGCCTTTGCTTCGGTATTCTTTACAGGAATAACATTGCTTTTTCTCGACTTAGCGGCTCGCTTCATGCGTGGCTGGGGTGGATGGCGAGGGCGCAATTTTTGCCCGCCTCTGCTCGCAATGAATGTAGCCGTATTGCTGATTTGGGTGGTGTAACGCTTGTCTTTGGTCGCGTTTATTGCTCGATTATCTGCCCAATGGGGCGTTATGCAAGATATTATTGCGTGGTTGGGAAAAACGTAAAAAGCACCGTCGCTATGGCTTTTCAAAGGAAAAACGCGTGCTAAGATGGGCGTTTTTGCAGCGGCCTGCATGGGCATGGGATAGCAGGCGTAGCCTCATTTGTGGGACCCCTGTTGGCACCGTATAGCAGCTACGGTCGCATGGTGCAGAACCTGTTTCAACCCTTATATTTGGGTATCAATAACATGTTGGCACTGGGTGCTGAGCATGTAAACAGCTATGCTTTTTACAGCAAGGATGTGTGGATAAGGTCGTTGCCTACATTTATAATTGCCGTTGTTACCTTTATTACAGTGGCTTTTCTGGCGTGGCGTAACGGGCGAACCTACTGCAATACCGTTTGTCCCGTAGGTACGATATTATCAGTTTTGGCACGCTTCAGCTGGTTAAAAATAAGGTTCGATGGTGAAAAGTGCCGCAGTTGCTCACTGGTACACGAGGATGTAAAGCGGCATGTATCGACTTTAAACGCCATTATGTTGACTATTCACGTTGTGTAGTATGTGGCGATTGCCTGACAGCGTGCAAATTCGACGCCCTTCATTATACGCATAAAGCCGGTAACGCCTCATCGGTAAAAAGCCGAAAAGCAGCAAGCCGGCGTTGTAAAAAGCTACCACTGATGAGCGAAAAACCACCAGCAACGTAACGCGCAGGTCGTTCTCGCGGGTGCCGCCATAGCTTTACAGCCGCTGCAAAAGCTACGTGAGAAAACGTATGGCGGTATGGCCGTTGTTGCTGACAAAGAAGCTCCCAACAGGGCTACGCCTATAACGCCACCAGGGTCGTTAAGTGCCCAAAACATGGCACGCCACTGTACCGGATGTCAGCTTTGTGTGGCTGAATGTCCGAACGATGTGCTTCGTCCTTCGGCTGATTTATTGCATTTAATGCAGCCCGTGATGAGCTTTGAGCGCGGCTATTGCAGGCCCGAGTGTAACCATTGCTCACAGGTTTGTCCGACGGGTGCGATTAAACCTGTCAGCCGTGCCGAAAAAACGGCGGTTCATGTAGGCCATGCTGTATGGGTGAAAAAGAACTGTTTGCCCGTAACCGACGGCGTGGAGTGTGGCAATTGTGCGCGCCATTGCCCTGTGAATGCCATTGAAATGGTGCCCCTCGATGAGGCTGATATGTCGTCTCCCTTTGTGCCGGCGGTGAACGAAGAGCACTGTATTGGTTGTGGTGCATGTGAGAATTTATGCCCCTCAAGACCATTTTCGGCCATCTATGTTGAGGGTCACGAGATACAACGACGCGATAAAGACAGCCAAAAGGCGATGTTGAGTAACGAGGGTAGCCCCCTTTTAATGATGTAATTTTCATGAAGAAGATAGACAGACGTGCTTTTTTGAAGCACTTGGGAATAGGAACGGCAGCCGTTGCCAGTGCAACAGCTCTGACCAACTGTAAGAATGGTGGAGGAAACCGCATGCAGGACGAACCCGCTACGGGCAAAATGACTTATCGTGAAAACCCTGAAACACACAGCCGTGTGGGCCCTTTTTGGGTTATGGTATGAGGCATTTGCCTACGGTTGGACAAAGTGGAGCCGATGTGAAAAGCAACAAAAGCGACGATGAAACCATCGATCAGGATAGGGTAAACCGATTGGTTGACTATGCCTTAAGCCACGGAGTGAACTACTTTGACACCGCACCCGTATACAGTAATGGGCAGTCGGAACGTGCCACGGGCATGGCATTGCAGCGGCATAAGCGCAGCAGCTATCTGCTTGCAAGCAAGATGAGCAACATGCGCACGTTTACAAAGGAGGCTTCAACAGCCATGTTCAACAGCTCGTTAAAGGTGCTTCAAACCCGTTATATTGACTATTATGCGTTAGATGCCATAGGAATTGACGATGATGAACGCGATGCAATGGAGCTTTTTCAGGCGCGGTTTATCGACAATGGCGTTCTCGACTTTCTGCTTCAAAAGCGTAAAGAGGGCACAATTCGCAACTTAGGCTTCTCGTTTCAGGGCGATCAGGAGGTGTTTGACCATGCTTTAAGTATGCACGATACGGGCCGGGTGCACTGGGATTTTGCTCAAATAGAGATGAATTACCTAAGTTGGAATCATGCCCATGAGCTTAAAGCTGATAAGGTTAACGCCAGCTATTTATATGCAGAATTGCAGAAACGCGGCATCCCCGTGATTATTATGAACCCTCTGCTTGGTGGAAAGTTGGCCGATTTGCTCAACCCTGTAATGGCTAAACTGAAACAACGTGCGCCCGAACACAGTGCAGCGTCGTGGACTTTACGCTATTGTGGCAGCTTTAAAGGGGTGTTAACGGTGCTGAGCAACATGATATTTATGGAGCATCTAAAGGATAATCTGCGGTCGTTCTGCCCTCTGGAGCCTCTCTCTGACAAAAGACAAGGCATGGTTGGAGGGGGCTGTTTCCAAAGAAATGATGACGTACAGAACCATCCCTTGCACCGATTGTAAACACTGTATGCCTTGTCCTTACGGGCTTAATATTCCGGGAATATTTGTTCATTACAACCATGTTGTATTGGAAGGACATTTGACAGACAACCTGAAAAACCCGCAGTATAAGAAGTATCGCAGGGAATATCTTGTCAGTTATGACCGTGCTGTGCCCAGGGTCAGGCAAGCCGACCACTGCATTGGCTGTGGTCATTGCCTGCCTTTATGTCCGCAAGAAATTATGATTCGTGACGAAATGTTCCGTATTAGCAAGTTTGTTGATAAGCTAAAAGCTAATTCTTAACGGCCTGTGATGACGGAGAGAAAAGGGCAACAAAGCGTTCCAGGTCGGCCTTAATCTGTAAAAACTGAGGCGATCGCATAAATCCCGTGCTCTTTTTCAGCAATGAAACAATGTCGCCAATGCTGTTGGTATAGCACGATAATTCGTTACGGCGTTGTGTATAATGCAGGCTTTCGGCGTTGATTTCGTTCTGACGCTCGCTGATTAATTTCGAGCACACAGACGAAAGCAAGGGTAAAACCACACGGTCGAAGAGGTGATGCCCCTGAATATACATGTAAGTGTTTTTGGGGAGTAACGCCTAAATCGGCTAAAATTATTTTTAAATTTTCATAGCTTTCAATTGCCTCGGGATACTGTTTGTGCAGGGAACGGCATTTGTTTTCGACCTTCCGGCGTACATGATAAATCATGTCGGCCGGACGGCGCAGGGAGAAAGCACCCGTCTCGATAATTTTAAGGAAGTCGGTTATCGTAAATTTTCCATAGTCGGGCGTACGGTAAAACCACACGTTCCAGACAAAAAGCGGATAGATGGCTTCTGAAAACTCGCACATATAACGCTCAATATCGAAAATGATATGGTCGTTAAGCGTTACGGCTACGCACACATCGTGTAGGGTTTCAGCAAAGCATTGCATGTTCTCAATGGCGTAAGCGTAGGTGTGAAACACGTAAGGGCTTGACAGAATAGCCTGTGAAGCAGGCGTGATGCCTTGTAAAAGATAGTCGTAATCGGCATCAATACACGCTATCATATTGCCGCCAACCTTGTCAGACAGCATACTCATCATAGCCGCTTTCTTGCCACGACGCAGCTTGTTGTCGCGTGAAGGGAGCATCACTTCAAAGTAAATGCGGCTGGTTTCAAACTGGCTAGGATGGTTCTCCAGAAGAAAAATGTCGTCGTAACTTTCACACAGGCCACTATTCTGTGGCGTGCCTGTTTCGAGTTCAGCCTGTTGGCTGCTTCGAAATAGCCTGATGTAAGATTGTCATTTAGGCGTTTACCCATTTTGTTTTTCTGTTTTCTGTTTCGGCATGATGAAAGAAAATGGCTGTTTTTACAGTGCCAGAACCACCCTGTTACATCGTTTAAACCGTAATATCGCTTACTTCTGTCACCTTGTCTGCCCAGCCGTTCATAATCATTGCCGGGCTGTGGGTAGTGAGAATTATCTGTACATTGGGGTTCAGACGGAGGATAAGGTCAATCAATTGTTTCTGCCATTCAACGTGTAAACTTACTTCAGGCTCGTCCATAAAAAGCACAAAGGGCAGGCAATCTTCCACAAGCACGGTGAGAAGAATGGCTAAAATTTGCTTCTCGCCGCTTGAAAGCTGATACGGAACAAGCGTTTCGCCAATCTGAGAAAAGCGTATTTCGTTTTCGGTTCTGACGATTTTCTTTCCCGTATCGGCAAAAAGGCTGTCGATAATATCCTGAAAAGTAGTCTTGGGACGGGCCAAATCCTGTGCCTTTTGTGCTGCATTCGGGTCACCGCTCTGTAATTCAGCAATCATCCTGTTGCCGATATTTACCTGATAATCGAGGTATTTCCGCTGCAGTTTATACAGTTGCCAGTCGAGCTCTGTGGCCAGACTGATGTCGATTTTCGACACCAGGTCGGCATTTAACAGCGGTCGATCAAAGCTCCTGATGATGTCAGAGCGTATCCATCGCGCGTCTTCGGGATACACTTTAAGGTGTACACCTTTTAAAAGATGAGAGGGAAACTCGCCCCCTGCCGTCAGTCCTTTGACCACCTTATTTAATATTGTGGACTTCCCCACGCCGTTAACGCCACTAAGTATGTTTACTTTCCGGTCGAGATTCCATACAATATGTTTCGTCCCACTCCAGAGAGACTCAATTTCTATTTGTGTAATATAATCGGCAAACTTCTGCATGTTTCAGGTTTTTATGTAAGGCAAATATAGTAAAATAAATGGCAGGGTAGTTCCTTCATCCCTGTTTTTTAGCATCTTTACGCTGTTTTTATTTAAAAAATAAAGCATGACGGGCATGCCCTTAACCCGTAAAAAGGGAGGTTTTAGCCAATATACCATAGTATGGTATGTCAAATGCCTTTAGTATGCTATTGTGAAGGCCCCTATTTTGCCCTACCTTTGCAACCGTAAACAGAAGTATTGCAAACAGCTTGATGCCGTATAAGGCTCACATGGTGAGAATAAAGCCGACAGAAAAGCACAACAGAAAGGGAACAAAATATGAGTAACAAGACTAAACTTCATTTTGAAACGCTGCAGTTACACGTTGGACAGGAACAGGCAGATCCCGCTACTGATTCACGTGCAGTGCCTATTTACCAGACAACTTCTTATGTTTTTCACAGTGCACAGCATGCTTCTGACCGTTTCTTTCTGAAAGATGCCGGTAATATTTACGGTCGTCTGACCAATACAACACAGGGTGTTTTCGAAGCCCGTGTGGCTGCTCTCGAAGGAGGTATAGGCGGATTGGCTGTTGCTTCAGGTGCAGCTGCCGTAACCTATGCCATTACGAACCTGGCAAATGCCGGCGATCATGTGGTGGCTACCAATACCATTTACGGTGGTACTTACAACTTGTTGAAGCATACACTCAGTAAGTTTGGTATAGCAACTACATTTGTTGATCCTGACGATTACGATGCCATGGCAGCAGCCGTGCGTCCCAATACAAAGCTGATATTCATTGAAACGCTGGCCAATCCCAACTCAAACATATCGGATATAGAACGTTCTGCGGCTATCGCTCACGCGAATGGTATTCCACTTATCATCGATAACACTTTTGGAACACCCTATCTTATCCGTCCCATTGAGCACGGAGCCGACATTGTTGTGCATTCAGCGACCAAGTTTATAGGCGGTCATGGCACATCGTTAGGGGCGTAATTGTTGACGGTGGCACCTTTGACTACTTCCAGAACAATAAGTTTCCCGGCTTCACACAGCCAGATGCTTCATACCATGGCCTGGTTTTCGGCAAGCTTTCTGCGCCGTTTGTTACCCGCGTAAGGGCGTTGTTGCTGCGCGATGAGGGCGCCTGTATATCGCCGTTCAACGCATGGGTGCTGTTGCAGGGCCTTGAAACGCTGAGCCTGCGCGTTGAACGGCATGTGTTTAATACACAAAAAATAATAGCATATTTGCAGAAACAACCACAAGTTAAGAAAATAAACCATCCTTCGCTGCCCTCACATCCCAATCATGATCTGTATGAACGCTATTTCCCTAACGGCGCCGGCTCGATATTTACATTTGAGATTGATGGGTCGCAACAGAAGGCATTCGACTTCATTGACCATTTGCAGATATTCTCATTGCTGGCTAATGTGGCAGATGTGAAAGTCGCTGGTTATCCATCCCAAGAGTACAACCCACTCAGAATTAAATGAGGAAGAGGCCAACGAACAGGGCATTTATGATGGCACTATACGCCTGAGCATTGGTACAGAACATTATGAAGACCTTATCGCTGACCTTGATCAGGCCTTCGAAGCAGTAAAAAACGAGAAGTAATAGCCTTATACTTTAAGGCTGCTGAAGCCATAAAGTATAAGGTGGTAGTTAAGGAGTTATAGGTAGTTATGGAGTTAAGACATTACCCCAAGCGCACCAACTTCTATCGAAAAGGATGGACAGGCATTTGCTTTAACTCCTTAACTCCTCCTAAATCCTGCCTACTGATCAAGCGTAGCTTGCAAAATAAAAAGAATTTTTAAACAAAAACAATACAACTATGTCAAAAATAGCAAAACAAATTACCGAATTAATCGGTCACACTCCCCTTGTAGAACTTCAGAAATTTTCGGCTCTCCGCGGCCTCGAAACACCAGTAATCGCTAAGGTTGAGTTCTTTAACCCCGGCGGAAGCGTAAAGGATCGTATTGCAAAGGCAATGGTAGAGGACGCTGAAAAACGTGGCGTTCTGAAACCCGGAGCTACTATTATTGAACCCACAAGTGGCAATACAGGTGTAGGTTTGGCTCTTGTAGCAGCCGTAAAAGGTTATAAACTTATCCTCACCATGCCCGAAACCATGAGTGTTGAACGTCGCAACTTAGTTAAAGCCTATGGTGCAGAGGTAAAGCTTACGCCTGGAAAAGACGGCATGAAGGGTGCTATTGCTGAGGCTGAACGCTTACGTGACTCTATCGACGGGGCTGTTATTCTCGAACAATTCGAAAATAAGGCTAACCCTCGTGTACATTATGAAACAACAGGTCAGGAGATTTGGGACGACACTGACGGCAAAGTAGACATTTTTGTAGCCGGTGTAGGTACTGGTGGTACGGTGAGTGGTGTTGGCAAGCGCTTAAAGGAGCTGAATCCAAATGTAAAAATTGTGGCCGTAGAACCAACAGCTTCGGCTGTTCTTGAGGGCGGTGCTCCCGGACCTCATAAGATACAAGGTATCGGTGCCGGCTTTATTCCTGCTACCTATGACGCTGATGTAGTAGACGAAGTTATAGCTGTTGAGAATGACGATGCTATACGTTCGAGCCGTCAGATTGCAGCTAAGGATGGTGTTCTGGTAGGTATTTCATCGGGTGCCGCAGCCTTTGCTGCTACCGAAATAGCCCGTCGTCCTGAAAATAAAGGCAAGAAAATTGTTGCCTTGTTGCCTGATACCGGTGAGCGTTACCTCTCAACTGTGCTCTATGCCTTTGAGGATTATCCACTCTAAACCATACACTTTCTAAATATAATAAACAGAAGCGGCCGTCCTGTCTGATATTTCAGGTGGGGCGGCACGGTGTTCTTTGTACCTCTTGCTAGGTATTTTCATACCCCTGATTGATGTTTTCGTACTCCCTTAATCAGGGTATCGTATGAAAGCTTGTCCGTAGTTTTCTATGGAGTAGTATTGTATCGGGAGAATATGTTTGAATATGTTACATGGCGAGATAGTAGGTTAGAAGAATTGTGTATACGAAGGCTTCATATTGTTATTCGTGCCGTTTGATGAATATATTTTCAGAGTTTTATAACCTGTTTTTGTAAAATAAATTGGTCTAAATTTAATATTCATTAACTCGGTATTCTACGAAAATAAGGTGATTTGAAGCATAATGTTTGACGTGATAGCCATATAGCCGGGGCCTGTATATATATGAGAGGATACGTTTTCGGCACTATTGAGTTGTAATTACGACGTAAAGGCAACACCTTTACGTCGTAAAGGGATCACGATTACGATGTAAACGTCGCGCCTTTACGATGTAAAGACAAGTGGAAAGTGGGCTTATTACCCTATCGTCATATAAAAAATAGAACATGAAAGTATCAGAAATACGTATTCTTTTTTCTGTTACAATGCTGTCTTTACGGCGTAATGCAGGCAAAAAAAAGCCCTTTATTCTCTGCAAAACAAGCGTATTTTTAATAACTTGCTGACTATTAACGTGTTACAAAATGCTCATTTTTGTGCTATTTACGAGCAGGGTTATACTTGTTTTGCTATGGCGCAGCCATGAGATAGTGTTTGTAAAATAAATTCGTAATTAAGAATATCCTCTGCCATCATGTATGCCGGAAACGAAACTAAAGCCGCATACTTGTGTATTTCAGTCTTTTTTCTTATTTTTGCTTGCACCGAACAATTCTTTAAAGCAACAATACAAATGAAGTCATATCTTTTTACAACCGTCATCGTAAGCTTGTTATTACTAGCCTCTTGCAATATGGACATCTGTGTTGATGGTATAGTTCTGGACGCCCGTACGGGCAAACCAATTGCTGATGCCGAAATAACGTTGGGGCAAAAAGGCAATGTTTATTATTCAGATAGCGCGGGAGTATTTGTATGCCACATTGCATCGGGTGGACCTGCCGAGGCTAAACTTACGGTGAAAAAGCAGGGTTATATTGTAGACAGCCGCGAAATAAACCTGGGTGATGACTCTCCAGTTGTTGTAAAACTAAAACAATAAAGGGTAACCATTGATGGCTACCCTTTATTGTTATATTCTGAAAGACGGTGTCTGGCATTTATTGTTTACAGGAAATACTTTGTCAGACACGTCAGTTACCATTATAACGGTGTGGTTAAAATACAGTTACGCATTACCCAATAGCTAAAAATTCCTGCAAAATAGCCTGCCGCAGCAATCCGAGTTACGTGTTTCATGTACCAGCCAAAGGTAATTTTTCGAGTCCCATAACTACTACACCTGCAGCCGAACCAATGATAAGCATGGAACCTCCCACGCCGGCACAATAGGCTAACAGCTGCCAGAAGATACCGTCAACAGCCATGTCGCCTGAAGCTCCCACCGGATACATTCCCATACTGCCTGCACAAAGGGTACGTTGTCGACAATACTCGACAGCACGCCAATAATACCTGTTACAGCATAATGGTTATTATCGAATACCGTATTGAGGCCCTTGCCGAGCGCTGTGAGCACACCAATCTGTTCAAGACGTACCACAGCCATAAGAATACCAAGGAAAAGAGAATGGTTGACATATCAATGTTGCGAAGCAAATTGGTTACTCGCTTGCCCAGTTCCTTCTTTATCGTCTCATGTGAAAGCGGGTGATAGTAGAATACTTCGTGGTTAGTCCATAAGATGCTTAGTACGAGAAGAATGCCCGACAAACGGCGGGAGGTGGGTGATAGCCTTGAAATACAGGTACCATCATTAAACCGCCAACACCAATAAAGAATACCGATTTGCGCTGACTGTCAGAGAGGTGACTCTACCCTCACAGTGCTGTCTCAGCGTTGTGGGCTGCTGTCTTTGATCTGCGAGTTCTGCCTTTAAGCATATATTGCATGATAAAGGCAGGAACAACCATAGAAATGATAGAAGGCACAATAATTTCAGAGATAACACCCGCAGCCGTGATAACGCCCTTGTTCCAGAGCATAATGAGTGGTAACGTCACCAATAGGAGAAATGCGCCTCCGAATTGGCTGCAATGATAACAAGTGACGCATAAACAAGGCGATCTGTATGGTCTTGAAACAAGCTTGCGTAGGATCATAACCATGACAATACTCGTCGTAAGGTTGTCAAGAATAGCCGAGAGAACGAACGTCATAAAGGCGATACGCCACAACAATGCGCGCTTACTGCGTGTCTGTAAATTACGGAACGAACCCAGTGAAAACCACCGTTCTGGTCGACTATTTCCACAATGGTCATGGCGCCCATCAAGAAGAACAGTGGTAGAAGTGCTGCCAAGGTGATGCTCTATAGCCGATGACTTACCGTGTTGACTAAGGTCTTGCCCTGCGAGGTTGGGAAATAACTCTCGGGGCTGAACATCAGAAGGGTCCAGCAAACTGCAAACATGATAATGCGACTAGCAGCCTTGTTTCACTTTCGTTACACTCTCAAGAGCAATGAAAAGATAGCCACACAGAAACGCGACGATAATGCAAATAGTTAATGTTGACATAGAAATGATTGAATTAGTATTTTTCATGGGTTTACAAAAGTTAAGAAAAATATCATAACCGCAAAGGTAAAAACCGAATAATTGTTATATCTTTTGCAATATGGTAGCCCAAGAGAAAAAGTAACCTAAAATTAAGCGAAAATATTATTATAGCAGATGCTGACTACATTGACTATGTAGCCTTTCAGCTTACTGTTCAGTTCGAACGTATGCTGGGACGACGTATTCCTAAAGCCGACTTTAGCAGGTGGGCGATGAATGTTGCCCTCGACGGTGGTTTGCGTGCTAACGGTAAGCCACACGAAACACAGGTTGTTCTGGTGCATGATAAAAGCAGCAGGAAGTTGGAAAACTTCTGTCCGTCTGATTTTGAAAGCGAGCTGAATGCACAGGCTTTCAACGATGAGGGGATTGGGAGAGTTTCTTATTAATTCGTATACTGTGGGTGATGTGGTAGGCAAGGATGACTATATTACAGACCTTATCCATACAATATGTGAACACGAAGAAGTAAAGAAGGCTGATGATAATACCCAATGGAGAGGAAAGGCGATATTTATGACAAGGTACGCCATGCCTTGCGTAATGTTGACGAAGAAAAGCATATTACCGTATTCGCCATGCAACCCATGCAGGGGGTAACTCAGGCAGGAGATACTGGGATATAGTATGATAAGTGCATTAGGGATAAAGGGGGAAGAGATTGCCTCCCCAAATCCCTCTGAAGGAGGGAATTTATGATTCTTGCCACAGATGAAAAAATAGAACAAATATTTAAGAAATAAAAACGATAATGGACAACTTACAGAATCAAAACAATAGCTGTGCTACTGAATGTGACAATTGTCAATGTAAGAAAGGTAAAGGACGGGTTCTGATGATAGGCGCAGGCGGTGTGGCTACCGTATGTGCTTTTAAGATTGCACAGAACGCAGACGTGTTCGGTGACTTTCCATGATTGCCAGCCGTCATAGGGAGAAATGTGACAAACTTGTGGCTAATATTCATGCCAAAGGCTATGATATGGATATTAAAACAGCCGAAGTTGATGCAGATGATGTTGAACAGTTGAAAGAACTTTTCAACAGTTTTAAGCCCGAATTAGTTATTAACCTGGCGCTTCCTTACCAGGACTTGACTATCATGGATGCTTGTTTGGCTTGTGAATGTAACTATCTGGACACGGCCAATTACGAGCCAAAGGACGAAGCCCACTTTGAATACAGCTGGCAATGGGCCTATAAAGACCGTTTTGAGAAAGCAGGATTAACGGCTATTCTTGGTTGTGGTTTTGACCCTGGAGTATCGCAAGTATTCACTGCTTATGCAGCAAAGCACTACTTTGACGAAATACAATATCTGGATATAGTGGATTGTAATGCTGGCAATCACCACAAAGCTTTTGCCACTAACTTCAATCCTGAAATCAATATACGTGAGATTACTCAGAAGGGACTGTTCTACGAGTCAGGTCAATGGGTTGAAACGGCTCCGCTTGCAGTACATCGCGACGTGAACTATCCGAATATAGGGGCACGCGACTCTTATCTGATGCACCATGAAGAATTGGAAAGTTTGGTAAAGAATTATCCTACAATAAAACGAGCTCGTTTTTGGATGACCTTCGGACAAGAGTATCTTACTCACCTCCGTGTGATAGAAAACCTTGGGATGGGCCGCATTGACCCTATTGAATATGAAGCTCCGTTAGCTGGGAATGAGTCGGAAACGGTGAAGGTTAAAATCGTACCTCTGCAGTTTTTGAAGGCTGTTTTGCCAAATCCACAAGACTTAGGAGAGAACTACGAGGGGAAACGTCTATTGGTTGTCGTATACGAGGGTTAAAGGATGGAAAAGAACATACCTATTATATTTATAATAACTGTCGACATCAGGATGCTTATGACGAAACAGGTATGCAAGGCGTTAGCTACACTACCGGCGTACCGGCAATGGCCGGAGCCTTAATGTTCTTCAAAGGTATATGGCGAAAGCCGGGGGTTTATAACGTAGAGGAATTTGATCCAGACCCATTCTTGAAGGTGATAGGGGAACAAGGACTACCCTGGCACGAAGAATTCGACAAGGACATAGAGTTTAACGACTGAATTATTTAATACTTATCAATCGCAATTTATTATCATGGCAAAGACAGAAGAAGAGCTGGCTGCAGGAAAAATTGAGCAGGAAAAAGCTGTTAAGCAAGCAAAAATGAAGGCTCTGCAGGCAGCAATGTCGAAGATAGAAAAGGATTTTGGAAAAGGCTCTATCATGCGAATGGGAGACGAAAAAATCGAAAACGTGGAGGTTATACCTACGGGCTCGTAGTCTTGACGTCGCATTGGGTGTAGGAGGTTATCCTAAAAGGCCGAATCATTGAGATTTACGGACCTGAGTCGTCTGGTAAAACAACACTGGCTATTCACGCTATTGCCGAGGCACAGAAGCAAGGAGGTATAGCAGCTTTTATCGATGCAGAGCACGCTTTTGACCGTTTCTATGCTGAGAAATTGGGCGTAGATGTAGATAATCTTTGGATTTCACAGCCCGATAATGGTGAGCAGGCCCTGCAGATTGCAGACCAATTGATAAGCAGTTCAGCAGTCGACATTCTGGTAATAGACTCAGTAGCTGCCCTAACGCCGAAGAAAGAGATTGAAGGTGACATGGGAGAGTCGGCTGTTGGCTTACAGGCACGTCTGATGAGTCAGGCATTACGTAAGCTCACTGCCACTATATCGAAGACCAATACATGTTGTATTTTTATCAACCAATTGCGTGAGAAGATTGGTATAATGTTTGGTAATCCTGAGACAACAACAGGTGGAAATGCACTGAAATTCTATGCCAGTGTTCGACTTGATATTCGTAAAGCAACAAGTTTAAAGGACGGAGACAATATCATCGGCAACCATGTCCGTGTAAAAGTAGTAAAGAATAAGGTTGCTCCTCCATTCAGGAAGTCGGAATTTGACATCATGTTCGGTATCGGAATCAATAAGATTGGCGAGATCGTTGACCTTGGTGTAGATTACGACATTATTCAAAAGAGTGGTAGCTGGTATAGTTATAACGGTTCGAAATTAGGGCAAGGCCGTGACGCTACCATGACTTTGCTGCGCGATAATCCTGAGCTTTGCGATGAGTTGGAAGGCTTAATAAAAGAGGCTATTAAGGCACATGCCGAGTAAAATAAGCGTAAGAATGTAGAGGTAGTGGCATTTAGCCTGTACCTGTAAAGAATAAAAAGATAAGGCTTACACCGTATTCATGTTGTCTACGGGCTATTATGCCCCTGGTATACAGTGAATATGATGTAAGCCTTATGTTTTTAGTACAGTGTTATTGCTAAGGTTTCATGTCTGTTTTAGATGTAAGTAACCAGAAATTCCAGGTTACCTTGAACTTTTATATGGCTTGTTGTAGCAGGGAATAAGAGTGTATTTCCTGCCTGAACGTGTTCAATATGTCCCTCATCATTGGTGAAAAACACCACGACCAGAGGTTATAATTGTAATAACAAAACTATCTAATGATGACAGGTCAATGGTTAGAGGGCTGTCAACCTGGTAAAGAACTGTTTTGAAATAAGGGCAGCGAACCAGTGAGACTCCCTGATTTTTGGTGGGAACATATGTCACAGAATAGTTGTTCTCAACGGTATAATCAATACTCTCTGCTGCCTCAGAAGTATGTAATTGTCGGTAATTCCCATTTTTATCACGGCGTTTAAAATCGTAAATTCGATAGGTAACATCGCTTGTTTGTTGAATTTCGGCTAAGAAACAACCCTTGCCTATACTATGGATTCTACCTGCAGGCAGGAAAAAACAGTCTCCTTCTTTTACGTTGTAATGGTCAATTACATCAACAATAGTATCGTTCTCAACCATCGTTTTGTATTGTTCCGGTGTAATTTTCTGTTTTAGTCCAACGAGTAAACTGGCATCAGGGTCTGACTTCATCATATACCACATTTCTGTTTTTCCACGCTTTTCTCCGAGTTTATGTGCAACTTCGTCGTTGGGATGAACCTGTATGGACAGGGGCTGTGCAGCATCAATAAACTTGATAAGTAGAGGAAACTCATTTCCAAAAACGCTTATAGTTGTCCTTACCAACAAGTCTTTCCTTTTAATTCTCCATCAGTTCGTTGAGCTTTCTTCCTGATAAGGACCACCATCTACAACAGTTTCATGATTTGTGACCCCTGATATTTCCCAGCTTTCGCCTACATTTTCGAGATTACAGTCCATGTTTTTAATGCTGCAATACGCTGTCCTCCCCATAGCGTTTGCTTAACAGAGATTTAAATTTAAATGGGCCCATAGATAAATTAGTTCGTAATTAAATGTAATAACCTTAATTTTTGTCCAGAAAGCCGGCGTAAGAATAACAAGAACAGAAAATATTTCGAGACGTCCTACGAGCATCATGAATGAACACATCCATTTAGCAAAGACTGGAAGACTGGACCATGACATTGTCGGTCCTATTTCAATACCGAGCGTTGGCCCTACATTCCCCATTGAACTTAAGCATATTGTGATTGCATTTGTATTATCGATGCCGGCAGAAATCATAACAAAAGCAATCAGAAAGAAAAGTAAAAGGTAAGCCGTAAGGAAGGCAAGCAGCGATACACGTTGCGAATCGGGAATATTCACACCGTTGATCTTCAGAGGCAATACTGCATTAGGATGCAGACGTTGTGTAAGTTCATTTTTGATAATCTTGAATAACATAACACCCCTTACACACTTTTAAACCTCCACTTGTGCTGCCAGAACATGCACCAATAAACATGCAAAGTGCAAGCACTACCCAGGGTAACATGAGGCCATAACGCAGCATTATCGTTGAAAAAGACCCGTTGTTGTGATGAAACTTACAACCTGAAACAGCGCCGATCTGAACGCATGTTCAACCTGATAATGGTTACGTATAATGAGTTCAATGGTAATAAAGAGTGTAAAAATACTGACAATGGCGAGATAAAACTTTAAATTCGTTATCCTTTCCAGAGATTGATAAGCCGGCCTTTGATAACCGAAGCGTATAGAAGAGTAAAGTTTACTCCAGATATAAAACAAAAGAAAATGGTGGTATATTCCAGTGCAGGGGAGTGGAAAAAACTCGGTACTTGTATTGTTCACCGAGAAGCCACCTGTTGCCGCGCTCGACATAGCATAGTTGATAGCCTCAAAGTAATTCATCCCGAAATATTTTTGTAGCAGATACATACATGCCACAGTAATGGTAAGATAAACACCCCATATCCATCGTGCACTTGTTGACAAAGACGCGGGTGTAATTTTCGTTTTGATAGGTCCTGTTGCTTCAGCAGAAAACACCTTCGTACTTCCTGTTACAACTGAAGGAAGCAAGGCTACGATGGTAAACACAATTCCTAAACCTCCTACCCATTGTGTCAGAGAGCGCCAAAAGAGAATGCCATGTAGGTAGCGACTCTACATCATCAATGATGGTGGCTCCTGTTGTGTAAAGCCCGACATAGCTTCGAAAATAAGCATCGGTAAAAGTGTTAAGGTAACCTCCAAAGAGGAAAGGCAGGGGTGGCAACAGCGAGAACACTACCCATACAAGCGTAACAAGCAGGAACGAATCGCGCCTTGAAAGCTTTATTTTCAGAGTTACGTCCGAGGTGCTTAAAGATGAAACCAATGAAGGTTGTCACTAATATAGATGCAATAAAAGCAGGTATATCATCTTCTTCATAAATGGTAGCCATCACTAAAGCATGCTCCCATGAGCAGGCTTCGAGGAATAGAAGCGAGCCCATTATTTTTATATGATCTTAAAATTAATCATAAATGTATGTACACAATAAAATTAATTAAAAGAACTTTTTCTACCTTTTTCAGGTTTACATGTATGACAGAATACCACAACCGAATCGCCTGCCTGTATCTGCGTGTGTCCCGAAACCAGATGGCCTTCACCATTTCTAACCAGTCCGCCTAATGGTTGTACCTTTCAGGCAATCCCTATATCTTTTACAGGAACCTTTTGTAACCTTAGACCCTTCCTTTTGGTACAAATTCGGCGATGTCTGCATTGGCCGACATCAGGAAGGTAACGTTCATCACATCACATCTAACATCATCTGGTAGATCCTGCTTGCCGCTATGGCCTTCTTATTAATGATGGTACCAATATCAAGTCCTTGCTGCCATGTTGGCATAATCCATGTTTTTCAACATCAGCAACAGTTTTGCGGATACCAAGCTTTTTGCTGCTAGACAAGCCAGAATATTGGCTTTCAGAATTGCCGGTAAGTGCAACAAAAGGCTTGTGTGTTGCCTATACCTTCATCTTCTAAAAGAGCTATATCACGAGCGTCACCGTTGATAACAAGGCAGTTGTCTCAACTGTTGGTTCAACTCCTGACAACGTTCGGATCAACTTCTAAAAACCTTAACGTCCATATATTCAGGCATACTTTTGTATGGCTCTCGACGGCTGCTGTGCCGCCGCCCATTACCATAACGTTCTTCACGTCTGCGTAATACTCCTTGCCTGTTATCTTACGAACATAAGGGATATACTGCTTAGTAGTCATAAAATATGCAAGGTCGAGACTCTTTAATTCGTCATTTCCTCCCCGGAATAATGGTTTCCTGTTTCGCTTAATAGCCACAACGTGATAGGGATCATCAGGTCCATCAGTTCGCGTAGCGGCTTATCGAGTATCTCACAGTCGCTACGAAGCTTATTCCAAGCATAACAAGTGCACCGCCATGGACGTCCCAGCGCTGTCTTACCCATGACATCTTTTGAAAACCGTTATTATTATCCCGTGCTGCCAGAAAGCTCGGGAAAAATGAGCTCATCAACTCCCTAAGTTCTTGTAAATAGCGCGTACATCCTCTGCTATAAACTCGGCATCGTCTACTTTTTGCAACCGTTTTTGCGTGTAGTGCATGTGCAAGAATACAGCTGTTGATGTTTTCATTTTCATTTTTCGTCACGGCAATGAACAGGTCTGCATCCTGGGTATTGGCCTCCTGAAGCGTACGTACACTCGATGGCGACCCGCAGAGTGTCAGTAAATCATAATCTCCCCCAATTTTTTCGAGGCGATCGGGATCGGGATCTATCACCGTTATTTCTTCCTGGTTTCGCGAAAGGAGCTGTGCAAGGTAAGTACCTACGGCATGTGCTCCTACAATGATAATTTTCATGCGTCGTTTGTTATCTGGTATATAACCTTTTTAATGGCATCTTTACTTATGCCACAAGCCTCAAATAGTTCGTCAACAGTTCCGTGTTCTACGAATTTGTCAGGCAGTCCTAAGCGTATTATACGTGGTGAATAATTGTGGTCGTTCATCCATTCTGATACAGCCGACCCCATCCCGCCGTCTTTAGCTCCATCCTCTACGGTAATAATAGTTTTGAATTGTTCTGCTACCTCTTGCAGAAGTTTGCCATCAAGTGGTTTCACGAAGCGCATATCATAATGGGCTATGCTCTTATTCAGCTCTTCAATAGCTTTCTCAACAATATTCCCGATGGGGCCAATACTGAGAATTGCCACGTCTTTTCCGTCTCTTATCCGGCGTCCAGTTCCCACCTTTATTTCTTCGAGCGGACATTTCCAGTCTGTCAGACATCCTCGTCCACGAGGATACCGAATGACGAAAGTTCCCTTGTCCGGCAGCTGAGCCGTGTACATTAACCTGCGAAGCTCGTGTTCATCCATTGGCGAAGCAATGGTAAGGTTAGGTATCGGCCGCAATGCAGCCATGTCAAAAGCCCCATGATGCGTTGCTCCGTCAGGGCCAACCAGCCCCGCTCTGTCTAGACAAAGCACCACGGGCAGATTTAAAATAGCCAGATCGTGAATGATATTGTCGTATGCGCGCTGTGCAAAGGCACTGTATATATTACAGAAGGGCAGCAGCCCGTCTTTGGCCATGCCTCCCTGAAAAGGTCACAGCGTGCCCTTCAGCAATACCTACATCAAACACCCGATCGGGCATTTCCTTCATCATAATATTCATAGAGCATCCCGTTGGCATTGCCGGAGTAACCCCGACTATGCGCTTATTGGCTTGAGCCAGCTCTAAAAGGGTGTAGCCAAATACGTCTTGAAATCTGGGAGGTTCGTTGGAAGTGTCGGCAATAATACGCTCTCCCGTTGCTGCATTAAACTTACCAGGAGCATGCCATATGGTGGCAGCGTCTTCCGCTGGCTTGTATCCCTTCCCTTTGATAGTGTGTAAATGCAGCAACTTCGGACCTTTCATATTCTTTAATTGCGACAGAATGCGCACTACTTCCTTGACATCATGCCCGTCAAAGGTCCGAAATAGCGAATATTCATGCCTTCAAAAATATTCTGCTGGTGGCTTATAGCACTTTTGATGGCGTTGTTAAGTCGAATGATTCCTTTACGCCGATCGTCGTTCAAATAGCCCTTTGAGTGCAGCCATTGCGATGCCTTAAAGCGTAGTTTGTTGTATGTTGCATTCGTATCGAGGTTTAAAAGGTACCTCTCCATGCCTCCTACGGCTCTGTCAATTGACATGTCGTTATCGTTCAATATAATCAGCAGGTCGTTCGGTGTGCTGCTTACATTGTTCAGACCTTCGTAGGCAAGTCCGCCACTCATTGCCCCATCGCCAATTACTGCAACCACATGACGCTCTTCATGTCCGGTTTTACGTGCAGCAACGGCCATGCCAAGGGCAGCCGAAATACTGTTTGAAGCATGTCCGCAGGTAAAGGTATCGTATTCGCTTTCTTCTGGTGAGGGAAAGGGACGTATGCCTCAAAGCTTGCGGTTGGTGTAGAAACGGTTTCGCCGTCCTGTCAGAATTTTTATGTCCATAGGCCTGATGTCCTACGTCCCACACGATGCGATCGTCGGGTGTATTAAACACATAATGCAGGGCAACTGTCAGCTCTACAACCCCTAAGCTCGATGCAAAGTGACCAGGATTTACAGATACTTCTTCTATGATATTTTCGCGTAGCTCTTTGCAAACTTCTGGAAGCTGATCAACACTGAGCTTTCGAAGGTCAGAGGGATATGCGATATGGTTAAGCAATTCAAACTTCTTTTCGTCCATTTTCTATCTTTGGGAGACTCTTGCAAAGGTAATAATTTTATCTCATTGCAACGTTTTTATATAGTTTTTGTTACTTTTTGCAGCGTAAACATAACCTGATTACTCACAGATTATTAGGAAATAAGTATGAAAAAAACCCCATCGTTACCATTGCCCTGCTTTGGGCTTTTACAAGCATGAATGCACAAAAGATAAATCCTGCAGGCGCTCTGACGCCCTCTATGTTACGGCAAATAGAACAAAGTCAGCCCTCGTCATCGGCCGAAAAGGCTCTGCGCAATGCTGCTGCATCAAATAATATCGATGACCCTGGCAAAGAATTCTTCTCATCAGGGTGCCGTAGATGCTTACTTTAGCATTGAGACACCCCGGCAGAATATACAAGATCAGCGTAGCTCCGGCCGTTGCTGGATGTTTTCAGGACTTAATGTTCTGCGTGCTAATTTTGCCAAAGCCCACAACGATTCCATGCGTGTTGAGTTCTCACAAGCCTATCTTTTCTTCTATGATCAGATGGAAAAGGCAAACTTTATGCTTCAGAACGTGATTGACAATGCGGGAAAACCCATTGATGATCTACGCGTACAATATTTCTTTAAAAGTCCCATCAATGATGGAGGAACCTTTTGTGGAGTAGCCGATCTGGCTGACAAGTATGGCCTTGTGCCCATGAGCGTGATGCCTGAAACATACAGTTCGGACAACACAAAGGTTATATCGCGCCTTATCTCTTCCAAGTTGCGCGAGTTTGGACTGGAGCTTCGCCGTATGGTTACGGCACGAAAGAAAGTCGATGCCATTATAAAGCGCAAGACAGAAATGCTTGGAACCATCTATAATATGCTGGTAATGACAATGGGTGAGCCTGTAAAAACATTTACTTATGCTTTTTGTGACAAGAACGGTAAGCCCACAGGCCCTTCCCGTACCTATACGCCCCGACAGTTTTATGAGGCTACTGTGGGTGCTCCGCTTAACGGATCGTTTGTCATGATCATGAACGACCCGCGACGTCCCTATCATAAAACCTATGAAGTAGAGTATGACCGGCATACTTACGATGGTCATAACTGGAAGTATCTTAACCTGCCTATGGACGAAATAGCCCCGATGGCCATTGCTTCTTTGCGCGACGGGCATAAGATGTATTCGAGTTATGACGTGGGAAAACAGCTTGATCGTAAGCGTGGTTATCTCGATATTGACAATTATGATTATGGCACCTCTTCAATACGACGTTTGAATGAATAAAGCTGACCGCATTTCGACGTTTCGACAGTGGCTCTACCCATGCCATGACATTGACGGCTGTTGACCTCGATACCGACGGCAAGCCTCTGAAATGGGAGGTTGAAAACAGCTGGGGTGCTGAATATGGGCATAAGGGTTACCTTATTATGACGAACCGCTGGTTTAACGAATATATGTTCCGACTGGTGGTAAACAAGAAATATGTTCCTGAAAACATATTGAAAGAATTTGATCAAAAAGCCTGTTATGGTGGTGCCTGAAGATCCTCTTTTTGCCGATGACAAATGATTGGTTTGTTGCTTTTATCGCTCTTTACCTTTGTAGAGCTTAATTGTGAAAACCTGTTTGATACCCGTCATGACAGCTTAAGGCATGACGAAGAGTTCCTTCCTGCATCGGCTTTACGATGGACGCCACAGCGCTATTGGCGAAAAAGTGAAACCATATTGGTAAGGCGATTCTCTCTTGTGGTGAGCTTGATTCGGGAATGATGGTGCCCGATATGGTGATACTTACCGAGGTTGAGAACGACAGTGTTATGCGCGATCTCACCCGCCGGTCGCTGTTGCGCGGGGCGGGTTACAGCTATGTGATGACGTCAGGGCCCGATATTCGCGGTATTGATGTGGCGCTGATGTTTTCGCCTTACGCTTTCAGGTTAATCAATAGCCATGCTATCTGTGTTGAGCCGCCGCCGGGATTCAGTCCCACGCGTGACATATTGTATGCCTCCGGAGAGCTGATTGGAGGCGACACACTGCATGTTTTTCGCTCTCCATGCGCCCAGCAGACGTGGCGGTGAAGCGGCTACACGCATTTACCGTATGCAGGTAGCGCAGCGCGTGGCCGAAGCAGTCGACTCGGTAAGGCATTGTAATCGACATCCTTTAATATTGATAGCTGGTGACTTTAACGATTATACGGGCGATGCCTCATTGCAATTTTTAGAAACGCATGGTGTAAGAGAGGTATCGGCTCAAGCCACCGGACGTCATGGTGCTATGGGCACATACCGTTATCATGGCGTTTGGGCGAGCCTCGATCACGTGCTGTGTAATGCTGCCCTGACGGCACATCTGCACAGCTGTTATGTCAACGACATGCCGTTTTTACTTGTTGATGACGAAAAAAATTTGATGGCAAAAGCCGGGCGTAACTACTCGGGCCCTAAATATTTAAAATGGTTATAGCGACCATTTGCCTCTGGTAACCATTTTTTCTTTCTAAAACAATCTCCGGCTGATGATAAAATATTGTGTTGCCTTTGCTGTTATTAGGTTTACTGATGTTCGTTGTAATAATTGAGGCCGCTCTGTATATTGTTAATCAGAGCCTTGCTTGAAAAGGTTGCTCCCGAAACAGCATCAACCTTCATTGCTTGTGCTTTCGTTACGCGTTTTCCCTCATATTTTTTTCAACAGTTTTTCACTTTGTTGAAATACTGCGGTGTTTCGCGGTTAGGAAGCGGCTCTATTTTTACAATTTTATTTTTGCTGATGTAAATTTTTTACAGGCGTAGGACCTTTGAAACCCCTTGTGTGTGTTGCCAGTGTTGTTGTGTTTACAACAGTATAATCGGCTTCTTTTGTAATTACTTCATCGCCCGGCATGGCACTGATAAAAAAACGGCAAGTGCTATGGCTGCCATCGAAGAGCAAAGCATTTTTCTTCTGTTTCATATTCTCCTTTTTTTGTTTTATTGTAATTCTTAAAACCGAATATGACGCCACACAAAAAGGCAATTATTCGTTTGACAGGACAAAGGTAATGAAAAAGTTTAGCGGCCTGTTTGGTATCATTCTTTATTTAACATTCGCCACCGTTCATTTAACAATAAAAAGAAGTTCCCGGTATAATTTTAAATAGAGTGCGACCTGATTCTCTCATCTCGGATATGCAGGCGAAAGAATAATAATTGTAAAAATAATTCTGAATTATTTTGTGTTTGAAAAAATCGTAAAAATAGAAAAATAAAAACGCCAGAATCGTCATATTTCTCTATTTTGGACAGCATGAAACAAACTTGGGAAAAATAAATGAATTTGTAATTACGGCACTATTGAGTTGTCTTTACATCGTAAAGACGACACGATTACATCGTAATGGTCAGACGATTACGTCGTAAAGGTGTAACGATTACATCGTAAAGACAACTCAATAGTGCCGTAAAGGCAAACCTACCACAAAATGCAGAAGTGTACATAAAAGGGCATTGTTGCGTAAATTGCTGATTATTAGCAGGATATGAAAGTTGCTCATATTTCGCGTATTTACAACAAAGGCTCTGTCTTTACGAAATATCGCAACGACAGAGCCTTTGTTGTAAATAAAATTCAGCGAAATTTTTGTTTCCCCTCAGTTATACCAATGTAGCAACAATCTCTTCGCGTGTGCCGAGCAGAAGGTCGATAACTGGTATCTCAGGCATTGTATAGCAACCTCGGTTGCAGACGGGTTGTGGCACGTGCAACGTCAACAAGCACCTGTGCTGTAAGGGCAGGATTGTTGATGCTCATGTCGAAAGATATGCGCTGATTCTGTGTTTTCCCGCTCACACCCTTACGTGTCATGTGTACGCCGTGCCCCATATCCTTTACCTCGTCAACGCTATTTACAGCAAAAACATGCAGTTCATCGTGTGCAAAATAGTCGTCGGCCTTAATCTCTTTCGTCACCTCGTCGAGCGAAGCACCCTCTTCAAGCTCAACATAAACCATACGGCGGTGTATGCCTTCGCCCAGAGGGATAGTCATTGAAAGCGCATTTTTAACACCCTTTTTGCTACGGGCAACCACCGAATGGCCCATTGACATGCCGGGACCAAAGTTGGTATAGCTCAGGCCTTTGGGCGCAAGGGCCTGCATAAGCACACGTACAACCGAGTCGGATCCAGGGTCCCAGCCGGCAGCAATAACGCTGACGGTATTGGTTTTCTTGTTATTTTGCATCTGGCGCGTGCGGTAATCGAGAATAGACGTGTGAATATCAAAACTGTCAACAGTATTGATTCCCATAGCCGTTATGGCCTCGGCATATTCAGGACATTTGCGGGTTGGGGTAGCAAGAATGGCTACATCAACGTCCTTCAGCTTCTTAATATCATCAACTACTGTGTATGGGGTAAGTGCAAGGGCTTGTCTTTATCGCCCTGACGGCGTACAATACCTGCAATTTTCAAAGTCGGGAGCGGCCTCCAAAGCCTCTAAAGTAAAATGGCCAATGTTGCCATAGCCAACAATTGCTGCTCTAATTTTTTTCATATTACAACGTTTTATTTGTTTATGAACATTTATAATGCCTATATACTGTTGCAAAATTACCTCATTACGCTGAAAAAGGCGCATTATTATATCTTTCTTTAACAAAAAAACTGCATAGCGCATAATATATGGTCGCACAAGATTTTTTTATAACTATACACCGGCAGTATTGATACAATAATATAACGAAAGCATCGTTATTTTTACCGTATATATACAGAACAAAGCTTTATGATTGAATATATTAAAGGCGAGCTGACGGAGCTGACGCCTGCGCAGGCTGTGGTTGAAACAGGCGGTATAGGCTATGCGCTAAACATATCGTTGAACAGCTATACCGCCATACAGGGAAAGAAAGAAGTTAAGCTTTTACGTACACGAATCGCTGCAAACGGGCGGTCGTGACGATAATTATACCTTTTATGGCTTTGCTACACGTCGTGAACGTGAACTGTACAGGCTGCTTATTACTGTATCAGGCGTGGGAGCCAATACGGCGCGAACCATGCTGTCGTCCATCACGCCTGCCGAGCTTTGCAACGCTATTGCCAATGGCGATGAGAAGCTGATTAAGGGTGTAAAGGGCATAGGACTGAAAACTGCACAGCGTATTATCGTTGATTTAAAAGACAAAATTATGTCGTCGGGCATTGCCGAAGAGTTGCATGTATCCGCTTCGCATCAACAGGGGACAACGGTAAATACGGGCATCCGCGACGAAGCTGTGTCGGCATTGACTATGTTGGGTTTTGCTCCTGTATCGTCGGCAAAGGTGGTTACGGCTATTCTTACCGAACAGCCGGAGCTGGCAGTAGAGATGGTTGTGAAAGAGGCATTGAAGAGAATCAAGTAAAAGTAAAAGAGTAAAAAGGTAAAAAAAGTAAAAAGGCTTCGCTTAAAGATTAAAGAATTAGAAGATTAAATCTTAAGGATTAAAGAATTAAAAAAATTAAAAGGATTAAAGGGGTAAGGTGCGGATTAACAGATTAAAAAAATTAAAGTTCTTGGGCGGAAAGTTCTCTGTGTTATAGGGAAAAGTGCCCTATATTATATAAGGTAGAGGACGGATGTACTTTGTGATTCTGCTGAAACGATGATTGCGTTCTGTGCACTTTGAAAGATGAAGATAAGGAAAAACCATATATTGCTGATACTGATGCTTGCCATGGCTATGGTGAGCTATGCTGTTGCAGCACCTTATCTCAATGCAAATCAAACTCCCCAGAAACCTCAAGTTCCGCAGAAAAATAAAGCAAAAACAACAGCTGGTAAGAATAATCGGGCACCCTTGGCTGATGATATTGTGATACTCGACAATGGTGACGATTCTATTCCCGACTCTCTTTTGCATCCCAGATGGAAAATACAGCGCACGACTCCTGTAACATACGACGACCTTAAACAAAGTGCAGTTGACCTGAAAAGGCCTGACGGTATTAAGTATGAGGTAACATACAACGATACCATAAACCGTTATATTGTCGGCACAAAACTGGGATCGACATGGCTTGCCGCACCCATTATGATGACTCCTGAGGAGTATATGAAGTGGAGCGAGAAGCACGGACGCGATGTTTACTTCCGTCAAAAGAACTCAGAAATATACGAACGCAAGGGCAAAGAGAAGTTCGACTTCAGCGATATGCACTTTGATCTGGGACCTGCAGAGAAGATTTTTGGGCCAGGTGGCGTGAGAATACGAACACAAGGTACCGCAGAGCTGAAGTTTGGAGGCACTTATAAGAACATCGACAACCCGTCGTTTCCCATACGTAACCGCAAAAAAACATCGATTGACTTTGATGAAAAGATAAACCTTAATGTAAACGGTAAGGTAGGTGACAAGGTAAACATGAACCTGAACTACAATACCGATGCTACCTTTGACTATGATGCCCAGAACCTTAAGCTCAAATACGATGGTAAAGAAGACGAGATTATCAAGCTCGTTGAAGCGGGAAATGTAACCTTTCCTTCTAATTCCTCACTTATTCAGGGGGCCAGTAGTTTGTTCGGCTTGCGCACAGATATGCAGTTTGGCAAGCTAAAGCTGCAACTTGTAGCTTCACAAAAAGAAGAGCACATCGAAGAGTGTGTCGTCACGTGGCGGCAAACAGCTGACTACATTTGAGATGGATGCTGCCGACTATGAGGAAAACAGGCACTTCTTTCTTGCCCGTTACTTTCATGATCATTATGATGAAGGTATGCGCACCCTGCCTAATCTGGCAACAGGCATTAAGATAAACCGTGTAGAAGTATGGGTAACAAACAAGTCGGGCTCGACAACAAACTCGCGTAATATCGTAGCGCTTACCGATCTTGGAGAAAACAATCATGTCAGCAATCCAATGTGGTCGGCAGGTGGTCAGCCAGTACCCGGCAAACTCGGCCAATACAGAATATGCTGCCGTTGTGGGCAGTTATGCCGCAGCTCGCAACATAGATCAAACATCGACCGTGCTGGATGGGGCTGGGTTAGTGGGCGGCAGCGATTATGAAAAGCTTCAGAGTGCCCGTCTGTTAAGTCCGTCAGAATATACCGTTAACGACGCATTGGGATATATTTCGCTTCGTACATCGCTGCAAACCGACCAGGTATTGGCCGTGGCTTACGAGTATACCTATGGTGGACGAACCTATCAGGTAGGCGAGTTTGCAAGTGATATTACCGATATTCATCAGGCTCTGTTTGTGAAATCATTGAAGAATACCAGTAACAATCCGCAACAAGGCAACTGGCCTTTGATGATGAAGAACGTATATTACCTGGCTTCTCAGGTAGAGAAAGACAAGTTCAGGCTCGACGTTAAGTTCCAAAGCGATACGACAGGAGTGTATATTTCATATATTCCTGAACCACAAGTAAGCAACCTTCCCATCATCAGGCTTCTTGGTGCTGACCGCTTAGATAACAATAACAGGACACATCCCAACGGGTATTTCGATTATGTAAGCGGGTATACGGTAAGCGAAGGTCGTGTTTTTCCCGTAGCCGAGCCTTTTTGGCAGTTATATGAAAAAGCTATTTGCTTAGTCATGGTGTGAGTGCTACGCAGGCAGAGAAGTATGCTTTTACCGAATTATACGATTCAACCAAGACGATAGCCCGCCAGATTGCAGAGAAAGACAAGTATATTTTGCAGGGACAGTATCGCGGTTCACAGGCTAATGTTATATCGTTGGGGAGCGTATAATGTGCCACAAGGTTCCGTAGTTGTAACGGCAGGAGGTGTAACTCTGAACGAAGGTAGCGATTATAGTGTTGATTATAGTGCTGGAGAAGTAACGATATTAAACCAGAGTATCATTGATGCAGGGACGCCCGTTAACGTAAGTTTGAAAGCCAGAGCGACTATTCGCAGGAGAGAAAGACAATGTTAGGGATGAACTGGTCGTACGATTTTTCAAAGAACTTCCAGTTATCAGGTACATTACAGCATCTCACAGAACAGGCATTGACGACGAAAAGTTTCAATGGGGAACAGAACCTGTAAATAATACTTTATGGGGGATAAACATGAATTGGAAGCACGAAAGCCAGTGGCTTACGAATGCTTTAGACAAGCTTCCGTTTCTTCATCTGACGGCGCCATCGCAGATTTCTTTCACAGGCGAGTTTGCTCAGTTGGTAGCACATCAGACACATGGGGTACAAGGTAATGCCTCTTATTTAGATGACTTTGATAATACAACTGATAAAATAAGTGTGTTAGAACCCACATCATGGAGCCTTTCAAGCGTTCCGTCGATGTTTCCCGAGAGTAGTGACAAAACAACTTTGGCCAGCGGATATAACCGTTCTTTGCTGGCCTGGTATACAATTGACCCGCTTTTCACGCGGCGCAGCTCGTCGTTGACGCCGGGTCACATCAAAAGCGATCTCAATCAACTAAGCGATCCTTATGTGCGTGAGGTGTATGTGCGTGAGCTTTTTCCCAATCGCGATCAAAGTTCATACAGTGGAGCAACATCGACATTGTCGGTAATGAACATGGCTTATTACCCCGATGAACGTGGTCCGTATAACTTTTTAGTACGAACGTTAACAGCAACGGCCGCCTGCTTAATCCACAGCAACACTGGGGCGGTATGATGCGAAAGTTGGACACAAACGACTTTGATGCGGCCAATATTGAGTATATAGAGTTCTGGCTTATGGACCCTTTTATTCAAAGTAACAGGCGCAGCGATGCTGCACAGTATGGTGGAGACTTTTATATTAATCTCGGAGAGGTGTCGGAAGATGTGCTGCATGACGGCAAAAAGTTCTATGAAAGCGGGTTGCCTGTTGATGGATCGTCAGCGTTTACCACTACACAGTGGGGAAAGATTCCAACGCAAACAACAACAAATTATGCTTTTGCAACAACTGGGGGCAGCAGAAAACTGCAAGACCTTGGCCTTAACGGACTGAATGATGAAGAAGAACAGCAGTTTGCAAGTTATCAGAATTATTTAACAACGATACAGGGAACTGTGAATGCTGCTGTTTGGGATTCGATATGGAAAGACCCTGCAAACGACGACTATCATTACTTCCGGGGTTCTGATTACGACCGAATACAAGCACCTATACTTACTCGTTACAAGTATATTAATAACCCACAGGGAAACTCTCCCGACAGTAACGACCGCTCTGAACGTTACGATACCTCTTATAAGACAACGCCTGATGTAGAGGATATTAATCAGGATTATACGTTAAACGAGTATGAAAAGTATTATCAATACCGCATATCGTTGCGTCCTCAGGACATGATTGTAGGCCGAAACTATATTGTTGACAAGCGTGAGACGGTGCCAGTACTGCGTAATGGTACAACAGAAAACATAACATGGTATCAGTTTCGTATCCCGTTGGAGGAGTATGAACGGCGTGTTGGTTCCATATCTGGCTTCTCAAGCATACGGTTTATGCGCATGTTCCTTACCAATTTTAAGCGTCCTATTGTACTTCGTTTCGGCAGTTTCGATCTGGTTCGTGGCACCTGGCGCGTGTATAATCAGAACTTAGACGGCTCTGTTACTGGTACAGGCAGCATGACAACAGCCTCTGTAAGCATTGAAGAAAACAACGAAAAAACTCCTGTTAATTATGTATTGCCGCCAGGAGTAAGTCGGGAACAAGACCCAACGCAGCCACAGTTGGTTGAAGCTAACGAGCAAGCATTGCAGATTAATGTAGATAATCTTTCATCGGGCGAATCGAAATGTGTTTATAAAAATACTACTCTCGACTTGCGACAGTATAAGCGTATGCAGATGTTTGTGCACGCTAATGCTCCTGTTGCCGACAGTCATAATCTGCAAGACAACCAGCTTGCCGTATTCATTCGGCTGGGTTCCGACTATAAGAGCAACTATTACGAATATGAAATACCTCTGAAGCTGACAGCTCCAGGCAAGTATGACCGCTATTCCCGCGCCGATTGTGAACTGGTATGGCCTGCTGAAAACATGCTAGATGTGCCACTAACTGTCTTTACATCTGTAAAAAAAGCCCGCAATCGACAAAAGTCTATGGGGCTGGCATCGTTTAACAGGCCTTATTTTGCTTATGATTCCGAGCGTCCTGGTAATAAGATTACCATTATGGGTAACCCCACTTTGGGCGAGGTTAAAACACTTATAGTGGGTGTTCGCAACCTTGCTTCGGGAAATAAGAGCGGAGAAGTATGGGTAAATGAGCTCAGAATGCAGGAGTATAATAATACGGGAGGCTGGGCCGCCGATGCCAATCTTAACGTACAACTGTCTGATTTGGGTAACGTAAACTTGCAGGGAAGGTATATTTCACAAGGCTTTGGCGGTATTGAAGACGGTGTAAGCAGCAGGTCAGATCGCGACCAAAGCAATGTATCGCTGACAACAAGTATTGAGCTTGGCAGGTTTTTCTCCCGATAAAGCCAAGGTCTCTGCACCGCTCTATTACAGCGTAACCAAGGAGGTTTCAAAGCCAAGATATAACCCTCTTGATAACGATTTGGAATTAAAAGGTGCACTAAATGCCACCGTTAACAAGTTTGAACGCGATTCAATTGAGAATATTGCCGTTACAAAGGTGATAAATACCAACTTTTCTCTTTCCAATGTGCGTGTGGGAATACAGAATAAACGGCACCCCATGCCATACGATCCTGCCAACTTTTCTTTCTCTTACAGCCATAATCACAGTCATTCTCAGGGTGAGACGACAGTGTATGAAAACGAGGGATAACTGGCAAGGAATGCTTAATTATAACTGGTCTCCTGTGTACAAGCCGTGGGAACCTTTCCATCGTATTAAGTCAAAGAGCAAGTGGTATGACCTGTTCCGGCGGTTCGGTCTTAACTGGTTGCCGCAAAGTATAGGCGTCAACACTGAAATGACACGCTCATATTATGAGCTTCAGGAGCGTGATATGGAAGCTTCTCTCAACACAAAGCTTCCGTTAAGTTTCTCTCAACAGTTCCTTTGGAACAGGGAATTTCAGCTACGTTGGGATTTAACGAAGAATCTTCACATGAATTTTAACAGCGCAACGCACGCTGAAATAGAAGAACCTTACACCCGGTAAACAAGGATTTATACCCAGATCGCTATACAGCATGGAAAGATTCTGTATGGACGAGTATCAAATCGTGGGGACGTCCGTTGGATTATCAACAGAACTTTACGTTGTCATACCAGCTGCCAATCAACCTTTTGCCAGTATTCGACTGGGTGAGAGCTGATGCAACTTACAATGCAACGTACAATTGGGTACGAGGCACAAACCTCGAAAACGGTATGTCGTTGGGTAATACCATTGCCAATAACCGGCAGCTTACGCTTAATGGTAACTTCGACTTTGTGCGATTGTATAATCATATACCTTTCCTTAAGAAGGCTAATGAACGCTTTGACCGTATGCAAAGCCAGTCGTTACAGCAGCGCAAACGCGAGCAACAGCAGAAGAAAGACGAACTGCAACGCCAGCAGCGCGAAATGCAAAAGGTGCGTGCAGAGGCTGTAAAGGCTGGGAAAAATCCTGAAGAAGCTGTTGCCCTTTGGAAAAAACAGCAGCAGGAAGCCGATGAGCGCAAGAAACAGCTGCCCCGTAACAAGCGTGCTTTTGAGAAGGAAATTGTATTACGGCCCGATACAACCATTGATGTTTCACACGGTCGTAAGTCGCACCGGCTGCTGATTACAGCTCGCACTGCCGATGGGAAGCTGTTTAAGCTGAAGTACAAACGGCTTGACGATAACCGTATTCGCATCCGCAATAAGGTTGATACGGCTACTACATTAAAGCTTTCAGTAACGGCAAAACCGCCTCTCGACGATCAGAAATGGTACAAAACGGCACAGTCATTATCACGTCTTGCCATGATGGTCCGCTCGGCTTCGTTTACCTATCGTAACAACTATTCGCTGGCTTTACCGGGTTTTATGCCAACCATTGGCAATGCGTTTGGCCAGACGCGCGGCAGTCATCCTGTTGTCTCCGGGGCTTGATTTCGCCTTCGGAGTTGTTGGAGACAGTTATGTTGACCGTGCACAAGACCGTGGATGGCTGCTTAATAACGACAGCGTGGCTACGCCGGCTACTACCAATTTCACCGAAGACGTGCAAATGCGTGTCATGATTGAGCCTGTCAAAAACCTGAAAATAGACTTCAATGCGGCCAGAACGATAACGCGTGCACGTAGTATTCAGTACATGTATGCAGGGCAATCCGTCAACCCAGACGGGCAGTCTTACCATGACAACATTGTCAATTGGCACTTCGTTTGAGAGTATGGGAACGGCTTCCAATGGTTTCCAGAGCCAAAGTTTTGAGCGTTTTTGTGCTTCACTTACCAGCTTCCGACAGCGTGTTGAAGCCCGTTATGCAGGTACAGTATATCCTGCAGGCACCCCGTTTGCAGGCACTCCGTTCAATGCTGCTAACGGTAGCGTCAATCCATATAGTGCTGATGTAATGGTTCCTGCATTTTTATCATCCTACACATCCATGGGCAAGGGACTTGACATATTCCCGTCTCTGGCTAAAATGCTCCCCAACTGGTCGGTACGATATAGCGGCTTAAGCCGCCTTCCGTGGTTTCGTGATCATTTCAAAAGCGTTAATATAAACCATTCTTACAAAAGCATCTATGCCGTAGGAGCCTACCAAAGCTATTCAACGTTTATGCAATTGATGAATCCTGACATGGGTTTCATCAACGATGCTACCACAGGAACCCCCGTCCCTAACTCAATGTATAACGTGTCTATGGTTAGTATTAACGAAACATTCTCACCGTTATTGGGTGTAGATGTAACGTTCTTGAACGACCTTACCACTCGTCTCGAATACCGGCAAACCCGTTCTCTGGCCCTTTCTATGACGTCGGTGCAGATAAATGAGGCATTAAGTCGCGACTGGGTTCTGGGCATGGGATACAAAGCTAACAACTTTAACTTCTTCGGATTATCAGGTCCACGCAAGGTTAAAAACGCGCTCAAAGGCCAAGGTGCAGCCCGAAACCGTTACGCCTGCAAGCCGCGGAACTAATCATGCTTTAAATCTTCGTCTTGATATTTCGTGGCGTCGGCAGGCTGCCATTACACGCGATATTGCCACTGTTAGTTCTACGGCTACCTCGGGAAACTCGGCTTTTTAAGTTCGCTTTCTCAGCCGAATATACACTCTCACGCCTGCTTTCGATGAGTTTTTATCTCGACCGTCAAACCAACACACCGCTGCTTTCATCGAACAGCTATCCAACTACCACACAGGATTTTGGCCTTAGTGTTAAGTTCTCGCTACACGCTGATTAAACACTTCTTACCTTTTGCGCTTTGCATAAAAACTTTGTAACTTTGCCCCCTGTAACACGTTTTTATTGTATATCAGGCGCTTATGGAGGCTGTTTGCCGTTCGTTTCATCATCGTATCACGTTGGGTGCGGGTTGTGGTATCATCCTATGCCTTGTTGCAGCGTTCTGGCTCTTCTGGGTCAAAATGGTTGTATGGGGTGCACTAATGGCTCTTGCCGTGATATTAATGTGTGAGCGAGTGCTCCATACCGAATATTTATTATACAACGACAAGCTTGTTATCCGGCGTGGACGGTTATCGCATGACAAGACAATTGCCTTGCGCGATATTACCCATTGCCATACCATTTCTGTTAATTTTGGATTGTCTCACTGCCTGTTTATTCAGTATGACAACGACCAGATGATTTATGTTGAACCTCAGAACGAGGCTGCTTTTATAAAGTGTTTGATGAAATTAAAAGCAGAGAGTTAACTTATAACAATAGCTTCATGCAATTGAAAAAGAAACATATAACCTTTTTTTATAAAAACTTTCAGCACGGATACTCACTGTTGTTGCATGCCTGCCCCTGCATGCTCAAACCGATTTGGGAGAACCTCTTGCCGACCGTGATTCGATCATTGCCGATTCAACATGGAACGATAACGACAGTCTGCTCCTGAAAAACGATACGCTTGCGTGGCCCCAGAATATACAAACGGCCATTGACAGGCTGCTGCAGAACGATATGTTTAAGACGTCTCAGGTGGGTATGATGATATATGACCTTGATGCCGACTCGGTAATCTATCGCCATAATGAGCGTCAGCTTATGCGTCCTGCATCAACCATGAAGGTTATTACCGCCATAACAGCACTTGATAAATTGGGTGGAGGTTACCGCTTTAAAACCGATTTGTGCTATACGGGCCGTGTAGACAGCTGTACCCTTGTAGGCGATGTTTACTGTGTTGGCGGCTTCGATCCCCGCTTTAATATAGATGATATGCATGCCTTTGTTGAGGCATTGCACCGCATGGGCGTTGATACCATTCGCGGAAATGTGTATGCTGACAAAACAATGAAGGATGATAAGCCCTATGGCGAGGGCTGGTGCTGGGACGATGATAATCCGGTTCTGTCGCCTTTATTGATTGCACGCAAGGATCAGTTTGTTGCGAGGTTTGTAGCAGAATTGCAGAAAGCCGGTATCTGTATTACGGGAACTACGGGCGAACAGCGCAAGCCCGATGATGCCAATTGTATCATATCGCGTTTCCATACTATCGACCGGTGCTTATGCGCATGCTGAAACAGAGTGACAATCTGTATGCCGAGGCTATGTATTACCAAATAGCGGCTGCCTCAGGACAGCATCCGGCTACGGCCAAAAGCGCGCGCGAAGCCGAACAACAGCTTGTAAACCGTCTGGGTTTGGATGCTTCACGCTATAAGTTTGTTGACGGATCGGGGCTGTCGCTCTACAATTACGTCAGTGCTGAATTAGAGGTTCGTCTGCTCCGCTATGCCTATTCTAATCAGTTTATCCTCAATCACCTGTTGCCTGCATTGCCTGTGGCAGGTGTCGATGGTACGTTGAAAATGCGCATGCGTTCAGCGTTTTACGCGTTCAAATGTACGTGCAAAAACGGGAACCGTGATGGGAGTGTCGAGCCTTTGTGGTTATCTTACGGCTTCAAATGGCCATCAGATATGCTTCTCTATTATTAACCAGGGTGTGATGCATGGCAGGAACGGTCGCAGTTTTCAGGACCGCGTGTGCTCCATTTTGTGCCGCCCTTGAAACCTTTCTTCTGTGATGATGAGAACTATTCAGATATTCATTGACCACCTGCTTGTTGTTTCAGGCTTTCATGGCAGTGAAGTTCCTGTTCTTCGCCATGTATTGCTTATTCTGGTAGCAGCGTTGCTTTCGGTACTTAGCTATTTGTTTTTCCGTGTAGTATTGGTTCCTCTTATTACGCGTATGACGCGTGACAGGTCTCTTACCTATGCAAATGTTATTTTTGAGCGTCCAGTTCTGCTGGCCTTTTGTGGTATTGTACCGGCTGTTGTCATCTGGAAGTTGTTGCCAATGGTATTTTTTCAATACCCGTTTGTGCGCATGGTGCTCACACGTCTTACAGCCATTTATCTTACATTTGCCACTGTACGACTGTGCTTTACGTTTATCAGTCAGCTGAAATTGTTTGGTAATGGGCGCCGAACCAGCAAGCAGCAATATATTCTTTCGTTCTTAGGTGTAGTACGTATCATTGTAGCCTTTCTGGCAGTAGTGGTTACAGTTTCTATCATTATTGACCGTAGCCCCATGACTTTGCTCGCAGGGCTGGGTGCTACATCGGCTGTTCTGATGCTGGTTTTCCAGGATACCATACAAGGTCTTGTCGCAGGAATCCGCCTTACATCCAATGATATGCTGCACGTTGGCGACTGGATTACGGTAGATAGTGCCGGAGCCGATGGCATTGTAACCGAGATGAGCCTTACAACGGTGAAGGTACAGAACTTCGATAACACCATAGTAACGGTGCCTCCTATGGCTTTAGTGAGTGGCTCATTTAAGAATTGGAAAGGCATGCAGGACGGTGGAGGGCGACGTGTAAACCGTAAAGTATACCTCGATTTCAGAAGTATCCGTTATACTGACGACAGTAAAAAGGAGACCAATATTGGACAATTCCGCCACGCTGTTGAGGATTTTCTTATTGCCGATGAGCGGGTAAATAACAAGATGACGCTTATCGTGCAGCAGCTCGAGGCCACGCAAAGCGGGCTTCCTGTTGGTGTTTGCTTCTTCCTGAAGGTGAAGGGCGGTAACGATTTTCGAGCATCAGCTGGCCGATATTATGGAGCATATCTATCTGATGGCTGGCAGCTTCGGGCTGGTTATTTATCAGCAGTATCCTGAACAATAGTATATTGGCTGTAAAATTTTATCACGATATAAAGCAGGAAACGGCGTAGAGGTAAATGCTCTGCGCCGTTTTCTTTGATGCCGTTACAGGCCCGGGCTGCCTGCTTTTATGTTGTATGGTTCGTTGTTCGGCGGCCGTCAGCAGCGCGTACGGCAATCGTCGAACAATGCGTATGACGACCGCCAACAGCGTTGCTGACGGCCGTCGAAACAATAAAAATATACACTGAAAACATCATGTCTTTGACGGGCTTTTTTTGTTGAAACAATCTAACTTTTTTTACCGATTGAACATGCCGATAATAGAAAAATAAATACGGCTGCAGCTGCGATAAGTGCATACATACCTACAACCTGTGGTATGCCTATACTTATATTTTCGATGCTTGCACCGGGCAGCGATGCTATCACCGATAATGTATAATTCATGGCTCCGGCCACCGTAAGAAGGACGGCAGCGACAACATTTCCTGCTGCAGGCACGGGCATTGTCAGCAGCCATACAACAACGCCGTAAATGATAATTGTTGCTGCGGGACCGTAATGATATTGGTAAGCAGAAAGTAACACGTAAAACGCCCGAAATAATACATGACCAGTGGTGCTGTTGCCACCTGTGCAGCCAGCGATACTGCCGTTATATTCCACATGATACGAAGGGCCTTTTGTTTTATGAAGATAATGCCTGAAAGGAAGGGATAAAACAACAGTATGCCCAGTACGGCCATAAACGACAGCTGAAAGCCTGTGTCCCACAAACTCAGAGGGTCGGCACTGAGCATGACGATGGCGGCCAGTGACAATGTATTCAGTGAGGCTTTTCCCCTGCCAAGCACGGTCCCTGCCGATAAAACCGTGAGCATAATGGCAGCCCTTGACACGCTTGCACCCATGCCTACCATAAACGTGTATGCCCATATGGCAATAAGGATAATAGCCTGTTTGAACCATTTATGGCGGCCCGAGAGGGAAATAAAAGCGAAAGTATGGCGTAAATGATGCCCAGATGTAATCCCGAAAGGGCCAGCACATGTGCTCCTCCTGATATATTGAAGTCGTCGCGTGTTTGTTTTGAAAGAGAGGTCTTGTCACCAAGGGCCATGGCTGCTATCACGGCGTAGCGCTGATCGTTGGCTTTTGACTTGCTGAGCAGGCTGAGCAGGCGCTCACGTAGCATGGTTGCCTTTAGCCTGATACGTAACAAACGGGAAATAATAATATTTTTTTGTGCTGATGCTTGCCAGCTTCGAGGCAGGATAAATGTACGTGCCGTAAAGCCGTGTACACGCATCCATCGTGCATAATTAAAGCCTGGGGCTGCAGGATAAGCCCGTGGAGGCTCCATGACGGAGAGGGCTTCAATATGCAGTCCGGCATATAAGGTATGCTGGTTGCCTTGTAAAGTATCGCGTAAAAAGGCAGCTTTGACAAGTACGGGGCGTGAAAGGGTGTACCCTTCGGCCTTATATATGGCCATATCGCAGGCAGCAATGCGCCCGTGTATAACCGGTTTGCTGATAATAACAGCATGGTAGGAGAGGGGCTTGCCGGCAGGAAACGGCAGGCGTAACTGCCGGTTGGTATGGGTAACAAGAGCTGCTCCGAGAAAAAAAGGTGGTTATAAGGACTGCCGCATACTGCAAGGCTGCTTTCTGTTTTAGTAAGAAAGCCGCTGCGAGCGTTGTGGCTGTTGCCAGTATCCATGCTGAAAGGGGCCGGCAAAAAGCGTTACCGGTAACAATGCCCGCAATAAAAATGAGGGCTGTTGGTAAAAGAGGGAACATAGGTTAAAGGTCATCAGGTGGTGTGTCATCAGGTTCAATCTGCTTCTCTGGCCAGTTAACGAGAAACACTTTACGTGTAGCACGCGTAAAGGCTGTGTAAAGCCAGTGCATGTATTCGGGCGTAATCATGTCGTCGGTAAGGTATCCCCGGTCAATGTAAACGTGCTGCCATTGTCCGCCTTGTGCCTTATGGCAGGTAACGGCGTAGGCAAATTTTGTTTGCAGAGCATTGTAGTAGCGGTCGGCTTTCATGGCTTTTATACGGTCGGTCTTGCGTGAAAGGTCCTGGTAATCGTCCATTATATTTTGCCATAACAGCTCGTTCTGGTCATGTGACAGGGCCGGAGCCTCGCTCGTCAGCGTGTCTAAGATAACCGTTGCTTCAATTTCGGCATTGTCATAATCGGGAAATTGTAGGAGAACATCGGCAAACTGGAAACCATAAAAGCTGCGAAAATGGCGTGCCCTCAGCACCCTGGCACGGTCGCCATTAGCCAGAAAGCTGCCTTTGTCGTTGCTTTCTTGTGCTGTGGGAATGGTGTAAAAGTAATTATTTTTCACCATCATCACCATATCGCCTATACATAAAGCCTCCTCCTTGTCAATTACTGTGGCACGTATTCCCTGGTTATAGACGTTGGCCCGCTTGTTTGAACGTGTAAGAACAATGGTTTCGTCGATGCCCGTTTCAGAATAGCTTGTTGCCAGACTTTCGATAATTTCGTCGCCTGGTACGCGCTGAACGTCGGTAAAAGGCCATAGCTTTATGCGGGGCAATACAGGCTCGTCGATGAGCGAGCGTATTTGTATGGCGTTGTAAAGAATGCCTGAAAGCTGTTTCTGTCGCACCACAGCGATAAGACTGTATTCCCAAACCTTCAACCCGTATTCCTCTAAAACGGAGGTGTTGAGGGCTGGAGCTTCGGTTTCGCCCACTGGTGGAAGCTGTGCATTATCACCTATAAGCAGCAGCCGGCAGCCCATACCGCTGTACACATATTGTATAAGGTCGTCGAGTAAACTGGACGAACCGAAAGTTATATCGCCCGAATTTTCCCCGCTGCCTATCATTGAGGCCTCGTCAACAACAAATAACATGTTGCGGTAACGGTTGTCGTTGAGGTTAAAAATGCCGCCGATGCCTGTATAATTCTTTTCACGATAAATGCGCCGGTGGATGGTATAGGCTGGCAGATTGCTATGTAATGAAAAAAACTTTTGCGGCGCGTCCTGTGGGTGCCATAAGCGTAAGCTTCTGCCCCAGACGGTGCAAGGTGCTCACCATGGCAGCGGCAACGGTGGTCTTTCCTGTCCCTGCTGAACCCCGAAGAACCATAATTGACCGTGGGTTACGGTCGGCAAGAAACTGCGAGAACACCGTTAAAGCCTTCTCTTGCCCGGGTGTAGGTTCGTAGCCGAGGGCTTTTTGATAAGACTTATGAAATCTGACTGTGTCATGTTCTTGCTTGTTTTTCGTATCTTTGCAAACAGTGGCAGTTATAGTCAACAAAGATAGCGAGTTTTGTGTATATATGAAACTAAATTTACATAATAATGTGCTTCTTGCAGCCTGTGTCATTGTGCTGGCAGTGTTGTGTTTTATGAGCGTAGACAGGCCTTTGAGCTTTTCAAACGAACAGAAACAGCGGGAGAAGGTTGTTGAAAGGCAGATGGAAAAAATTGTAAGGGCCGAACAACAGTATCGCCGGCGCAAAGGCGTATACACACGGAGCTTTGATGTTTTGACAGCCGAAGGTCTGCTGGATAAGGACGACCGGTATGTGCCTTTTTCGAAAAAGCAATGCTTTGAGCTTGATGCGACCGCCGAAGTAGGGAAGAGTGGGAAAACAATTCCACAACTAACGTGTGGCACTCGTTACACCGTTTATCTGCAAGGACTTGACGAAGACAAAATCAATGAGCTGTCGAACCAGGCTGCTGCCATGGGCAATTACCCGGGAATACAAATGACAGCGGGCAGATAATTGTTCTGAAACAGCAATCTATAAACAGCAAACATAAGGTTTTTACTTCATCTATATGGAAGAAATTAAGAAGACAGCGAGGATGACAATCCGTGTAAGTGAAGGCTCTCTGGCCTTTGCCATTGCTGATAAATACAGCGAATCGCAAATTATTTTTAAGCCGTTTACCTGCCGTAGTGGTGTGTCGATGGCTGCAAATCTTCGCGAAGCCTTTAAAACAGAAGAGCTTTTACGAATGCCTGTCGACAGAGCGCAGGTGCTTGTAGATGCGCCTGTGCTGCTGATTCCGATAGAAGAGTATCGCGAAGACAATATGGAAGCTCTGTATAGACATAGCTTTCCGGGAGGCGAAGGTAATGTAGTGATGAGCAATGTATTGCCCGATTTGAATGCCGTAGCACTGTTTAGTGTGAACCGTGACCTCAAATTGGTTGTAGATGACCATTATAATGATGTGAAAGTTTATTTGCCTGATGCGCCCGGTCTGGAACTATATGCACCGGCGTTCGTTTGTGGGAAACCGGCGCAAATTGTATGCACACTTTCACGATAATAAGCTGGAACTGTTCAGTTTTGAGCGTAACCGATTCATCTTTTGCAACAGTTTCAGGACAAAATCATGTAAGGATGCCGAATACTTTTATATTGTTTGTGTGGAAACAACTCGCCCTCGATCAGCAGCGTGATAACTTGTTTCTGTCGGGCGATATTCCTGAAAGGGAAGAACTTGTCGATGAACTCAGGAAGTATTTAGACATAGTAAGTGTGGTGAAAGCATCGTCCGACTTTAACCGTGCGCCAATAACGATGATTAAAGGCATAAGCTGGGACATCATCAGTTTGTATGTTTGATAACGGCTGTATGGCGTTTTTTTGTAATTGGAAATTACAGTCGCTACTCTATAAAACAAAAAAACTATTACTCGGGTAAACCACAGTTGTCATCCGATTAAACTACAATGATTATCTTCTAAAAATAAAAAGTTATTGGCGGGGCAAATCACAGTTATTACCCGATAAAACCAGAATTTTTATTTGTGGATTCTGATTTTACTTCATATAGAAAATATAATTATGCGTGTAATTACAGGAAAGTATAAGGGACGGCATTTTTGAAATACCACGAACCTTTAAGGCACGTCCTACAACCGATTTTTGCCAAGGAAAACATCTTCAATGTGCTGATGGGGTATATTGATTTCGACGATTCGGCAGCACTTGACTTGTTTGCAGGTACGGGAAGTATATCCCTTGAGATGCTGTCGAGAGGATGTAATCCTGTTGTCAGTGTGGAGGCCGACCGCGACCATTACCGTTTTATCGGCGAGTGTATGCAAAAGATTGGCGAAACCAACAGCCTGTTAATTAAGGGCGATGTTTTCCGTTTTATAAAGAAATGCCATCAGCAGTTCGACCTTATTTTTGCTGATCCGCCCTATGCTTTGGAAAAATTTAGCCGAGCTTCCACAGCTTGTTCTTGACAGCAATCTGCTTAAGGAAGGTGGCATTTTTGTTTTGGAACATGGAAAAACAATGATTTTTCATCGAACAAACGGTTTCTGGAACACCGCCAATATGGAAGTGTTAACTTTAGTTTGTTTCGATAATTATATCCGTTTATTCCAGTTTTAGGGCTTAACAATTTGGTAAAAGAGGGTTGTTACGGTTGATATGATAATGCAACAGGCCTTTTATTGTCTGAAGATTTCATACAAAACACTACATCAACGGGCTGAACATGCGCAGAATACTTTCCCATAAGAGCTGGAAAAACCCGTGTTTTCCCAAGTTGCCCTGCTTCGTCAATGAGCACACTATGCTTCTCATCTTCCAGGTAAATACTTTTCATTCGCAGAGCCATTTCCTTGTCATAGAAGAAGATATTTGATTCAAAGTTGTGCTCAAGACTGCGAAAATCGATATTCGAACTGCCGACAGACGAGATGCTGTCGTCGCTAACGATAAACTTGGAATGGTTAAATCCGTCGTTGAAAAACAAATTTTTGCTCCCGATTGCAGTATTTCCCTGACATAAGACTTGCTTGCCTGATCGAGCAAACGGGAGTCAGTGCGCTGGGGTAACATCAGTCTGATGTCTACTCCTGACAATGCAGCTGTCTGAATAGCGAAGAGAATGGGTTCGGATGGCAAAAAATAAGGCGTCTCCATATACACATATTGTCGGGCCGTAAGCAAAACACGAACAAAGCCCTGCATCATATCGGGCCATTCAGTAATGGGTCCACTTGTAACGATTTGTGCCAGACAGTTGTTCGAAAGCTTTGGCGACACAGCAGGATAATACCGTTTTCCGGTGATAAGAGTGCGGTCAACGAAATACCAGTCAACCAGAAACGCACGCTGAATACCATATACAGCACCTCCCTTTACGAGGATATGGGTATCGCGCCACGGCCTTCCCACGCCTTTTTACATAACGTGTAGCGATATTCATCCCACCAATAAAACCAGCCTTCCCGTCAATAACGATAAGCTTTCTGTGGTTGCGATAGTTTACCTTTGAGGTGAAAGCCGGGAACTTTACAGGCATAAAGGCATGTACCTCTACACCGCCGTCGCGGAGCCTTTCCCAAAATAAGTTGTTTACTTTCCAGCATGCCACGTCATCGTAGATAACGCGAACATCAACACCTTGCTGTGCCTTGTCAACAAGAGCATCGGCTATCAGGTTGCCCAGTGCGTCGTCGTCGAAGATAAACATCTCCACATGGATGTGGTCTTTAGCCTTGCCAATTTCGTGGAGCAGACTGAGAAAGAAGTCGTATCCCTTTGTATAAATCTCTACTTCGTTGTCTTTAAAGGGCAGAGCCATGCTCTGGTTCTGGAACAATTGTATCAGTGTGCGGTATCGTTCAGGGATATGAAGATTGCGCTGTTCGGCAAATTCGAGCATTGACCGCTTTGTCAACTGGTCAAGACTACGCTGGCTTATTAATTTCTCCTTGCGTGTATTCTGTCCAAAGAAAAAGTAGATGATGATACCTGCCAGGGGCAAAGTCCACAGCACAAGCACCCAGGCCATGGTCTTTGACGGCTCACGGTTGTCCATTAACACCTTTAACATAACGATAATTACAATGAAGGTGTAAAGACCATACATTATCCAGTGCAGGTATTCCATTCGTTATCGGGTTGGCAAATAAGTGTTATGGCCATGTAAAAACGTTGTCAACGTTACCTTATTCCCATGAGCTTGTGTGTTTGCAGGCTCATTCTCCACTGAGGATGCTCCAGTAAATAGTTGAAACAGTGGGTGAGAATAGTTTTGTTTTTTGCAGCATCGCCTGTATCTAAAGGTTGCAGAAAGTAGTGGTCGGCGCTTATTCCGTGTGTACTTACCGGCTGCACGTCGTCAAAAAGCACCTTCAATTCGCTGCAGTGTTTGACGATAGTATGTTCCTTTGGCGATATAGTGAGCCAGTCGATGCCTCGTGGAGGCTCGTGCGTTCCGTTGCTTTCCATTGCACTAAATGTAAAGCCTGCCGCATGAAGCGTGTCGATAAGGTGCGCGTCTGCTTGCAGCGAGGGTTCGCCTCCGGTTAGTATAATCATAGGCATAGCGGTGTCGTTGCTCTGTCCCTCAGCTTTTTTCGCGTTGACAATATCCAGTGCCCGTTTAACAATATCGGCATCTTGCATCTCCTCATAGTGCGAAAAGTCGGTGTCACAAAAAGCTGCAACGCAGGTTACATACGCTGAAACGTATGAACAAAGCAGGTCGTCCGGTGTTGTATCCTTCGCCCTGAAGCGAGTAGAATATTTCGTTAATCTTCTTCATAAATGGCTATATTCCCTTCGGTTTCCTGTACGCTTGCCTTATAACATGAGGGTATAAGGTCAACAATCCAGCGTGCAATGTTTTTCGGCCGTAGGGTTGAAAGGCAGCACTTCGTTAAGCTCATGGTGGTCTAATTTCCCCTGAATAAGCTCTTTGATATGTCCGAAGTCGGCTACCATTCCGTTTTCGTCGAGTTCACGTGCCTTGCAAAACACGGTTATACGCCAGTTGTGTCCGTGTACCCTTGTGCACTTACTTTTCGTAGGATAGCGTAAGATGATGACTGGCTGATACATCTAATGTTTTCTGAATATAATACATATTGTGTTTGTTTTCTTTTTGTTGTGGTAGGGAGAATCTTGCCGTATCGTGCTAATATAATAAGGTATAGGGTACCATAACTATATCACACAATAATATTGCTCCCGAGCTTTCGTGCAAGCTGATTGCGCATATTCTGCAGGTCTCTGTATTCTGACATCAGAGCTTTTAGCTTTTCCATGTCCGATGCTGCCTGTGCCATTTGTGCCTGAAGGTCCTTAAGATGTTTCTCTACATAATCCATACGGAAGTCGGTTAACAGGTGTTCCACCTGTATACGTAAGGCTTCTGTTTCGTTGGCTTCGCGCTGACGGTCGGCCTCTTCGTTCTTAGGGACCGTTGTCACGCTGAGGTGTAACATGATACTCTTCGGCGGCAAGCGATGTCGATAGCCTGCTGATGTCAATATCATTATGGTGCAGAAACCAGCTCTCGGCGTTGAAACCGGGGTCGCTGCTCTTCTCTGCAGCCTCGTCCAGCATGCGGTTAAACAGCTCGCTGCCCAGCGTAAGATTATCGGCTGCCAGATTATAACTGATGAATTGTGCAACTGAAATATCGTGTAATTGTCCGCTTTCGTCTTCGGCTCCGCGTATGATAATGCGCTCGCCATAGCGCACAACCATTTGCATTAACAGGCTTTTCAACCTTAGTAGCCTGTTGCTGAAGACCGGCCGTTTGCGTTGTACCAGCTTTGTTGCTTTAGCGTCTTCAGCCGTTGCCGTTCCATCCTGTCGCGATTGGGTTGACGTGCCCGAGCGCCGTTCTCTTATAAATACATTCATTTTGGTTAATGAGGGTAGCCTCGCTCAATTTCATGCGTTGGGCACAATCGTGAATATATGTATCTCTCAGAATTTGGTTCTGGATAACCGAGATGCTTTCCACAATCGAGTTGATGGCATCGGCTCTTTTCTTCGGGTCGGTTTCGTCTTTAAGCAGTAAATCGGTTTTAAACTGAATAAAATCGGCCTGATTTTTCTCGATGTATTCTTTGAATTCGTCGGCCGTGTGCGTGCGTGCGAACTCATCAGGGTCCTTTCCTTCTGGCAGCATAAGCACCTTGAGGTTCATGCCTTCCGACAGCAACATGTCGGTTCCGCGCAATGCAGCATGAATGCCGGCAGCGTCGCTGTCGTACAACAGCGTGATATTCGACGTAAAACGGTGCAGCATGTGTATCTGGTGCAGGCTGAGAGCAGTGCCGCTGTTAGCTACAACGTTCTCTATGCCACACTGATACATGGCTATCACATCGGCCTGACCTTCAACCATGAACACCCTGTCCTCGCGTGCAATAGCTTTTTGGCTTGCCATATACCGTACAATTCGTGATCCTTATGAAAAATATCACTGTCGGGAGAATTGACATATTTCTGGTTAACGCCTTTGGTACGCGAGTCCAATACGCGTGCCGTGAAGCCCACAATCTTGCCACTTACTCCCGTCCATGGAAAAATAACGCGTCCCGCGTAGCGGTCAATCAGCTCGTCTCTGTCGTTTTTATAGCATATGCCCGTGGCGGTAAGATAAGCCTCTTTATAGCCTTTGGCCACTGCTTCACGCCCAAGAGCATAGCGGTCGGTGAGGTCGAAGCCCAGATTAAACTTCTTAATCACGTCGTCACGAAAGCCTCGCATACGGAAATATTGCATGCCAACAGCCTGTCCGTCGGCATGATTGTGGAGCAGATTCTCAAAGTAATCCGATGCCCACTTGTTGATAATGAACATCGATTCGCGCTGGCTCTGTTCCTCTTTCTCGCGGTCGGTCAGTTCGCGTTCGTGTATTTCTATATGATATTTGTTTGCCAGCCAGCGCAGAGCCTCCACATAAGTCATCTGCTCATGCTCCATAATGAACGATATAGCGTTGCCACCCTTGCCACAACCAAAGCAGTGACACATGCCGCGTGCGGGCGATACGTAGAACGATGGCGTTTTTTCGTTGTGGAAAGGACAAAGGCCTTTGTAGTTAGAACCCGACTTTTTTAGCGTAACAAACTCTGATACAACGTCAACAATGTTGGCTGTATCTCTAATTTTCTCAACAGTCTGGTGATCTATCATATTTGCAAAGATAGTACTTTTTCGGTTAGTTTCTGGTGTAATAATGGCAAAAAGTGATAACCTGATGATGGTTTTATACCATTATTATGATGTATTGTTTCGTTGTTCGGCGGCCGTCAGCAGCGCGTACGGCGACCGTCGAACAATGTGTATGACGGCCGTCAACAACGCTGCTGACGGCCGCCGAACAATGACCTTTATTTTTGCTTTCTCCTTCCCAATAACCGTAAACCATGTAGAAAAACAATGTAATTGCATCAGCATTGGCAGGTTATCAGGATAGAAGAACCTTGTAACATCAGGAGAAACAGGTAAATATGCCGTCATGCGGCGAATATAACTTACATAAATATAAACATTACCGTCTGGCCAAACAGGCTATTGCACAAACTTTTTTTCTTTTGTGCACAAACAGCCTGTTTTTGTGCATTTTGTTTGGCCGAAAAAGCAAAAATGTTAGTAAATTTGCCCGTAATTTGGTAGTAAAAAGAGATCATAATTATATCATTTGTTTATGAAATTGAATATCGTTGTACTTGCCAAGCAGGTACCAGACACACGAAATGTGGGTAAGGATGCCATGACGGCCGAAGGCACTGTCAACCGTGCCGTCCTGCCTGCCATCTTTAATCCGGAGGACTTAAACGCCCTGGAACAGGCTCTTCGCATCAAGGACCTCGACCCTGATAATATTCATGTGGGCATCGTTACGATGGGCCCTCCCCGCGCAGGCGAAATTATCCGCCAGGGATTATACCGTGGTGCCGACCGCGGATGGCTGTTGACCGACCGTAAGAGTGCCGGTGCCGATACGCTTGCTACCTCTTATTTTCTGAGTAAGGCTATTGAAAAGATTGACAAGGAGGTTGAACACGTCGACATCGTATTGGGTGGTCGTCAGGCCATTGACGGCGATACAGCACAGGTTGGCCCGCAGGTGGCTCAGAAATTAGGCCTTAACCAGGTTACTTATGCTGAAGAAGTGTTGAAGGTTGAGGACGGCAAGGCAACCATCCGCCGCCATATTGACGGAGGCGTAGAAACGGTAGTGGCTCCGCTTCCTGTTGTTATCACCGTTAATGGTTCGGCAGCACCTGCCCGCCCTTGCAACGTAAAGCGCGTGTTTAAATATAAGTATGCTACCTGCCCCATGGAGCGTAAGGGTGACGAACCCTGGACAGAGCTGTATGAAACACGTCCTTATCTGACACTCGGACAATGGAGTATTGCCGACTGTGGCGCCGATTACGAACAGTGTGGACTGGCAGGGATCGCCTACAAAAAGTAAGCGCAGTGAAGAACATTGTATTTCAGGCAAGGAAACAACTACATTGTCAGGGTCTGACAATGACGTTGAAGGCCTTGTTAAAGAATTGTTGGATAAAAACATTATTGGCTAATCAAGAGATATGAATAACGTATTTGTTTATTGCGAAGTAGAAGGTACAACCGTTCAGGAAGTATCGCAGGAGCTTCTCACAAAGGGTCGTAAGCTGGCCAATAAATTGGGTGTTGATCTCGAAGCTGTGGTTGCAGGCAGCAACATTAAGGGCAAGGTTGAGGATCAAATTCTGCCTTATGGCGTTGACAAACTGTTTGTTTTTGATGGCAAAGGCCTTTTTCCTTACACATCTGCACCCCATACAGACGTTGTCGTAAAGCTCTTTAAGGAGGAACAACCACAGATAGCTCTCATGGGTGCTACGGTGATAGGGCGCGACCTTGGGCCAAGAGTGTCGGCCGCATTAACCTCTGGACTTACGGCCGATTGTACGCAATTGGAGATTGGCGACTACGACGACAAGAAGAATAACCGCCATTATGAGAATATGTTACATGCCATTCGTCCCGCTTTCGGTGGCAATATCGTAGCAACAATTGTCAATCCTGACCATCGCCCACAGATGGCAACCGTTCGTTCGGGCGTCATGAAGAAGGCCCTTTATGAAGGTAAAGCCAAAGGCGAAGTGGTGTATCCGAAGGTTGACGACTATGTATCGGCTACATCTTATGCCGTGCAGGTCATCGACCGTCACGTTGAACCGTCGAAGAATAACCTCAAGGCGGCCCCCATTGTTGTGGCTGGAGGTTACGGCGTAGGCTCGAAAGAGGGCTTTCGATATGCTTTTCGAACTGGCAAAAGAACTTCATGGAGAGGTTGGCGCAAGCCGCGCAGCGGTAGACGCTGGCTGGGTAGATCACGACCGACAAGTGGGTCAAACCGGTGTAACCGTGCACCCAAAGGTATACATTGCTTGTGGTATCTCAGGACAAATTCAGCATATTTCGGGCATGCAAGACTCGGGAATCATCATCTCTATCAACAGCGACCCCGATGCTCCCATCAATGCAATAGCCGACTATGTGATTAACGGCACAGTGGAGGAGGTCGTTCCGAAGCTCATTAAATATTATAAGCAGAACACGAAATAACCATGGTAGACGTAAAAAAATTACAATATTATCTGAACAGTCCTCTCATGAAGAGGATCGTTGAGCTCAAAGAGAGAAACTATACAGAGAAGGAACAGTTTGACGATGCACCCGTAAACTACGATGATGCCATCGAAAACTACAAGCGTCTGCTCGATATTACCGACGATGTTTCGCGCAATATCATCGAGCCTAACTCTGAAAGCGTCGACCAGGAAGGCCCTCATCTCGTTGACGGACGCATGGTATATGCGAGCAAAACTTTCGAAAACCTCGATGCTACACGTAAGGCAGGCCTCTGGGGTATAAGCATGCCGCGTCGCTTTGGTGGATTAAATCTGCCCATCACTGTGTTCTCAATGTTGTCAGAAATAGTCTCTGCGGCCGACTCAGGCTTCCAGAATATCTGGAGCCTTCAAAGCTGTATTGACACCCTTTACGAGTTTGGCTCGCCCGAACAACAGGCTAAATACATCCCCCGTATTTGCGCAGGGGAGACGATGTCCATGGATTTGACCGAGCCAGATGCGGGTTCTGACCTGCAGCGTGTGATGTTGAAGGCAACTCAAGACGCCGATGGAACATGGCGTTTAAATGGTGTAAAGCGCTTCATTACGAATGGAGATTCGGATATTCACCTTGTTTTGGCACGCTCAGAAGCGGGTACACGCGACGGCCGCGGCTTGTCAATGTTTATCTATGACAAGCGCGACGGTGGAGTAGATGTACGTCATATCGAAAACAAACTGGGCATACACGGCTCACCTACTTGCGAATTGACCTATAAAAATGCCAAGGCAGAACTTTGCGGAAGCCAGCGATTGGGCCTGATTAAGTACGTAATGAGCCTGATGAATGGTGCACGTTTGGGCATCGCTGCGCAAAGCGTTGGCCTCGAACAAGAGGCTTATGACCAGGCCGTTTCGTATGCAAAGGACCGCGCTCAGTTCGGAAAGAAGATTATAGAGTTCCCTGCAGTGTACGACATGCTGTCGCGCATGAAGGCAAAAATCGACGGCAGCCGTACGGTTTTATATCAGACTTCTCGCTACGTTGATATTTACAAGACCCTCGAAGACATCTCGCGCGAACGCAAACTTACGCCTGAAGAGCGTCAGGAACTGAAGAAATACAGTCGTCTTGCCGATGCTTTCACACCGCTTAGCAAGGGTATGGCTTCAGAGTTTGCGAACCAGAATGCCTACGATTGCGTCAGCGTTCACGGCGGTTCGGGCTTTATTATGGAGTACAAGGCACAGCGATTGATGCGCGATGCCCGCATTTTCTCCATCTATGAAGGCACTACACAGCTTCAGGTTGTGGCAGCTGTCCGTTACATTACCAACGGAACCTATCTCAATATCATGCAGGAAATGCTCGAAACCGAGGTGGCAAGTGACCTCAAAGAGCTCAAAAAGCGCGTGAATCGCTGTGTAGAACTCTATGCCGAAGCAATTGAAAAGCTGAAGAATGACGATGATCAGGACGAACATGACTTCCTTGCACGTCGCCTCTATGACATGACAGGATACATCGTTATGGCACTTATGTTGCTGGATGATGCTACCAATTGTCCTGATGAATTTACGCAAAGTGCCCATGTTTTCGTGCGTATGGCTGAAGAAATATGTGTAGGTGCTCATGCCTATATTATGAATTTCAGTGCCGATGCCCTCGAAAACTTCAAGGCTTAATAACGTTATTTGCCTGTTCTGAAACTGTTTTTCCAAACCATTGACGTAGAAAAAGGCATATTTTCAGACGGCGAAAATTAAGAGCCTCTCTCCGTGGCGGAGGGAGGCTTTTCTACATTTAACCACACATTTTACATGAAATCGCTTCGCGAAATATATCGTATTGGCAAAGGCCCATCGTCGTCACACACCATGGGTCCTCACAAAGCCTCGCAGATTTTTTTGCGTCTTCATCCTGAGGCCCGGTCGTTCAGGGTGACGCTTTACGGCAGTCTGGCTGCTACCGGACGCGGTCATATGACCGACATTGCCATACGCGAAGTGCTCGAAAAGCAAGCATCTGTCGAGATTGTATGGAAGCCTTCGGTCTTCTTACCGTTCCATCCTAACGGCATGACTTTCGAAACCTTTACCTCTGATACGCCTGATGGTGAGCCGTCGGCATCGTGGACGGTTTACTCTATTGGCGGCGGAGCACTCTCCGAAGGCGATAAACCTGCCGGCTATCTTACCGAAACAAAGGATATTTACGAGCTTACCCACTTGTGTGATATACAGAAATGGTGTGACGATACAGGCCGGGCCTATTGGGAATACGTTCAACAGACTGAAGATTCCTCACTTTGGGACTACCTTAGTACGGTGTGGGCGGCTATGCGTGAAAGTGTAGAGCGTGGCGTAAATCATGAGGGACGCCTCCCCGGACCGTTGAATCTGCAGCGCAAAGCTCCCGTATATTATGTGAAAGCTCAGGGTTATAAGGCTACATTACAGACGCGTGCGCTGGTTTATGCCTACGCATTGGCCGTGAGTGAAGAGAATGCTTCGGGCGGCATTATTGTTACAGCGCCCACCTGTGGCAGCTGTGGGGTGTTGCCTGCCGTGCTGTATCATCTGTGGAAAGGGCACGGATTCTCCGAGCGTCGCATCCTGCATGCACCGGCTACTGCAGGTTTAGTAGGCAACATTGTAAAGGAAAACGCCTCCATTTCAGGTGCTGACGTGGGCTGTCAAGGTGAGGTTGGCGTGGCTTGTGCCATGGCATCGGCCGCTATTTGCCAGCTTTTCGGTGGCAGTCCGTCCCAAATTGAGTATGCTGCAGAGATGGGATTGGAGCATCATCTTGGTATGACGTGTGACCCTGTATGTGGTTTAGTTCAAATTCCGTGCATTGAACGTAATGCCTTTGCCGCCACGCGTGCCCTCGATTCCAACTTTGTATGCCTCTTTCTCTGACGGCAAACACTGTGTAAGTTTCGACCGTGTGGTCGACGTTATGAAGCAGACAGGTCACGACTTGCCGTCGCTTTACAAGGAAAACCGGCGAGGGAGGACTTGCCGCTTCGCCCTGATTTTTTGTGCACGAAACCGAACAGAAATAGTTATCGCCTTTCGTTATGATTGAAAAATAAAAAAATGTGGTTTCCGCGCTGTCATTCTTCAGGCAACCTTTTGTTGTTGCCTGTGACGTCAGCTTTTTGCGGTTCATGCCGCATGGCTCCAAAGGATAATCCCGGCGATACTGTCGCATCGGCCGAGTTTTATCCGCCTGATACTACACAAATTAACCGTCTACGCAGGGCCGACAGCACCGCCATGGCTCGACGTCCTGATAGTATCAACGTCTTTTATGTGGGTGAAGGGATCTACCCGTCGCGATCTGCAGTTGGTGAGTTATCCCAGTCGTCGTGATACCATTGTTCGCCGTAAGGCCCGCCGTATTCGTGTAGAGGGCAGGGCAGATGTGGGTAGCATCGTACGAATAAAGCTGTGGGCATCGCACCGTGGCGATACCGTGGTGAAGGAAGTTAAGGTTATTGCTGCTGAAAAATATTACGCCTGCGCCTTAATAACTCTACGTTTGCGGCGTTTCTTTTGCCCGCCGTCAGGGTTCACTTTCTCCATAGCGTCGAGCATGGTTTCCTGTTTATGGCGCATGTAAACGTGCACATCGAACGGTTCTTCGGCCATCAGGTCGAGCAGATTTTCCTTTTGCAGGTAAGCCATCCAAAGGTCTTTGTAACGCTCTTCCAGCAGTTCGGCCGTGCGTTGGTTCTGACTTTTGCAATGTCTTTGTTTTCTCAAGCAGTTCAGGTATTTGCGCTTTCAGCTCGGCTGCAAAGTAGTCAGCGCTCCGCCTTACGCGCAAAAAGGAAAGGCTTCCGAGTGCATGTCGGTTACTGACGTATGGCGTATTACCGTCAGCCATTTGTAGGCAACGTCAATCACTTTTGTCTTTATGTTCTGCAAAACAAGCTTATGAAACAGCGTCATGCGCGGGTACGACCGAAAGTGTTCCAGCAATACGCGGTTTAGCATTTGTTGTGCATTGTATATGTCAGCAAAGTTAAACATATCCAGTAGTTGCGTGCGGTAGTATTCTTCCTTCAGGTCGGGCAGCTCTTCTATGCTCTCTTCGGCCGCCTGTTGCTGCCGCGAGATATAGTCAGAAACGCGACTGTCATTGATAATTCCATCTTCGTTGATGGGCGATGCCAGCACAAGACCTTCCAAACTCTTGCACCGGCTTAGTGCCACATAAACCTGACCCGGTGCAAACGAGCGTGATGCGTCGATGATGGCATGCTCAAATGTAAGTCCCTGACTTTTGTGAATGGTAATGGCCCACGCCAGCCGGAGGGGATATTGACGGAATACACCCTGCACCTGCGTCTCGATAACCTTTGTCGAAGGGTTAATAACGTATCGTGTATTTTCCCATTCCTGCTGTTCAACCTTAATGTCTTCGTTGTCGCCCGAGCACCTGACGCTTATCCCATTTTTTTGCTGATTGATGTAATGTAGCCTATGCGGCCGTTATAGTATAAGTGCCTTCCCGAGGTGTCGTTCTTAATAAACATAACCTGGGCACCGGCCTTTAGGGTGAGCCGTTCTTCGGCAGGATAGTTCTGTGAAGGAAATTCTCCCTTCACCTCGGCATCAAAACCTATGCATCGTCCGGGCAGTTTTGCAGCTCGTGTTCGTTATATCTGTCGGCCATACGGTTGTGTGTGGTCAGCCTTATATACCCGTCTTCAGGACGAGGAACAAACGAATATTTACAACGGGTGTTTAAAAGGGCCAGCTCGTACGATTTCGGGTTCCCGTCACGAATATGATTTAGTATCGTGATAAACCTTTCATCCTGTTGCCTGTACACGCGTGTGAGCTGTATGGTAACATAGTTTATCTGCTGCAATGCTTTTGAACCGAAGAAGTAGGGCGTGCTATAATAATTGTGTAACACCTCAGCATCGCGGGGCGTTACAACGGGCGTGAGCTGCTGCAAGTCGCCAATCATCAGCAGTTGCACGCCTCCAAAGGGTTGCGTAGCATCGCGATAGCGGCGCAAAACAAAGTCGATGGCATCGAGTAAATCGGCTCTTACCATCGAAATTTCGTCAATCACCACCATGTCTAACGACCGTATGATGCGGCGTTTCTCCTTGCTAAAGTCGTAGCGGTCGCGTATAGATGCTCCCGGAACATATGGTGTGATAGGCAGTTGGAAGAACGAATGTATGGTAACTCCGCCGGCATTGATGGCCGCTACGCCTGTCGGTGCAACCACAATCATGCGTTTTGACGAACGCTCCTTAACGGTTTTGAGGAACGTTGTTTTGCCCGTGCCTGCCTTTCCCGTCAGGAAAATGCTCGTGCCTGTGTGCTCAACAAACTCCCATGCTGTTGCCAGCTCCTTGTTATGTTCCATGTTTTTGGTGTGTACGATGTTGGACAGACGGGTGCATTGGGGTAGTAGCGTGTGCGGTCTGCCTTATGCAAAGATACGTTTTTCGCTGAAAGTTTCAGGCTTTGCGCTGCCTTTACCCGTTCTTTACATCGTATTGCTTCTGTCTTCATGCTATATTTGTTCTGTATTTACGCCGTAAGGGTTCATTGTTCGACGGCCGTCAGAAGCGCGTACGACGACCGTCGAACGATGGGTGTGACGACCGTCGTACGCGCTTCTGACGGCCGTCGAACGGTGAGGTTTACGCGGTAATGGATGATGGTTTATGTTGTAAGGAGGTTGTAATATTGGTGTTAAGCCCTGATAGATAGTCTATTAAGGCGATATTTATTGAGACAGGTTCCTTTATGTTTTTAGTAATGGATAATAAACAAATTTGATAGCTAATGCCAGAGCAACAGAATTATAGCTCTGACAGAAACTGACATAAAGACACTTTGCAAAAATAGTATGGTCTGCGGCAAAAGAAGCAAGTATGGTGGACAGAAAGCTACTGAAAAAGTTGAGTGTTAAGTTAGGTATAGTTTTATTTATCCCCTTTATATCAGGTAAAGAAGCATATAGCACTACACGCTTATTGGCTTCATGGCCTGCGTTTTAGTCTGAAAAACTTCGGCGGTAACGCGACGACCGCGTAGCGATCGCACCTTAGGCATGGTTTCAAACCAGCGGTCGGAGGTAGTAAACCAGGCGTAATGGCTATTTGTGGTATCGTTTTTAATTGTTGATTAATGTCACGTACAAACTTCGGATTGACGGAAGAGAGGAACCTTTTACCGTCGTTCATTTCGAGAGCCAGCACAATATATTGGGCGATAACAGTGGCAGAGCCTGTATAGGCTTTCGTATAGTCGCGCATTTTAGTCATAATTTGGATGTCCCAGCCATCGCGGTTGAGGCGTTGCATCAGGCCGCGGAATACAACGCCGTGGGGTGAAGTATCTTTTACACCGCTTACGGCTATGCTTAAATGTATCATTTCGTGCAACAAAACGCTTTGGAACTGGTGTTCGGTTTGGTCGTAATAGTTGCTCAAAGAAATCGTAAAGTCGTATAGTTTGGTACGTCCCCAGCTCGTCTTTCGCTTGCACGACATGGTACCCAACTGCGTGCGCGACCGGCCTGCACGCAGTCGGGGCAGGGGCAGCACACCGTCAAAATACTGCGTGTTAAACCTCATGAAGTTGGTTTTCATCCATAACGTGTCAATCTGCATGATGTGGTCGCTTATATAATAAGATGTAATTAGTTGTGGAGTGTGGCAACAATATATTCAGAGCGCGTGCCAATGCGAAATTTTCCACCCCATATTCCAAGCCCGCTGCTGACGTAATATTGCGTGCGTCCTTTCTGCAAGGGCCCGAAAGCATCCTCATAAATGGCGTCGGTTATCCAGCTGACGGGCCACACTTGCCCGTAATGGGTATGTCCGCTAAACTGAAAATCGATGCCCGCCTGCTCGGCTTCTTCGAGGTGATAGGGCTGATGATCGAGGAGAATAGTGTAGCGGTTCATGTCCAATGACGCCGTAAGGCCCTTTACCGACTGGCGTCGAGGGTCGGTTCTGTCGTCACGACCTATTATGTTGATACCTTTAATGTTGATGGCCGTATCACATAACAGCTGAATGCCGGCAGCCTTATAGAAGTTGAACGAGCTTTTTACGCCGGTGTAATATTCGTGATTCCCGAGGCAGGCCACAACGGGAGCCTTCAGCCTGTGGAACGGTTCGGCCATGTTTTGCTCTTGTAAAGGGCGGATATGACCGTCGATAATATCGCCCGCAATCAGAATAAGGTCGGGATTTTCGCGGTTGATGAGGTCGACCCATCTGTTGAGTTCGTCGGCCCTGTTGTGGTAACCGATGTGGAGATCAGAGGCCATCACAATTTTCAATGGGTGCTCGAGCTTCTTCGTTGTAGGCATATCGAGCGTTACACGCTGCTTATCCATATAATGGAAATAACCGTAAGTAAATACCGATATTAGAATAACGGCAACGGTAATAGTGCCTTTCCAGCTGTGGTAAAGGAAATTGTGGGGAACCAGATGTACCGCATGGCCGAGGTCTAACAGCAGGTATAGCATTACCATATAAAGCAAAATGAAGAGGCTCGACGTGCCAATTTCGTAGAAAGCAGTGGCTACGGACATGGGCAGACGGTCGGTTTGGAAGAAGTTTGCATTGGTGAAGAACAACAAAAAAACAAAGTATCAGCAAACCAACTATAATGTATTTATAGGTATTGGGCAGTGGAAGAATGCCCCATGTTCGCCATGCAGAATAGGCAACACCGGTGAGCGGAAGCATGAAAAAGGCCAGAAACCAGAGCTTGTTCATAAATAATGCCGATTGAAAAATAAAAAAAAAGAATATCTGCTAACCTTGTAACAGATATTCCTTTCTATCTCATAATAAATGTTTCTTTAATGTTTATCCTGTACCTTATCGCTGTTTCTTTAGTGGTTTTTTTATCTTAAAAACCAGTATGGATAAGGACATGGTTTTCATCTAATTTTACAGATTTGCCAGCTCGATAACCTTGTCAACGGCAGCTGAAATGCCGTCCAGGTTCTTACCTCCGCCTGTGCATAATGAGGGCTGACCGCCGCCGCCGCCTTGTATTAGCTTTGCCGCCTCACGGATAATCTTGCCTGCATTAAGATTGTGTTCGCTTACCATGTCGTCACTGAATATAACACTCAGAAGGGGTTTATTCTGGGCTGTTGAACCGATGGCGCAAACGAGCTTCTCCGGAATAGCCTGTCGGATTTTGAAAACAAGGTCTTTTGCCTGAGCGGCTTCAAAAGGAATTACGGCTGTAATAACTTTTATGCCGTTAACTTCGCGTGCTCTGGCAACGAGCTTTTCTTTGGCACGTTCTACAACTTGCGCCTGGAATTTTTCAACTTCCTTCTTTAAAGCGCTGTTCTCGTTCATGAATTTTTCAATGGCTCCTTGCAGATCCTTGGCGTTGTTAAACAATGAACGTATATCGTTAAGCGTGTCTTGTACGGTATAAACAAGCTCTTCGGCCGCCTTTCCGGTAAGTGCTTCAATACGGCGTATGCCGGCAGCAACCGAACTTTCGCTAATAATTTTGAAGAAAACCAATATGTCCTGTGCTCTTCACATGGATGCCACCGCAGAACTCTGCCGACGGTCCGAAGCATACCACACGCACTTTATCGCCATATTTTTCGCCGAAAAGTGCTACCGCTCCATACTTTTTGGCTTCCTCAACAGGAGTATCACGATGCTCCTCAAGAGGCAAATCCTGACGTATCATCTGGTTAACGATGCGCTCAACCTGACGTAGTTTTTTTCATCGGTAACCTTTTCAAAAGCAGTTGAAATCAAAGCGCAACACGTTTTCATCTACATACGATCCGCGTTGTTCGGTTTGCTCACCGAGCACCTGTTTCAGCGCATAGTCGAGAAGGTGAGTGGCTGTATGGTTGCAGGCTGAGCCCTCACGCTTGTCAGAATCAACCACAGCCCTGAAGGCTGCAGCGGGGTTTTGCGGCAGTTTTTCGATAATATGGATGCTCTGATTGTTCTCACGTTTGGTATCAATAACCTCTAATGTTTCGATGTCGGAGATTAAAAGGCCCTTGTCTCCCACTTGTCCGCCCATCTCTCCATAGAATGGAGTATAATCGAGAACAACCTCATAGAACGTTGATTTCTTTTGTGTTACCTTGCGATAACGCAAGATATGGCAGGGATATTCATCGTGATCGTAACCCACAAACACCTGTTCGCCGTCCTTAATCTTTACCCAGTCGCTGTTCTCTACGGCAGCAGCATTGCGGGCCCGCGACTTTTGTTTCTCCATTTCAGCATTGAAAGCCTCCTCGTCAACGGTGAAACCATTCTCACCGCATATCAGTTCGGTAAGGTCGAGAGGGAAGCCATAGGTGTCGAAAAGGCGGAAAGCCTTGGCACCATCAAGTTGTTTGATGCCGGCTTTCTTCATATTTTCCATATCATCGGCAAGCAGGTTGATACCATTTTGCAGTGTGCGGAGGAAAACTGTCCTCCTCTTGTTTCATTACCTTGGCGATGAGTTCCTGCTGTGCTTTCAGCTCAGGGTATGCGTCTCCCATCTCATGAACAAGTACGGGTATGAGCTTAAACATAAACGCTCCTTTCTGATTTAGGAAAGTATAAGCATAGCGAACAGCACGGCGCAGGATGCGACGGATAACGTATCCCGCTTTTGCGTTGCCGGGTAACTGGCCATCCGCAATAGCAAAAAGCGACGGCACGCAGATGGTCGGCCACCACACGGATGGCAATATCTACCTTTTTGTTCGTCGTTGATACCTTCGCCATTGGGGCCTTCAGGGAACGTATGGTTGTAGGTTTTACCTGACAGACGTTCAATTTCACTGATGATAGGGGTGAAAATATCGGTATCATAGTTCGAGTTTTTACCTTGCATCAGGCGTACTAAACGCTCAAATCCCTATACCCGTATCAATTACGTGCATCTTAAGAGGCTCCAGGTTTCCATCAGCCTTGCGGTTGTATTGCATGAACACTATGTTCCAAATTTCAATAACTTGCGGATGGTCTTTATTGACTAATGTTTCGCCGTGACTTTTGCTTTTCTCTTCTTCGGAACGGAAATCGATATGTATTTTCGGTACACGGACCGCAGGACCCGTGTCGCCCATTTCCCAAAAAGTTGTCGTGTTTATTGCCGTTTACAATATGATTTTTTTAGGGAAAATGTTTCTCCCAGTATGACGATGCTTCATCGTCACGAGAGAGTTTTTCTGAGGCATCGCCTTCGAAAAACGGTGACGTAAAGGTCTTTAGGGTCGAGATGAAGCACGTCTACAAGATACTCGAAAGCATAGTCAATAGCGCCCTCTTTAAAGTAATCGCCAAAGCTCCAGTTGCCTAACATCTCAAACATGGTGTGGTGGCTGAGGGCAGAATCGCGGCCTACTTCTTCCAAATCGTTGTGTTTTCCACTTACACGAAGGCACTTTTGAGAGTCGGTTCTGCGGCGTGGGTCGGGTTCTTTAGTGCCAAGAATAATATCTTTCCACTGGTTCATACCAGCATTTGTAAACATTAAAGTAGGGTCGTCCTTAACTACGATAGGGGCCGATGGTACGATAACGTGTCCTTTTGATTCAAAAAACTTCAGATAAGAATTACGTATCTCGTTAGCTGTCATCATTGTATTATAGTGTTTTTTTGATACTCATTGATAATCAGCTGCAAAAGTTACTAAAAAGATTGCAGTCGGCAGATCCTATATATAATCTTTTTATTATCTTTGCATTGTAGAGAACGCGTGTTTACATGTCCTTTGCAAGGTGATGCCGGTGCATACTACAGCCCGTTCGAATAGCAAACATATATATGAGAAAAGTGTTATGGCTCTGAATACAAATAAAAATCCTAAATTATATTATTCAATTAAAGAGGTTGCCCAAGAGGTTGGGTGTTAACGAAAGTACATTTGCGTTATTGGGAAACCGAATTTCCTAATCTTAAGCCAAAAAACCGTAGCAGCAAACCAAGGTCCGACAATATACCGATAAGGATATAGAAGATATTAAGGTTATTTATAACCTAATTAAAGTTCGTGGATTCAAAATATCCGCAGCCCGAAAATATATGCACGAAAACAGAGGAAATGTTGATAAAAGTGCAGATATACTTGACCATTTAATCAGTGTCCGCGAACAATTACAAGACCTTAAAAAACATCTTGACGCGTTAGTATAGAATTAAAAATGGGTGTACAGGGATTTATAGAATTTTGCTGTACCTCCTGCATATCATTAATTTCTTTCAGAAGCTTCATAATATTTCTTACTTCATCACGATCGTGAACCTTTAATTCTAATCGACCTTCAAATATGCCATCGTTAACAGAGAAGCTTACTTGATGGATATTTGTATTGAGCTTGTGTGATATTATTTCAGAAACGTCGTGAAGCATACCCTTGCGATCTATTCCGTGTACTTCAATAGTTGCATCGAAAAACAGCTGATGGTGCATGTCCCATTGGGCATCGAGGATGCGTGTTCCGAAGCTCGACTTTAGTTTGCTTGCAACAGGGCATGAGCGTTTATGGATAGTAACGTGCGAGTTACTGTCGATAAAGCCAAGAATATCATCGCCAGGGATTGGATGACAGCACGATGAAAAGAGGTACATCCCAATGGATTGCTCGGAGATTATACATGGTCGCTTTTTGTTAAAACCAGGCCCTACTGTAAGCAAATTGTCACTGACAGGCTGGGTATCTGCCAGTAATTCTTCTTTTTTCTTCTCACTTTTTCGCAGAAAGGGTACATAACGTCGCCAGCCCAAGCCTGATGAACTTTTCTTTTTCCCCGAGAGTTCTTCGACATCGTTTTTCGCCAAGAATCACAGAATGGCTGCCAAGAGCCTGGAAAAAGCCTCGTGTGATGTTGTATCATGGAACTTACACAACCGGTCAATAACCGATGAAGACAGCTCTATATCGTTTTTCGTTAACCAGTCGTTGAGCAAATCTTCTCCCTTCTTTTGTATTTGTCTTCCTTCACGTCGAAGTATTGCCTGTATCTTATTGCGTGCCTTTGCCGTAGTGACGAAGTTAATCCATGACGACTGTACGTGCTGCGAGTTGGATGTTAACACTTCAACCTGATCACCGCTTTGCAGTTTATGACTTAAGGGTACGAGCTTGTGATTGACTTTTGCGCCTATACAGTGGCTGCCGAGAAAGGTGTGAATTTGAAAGGCAAAGTCGAGAACTGTACATCCTGCCGGGCATTGTCTTTACCTCTCCCTTGGGTGTAAAGACAAAGATCTCAGAAGCAAACAGATTCAATTTAATCGAATCGAGAAAGTCCATTGCATCTGGTTGCGGGTCGTCTAAGATTTCTTTGATAGTGCCTAACCATTTATTCAGCTCGGTATCTTCCTCTGTTCTGTCACCTTCTTTATACTTCCAATGTGCAGCAAAGCCTTGTTCAGCTATTTCGTCCATACGGTCTGACCGTATCTGTACTTCAATCCATTGTCCTCTGCGCGACATCATGGTAGCATGCAAGGCCTGATAACCGTTTGCCTTGGGGTGGTTAACCCAGTCGCGTAAGCGGTCAGGGATGGCTCTTATATATTTGGTTTAATGCAACGTATATCTGGAAAACAATCGTTGATTTCATCTTTGCGCTGTTTCGGTGTAAAGACAATTCGAACAGCCAGAATGTCGTATATCTCTTCAAAGGTAACATGCTTATTCTGCATCTTGCACCATATACTGTAAGGACTTTTTACACGTGCCTTAATATGATACAGAAGTTCCCATCTTGTCGAGAGCTTCACGAATGGGAGCTGTAAATTCCTCAAAGAGGCGGTCTCTCTCTTCTTTTGTGAAAGACAGTTTGTTGAGAATGCTGATGTATTCTTCCGGATGCTCAAAGCGAAAACTAAGATCTTCGAGTTCTGTTTTTATCTTGTTCAGTCCGAGACGATTGGCTAAAGGCGCGTAGATATAAAGCGTTTCACCAGCAATTTTATACTGTTTGTTTGCTGGTTGCGATGCCAATGTGCGCATATTATGCAAGCGGTCGCATATCTTTATGAGGATAACGCGGATGTCATCACTCATGGTAAGCAAAAGCTTTTTGAAATTTTCGGCCTGGGCTGAGGCATGATCACCAAAGATTCCACCACTTATCTTTGTTAATCCATCAACAATCTGCGCAATCTTTGTACCAAAGATATTTTCTATATCTTCGACGGTATAGTCGGTATCTTCAACCACATCGTGGAGCAAGGCTGCACAGATACTTGTAGACCCGAGCCCCATTTCCTGGCAAGCTATTTGGGCAACAGCAATAGGGTGTAGGATGTAAGGTTCACCCGAAAGTCGCCTTACCCTTTATGAGCTTGACGGGCAAAGTTGAACGCCTTGGTGATAATGTCGACCTTTTTACGGTGAGTGGATGCCAAATAGGTTTCCAGAAGATGATTGAAGGCGTCAGTTATGAGCTTGTTATCAACCTCTTCGCGCTCTTTTTATTTATTAAGTCTTGCTCGTTCATAATACAATTGAAAAGGGAGTTGTAACTTGTCAGTCTGCTGATTTTATACAGGTCTCAGGGTCATATTATTTCACTCTGATCTTTTTTCCTACTACAATATTGCTGCCTTGAATACCGTTAAGCTGCCGTAATTGCTTTACCGAAGTGTGGTTTCGTTCGGCAATTTCGCTCAAAGTATCGCCATCTTTTTACAGTTATATGTTTGGCAGTCTGCTTTTTCTTTTTTTCTTTTTACTGTTTTTTTCTTTGTGTTTTTAACAGCACTGTTTTTCTTCTTGCCGTTACCATTCTTGTTGTTGTCTTCCTTACCCGATCTCTTGTTTGGGCTCACAGTGTCGTAGCTTCTTACTACATTCTTTCGGTTGTTTGTAGTAAACTCCGTAGTATCACCTTTCTCTAATTCAGCAGTATTCTCTGATGAAAGATGATTGTTACCAAGAGCATTTTCATCGTTTTGACCGGCTGTTTTTTCCACCTGGTTTGCTTCGTTATTTACAGCTTTCGACTTATGATCATTTTTTTGGAAATACGGCTTACTTTTTATTATTCCTCACCATATACGACGCATTGTCGTCTATCTCTACGGAGTTTCTCTTGAATTTGTATTCCTTAGGATTATAGGCATAAATGGAGTCTTCCTTATCTATAAATATATTAACCAACTGTGCAGGTAGCCTGAGAGATGCAGGATTGGCATGTCCGTTGATAAGGTTTTGGCGATATTGTGGATTCAAATCTTTTAATTGCTCTATACTGATACCCAGTACATGTGCAATTTGCTCGAAATGTATATCACGGTTTACCATCACCGTGTCAGTCTTTATGGGTAGTTCTGTATTAAGCGGGCAAATGTTATGTTCGCAGTAATAGTTCATAATGTAGTTGGCTGCAATGAAGGCAGGGACATACCCTCGCGTCTCTTTTGGAAGAAAAGAATATATTTTCCAGTAGTCCCTTTCACCATGACTGCGTCGGATTGCTTTGTTTATTTTGTCAGGGCCACAGTTGTATGCAGCAATAACAAGATTCCAATCTTTAAATATATTGTATAGATCTCTCAGATATTGAGCAGCTGCATACGACGATTTTACAATATCGTAACGCTCATCAACTAACGAGTTGATGGTAAGATTATAGCGCTTTGCTGTTGGAAGCATGAACTGCCAGAGCCCGGCTGCTCCCACATGAGAGCGTGCAAATGGATTTAAGGCCGACTCGATAACAGGCAGATATTTCAATTCTAATGGTAAGTTGTATGCGTCGAGAGCCTCTTCAAATATGGGGCATATAAAAGTTTTGTGCCCTAATATATAGGCTACTGAGTGGCGTAAATCACCAGTGTAGCGATCTATAAAAGCCTGAACGATACTGTTATAAGGCATTTCAATAATTGTCGGGAGCTTGGAAAGGCGGTCCTTGTATGTAATCGTATCATATACAGGGTTAATGTTTGGCAGATGACAATCGGTGTCGGGTTTAAGATACATCTTCGAATTGTAAAGCTGCATCAAGCTATCGAGGTCTGTTGTCATTGTCTCAGGAAGATCTATCTCTTCACTTTTTCCTGGTATGATTGGTTATAGTAACAACCCTCTCATCATTTTTGAGCACGTAGAGAATACATGCATGTTAAGATGATAAAAGCTAATAATAAAGTTCTCTTATATATCATTTTATAGAATAAAAAAACCTTGGAACAAAGTTATATGCTGTTTAAAAGTTGATAGAACACTGTAATCCCTATGGCATTTTCCTTTTGAAAGGATTTTTGTTCGGTAGGATTGTTAAAGACAGTGGGAGATACACGCATACTTAAATCAGAACTGATGTCGAACTCTGATAAAGACGCATCAACATAAGCGTCTATTACCGATAAAGCATAAATTCCTACCATTGCAAAGAAGCTCATGTCGCGCCATCTGCGATAACGATCCTTACGTTTTCTAAATATCTCTTGCCAGCGTTGTGCATTAGCTTCATTTATGGTTGTGCCAAGATGTAAAAATTGATTATAGCTTTGTGTTTGAGGGTCGTTATCCATAATGTCCAGATAGGCCTGGCTATAATCGCGATACATCATGTTATTCCATCTCATAGCGTAGGCACATCCCACAAATCCTCCATAAATAATAGGGAAGTTTCAATATTTGCGATTGTAGATTTGTCCAGCCCTGGTAACACCAAAGAAAGCCATAAGGCTCTTTTTGTTTCGGGCTTCCATGTTGCCCAGTTTCGCTTTTTCCTTTCTTTTTGCTACTTTTTTTGTGCCACAAGAGTACTGTCGGTAGCCTGTTTTTGTATGCTTTTTGAAAGCAGCCCACTGGTAGAATGAAGTGTATCACTTTTTATTTTTGTCCGAAACAACCTGCTGTGACAGAGTCTTTGTATTCTGTGCATGTAGTTGAACGGGAACAAAAAAACATGATAATAGTAACCGACAACGATAAGAGAATATAATCTAATGCTTTCACTTATTGTTTTTCAGTTTGTCAAAAACGTTCATGATACGTTCTAAATCATCTTCGTTATTGAAAGGGATACTTATTTTTCCCTTACCTTTATTAGAACAGGTCAATTGAACTTTTGTATCTAAAAAAGATGAAAGGCGGTCCTTCAGAACTATAAATTCTTCAGGAAGTTTTGTCTTGGCCTGTATTTTTTTCTTGCCAGTGTCTATGTCATCGCCATTTTTCAGTTTCTGAACCACTTCTTCAACTTTGCGTACAGGCCACCCGTTTTTCAATATTTCTTTGAAAACCTTAAGTTGTAAAGACGGACTGTCGAGAGCTAAAAGTGCACGAGCATGTCCCTATATCAACCTCTTTTTTCTGCAGTGACATTTGTACTTGTGCAGGGAGTTTCAGCAAACGCAGATAGTTGGTTACTGCAGTCCTGCTTTTTCCAACCCGTTCAGAAACCTTTTCCTGAGTCATTCCCGTATTTTCCAAAAGATGCTCGTAGGCAAGTGCTATTTCAACGGGGTTCAAATCCTCGCTGAATATTTTCGACGAGAGCCATTTCCATGACATTCTCATCGTTTATAGTTCTAATATATGCAGGGTATTGTTTTTAGTCCTGCTATTTTTAGAGGCTCGCCAGCGGCGTTCTCCGCGATAATTTGGAATCTGTTATCGCTGATCTGCCGGAGCGTAATAGGCTGGATAATCCCTATTTCGTGAATGCTGTTAGCCAGTTCTTGTAATGCCTCCTCGTTGAAGAGACTTCGGGGTTGATCAGCATTTGGCTCAATCTGCTCAATGGGAATTTCGTTGATAGTTGACGATCCTTGCGTACGAACAGCCTCTGTTGAGATTAGTGCATCAAGGCCACGGCCTAACGCATTGTATTTTTTTATGTACTGCCACAGTTAATACTTAAGTTTAAAAATTAAACTTATTGATGTCTGATTATGATTATTTGTTTTTTTCAATAATTTCACGAGCCAGAGCCAAATGGTTTTTAGCTCCTGTTGAATCAGCATCGTAAAGAATTACAGGTAAGCCATGACTTGGACTTTCGGAAAGCTTAACGTTACGTTGAATAACAGTTTTGAAAACCAGTTCTTGGAAATGACGTTTTACCTCATCATAAATTTGATTGGCTAATCGTAGGCGGCTGTCATACATTGTAAGCAAGAATCCTTCAATTTCTAATTTAGGATTAAGTTTGCTTTTTATAATTTTAATTGTGTTTAGAAGTTTGCTGATACCTTCGAGAGCGAAGTATTCACATTGTACTGGAATAATAACAGAGTCGGCAGCTGTTAATGAGTTTACTGTGATGAGACCGAGTGATGGTGAACAGTCAATTAAAATATAATCGTATTCATTACGCAAGGGATCCAGGATGTTTTTTATAACCTTCTCCCTGTTCTCCAGGTTGAGCATTTCTATTTCAGCTCCTACCAAATCAATGTGGCTCGGAATAATATCGAGCCCATCAATGTCAGTAGTATAAATTGCATCGCGTACATCTGCATGATCGATAATACACTCATATAGTGAACAGTCAACTTCACTAATGTTTACACCAAGACCGCTTGAGGCATTGGCTTGTGGGTCAGCATCAACAACAAGTACAGTTTTTCTCCAATGTTGCCAATGACGCCGCTAAGTTGATAGTTGTTGTGGTTTTTCCCACGCCACCTTTTTGATTAGCTAAAGCGATGATTTTTTTCCCATTTTTCTGCATTTTTTTGCGCTGCAAAAATCCCGCTGAGGATGCAGCATAGTTTGTTGCAAAGATACATATTTTGTTGGATAAAGTAGATAATTAAAGCTTTTTTCGTACTTTTGCATGGCATTTAAATATATAGAATAATGGTGAATAAGCGTCCCTTTATATTGATAGCCAATGACGATGGCTATCATTCACATGGTATTCGACAGCTGGTTGATTTTGTGAGTGAGATGGCAGATGTTCTTGTCGTGGCTCCAGAGGGCGCACGTTCTGGTTATTCCTGTGCCTTTTCTGCTACTGATTATCTTCGTCTCAAAGCCTCGTCACAATATGGGAAATATAGAGGTTTGGTCATGCAGTGGTACACCAGTCGACTGTATAAAGATAGCGCTCAGTCAGCTTTGTTGCGATCGTCGACCTGATCTTATATTGAGTGGAATCAATCATGGTGACAATTCTTCGGTGAATAATCATTATAGTGGTACTATGGGTGCTGCCTTAGAGGGTTGCATGAAGTATATACCCTCTGTTGCTTTCTCATCATGTTATTATGACGAAGAAGCAAATTTAGAACCACTTAGGCCTTATGTGCAACAAATTGTACGTAAAGTTCTGTCAGAGGGTCTTCCAAAAGGTATATGTTTAAATGTGAATTTTTCCCGCTCGTGAACATTTTTGAAGGGGTGAAAGTTTGCCGCATGACGTTCGGAAGTTGGGTCGAAGAGATAGATAAATGTCGCCATCCAAGAGGTTATGATTATTATTGGGTGGTTGGCCATTATCATAACGATGAGCCAGGAATTGAGGGTACCGACCAGTATGCGCTCAACAATGGCTATGTGGCGATAACGCCTACAAAAGTTGATGTGACGGCTTACGATTTTATGAAGCAGTTGCAAGACTGGAAGCTTTGATAGTGATGGTGCGGGCTGGTTTTGTCCACAGCTTTTTACTTTACAAATTGACAAGAACAAATATTTCTTTGTTTCCTAATTCCCGAGCTTATGAAATACTATCTTATTGTAGGTGAAGCCAGTGGTGACTTACATGCCAGTCGTTTGATGAAAAGCTTGAAAAAGCAGGACAAGAATGCAGAATTTCGCTTCTTTGGCGGCGACTTAATGGCAGCCGTAGGTGGAACATGTGTAAAGCATTATAAGGATATGGCTTATATGGGATTTGTGCCAGTGTTGTTGCATTTAAGAACCATTTTCAACAATATGGACTCTTTTGTAAGCATGATATTGTGAGATGGAACCGGATGTTGTTATACTTGTCGACTATCCCGGCTTTAACCTTAAGATAGCGAAATTTCTGCACAAGAAAACTCAAATTAAGGTTTTCTATTATATTTCACCCTAAAATTTGGGCTTGGAAAGAGTGGCGAATCAAAATCTATTCGTCGTGATGTGGATGAGCTTTTCTCCATATTCCTTTGAAGTTCCTTTTTATGAGCAGAAGCATCATTACCCTATTCATTATGTTGGGAATCCTACAGTAGAAGAGTTGCGGAGTTTAAAGCCAATTATCACGAAAGTAGGGAAGATTTTTGTAAACGTAATGGCTTAAATTCAGCGAAGCCTATTATTGCTCTGTTGGCTGGAAGCCGTAAGCAGGAAATAAAGGATAACCTGCCTACGATGACATCAGCTGTTCACCCTTTTTACCGATTATCAACCTGTATTAGCCTGTGCACCTGCTGTTGATGACGAATTTTATACTCGATTTTTAGCTTGGGGTTATCAGTGTTGTGGCCTTCGTTTTGCCCCGTGTAAAGAACGAAACCTACGCCCTTCTCAGTCATGCTTCTGTGGCTTTGGTAACCAGTGGTACAGCCACACTGGAAACAGCACTGTTCAATGTGCCGCAGGTTGTTTGTTATAAAACGCCTGTTCCCGGGCTAATAAGGTTCGCATTTAACCATATTATGAGTTGCAAATATATTAGTTTAGTAAACTTAATAGCTAATAAAGGGATTGTTCCCGAACTTTTTGCCGACCGTTTTAGTATGGAGAATATTCAGCATGAGTTGCAGCTTATTCTTCCCGGGCAGATAATTCGTGACCGGATGTTGTGTGATTATGGGCAGGTTCGTAGAGCGTTGGGACATGAAACAGCTCCTGATAACGCAGCAAAACTAATGATAAAACTGCTAAAACAGAATAAAGATACTTTAACGTTTGTATTTTTGGATGCAGTAGTTTTATCCTATATAATGCTGAAGAACCCAATGTGCTTACCAACGTGTCATAACACATTAACTCCTGCAATTTCTTTTAAGTTTTTCTTCGTCCAAATAATATGATAACAGCTTTAAAGGCGTAGGGTAGAGCTGCAGAAGCACCAATGGCCGTAACTATATTACCATCTTCTTCAATCATATTGCCAGTAACCTTTGCACCTTTAAGAAAGTGTTCGAGTGATGGCCAGCATGTAGCCCGACGGTCTTGCAATAAGCCTGATTCGCCTCAAAACGATAGGAGCTGCACAAATAGCACCAATTCGTTTACCTTTGTGGCATGATTTACAAGCAAGCGACGCAGCCTTTCATGTGCTTTTTAGGTTATAGGCCCCGGGGAATCCGCCCGGAAGCATAAGCAGGTCAGCATCCGAGAAATCTGATTCTTCGAACAACATATCTGCCTTTACCCATGCTCCGTTGGCGGTTTCAACAAATTTACTTCCCGTTACGCTAACGAGTTTAAAATGTTGTCCTCCCTGACGCATAACGGTAACAGGTGTTAAGGCTTCTATCTCTTCGAAGCCAGTTGCAAGGAATTCATAGATGTTGGCTGTCACGTTTTCGTGTTTTTAGTTTGAGCTGCAAAGATACGAAAAAAAGCCGATTATTTGTATTTTTGTCATATATATGATAATTTTGCAGAACATAAATACAGAATGAACTATGGCACAACGGGCATGGAAAACGATAGAAGGATTTAATTTTAAAGAAATCCTCTTTGAAGAGTATCATCAAATTGCTAAAATTACCATTAACCGTCCGCGTTATCGTAATGCTTTCACACCGCTGACTGTACAGGAGATGAGCAGGGCTTTCGCATATTGTCGCGAGTGTCTCTCTATACGTGTAGTGATACTTACAGGGGCTGGCGATAAGGCTTTTTTTGCTCGGGTGGTGACATGCATGTCAAAGGAAGAGGCGGATATATTGGTGGTGACGGAGTTCCCCGTTTGAATATTCTTGATGTACAAATGCAAATCCGTCGTCTGCCTAAGCCTGTTATAGCTATGGTGAATGGTTTTGCAATTGGTGGCGGACATGTATTGCATGTGGTTTGCGATTTAACGATAGCCAGTGATAATGCCATCTTTGGGCAAACGGGTCCAAAGGTTGGAAGCTTCGATGCAGGACTGGGAGCGTCTTATCTGGCTCGTGTGGTAGGACAGAAAAAAGCACGTGAAATATGGTTCCTTTGCAGGCAATATTCAGCAAAGGAGGCTGAACAGATGGGACTTGTCAACAAGGTTGTGCCTGCCGATAAGCTGGAAGATGAATGCGTTGACTGGGCCGAGACCATGATAGAACGTAGTCCACTTGCCCTCCGTATGATGAAAGCAGGGTTCAATGCCGAATTGGATGGTCAGGCAGGTATACAGGAATTGGCAGGCGATGCTACCATGCTTTATTATACACTCGATGAGGCTCAGGAGGGAGGAAAGGCGTTTTTGGAGAAACGTAAGCCCGATTTTCGACAAATATCCGCAGTTCCCCTGATGTTACTTGATGAATTTCTTGCCGAGTGGAATAGTCCAGAAAGTACGGTCTTAGTGCATACGTCGGGATCGACAGGTGTTCCAAATCCTGTTCGAGTTGAAAAGAAACGAATGCTTAATTCGGCACGGATTACTTGTGATTTTCTCGGACTGACAGCAGGTGATACGGCTTTACTTTGTCATGCCGCTTGATTATATTGCAGGAAAGATGGTCGTTGTAAGGAGTATTGAGCGCCAATTGCGTCTTACTACTGTTGAACCTTCAGGGCATCCGCTCAAAGATATTTCAACTTCTTTCGACTTTGCTGCTATGGTTCCTATGCAAGTTTATAATAGTTTGCAGGTGCCTGAAGAGCGTGAAAAACTACGTACAATAAAACATCTTATTATAGGAGGTGGTTCTATTAACGACGATTTTGCAGCAGCAATTAAGCAGTTTTTCCAAATAACGTTTGGAGTACATACGGTATGACAGAAACGCTGTCACACATAGCTCTACGCCGTCTTAACGGCAAAGAAGCGAGCTTATGGTATACACCTTTCAATTCGGTTGCCGTTTCATTAAATGCAAAAGGGTGTCTTATGATAGATGCTCCTCTTGTACATGAAGGCTTGTTAGAAACTCACGATCGTGCAGAAATACGTGATGGTAAATTCCGCATAATCGGCCGTTTAGACAATGTTATCAATTCGGGAGGGATAAAAATACAGGCCGAAGAAGTTGAAGAAGCTTTTGCAGCCTCATCTTAATATACCTTATTTAATTAGTAAATGCAGGGACGAAAAGTTTGGAGAGGTTGTAGTTTTATTGACCGAATGTGCTGACCTGCATCTTATACAATCGGTTTGTTGTAAAGTACTGCCCAGATTCTGGCGACCCAAACATTATTTTTACACGCCACATATTCCGTTCACAGCTACTGGTAAGCCTGCTCGGAAAAAGGCCGAGGCATGGTGTAATATGCAGTTGAAAAGTCAGGATTATTTGGGGATGTTGTAGCCAGGCTATTGTCATTATCTTTCTAAAATAAGCTGAGGCCTGTTTTTCCTGTAAGGTTCATGAGTATGTTAAACTATATTTTTACTGTTTAACAAATCTGTGTTTTGTTAAAAACAGGTAATGAAAAAGGCCCCTGTTTCGTCTTGTTTTTGACATTACGGCACAATCCACTTGTCTTTACGATGTAAACGCGTTGCCTTTTACGTCGTAATCGTCTCGTCTTTACATCGTAATTGTTTTGCCTTTACGTCGTAATCGTGAACCAATTACGTGCTTTTCAATATGCTTTATATCAGTATGTTACAGCGATTGCTTCGTCTTTGGCCCGTAATTGTTTTTGTCTTTAGCCCGTAAAGGGCCTGTGGTGTATTTTTGTTAAAAAGTATGTTGAGGTTTATATTTTTCGTAACTCGGTACTTTGTGTAACAGGAGGTAAAAAAATGATGTGCGGAATATATATGATTGTTCGGCCCGTTACATGTCCATAATACTTTTTACGATTCGTAACGAAAAGCCCCCACACTTTATATTAATGTGAGGGCTTCTGTGATAATTAGCTCATGTAGCTTGAAATAGATTTTTTTAGGACTTATGTTATTTTAATAACTATCTTTTTACCGTTTGCGATTATTAAACCCTTTATAGCTTTCATTTACACGTTCTCCTGATAAGTTATATCTTACGTTAGATTGTTGATTTGTTTTTGGGTTGAGTTTGATTCCTGTATCAGTTAGAACTAAGGACAGGGTAGTACCCAGGGATAAATTTAGAGCAAGGTAAGCCTTATTGGCAGGATTTGTAAACGCAGTACCCCAGTACTACCATGGTAGAATGCTGCCGTTCCCTGTTTCACCAGTATTGTTTAGCGAAAGTTTGTAGTAAACTGTTCCACCTGTTGTAGTCTCTTCATTTTCTGAACCTTTTAACAAGTTGCCTGTCAAAGCAGGAGTTACATCTTCAGGAAGAATTCGTGGATAATAGATTCCTGCTTCACCCTTTAATAACAACCGGATTTGATTTGGAGAGTGGAGTATCAGACGGAAGTGCAAAAAAGGGTAGCCTTATCCTGACTTACTGATATAACCTTATAAGCAGTAATTGTTTCGGGCAGTTGTATTGCACAATTAGAATTAAAGTATGTAGTATAACCATCGCAGTTCTCTTTTATTTCAATGGGTGCAACAGGGACAAAAGTTTCCTTTCCACGAGTTCCATCCCCATTGTCGACATCATCTATAATTCCCATCTTACCTGCTACGTTTTTATAACCGTAAAGGTTTACTGCTGTTCCTGCAAAAGCAGATGTACTGACGGATATGTCGGACCAGTTTCCTCCTTCTTTATAGAAGACGATGTATTTTATCGGATTCTGATCTTTCTTTTGTTGGAAAAGCCCAGTCACCAATAAACGTAACACTTTTGGGTATGATAACCTTTGACAGTTTGTTATATCTAATACTGCGGTCTTTTATAGTGGTAAGATGATTACATTTTTCTAATGCAATACTTTCCATGTTTGTACATTGATGGAAAGCCCAGCTTCCTATTGTATTCAGAAGGCTTCCTTCTTCAAAATCCACGGTTTTTAGTGCTGTATTATTGATAAAACCTCTTTGCCCTATTGTGGTAACGCTTGCAGGAATCACAATATTTGTCAGAGATGCACAGTTCATAAAAAAACTTCATCCCGGATACTTTCTATCTTGGGGAGGAAATATAATTGAGGTGATACCACTGCCTTTAAATACTCCGCGCATAATGGTAACAGTCTTCAGTGGTGAGAGGTTAATGGTTTTAAGATTTGTACAATTCTCAAAGCAATATCCGCCCAGGTCTGTGAGTTTGTTGTTTTCTTTGAATGTCACACTTGCAAGCTTTTTACAGTCTTTAAAGTGGCCGTTGTTGTCAAATCTTTTAATGTGCTAGGTAAAACAATTGATGTTAACGACGTACACCCGTTAAAAGCCCAACGACAAATGGTAAGATCAGCACCTTCTTCGAAGTTAATGGCTGACAGTTCCGAGCAGCCCAGGAAAGCAAACTGTCCGATTCGCTGAATGCTGCTGGCAATAGTTACAGACTTTAACTTCTTATCATCTTTAAAGGAGTTATCTGCAATCTCTGTCACTGGCAGGCCATTAATTTCTTTGGCAATTACAACATTCTCCTGATTTCCATGGGCAGTTACTGTATATGCAGTACCAGCTGCGTTCTTTGTGTAAGTAATGCCATCTTGTATAACCTGTGCATGTAGGGTATTAAGCCCACAACCTAAGGTTAATAGTATCACAAATAAGAACTTTGAATAAACTTTATTTCTCATTTTCCCTGTTTTTTATAAAAAGGTTAATAATAAGTAGTAATTTCTTTTAGGATAGTAATTCTTCTTGATACCTTTTTCTGTATCAGCTGATTTTAATACAAGGGAGGTTTCCTGATTGAGGACAGAAACCTCTACCATGTTTATACTGTCAATCAAACTCGTAAGCACCAACTGATGTCGTAGCCTGACGCTTTTTGCCACGTTGGTCTATTGTCAAGTCGAATGTTTCAGGAATTATGTCTTTGAACTTTAATTTAAATTCATTGAGTTCAGACAAAGAGGCACCATTTATTTTGTTCAAAGGTTTTAGTACAGATGTAGCGCCACCCTGATTGGTTAGGCTGGGGTGCCAAATATGTCTTCAGTGTAGCGACCTGTAATATCTCCGTTACCGGCTTTAAAGGTTCCTGCTCCTCCTTTGGTACCATATACGGTATATCCTTGCGAGGTAAAGCTGTTGTTGTTAACGTAGATGTTAGCCTTGTTACCCGTTACCCGGTTTCTGGAACCAACAATAATAGAATTGATGCTGTAATGCTTTTCGCTACCTTCTGTACGGAAATCCTGTGGGTCACTATTGCAGGAATTATTTACGAATGTAGAGTTACTGATATACATTGCGCTTGATCCGTTTATAGCACCACCACCATTGCCTGTGGTGTTTTCATAGAAAGTAGAGTTGTTAATTACTATACTGCCAGTAGTTGTAGAACCTTGTATGCAACCTCCCCAGTCCCATTCGGTAGAGTTATTATGGAATAAGCATTGATCAATTAAAAGTTTAGGTGAATTGCTTATGAGCCTGATAGCGCCACCACGGTCATGCGATTTATTGCCACTTACTTCACATCGGTAAAGAGTAACATTGCCACGCCATATGCCAATAGCAGCTCCTCCAGCAGCATTACTGCCATTTATTTTACTTACATTATTTAGAATTTTGCAGTAATTAAAATGAACATCAGTGCCGTCTCCGCTAACATATACTCCCGGTCGTAGCTGATCGCTCAGGGTATTACCTATAAAACCGTTTTTAAACGTCACACCATTAAAAGTAATAGTTTGGTTACCAATCATCTCAACATGTATAAGATGGCAGTCTCCTTCATCAGGCGTTCCGTTCTGGTTCAAGTCTCCAGAGAAGATAGTTTCGTGAGCAGAAGGATAAGAAATGGTATGAGTTTTACCAGTTGAGTTAGCAGGGAATCCTCCATAAATGGTTATACCCGTACAAAACTTCATGTGGTCAGTAAGTGCATTTTGATTATTGACATTAGCTGTTGTTCCTGTATAATAGGTTCCGGCTGCCATGTAAATGATGTCACCTTTGGAGAATGCCTTCGAATTTACCATTTCACGGAATTTCTCTCCCGACATGGCATCGTCCCAGGAAGAGCCATCACCAGTACCATCAACCTTTACATAAAATTCTGGTCCCAATATTTTATATGATGGTAATTGTAATACCGATCCGGCAGTAATGGTGTTGGCAATTGTAGACGATTTTAGTGTTGTGCTGATAGGGTTACCATCTGCATTGGTGAGAACGATGCTCAGTTTGTCGTATGTTCCTGTGGGAAGGGGAATATTAAATGTCATTTGGCTCTTGGGCTCTTCTTTAAGACTCAAGCGTACGGTATCTTTACCACCCGTGTTCTGGGCACTAATAACCTGATTGCTTAATTTAAAGTCTCCAGTAACCAGTTTCTTGTCGGTAACTAACATAAGTCCTTTGGCCGTAGAAGGAACATTTTGAATGGTACAGGAAAGCAGTCCGCTCACATGTTCAAAAGAAAGAGAAGTCGCAGCTCTGTTCATATGGGCAACGAGTGGCATGAGTGCATCACCAGATTTAAATTCATACTGCTTTGGCATGTTTACTTGTAGTTCTCCATTTGAAATCTTATGGTTGCCTGCTGGATAAACTGCATAGTCAACAATTTCTTCGTCAGGATCTAAGTAACCTGTAAATCAGTCCTGTTTTATTACCTCCATTTCCATCAAGTGTAAATGTTTGGAAACGGTTCCGTGTAGTGTAAACGGAGATTTCATCTCCTTTACTCCATACTGTTTTTCCTAAGTGGTCTACTGAAACACGGGTTGTATGATTGTCAATTGAAACAGAAATCTTTGTATTACCCTTAGGTCCAGAATAAAAGTCCTGCTCGTTAGAACAGCTGATAAATGTATACAGAGCAACTGAAATACATATATAATATAAAACTTTCTTCATCTTTATTATTTTAAAATGCAATTAATTACCCCATTGTCCATTGTTGAGATTCAAGTTAGGAAAGATTGCCTCCTACATTGGTTTGCCCATCATTGTTTCCTGTATATTCAAACGCACCTGGACAAATATGCTCGGTTTTCCGGGGCATGCCACGTTGATCAGTCCCCACATTATAAATAAGCATATTCTTTGAAGCGTATGATTGAGGCTGCTTAATGGTGCAGCGGCATAACGACGATTAGGGTAGCGCCAGAGTTTTTTTGGATAACCATCATTGTCGGCTAATGCTGCATTTCCATAAACCATATTAAATGTCAGTCCAAGCCTATCGGTTTGATCTTGCATGAAGCTGCCAGAACCTCCAACGAAAGAGATGAGATTATATCCACCTGAAATAATTGATTTGTCATTTTCCATTCAAACATAGGCTGGGGTTACCCGTGTTTGATTTTCCTGCTGTTTCAAGAATAATGTTATTCATTAAGAACCAATTATTCTTTTCCTTCGCAGCGAAGCTCGTGACCGTTTGAGCCATTGGTACATAGATTATTAACCAGTGTACTGTTCATTAAAACTAATTTACCACTAGTATTAATACCGGCTCCTCCATATTTAGCATAATTATCAACTAAGGTACAGTTGTTCATAAAGATGTCGCATGAACCCGATACTTGGATGGTGCCTCCAAAGTCACCTTTTATTCCATTGTGTGTTAGGAGGCTGTTATTCATGTATAATTTGGTATCATGACCTTGAGAAATGATCATTCGGATAGCACCTCCACGATTGTTAGACTGGTTATCTTTGATGACACATTTATTCATTTTTACAACTCCGCCTGATATTAATAAGGCTGCTCCGCCAGCGTCACTGTTTACCCTAATATCAGATATGCACCCTTCGATATTACAATAATTCATGTTGAGTGCACCCCCTTTGAGAACATTAATACCTGATCTTACGGAGAGGTTGGCACCAGAAGCCTCTGAATGGGTAGCTGTTGCGATGTATCCTCCCTTAAATGTAATCCCATAGAAGGATACGGGTATCGCAGTTGTTACTTCCATTAAGCGTGCATCTCCCTGATTGGCTATTCCATCTTCATTAATGTCACCACTGATAATCGTCTCAAAGGAGCTGGGGTAAGATATAGATGTACCATAACCCGTACTTGCAGGATCATATCCGCCATGTATGTTTACTCCAGAGCTAACAGATACAAAATCAGAGGAAGATGTTCCAACTTTATAGATACCTGCGGCCATATAAATATCAGCACCTTGTTTAAAGGAGTTGTTTGCAAGCATTGTAAAAAACTGATTGCCTGACATGGCGTCATCCCATGAAGTTCCGGACCCCGTGCCGTCAACCTTAACAAAGTAACCCGGGAAAGCCTGTGTGTCAGAAGAAATAGGACGTGGCGGGTCAACCATATCATATTCTTCATATCCATTGTTACACGATGTTATCAGACTTACTGATGCTAATAAACATCCTGTTGAAAAAAATATCTTTTTTAAGTAATTCATAATAGGATACCTTTAATTATTTGTAGTCCTTTGGATATCTTCATATCCTGGATTCTGTTTTAAGTTCAAGTTGCTTTTGTAAAGTCGTACGAGTCAATGGCCAGATGTCAGTATGAGAGTCGGTTTCAGTAGCTTTATCCCACCAGGCATCCTGAAAACGTCCAAAGCGTATGAGGTCAATGCGCCGTCTGCCTTCTGTTAAGAACTCACGTCCCCATTCATCTAACATCTCATTCATGTCCAGGTTTATACTCCCTTCTGGAGCATACAGTACCTGAGGCCAATAGCTTTGAGGATAATTACGTTTGCGAACAGAGTTTAATAACCGTGCAGCTTCATTTTTATTTCCTAACCTAAGCTCACATTCTGCTTGTGAATAGATTATCTCTGCCAGACGCATTTCAACATAATCTGATTCCATATGTCCAATATCACCCGTTGGATACATGGGATACTTAACGGCATAGAGGCCTGAGTTCCAGTCGGCATTGTGGAGTGTTGATACAGAGCTTACACCTGTAATTGTTTTTGTAGCGGCCCCATTTCTATATTGCCCCACTCTGTCTAACAAATATAAATCGTAGTTGTTTGCACGCAGAATTCTTCCTTTTGTATCGCGTAAGTATCCCTCAAGGAAGAACATTCCTTCTCGTTTTCCACCGCCTAAGTTCTTATATTGTTTATAGCGGTAGTCGCCAGGATATTTGATAAATTTCTGCGTAACCATTCCTAACTGGTTAGTAAACAGGTTACCATTATTATCATAACTTGGAGATAAAGCATACTGTGGGTTTGTATTCCCGTTATCAGTTATGCCTAAATAAAGTTGCCCTTGTACAGGAAGATTCCTCCAATAAATCGTAAGCCAGTTACCATTGTAATGCCAGTGCGACCCACCATAGCTGCTTGGCCAGGCCAGAATAACTTCGTCAGAGGTATCGTTATTATAGTCGAACACCTTGTCCCAGGTCGTATCTAATTTATAATTGCCAAATTCTCCATTGGTAATGCGCTTGGCCATTGCAATACATTCCTGATAATGTGGAACGCCTATGTATTTTTCAGCGTTCAGATAAAGCCTTACTAATAGTGTTGCGATAGCTGCTTTGTTAAACTGTCCCTGTCGTTCGCCATTACCGGCTCCATTGGTTTTTCGCAGGTAATTTGTCCAGACACTCTAAACATTCTTTTTTTCAATCCAGTTAAAGGTTTCTTTGGGATCGGCTTGCGACAGGCTTTTTCACATCTTCAGCACCTGCACTTTTATAGATAATAATATTTCTATAACCGTCAAACAGATAATAGTGATACCAGGCTCTTAAAGCACGTAGTTGCAGACGGAAGTACTCGAGTTCTTCAGGCGACATTCCTAATTGGTCTGCTGTAAGATGTTTCAAATCTTCTATTACAGAGTTGCATTGTCCTATACCTGTATACCATCCTCCCCATGGTTCACTTATTCTACAAGGTCCTTCATCGATGGTCCACGCATGAGAATGAAACCTTTCCCATCGACCTGCATCATACCAATCGCTAAAGTCTCTTGAAGGAGTTATAATTTGATCTCCGCTTGATTCTTCACACTCAAATTTAAATGTCTCTGACCAAAACGCATGTTCAAAGGGTCTTAACACGGCTCTTATTACATCATCCCGGTGTTGATAGTAGTTTTCTGACATTACTTGATCGTAAACATGTTCATCCAAATTGGTGCAAGAAGCGAATGAAACAGAAGCTACAATTAAGGAACCTGCCAATATTTTATTTATTTTCATATTGTTTTTTAATTAAAAGTCAACCTGAAGTCCGAATATAAATTGGAATGTAGATGGATAATAAGCTGCATTTCCACCGAATGTACGGTGTAAGACCGTTTACTTGATACGTAGAAGGGTCAACACCGGGGAAGTGAGTAAATGTATAAAGGTTATTCGCTGTACCATACAACCTTACCTTTTCAACAAATTTGTATTTGGTATTTAAGGTGTAACCTATGCTGATGGCGTCGATCTTCCAGTAGTCGCCTTTATGAATGAAATAATCGCTGATAACATTAGACCCTTTCGTTATTTTGGCATTTCTTCTGAATGCGTTCGAGCTTAAATTGCCCTGACGGGTTTGAAGGCCATAATAAAAGTCGTGCACATCGAATAATTCAAAGCCGAAGGCTCCACGCATTGAGATACTTGCGTCAAAGTTTTTCCAGGTAATGTTATTGGTGAGCGACGCATTCAGTTTGGGTAATCCGTTACCAGTAATTGTTTTATCTTCATCAGTACCGTTTGCAATAGGAATAATGTTGTTGTCTTTATCATAGATAAGCCAGTTGCCATCATCACTAACTCCTGCGTAGCGGAATGTATAGAAGTTACCTATACGCTTGCCAACCTCGATACGTTGTAACGGTCCGGGGTTGCCGGGATTGGCCATACCACATGTGTTATAATAGTCTTGCCCTTTATAAATGTCGTTTGAGAAACTTACAAACTCATTGTTATTTGTATAGGCATTGGCGTTTATGCTCCACGATAATTTCTTATTTCGGATAGCATCCACATGAAGATCAAACTCCCATCCGGTATTTTTCAGTGTACCTACGTTCGCAAAGATGGTATTAAACAGGTTTGGTGGTACTGGAACTTCATATGTTCCAAGCAGGTCTATCTGCTTTTTATGGTAATAGTTAACAGAACCATTGACACGATCGTTCAAAATAGAGAAGTCGAGTCCGAAGTTCTGATTGTGTCCCTTTTCCCATCTAAGGTTTGGGTTTACGTTCTTGCTTGGCCCCCATACGTGGAACAACATGTTCTCATATGTATAATGACCGAATGCCTTGTACGTTGCCAATGATTGATAATTACCGAAGTTCTGATTACCTGTAACACCAAAATCGTAACGCAATTTCAGGTCGGTAAGCCATGGAATATCCTGCATGAAGCTTTCTTTTGATATACGCCATCCTACCGACATGGCAGGGAAGTTACCCCATTTCTTGTTGAATCCGAAACGTGACGAACCTTCATGGCGTATGGAAACCGATGCCATGTACTTGTCATTATAGTTATAGTTCAAACGTCCAAAGAATGCAATAAGCTTATGATCGTTCTTATATGACGATACTCCCGTGCGTCCTTTCTCTGCTGCGTTCCATTCTCCTCCGCCTAAACTGTTGTAAAGCAAGGCATCGCTTTGGAAATTCTTGTTCGAACCCTCCATGCCTTGTCCCATGCCATAACCGTAACTGTATCCTAACATGGCTCTCAGGTGATGAGCATTATTCAGGTCCCACGAATAGTTAAGCACAAAATCTACATTCCTGTCTATCGAATTGTGATACGAGCGTGATGCCTGTCCGGCATAATTCTCCCTTTTATTTGCGTTTGTTGTCGAAGGAGAATAATAAAAATAGAACTTATCGGCATGCTGTTCAGCAAATGTAAGGCGAGCCGTGAGGCTCATATCATCTCTCTGGGGCGACAATAAGGGCAGCAAGTTTAGCTGTACGGTACCATCCCATGCAAGAAGTTTTATTTCAGAACCATCCGATATTAGCTTCATTTCTTCGATGATATTTCCGCCCTGATAGCCAAAAAAGTCGGTATAATTACCTCTTGAATCCTTTACAGGCATTGTGGGATTGTTACTTAACAGTGTCGGAAACCATCCCCATTCAGCCTTGTCTCTTTTCATATATCGGGGAGAAATGTTGGCTGTAAAGGTTAGTAAGCCGCCTGCTGTGGTATGATTGATGTTAAGACGTGCACCATATTCGCGTCGGGTAGAGCGCAGGTCGATTCCTCGTGCATCCCGATAGTCGACCGTACCACGGTAATTTGTTTTCATATTACCACCCGAGAGTGACAGCGTGTGCTTTTGTGCGAGTCCCAATTGAGTGGCTTCTGCAAACCAGTCGGTATTGGCGCCTCTGTCTAAAAACACTGTTATTTACAGCAATATACTGGCGATATTCGTTGGCCGTAAGCAGGTCAATTTCGCGTTTTGCTGCATTAATAGTGTACGAAAAGTTATACGAAGTATGTATTTGTCCGTCGCGTGTTCCTTTCTTTAAGTTCACAAGGATAACTCCATTACTGGCTCGTGTGCCATAGATTGCAGAAGCAGCTCCGTCTTTTAAAACGTCAATCGACTCGATGTCGGCTGGATTGATATTGGTAAGATTACCATCAGGCACACCGTCTATTACGATTAATGGTGATAATCCTGCGCTACGCGAAGATACACCACGTATCTGAAGGCTGGCCTGCTGGTTGGGATCGCCCACGCCTGTGTTAACAACCGACAAGCCTGCTACCTTTCCCTGGAGCAGCATACCGGCATCTAAGGTCGACACTTGTGCAAAAATCTTTTGGCGAAACATGCGATATTGCTGATGTCATTTCCTTCTTTTTCATCGTGCCGTAGCCTACAACTACTACCTCGTCAAGGCTGGCCTGCTCTTCTTCCATTGTGATATGGAAGTTGGTTTTTCCACTTATTTTAACGAGCTGGTCCTTATACCCTATACTTGTAACGGTGATTGAAGGGGCCGATGCTGGTATGTTATATTTAAAAATTACCTTGTGCATCGGTAACAGTACCGTTGGAAGTTCCCGTCACTACCACAACAGCACCTATGACAGGCTCATTGTTTGCGTCGACAACAGTTCCTGTAATTGTTTTCTTTGCGGTTTGCGAAACAGCAGAAAAAACCGGCTTCGGGTGTTGGCCTGCACGGGAAGTGCAGACAGGCACATCGTAGCTATGCTTAAGCTCCATGCTGTTTTATAAAGATTTAGTTTCATATAATGGGTTTATAGTTTTTATAATTTATTTGTGATAACCGTTAGCACGCAGGTAGCCCATCATGGTTTCCGGAATGTCTGTCATCAGCATGCGCATGCCAATATTTATCATTGCTCTCATCTCTGTGTCGTTACCTTGCAGCAAATGGCTTTTCAGCAACGCCCTCCCCAATGGTTGCATCCATCATACAGGCACTCAGAAGGAAGCCTGCTCCGCGGGCTGCATTTATCGTGTTGACATCGCTGTTGTAAATATATTGTACAAAAAGCGGCGCCCTTTTATTGAGCAGACTGTTGTAGATATTGGGCGTACCCCAACAATATGCGTGCAGTGCGGGATCAAGTTCCAATACTTCTTTGTTTTTTATATCAGAGTTGTTATAGAAGAATACTTGCTCTGTCATGCCGCATTCCTTTACTACACGATAAACCTCTTCGGGCGAAGCTGTACGGGGTGAGTAGTCAAGGTCGACATAAACCTTACCGCGTGCAGCCTCAAGAAACTCCTTAAGGGTTGGCATGTCTCGTTAGTGGGGTTGCCATTGCGGTCTTTTAGAGCATAGCTTTTTATCTGATCTAATGTAAGATCGCTAATATTGCCCGACCCAGTAGTAGTTCTTCGTATGTTCTCATCGTGACAAACCACTATCTGTCCGTCTGCCGTCCGCCGTGGATCACATTCTATTGCATCACAGCCTGCTGCTATTGCAGCTTTAATAGAAGAAATAGAGTTTTCAGGAATACTCATATTCTCGGTATTGGATCTGTGTGCCATAACCCATATTTCCTTGTAATTGGGGTCGTCAAACTGCTTCAGGGCGCGAGTAAGGGCAAGCTGTTCTACCTTAACTAATTTAGTAACGGGCTTTTCTACACCTTCTATCTTGGCTGTTATTACGTAGGTACCCGCTGCTTCATAGGTATGCAAAGCGTTGCCAAAAGGCACTGTACCCGTACCATCGCCAAAGTCGACTGTACCTGTTACATTCTGTTTGTTTAACGTTTCAACCTTTATCTGCTCTCCAATTGCAGGATAAAGGTTTGATACTTTAATGCGGTTGGCATCGTCGTCGTTGTAGTTTACAAGATGCTCGCTCTCGCTGCGGCATGATGTAAACACTGCTGTTAACAAACAAAGACATACGGTAAGAAGAACATCATGACAATTCATGCGTTTTAGTTCCTCCATGAGGTTTTTGTTTTTTTGGTTTATTACACATATTGTTTAGTATTTAAGTTTTGTTCAAAATACGTCACCAGATTCACGTCTGTATACAAGGTGCTTTTTGTAGATTGTTTCTCTATCAGTAGAGACAAATTCAAGCAGCGATGGGGTAGTATAAAATGCAAGATATTTTTTAATGACGTTTTTCAGGTTTGTTACTGATGATTTTCTGCCGTGTTTCAGTCTTACTTATTCCCTCATTGCATGCTTTTTGTCATTGTTTGGCGGCCGTCAACAACGCTGCTGACGGTCGCCGAACATGTTGTGTGACGTCCGTCAACAGCGTTGCTGGCGGCCGCCACACAATCAGCTTTACAATATAATGTAACCGCATGGCATTTGTTTATGCTTAAAAAATAACCTGTAAGCCCCATACAAACTGGAATACGGAAGGATAGTAGGCACTTCTGCCGCCTAATGTTCCTGGCGTAAGACCGTTTACCTGGTATAGGGAAGGGTCGATGCCGGGGAAATGAGTAAACGTGTATAAGTTGTTGGCCGAGGCGTAAATACGAAGTTTTTTAAGATGTTTTTTTGCAAAATGAACAGTATAGCCTATGGTTAACGATTCTATTTTCCAATAGTCGCCGCGATGAATAAAATAATCGCTGATTACATTTGAACCTTTTGTGATGTAGGCATTTCGTCGGAAGGCATTTGACGTAACGTTGCCCAGGCCCGACTGAAGGCCGTAATAGAAATCGTGAACATCGAATATGTCAAAACCAAATACGCCGCGCATGGCCACGCTTATATCCATGTTTCTCCATGTAATACGGTTGTTCAAGGCCATGTTAAACTTGGGAAGCCCGTTGCCTGTAACAGCTTTGTCATCGTCGGTACCCTTGTCAATGGGTATAACCAGGTTGTTTTTGTCGTATATTAACCAGTTGCCGTCCTTGCTGATACCCTGCATAACGGAACGTAAAGAAATTGCCAATTCGCTTACCTACTTCAATACGCTGCAGATAACCGGGGTTGCCAGGGTTATCCATCATGCAGGAACCGTAGAAGGTCTGCCCCGTATAGGTGTTGTTTGAAAAGCTCGAAAACTCGTTATAATTGGTGTAGGCGTTACCTTCGATAGTCCATTTCAGGTTGGGTGTATACAATGGTATAACGGTCAGATCGACCTCCCAGCCTCTGTTTTTTTCAGTGTGCCGACGTTGGTATAAGTTTCATTAAAGAGGTTCGGTGGGACAGAAACCGAATAGTTTCCCAGCAAATCGGTCTGACGGCGGTGGTAATAATTAACAGAGCCATTGACGCGATCGTGGAACAATGAAAAGTCAATCCCTATGTTTTGGTTGTATCCTTTCTCCCAGCGTAAATCGGGATTGGGATTCCTGTTCGGCCCTCCCATACGCGGTAAAGCTTGTCTTCGTAAGGGCTTCGCCAAACGAACGGTAGGTAGACAGCGACAGATAGTTGTCGAAAACCTGATTGCCGGTGATGCCGAAATCGTAACGCAGCTTCAGGTCGGTAATCCATTTTATATTCTCAAAAGCCTTTTCTTTAGAGAGTCTCCAGCCCAAAGAAAAGGCAGGAAAGCCTCCCCACTTGTGGTTTTTACCAAAGCGTGACGACCCTTCGTGCCTGAGCGACAGGCTGGCTATGTACCTGTTTGCATAACAATAATTCAAGCGTCCGAAGAACCCGATAAGCTTATGGTCGTTTTTGTATGATGATACGTCTGTACGTCCCTTTTCGGCTCCTGACCATTCGCCGGCACCAAGGTTGTTCCAGGTAAGTATATCGCTGTTGAAATTCTTGTTTTCTCCTGCCAGCCCTTGCCTCATACCGTAGGTATAACTGTACCCCATCATAGCTTTGATATGATGGTTTAATTTGAGCTGCCAGTTTAAATTAACTACAAAATCAAGGTTATGCTCTGTCAAATTATGATAGCTTCGGCTGGCCTGACCTTTGTATCCATCATGAAGGTTGCCCGTATAGGTAGAAGGACTGTAAAAATAATAAAACTTGTCAACGCGACTTTCGGCATACGTAAGCTGTGCATTCAGCATGATGTTATCGCTGGCAGGGAACAACAATGACGACAAATTTGCCCGGGCAATACCGTCCCAATTCAGGAGCTTTATTTCAGAACCATCCTTAACGGTCTTCATATCCTCAATGACGTTACTTCCTGAAGAGCCGAAGAAATCGGTATACCTGCCCGATGAATCTTTAACAGGCATTGTAGGATTGTTGCTTAAAAGAGACGAAAACCAGCTCCAGTCGGCATTGTTGCGCTGAATATAGCGTGGAGAAATATGGGCTGTAAAGGTAAACATTTTGCCTGTGGGTGTATGGCTTACATTCATTCGGGCGCCATATTCCCGGCGCGACGACCTCAGGTCTATCCCCGTAGCGTAACGGTAATCGGCTGTAACCCGATAATTGGTATTCTTGTTTCCACCCGTAAAACTTAAGGTATGTATTTGCGTCAGCCGGTTTGGGTGGCAGCTTTAAACCAGTCGGTGCTGGCTCCTTGTCTCAAGAACGGGTTGTTTACGGCGCGATATTGCCGGGTATTCGGCTGGTGTGAGCAAGTCAATCTCGCGTTTAGGGCACGTTCATGGCATAGTTAAACTCATACCGTGCGTGTGCCATCCCGTCTTGTGAACCCTTTTAAGGTTAACGATTATTACGCCGTTGCTCGCTCTCGTGCCGTAAATAGCTGAGGCTGCGCCATCTTTCAGTACATCAATAGATTCTATATCCGCAGCGTTTACGTTGGTAAGATTTGCATCCGGGACGCCATCTACGACAATTAACGGCCTGAGGCCCGCACTTCGTGAGGATATTCCACGCAGCTGCAGGCTGGTTTGTTCGTTAGGATCGCCTATACCGGTGTTGACAACTGACAGTCCTGATACCTTTCCAAGCAATAAAGCCCCTGCATCAATGGAAGAAACGTGGGCCCAGTTGGTCGGCATTGACGTGCGATATGGCCGATGAGGTTTCTTTTCTGGTCAATGAACCATAGCCAATGATGATTATTTCGTTCAGCGATGACGGGTTTTCTTCCATTTTAAGTCGTAGGTCTTCAGCAGCCTTTGCTTTGCGCAGTTTATAGCCTATGTACGAAAACTCTAATGTGCTACCCGCTGGAATATCTAATTTAAAATGGCCATTTATGTCGGTTACCGTTCCTGTTTTTGAGCCACGCTGATATACTGTGGCCCCAATTATGGGGCGACCTTCGCCGTCTACAACGTAACCAGTTGCCGTTATCGTCTTTATGGTTGGCAGTTGCTTCTGAAGTTGGGGCTTCTCTATGCGCTGAATAATGATTGATTTTTCCTGAATTTGAAAGGAAACATCCTGCCCTTTCAGAATTTCACTGACGGCATCATGAATACTTGCCTGCTTTATTGTAACGTCAATGCGTCGGTGTACATCAATGTCGGTAGAAAAATATACGAACGAAAAGCCTGTCTTTTGTGTAAAATGGCGCATGGCTTGCTTTACCGTCACCCTGTGAAGTGTCAGTGAAACTTGCTGGCTAAAGGCAGGAATACCTGCAAAAAGGCACAGCATAAACAACAGTAAAACTCTCCGAATACAGTGGCTCATGAGCCTGTTTGCACTGTTATTTTTAATAAATATAGTAGGTTTTTCCTTCCTTTCTATATTGTATTTGACGGGTGGCTGACATGTTGTCGAGAATGTTGTCAAGTGTAGTTTGTCCGATATTAAAGCGGCCATTGAACAACTTATCTTTTTATTTTTGTTGCTTAAATGTATCTTTACTCCGTATGCGTTACTAAGTATTGATGCCACCTTTTCGAGCTTCGCATCTTCGAATACCAGCTTTTATAGATCGTATCCTTTGCTATTTGCAACTTCTCCATGTGGCCAGTCTTCTTGTTTACAACGATACGGTCGCCTGGTAACATCGTTTTGCAGGTCTCTTTCAGGATAGAATTTTCTACCATTACTTTGCCTTTCTCCAATTCTACACTAACGAAAGATTCTGTTTCGTAATTACGAACACTAAACTCTGTTCCCTTATCTATAATGGTTAATGCTCCTGTTTTTACACGAAAATCGTGGTCAGACATGTGCTTAACGTTGAAATGGGCTTCTCCTTCAATCGTAACGTCACGACTTTCAATGCCAAAGTTTTGAGAATACAGCAGTCGTGAACCCTGCTTAAGCCTTACAACGGTACCGTCAGGCAGCGTAATTGTAGCCTGAGAACCCTGTGGAGTTACCGTTTCTATTTGTGCAAGATTGTCCTTTACCGCTATTGTGCCAGCCTTATAACCAGCCCTGTGGAAGCAGAATTAGCAGAATAGCAGCAGCGATTCCCGCTGCCACCCTCCATATATTAAGGTGTAACGGCTTGAGCTGTGCGGTTTTCTCTGTTGGCTTAATATGTTGTAAGAATCGGTCAAAAGCCTGTGCTTCGTTAAATTCAGTATTGTTAAATAATACATCTGACGTAACCAACACGTCAATCCGCGTCTTACATACTCACGATTTTGGGCGTTGGCGAAGGTCCATGCTTTCAGCAATGCAAAATCGTCATGGCTGATGGTTCCATCCATGAAGCTTACAACGAGCGTGTCTATGTCCGAATTTATATTTTGTTTATTATCCATTTGTTTATCCATAACTTAGTTCCACAGGATGTTTGGCGATGATTTGTCCGGCCCTGATAGCCTCTTCTATATATGTAAGACAATAATAAAAAGCTTAAAGGATAGCCTGATTTGCATAAATCAATAAAAATAAAAGGATATGATAGTTTGATATATTTTCGGAGAGAATACGCAAGGCATTCTTGGTATGATACTTGACAGTGTTTACCGATATGCCCAGCTGGAGAGCTATTTCATTGTATTTTTTCCCTTCAAAACGGCTCATCTTAAATACCGTCCGGCACTCTTTGGGGAGGTTTTCTATGGCTTTTCTCAATACATTTTCCAGTTCATTCTGCAATAAATACCCCATGGGCGAACTCTCTTCGTTGGGTAAAAGCAACGATTCGATGAAGTCGACGCCTTCATTTGTGGCAATATATGAGAAGAAAGATTCGTGATTTCTGGCAGCGGCTTTAACTGCATTAATCGACCTGTTGCGTACAGCCTTTACGAGATACCCTTTGAGCGAGTCGATATTTATTTCCTCACGATGATCCCATAAGTAAAATAACACGTCGTCTACAACCTCTTCTGTCATGAGCTTGTCGTGCAGAAAGTGCATGGAAAAAGCGACATAAAAAAGTTATAATATTTATGGTAGATGTATTCAAAAAGCTTCAACTTTCCCTCCTTTACTTGTTCTAAGAGTTCCCTTTCCAACATGTCTTCAAGGTTAATATTTTTGACAAAGTTAGAAAAAGTATGACAAAATGCAAAAGTTTGCGTTTTATTTTTCTGACATGGTAAATATGAAGATATGAGAAGTATGTTGTAAAACAGAAAAAAAGAGAACCATAAAAGGTTCTCTTTTTGTTGGGATACTCGGACTCGAACCAAGAATGACAGGACCAGAATCTGTAGTGTTACCATTACACCATATCCCAGAATGTATTGCGCTTTTATTTCTAAAAATGCGGTTGCAAAGGTATGTAATGTAATGCGAATATGCAAATTTTCGAGTGGCTTTTTTTGCGAAAAACTTAATTTTATCCAATTTATATCCTATTTCAATATCTATATACGGGAAAAGGTTTAACTTTTTGCAGAACATGCTTGAAAAACACAGGTTTTTAAGTATCTTTAAACAGTAATTACGTATATAATTTTATTGAATGAACAGTAAAGAACTGGTAAATATCATTGTCAGAGGGATAGAAGAGAAGAAGGGACAGGACATTGTTATTGTCGATTTAAATCATATAGAAGGTAGCGTTACAAGTTATTTTCGTAATATGTCAGGGTAATTCTCCCGCACAAATAGAGGCTATCTGTGAATCAATAGGCGATAAATGCCGCATTGAGGCTGGTGAAAAGCCTATTGGTGTAAACGGGTTAGGTAATAACCAATGGGTGGCTATCGACTTCGTTGACGTCATTGTTCATGTATTCTTACCTGAGACACGCGAGTTCTATAACCTTGAAAGGTTATGGGAAGATGCTAAAATTACCAAAATTCCTAATGTGGATTAGATTTTGGCATAAGCTTTGATACAGTGCCTTTATCTAATAAAAAGAATAAGCCAACAATGGACAACAACAGACAAAACCCACAGAACAGCGATAATCAACCCAAGATGCCCCGGTTCAATATGAACTGGTTGTACATTATTGTGGCCGTTGTTCTGGCCATCTTATTATTTTCAGGTGGCGGAGATTCGATAGCAAAGAGTGCTGGCGGCAGTCAGGAGGCTAACTATTCCGACTTTAAAGCCTATGTCAATAAAGGCTATGCGCAGCGCGTGGTTGTAAATAAAAGCGAGAATACATTGCGTATGTATGTGAAGCCTAAGTTTATACGCAACGTGTTTAACATGACAGCGCAGCAGGTTGGAAGCAATCCTTATGTAACGGTTCAGTTTGGATCGGTCGACGAATTAGAAAAATTTTTAGATACTGCCCAGCATAATCATAAGTTGGGTGGCTTTAGTTATGACAACGCTAAGGGAACCGACATTTGGTCAATACTCTTAAATCTCTCACCACTTCTGTTCTTAGTGTTCCTCTTTTGGATGTTTAATCGTAACATGAATGGCGCAGGAGGCGGTGCCGGTGTGTTCAATGTGGGCAAAAGTAAAGCCCGTCTTTATGAGAAAGGTAACGACTTAGGCATTACCTTTAAGGATGTAGCCGGACAGGAAGGAGCCAAGCAAGAGGTGCAGGAAATTGTGGAATTTCTGAAGAATCCTCACAAATTCACCGATCTTGGAGGTAAGATTCCCAAGGGTGCTTTGCTTATAGGGTCCTCCGGGAACGGGTAAAACGTTGTTGGCAAAAAGCCGTTGCAGGCGAAGCCGGTGTGCCCTTTTTCTCGATGAGTGGTTCCGATTTTGTTGAGATGTTTGTAGGTGTAGGTGCCAGCCGTGTGCGTGATGTCTTTGCACAAGCCAAGCAGAAAGCTCCGTGTATTATTTTCATTGATGAGATAGATGCCATCGGACGTGCTCGTTCAAAGAACCCTGCAATGGGTGGAAATGACGAACGAGAGAACACCCTTAACGCGCTTCTCACCGAGATGGATGGCTTTGGTTCGAACTCGGGTGTGATTGTATTGGCTGCAACAAACCGCGCTGATATGCTGGATAAAGCCTTATTACGTCCGGGGCGCTTTGACAGACAGATACACGTTGACCTCCCTGACCTTGCTGAACGCAAGGCTATTTTCAACGTCCACCTGAGGCCGTTGAAGATTGATCAAAGTCTTGACATCGACTTTCTTGCACGTCAAACCCCAGGCTTTTCGGGCGCAGATATTGCCAATGTTTGCAATGAAGCAGCCCTGATAGCGGCTCGTCATAACAAGACAAGCGTGAGCAAGCAGGACTTTCTCGATGCCGTTGACCGCATTATAGGCGGTTTAGAGAAGAAAACCAAGGTAATGACAAGTGATGAAAAGCGTGCTATTGCTATACATGAAGCAGGCCATGCTACCATAGGATGGTTCTGTGAGCATGCAGATCCTCTTGTTAAGGTTACTATTGTACCGCGTGGACAGGCTCTCGGTGCAGCATGGTATCTGCCCTGAGGAGCGTGTTATCACCACGAAAAGAACAGATGCTTGACGAAATGTGTGCATTGTTGGGTGGTCGCGCTGCCGAAGATTTGTTTACCGGACATATATCTACCGGTGCCATGAACGACCTTGAAAGGGCTACAAAATCGGCTTACGGTATGATAGCTTATGCGGGTATGAGCGACAAGTTGCCGAATATTTGTTATTATAATAATCAGGAATATTCGTTCCAGAAACCTTATAGTGAGACTACTGTAAAGGTGATGGACGACGAAGTGTTAGCCATGATTAACGAGCAATATCGTCGTGCAAAAGATATTAAACGAGCATAAGGAAGGGCATAAGCAGCTGGCAGACCTTCTCTTTGCGAAAGAAGTTATTTATGCTGAGGATGTTGAGAAGATATTTGGCAAGCGTCCATGGGTTAGCCGTACAGAAGAACTTATTAAGGAAAAACGATAAGTTAGCTCAGGAAAAAGAGGCTGAAGAACAGTCGGAGGCACCACGCTTGGAAGACATGCCCGACATTGTGAAGCAGGCTCAGGCTGAGCACGAAGCTGCAACATCGGCTGACAAGGAGGCTCGAAGCGTTGATTCTTCCATAACCGGGACATCAAAAGACAATGCAACGGCAGAAGAAACCTCGCCATCGACAACAGCTGACAAAGAGGCAGAACAAGCTAAAACCACAAACAACAGAAGAATAAATAGAAACTCAGACTTATGAATGAGAAAAAGAAAAACCTGATAATAAGGTCAATTACAGGAGTGCTTTTCGTTGCCGTTATGGTATCGGGTTTCCTCAATGTGCATGCAATGGTTCTTCTGTTTGCCCTTATCACAGGATTGACCATGTGGGAATATACAGGCCTGATTAACGAATATGTTGAGGGAGTAAGTGTTAACCGTTTTATCTCTACGGTAGCAGGCATATATCTTTTTCCTCGCTGTGGCCGGATGGGTAAACGGTATTGTCAACGGTTTTATGGTGTTGACACCTTATCTCCTTACGTTACTTTATCTCCTCATTAGCGAACTTTATCTGAAGGCTGACAATGCATTGCCAACTGGGCATATACTATGTTTGGGCAGGTTTATATTGCATTGTCGTTCTCTCTCATCAATATTCTTGGTGCCTTAGGCGGTAACGGTACAAAGATTATGGTTGTACCGCTTTGCCTTTTCGTCTTTTTGTGGGTTAACGACAGTGGCGCATACCTTAGCGGTTCTGCCTTTGGCAAGCACAAATTATTTCCCCGTGTATCACCCGGAAAAACGTGGGAGGGGAGTATTGGCGGCGGTTTGCTGGTTATTATAGCGGCTTGTGTAACAGCCTGGGTGATTAACGGGCATAACCTTACTGCCGAATATCTGCTGATGTGGGCAGGTTTAGGCATTGTCGTTGTGTTCTTCGGAACCTGGGGCGACCTTGTTGAGAGCCTGTTTAAACGTACATTAGGTATTAAGGATAGTGGCAATATTCTCCCGGGGACATGGCGGAATGCTTGATCGTTTTGATTCGAGTCTGCTTTGCTATCCCGGCTGCGGTTATATATCTTTATACCTTGCAAATGGGCTGTTTTTAATGTACTGAAGATGAGAGTTTGACAAAATAATTCTGAATTTTTTGCATACTCTGAAAGGTGTAAAATAGAAAAGAAAAATAAGAAAAACTGTCACTCTTCTGAGATAAAATGATAATTATCGTGCTTCTGTTTTTGCAGGAGCACGATTGTTTTTGTAGTCTTTTTCCCCTTTACGGCACAATCGTGTTTCCTTTACGATGTAAAGGTCTTCCCTTTACATCGTAATCGTCGTACAATTACATCGTAATCGTCTCGCCTTTACGATGTAATCGGCAGTCAATTGTGCCCAAAAGACAAAATGCTTGCATGATGACGGGTGAAGTATATAATTGTCAAGTTTTGTTACTAATGATGCAGTTGTGTATAAACTGTTGAGTATTAGCAGGTTGTCAAAATCGTTCATTTCTGGCGTATTTACAGCTAAGTGGCAGCCTGTTCGCAAATATTGCATTCTCAGAGCGATGTTTGTAAAAATAATTTATTGTATAATATGGCTGTCGCTGGGTCGTGGACGAGCATGTAGCAGCTCTGTTTGAGTTATAAGATAAACATACTTGTTTCAGAGTTTCAGATATTAGGGTGTGATAAAAGCGATAGAAAGGGCAGGGCATTGTTCTTTTTTTCGTAATTTTGTAGCTCAACAAGTGATGACAACTGTATGAAGCAAGTAAAGCCCAAAAAGAATTTAGGCCAGCATTTTTTAACCGATTTAAGTATCGCCCGCCGTATAGCCGACACGGTAGACGCATGTCCTGATATTCCCATTCTGGAGATAGGCCCGGGAATGGGTGTGCTTACACAGTATCTTGTACAGAAGCCACGCGAGGTAAAAGCGGTGGAAATTGATTCGGAGAGTGTTGCTTATTTGCATGAGGCATTTCCTAAACTACATGATAATATTATAGGCGAAGATTTTCTTCGCATGGATCTCAATACCGTTTTCGGTGGCAGACCATTTGTGTTGACGGGTAATTATCCCTATGATATTTCCTCACAGATATTCTTTAAAAATGCTTGATTACAAAGACCTTATCCCTTGTTGTACGGGTATGATACAACGTGAAGTGGCCGAGCGTATTGCGTCACGGCCAGGAAATAAGGCTTACGGCATATTAAGTGTTATGATACAAGCGTGGTATGATACGGAGTATTTGTTCACCGTTGACGAAAATGTATTCAATCCTCCACCTAAGGTAAAGAGCGCCGTTATCCGCATGACGCGTAATGGTGTAACCAGTCTGGGATGTGACGAAAGCTTGTTTAAGCGGGTGGTAAAGACGGTATTTAACCAGCGTCGCAAAATGCTCAGAGTATCACTCAGGCAACTTTTTCAGCAAAGAAGCGATGCCGTCGGTCGGTTTCTTTTGCCAATGACGTGATGACACGCCGCCCCGAACAGTTGAGCGTTCAGGAATTTGCAGCACTTACCAATTTAGTAGCTGGTGAATATGACCGACAGAGAAGAACGCTATAAATTGCTTATCCGGCAGTTGACAGCATTGTTGGAGGGTGAGCATGCTTATATGCCGGTATTGGCTAATACGGCTGCAGCCTTATGCGATACGTTTGGTGAACGTTTCTTTTGGGCTGGTTTTTATATGGTTTCAGAGGGCGAACTGGTGCTCGGTCCGTTTCAAGGGTCAGTAGCTTTGTATGCGTATTGCACATGGAAAAGGCGTATGTGGTACGTGCTGGGCAGAGGCAAAAACGATAATTGTGCCTGATGTTGAACAATTTAAAGGCCATATTGCCTGTTCGAGCGAGAGCCGTTCGGAGATTGTTGTGCCTGTAAAAAGAGGGAAAGAAGTGGCAGGAGTAATTGATATTGACAGCCGTAGTCTTAATGCTTTTGACGAAATAGATGCCTGTTATCTCGAAAAGGTAGCTGCTATTGTAGCACGACAGCTGTACGATTGATATATTTTCGTTGAAAAGAGTTGTCGTTTAAGGAAAAAAACTTTTTAATTTTTGTGAAAATAATAACTAAAAAGCAAACGAATATGTTAGACGTTAAAGAGACTTTGAAAAAGCGCAGAGAATAAGATGAGCAAAAGCGCAAAGTTCCTTCAGGAAGAGCTTGCACGCATTCGTGCCGGACGTCCAATACGGCAATTCTTGACAACGTAAGGGTTGAATCATATGGTCAGGTTGTACCGTTGAATCAGGTGGCAGCCATGCAGGTTACCGACGCTCGTACCATTACCATACGCCCATGGGACCGCAAGGCTATTAAAGATATTGAAAAAGGTATCATGGACAGCGATGTAGGTATAACTCCTGAAAACAATGGCGAAATGGTGATATTACGTATCCCACAGCCTACGGAGGAACGCCGTAAAGAGCTTGTAAAGCAGTGTAACAAGATAGGAGAGCAGACAAAGGTGCAGGTACGCAACGTGCGTTCTGAATATAGACAAATTGAAGAAAGCCATTAAAGACGGTCTTTCTGAAGATGTAGAGAAGGATGCAGAGAACGATTTGCAGAAACTTCACGATAAATTTATTAAGGAAATTGACCGAATTTTTGGCTGAAAAAGCAAAAGGAAGTGATGACCGTATAAGGCTGATGCAGGGATTAGTAGTCAGGAATACGGGGTCGTGGTATACGGTAAGAACTGATGATGGCCGCCTTGTCGAGAGCAAAATTAAGGGTAATTTCCGTCTGAAAGGGATACGTTCTACGAACCCTGTGGCCGTAGGCGACCATGTAGAAATAGCTGAAAATGCAGAGGGTACGGCTTTCATAACGGCCATTGCCGACAGGCGTAACTATATTATACGCAAGTCTCAGAACCTCTCTAAGCAAAAGTCATATCATTGCTGCCAATGTAGACCAAGCTTTTTAGTGGTTACTGTTAAGCGGCCGCAGACGTCAACCACGTTCATTGACCGTTTTCTGGCTTCGGCAGAAGCCTATCGTGATGCCGGTGATTCTTGTTTTCAACAAAACCGATCTTCTTGATGAAGAGGAGCGACACTATCAGCAAATGATGGTGAAGCTGTATGAAACGATAGGGTATGAATGTCATGAAGTATCGGCCTTACAACAGGCAGACAGCAGACTTGTTGATGGCAGGCATGCAGGAGAAGCCCGTCATAACTGGGAAAGTATACAGGCATTATACCCTCAGCTTAAAGATAAAGTAACGCTTTTGAGTGGTAATTCGGGCGTGGGAAAGTCAACCTTGATGAATCTGATTATACCTGAAGCCTGTGCGAAGGTTGCCGAAATCAGTGACGCTCACGACACAGGCATGCACACAACAACCTTTTCTGAGATGCACATGCTGCCGGAGGGGGGGTATATTATAGACACACCCGGTATTAAAGGCTTTGGTACTTTCAATATGGAACCAGAGGAAATATCGGGTTATTTCAGGGAAATATTCGAGTTCTCACACAATTGTCGTTTTAATAATTGCACGCATACCCATGAGCCCGGCTGTGCAGTGCGCAAGGCAGTAGACGAGCATTATATTGCCGAAAGCCGCTACCAGTCGTATCTTTCAATGCTCGAAGATAAGGAAGAAGGAAAATATCGCGAAGCCTACTAAGCGCAGACTTCGCGATATTTATTAGTCAGTGTCTAACTTTTATTTGGCTGATGGTTAGCCTTGCTTTAACCAATTGTTATTGTATATTGGGCCATAAAGCTGGCTCCAGGCAACAATTGGTTCATTAAATAACGGTCACGTATGTCACCTTCAAACGCAGCCACGTCGGCTACACCATACCGTGGTTCAATACATATAAAAGGAGCGTTCTTACCGTGTGGTGTCCAGATGCCTACGGCAGGAGCTTTAAAGTCGACGCTTACTTCGGTTTTGTTCTCTGCATTCAGCAGTTCGATGCGGTGAAGCTGACAGTGATCGAATACTAAGGCATCGTTTTCGAACGAACTGTCTGTAAAATTCCAAATTCCATCATGGGTTTCTACCGTCTCGTGACGGGCATTATCCAGACAGCCTTTCACCGTAGCAAAGCGACGAATAGGGTTGTCAGTATCGAAGTGTAAACGGCCGTTTACAGGCTCTCCAGTCTTAATGTCGGGCAGATTAAAGGCCGGATGTCCGCCAATTTGGAAATAAATGGTCTTGTCATCCGTGTTTTCGACATGCCAGATAACATGTAGTCGGTTGCCCTCGAGCCTGTAACTTATGGCCAGATTAAATTTATAGGGATAGCGTTGCAAGGTTTCTTTGCTGTCGGTAAGCGCAAAAACAACTTTCGTTTCACTCTTTGAAATGAGCTTAAAATTACAGTCACGTGCAAAGCCATGACGCTCCATCTCATACAATTTGCCGTTAATGGTGCAGCGTTTATTCCACAAACTGCCCACAATGGGGAAAAGAACGGGCGAGCGTCGTGCCCAGAAGCGTGCGTCGCCCTGCCATAGATATTCCTTCCCACTGGTGTCTTTGATGCTCTGTAATTCTGCCCCGTGTTCAGAAATAGTCACGCAAAGCTGATTGTTTTTTTATTGTTTCCATGCTATTGGTTTTTAATATGGCTATATTCTTAGCCTTTTATCGAATAATATTAACCGAATATATCCATTATGGTTTTGTCATAGAGATGCCTTCTCAAAGAGCTATGGTAAAGGTAAAGGGGAATTTTATTCTAAGTATATCTCTGCCGAACCGTAGCATTTATGATGATTTTCATCGTAAACAACACAAAATTGTCCGGGTGCTACGCCATGAATCTTTTCATCAGAATGGATAATTGCCTTGCCGCCTTCGCCAATGACCTGATTATCCGTGGGTTCAATCCATGCCGGATGATACTCCGGGGTATGCCTGATTTTTGAAAGTAACACGAATCCAGTTGGCAGGTATACCGTCAGCATTTTGTGCTTTTGAAGGCTCCGGAGCGGCAGTAAGAAGATGGAAATCGTGCACAAAGAAGTCTTTTTTATACGCTGTTTCGGGGTCGTAACCATGACTGACGTAAAGAATATTCTTCGTAACGTCTTTCTTAATTACGAACCAAGGTCCGCCACCAAGCCCGAGACCTTTGCGCTGTCCAATAGTATGGAACCACAAACCCTTATGTTCTCCTATCTTCTTTCCGGTTTCAAGCTCAATAATATCACCCGTTTTCTCACCGAGATAACGTCGTACATACTCGTTATAATCAATGTTACCGAGGAAGCAAATGCCTTGCGAATCCTTGCGCCTGGCATTGATAAGGTGCTCGCGTTCTGCAATATCGCGCACTTCATTCTTTACAAAATGGCCGATGGGAAAGATGGCTTTCTGCAACTGCCAGCCGTAAATCTGTGCGAGAAAATCGGTTTGATCCTTCACAGGATCGGGGCTGGTGATGAGCCATTTTTGCCCGTTGATGACCTCAGTCTGTGCATAATGGCCTGTGGCAATGAGGTCGTAGTCGTGCCCTTTCTTCTCATAGAAGGCACCAAACTTAATTAAACGGTTGCACATTACATCAGGATTGGGCGTAAAACCTGCTTTTAACCTTTTTCCATGGTATAACGTGTAACCCGGTCCCAATACTCGTGATGGCAATCAATTACCTGCAAATTGCACCCTGTAACGGCGGGGCTACGGTCGTTGCCATTTCAAGGTCTTCCTCCGAGTTGCAGTCCCATTCCTCCTTTCTTCCGGACCTATTTTTAATATAAAAACAATCGGGATGTATGTCCCGTTGTGCAAATTCGTGTACAACAACACTGCTGTCAACGCCGCCCGAAAGCAGCACAGCGATGTGCTTATCCTTTAGTTTTTCGTAATCAATCATGCTGTTTATTTTCCTCCTTCTGCTCCTGTTCCTTAGTAGCTTCTGCTTTTTGGTTATCTCCTGAAGGGCTTTCTGTTGCTGTCTGGCCTTGCTCTCTTCCTCCTTTTTCTTCAGTTCCTCCTGATATTTCTTTTCTTCGAGCGCCTGTAGATAAGCCTTTTCTATGGGGTCGTCCACCTTATCCATCTCGCGAAACTTCTGTCGAACGTTTCTCAAATGCTTCTGGTCGCGTCTGTATCGTGCATCTAACATGCGGGCAAAATCAAAGGATGTTACCACCCCCGTACCGTTAGAGTTTGGGAGTGTGCGCTTTTTCAAATCGTCAATACCCTCTGTGAGCCGGGCTCGAAGCACTCTTTTCCCCACACCGTTACTTCTTTTTATGCCCTTGCCTGAAGGAATTAAAAATGTGGTATCTCTTACCTCTTTGGGCAGTAATTTCTCAACAAGGTAAGATGAACGATATACAATAAGCGTGTCGAATGTTTCGGGAATATAACATATTCCCCTATAATTGGTGGTGTCGCGATAGCCTTTTGGGGTAACAACTATCGCATTACGCAGGGGGACGTGCGTCTCAATGTCGGCCACAACAAGCTTTTTCTTGGGTTGCTCCGTGTCCTGAGCCATAGTCGCCAGCGTAGCAAAGAAGAGCAGGATAAAGGTAAATATTCGCATAATCGTGAAGTAAAGATAATGCTTTTTCTTTGTCATGACCTCATGAAACAACATTATTTAGGGAAGAAAAGTACTTATTAGCTACACATCTTATATTGTATTTGCCAGATTATGATATGATAAAAGCTATACTGTAATATGATACCGGCCGAACGATGTCGTTGTTAATGGCTTGTCGAAATGCCTTTATACCCTGACAAATTGCTCCCAGTTATCACAGAATTCTGCAATATGCTGGTATAGTATATTGGCCCCTTCTCCGGAGAGTGCGCTGTCAGGCAACGGTCCGCTGTTAATAGCCACGGTGAAAATATGCGCTGACGTACCGGCCTTAACGCCGAGAGGAGCGTTCTCTACCACAATACCTTCCCAGGGATTCAATCCTCCTGCCTTGCGTAATCCGGTAAGATAAGGGTCTGGATCAGGCTTACCGTGCTTTACGTCAAAGGCTGTTGTGATATGATCGGGGATGAGAAAATCGCTGAAATCGTCCAGTAAGCGGTTGATTAACTGGCGTTGTGCACTTCCTGTTACAATGTTTACAGTCAGTCCCGATTCTGTAATCTTCTTCATCAAAGCCTTTACTCCGTCGAAGATGGGAGCGTCAGGCATAGCGTGATATACCCTTGCCTTCTCCTCATACATCCGTTCGGCTTCTTCCTTTGTGATGTCACGGCCCTGCTGTTGCTTCACAAAGCGCATGATGGTCTCAAAGCCACGCGCACCCTCGGTAGCATAAGCATCGGCCTTTGTCATCGTAATGCCAAACTTTTTCATCGATTCTTCCCATGCGATAGCGTGGTTAGGCATCGAGTTATACAGTACGCCGTCCATATCAAACAATACGGCTTTAGGACTGAAAACAGGCTTTTCATCGGGAAAGATACGTGCAATACTGTCATTATATTTGCCGATAGCTTCCTGGATATGATTCATAAGAAACGTTATTGATGAAAATATCGACCCCAGCATTGTCAGACTCTTCTTCTGACAACCCTGAAGGGCCGATGTTTATGTATTGGTGTAGCCCATCTTTAAGACTGGAACCGACTTTTATTTCTCGGCTGCAAGACGCTCTTTAATGGCCTTGCTTTCGGCCTCATAGCCTGGTTTGTCGAGCAAAGCAAACATATTTTTCTTATAAGCTTCGACACCAGGCTGGTTGAATGGGTTCACATTCTCGAGCAGTCCGCTAATACCACAGGCTTTCTCAAAGAAGTAAATGAGTTGTCCTACATAGTATTCGTCAAGACGAGGAACGCTTAAACGCAGGTTAGGAACGCCACCATCTACGTGTGCCAGGCGTGTACCCAGCTCAGCCATCTTATTTACTTCGTCAACGCGTTTGCCCTCAAGGAAGTTCAATCCGTCAAGATTCTCGTCGTCATGAGGGAACAGAAGCGTGCGGTTTGGCTCCTCAACAGAGAGAACTGTTTCAAAAATGCTGCGTTCTCCCTCCTGTATCCATTGCCCCATTGAGTGCAAATCGGTGGTAAAGTCGCATGCAGCGGGGAATATTCCCTTGTTTTCCTTGCCTTCGCTTTCGCCGTAGAGTTGTTTCCACCATTCTGCAAGGAAATGCAGTTTGGGCTGGAAGTTCACCATAATTTCTATTTTCTTGCCAGCCTGTGTGTACAGAGCCTGACGCGCTGCAGCATATTGAGCTGCAATATTTTCAGCAAAAGGCACATCCTTCGCCACTGCTTTCTCCATATCTTGTGCACCACGAACCAGTGCCTTTATGTCGAAACCGGCGATGGCAATAGGCAGTAATCCCACGGGTGTAAGTACTGAAAAGCGACCGCCTACATTGTCAGGAATAACAAATGTTTTATAGCCTTCCTTGGTGGCTGTGGCGCGAGCGGCACCTTTTTTAGCGTCTGTAATGGCTACGATAACGTCTTTTGCCTCTTCCTTTCCGCGTTGTGCCTCGCACTGTTTCTTCAGCAAACGGAAGGTAAGAGCAGTTTCAGTGGTTGTGCCCGACTTTGAAATGTTGATCACACCAAACTTCTTTGTCTTCAGATAATCGGTCAGCTCTGCCAGATAATCTTCTCCAATGTTGTTACCTGCATAGAGAATTGCCGGGTTCTTGCCATCGTTAATGAGCCACGAAAAAGGCGTTGCCGAGGGCTTCAATAACGGCGCGAGCACTAAGGTAAGAGCCGCCAATGCCGGCAACTACCACCACTTCGCACTTGCTGCGCAGCGTGTTTGCGCATGCCTGAACCTCGTCGAGGAAGGCCTCTGTCGTTTCAGAGGGCAGATGAAGCCAGCCTAAAAAGTCGTTACCTGCACAAGTACCGTTCTCAAGTGCTTCCTGAGCGGCCCTGGCTTTAGCCTCAAAACCTTCAACAGCACCTTTGGCAAGGAACTGCTTTTGCTTTTTGTAATGTCTAATGAAATATTTTTCATTGTGTTGTTTGACATTTTAGACAGGAAGACAAGACATAAAGACAAAAAGAACATACTTTTTTTAAGACAGAGAGGTAAATATTGATGTTGACATCTTGCCTGTCTAAGCCTTTTTCAATGCCATTCTGTATCTTTTGAAGATGAAATCCCGTCGTTGTTATTTAATGTTATTTTTGTAAAGTCGATACTTTCGTTTAGTCTTCTTTCGAGCTGTCAATCCATTTCTGGATGTCTTCCAATGCCGGACGTTCGTAGCCGAGCTTGTATTTCTTGTTTATTTCGTCATTTTCTGCTGCAGTCCCTGTGCCTTCTGGTCTCTGATGTCTGATATAAGGTTAAAGCCTGCCTTACGCAAAAACATACACCCAGTCTTCGGGAACGCTGAGTGCTGCCCATTCTTTTACTGAGCTTTGCGGCATTTTTTTGCTTCGGGCTTCAGCTGCGGAAAGAGCATTACTTCCTGAATAAACTCCTTGCCTGTCATCAGCATTACCAAACGGTCTATGCCTATTCCTATTCCCGATGTGGGCGGCATGCCATACTGTAAAGCACGCAGGAAGTCGTAGTCGATAATCATAGCCTCGTCATCTCCCTTTGTCTGCAAGCTTCATCTGATCGACGAAACGCTGTTCCTCGGGTCAATCGGATCGTTCAGCTCCGAATAGGCATTTGCCAGCTCCTTACCGTTGATCATCAGTTCGAAGCGTTCGGTAAGGCCAGCCTTTGAACGGTGCATTTTTCGTCAACGGGCTCATCTCAACGGGATAATCGGTAATAAAAAGTGGGCTGTATAAAATTGCCTTCACAGAACTCGCCAAAGATTTCATCGATGAGCTTTCCTTTGCCAAAGCTCTCGTCGATACTTTCCATTTTCAGCTTGTTAACGGCTATGTCGCGAATCTCTTCTTCGCTTAAACCTGTGAGGTCGTAGCCTGTTTTCTCCTTAATGGCGTCGAGAATGGGCAACCGTTTAAACGGTGCCTTGTAGCTTATTACCTTACCATCGGGATAGGTTACCTCGGGTTTGCCGTTTACAGCCACGCAAATGGTTTCGAGCATTTGCTCGGTAAAGGCCATCATCCAGTTGTAATCCTTGTAGGGTACGTACAGTTCCATGCAGGTAAACTCGGGGTTATGCGACTTGTCCATACCCTCGTTGCGGAAGTTTTTGCCTATCTCATACACGCCGTCAAAGCCTCCTACGATGAGCCTTTTGAGGTAAAGCTCGGTGGCTATGCGCATATACATGTCAATATTGAGCGCATTAAAGTGGGTGATAAAAGGCCTTGCACTCGCACCTCCTGCAATAGATTGCAGAATAGGAGTCTCTACTTCCGTATAGCCGCGGTCGTCAAAGAAGCGGCGCATCGTGCGTAACACGGTAGCACGTTTAAGGAACGTATCCTTCACGCCATCGTTAACCACGAGGTCTACATACCTCTGGCGGGCACGTTGCTCGGCATCATCAAACTTGTCATAGGCAACACCGTCTTTATATTTCACCACGGGCAGTGGCTTAAGCGATTTGGAAAGCAGCCTTATATCCTGCACATGGACCGATATTTCGCCCATCTGTGTTTTGAAAACATAGCCTTTAACACCTATGAAGTCACCTATGTCGAGGAGCTTTTTAAATACCTTGTTGTACAAATCCTTGTCTTCTGTGGGGCAGAGGTCGTCGCGCGAGATATACAATTGCACGCGTCCCTTGCCGTCCTGCAGCTCTGCAAACGACGCCTTTCCCATGATTCGCTTACCCATCAGGCGGCCTGCGATGGTTACTTCGCGCTGTTCGTCGTCCTTGAAATTAGCCTTTATATCGTCGCTTGTTGCGCTTACGGCAAACTCTTCAGCGGGATAGGGGTTGATACCCATGTCGCGAAGCTCCTGTAAACTCTGGCGACGGCCGATTTCCTGCTCACTTAACTCTAAAATGTTCATAGTGTCGTTATATTCGATTTCTATTATTATCTATGGTGCAAATTTACGAAAAAAAGTATGAAACTGTCGGTCTGTTAGTGCTTTTTTATGGCTGTTCGCGTATCATTCTTTCTGCAGGAATCGTTATATTTGTAACCGTAAACATTCTGCCATGAATATAGAAAAGATGAAACAAATGGTCGAGCGCGAAGACGGATTGTCGCGTACGCTCGGAATGGAATATATCTCAACGCCCGAACCTGACACCTGTATGGCGCGTATGAAAGTAAACGAACGTAACCGCCAGCCGTTTGGATTTCTCTCTGGTGGTGCCACACTGGCCCTGGCTGAAAACCTTGCAGGCGTAGGCTCATCGGCACTGTGCCCGGGGAAGATTTGTGTAGGCATAAATGTAAGCGGCAATCATGTACGCGCCGTTGTTGAGGGACAGATGGTGACGGCCTATGGCAAGCTGCAGTTTAAAGGCCATACTCTGCACGAGTGGCAGGTGGATATTAAGAACGAACAGGATGACCTTATTTCTACTGTACACGTAACCAACTATATTATTACGCCTTCGCGTAAGAAGTAATTGGCCTGGGCCGTCATCCGACAACCAGCTTTCTGGAATATCTTGCCGGTGCTTTGACAGGTGCATTTTGGTGTTACCTTTGTTTTTATGTAACGCCGTGGCGATATTTTTACAGCCTTTACTTTGCTGTACACAGGCCTGGTGATTTCTCCATAACATGTTTCAGACTATTTGTTTGTAAAATAAATTCTGAATTTTAAGCCCTCTTTCAAAGAGCGCAAATAGCGTAAAAAAACTATATATTTTTAGTGTGTTGACAGACGCTTTGTGAAGTACTGCCAAAGGCATTCCATCACCTCCTTTTTGCCTTTAGCCCACAATCGTAGTTGTCTTTACATCGTAAAGGTGACACCTTTACGATGTAATCGTCCGACGATTACGATGTAATCCTCTTGCCTTTACATCGTAATGATGAATCAAAAAGTGCCGTAAAGGCAAATTCGTTACCTTTTTCGTTGTTTTACCATTATTTTCTATTATTTTGTAAACATCTCGATAATTAGCCAATTAATAAAATTGTCTGAGAATCGCGTATTTTCAGTCAACAGCCCGCTGTTTTGTAGAAATCGAAATATGAGCACGTTGTTGTAAAATAATTTTTATATCATATTGTATAACCTGTCAGAATGCCGTCATCCCGTTTCCGCCTGCTTCTCCTGTTCCTGATCCACCGGTCTCACAAATCCTCATTGGCGTTATTGAACCGTAAAGTTGTTGGCTTTATGATATGCTTGTCAGGTAATTGAACTTTTTACAGGTCCGTTTTTGTTAAATTATTATAAAATTAATGGAGGGATAAGAAGATAATTCAATTATTTTCTTTACTTTTTGAGAGAGTAAGCTAAAAACCGTTTTACATGCTAATTACATGGTCCACTGCATGTAATAGTTGTTATAAATCAAATTAGATGCTAATGAAAAAGTTATTGATTACATTTGTTTTGTTGTTGCTTTCCTTTGAATTTGCAGTGGCACAAGAGAAGAATGGGTTTTATGTGGAATTGTCAACGGGCTTTTCTAATGAGCTAAGCGACAGTTATGTACAGCTTGCACCAGGTATCGGTTATAAATTTTCTGATAGCTGGGCTGTTGGTTTTCGTACGACTTTCAGGCTTGGTGACGAAACCTCAGAGGTAAAAAAATGAGTGCTCCTTACGAAAGGAAAAACACCAATGCTGGCAAGTTTTCTGCCGTCCCAGAAGTGCGGCTTTACACTCCTTACGTCAGATACACCTTCCTTCATGTCAATAAGTTCCATCTCGGTACAGAAGCAATGTTATCGTGGGCAACAGTAAGGGAAATTCCATATTATGGCGGGCCGACATACACTCCGCCTTTTTCGAGGCAGGTGCTAATGTAAACGTCGCGTATCATCTTTCAAAGCATTTTTGCCTTTTTGCGCAGGGGTTGTTCCTTGGTTACAGTCACGCCGACTTTGCCAATAAGGGAGCTGTTATCGGTAAAGGGCGTTTTGTGCTCGATGCCAATTGGCGTAGGGCGATGTTAGGTGCAAGGGTTGTGTTTTAATTGCTTGCAAACATTAACTGCGTGATGTAAAAAGTTCTTTAAATAATATAGCAATGAAAAAACTTTTTAAATTTACTGGCGTTGCTGTTGCTCCTTTCTGCATGACAATGGCACAAGAGAAGAATGGATTTTTATGTTGATTTTGGTGCGGGTTTCTCCAATGAGCTGCATTTTAATTTTTGCACAATTAACACCCGGTGTTGGCTATAAGTTCAGCAATCAGTGGGCGGCAGGCTTCCGCACTACCTTGCAGACGACAGACAGTTCGCCCGAAGTCTTTGTTTATACACCCTATGTAAGCTACACCTTTCTGCAATTCGGAAAGTTAGGTATCGGCACTGACGGCATGGTTTCGTTTGCAACAAAGAAGGCCAATGACTGCGAAACTATGGACCCTTACTACAAACCTTACAAGCCTCCATTTTTTGAAGGCGGTTTGAACGTTGGTGCGACGTATGACCTTTCAAGACATTTCGGAGTGTTTGTAAAGGGTTTATTCTTAGGGTATAGCAACACTGAGTACACCCATAAAGGTGCTGTATTGGGCAATGGACGCTTTATTTTCGATGCCAATTGGCGCAGGGTGATGTTAGGTGCAAGAGTTGTGTTTTGAGCTTTAGGCAATAATACGATTAGAGAAACGATTTTCGGGCGCGGTTCTTACCGCGCCCGAAAATGATTTAAAACCGTTAGGAAGCCTAGCAATTGTGGTCAGCCCTCGCGGAAAAAGTCGAGGGCTTCTTTTTATTTCTTCTGTTGTGGCTGTTTGATTGATACGTATTTTACCGATGTCGGCAAGCAATGTGAAGTTAATTTCGACCGTAATGTTCTTCTTGTCGTGCCGCATCAGGTCGATGAGGGCGTCGTAATGGTCGCAGGTACTGGGCAGTGTGCCGTAGTTTTCGCGGATAAAACGCACCGTCTGGTGCAGCTTTTCGGTGGGAAATCCTGCTTTTTTTCGCCGAGAGATAAAGCTCACAGATGAGACCGAAAGCCACGGCATAGCCGTGCAATAACGGTTCGGTATGCTGTTGGGCAGCCTGCTGAAGCGAGAAACTTTCAAAGGCATGGCCGAACGTATGTCCCAGATTGAGCGACTTACGCAAGCTTTTTCCAACGGGTCAGCCTCAACAATATTCTCCTTTACCTTTACCGACTGTCCCAGCATGGCCTGCAAACGTTTCAGATCGGGTACCTGCGGGTTGAAGTTTAACAGCTCAGCCCAGATAGCTTCGTTGGCTATTAACCCGTGTTTAAGCATTTCGGCGTAGCCCGATAGCAGGTTTTTTTCGTGTCGAGTGTATGCAGAAAAGCGGTATCCATGATGACGTATCGTGCCTCGTTAAATACGCCAATTTCGTTCTTTAAACCGTTAAAATTGATACCCGTTTTGCCACCAACACTGGCATCAACCATCGCAAGGAGCGTGGTTGGCAGGTTAATAAAGTCGATGCCGCGCTTGAAAGTGGAAGCTGCAAAGCCGCCAAGGTCGGTAACCATACCGCCGCCAAGGTTAATCAATAGCGAATGGCGTGTACCCCTTCCTGCCTCCAGCTCGCGCCAGACATGCGTAAGCGACTCTAAGTTTTTGTTGGTATCGGTGGGCAATATGCTGATAAGGTGTGCTCCACGCAAGCATAAAAAGCGGCTGATAAGCGGCCAGCAATGCTGCCGTGTAGTATCATCAGTGAGTACAAACAGCTGTTCGTGTTCACACTCAGAGATGGCAACGGCCAGTTCTGTAGGCCATATTCTTCGATAAAATTACTCGCTGTTTCATAACCTTTTTTTCTTCTAACGTTCATCACAAATATAAATATAAACACCTGATTAATGGAATGTCTTGATAAACAAATTATAACTTTTTAAAATAACAGCCACCGTTTTTGCGCATATGTAAGGGGAGGAGTGCAATAAAAGGATTTAAAAGTAAAAGAGTAAAAAAAGGTAAAAAAGTAAAAAAACGGGATAGGGGGATAGAGAAGGCAAAACAATAAAAAGAAAAAGAGTTTTAAAGATAAAATAGTAGAAAAATAAAGGTGAAAAAAGTAGCAGTTAATATTTTAATTCCTTAATTTTCAGGTATATTCTTATGTGATGACCTCTTATTTTGTTTATCTTTTGCTGCCTGATAGTCCCTTTGTACAAGAGGTAAATCATTGATAACAGGAACTATTCCTCCCAAAGAAAAACATGATGAAGAAGATTTTGTTTTGTACCATACTGATATTGTTAACGGTTGCAGCAGCGGCACAGAAGCGAGAAATTACGGGTACTATACTTGACCAGACTTTGAAAGAACCGATACCTTTGGTTACCGTTCAGCTTCTGAAGACGGACTCAACATTTGTTACCGATACTGTGTCTACCGACAGCGGGCGTTTCGTTCTCAACGCACCCGCCAGTGAACGCTATCTGTTACGTTTTACAAGTGTAGGCTATCGTGCTATCATTCGGCATGTACAAGTGGCGGGAGACCATAATTTAGACATGGGTGTAGTGTCGATGTTGGCCGATGCCATCATGCTGAAAGGAGCACAGATAACGGCTCAGGCACAGAAGGTTGTGCTGAAAGAAGATACCTTTATTTATAATAGCGCTGCTTATCGTACACCAGAAGGTTCGACCATTGAAGAGCTGGTAAAAAGGCTTCCGGCGCACAGGTGGACGAAAGTGGTAAGATAACCATTAACGGTAAGGAAGTAAAAAGATTCTTGTAGACGGAAAAGGAGTTTATGACAGGCGATACAAAGACCGCCTTGAAGAACATTCCTACCTCTATTATTGACCGTGTGAAAGCCTATGATCAGCAGAGCGACCTGTCGCGTGTAACGGGAATTGATGACGGCGACGAGCAAACGGTGCTCGACTTTAATACCAAACAGGGTATGAATAAAGGTTTAATGGCCAACGTGGATGTAAGCATGGGAACACGAAGCCGGGTATTCTGAACGACTCTTTGGTGGTTATTTTAATAAGGATATGCGCGTTTTTGGTATGGGTAGTGCCAATAATGTAAACGATATGGGGTTTGGATGGCGGGCGGTCGCTTTGGCGGAGGCAGGAATGGACTGAATGCAACGAAGATGGCTGGCGTTAACTTAAACTACGAAAAGAAAGATAAGTTGAAGATTGATGGTAGCTTACGCTGGAACCATAACAATGGCGACGTGTATAGTAAACAGTCCACAGAGAGTTTCGTTAGTACGGTAGGTGCATTCTCAAACAGCATGAATCAGACGTATTCGCGTGGTAACAGTTTTTATGGGCAGGCAAAAATAGAATGGACTCCTGATACTTTGACAAACCTTTTGTTTCGTCCCAACAATAAGCGTTAGCACCAGTGACGGCTTGTTAAATCGACGTTCGGCCGCATTCAAAGTGGACCCATATACTTTCGTTTCTGACCCATTAAGTGCAGCATCATTGACAGCACTTGCCAACGATAGCGTTGTGGTGAACTCGGCGCTACGTAATAATATTAGTTACAGTAAGGCGAAAACATTTGGTATGATGGCTCAGCTGAACCGCAAACTGAGTAGTAACGGTAGAAATGTGACGCTGCGAGGAGATGTTGATTATACCAATTCTGATGCAAGAGACTTGTCGTTGAATAACGTCCATCTGTATTTAGTGAAGGACATTTTGGGCACCGACTCGACTTACCAAACCAATCGTTATAGCTTAACACCAAGCACAAAGTGGGATTATAGCTTGCAAACCACTTACAGTGAACCCTTGTGGAAGGGCGTGTTCTTGCAAATGAATTATAAGTTCCATTATAGTTACAACAAGAGTGATCGCTCTACTTACGACTTCTCAAACCTTGGAGAAAGCTATTTTTCGGGCGTAGAGGCTGGCTATAGACAATGGGACGGTTATCTTGATAGATTGGCAAACCCATATACTTCTTATTTTGACAGTAATCTAAGTCGATATTCGGTATACAAAAATTATACGCATACCGCGGAGCTTATGTTGCGTATGATTCGTAGTAAATGGCGTTTAAATGTGGGTGTGATGATGCGTCCGCAATACTCGCACTATGTACAGGATTATCAAGGTATATCAGTTGATACGACACGTAGCGTGTTTAATGTGTCGCCAACATTTGATTTCCGTTACAAATTTAGTAAAACAAGCAAACTTCGTATTAACTATAGGGGAAAGACAACACAGCCTACAATATCGCAGCTTCTGGCTGTTAGGGATGAATCGGACCCGCTAAATATCTCGACAGGTAACCCTGGACTAAAGCCCGCTTTTACACAAAGCCTGCGACTATTCTATGATAGCTATTCAGAAAAGAAGAAGCGTGCGATGATGACCTTTCTTGATTTCTCGACGACAAATAACGCTATCAGCAATAGTGTAACCTATAATGAGGCTACGGGCGGACTGTTATCGCGACCCGAAAACATCAATGGCAACTGGAATTTTAATAGTGCCTTTATGATAAACACGCCAATCGACTCGGCTGGTCGTTGGAGCGTGAAATAGCTTTACTGACCTTAATTATGCACACAATGTGGGTTATGTGAGCTTGAGTAGGTTGGCTTCTTCGCAGAAGAATACAACACATGATATGGTGCTTGGCGAACGTTTGTCGGGTAGTTACCGTAACGATTGGTTAGAGGTTGAATTGAATGGAGCGTTGAATTATCGATATACGCGTAGTAAACTGCAGAGTACGGTAAATATGGATACATGGCAATATAGTTATGGTGCAAATATTAACTTAACGGCTCCATGGGGTACTTCGCTTTCGACAAGTCTGAATATGAACAGCCGTCGCGGTTATAACGATAAATCGCTTAATACAAATGAGTTGATATGGAACGCCCAAATCTCACATGGCTTCTTAAAAGGAAAGTCGTTAGTTGTGATGTTACAGTTCTATGATTTATTGCAAAGACAAAGTAACATAAGTCGTTCGATAACAGCCTCCATACGCAGCGATGCCGAGTATAACTCGATAAACAGCTATGCAATGCTTCATGTAAACTATAAGTTAAACCTTTTTGGTACTAAAGAATCTCGCCGTGGCATGGAAGGTCCAAGTTTTGGACCGAGGCGACCGTAAAGGCCCGAAAAGGTGGATTTGGCGGCGACAGGCCTCCGCGTGGTGGCTTTGGAGGTCCAAGATTTTAAACCATAAAGGCTGACCTTAAGGTCAGCCTTTATGGTTGTTTCTCAATATAACAGTAATCCTACCAGTCCGCAAATGAACATCACCAGGATTGGATTGGCCTTTTTAAAGTGGGTAAAGAAAAAGGCAGCAGCGAATATTCCCAGGCTCAAAGCGAAAAGGGGAAGATTCGCAGACGGCGACCCGAAATTGTCTTTTGTCATTAAAAGCAGAGCTGCTGCAGCAATAAGACCGATAATTGTAGGGCGGAGAGCTTTGAAAACATCCTTGACTTCGCGCGAATCCTTATGTGAAAGGAGATATTTACTGACGCATATCATCAGAATAAAAGAGAGCCACATGATTGCAATAGAAGCCAGAAAGGCTCCGCAAATAGCTGCCCAGTGAGGATAACCAGCATGTAAAACCGCGGTGTATCCCACGTAAGTGGCTGCATTAATACCAATAGGACCGGGAGTACTCTGACTGATTGCCACGATGTCGGTGAACTCGGCATTGGTAAGCCATTGGTGTTTTACGACGGTTTCGTTCTGTATAAGTGACAGCATGGCGTAACCACCGCCGAAATTAAAAATGCCTATCTTTGAAAAGACGTAGAATAATTGTAAGAATATCATGGTTATTTTTCCTTTCGTTTTTGATATTGTCCCCAAAAGAAAATCCGCCAATGCCAGCCGCCAGTATAATCCAGATGGGAGAGATGCCCAACAGCCAAATCAGCAGACAACTGGCGACAGGAATCCAGCAACTGGACCATGTAATATCGGCAGTCCTGGCCATTTTAAAACATGGTGCAGCAATAAGAGCTACCACAGCCGGGACGAACGCCGCAGAAAAACTTGTTGACATAGATGTTATCCTTGAAGTTTTGAAAGAACATGGCAATCATCGTGATGACAACAATAGAAGGCAATGCAATGCCCATCGCGCCTACGATACCACCCCATACACCTTTTAATTTATAGCCAATATGGCTTGCCATGTCGATGCTAAAGATGCCGAGAGTTGTTTGTGCCACCACCATGATGTCCATAAACTCCTGACGGTCCATCCAATGATTGTTGTCAACAAACTCACGTTCCATGATAGGAATCATGGCATACCCCCCACCCAAGGTGAAAGCTCCGATTTTATTACAGGTAATAAAAAACTTTAATAACATTGCATTATCCTATATCCAAAGAATAAATATTTTATAATTAGTAAATGGCATTATCGCTATTGTCATCGTTATCGTCCTCATCGTCGTCGTCATCCCATCCGAACATAACGGGGTCGATGAAGTTATCGATGGCACGGCGGTCCTTCTTCGTAGGACGTCCGGTGCCACGCTGGCGATCGATAAAACCACTGATACGACTCATTTCCAATAGTTCGTATTGCTTCGGGATCGGTTACATTCTCGAACACTTGTGGCAGAAGCTTTGCGCCAACACGCTGTTCAATACAAGCCAATATTTTGAAAGAGTAGGTAATGGGTGGTTTTTTAACACTGATAATATCGCCTTCTTTCACCGTCCGGCTGGGCTTGACATTTGAACCTTCAATTGTAACCCTGCCATTTTTAATGGCATCAGCTGCTACCGATCGGGTCTTTATAGATGCGTGCTGCCCACAGCCACTTATCGACACGAGCACTTGAACCGCACTTGGGAAGCTTGTCTTGTTTCATAAATAATTATCGTTTTTGTTACGGGCAAATTATCTGTTCTTTACCGAACTTGTTGTATTGGTTCATGGTATTATTGATACCGAGAACAAAGCTTTTCATAATGTCAACACTACGGTCAAAGGTAGGCTGAAGTTCTTTCATTTCATCGTCTGAATAATGTCCCCAATACCCATTCGATCTGTCCTCCCGCGGATAGTTGTTGCCCACACCGATACGCAATCGCGCAAAAATCCTGTCCGATAAGCTGCATGATATGTCCAAGCCCGTTGTGTCCCACCGTTGCTTCCATTCGACTTTAACCTGAATTCGGCTAATGGTAAAAGCCACATCGTCGCTGATGACAAGGAGGTGACTTTGGTCAATTTTTTTCTTCGTTAAGCCAGTATCGAACAGCATTCCCAGAGAGGTTCATGAAGGTCGTTGGCTTAAGTAAGAACACCTTTCTGCCTTTTTATGGATGTTTCGGCTACAAAGCCATAACGCTTATCCTGAAAGGTAACATCCATGGCCTTTGCAAAAAGCATCAACAGCCATAAAACCCGTGTTATGACGGGTTCCCTCATATTCACCACCTGGATTACCTAACCCGCAAATTAAAAACTTATCCATAGGGTATCACAAAATATTAAAAACAGCCGACCCTTTATAGGAGCCGGCTGTTATGATTTAAGTATCTTTGTATTTAGAAATTACTCTGCACTGTCTGCTGTTTCAGTGTCATCCTCGCTATCAGATGTCGCTGCAGCAAGGTTTGCAGTACGTGTCATCTTCACGGAGCAAACAACAACATCCTTACTTGTCGCAATGTCTAAGCCCTCATAAGAAAGCTGACCAACCTTAATACTCTTGCCAATGCGCAGATTCTTCACGTCAACGTCAAGATGCTCTGGGATAATTTGATAAGGAGCAGTAACGTTAATTTTGCGGATTGACAGGTTCATACGTCCACCATCGCGAACACCCTGTGCCAAACCTACGAGTTTAACAGGAATACCAATAGTAATAGGTTTCTCTTCGTTAACCTCATAAAAATCGACGTGTAAGGGAGCGTCTGTTACAGGATGGAACTGAATTTCTTTCAGAACAGCCGTATGATCGGTACCGTCGATGTTGATTCTTACTACATAAATGTGTGGAGTGTAGATGAGTTTACGTAGTTCACTGAATGAAGATGTGAAAGCAAGCGCAACGGGTAAGCCTTTGTCGTCTTTTTTTCTCACCATATAAATTACAAGGAACAAAAACCTTCTTTGCGAAGGGCTTTAGAAGCTTTCTTACCAAGGTTCTCGCGCTTCTGACCTGAGATACTGATTTCTTTCATTGTGTTACTCTAAATTAAATCGTTATATTAATTCGCCATCACACTGGGAATTACTTTTACCAATCTGAAAAGCGGTGCAAAAGGTACGCTTTTTATTTTGTTTCAACAAAGATTGCATACAAAAAAACGAACATTTATCATTGCTTTTTGCAAGAAACTATATTATTTGCTAATTTTTGCGATATAATTGTAATGGACACTTAGAAGCAAGAGCGATGATTAATAGGGAATTGATAAGAATTAAAAATAGTACAGTTAACCTATGCCTACTATCAAAAACGGCAACAAAAATATAGATATTGCTGAGAAGGAATTGCTTCTCAGTCTTTCGAAAGGCTTACGATCTTTACAATTATCTTCTTCAACTTATTGTAGCCGTGACGCATGAAGAGCGTCGTCGTCTTGACTTGCTTACCCAGCGTGCCGAACGAGAGGGGACAGAACTGCCGTCTCCCAAATTTGCTTTCAATAAGTTTGCTGTTCAACTTGAAGAAAATAAAATGTTGAATAGTTTTATAGAAGATAAAAACTATCATGGTCTGCCGACTCTGAATTTGTCCATAAGCTATGTAATCAGATAGAACAAAGCGAGGCTTATCAGGAATATATGTTGACGCCAGAAGATAATTACGATGAGGACCGTGAGGTGTGGCGCAAGATTTATCGTCAGTTAATACAAGACAATGACGATTTACAAGCCCTTTTAGAAGAGAAAAGCTTATATTGGAACGATGACAAGGAAACGGTAGATACTTTCGTTCTGAAAACAATTAAGCGATTTGATCCCATGGAAAAGGGAGAGCAGACGCTGTTGCCGGAATATAAAGATGAAGAAGACAAGGATTTTGCACGTAAGCTTTTTCGCGCAACAATTCTTAATGCAGAGGATTACCAGCATTATATGAGCGAGACTTCACGTAATTGGGATTTCTCGCGACTGGCGTATATGGATGTCGTTATTATGCAGATAGCTATTGCGGAAATGCTGACTTTTCCCAATATTCCCTGTCCGAGTTACCATCAATGAATATGTGAATTTGGCTAAAGCTTTTACTCTACACCACGCAGCGGTGGTTATATTAACGGTATGCTTGATAGTATTGCACGCTATCTGATTGATTCGGGAAGATGCTGAAAGCTATGCCACAGCGAACGGAACGTGTACAGGATTCTCCAAAACGATTTGGTCAGTCGTCAGTGCGTTTTTGTACACAGGCCACGGGTTAACGAGCAACAACAGTCTTCAGATATGGTATCGTCTGCAAATAATGATACCGATACTGTTGATGGAAATGAATAGACTTGTAAATAATAACAAACATATCTAAAATTATAAATTAAAAGTATGAATACAATCTTATTGTCTGCACAGGCTGCAGCACAGGGCAATGGCGGATTTGGTAGTATGATATTCATGTTGGTTGCAATATTTGTTGTAATGTGGCTTTTTATGTTTCGCCCACAACAAAAGCGACAGAAGAAAATACGTGAGTTTCAGAATTCTCTTCAAGAGGGAACAAAAGTTGTTACAGGTGGCGGCATTTATGGCACGGTAAAAAGTTTAGATTTGGTAAAGGGAACCGTGGATGTAGAGATTGCCCGCGGCGTTGTTATTACAGTTGACAAGGGTTACGTTTTCCGGGATGCGGCCCAGCAGCAGCCAAATGCTTAAATTGAAACAAATAACACAAACTGTCAGAGGCTTCTTGTCGGGCTTTTTAAGCAAGGAGTTTCTGATTTTTCTTTTCTTTCTTGCTTTAAGTGGAGTTTTCTGGTTAATGAAGACTCTCGATGAGGTATATGAAGAAGAGTTTCCGATATGTGTCCGTTTGGTTGGTGTTCCAAAGAATATTGTTATGACATCAGAAATGTCAGATACAATACGAGTAACTGTGCGCGACAAAGGGATTTCAGCTGCTTTCCTATTCAACGGGACACAAATTCCATCCTATTGTGCTTAATTTCAATACGTATGCCAATAAACAAACTAGGGCATGGAGAGGTGTCGGTTTCAGATCTTCAGAAGTATGTCCGACAGCAGTTGTATGCTTCTTCATCGCTCACGTTGTTGAAGGCTGATCGGCTCGACTTCTATTTTAATTACGGACGAAATAAGCGAGTAAGGGTAAAACTGTTGGGAAATGTGGTTCCTGCTCGTAATTATTATTTTAGCTCATGTACAGTTTAAAGCCTGACAATGTGGTTGTGTATGCAAAGCAAAGAAAGCTTGGATCAGATAAGTGAAGTGTCTACCGAGTACCTGAATATTGTCAATTTTGATGACACGGTTACACGTACAGTAAAACTAAAGGCTATTCATGGGGCAAAGATTGTGCCCCAAACAGTTCGAATGACACTTTATCCTGATATATTGACTGAAGGCTCTTTGGAAGTACCTATTGCAGCGATAAATAAGCCAGCCGGGTTAATTATTCGGACATTCCCACAACGCGTTAAAGTTAAGTTTACCGCAGGAGCTAATGTTTTCCGACTTGTTCGTCCTTCCGATTTTTCGGTTGTGGTCAACTATAAGGAAATAGCTGCTCATCCATCAGACAAGTGTAAGCTTTATTTGCGTAGCCATTCACGCTTTGCTACCAATGCCAGTTTAGATATGTCACAGGTAGATTATCTTATCGAACAGCAATGAAATACGTAGCTATCACAGGTGGAATAGGGAGCGGGAAAAGCTATATTTGTAAATTGCTGGCCGATCATGGCGTTCGTGTATATGATTGTGACATGGAAGCGCGGCGCTTAATGAATGAAGACAAGGATATGCAAGAAGCCCTCTGTCATCTTGTAGGTAAACCCGTTTTTCAACATGGTATACTTCAAAAGTCAATATTAATACATTTTCTTTTGGCTTCAGAAGATAATCAGCAAGCAGTAAATGAGATTATTCATCCTGCAGTTGCAGCTGATTTTAAACGTAGTGGATATACGTGGCTTGAAAGTGCGATACTGTTCGATAGCGGATTTGATCGGAGAGTAAATTTTTCTTATCGTGTATGTGTATCTGCACCGCTCGATATTCGTGTTGAGAGGATCATGCGTCGTAATGGTATTTCACGTTCAAAAGCTTTGGAATGGGTACGGGGACAGATGCCACAGGATAAAGTTGTTGCCCGTTGTGACTTTGTTATTGTCAATGACGGGAGTCGCCCGTTAGCCTCCCAGGTAGAACGGTTACTGTCTTCAGTACCTGCTGGTTGTTTGCAGACGGGACAGGAGTGGAAGCCAGAAGGATAAGAATATAATAAGAAAGAGTATAGATAAATCATATTAAATAAAAAGAGAATGGAAACAATACTTTCTATTGCAGGCAAACCGGATTATATAAATTGGTTTCTCGTGGTAAGATGAACCTTATCGTTGAATCGATAGATGATGCACACCGTCGTATGCCGGCCTTTTTCAACCGACCGTGTTACCAGTTTAGGTGATATAGCTATGTACACTGATGCTGATGATATACCTCTTTGGGAGGTGCTCATGAAAAGTGGGTGAGAAGGAGGGTTTAAAAAGTAACATCGCTCAAATATAAAAAAGTGTTCCAGTGAGGAGCTGAGGAAATACTTTGGTGAAGTGCTTCCTAACTTCGACCAAGATCGTGTACATGATAGCGATATTAAAAAGTTATTACAATGGTATGACATTCTTGTAAAAATGGTTATACCGATTTTAAAACTATCCTTGCACCTACTGAAGGTGATAATATTGCTGATCGTATAGATAAAAAGAAGTTCCTGAAGAAATGAAATAATTAATAATATTAGTAGTTGTCTTAGTAATTACTAATATGAGAATAGTATGAGTCTGCATTTCATATGGTGAAATGCAGACTCATTTATATTATCTTCTCAGGATTTGGCTTTTAAATTATTCTGTTAACGGGGTAAAAGTAAAGAGTTTTCTTTCTGATAATGGTGATGAAAGGTATATAATGGAATGGTTGAAAATCAACTTTGCTGTTCTGTTATTATGAAAAAGTCATTGAGCATTTATTTTTACTTTCATAAATACCTGAGCAATGATTTATTTCAGAAGTCAGTTCTGTTCAAAACAACGTCAGTTTATTTTTCCAAGAATATGTCTTGTCTCCATGTATTACTACTTGAATAGTTGAAGAGTCTGCTAAATTTCTGCTAAAAACTTTTATAGAAAACAGAAACTTTTGGAAATTTAGCGAACACTTATAGTTCTTTTTAAAAATAACGAATAAGCGAAGTCCTTTATTTACTGGGCTTCGCTTTATTTTCTGTCGTGACTCCGGCGGGACTCAAACCCGCGACACCCAGAACCGGAATCTGGTGCTCTATTCAACTGAGCTACGGAGCCATAAGTTAATGGTACAAAGGTAATAATATTTTTCGATTATTATTTAATAAACGGATTAAAAATGTATGTAGGGAAAAACTGATAAATCATGATGTCTTCGTTAAGTCCGAATAACGACTCTAAATAATATCGTTGTGTAAAATATTTAGCGATTTATGTGTACTTATGTAGGTAATTGATTAATTTTGTACGTAGAATATTTATAAAATAAACAAAAATTGTAACACAATGAGCAAACTTATTAAACCAGATAATTACATAGCTCTACTTGATCGTAGACAAACGGAACAAGGAATAAAGCTTATTAAGGACTTCTTTCAGCAAAATTTCTCGACCGAATTACGCTTGCGTCGTGTAACAGCGCCACTTTTTGTACTGAAAGGATTAGGAATTAATGACGATTTAAACGGAACAGAACGTGCAGTATCTTTCCCTATTAAAGATATGGGAGATAAATGTGCTGAGATTGTTCATTCGTTGGCAAAGTGGAAACGTTTAACACTGGCTGAATATGGTATAGCTCCGGGATATGGAATTTATACGGACATGAATGCCATACGTGCTGATGAGGAGCTTGACAATTTACATTCACTTTATGTTGACCAATGGGACTGGGAGGCAGCCATTGAGCGTAACGAACGAACGTTGTCCTTTCTGGAACAGGTTGTAAAACATATATATGCTGCAATACTTCGCACAGAATATCTTACATGTGAAAGCTATCCACAGTTAAAGTCTTTCTTGCCAAAGGATATTCATTTTGTACATGCTCGAGAACTTCTTGAACGTTATCCGCATCTTTCTCCAAAGGAACGTGAAGATGCTGTTTTGTAAAGAATATGGAGCTGTATTTGTAGAAGGTATTGGTTGTAAACTTTCAGATGGAAAGAAGCACGATGGTCGTGCACCTGATTATGACGACTGGTCTACCGAGACATCAAACGGGCGACCAGGTTTAAATGGCGATATTCTTATATGGTATCCTGTTTTAGAACGTTCAATTGAATTGAGTTCCATGGGAATTCGTGTAGATAAGGAAGCATTACTGCGGCAGCTTAAAATAGAAGGTGAGGAAAAACGTGAAGAGCTTTATTTTCACCAGCAGTTACTCCACGACAAGTTACCTTTGAGTATTGGAGGAGGAATAGGTCAGAGTCGTTTATGTATGGTTTTTGCTCCATAAGGCTCATATCGGTGAAATACAAGCAAGCATATGGCCTGAAGAAATGAGGAAGGAATGTAGGGAGTGTGGTATGCCTTTAATTTAAAGGTATAGAATATAAAGTGATAAAGAAGCAACTGTCTTCTCATGTTAGTGAGCAGGCAGTTGCTTCATTTATTTTATATCTTATCATATTGGGCTTCCCTTAATATAATTCAGGCAAGCTCTAATCCTAATTTTGTCCTTAGTTTTTCAAATGCAGAGTTACGTTTTCTCAGGTCGTCGAAAAACTTCTCGTTTGGTAAATGTCTTTTTTAATTCGTCCTGATTTGCTAATCGAACACTAAACTCAATAGATTTGTGGTTTAATGTCTGCCTCATGGTTGCACGTATCTTACCGCGAATCTGATTAATATGTTCTAATAGGATGTTATTGTCAACCACTACTTCAAAGTTAGGATAGCTTGTAATGCGAGGGACAAGGTTCTTAAGTCGCGATGCTAATCCCACGAAGTTTTTGAGGCATGCGGTTACACATTAACGTCCATTGCACGGAAAGATCAGCCTCTGTAAAGCGTTTCTCCTCTATTATCGATTGTTTTTCATCAACCTTTATTACATTGAGTTCGTCTGATATTACCGGATCCTGTTTGAGTCTGGCAAAGGTTACACCGATATTTGCAAGTTGTGGTTGTTTCTTTCTTGTAGTGATGTCGGCTATCTGTTGCGGTTGCAGTTTTACAGCATTGTTCTTTTCGTTATCAGTTTCTTCTGATTTTTCATTGGCACTTTTCTGATAAGTGCTCTTTTTCAAGGTTTTCTCAACCCCGGCTACCTGCATGGCCGGTTTAGGTTGTGAAACTAAAATATTCTTAAACAGGGATTTTAAACGATTAGGGCTAAGCCCCGCGCCAGCAGAATCATCGTCTTCTGGCTGTGTGATTTGAGCAACACGAATCAACGTTAATTCTACTAATAGCCGTTTATTGCTGCTTTGTCGATAGCTAATATCGCAATCATTGAGAATTTTTTTAATGCCCGAAATAAGAATTTATCCGAACATTTCTGAGCTTGTTGATGGTACTTTTTGGCGTTGTAATTCGCTAACCTCAAGTAACGGAAGAGTTTGTTTATCCCGTGCCATCATAACGTTACGCACATGAGAGGCCAGACCTGTAATAATATTACCTCCATCAAAACCGCGCGTAATAATGTTGTTAAGCAATAACATTATATCGGTTGTCTTGTTTTTCAAGAGCCATGTCAATGATACGGAAAATAGTTGTCTGCGTCAAGTACATTCAGGTCTTCAAGTACCTTCTTAAAGGTAATGTGTCCCTGACAAAAGCTCGATACCTGATCAAAAATAGATAGTGCATCACGCATTCCTCCATCGGCTTTCTCTGCAATCAAAGCAAGAGCCTCTTCTTCAAAAAGTAATGTTTTCTTTTCGTGCTACCATCGTCAATTGGTTTACAATCTCGGGTATAGTCATGCGTTCGAAATCGTAAATCTGACAGCGTGAAAGAATTGTCGGAAGAATTTTATTCTTTTCAGTTGTTGCAAGAATAAAGATAACATACTGTGGTGGTTCTTCAAGTGTTTTCAGAAAAGCATTGAAAGCTGATGTTGAAAAGCATGTGAACCTCGTCAATGATAAACACCTTGTATCGGCCTGTCTGGGGTGGAATCAAGGTCTGGTCCATTAACGACTTTATGTTTTCAACCTTATTGTTGCTTGCTGCATCCAATTCAAAGATGTTCATTGAGCGGCCTTCGTTAAACGCTTTGCAGCTTGCACATTCATTACAAGCCTCACTCATCGGTAGTAGGATTTTCACAATTTATGGTCTTTGCAAAAAATACGGGCACATGTTGTCTTTCAACGCCTCTCGGTCCACAGAAAAAGATAGGCGTGTGCTAATTTCCCTGACTTCACTGAATTCTTCAAAGTCATTGTCAGCAGATCTTGCTCAACGACCGATGAAAACGTCATCGGTCGGTATTTTCTGGCCGATACAATATAATTGTCCATATCAGTATTTATGATGGTTTGTTTATGCAAAGATAACCCAAAAAGGCATAAAAGCCAAAAACAAATATATAGTTTTCTTTTTGCTTTTTCTAAGCGAAATGAAGTATCTTTGCAGACGTCGTTTTAAAAAGCATTATGAGCAGTAAATTGTCCGCTTTTCTGTGGGTTCTTAGCCCATTATAAAGTACTCTTATAACAATTGTTGTAGGGATAGCTATTGTAGGATTTCTCGATAATGACAGTTATTTGCAACGTGTAAAATATGAATTGCAGATTAATCAGTTGAAAGACGAAATAAAAATACAACGAACAAAACGAACAAACGACAAAAGAACTGCGCGCAATTCAAAAGTAATCCCAGAGCTATTGAAAAGATAGCCCGTGAGCATTACTTTATGAAAGCAGACGATGAAGATATATTTGTACTCAGTACCGATCCACAGTCAGGCGTGAATGGGGATGCAGGTTCAACGAATTGAAATGAATGAAACAGCTTAGTAAACTCCAAAGTATTGTCTTTTTGCTCGGCGGTGCCCTTATGGTTGTCGGTGTAGGGAAGCTTTGTATTGCTTTTTTACCAGTCGGTATCGTGTTGGGTTTTTCTCTGCAGGAGCAATATTATTTGCCACAGTACAGCTTATGCAGACTTTTGAAGGTGATAACATCACTATCAAAAGATTAAAGAGAATACAGGATTTAAGCGATATTCTCTTTATTATAGCCGGAATTATTTTAGTCGATACTGTTTACGGCTTCTTTCGTGATTTTTCAGCAATTATGAGAATTATGTCACCTATTTATATAATAAGTGGGTTATTGTTTTATTTTTAGCAACTTTATTGGAGCTTTATACAGTTCATCGTATCGACTATGAGCTATCGATATAAAAGCATAAGCTATATTTTTAAATTGCATAAATTTATTTTACGTCTTCACGAATACATATTATCTTTGCTTTACAAGAAACTATATAATAATGAATAAAATATACTACGCTATTATAGGCTTGTTTGCCTTAACCTCATGTGCTAATACTTTTTAATATTACTGGTACAACCAGCGTATCAACACTTGATGGACAGAAACTTTATCTGAAAGTTTTGAAAGATACGACCATGAAAAAAATCTCGATTCTTGTGATGTTGTTCATGGCCAATTCCAGTTCAACGGCGCTATCGATTCGGTTCGAGTTGGAAATATTATATTCAACGATAATGGCAGCTTGCCCGTAGTTTTTGGAAGATGGCAGCATACAAGTAAAGATAGATAATACACAGGAAACGGTGAGTGGTACACCGCTTAACGACAAACTAACAAAATTTCGACGTCGTTTTACACAACTAATGAACCAAAAGCTCTGATCTCATTCATCAGCATGATCAGGCTATTATGAATAGGGGAAGACATGGGGAAAGTGAATGTACACCTTGCAGCTCAAAAATGCTTCTATCAATCAGAAAATGGATAAACTAGTGACCTCTTTTGTCACTGAGAATTATGATAATGTACTTGGTCCTATGTGTTCATTACAGTTTGTATGAACCGTTACGAGGTTCCGATGCTCGATGCATGGGTTGAAGATATTATGAGTAAGGCAACCGATAAGTTTAAGAACGACCCGCAGGTAAAAGAATACTATCAGGCGGCTCAGGACAATCAGAATATTATGAATGGAACTAAGGTTCCTGTTCATGCACCACAACAACCAGCCCCGGTTGCCACACCACAAGACGGCCCGACACCTAACGACACAGCTGCCCTGCTCAAAAAGTAATGAAGTCATTAAAAATGCAATGCTCATCATTTAATGAAAGCCAATTAATAACTTTTATAAGATAATGAACAATAGAAGACAATCATTGAAGGAGGAACGATTGTTAATGACGGATGCTCTTTCAAAGGGTCGATAATTATAGACGATGATCGTATAACAGAAATTACGAAAGATACTAAATCACCTCGTGGGAAACTACGATAAATGCGTAGATGCCACGGGGTGTTTTATTTTACCAGGTCTTATAGATGAACACGTTCATTTTCGTGAGCCGGGGCTTACAGGCAAGGCTGATATTGAAAAGTGAGTCACGGGCTGCGGCATACGGCGGAGTAACGACCTATTTTGATATGCCTAATACCAAGCCCCAAACAACAACGCTGGAAACACTTGACGATAAATTCGAACTGGCTTCACATAAGAGCCATGTCAATTATAGTTTCTTTTTGGTGCAACAAATAATAATACCGGTTTTATTAAGTAAACTTAATCGAACACGGGTTCCGGGTGTAAAGCTTTTTATGGGTGCCTCAACGGGCAACATGCTTGTTGACAAGCCACAGGCTTTAGACGAAGTTTTTAAAGCTTGTGCAGATAATCAATTGCTTTTGATGACCCACTGCGAAGACTCCTCCGTCATCAATAACAATATGGCTGAAGCCTTGGAAAAAAATATGGTGCCGACCCTGAAATTCGTCTGCATCCGGTCATCAGGTCGTCTGCAGCTTGTTATAAAAGTAGTGAAACTTTGCAGTTCAACTGGCCCGGCAATTCGGAACAAAGCTTCATATTGCACATATTTCCACAGCCGGTGAATTAAACCTTCTTGATGCGAACCGGCATACTTATTCTGCGGGTTTAATGCCGCAGATAACAGGCGAAGCCGTCCTGGCTCACCTGCTTTTCTCGGAAGAAGATTATAGCAGTAAAGGGGCACTTATTAAGTGTAATCCTGCAGTTAAGACGCTTGCCGACCGTGACGCGCTGCGCCATGCTCTTTATTCAGGACGCATCACTTGTATAGGACTGACCATGCCCCCATCAGCTGTCTGAAAAACAGGGCGGGTGTGCGCGTGCTTCTTCAGAATGCCCATGATACAGTTCTCTTTTGGTTTCTATGCTTGGGCTTGTAGACGAGGGAGTTTTAACCATGGAACGTTTAGTTTGGTTGATGTGTCATAACCCGGCAAGGTTGTTTGGTGTTTGCGACCGTGGTTTTCTGCGTAATGGATATAAGGCTGATATTACTATTGTTAAAAAGGGAGAGAGCTGGAAAGTTACTGAAGATATAATACAAAGTAAATGTAAGTGGAGCCCCTTGCAAGGAGAGGTTTTTACATGGCGTGTTGTTGACACTTTCTGTAATGGACGCCATGTTTATAATCATGATGTTTTTTTGATGATAGCTATTGTGGTGAAAGAAGTAAAATTTTCCCGATAGAACGATGAAACTCACTTTTCGTATTAGCGACATCCGCCCGTTTATTAACTGGATATATTTTTTCCATACGTGGGGTATGGGAGGAAAAAAAGGCATTGAGCGTGAGATGCTCAGGACCGATGCCGACTTAATGCTCGACAGCTGGGAAGAACATTTTCATACCTGTGCTGTTTTTAAATTGCTTGATGCCATAGCGATGGCGACGACCTTTTACCTGATAATGTACGTATTCCCATGCTGCGACAGCAAAGGTTTCACGCGTAGGACGGCCTAATTTGTGCCTTTCTGATTTTGTACGTCCGCGTTCTTCGGGTATAAAAGACAAGGCAGGAGCCTTTGCTGCAACGGTAGACAGCCGTATAGAGAGCCTCTATCAGGACGATGTTTATCGGCATATGCTCGCCATGATGCTTGCTGAACGTCTGGCAGAAGCAACTGTTGAACGATTGCATTGCGATGTAAGGAGAAATTATTGGGGATATGCTCCTGATGAATCTCTTACGATAAGCGACATGCTTAACGAGCGTTATCAGGGTATCAGGCCGGCCGTAGGCTATCCTTCTATGCCCGATATGAGTATAAATTTTATATTGTCAGATATTCTGGACATGTCGCAGATAGGTATCCATTTAACCGAAAGTGGTATGATGACGCCCCATGCCTCTGTGTCAGGACTTATGTTTTCTCATCCCAGGGCTACTTATTTTGATATTGGGAAAATAGGCGAAGACCAGCTTCTTAGCTATGCAATGCGTCGTGGTTTTCCTGTTGAAAAGATGAGGCTTTTCCTTGTTTCAAGTATGATTAGAAAATGATAGCGCGCATATTTGTTCCTGTTATTCTTGTCATTATTCTGACCGACCTGTACATCGACCTGCATTTTCTGCGTCATCATCGGTGTTTTTGCTGGTGGAAACGCCTGTTATGGTGGATACCTTCTGCTGTAATGCTTGTTTATACAGCAGGCCTGTCGCTTGTTCAAAGCTTTGTTCCCGAAAACCTGATGTGGGTAAATGTATACCTTGTCCTTTTAGGAATTACGATATATCCCAAGATTATTTTCTGTTTGTTTTCCCTTTTGGGAAGGGCTTTTCGGCATTATTTCCATACCCGGTACAATTTGAGCACTCTGTTGTCAGCGCTGTTCGTTATTGTAACATGGCTCATGATGGCATATGGTTCTACCGCAGGTATCCGCCAGTTAAAGGTAAAACATGTTGACCTTAGCTTTAAAGACCTGCCAGATGCTTTCGACGGCTATCGTATTGTACACTTTTCTGATGCCCATGTAGGCACATTTACGGGAGGTATGCGCAAAGTGCTGGCTCGCGATATAGACAGTATTAATGCACAGAAGCCAGATTTAATAGTCTTTACCGGCGACCTGCAGAACATCCAGCCACGTGAAATTCTGCCGGTTATTCCGTTGTTAGGTAAGTTGCATGCTGCCGATGGTGTATTCTCTGTATTGGGTAATCACGATTATGCCGAATATGTAAAGCTCTCACCCGAACAGGAATTACGCAATATTTATGAAACGCGAAGTGTTGAAAAGCGTTGTGGCTGGAACCTGCTTCTAAATAGCAATCATACCATTCGTCGCGGACGCGATTCGATCGTTATTGCTGGTGAACAGAACTTCGAACGGCCTGATAGTGCCAATTTTACACGAACCATGCGGGGCGTTGGTGCAAGAGCGTTTACTATTGTTCTTCAGCATAATCCGAAAGCATGGGAGAAATATATTGTAAAAGATGACCGTGCACGGCTTACATTGTGTGGTCATACACATGGTGGACAGTTGTCGTTGTTTCGGCTTTCGTCCTACGCAGATAGAATATCATCAGGATGACGGACTGTACAAAATAGCCAACAGGTATCTCTATGTAAGCTCTGGTTTGGGCGGATTGGTACCTTTCCGCCTTGGCGTTACTCCTGAAATTGTAGTTATAACCCTTCATAAAGCCAAATAATGAAATTTATTTATCGTCTGTATCAAATTTTTATCGCAGTCCCAATCTTTCTGATCTGTACCATCTTGACGGGGCTTGTTACTACACTTGGTTTGCCTGATGGGTAACGGGCACTTCTGGGGTTATTATCCGGGACACCTGTGGTCGTGGCTTACTATTCGCTTGTTCCTGTTGCCTGTAAAGGTTGAAGGACGTGAAAATTTACAGCCGAGGGCAGAGCTATGTTTTTGTAGCCAACCATCAGGGAGCCTTTTGACATTTTTCATATATGGCTTTTTGAATCGTAATTTTAAGTGGATGATGAAGCGTTCGTTAAGTCGCGTGCCTTTTGTTGGCATGGCATGTCGTTATTCGCATCAGATATTTGTTGATCGAAGTAGTGTTTCCGTGTAAGAGAAACATATGATGAGGCTCGCGAAATTCTTCATGAAGGTATGTCGCTTATGGTGTTTCCCGAGGGTGCTCGCACCTTTACGGGGCACATGGGATTCTTTAGACGCGGTGCCTTTGCACTGGCCGACGAGCTGCAGTTGCCCGTTTGTCCGTTGACAATTAACGGCAGTTTTAATATCATGCCACGCATGCGCGACGGTCATTGGGTAGTATGGCATCCGCTCCGGCTCACTATCCATAAGCCTATACGGCCCATAGGTAAGGGACGTGAAAACATAGAGTATTTGAAAGATAAGGGTTATGAAGCTGTAATGAGCAGTATAGATACCCGGTATCAGGGTTATATCGAAAATCCTGATCAATAGTAAAAATACCGGGATAATGTAAATGTTCATGGGGCATGATTCAATGATGTAGTATTCGGAAAAAGACTTTTTATTTTTGAAAAAGCCTTTCATGGATCAGCTTTGAAAACAGCTTGGTCCCGCCCGTTTAGTCAGTACCGATTTTTGTAAAATAAAGTAGGCTTTTTGCCTTTACGGCCATATCGCGTTATCTTTACGTCGTAATCGTGTCCCCTTTACATCGTAAAGGGGGGTACCTTTACGTCGTAATTTAGTCGCCTTTACGATGTAATCGTGCTGCAATTACATCGTAATCCTTACGGCTTTACGCCGTAAAGGAGCATGTTTCAGGACGTACGAAACATACATTAAATCAGAACGTTACAAATAATGTTCTGCTATTGTGGCCTAATTGTGTTTTTATTATGCCGTAATGGCAGGGAGATTACGCTGTAATTAGAAAGTCTTTACGCCGAAATCAACTTTTGACCTTTTTTCTTTACGTTGTTTTGCCTGATAAAGGCCAGTAAGATGTTTTATATGTAAAAATTGTAATGTTGTTAATTATATTTTTGTATGGTATTTACCATGATAACCCATACTCTTTGTAAACATTCTATATTCGTTTTTATATTTTTGCAGATTCGCATGATATGTGCTGGCTGTTGGGAATATAAATTGAAGATAAACGTGGTAGCAAAAAAGTGGACAAGTATATATATGATTTCCATATAATTGTTTAATTTTGCAAGGAAGTAAATCCAACAGGCTATGTACGAAAGCGATTCTATTGTTATTATTCCCACCTATAACGAAAAGGAGAACATGGAAAACATTATCCGAGCTGTTTTCTCGCTGGAGAAATGTTTTTCATATTTTAGTAATAGACGATGGTAGTCCTGACGGTACTGCTGATATTGTTAAGCGTCTGAAGCACGACGAATTTGCCGAAAGGTTGTTTCTAATTGAGCGTTCTGGCAAGCAGGGATTGGGCACAGCCTACATAGCTGGCTTCAAATGGGCTTTGGAAAACAAGTACGATTATGTCTTCGAAATGGATGCCGATTTCAGCCATAACCCTCATGACCTTCCACGCCTTTATGCAGCATGTCACGACGAAGGGGCCGATATGTCGGTAGGTTCACGCTATGTTACGGGTGTAAATGTGGTGAACTGGCCAATGGGGCGTGTGCTGATGAGCTATTTTGCATCAAAAGTATGTGCGTTTTGTTCTGGGCTTTAATGTTCACGATACCACTGCCGGCTTTGTATGCTATCGTCGTCATGTGCTCGAGGGCTATTAACTTCGACAAGATTCGTTTCAAAGGATATGCCTTTCAAATAGAGATGAAATATACGGTTTATAAGTCGGGATTTCATATTAAAGAGGTTTCTGTTGTGTTTGTAAATCGTCAGGAAGGAACCTCAAAAATGAGCGGAGGAATCTTTAGTGAGGCTCTTTTTGGGGTTATCAAACTCCGTATGGATGGCTGGTTTCGCAGGTATCCTACCCGTATAAACGGTACTTCTCCAAATAACTGACTACCGAAACAAAGCTTCGTTCCATGACGAAAAGGCCTGTGAGAGGCAATAAGTATGAGAATGACAATAACAAATTTGCAGCAACTTTTATGCAAAAGCTCCCACAGGCTGGGGCTTTGGTAAAGTCGGTTGAGGACGAAACCATCAGACGTTTGTTCCTCCAGGGGCTTGTGGCGTCGTCGGCACCCATGCTCTTTTCTTCAATAGCCGGCAGGCTTCGGCGTACGATAGTGTTCATATTGAACGATGCCGACGAAGCCGGATATTTCTATAATGATCTCAACACATCGGTTGGTAATGGTGTTCAGGATGCTGACATCACAGCTGCTTCTTTACCTGAAGAGGGTACCTATGTGCCGTTATTCTTCCCTTCGAGCTATCACAGGGCTGTAAAATATGGTCAGAAAGATGCGGCCAGTGAGATATTACGTACAGAGGTTTTGTCGAAATTGGCAGCAATGCACGGAATGGAGGGAGAAACAGAACCTGTTAAACCCTTGCTTATTGTTACCTATCCGCAAGCTGTCTCTGAGCTTGTTGTGTCGCAATCGCATCTCGACGAACGCCGTATTACATTGCGAACATCGCAGCAAACCGATGTAACGGCTCTTGTTCATCGCTTACGCGATCTCGGGTTTAAGGAAGAAGATTATGTTTATGAGCCTGGACAGTTTGCGCTTCGAGGAAGTATTCTCGATGTTTATTCGTTCTCAAGCGAACTGCCTTTTCGTATTGATTTCTTTGGAAATGAAATTGATACCATCCGCACTTTCAGCGTAGAAGATCAGCTTTCAAAAGGACGTTTAAATCAGATAGAAATTGTTCCCGAGCTGGTTTCTTTAGAAACCGACAAGGTTCCATTCTTGCAATTCAGTGCCCGATAATGCCTTATTGGTGATGCGCGACCCGCTTTTGTTTATGATACGTTATGCAAAACCTATGACGAAGGCTTCTCAACGCAGGCTATGACCGAGCGTCTCGGCGATGCAACCGAGCTGGAACAGGCGCAAATACGGCAGGAAATGACGCGCGAAAACATACTTTGCCGCCCTACACAATTCAGTGATGATGTGGCCCGTCTGCGCGTAATTGAATATGGTCAGCGCCCGTCGGTCCAGCCTCAGGCTACAATTGCGTTCCATATTACACCACAGCCGCTTTTCCATAAAAACTTTAACTTGCTGCGTCAGTCGCTTGACGATTTCCTCTTACGGGGCTATCATCTGTATATTCTGGCTGACAGCGCTAAGCAACAACAGCGTTTAAAGGACATCTTTGACGAGATGAGGGGCTGACCCTGAGCGTGCGGGAGTAATGCACAACGTTCAAAAAAATAACCTTCACCAGTTGACAAAAACCCCTGCATGAGGGTTTTACCGACGACGATTTACAGGGTATGTTTCTTTACCGATCACCAGATATTTGACCGCTTTCATAAGTATAACCTGAAGAGTGACCGCGCCCGTTCGGGCAAAATTGCACTCACTATGAAAGAGTTGCAGGAAATGGAGCCGGGCGATTTCATTGTGCATGTCGACTTTGGTATAGGTAAATTCGGAGGCCTGGTGCGCGTTCCCGTGCAGGGAAAAGCCAATGCTGACGGGCAGATGCAATACCAGGAGGTGATACGTATCATCTATCAGAACAACGATAAAGTGGATGTTTCCATCCACTCGCTGTACAAAAATATCGAAAGTATCGCAGCAGTGATACAGGCGAAGAGCCGCGTTTAAGCACGCTCGGTACAGGCGCATGGGAACGCCTGAAGGAGCGAACGAAGAAAAAAATAAAGGATATTGCCCGCGACCTGATACGCCTTTATGCCCGTCGTCGGCACGAAAAGGGCTATGCTTTCTCGCCTGATAATTTCATGCAACACGAGTTAGAGGCGGGCTTTCTCTATGAAGACACGCCCGATCAATTGAAGTCTACGCAAGATGTAAAAGCTGATATGGAGCGCGCCCAGCCTATGGACCGACTCATTTGTGGCGATGTTGGCTTTGGAAAGACAGAGGTAGCTGTGCGTGCTGCTTTCAAAGCGGCCTGCGATTCAAGCAGGTAGCCGTGCTGGTTCCGACGACAGTGCTGGCCTATCAGCATTATCAAACGTTCAAATCACGATTGAAAAACTTTCCTGTAAGGGTTGATTATCTTTCACGTGCACGCAGTGCTGCACAAACACGACAGGTACTTGACGACCTCAAATCAGGCAAAATTGACATCATTATCGGCACATAAACTGCTGGGTAAGGCTGTACAGTGGCACGATTTGGGGCTTGTTGATTATTGACGAGGAGCAAAAGTTTGGTGTTTCAACCAAGGAAAAGCTCAGGAAAATAAAGACAAATGTCGACACGCTCACCATGTCGGCAACACCAATACCGCGTACATTGCAGTTCTCGCTGATGGGAGCACGCGACATGAGCATCATGCGTACGCCGCCCCCCAACCGTTATCCTATCCATACCGAACTGTGTACCTATGGCCATGAGGTAATAGCCGATGCCATAAACTTTGAGATGAGCCGCAACGGTCAGGTGTTTTTTGTCAACGACCGCATCTCAAACCTGCAGGAAATAGCTGGTCTTATCCGTAAGTATGTACCCGATTGCCGTGTAGCTATCGGCCACGGCCAGATGCCTCCCGATGAGCTTGAAGAGGTAATTATGGGCTTCATCAATTACGATTACGATGTGTTGCTTTCTACAACCATAGTGGAAAATGGTATCGATATTCCCAATGCGAATACCATTATCATTAATGATGCTCACCACTTTGGCCTTTCTGACCTTCACCAAATGCGCGGTCGTGTGGGGCGAAGCAACCGTAAAGCTTTCTGTTATCTGCTGGCACCACCCAAGAGTGTGCTTACCGTTGATGCACGCAGGCGTCTGGAAGCACTTGAGACTTTCTCCGATTTGGGTAGTGGTTTCAACCTTGCCATGCAGGATTTGGACATAAGAGGTGCTGGCAACCTGCTGGGATCGGAGCAAAGCGGCTTTATGGAGGACCTGGGATATGAAACTTATCAGAAAATTCTTAGCCAGGCAGTTACCGAGCTTAAGAACGATGAGTTCAGCGATTTATATGCAGATGATGAAGGGCAGGGGCGTGAATTAACGGGCGATATGTTTGTGGAAGACTGTGCCGTAGAGAGCGATCTGGAGATGTATTTCCCTGAAACCTACGTGCCGGGCAGTAGTGAGCGCATGCTGCTGTATCGTGAACTCGACAACATTGAGCGTGAAGACGACCTCGTAGCTTACCGTAAGCGTCTGGTTGACCGCTTTGGTCCGGTGCCCCCTGAGGGCGAAGAGCTGATGCAAGTTGTCGTATTGCGCCGCATTGGCAAACATTTAGGCTGTGAGAAAGTGATATTGAAGCAGGGCGTAATGACGCTGCAGTTCGTCTCCAATCAGAATAGTCCGTTCTATCAAAGCAAGATATTTGGAGGTATTATCCATTATGTGATGGATAATCCACGTCGTTGCAATTTTAAGGATATTAACGGACACCGCTTAATTAAAATAGCCAACGTACCGTCAGTAAGTGAGGCTGTGAACGTGATGAAAGCGATGAAATAAGCCATCGCCATCATCATGGCTTTGTCTTCTTTTTGTATCGGCCCCGTAAGCATGTGCATACGGGGCCGATATGGTGTCAAATCTGCTCACAAATGCGGTTATACAAATGAAAACAACAACCAAATATTACGTCCCTAGCTTTTAAATCATTATCCATTTTGTGATTTAAAAATAATAATACATATTAATGGAGAGTTCAGGGACGGATAAAATACTCTGACCTATGTTTGTCAGCGTGATTTTTCTGTCCATGTTGTACATCCACCATTTGGTCTTTCTTTCCCATGTTGAAAAAGCCATAAGCTTTTTCTAATTAATCTTGAAATCGCAAGGTTAAAAGCACCTTCTATAACGAGTCTTGACGTTGTAAATCGGACGCCGGCATTGGGAGTAAGGCTAAGGGCGCGAGCACGATACCAATCGTATTGCATTACATCTTCTACGCGAAAATCACCATATTCGTAGTCTCTTCCGTGTACTTCGTGGGTGGTGTGTACGAAACATATGTAAATCGTTTCGATCTTTGTATTCCTGATAATCAATTTTAGCCCCTGCAAAGAACGTAAAATTGGAGAGTTGATAGAACGAATAGTCGTATGCTATGCCAATGCCCCAGAGGAAATGTTTTGTAGTAGCCTTGTGCTTTTTCCATGTCTTCTTTCCGGGACATACGAAGGAACTTCATAAACTTTCGGCTCAACTTCTTTGTCGTTCTTAATCCACAGCGGGACATATAGCGTAAGCGTGTGCCGCTCGTTGATACGATAACGGAACGAGATGTCAAAGGGACGCACGCTGTCACCAACAATGGACGCACTGTGATAACCCAGTCCGATACCAAACTTTTTGATGTTTTTCTTGTGCAGAAGCAGGCATTGCCAGTATGCACAGTAGGAAGATTAATGGTTTGATTTTTGTTTTTCATTTACATTTTGTTTTAGTGTTTGAATAATGAAAAAGTGAAAGGAAAGTAATATATTTTTGTTTTTTTACAATGGTAGTCATCAGGCTAAAAGGTATATTTTATTGACCTTTTGGCAGCATAACGTGTGTGCTGCAAACTGTTTGATTATACTTTACTTGCAATAATAGGGTAAAAATTTGATATATACAAGCATATACCTTAAATATTTCAAAAATTTTTATAGCGTATGATGCTGCTTTTGCAAGAGGTTAATAAAGATATACTGACAACAAGGTGTTATATTTTTATTTTTCTTCCACAGGTTTTATATACTGTATTGGGGTATCGGCCGATAGATAATTGCAACAGGGGTGGTAAAAAGGCAGGAGGTCATCTGCAACAATTGTGCAGATGACCTCTTGCGTGTATGTTTAAATTCGCAGGATTTTCCTCTTGTCTGTAAGGATGAAAACGGCGAATGGATTAGTACGTTCAGACTTTATTTCATGATTTTCTTTGCATCGCCCTTGCCTGTTCTTACAATATTGATACCGTGAGAAAGGGCCTGACGGCGCACTCCGTCAACAGAATATATGGCAGCCGGTGTCTCTTTTGCCTTTGTTTCGCTGCTAACTGTTGCTATGCCATTGCTAGTTTGTTCATCGTATTTCAGGTGAGCGGTAACAGCAAGAGATACAGGAGAGTCGGTGTTTTTGTACCAATCAGTTTTGCCTGTGGGCTTGTTGTCCTTGTCCCACTCCTCCAGAAGATGCCACGTTGTTGTTTTTTCTCCTTCTTTTCGCAGTATACTCAGAATGGAAATATCATCGCTCCCGCTGTCGGTTGCATTGTGGGGAATGCCAGATATAACAATGAAAAAGGGTACATTAACCTTTGCTGGCTGCCCAAGAGCAAGCTTTGTGGCTACAATATTGTCCTTATCGTAAGCCAAATTCGACGCCTTTATACTGGCAGAAGCCAGTTCTGCTCCTGGTTTGCCATTGGCATCGGCCAGACAAACAGAAACCGTGATGAGCGTATCGGGTGTAACCGTTGTTATTTTATCGAAGTAAATGGATACGCTGTCAATTGTTGCCGGGGCAAGAGGCTTGTTGAAAGCCTCAGCAAATTTTGTCATTCCCATCCAGTTTGAGCCTCCATAATATCCGTACCAGCCTAAGAAACCGTACCGAGTTTGCTGTACTCGTCGAGCCCTATATTCCAGATGTCCTGACTTCCACCTGCCTGAATAGCCTTCACCATGAAGTCGTGGCTTGTGCCTACGCTGTTATCCACGTCGAGTGTATAGCCGTAGAGTCCTTCCTTAGTGTATGAAACGGTGGGATTTTTGTTCGGTAGATGTTGCAGGATTACCGCCATTGAATGTCCATCTCCAGGCGTTAGGGAACCCCTTCGACATGTCTTTGAACTGTACAGGTGTATTTACAGGGATGAAGGTTGCTACCCATGGCGACATATATCCCGCTGTGGGCAGCCCTGCAAGAGCCGTTGGAGCCTGTGCCCTGACGGTGATGAAGCCTTCGCGTTCGGCCGTAGACGAACCGCTACTGTTGCTTACCGTAAGTTTCACCTTGTGCAAACCCATATTATTGTAGGTAACAACAGGGTTCTGTTCAGCTGATGTTGACGGTGTACCTCCTTCGAAAGTCCATGCCCAGTGGTCAGGATTTCCCATTGAACTGTCTAAGAAATGAACTGAGTCGCCCTGGGTAATATTGATAGTAGCAGATGCAGAGGTGTCCTTTTTGACGAAGTTTGAAACCATCAATCTGAACATAGTCCCCTTCCTTTCCTTTATATCTGAACTCGAAACGGCATGTTTTCCCCGCCCATTTATTGAGGTCGTAGGTAAACTTTACCCAGCTCGGGCCGGTAAAAGCATTGTCCTGTGACCACATGAAACCATTGGTAAGCAATGTGGTATCTTGCTTTTCAACGTCAACAACAGACAATGTCCAGTTGGCGTTTATGAGCCAGACAGCACAGAATAGTGCATAATATTCAACCTGTGTATTGGGCTTAATCTCTATATCGGGCGATGTAGCGCGCTCGTCCTGGTAGCTTTTTGCATCATACTTAATACTGAGCGAGTATTTGCTTGTAGGGTCAATGCTGCTGAAAGGCTGCTGTCCTTGATAAAGCGACGTTTTAAGAAAACGCCATGAATTTGATTTGTTTGTACGGGTATACTTCCACGAACTGGCAGCCTTTACGCTGTCCCAGCCCTGGCTGTAATACGTTGTCATAGCCTCGTCAGCAGTAAAAGAGGCCTGTACCTGCGCGCTGGCGGATATACATGAAAGAAGAGTGAGCGCGAGAGCTGTAAGCAGAGATTTCTTCTTCATAATGGTAATGTCTTTAGAATGGATTGGAAAAAAAGAGGCCTGCAAGAATAAACATACCGCTGTGCCTGTGATAAGAGTTGGCAAACTTTACGGGAAGTTTATTCCTGCAGGCCGGATTATCGGGATAATAGGGGAGTTACTTTACAACCACCTTGCGTGTTGTACCATCAGCATACTTAATAATTTGTATGCCTTTCTGTGCTTCGGTTACAGCCTGTCCGCTAATATTATAGCGTGCTACAACCTTACTTTCGGTACCGTTCTGTGCATGAACTTCCTCAACACCGGCTGTTGTGCCCTGACCGTAGCAAACAATGGTGATATGTTCGTTAACTGCTCCGGTATCGTCTTTTACAATACCGGCAGGGATATTCACGTAGTAAACCTTGCCTTTCTTTGATATAAAGGTGTCCATAAACTGGTCATAGTCGTTACCGAACACCGTAAGCGTGTTGCTTCCCTCAATCATTGCCGTCCACTGTGGGCTGCCGGAAGGTTCAATGTATGTTGCACTGTAATTGGCATCCTGACGGATATAAACATCGGGATGTTCCTCAACGAGCTTGACAGGCTCGTTAAAGGTAATGCTAAATGAGAAGCTTACATATTTGCCCAGCGTGGTACTGTCTTTCGGCGACATCTTTTTTACGGTGAGAGTACCTGTGGCTGATTCGGCAAATTTGAAGAAATCGCCCCATCCGGCTGTTGCATACGAAGCGGTAGCACCCTTTGGAACGGTGATGGTTGCAGGCGAAGCTATACCGTAGAAGGGCGCATCGTATGTTTCATAATACGACATAATTTCGGGCGCTTTGCTGCCTTGTGCCACGAAAGTAGCCAGAGAGGTACAGTTTGAGAAGGCATGTGCATAAACTTGTGTTACGCCTGAAGGTATGGTAACCTTTGTAAGTTTTTTACAACCTGCAAATATTCCGTCGGCAATATAATAAACCGTTGAGGGTAATGTAACCTCGGTAAACTGTGTATTGGCAAATGCCTGCTCGTCGATAAAGCTGAGACGTTTGGGCCAGTTGATGCTTTTAAGCTGCGAACCCAGAAATGCACCATAGCCAATGGCAACAACGGTCTCGGGCAATGTAATGCTTTCGAGCTCGCTTCCCCAGAAAGCTCCTCCTGCAACACCGAGGCAATGGCTGTCAACTTCATACATCCTAAGTCCTTTTAACGGTGCCTGTTGCAGAACCTTATAGCCTTTGGTATACAGAACTCCGTCCTTAAGGGCGTAGGTTTGATTGGTAGGATCCAGTGTGATGGTGGTTAAAGATGTTCCTGCAAAGCAGCATTCGCCCATCTCTTCGAGCGCAGCAGGTATGTTGATTTTGGTGAGAGCCTTGTTATTTAAAGAACACCTCAATACCCATTTTCTTCAATGTAGAGGGGAGCGTTACATCGGCAAGTAGCGGACAATCGTTGAAAGCTCCGTCACCGATACTGGTTAATCCGTCGTGGAAAACAACCTTTTTCAGGTTCTTACAGTGCAGAAATACGCTCTTGTCTATGGTTGTAACGGTAGAAGGTATTTCATTTCCTGTATGGCACTGCCATAAAAGGCTGCAGCTCCAATAACTTTAAGGCCTTCGTGAAGGGTTACTGAAGCAAAGGGTAGGCCTTGTACTGCTGCAAAAAAAGCATGGTCAGAGAGGTCTCTACCTGGAAGGTATGTCGATTGATGTCAGCGGACATGAACTAAAAGCATACGGGCCTATATAGCGCAGGTTCTGAGGGAGCGTGACAGATGTAAATTTACAGCCTGAAAAAGCCGAGTTTTTAATAGAGTCGACGGTTTCGGGTATGGTAATTGTCGATGCATCCGACCACTTGCATGCACTTTCGCCTATCGAGGTTACCGTATAGTTGCGCATACCTCCATGAATAACCATATCGGGAATGTTTACAGTACCTTTAACCTTATTGTTAAGCTGGGTAAGCTCTACCGTTGTAGGACTGGTGACGGTATAGGTAAAAGCACCGTCGGTAAACGTTTCCGGGCATTGGCTGCCACAGTAGCGAGTGTGAAAAAAATGAAAGTAAAAGTTTTTCTCATAAAGTAGTATTTATTGTTGGTATCTGTTTTTAGATGTAAATATTATACACCTGAATACGCTTGCAAATATAACAAAATTTTAATGATTGAAATAAAAAAACGAGCAAAAAGTTTAAATATTTAAGTAAAATGAGTCAGATATGAATAAAATCAGCATATATAATAACATCTGTATGCCGTGGCCGAGACAGGGTGGCGTATTAGGACGCAAAGGTGTTGCATATATGATGATTTTCAAAGAAAAACAATTGTATAGTTTGCGGATTAAGGTAAAGAAAGTTGTTGTTCGACGGCCGTCAACAGCACTGCTGACGGCCGTCGAACAATCGTATGACGACCGCCGTACACGCTGTTGACGGCCGTCGAACCATGAACATTGTTATTATATCGGCCTGCCAAATGGTTTAAACCTGTTGGCAACAAGGATGTAATGCTACGGGGAAACAAAGCAAAGGCCAAATGAAAAAAACAAAAGCCATACGGAAGTTTTCTCGTATGGCTTATTATAAAAATGTACAGAGGTATGTTGTTACATATCCTGTAAGTATCGTTCAGCTTCCAATGCTGCCTTGCATCCACTGCCTGCTGCAACAACGGCCTGGCGGTAAGTGGGGTCGGAACAGTCGCCTGCTGCAAACACTCCGCTTACATTTGTTCGCGGCGTATCGCCCTCAACCTGATATATCCCGTTTCGTCCATGTCGAGCTTGCCGCGGAAAAGGTCGGTGTTGGGCTTATGACCGATGGCCAGGAAGAAGCCATCGATGGGCAGATCATACTGTTTTTCATCGGCCTCGCCTTTGCGATATACCAGGTGTGCGCCCTCAACGCCTTTCTCTCCATACAAGCCAAGTGTGTTGGTTTCGAAGAGAATCTCGATCTTTGTGTTCTCTTTTACGCGACGTTGCATAATATCTGACGCACGCAGGTAAGGCTTACGCACAATCATATACACTTTTTCGCACAGACCTGCCAGATAGCTTGCCTCTTCGCATGCGGTGTCACCGCCGCCCACAACAGCAACAACCTTTTTACGAAAAAAGAAGCCGTCGCACGTTGCACAGGCCGAAACGCCCTGTCCTTTATACTTTTCTTCATCGGGCAAACCGAGGTATTTTGCTGAGGCTCCCGTTGCAATGATGAGGGTATCGCATGTAAGCCGGGTACCGTTGTCGATGGTAACGGTGTAGGGCTTTGGCTAAGGTCGACGTCTGTAACAATGCCATCGCGTACGTTGGCACCGAAAACGTTCGGCCTGCTGGCGCAGTTCCATCATCATCTGGTTGGCATCAACGCCGTCAGGGATAGCCGGGAAAGTTCTCAACAATGGTTGTGGTGGTAAGCTGTCCGCCTGCCTGAAGTCCACAGTAAAGAACGGGATTCAGGTTAGCCCGCCCCGCATAGAGGGCGGCTGTATATCCTGCAGGACCACTGCCTATGATTAAACATCGGGTGTGTTCCATAAGTTTTATTCGGCTAAAAAGCTTTTCAATGTCGGCTGCTATGTGCTCAATTTTCTCGGTTGGCTCATAGCGTTTCACAACCTGTCCCTTCTTATTGATAAGGAATTTGGTAAAGTTCCACTTGATTTCAGAACTTTCACGCCAGTTGGGATCGGCCTTGTCAAACATGTCTACAAGGATAGGGCAATCTTGTTACTCATATCAAAAGCCTGCGAAAACCTTTCTGTTCCTTGAGGAATTTGTATAATGGGTCAGCATCTTCACCGTTAACTTTGAGCTTCTTGAACTGAGAAAATTCGGTACCGTACGTCAGTTTGCAGAACTCGTGAATGGCTTCATCGGTGCCCGGTGCCTGCTGACCGAACTGGTTACACGGGAAATCGAGAATTTCAAAACCCTGTGCATGATATTTCTTATAAAAGATTTTTCGAGTTCGGTATAGGTTGGAGTAAAAGCCGCATTTAGTAGCTGTATTGACAATGAGAAGAACTTCGTTGGCATACTCTTTCAGTGATACATCGTTTCCTTTTACGGTCTTTTTACCGTAAAATCATAAACTGTTTTTCATGTTTGATATCTATTTTATCGAGTTAATATTAAATTGTAACTTTTGCAAAAATACGAAAAAGGTCCCGAGGTACGCATGTAGATGTTGCTTTTTAAGGCTTTTTAATGTTATTTAGGGATTTCCTCCTTGTCAATAGGGGAAAACCAAAAAGGAATAGGAAAATTTACGTTGTCTTTATCTGATAAACACCGTATATTTGCACCAGAATTAAACAAAAACGATATAAAACGCGAAGTTATGAGAACAATAAAAACTTTTATAGCTGCTGGTTTACTATTGGCTGTGCCCGTTATTTTCTCGAGTTGTTATAACGATCCACAGGGACGATGGTGACCCACGGTATGGTACTGACGAGCCGTGGTGGTATGGGCTATGACCGCGACAACAATTATAACTGGAACGATTATAACTATAATAACGGTGGACAAAGCTCGGGACAAACCCTCCTTAACGAGGCTGAGATGCTGGCTGGTGAATGGGACGGAACAATGGTTTACACCAATGGTGATACTGGAAATAAGGTCCGTTTCAATACCAATATGACATTTTCGCGTAATGGCAGTAACGCTATTAAGGGTACAGGAACGGAGATAGATTACCTTACTGACGCACAAGGAAACGTAACTCAGCAAAACCAGCCATTGAAATTTAACTGGTATATTGACGAGCGTACAGGAGATATTCATGTAAAATACCTCACCCAGAACGCTATAACATTTGTAATGGACAGGAGCGCAAGCACGCACGGTTTTTATCTTGACGTGCAGAACGGTATGTTTAACGGCTATATGATAGGGACAAACAACCCTGATATGATTCAGTTTGAGCTGCGCAGGGTTACAAATAATAACGCAAAGGCTGCACCTTTTGCACAAGCAGCGAGGAAGCCGGTTATTGTTGTCGGCGAGAATATCATCGAAAAGGTGAGAGGTGGAAGCTGGAATTTACCAACACGAAGATAAGGTAAGAGAGTCTGTCGGCCTTAAATGACAGACAAGTAATTTAGGATAACGAAGAAAGGTAAGGCGTCATTGGATGCCTTACCTTTTCTTTGTTTGAGATTTATCGTAATCCCCATGCCATGGGGTCGCACTGGGTTTCCATTTTTGCCTCATCAGCATTGGGGAACATTGCAGAAAAAGTCGACTCCTGTACGCTTTTTCTAGTTGGTCAATGGATATGGCGAACTGGGCTAAATTGCCTTCATTGCTGTTGCGATAAGCGAACTGGTCAATCCATAACGCAATAGCGTAATACTTTCCACGTGTGCGGTAGAAACATGGCTGTGTAAAAAATAGCGTGGAATTACCAGCCCGTTTTCTAACTTATGATATACAAGATTATAGCCGTTATAAGTGCCGTTATCGATGGTTCCGCCCTTAACAACGTACAGCGTATCGCAATATCGTGACGCCGCTGTTCGCACGGCTTGTTCGATATTGGCCCAGACACCACTGTTAAACGGACCGAACATGGGGGTCATATTGCTCATATAGAATGTCTGGTATTGCGATTCGCTGTCGCAACGGCGGTCGGCAGAAGGGCATAAATGGCCGTGATCGTAGCTCCCATTGTCGTTAGTGAACCAGTCATAATCCCATTGAAAGAGCTGGGTATGAGCGGATCGAAGGGATATTGCACTTCGCCCGGCTGCGTTCGGCTGTATAACGCGGAACATGATTGCGCATAAGGCTGGATGTTAATATATAAGCGCTCCAGCGTGGACCCTTCTGCACGTCGTCCCATTCAGTCATATAATTAATGCCATAACTGGCTACTTTATGAATCAACACACGCGAAGTGCTGCCGTGTAACGCCGGAACTTCCAGACGTCCATATTCTGGAAAGCTCGTGATAGGGTTGGGAATTGTCGTGCTTTGTGTCATCGGTGAAGCCGGCATTCTCATTAAAGTGTTTCCTCCTGTGTTGGAATTGCCGTTGTTTACTGTATTGGAGGGATGAGTTCCAGATGATGAAGAATCGTCCCCCGAAGAGCAGGCCGAGAACGATAAAGGCAATAACGACGAATAAAAAATATAATTTTCTCATTGTATTCGTACCTTTCTGACACAATAATATCAGGATAATGACAGGTGAAAAAAGCAGAAGTGCGATGGAACGCATATGCAACTACGTTCTACCGCACTTCAGTAAGTTCCTTATAATATATGTAAGAAGGTATCTGTTTACTTATTCAGTTTACCGTAACGGTTCATGAATCGGTCAACGCGACCAGCAGTATCGACAAGCTTACTCTTACCCGTGTAGAAAGGATGAGAGGTGCTTGAGATTTCGACTTTTACCAGAGGATAAGACTCTCCTTCAAATTCCACCGTATCAGATGTCTTGCAAGTAGACTTTTGTAAGGAACATATCGCCGTTGGACATATCCTTAAATACGACGGGACGATAGTTTTCTGGATGAATACCTTTTTTTCATTTTATTCTTGTTTTAATAATAATAATCTATGCTATAAATAATTAGCGGGTGCAAAATTACGAAGAATTATGCAACCCGCCAAATGATTTTATATAGTTTTTAAGCCTTATAACGGCTATATTCAATATTGTAATTACTGTGCGTAAGTGATGGTTATCTTCTTAACACGCAATTGAACACCGCCACCGGTAGAACCTGTAAACACGTTTTGTATAAACAGCATCGTTACCGCTGAAGGTAACAGTAGCTGTGGTATTACCTACATAATCAGTTCCGTTATAAGAATCGCAGTCGAAGGTTACCTTTGCAATTTTGGCTTTACCGTTGATGGTTATCTTACAGTTGGCATAGGTACGTATTCCACTGGTAAGTGAAGAGAAGATAGGTTTGTGCGTATTGCCATTGCTGTCGAAGGTTGCAGTGGCACCGTCGAGGGAATGTAATGGTTGTTACTTCAGCATTGTTGGCAAGTCCGAGTGTATTGAGATCAACGCTTGTCGTTGTAGTACCCGCAGTAGCATTGCTGTTAGTAAGTGTAACTGTTGTTCCAGAAATATTCAATCCTTGTGAAGGTGTGGCTGGCGTTGACGGTGTAGAGGCACCACTTGTTTGACCATTTTGTGAAACAATATAGTTACCCTGCTTGACCTCTTGTGTTGTACCGAACAAGGTTAGCTCGCCATAAATGACAACCTCGTCGCCAACCTTTATGGCGTCGGATGATGTAAAGTGCTGATTTCCCAAGGCGTACACGGTATATTTTGAGCTGTACGGAGTTCCCTTTCTTATCAGCGATAGAGTAAGTAGCATTACCATAGCTACCCGTATCGATGTTATCAATTTGGTTTATTACTCCTTTGATATACACCTTATTGGATGTATAGGTACCGTTGCTGATGAGATCGAGAGCTGCAGCCACATTATAGGCGGTAGCAACAGACGCACCATCCCTGGGGAACAACGTTTTCGTTGGTTGATTCAGAAGGTTTATAAGTAAAATGATAAGGTTCTGGTACATCTTCACAGCTGGTGAAGGACAGAACCGCCATAGCCATCATGATGGCTGCTTGATAAAATCTTTTCATTGTTATCTTTATTTTTTATTTGTCTGGAGTTTATTTTAGTGAACTTCTTCTACATCGTTAATATTGCGAATAATCAATTCCCATGTATTGTTATACCTAATCATGATTCCCGTTACATTTACTGTACCCGTAGGTAATGGGTTACCGGCAAAACTTGCATATTGACTGTTGTAAAGATAAATGGAATTACCATATTGCGTAAAGTATACCGAGCCTTTATTGCTTGCATCATAATACTTTTTCTTTCCGTCAGCACCCCTGAATGTTACATTCTTTATGGTAACGAGCTTACCACCATAAAGCAGACCGTTAGAAGCTGCCGACCATGTGCTGTTATACTCAATGGGCTGAACACTTTTGCCTGATGCAATAATCTTATAATGCTGATTCCAGAGGTGTAAGCTCATGCGACTGACGAAAGAAACCTGTGTAGTATCTCCCGTATTTGTTTTATAGTTCTGGAAGTAGGGCGTTCCAATGGTAGCTTGTTTGCCTTTGTCACTTCCCACACTGAGGCCGCGGAGGTTAATTAACAATTCTGTTCCAACAGGGAATTTGCCACGAAGACCGCCTTCCCCAATCGCAATAATGATAGCTCCAGTACCATCATCCACAGATATTTTGTTGTAGAGGTTACCAGAAATATCGTTACCCGTAACAACTCCCTTTATCTGAAGGTCTTTGTCTATAAGTTTATAAGGAGTGCCATTACGATAGTCGGTATTGATTTGTGCAGAATAATTCTGCTTAAGCTGTGCAATACTTATCACATTAGTCTCCTGAAGATACTTGTTGCCAAGGCCTATTTCTCCGGGCGTTTTTTCTGGCTCGTCCCATCCGCTGTTCATACATGATGCCGTGATACCGCAGACGAGGCCCATCATCAAGATGTATTTAAGAGTTTTCATATGTAGCAATTTTAAAATTTATAGGAAACCTGGAACATTCCGTTTGTACCGAAAGCGTAATACTTTTTGGGGTTTTTCGAGAAACGATACACGCGTGTGTTACCAGTAGATGTACGATCAGAGCGGCTCTGTTCATGCCACCAGTTACAATTCTGCGGTTATTGAGAATGTTTGTAATCATGAAATTGAAATTCAAACTACCGTGTTTAAGATAGATACTCTTGCCAATTGAGCCGTCAAACATCCATCCTCCATTGCCCGTTGCCTGAGCAGGAGCATTATTTTCATTCCCAATAACACTCTTATACCTATAATAAGGTGAATAGCTCAGGTAAATACGGTCGTACCAATTGCCGTTTAAATCAATGAACCAGCCGCCTTTATGGTAACTCAATGCAATGGAAGTGGCTGTCAATGGTGTGCCGTCTTCGCGCATTCCCTTAACAAAAAGCCTCATCGGGTGCACTGTAAACACCTTCGGTTGAGTTCAGATAAATAACGTTTGCACTACTGATATTCTTGGCTTCACTGATAGTTCCAAGAAGCTTTAAGTCCAGAAAAGAGGCAAGTTTAAATTTAAGTGCTCCTTCAATACCGTAAGATTCTTTCCTTAATCCAGAAAGTGAGTTGTATGAAAAACTGTTAATGTCGTCGAAGTAGAAGCAATTCCATTCGGTAACATTCGACATATAGTTATAGTAAGCATTTATATTTGCATGGAGCCAGCTGTTGAGAAACTGGTAGCCTACTTCTGAAGAGAACAGACGTTCGTTATGTAAATTCATAACAAAATCATTGTTTTACTTCAGGAGCATAAAAGGCGGTAGATGCTGACGGTGCGTGCATATCATATCCCATGCCAAGGGTAAGGGTATTGCCTCCACCTAAGTTAAAGTCGCCACTGGCTTTGAAACCTCCTTCAAGAAATTTGGCAGTCTTGCTTTTTCCATATGAGTTATCGGCAAAAAGACCATTGCGCATTTTACCGTCACGTTGCATGGTCTGTCCACCTAAACGTGCAGAAACCGAGTAGTGAACGATGCCGAAGTCTTCAGTATAGCTTGTCCAGACCTGAGCTTTGTTCACAAGAATATGGTAGTCATAGCCAAAACGGTCACCTTTTTTCACTGTACCATTGGCCTGATTCAAGTCGTATTGCAGACGGTCAGAACCAGCAGGATATGTGCCTAAAAGCATAGGTATTAATGTTATGAAAGGAAGAAGCTCCCAGCAAATCTTCCATGGTTTGGAAGTGATTGTTGTCATTATGGGCAACAAAGAAACCATTGTTCCAAACACTTTTCTCTGTAATGTGTGATGTTAATGTTGACGAAAGGGTTAGATTAAAGCGTTCGAGTTGCGGGCTTGTATGTAATACATGGCATCTGCACCTTGTGAAGCTGCCTGCCTGTTGGCATAAATAAGCTGATCGAAGCTTATTTGACGTGCAGCCATACTTCCCATAAAGTAGTTTCGTGCTGTCAGAAAATCCTGATAACCCTGCTCTGTATTGTAGTCGTTACCCCAGACATCGTAATAGCTCGATGGCAATCGCTTCCAATAATCAGGCTGTGGATTGTCGCCACCATTGTAGTTTAGTTTGGTGCTTTTGTACATTCCATATTTACCAAAAAGCGATGTAACGAGCTTGTTATTGTCGTTCATCTTCCAGTCCCATGTAAAAATGGCTGATGGTGTAAAGTCACGAATAACGCGGCTATTGCGTATTTTCCCGTTCTGATAGCCCCAATACGGATTGTATTGATAGTCGTTTGCGAGCCAGTACATTTCGTCGGTTGATGCTCCTTGTGATGCGCGTTCAGTAGGATTTCCCCAGGTTGACAATGCCAAAGAGTGATTTCCGAGTAGCTTTTTGCACTGCAAAGAAATAGGAAAGAGAATTATAAAATGTTCCCTTTACATAGCCACGGTTTGCCCAACGATAAGTAATGTTGTCAGAATAGCTCAGCCTTTATCATTTAAACCGCTGTTATAGGTATACATTCCTCGTAGCGTGTAGTTGCGATTAGCTGCTGCAAGCGAGAATCTTTGGCCGGAAGCCATGTCGGCTGACCTGAAATCGTAGTTGTTACTACCGCCTAAAGCAGTATAAGCAAAATTGTTACCCTCAAATGGAAGTGACGATTCTAAGTTGCGAGTTTGTTGATTAAGCCCCCCAATCATGGAATAACGAGTGCCCTGATTCCATATCATTAACAGGAGCACCATTAATATAAATTTCATTATACTTCTGATTCAGTGCACGATAACGGAATCGCATGGGTGAGAAAAGAAACCAACCTCTGCCGCGTAGGGCATTAGAGTTAAATTAATTATGGATACATTTCGTTCCATATTTTCGTCTTCTCCCAGCTGTGCTTCTGTAAACGTAAAAGCAGTCTCCCCAACACTTGTTGAATCTTCTTGTGCAAATGTTAGCGGAGCATAGCTTAAGGCTAAAAGAGCCGCGACAAGCTTTTTCTGCATAATTAAATAGATTTTGAATAAAAATATGTAATTGATGATGCAAAGATACTTAATTTAATCTTAATGATATGGACATATTTTATTAATTTTTGTATGGCGTGTATCAATTGTTTCGAGATTAATTACGATATTTTGCAAAAAAATAAACGTAGCACAATGAAAAAGTCTTTCTTATTTTTGATGCTGACGACCAGTTTATTGGTTTCAGCTCAAAAGAAAATACTCAGTCTATGCCGTAGGGTTTTTACAATCAGAGAATCTTTTTGATACTTGTCATGATGTCGGGAAAGCGCGACTACGACTTCCTTCCTTCTGGTTCCTATCGATGGAATAAGCTGAAAGTACAGTCATAAACTGCATAATATGGCTCGTGCTTTAAAGCGATATGGGTACAACTAATATTACCGGGGTGGGGTGTTCGGTGATTGGTTTGGCCGAGGTTGAAAACGATAAAGTATTAACCGATCTTTGTAACCAGCCCGAGCTTAAGCAAAGAGGGTATCAGTTCTGCCATGTTGAAGGTCCTGATCGACGGGGTATTGATTGTGCCTTATTGTATAATCCCAAGTTTTTCCAGGTCGATGACGTAAAGCTTTATCCCTATATTCCCACAGAAAAACAAGACAGCAACTTTCGTACTCGTGGTTTTTGCTGTCAGCAGCAGGCTGGCAGGCGACCACTGTTGTAATCGTCAATCATCTTCCCAGTCGTTTTTAATGGTCCTTATTATCGCGAAGTGGGACAGCACAAGTCAAGGCTTTGAAGGATAAAAATTCTGGCATCTGATAAAAATTGCAAAGTTATTGTCATGGGTGATATGAATGATGACCCTGTTGATAAGAGCATGCACGATGTGCTTTCGGCCAAAGAGGAAATTTCATTAGTAGGTCCTGATGATATGTATAATCCGTGGTATAATGTTCTTACAAAGCAGCATACAGGCACATTACAATATCAGGGTAACTGGAATTTGTTTGATCAGATTATACTTTCTCCTACGCTTCTTAACAAAGCCGGGTCAAAAGACTATCATTCCCTTAAGTATTGGAAGAGTGAAGTGCAGCGAATGCTTTATCTTTTCCAGACCGAAGGAAAATACAAAGGGAGCAACACGGCGTACTACTGCTGGCGGTGTGTGGCTCGATGGTTTTTCAGATCACCTGCCTACTGTGGTATATCTTGTAAAGGAACAGGTGTTACGAAAACCAGCTTCAAAACATGAAAAGCTGCCCGATTACGATGCAGCACAACTTAAATACATTGCTGAGTGTGATGCAGAACGTAAGCTTTTAGAGAAAAAGACCCGATGAAATAATTCATACATTAAGTAGTTCTCAATGATGAATACCGATGAAATGAAACACACCCTTTGAACCTTTTCTCTCCTTCGCATGCACGTTTGTTGATGTTGGGAACATTTCCACCGGCTCCACATCGTTGGTGTATGGAATGGTACTATCCAAACTTCACCAATGACATGTGGCGCATCATGGGATTATGCTTTTATGGCGACAAGATGCGTTTCGTTGACCAGGAAAACAAAACCTATAAGGTTAACGAATTAAAGGCTTTTATGTATGAAAAAGGGATTGCAATTTTTGATACCTGTCTGCGTATTCGTCGTACAAAAGGTACAGCAGCCGATAAGGATCTGGAAATAATAGAGCAGGCCGACCTCGATAATATGCTCCATTCGCTGCCTCAATGCAAGGGTGTTCTGGCTGCGGGACAATTAGCTACTTCAGTATTTACCAGTCATTATGGTATTGAAGTTGGCAAAATGAAAATGGGGGAACATGTTGATTTCACTTTTGAAGATCGCATAATAGGCCTATACCGTGAACCCAGTTCATCAAGAGCGTACCCCATGAAGGTTGAGAAGAAAGCAGAATATTATAGTCAGATGTTTCGCGAAACAGGCATTTTGTAAACAGAAAACAACACACAAACATGATGAACGATACACAAGCAACAACTAACCCTGTTGAAAAGGTGGTAAATGCACCGTTAGATAAGATAACCATTATTGGCATTGCCGGAGGAACAGGTTCAGGTAAGACTACTGTTGTTAAGAAAATTGTAGAAGCACTTCCGCCACATTATGTAGCTGTTGTTCCGCTCGATTCTTATTATAATGATACTACTGGCATGACGCCCGAGGAGCGAAGCAACATCAATTTTGACCATCCCGATGCTTTTGATTGGAAGCTTCTTATCAAACATGTGAACGAATTGAGCAACGGTCGCGCCGTAGAGCAGCCTACATATAGTTATATTATCAGCAACCGTTTGCCCGAAACCATTCATGTTGAGCCTAAACCCGTAATAATTATTGAGGGTATTATGACACTTATCAACAAACGATTGCGTGACATGATGGACCTGAAGATATTTGTTGACTGTGACCCTGACGAACGCCTTATACGCAACATTCAGCGCGATACTATCGATCGTGGCCGTACAGTATCCATGGTTGTTGACCGCTATCTTAAAGTTCTTAAGCCCATGCACGAGCAATTTATAGAGCCGACCAAGCGTTTTGCTGACGTAATTATTCCACAGGGTGGTGAGAATATAAAGGGTATCGGCATGCTTACCAACTATATTGAGACTCTCGTTCCCAAAGAAGAGTAAGCCAGAAAGGACGTTAAACTGCTATGGTTTGAGCCTTGTTGATATAATATAAAAGAAGAATCCCCGCACTCTTTAAATGCAAGTGCGGGGATTTATTTTGAAATAGCCGCTCTGCAGAACAGAATTACTATTTCATTATGGTTTACTTAATTTTCTCGTATACGTAAACCTCGTGAACTTCACCCGTATAACCTTCCTCTGCGAAAGGACCACGGCTCATACCCAGGGATAATTTGTGTACCGCAGTTGTTGAGTACTAACAGGTCGTCTGTAAGAGGTCAACTGTAAGACCTTCAATTTCGCCACAACGACGAAGTCCTTCATGTCACGGAAAAAGGGGTGAGGTGGCGTGAGAAAGCGCCAGCAGGAATAAGGCCAGTACGCTTTACAACCTTACCGTTTTCGTCAACCTTTACGTTCCATGGGTCAGCCTTTTCGGGTTCTGTACCCTGTTTTAAACCATAATATGGAGCGCCGGCAATGTCGGCAACGTACAGGTTGTCAGAGATATGATAGGTTGATTCACCATCATCGGCAGCGAAAAGCATCTTACCGTCTGCAATATAGATACCCTGGCACCAGTAGGGTTCAGGACGGCATTGCATCTTGGTGTAATACTTTTTCGTAGCAAGGCTGTAAGCATATACATAGCGACTGTCAGCAATCGGACAACCAGATGAGGCCTGCTTTTCCCTGTCGACAGCAACACCTGAGCATTCTACCTGTCCCGATTCAGGGCACCATGGAATATCTTCAATCCATTTCAGCGTCTTTGCATCGTATACTGATATTGAAATATTTTCGCCACGGCCCGAGTTAAAGTGCTCGTTACCGGTATAAATCTTACCGTCATATACGTCAATATCACCGAGATGGTTAGCCTTTTCAGGGTGTGGGAACAATGGATCGTCCTTAGTTTGAACCCTCTTCTGAACGAGATTCCAGTTGTGATCATATTTATACAGACCACGTGTGTCAGACAAATGAAAGTAGTCTTTGTCGGCAGCGATACCCTGACGCGCGGAACTCGGATTACTTTCTTCAGGCGATATTCTGTTCCCGGGTGCTGGGCGTAAGCGCCAGAGCCAAGAATACTGGCTGCTAAAAGAATGAATAATTTCTTCATGATTTTGTTTATTTAATGGGTTAATATAATAGTTGCTTTATGTTTATTGAGAATTTGCTCTGTCATGACGATGGAGCAAATTCCCGTTCAGGTTGTTTTTGCTTAGAAAGCAAAGCGTCCCATCAACTGTATTTGGTTGTTACCGTTGTAGCCCAGAGCTGTTTTTAGCATCCTTATCGTAGAAGAAGTGATGGTAGTTAAACTGAATAGTCACATTCTTGAACAACTGATAGTTCAGACCAACGAGGATACGATTGTAGTTGTTTGCCGTGCCTCTGTTGTTACCTGTAACCACACCTGCAGCACCCTGCTCACTGTGATCCTTGTACATATCCCAGCGAACCATAGGCAGCCACTTGTTAATATGGTATGCAGCAAGAACGTAAAGCACCCTGCTCATCAATAATTTTTACTCCGTCTACATTCGATTTCATCAAACCGTATTCAGCGCGAAGGTCTATGCCTTCAGGGTCATTATACCATGCACCAACAACAAAACGGTTCATGGGATTGTACTTACCTGTCCCAACTCCTGTGCCACCGGCCAGTGTTTGAGAAGAGTAACGGCCGTAGTTATAGGTAGCCTTTACATTAAAGAACTTAATGGGGCGAACAGTAACGCTGGCATAAACGTCCTTTGAACTGTTGCGATCGTCCTTCGTTGGCAGTGAACCGTTGGTCAAAGCCAGGTCATAATGCAGATAGCGGAAACCCTTACCGCTGTCCGAATGCGTCTCCATAATCATTACTCAAGGTCACGTCCGTAGTCAACGAGGTTGTATTCGTACGGGTTACGGCATGCCATGCGGTATACAATGTTAGAGAAATCGACGGTCTCAAGAGTCTTGGGAGAGATGTCGTAGTTCTCATAGCCCAGAGGAGTATAGAACTGTCCTGCGCGGATTTTGAACTCAGGCATGAACTTTATGGTTGCAAAGCGTCCATTACCTGTACTGTTTTCTGGCCGTTACCATTGGTAGAGCCTGCGATTCCATTAAAAGCCTCGATCTGTAAACGGAAGTCAACCTTCTCGCCTACGTTGCCATCCATGATTAAGCGCAGGCGTTTTGCCTGGAAAGATGAGCTGGCATGTGAACCCGATGCGCTTGTTTTTGCTCCAGTTCCAGCCTGTTTGCAGGTAACCAGAGAACTTAGGCATGTGACTGATTATTTTCTCCCAAGTCGACTGTTCTTGCTGTGCTACCGTGTCAATTCTGGCTGTTTCGGTAACGTTTGCTGTTTCGTTGGTCGATGTCAGCGCGGTTCCCGTTTTTCTGTTGCAAACACTGGTGTTGCCAATGCTGCAGATACGAGGAATAATGATAAACCTTTCTTCATAATAGTTAAATTAACAGTTTATATATTAAAAATTTAAGAGTATCCTGATTCTAATTTTATTTTTGAAAATACCAAAAAGGCTTGTTTTCTTTCGCAAATGTAAAAATAGATTTGAAATGAAAACTCTTTTTTTGATAAAATTTTAAAAATAAAAGCATGGTTTTTGTATGGTTTTGTCCTAAAAGGTATGTTTTTATATACTTTTTCTCCAGAATATTTGTTTTATCATGGCGTTGTTATGGCTTCGGCTTTCAGGCGTTATGTTGAGGGCTTTATGCCTTGATGGTTGTTGTTTTACGTGGTTGGGTTTTATTGTTCGGCGGCCGTCAGCAGCGCGTACGGCGGCCGTCGAACAAAGGGTGTGACGACCGTCAACAGCGCTGCTGACGGCCGCCGAACAATGAGCATTATGATACAAAAGGTAAGCTGTTGCTGGTGTAATGGCAGGGAAAATAAGCAGTAATGCCAGTCTGATACTGGCTGTTTTGGAGATATGGTACTGGGGAATGTTTACTTAAACCGGTTGAATATTTACTTAAAAAGGTATGATTTGGCCTGAAAACCAGAATCGTATCATTCGGAGTGCCATGTATTGTGCTCCTGAAATAGTGAGCAGTAATACAAATAGCAGCGTAATGCGTAGCCAGTGTGCATTGTGCAGAGATATTCCTGCAGGTTTATGTCGGGTAAGAATCATCAAAATAACAAGGGCGAAAGATATTGCATCTTTCGCCACCTTATATATATATGTATGGTTGTTATATTCTAAGCTTCTTGTGAGGGTTCTGTGGTTTCCTCTTCATGGTTTTGTGGTTCCAGCTCTGGCACATCAGGTCCGGCTGTGGGTTGTGATGTTTCTTCAGCTTTTTGCTCTTGGGCTTCAGCAATATTGGCCCTGCGACTGTTCAAAAACTCTTGCGGCACTGGTTTTTATTTTTATGGCGTTTATAAGTTCAACCAGACCGTAAACCATCAGGCACCAGCCCTATGATAAAAGAGCGGGCAGTGGCTATAAGGGCTGGTTTTACAAGGGCAACAAGGCCTGTAATAAATGTTATGACGGGCATTACCCACCAGAATAAACCGATATGTGCGAAGCGGGTTGCCGAGGATAAGCTGAAGAATTGGCCGAGTGCGCCCAATATAAGGATAATGGCCAGCATACATCAGTCCGCCTATAAACGTATCGGGCGACAGAGCCAGTACACCACCAGAATAATACTGCCGATGCCTACCAGCGGAAAGGATGGTATTGAGGGCGTTATACGCTGGCCCTGTGCGTCAAAGATTTCGGTACTGTTTGCCGTCCGGCGTGCAGAGATATAGGCTATACAGCTGATAACACCCGACACAAAAGAAGATTACGCCAATTAAAATCGTAAGCCACGTAACCGTTTCCTCACGATATTTTACCAGAAGTGCACCTACAACAATAGCACTTATTGCACGGAAAATATAGCTTTGCAATGCTTTCATATATTCGTTATTTTTATTATTTCAGTTTGTTTGTTCTGGCTTTTTTGTCATATAGGCCTGCTGCTTTTATCTGGTCTCAAATTAAAAAGGCAGGCCTTTTTACCTTTACAAAGTTAAGCTAACTTTTTGAGATAAACAAACAACGTATCGTTGCAATTGTTTAATTTTGCACGGTAAAAGATATTTTTCTGTTTGTAAGATGACAAAAATTATATTTGGTTCCCATGGCGAAACTGTGGCAAACAAAGCTCATATTCTGCAAGGGCAGACTGATGGAGAGCTTAATGATACGGGGCGCAGGCAGGCAGGTGAGGTTCGTAAGAAGCTAAACGGCGCCGAAATTGATGTTTATGTGGCAAGCGATTTGCAGCGGGCTGTGGAAACTTGCAAAATAATTGCGGCAGGAACATGATAATCTGGTGACAACACCGTTGTTGCGTGAGCGCGACTGGGGCAGTTTTACGGGCAAATACATTCCTGATTTAGAGGGACAGACATGGCCCGACGACATCGAAAGCCTTGAAGAGCTGAAGAGCAGAGCGCAGAATTTCCTTACCTGGCTGAAGGTAACCTATCCCGACAAAGCTGTTCTTGCCGTAGGACACGGCATTATCAACAAGGCCATTCAGAGCGTTTATTTTCGTAAACCCATGAACGAGATTCAGAAAATGGATAATGCAGAGATGAGAATACTGATGTTATAAGTATCCTTCCATACAGGTTTCGTGCAGGCTTACAACTTTTCGGGCCTGCCGGATACGCTGAAAACTGAGAGCCATCCCGATAGCATTGAAGTACGGGATGGCTCTGCTGGTCATAACTTGACGTGATAACTCTTCTCTAATCATTTAATTTATACACTCTAATCTAAATGTTCTAATCTAATGCCTATCGAATTCGCTAATCCCAACGGTGTATAATTCCAAACTTACTTAAATAACTCTAATCTAACAATTCAGGTTTTAAACTCTAATCTCTAAATCTATATTCTTAAATGACATTTGTTTCTTTTTGCCTATCTGCGTCCGAATTGGCCTCCGTTGCCAAATGTTCCACCTGTGGAATGGCCTCCGCCGAAGGTGCCTCCTGATGGTGCGCTTCCGCCAAAAATCGCGTGTTCGGTGCAGGACTGTAAGAACGTGCAGGCGGATTGCCCGCAGACGGAGCATCATAACCTCCGCGACTGCCTACGCCAAAGCTGCGATTGCCGGCACTTGGGCTGAATGTGCGGTTGGGAGATGAGCCATCAGGTTCGAACGGTCGGGCGTTACTCGGGCGTGTTACTGTTGTACGCGTGCTGCTTTCACGGCTGTTTCCGAATGAGCGATAGTCGCGAAGGGGTGATGTTTCGCGTGTGTTGTTGTCGAACGTACGGTTACCGAATGTGCGGTTGCCGGTGTTATATCCGCCACGTTGTTGAAAATCGCGTCCGTCAAAACGTGTTCCCCGCCCGTAGTCGCCGCGGTTAAAGCTATCGCGCATGCCCCCTGGTTGTTCGGATTACCGAATGTTCGTCCGTAATACCAGCTGCGACCGCCGTTCATTCGCCAGCTGTGTCCGCCACAATAACTCATAAATGTTCGGCTGCCCGAAGAAATAGTAGTCACGATGCGGGTAACGGGCGTATACTCCAAAGTGCCAATATCCTCCGTTCCAATAAAGAGGACGATAGAAATACGATGCGTCGACATAGTTTCTATACTGCCAGTCGTAGAGGATATAGCTTAAATCCAGATTGCGTTGTGTCCAGTAAGCACCATAAAGGTCGTCATATCGGTTGATGCTCATGAGGTAATCGAGATTAATTTCATACGCAGCCTCATACTGTTCATCGGTAAGATCAAGCTCATGTGCCATCTTATCGGTGAGGAACAAGGCTTGTTCGCGTGCCTGAGCATAGCTCATAGCCGATGCACTTATGGTGATAGTGAAGAGCACTATAATAGCTAAAACTAACCTTTTCATATCTATTCGTTTTATTGATTCAACATGATGTTTCTTTGTACGTTGCAAAAATAGACAGAAAAACAAGCGTGTCAAAAGGTTTTTCCCTAAACGGAGCGGGAAAAACCCTATAACGAAAGTTTCGGGTATATTGCGTTGGTGGTCAGCGTTTTTTCTTTATCTTTGTGGCAAAGATATGGTAAAGAACGTGAAAATACGAAAGTTGTGGGTTGTGTTGTTGTCGTTAGCCCCCGTGAGTTCTGCATCAGCACAGTATGCCTGGCAGCATAATCCTGATGAAAGAAGCCTTAAACCCGGTAATGATATTTCTGTATGGCCGAATGGCAAGGCTCTTTTTCGGACGGGCAGACGCCGCTATGGCTTAACGCCAATAAGCACGGACTGTCGTCATTAAGCAGTGTTAACGGCTATTTACGGGGCAAAATTAGTCGCTCCATCGATGTCGACTCGGCACGACGGTGGGCTGTTGGTTATGGCGTTGACGTGGTATTGCCGCTCCATTATACCAGCCACGCGGTTGTTCAGCAGGCTTATGTTGAAGGCAGATGGCTGCATGGTACGCTGACGATAGGGCAGAAGGAGCAGTCTTTACAGCTAAAAACAGCTGTCTAAGCACGGGATCGCAAACCCTTGGCATCAATGCACGCCCAGTTCCAGAGGTTAAAATAGCACTCCCTCAATACTGGACGGTCCCGCTTACGCACGGATGGCTGGGCCTCAAAGGACATATTGCTTACGGAAAACTGACCGACAGCCGTTGGGAGCGCGATTTTACCCGTCAGCAATCCAAATATACCGACGGTGTATTTTACCATGACAAGGCCGGCTATTTAAAAATACAGAAGCCGTCTTCACGCTTTTCTGCCGAGCTGGGACTGGAGATGGGGGCTGTCTTTGGCGGCACAAGCTACCTGCCCCAGCGCGATGGAAGCATGCAGATAATGAAGAATAGCCGCAGCTTTTCAAGCTTTTTTCATGCACTCGTACCCGGTGGAGCCGATGTGCCTGAGCAAGGAACGTTCTACACTAACGCTCAGGGCGATGACCTTGGAAGCTGGATTGTACGACTGAATTACGAAGCATCGTCGTGGCGTTTGGGCGTTTATCTCGACAAATTCTTTGAGGATTCATCAGGTATGATATTTATGGACATGAACGATTGGGATACAGGTACCGACTGGCAAAAGCGCAAATCGTCACGAATGATGATATACGACTTCTGGAAAGACCAGCTCATCGGAGTTGAATTAAATCTGAAACACGGGCGATGGGTGAAGAATATTGTTGTGGAATATCTTTATACGAAGTACCAGAGCGGCCCTGTTTATCATGACCATACAATGAATTTGGGCGATGATATTGGTGGTCGCGACGAGTATTATAACCATTATATCTATGCCGGATGGCAGCACTGGGGGCAGGTTATGGGCAATCCGCTGTTCCGTTCACCTTTATATAATAAGGACGGTAGCATTAATGTTGACAACAATCGCTTTGTAGCCTTCCACCTTGGCTTTGACGGAGAGCCTGCGAAAAAGCTTAATTATCGAGTACTTGCCACTTATCAGCGAGGATTTGGAACGTATAGCAAGCCTTTCCTGAGCCCGAAAACAAATTTCAGTATCTTAGTAGAGGGGAGCTGTTTGTTTTCCATCAATGAAACTTACTGCGGCTTATGGTGCCGATTGGGGCCGTATTCTGGGTCGCACAGCGGTATTCAGCTTACATTATCGAAATCAGGATTGTTTAATTTATGAAGAAAAATCATCATATCTCTGCTGTGTTTTACGGCAGCAGCCATCGGTATGTCATCGTGTGATGGCATAGAAGTGTCGCACAATGGGAAGTTAGAAGGTTACTGGCACATCGTAGAATATGATACGTTAGCCACTGGAGGGGTTTGCGACATGTCGAAAAGTACCCTGTTTATTGGTGTGCAGATGCATCTGATGGGCTTTTATGATTCAAGCTCAACAGTGGCAAACCTCTTCTCTCATTTTGAAAAGGGCGACTCAACATTGCGTTTTTACGACTTCTTCAGGGATGACAGGCTTGCCGGAGATCATCGTGAAACCGATACAAGTGCAACACGATTGTACGGCATCAACAATTTAAACGAAACGTTTTCTATTGAGCATATTTCATCGAACAGCCTTATTTTACGAAGTAATACTTTACGAATTAAGTTGCGAAAATTGTAAAAACACCTTCAAAGCATATTATAAAGCTGCTTATCTTATAGCTTTATCGATTATCAAGAACATCAGGCCGCAGGAAAATTAACTCCCTGCGGCCGTTGCTTTTTTAGAATATTTTCCCGAAGATAATGTTTGTAAAGGTTTTCATTAATATCTTTATGTCGAACCACCAGCTGCGATGTTCCAAATAATAAAGGTCCAGATCTAACCTCCTCAGCATCTTTTCCATCGTGTCGGTATATCCGTTATACAGCGTGGCATAGGAGGTAACGCCCGGCCTTATTTGGTATAACAGCGTATAACGCGGGTCTTTTTCTATTATTTTTTCGATATAATACCTTCGCTCCGGCCTCGGTCCGATGAAAGCCATATTGCCTATAAACACGTTCCATAGCTGAGGAAGCTCGTCCAAATGATGCCTTCTGAGGAACGCTCCTACACGTGTAAGCCGGGTATCGCCGCTTATTTCAAGCAGCTGTGGCTCTCCTGTGGTCTCGGCTCCCATGTGCATACTACTGAACTTATAAATGCGAAAAAGGCTTACCGTGCAGTCCTATTCGCTCCTGACTAAATATAACAGGCTTGCCGTCTTCGATGTAAATATGCAAGTCCGCAGCACAGCAACAGTGGTGAAAACACAATTAAACATACGGCACTGAGCACACAATCGAAAGTTCTTTTTCATGGTTGGCGCTCCTCCTGTATCTTGTGGCGTGTTGCCAAATTAAGGTATATGGTTAGCGCGGTATACAGTAAAATGTCAATAATCAGCATGAGCGTGAAGCTGTACGACAGGTAGAATACTGCACTGTTTATGGCTAAGAAGATGATGGCTATAAGGATAATGGTTATCAACGACTGGTGCATGGTTAGCCCATACCTTATTAATTTATGGTGTATATGGTTTTTGTCGGGATGGAAAGGCGACCTGTGTGTGCGAAGCCGGTGCAATATAACGCGCACGACATCGAACACAGGCACGAGCAATAATGACAGTGCAACAGGCATATGCCACGGATTAAAGGGCATGACGGCTGAATTATCCATTGACAATTTAACCGAAAGGAAGCTGAGAATAAACCCTAAGGTAAGGCTCCCGCTGTCGCCCATGAATATTTTTTTATCCCTGTTGGGCCCGCCAAACAGGTTATAATACAAGTAGGGTATGAGCACACCCATCAGTCCTGCAATAAGAATACAGTATACATACAGCCCTTCTTCGTAGAACGCAAAAAGGAAACCTGCCAGAGCCATTTCGCTGATGCCTGCACATAAACCGTCTATACCGTCAATCAAATTCATGGCGTTTACTACAAAAACAATGGCAAAAACAGTGAAAGGTATGCCTAACCATGCCGGAATAGCATGGGCACCGCACAGCCCGTACAGGTTATTGATGTACAAACCAGATGCAGGAAGCAGCACGGCTGCCATAATCTGGACCGAGAATTTTATTTTGGCTCCAAGCCCGATGAGGTCGTCAATAATACCTAACGAATAAATAATGAGCAGGCTTAAAAGGAAAAAAGCCGACCAGAGATTGATTTGAATGATATGCCCTTTATATTCATAGCTCAGCATAGCCAACGCTAAAATAAACGCCAGAAGCATGCTGGGGATGAACGAAATGCCTCCAAGCCGGGGCACAAGATTCTTATGAACCTTACGCGAATTGGGTATATCAAATATCTTTCGTTTAAGGCAGAAGTTCAGTATATTTGGAATAGCAATAAACCCACATACAGCACTTATGATAAGGGCAGAGATGATGACAATGGATATAGCCATTTATGTTTTTCTTTTCGCTTTAATAATAAAACCATAATGTCTGTAAATTATTGTATATACGCTGTAAAAATGTTAAGAAAAATCGTAATGGTCATTGTGTGGCGGCCGTCAGCAACGCGTACGGCGGTCGCCGAACAATGCGTATGACGGTCGTCAACAGCGTGTACGACGGCCGCCAAACGATGACCTTATAACCATAAAACAACAGGATAATAAACGATAATGCAGTAGCTTTATGTCTAAAAATATTACACAAAAACAGAAGAAACGGTACAATAAACGCACGGTGAAATAAGTTATTGACAGTAAAGACGTCATCAGATGAAAAGTTTCAATTATAACCGTAACCTACAACAGTGCTGCAACCGTAGAAGATACTATCCTGTCGGTGCTTAGGCAAACTTATCCTGATATTGAATATATCGTTGTTGACGGAGCCTCGAAAGACGAAACGATGACGCTTGTAAAACAGTACGAAGCGGCTTTCGGCGGCGGCTGAAGTGGATTTCGAACCCGACAAAGGCATTTACGATGCCATGAACAAGGGCATAAGGATGGCTTCGGGAGAGGTGGCAGGTATTCTTAATTCGGACGATTATTTTACCTCAGGCGATGTAATTGCCAATATGGTACAGGCTTTTCGTGACGATGTTGATGCGGTTTATGGCGACGTTCATTTTGTTCGCGACGGGCAGCCGCACAGATGTGTGCGTTACTACTCGTCGAAAGGGTTCCGCCCCTTGTGGCTTCGTTTCGGCTTTATGCCTGCGCATCCGTCGTTCTACCTGCGTAAAAGTGTGTATGACAGGGGCAGGCGAGTACAGGCTGACTATCGTATCAGGGGCCGACTATGAGATGATGGTACGCTTGTTTTATACGTATAAGATAAGGGCAAAAATATCTGTCGCAGGACTTTGTAACGATGCGAATGGGAGGTGCCAGCACCCGAAAACATGCGGAGCGGCTTAGCATTAATAGCCGAAGATGTGAGGGCATGCCGCGACAATGGCGTTTATACTAACACGCTGATGATATGTACAAAGTTTGCCTATAAGTTTATAGGCTTGTTGCGCAGGGGCAGTAAATGCCGTCCGTAAAGGCTTTGTGCAGTTGCTTTTCTTATGGGTTTACCAACCTTTCATACAGTTTAAAATACGCATTAAAGCAATCTTCGCCCCTGAAATATTGTTCGGCTCTTGCACGGCATGAGGCTGTGAACTGTGCCTTTCCCCTTTCCTTTATCTGACGTATGAGCATGGCTGCCTGCTCAACGTTGCCCTGCGGGATAACAAAACCGGTGTTATCGTTAACAGCTTCGGGGCTTCCGCCGGTGTCATAAGTAATTAAAGGTGTGCCGCATGCAATGGCTTCGAGGTTGGTTGTAGGGTAATTGTCTTCCCATGTAGGATTAAAATATACCATCGCTGTCGAATAAAAGCGCAACCAGTTCGGTCACGTTCTGTGTGCGTGGAATGCCTGTTATGCCTGCGGGCAGGGCCTTAAGCTCGCTCTTGTTAAGGCCAACGAGCACTATTGTATAGCTGTCGTCGAGCAGGGTTCGGAGCTTGAGGAAGTCGGGTAAGCCTTTATGATACCAGTTTGAAGCCACGCCAAGTATAATGTTTTGCGCGTGCGGAATGCCATATTTTTGCCTGATGACCGTTGAATCGGCCTGCGGACAGAACACCGATGTATCGATACCGTTATGGATGGTAAGTCTGTTAACATTACGAAGAAACGATTGTCCTACCTGCTTTTCGAGCCAATGACTTACGGTAACCAGCGTAAGATTGTTGACAGACAGAAATGCACGCTTCTTGTCTTCGAAGTTCTGATACGACCTGTCAGCAAGCCAGCTCCGGGGATAAGTGCGTAAATTGGGACAGTTTTCGCAATGGGTCTTCCACTTTTCGCAGTGAATGTACATGTAATGCGCACAGTGACCGGTGAACGCCCAGCAGTCGTGAAGCGTCCATACCGTAGGAACGGCTGTTTGTCTAAGGTATTCAAACAACATGGGATAGTTGAGATAATATCCGTGTATGTTGTGTAAGTGAACAACGTCAGGGCGTACCGTGTCGATGTATTGCAGGAGACGGCGGGTTGCTTGTTTCGACATCAGCCCGTGATTATCCAGCAGTCGGCTTGCCAGCCCGTGTATACGCTCGTCCCGGTTGCTGCCAATGTGGTAGAGGTTTGAGCGGCTCGGGTTCATCCATCTGCCGTAAGCCATGTAGCTTTCCCAGCCGTTATTGATGGCTATCTGCCCAATGCTTTCGGCAATTTTGCCATGTGAACCCCAGTTGGCTGTGATATTGATTTGCAGAAGCCTCTTTTTCTGTCGGTCATACCTTATTCAAAGTTTTTCTTACAGCTCAGGAAGTAGAAGAGATGACGCTTGGGCCAGAACGGCTCGAAATGGCGACGGTTGATTACTTTGCCGCTAAAGGAGAAATAATGCTTATAATCAGACTGTGAGAACACGTAGGGATAGCAGCTGCATGCTATTTCAATCGACTTTTCGTTAGCCTCCGACAGTTTGCCGTAGGGAAAGCAAAGTAGCGGCATGGCTTGCCTGTTTGCTCTTCAATAATATGTTTACACGTACAAATTTGGTAGCGGAGCACTTCCTCGTCCGATGTATTGATCATGTAATGGTCCATGGTATGGGCGCCGATAATGTGGCCACGGTTGGCGAGTTCTTTCAGCTGGCTCCAGCGCATGGGACGTTTATGGTGGGTTAAAACAATGTGCTCGTTGAAGTTTTCAATGTATTTGTCGTCGCCTTCCACATAGTTTGGACTGATGAAAAGGCAGGCATTTACGCCGAATTCTTCAAGAACAGGACAGAAATAATCGTAGCATTCAGTAAAACCGTCGTCGAAAGTGAAAGCCACCAACGGCTCTGCGGGCTGCTCGTGTTGCGCTATTTTCTGTACGGCATCTTCGAAATTGATAAACCTTACATACCGTGACAGCTCTTGAAGCAAGGCCCGGAACGTTTCGGGTTCGGCCTCATTCAGTATGCGATGGCCGTTAAGGATATGCACTCCGGGCTGTGGTTTGCTGAAGCTCCCGAGTATATTCAGTATGATGTTGCGTGCAAAAGAGCGTAGCTTAAAATAAGTAGTATCGGTGTCAGTGGGCATGAAGAACCTCCTTAATTGTTTTTATTTGGTAATGAATGTTCCATAAGTGGTCAATCTCGTTGTAGGCCTTGTGTCGTGTTTCTTCACGTTGTGCAGGAGTTTTACTTGTCCATTTGCTCATGAAATCAGCCAAACTCCGGGTGTTGTCTTTCTCAAAGAAGTCGCCTGTAACACCCGGATTGATGGCCTCAAATTCAGGGATTCTGATAAGAAAAGTCGTTATGGGTGATGACCGGACAGCCGAAAGACAGCGCGTGTATGGCAGTAAGGCCTACGTTTCCCGGCGATACGCATACGGCAGCATCGAAGAACAGCTGACCTATAATGCGGTCGTCGTAACACGGTCCGTACATCCATACGTTGGCTTGCAAGCCTTGTTGTTTGGCGTAGCTTTCTAAATTTACACCCTCTACGTCCTTACCTATGAACACAACATTGACCGGACGGCCTTCGTCTTTGAGCATTTTCATGCTGTCTATGAGCATTTCGAGCTTCTTCCACTTCTGTATTCTTCCACAGTAAATGACGGTAGGGAGGTTGTTTTTGAAGTGAGAAGCGTACACGTCGCTGGGTTTAAAGGGTTGTGCGCAGGGCCTTTTCGCGGTCTGAATCCATTGAATTTGCAATGCAAAACATTCGATTTCTATCAAATCCTATGTCCTCCATCAAACGCATGGCATACCTGTTGTAGAGCATAAGCGTGCTGAACTGTTTGTAGAATATTTTTTTGATCATACCCTTTATCAGGCCTTCGCGTCCGTACCAACCGTGTGTCCATGCAATGGTTCTTTTTGCCAAGCAAGCGACAAAGAATAAGAATAACCCATGATGACAGGCAGAAAGGTTCGCCGTCGAGGATATAATATTGATAGGGCTTGAACACTAACCTGATGCTTCCGCTCTGCCAATAGAACGGGCCTATAAAACGGTTTCGGAGCGTTTTGCGGTATCCCGTGAGCACATGATAGTTGAAAATCTTCAGCCTGGTGCGCACATGGTCGCCAATATAGAAGTCGCAGCCAATTTCCTTATCTATTAAAGAGAAGATGGGTTCGCGATAATGAGGGGCAATATTGGTGATAAAACAGCGATTATTCTTCATTTTTTATCGTGTTTCTATTGTCAATTGGACACTCGGCACTGGCTATAATGATAATCAGAATCAACAAGCCGTTTGATAAAAGAGTGGTAAAAATAGAGGTGTTCAGGATGTATGAAAGGGTAGGCAGGAAGATAATGAGCAGGTCGGACAGCTTATAACGGTACGAGATAGAATTGATAAAGTGCATTAAAATGTAAAATAAAAGTCCGATAAAAAGCACGCCAAAGAACCCTGCTGCCGCCATACCATCGGTTAGAAAAAAGTTGGCATTTGCGTTCTGGCTGCCGTAAGCTACGGCCATTCCCAATGGTTGGGAGAAGGGATATTTGTTGGTAATGGCATTAACGATGTTGATATGTGAGTAGTATGTAAACGGGTTTATCGTTGACACAAAAAAAGCGAAGATAATACTGGCTGAGCCATCCTGCAACGGCCGACGTGCGCAAGATGATGATAAAACCCAGTGCAAGTTGCAGTACCTCGTCTTTAAGCAGCACGATAATAAGGCTCGCAATAGTTAGAAAATACATTAACAGGGCATGCAGCTTGCTGTAAATGGCGTTCCTTTCTTTCTTGATGACAAAGAAAAGCACAATTAAGGCGAAGGGCATAAAGAATGTAAGTTTCTGCATGTCAATCATAAACAGCAGAAAATAAGCTGCAATAACGGCTGCCGTCTTTACCCATTTGCGCTCAGATAAGTAGTTAACAAGCAGGAAAGGATAGAACCCTCCAAACAGCCATCCTTTGATATACGCCATTAATCCCCCTCCCGTACTTTCTGAATTTTCGGCGCGAAGCTGATACATTAGGTCTGATTGGGTGAAGATATTGACAAAGTGCATAGAACCAATATTGGCTGCAACAAGAACAACGGTGAGGAAAATAGTAACGGCCTGTATCCATTTAAACGGGATAAGAGGCTCAATAATAATGTCCTTAAAGAACGTTTTCTGATTCCCGATATTTAATAAAAGCACGAAGATGGCACAAAGAAGTATTCCGTATCCATACATAGTGAGGAGATTGATATTCCACATGGTAAACAATGCATGGATGAAAGGAATATAAACCAACACGTAAAGAAAGATACAAAAAAACGAAGAAAGGTTCTGTATTCCTTTATAAAACAAGATAGGGATAACCGATAAGAACGCCCATGACAATAATTTCAACGGAGTCATGTCGATATAATCGATTCCCATATAGAAAAAAAGCTTGTAAACGAATTCGTGAAAAGCGTAGTCGTATACAAAAATATAGAGAAGCGCGCATATCATGCGCGACACCGCATTATTGGCATTAAATATGAACCCGAGAGCCTTCTTCATAGTAGAGCAAGTCTGATAATGAGAATAACAGAAGACAAAACCCACAGGGGAATGTATGTTCTGAAGTTGGAAATATCGACTTTCCCCAAATGGAGTACATGCAGATACATAGCTAAATTAACCACAGAACTGGCGAAGGCATATAGAGAAAGAATGAAGTAAATGTTGTTACTGATAAGGCATCCTGATAATATAGTAGTGACGGCTACGGAAGAATAGGCGAGGTTATACAGAAAAAGCGTTCTTTGTTTATTGAGGTATCTGAAGAGAGGTATGAGGGGTTGTGTGAGAATTGTGGGAAAAGACCAGAAAGCCAGGCATAGCGAAATATCGCCTGCTGTGCTCCATTTTGAACCCAAAAACAACGTAACGACCTTATCGCCACCGCATGCCAGGAAAAGCATGGGGATGAAAGCTATAACCGATACAATTTTTCCTACCTGCAGGGTACATCGTTTTGTGTGCTCAATTTGCTCTGCAGGACTGGCAGAACAAAGTTGTTCATAATATACCCTTCCAATGGCAGAGCCAACTAAACTCATCGGTAAGAGCAGCAGTTGTAATACAATAGAGTAGCAGCCTATGGTTTCCTTATTGAAGAATGCAACCAGAATAAGCAGAGGGAACATTAAATCCGGCAAAAGCACAACAGGCTTGAAGGTGCATCGAGAGAGCAAAATTCTTGTATTTAAATAAGATGTTTCGCATCTTGTTCAAATCCCAATGCCAAAGGCTTCCTGCTTTTTATGTACAGAATATAAAATAACAGAAAGACAAAGGTTACTATTTGTGCAAGAGTTGTACCTAATATAAGCCCGTTGACTACGACGAAAGAGGTGATGCCAAACAGTATTCTTAACGATGCCTGTGAGCCTCCGAGAATGACACTTTCGAAAGCAATGCCCGAGTATTTGCCGTATCGGTTGCATATATTACTAAGTATGGTGTGTATGCAATAGCCAGAAGATAAACGGCTAAAAGGGTGATGGGAGGAAAGTTCAGGAAAAAGGTGATACCCTCTCTTTGTCCAAGGTAAAATACTAATGTCGTAATGAGTGTAATAAAACACCCCATAAGCAGGCACAATGTTGAAACATAGGGTATCTCTTCTTCTGTGGCCTTTACGATAGTATTCTCATATCCTGCAAATATGGCAATGGTAAGAATAGAAACAAATGATGAAAATACGCCCCATTCACCAAAGTCGGCCTGTGTGTACAGGCGCGAAAGTATGGGTGTTACAACCGCAGGGAGGAGGAACATCAGCAAATTGCTCGACGACATTTTCATGGTGTTGAGCAATAAAGAGGTTGTTTTTATCTTATTGATGAGTTGTTTCAAATGAATGATCCTTTCTTTGAGGTGTTCCGAATGTGTAACCTTTAGGAGATGGAACATAATACATTGTTATTCCCTGACGGCCTAATTCTATCATCTTATCGAGACAAGGAGCTGAATAAAAACACTTTAATGAGCAGGTTTGACAGCTTCTTTTTCTTGTAAATATCAGGGGAGAAGTGTTTGATAAGCGTTTGTTCGCGGGTTCTTCTCTCTAAGTTTCCTTCCGAGCATGTATAAGACTGGACATGTCCTTCCGGGTCAATATACTGATAAGTTTTTTGTACGGTGAAGAACTGTGCCCAATAAGGATAGTGTTTGTACAGCAAAGCCTCTACACAATGATCAAACGTTCCGATGTAGTGTGCGTCGAGGCCAAGTGTAAAAACAAGTGCATTCAATCGGGTCATTCGATACCGGGAGAGTTTTCATCCCAACAATTGACGCACCTTTCGTGGTCTTTTTATGAGCCATTCAGCATGTTTACCCCATGCACATACGGAGTGTTGCACATTGATACTCCGTATAACGCCAGGCTGTTTTCGGAAAGTTTCAGCCAGATGGCCGGCGAAAGTTCTGTCGGTTTGTGGATTAAAAATGATGCTTCTATCCTGTTGCATCTTCGGATTAGGGAAAGCTGGCATCAGCAATGTTCCTTCGAAAGTAATGACAGACTGTATTTTTGTATCAGTTCTTCGGCGGTCTCTGTATAATTATAGAACTCTTTCATGGCAGCATGTATACACACAATGCTGCCTTTTCTCATTCAAGCTGGCACATGATCTTTTATTATATCATCACTATTATACTTTTGATGATATATAATCATACCCAGTTGTTTGTGAATATTCTTCCTTAATAGTGAAATATCCTTTATGCCAGTAATGCGCTTAAAAGATAATTCCTAGGAAGCAAGAAAGCTTGCCGACATGCTTTTATTATGCGAAAATCTTCGAAATATCTTTTCTTAGAACCCATATGGTGAGTATAATGCCCGTAAGCAGTTCCATAACCAATACAAAAAAATCATACGTTTAGGACCTGCGGGTTTGATGGGAACAGAGGCACCTTTTCAAAACCGTGAAGACAGGGGTCTTTTCTTGTAATTTGGCCCTTGCAGCGTCATACTGGTTTTTGCGTTCGAATAAGTATTGAATTTTAATTGCATATCGTTCTCCAAATCTTCAATCTTTGATTGGACAGACTGCAATATAACATCCTGGTTGGCGTCAGAATATGAAGCATAAATTTGCCTTGAACGCTCGTAACTGGCCTTTGCTTCCCCACCAGCTGCTTGTAATATGCCACATCTTTACGTGCTTTGTCGGTACGATATGCCGTAATATGACGCTTAAGTACATTACTGACAGAATCGGCCAGTATCTTACACGTCAGAGGATCCTGTGCTGTTGTTGCAATGGTAATAACGCCATCCTTTGAATCTACTTTCAGAGATATGTTACTTCTGATGGCTTCTACTACCTTGTCCTGCATCTTATTCAGATAGTAAGGTGATTTAATATCTACCTTTAAAGGCTCTTCTTTCTTACCCAATATGGTGCTCCACCGGGGTTCTTTCTGCCTGTTGGCCAGATAATCGAAGTAGGAATATCGCTTCCCATCAATTGTTTGTATTTGAATACTGAAAAGATCGACAATGAATTTATTGTCTTCCATAAGCTCAGGATAGAGTAAAGGGGTGATTGCATCCGAGCTTTTCAGCTGGGACATATCAAACCCAAGAGATGACGCAAGGGAACCGATGGCTCCCGATGATGACGAACTCTCAACTTCTGGAGCCAGCTTTATGTCGGTAGTATAGTATCTTGGGACACAAAGTATGATGTAAACGGAAAAGAACAAACGCTACTAATAACGTTATAAAAATATAGTAATTTATGCTCTTTTATCTTTTTGACGATTAAGCGCAGATTAATAACTGCAACCTCTTTTATTATCATACATATTTAACACCAATCAAAAAAGTTCAATATTTATCAATTACCAGTAGTTGCTTATTTAACCACATTAGCAATTGTTGCTATCATGGCAGCGATGCTTGCCATGCCTGTTCCAAGACTCATTGTTTCGGCAATCGACATTTTTCGTGTAATTTTGCTCGGCACAACTATCTCGCATCCCGGTTCAATTTTTAGCACCGGTCTTTGCCTTTGCCACCATTCCATTCATATAAATAATGTATGCACCGCCCTTCCTCGCGTTCTGGGCGTAGCCTCCTGCTGCATTAATGTAATAGTGTGCACTTTTACCTTTCTGAAATGATACGACGTTAGGATACATAACAGCGCCGTTAATCTTTACGGTTGCCGTGTATCGTGGCAAGATAAGACGGTCGCCAGCACGCAGAACAATGTTTGCATCACTTTGTGGATTACTGATAGCTTTATCGAGCTCTATGCCCACAGGATAGCTGTTTGGTACCTGAAATTTCTCGAGTTGCTTTTTGTAGCTTCAGTTCCTGCCTGCATGATGTTGCTATTCTGCGAGCTTTGCTGCAAGTTGCAAAAAGCTGTTGTTGTAATTGTTCCTGCTGCATTTTGTAAGCCGCTTCCATGCGGGCTTTCTCATCGGCATTGGCCTGACGTTCGAGGCGCGCCCCCTTTATATAGGCAATGTCGGTAATTCCTCCTGCAGCTTTCAGCAAGTCGGTAAGCCGTGCATTACGCTTGCTAAGCGTGTAAGTACCTGGGAACTGTGCTTCTCCTTCGATGGAAACATTCTGTTGTACAGAATAAGAAGGATTCTTTCGTACATAAACTTCGTCAAAAGGCTGTAATACAAAACCAGGCTCGCCGTCGATAACAAACCCGTCTTTTAGTGCGAACGTATAGTTTTGTGCAATGATGCTGTCGGTTGTTAGCGCATGTGGTATTACCACTCGTCGTGCAATGTCGACCTTAACAGTGGATGCAGCATCTTTCAATCCTCCGGCTTGTAATACAAGATCTTCAAGCGTTTCGTTGTCAGCATATTTATAAATACCCGGGTATTGCACCTCACCCTGAATGGTTATGGTACGTTCAGTCATTGCAATTTGTTTGGAAGGGATAAAAAGAACGTCATTCTCTTTTAAAGGAATATCAGCTATTTTGCCACTCATAATTCCTTTTATATCAACGGGAATAACCTTTAAAGTACGGTCTTCATTCATGCGGTGCATGACGGCACGGTTGGTAAAGGCATCCTCGGTAAGGCCTTCGGCGTGCTGGATAAGCGTACGAACACTATTGATACCGTCACCAAGCTGGTACATGCCCGGCCGGAACACAGCACCCTTTATCTCTACTGTATTATGGTAGCGAGGCAGGACAGAATCGACAGTCACGCTATCACCATCGGCAATACGAAAGCTATTCATGTCAAATTCGTCAACATTAAACACAGCATACTCACGTCCTGTCTTTCTATTTACGCGTACAGCCTTCGTGTATGCGTCACCAGTAAATCCACCTGCATATTTTAAAAGCGTACCAACGCTTTCATTTTTCTTCATTTCATAATACATAGGTCGTTTCACCTTGCCTGTAATATCAACCAGACAGTCGTACGGACCAACAGATATAACATCGCCGTCGTTCAGCCTTACATTCCCTGTCATCTTACCATTTAATATGTAATCATAGATGTCGCACACGCTGATAAGATGGTTATTACGATATATTTTGATATTCCTCAGCGTTCCAATGTCGTTGGTTCCTCCTGCCATATATAAAGCATGAAAGACAGTAGCAAAAAGCCGATAAGGGTATAAGTACCGGGTACTTTTACTTCTCCCATGACATTAACTGTGATAGTACGGGTCTGACCTAATGATAAGTTGATGCGGCTGCTACGATACCTGCTGCCGAGCGTACTGCGTATTCGTGCCTTTGCTGATGCTATTGAAAGCCCGCCAACTTGTATAGGACCGAATCCTTCAATAACGATTTGTCCGTCAGGTGACACTGTACAGTTAAAGGTTTTCTGTGAAGCTCCATAAACATCTACTGCCACAACATCGCCGGGTCCCAGCATGTAGCTTTGGGGTGTAGCGATATTCATGGCAGGCTCAAAAGTTAGATTCTTGTTGTTAAAGATGTCACGGCCAAATACTTTCTTTCCAGAATCTTCTTTTCTCCTCGTCGCCTTTTTTCCTCTTTTTGTTTGGTTAAAAAGGCAATAATTCATTCTGCATTTGTAAGAAGTCCTGATCGTTTTCGTCATATTCCTGTTTCCATGTTGTATTGCCCTGTATACGTTGCGTAGTTGAAGCTGCGCGCTTACGATTTCATCGTAGCTGTTGCTTTTTATCAGCTTCGGCCTCTTCTTCATTTTTCTTTCCATTATTAGTTCGTAGTCGTGAAGTAGGCTGGGTTGTTTGATCTGTGCTGCCAAGCCCGAGATTTTTGCTTTGACGCTCATACATTTTCTTTACGCGTCTTATTTGTGATATGTCTACACCGTTTTTGCATAAGCCGGGTAACAATTTGTGATTGCGGTGTACCCTTGGCTGCTTCCTTTTTGCACAAATTCGGCTACTTGTGAATCGGTCATTGACGATTGCGCCATAACATTTGTGAAAAATCATGCTAAAGAACTATGATGAAAACGATGATTTTTCATTCTCTGTGATTTATGTAATCGACAAAAACAGGTTTTATTCTTTAATTGTAGAAACCCTTATTTCGCCAGAAATATTGTATATAGTGCAAAAATACATAAAAACGTAACATCTTATAGTTTAACTATATTGATAGAAAAAAATAGGTTTAATTTGAATGTTTTGATAGTAATTGGTTGTTTTAAAAGAGTAATTATGTGTAATTATAGGGAGTAGGGGAGGTGAAAATAATTGGGAATGAAAAAAATATATTGTAAGATGGGTTTTATTTACACTAAAAGTATATATATTTGCAGTATGAAAGTATTCAGACTTACGATACCATTACTAATAAAATACATTTTTTTATATGGTTGGTATTGGCCTGATATTGTAGGTTTGTTATGTTTCACATCGCACTGGGGTTGACTGGATTTGAGGGTTTTCTCATGGTAAACAATCAGAAAGAAAATCCAATGAAATCAATTAAAAGCCAAGTATTTATCGGGGTTTTTGGAAGATTACGGCGACTTTTGCACCTTTCCATTTTCTTAGTATTTTTCTTTTTATTTTCCGACTTTTTGTCCACGTTGTCCACACATTGTCCACACATCCGAAGTTCTTAACTTTGCGTCATAACATTAAAATGATTGATTATGGGCAAAAAGAAATTGTACAAGACTGCAGATGAAATTATCGCTGGTTATTCCTTGACTCAAGCAAGGTGCATCGTAAGGTTTACCTCGTCGGCAGACCATTGAAAACGGGTAATGTGTCGTTGGTGCGTTATCACAGTAGTGGCAGTGAAAATTCCGTGTGCGAGCGCGAAACAACTGGAGTAATCCTATGCATAGAAAAGGATCAATCAGTCAAACTCGAGAATCAAGAGAAACTTCGATTGCAGCAAGCGGTATGCGATACGCTAAATGCAGACTTGGAGCGTGAGGAAGCAGACTTCAAAACCATTACCAAAGAAAAAGGTCTTGTTGTCTGATTATGCAAAGGAATTGGCAGAACGGTCGTTGAAGGAAACAGGTAATCATCATAGTACCTATTCATCAATGAACTCACTTGCTCAGCATGCAGAACTGTTCCGTCCACATAGTCAGCTTGGAGATATTGATAAGAAATGGTGTCTTCTCTTTATTGATTATCTCAAATATAAGGCGTTGAATCTGAATTTTCAGAGATCCAAAGACCCGAATAAACGTAAGGAGGTACTTATAGGGCAGAATTCTCAGAACCGACTAGTGCAACTCTCAACAACGCCCTGAATACGGCGGTAAGAGAATCGTTGATTGCTCACAACCCAATGAACGAATTGAATTCGAAAGAAAAGGTTCCTGCAAAGAAAGGCACAAGAGAGTTTCTGTCTCATAAAGAAATCAACATGCTGATTAATACCCCATTCACTCATGGTAAGTATGACATAAAGCCTTCCTTCTTGTTCAGTTGCTATACCGGACTTCGTTGGAGTGACTTGAAGGCGATAACAAAGAGTGACATTCATACAGACGCAAATGGTCAGTATATTGACATTATAATGGTTAAGACCAAGCAGCATCTTAAGGTGTATGTACCTCAGGTTGCTTTGAATCTGCTCCCTCATGCGGTTGACAATAGCACTCCTCTGTTCTGCCTTCCCAAGAATGATTATGCCAATGAGCGATTGGCTCTCTGGATAAAGGATGCTGGCATAGAGAAAGATAACCTATCATTGTGCACGCCATTCCAATGCAACCGTGTTGCTAGTAGCAGCATTCCCATTGCTGTTGTAGCAAAGCAGTTGGGACATTTGAAGATTCAGACAACAGAAATCTACGCTAAAATCATGGATGACAGCTCAGGTAGGTGCTGCAAATAAGATGGACGAGTTGTTTAAATGGACTTAAAAATATGGCCATGTTCGTTTATGTTGGGAATTTATATTAACTTTGCTTGAAATATTTCACCAAATGAGCTTTTTATTATATTCCGCAGACCTAGTAAACGATCATGGCCATTTTTCTTCTTCAGCATTACTGCTGTTTGTATTTACATTATTTTTGTTTTTCGTGTATCAGGTGGCTATTGGATAACAGCTCTGATTATATCTCTCACTTACTTTTATCTTATCATCTTTGGACCAAGAAATATCTCAATACAGCCAAGGTGAGTATCTATCATAGAACCTCGCATTCCTGGAAAGTATACGTATAGGGAGTCAAGACAGATGTTGATTATCGTGCGTTTATCAGTCGCTTTTAAGGATGATCATAATCCTGACACAAAAAGACTACAAATATGATGTGGAAGACCGTAAGGATGAAAACTGGCGTTCTTACAATAGAGTCGTGTCTGTTCTTGAGTCTCATTCGAATCTTGTCAGAAACTATTCAATGCAGAATCAAGCAAAGAGTTGACCATGCAGGGTGTTCCATCAGTTGATAGTCGGTGAACAAAAGAAAGATATTGAAGAGAGAACACTTGACTCTGCCGAGAACATTTCATCTAACGAAATGAGCAATTATCCCTGTGATGGCATTGTTTCTCCATCCAACCTTTTAGGAGTTTGTTATAAGGATTTATCGTTCTTATCACAGAGATTGCGTCTACAGTGAACAATACAGTTGCAAGTTGGAAATGGACGTGGGTCACTGGCCTGTTGAAGTACAATAATAGGGACGTGAATGAGAAACAGATACTGATCTTTTCTAGTGCGCATCGGTTGATAACGAGGCTATGCTGACTTTGAATGCCAACACCGCTTTTGCGTATTTGATGAATATGTTGGCAGCAAAGTCTTTTTGTAGTCATCACGACTGGACAGCTTGCTTTTTCCGACAAGCTTTTTGAAGCTAAAAGCACATCAGCTCCTGTGAATCACAATGATTTGAAAAGTGAGCTAAGAACAAAGCTATGACTACCTCTACCCGTAGGTAGTAAAATCTATCGGACAATCTGATTATCACCTTAGCCACACATACACAGATAGAAAAACGAGGCTTATCGTGTAATAGTGGACATTAATGACTGAATCTATGTAGTCCACTATTATACTTTATTCATCTTTCTTTAGTCTATCTGCACCGATATCAGTAACGGATGCTGGCCAGCTCTATTTATAAACATATTAATGCAAAGATAAAAATGTCATACATAGACTTTATCTGAAAGCTATGCTGAAATTCAGGCAAAGTGCCGAGATCAGCATGAACAGTCGGCGCTCTTCAAGAAGAAGAGAGGACGAGCAGGAGAAAGCAGTATCCGCCAGTTAGAGTCAAAGCAGTTGGTCAAAAAGAAATCTTGACCTTTGAGGAGGGCAGCGAGTATACGGGGATTTCTAAGAGTACATTATATAAGATGACCTCTGCCTATGAGATTCCGTATTACAAACCCTCATGGAAAGCTGATATTCTTCGAGAGAAAAGAACTTGACAGTTGGCTTCTGTCGAAACCCGTTAAGAGCATGGTAGCAGCTTCAGGAAGAAGCAGGGAGAGCATACCTACTTCTTCATTTAACTCGCACAAGTGATTGCGTGGAGTCTGCACGTAAGAAGTTTCCATTCACACGCACGCTCAATCATCTGATTGAGTCGTGCCCCGTAGAGGACAAGCTATCGCTCATCGAGGCTTTCATAGCATATGGCCTTGATGGTGTTGAGAGAATGAATTGCACGGTAGAGCATTCGAACTGTTTTTACAAGCCAAAGTAGAATTAGATAAAAGTTGGAAGCTATATCGTAATGGATGCTCCAAACCAGAGACTCATCATCGTGGCGGTGCTCCTAAGAATAATCGCAATGCAGCTAAATCAACACCAAGTCAATACCAAAACAATGCCAACTGTATTTCTTCTTTATCTACTACATACTAAAGTAATAATATTAATATAAAAGAAAGAGAAGAACAAAGAAGAGAAAGAAGTATGTTGTCTTCGATCGAACAACTTCTGCCAGCTTTGAATAAATGGTCTGGATATTTGTGTAAACTATATCATCAGGAATCTGTCACCTTCTACTATTGAGGCTACTATAAGAAATTGCAGGCTTTGAGTGGAGGTAATCCATCAAAGGCTGATGCTATTGTGAATTATTGTATCAGTAGAGGATGGCGAGGCTTGTATCCGATTCCGACTTCTAATAAATTCAAAGGTTCTGTAAGTAAAAGAATGGAGACTGGCGTCACATTGAAAGACAACTCACTCTCCAAGTGTGACAATCAAGAAAGTGGTAAAATTATGGCAATAATAGATTTTAGACATGCAGCTGAACGCTTGAAAGATTTCGGCTTTCGGCTGAGACCAGAAAGAGTGTATGTCCGAATATCCGATGCAAAAGTCAACTTACAAAATGGACTCAGATTCTTCATTGGCGCTCATCAATGGTTGCCCGAAGGATGAGGAGATTGTAAGCTGGCTGACTGACAATCATGGTCGTGGTCTTTTATGTATCGGACATCCAGGTCGTGGCAAGACTATCATCTGCACCAAGATTATTCCTTCAATTATTATCGATAGCTGCAATCTCATTACGAACATATACGATGCAACTGATTTGAATAATCTTATGGATAAGATACTGAAGAACCGTATCGTGTGATAGATGATATTGGCACAGAAGGAGAATAGTCAAATACGGCGAGCATCGTGAGCCATTCGCCGAACTTTGTTGATTTTGGCTGAGAAAAAGGGCAGCACTACACTGATTCTTACCACAAACCTAACTCGTGGATGAACTAAAAAGTAAAATACGGTGAGCGTGTGGTTGATCGTCTTAGGGGCCATTACGAATGCAGTTTACTTTCAAAGGCTGCAGCTGAGCAGTAATATCCACCAGTTCTGCAGGTCAACAGCGAGTCTGAGTAAAGGCAAGAGCCAGCAACGGATTATCAGGAAATAATCCTAAACATAATAGAGACTTTTAGATCTCATGCTTGCGATGTTCACTTAAAAAGTCCTCGATTATGCTCAGGCTCCGCCTGAGACCTCATGGATCCGCTGTTTTGTTAAACGCTGCCAGGCATCACTGGAACCCAACAACTGCCAGTACAAAATGGCTATAGCAAAAGCATATACCAGCGCCTCTATCCATGTAGGCTCAAAAACGAGAAACTCGTTCTCGCTCGCAAATGGGCAAATGAGCTAGAACGCAGAGGTTGGGACGAGAAACGATACCGATTGAGTGAATGCTGAGACGGAGAAGAACAACACTACCAGCAAATTCTCTCGCAAGCAACTCATCTTGAAATAGCCAAGGATGCAGGTTATGCCCCTTGGCTCAATCCTGTTCCTTTACACGAGCGCTTACAGATACGCCATGACGAACTTGGCTTCAAACCTATATGGATGCCAAACGCCCCAATCAGATTGCAAAGATAGCAGTCCAAACAGTTTGGTGAACATTATTTTCGGTGGCAACCATGAGGTGATGAAGGAACTGCATTTGGCGATCAAGAGATAGCACCTCTGACCCTTACGCAGACAACAGTCATAGAAAAGCTAATGCCAGCCATCATCGACTGGGCGAAGGACACCACATATCGCTTCTGTGCTGCCGACTCGTGGGGAGAGAAGAACATCATTGGCTTTGACGTGCATTGTGACGAGACACGAGCGTTCATGCTCATGTGTTGACCGTTCCGTGGAGCGAGTCAGAGCGTGGACGCACTCGGCAGCAAATACGCACACAGGATAATCGGATAAGGTGCTTTCTACCAGGGAATGGAAAGCTATTATCAAAAGAGAGAGCGTGCCGACTACATCAAAAGTCGAACAGGCCAAGGATTCTGTTGAACGTGTCATACGCCAGGTTTTGGGGGCGAACAGCCAAAGACAAGTCAAAGATTAGTCTGATCTCCACACAGAATACTACAATGAGGTGGGCTGCAAGTATGGTTTGCAAAGAGGCTTCCCATACGATGAACTGTCTCCAGAGGAAAGGCGTGGACGCAGACACAAGGACAAGGTTACTCTTGAAGCTGAACGACAAACGAAACTACGCTATGTGCAGAAGCAGAAAAAGCCGCATATGAACATTGAAGCAGAGACTGCCGCCATCACACGCAACAAAAAGGAGGTTGCACAAAAAGGAACTGAAACCGCACAATCAGATTTTCTTGCCAAGATATTCCAACCTGGCAAGTATAAGAACGAAGAAGCTACAAGACTCAAAGAGTCGTACAATGCTGGGGTCAAGGAAGCCACCAACAGCTTTATCAAAGCATCAGGATTGCGATGGAATGGCGAACCTACAGCCAACATCATTAGGTCAACGTTTCCGCTGATATGGGATAGCAACAAGAGTCTTTCGCAAGAACTGAAAGTAAAGGACACCGTTATTTCAGAAAAGGATGCCAAAATAAAGAGCCTTAATGCTAAAGTAACTACACTTACCGAGGAAATTGATGGACTCAAATACCGATTGACTCTAATTGATGCTGATGCTGTGGATAGCTGCAAAACCGCCAAGAATGCGGAAAGGGCACTGCAGACAAAGCAGAGAGTAAATTAAGGAGACTTCAGCTCTGACTATGAGAGACTATCCCATAGTGGAACGAAATATGGAACGAACCAGAGTATAACGATGCTGCAAAGATGGTCAAAGCTCGAAAGGAACAGGAGGCTCATCTTGCGGAAGAGGCGAAGCGTGAGGAGCAAGCAAGAGGAAACAGACGACAATCAGTGCTCGATAGTCTTGTCACTAATGGCAATAGCCCTAAGAAGTTTCACCTTACTGACAGAATAGATTTCAACGAGCAAGAGTAAAGTCAATTTACTATAGCATCATGGCGTATTGCTCAAAAGTTCGACTTCGACCCATGCACAAAGAATGGTGTCCTTCTGCCGTCAGCGAGTTTCTCGAAGGTATATTTTGGAAGGGCTGTACAAACTTCCGTATGGAATGTGTCATCAACTGGACGAAACTTCTGTCGAGAATAACAATATATACGATTCTCATGTCATCGACAACTTCATCTCCTTCATCGACTATATGTCATGCAACGCCAAAACCAATGTCACAACTGGAGGTTCCAACGGACGTACCGATCAACTCACCAATTGGGACTGGAACACAGAAGATAGGATTGGGGCTTTGCCAAAGAAGAAACGTGGAATGTCATAGTAGTTATGTACTTACGTAGAACATAACTTTTATTAGGGCTGTTTGCCGTTCTATTGACAACAAACAGCCCTAATAAATTTAAAAACTCCACAACACAAATATTTTCTAATCTTGTTGGTTTTCATATCTTTGTAGTCAAATTATGACAATTCTATCAAGAATAAGTCTATTGGTTTTAATCTAACCTCTGAACAACATTGGAAGATATTACCAACCTGTCTCCAAAGGCAGACGCTTCATTGTATAATGGGCAGCCATCCGACACTGGCTTTTCGTGTCCAGTGCAGAACTTTACTCCCGCACACCTCCATTTCTAATGATGTCAGGAATGGGGTGTCGGTAGAGAATATGCCTGACGGAAACAAGCAATGGTTCGTACTAAGGGTTTCGTATGGACGCATTGACAAAGCAAAGACCTTTGTTGAGGCTAAAGGACTCGAAAGTTATGTTCCTTTGCGATATAAAGAGGTAAGTAGGCAAGGCAAAAACGAATCATCACCGAACCACCTCTAATATTCGTCCATGTATCAGCAGAACAAGTTGAAACTTTGCTCCACGACAACAAGGTTGTGGCAAATGAAAGCAGACCGTTGCTCAGTTACTACTTTGACCATACCATCCATCTTCAAAACAATCCCGACCGCAATCCACCGTTAACAATCCGAGATGAAGCATGAACAACTTCATCCGTCTCACCTCCATCAAGAATCCGCATATCATTCCCTGTCACTTCTAACAACATACAGTTTAAACTTGGTGATAACGTTGTTGTAACAGAAGGTGAATTCAAGGGTATTCATGGCAGAGTGGCGAGGATTGCAGGACAACAACGCGTGATAGTAGAGCTGTTTGATGGATGCTTTGGTAGCTACGGCGTATGTGCCGAAGGAGGTGATGAGGATATACACTGAGTTTATTTTAAAATAATTTTTCAACTTGTCATTTTAAACGAGACACCAACAATATTCATGTCTTATCGAACTCACATTAAATACAATAAATCTCATGTATAGGGACTATTTAGCATACAATCATACTGCATTATTTCAAATATTGCAAGCTCGCAATTTGCAAAGACATAGAAGAAAAACATGCCATTATGGAAGTTGAAACTGACAGGAGAAGAGTATGATTCTCTAAACAAACCTTAGTCGAAAAATTACTTTGACTTGGAAGAATATGGTATGGAAGCCGCTCTCTGTTATGCAGAATGGTGGAGAAGAGATTACCATGGAAACATTCCATCTAAAGAAAGCGTTGCCATGGGGATTGGTATAGAAATCGGAAGAAGTGAAGAACTGTATATTGCTGCTCGTAAAGCCTTAAAGCGACATGGTTATTCATTTATCCACAAGCCATGGAACCCAATATTTTTCGGAGCACCTTAATCAAGGAGGTCTGCCTATCAACTACATTAAGAAGAGTGAGAACCTTGGAAGTTTTACACTTTTTCTAAAAGGATTAGTTTGCGAATTGTCTTCTATAAATTACGATTGGAACTCTGAAGATTTTTCGGTTGTTGATCAATTGAATTGTACTTCATATTTAGGAAAGACCTTTAAGAACGAAAACATATATGATGTAGCTATGCAACTAGCACATGCCATAGTAATGGGTGACAATTCTCTCTTGCCTTATGATGACACAGACTCATCTCTTGCTGCGTTGACTCAAGCATTAAAAAAAGAATATTCAAGGGCAAAGAATGATCACAGGACACGCCCTTTTTCTCTTCATTGGAAATTGTATACATCTGATGATGGAACAGGTACTCTGTACGTTAACATGGATATTGTAAAAGATGTGTCATCTTTGTCAATACCAGGATTAAACTTTTCCACATGCTATTCGTTTGACGTTTTTGTTGCAGGTATACTTGTCGGTAAATATGTAAGAAAAGGTTTGGAAAGAGACGAGGATGGCAATGTTTTATATGCAATATACACCCGTATTACAGTCGGATTGGGACAGGATATAAAATGGAATGGAGAGCCTGTTGTTGAGGTCAAAGTGAGATGTGACAATGATGATAGAATCTTTATGACCATAGCGGGATGCTACCCTCCTAACTTTGATTATCCTCAAATTTTTCAGATGCTTGAGGACAATCAGTATCGTTTTGGCGAAACTGCAAACACAGAACATAATATTGCGATATTTACACAGAACTGGAAAGTGGAAGGGGCTAAGCCGATAGTTATTTGTGGAAAAGAATTATATTGCCACGATTTTACGAAAGATCTGGTATTGTATGAAGAACAAACTAACGAGTGTAAAATTAACCAATACTTTTACTCCATATATAGCCGAATTTTCAGACAACTACATTTCATGGGTAGAAGAATCCAACTTTAAACTGTTGTCCAAAATACCTATTGTCCGTGTATATGACAAAGAAAGAAAACGTGTCCCTAATTGCATGGTAAAAATATAGATTTGAAATGAATGCAACACCGTTTGGCACAAACTCAATACATCATGTGTATTTCCATGTGGTGTAGTTGATATTTGCGTAGATTTTTCCTGACGGACATTCGACAACTGAAAGTTTCTATTCAATCGGTAATCTCAAATTCAATTCTGATAACGAAGACGTATTCTCGACTGATATTATCTGTTTATGTGACAATTCTATGTTCCCAGAGATGGAGTTAGATAACAACATTGAAATCAACAGACTTCTTGAGAATAAATGGAGAATTTCTCGTAGCAAAAGATGCTACAATTTGTCCAACTGTGTGTAAATTCAAATTATATAAAGCCAGCAATCCTGATTACGAATCTCTGTTGCAATACCATTTGATGGGATATCCATTACTGACATACAAGGAAATATTGTGTCCAATGGGAAAATTATATCACTTACGAATCTCACAAGCTTTTAGTGTTGTAAGTCATGGTGGGTTTGGTAAAAAAGACATGTTGACGTATCATATGTATCTGAGTAGAAATAGACGATTATGACAAACTAATACACTTAAAAAGTAATGTTGTTGATGGACTTATCTCTCTTGCAGATTACACAAAACCTAATTATGCGAATGTTCTATCTATATGGAGAAAATAGTTTTTGATCGCTCAAGTTCTGTTGTTCTAAATATTTCTTATACCAAATTATTTATCAGAAAATTTGTATTAGACTCAACTCTTGAAAATGGAAGAATACGCATCATTGACAACACAGAAGAAGACACAACCGACTTTATCTATGATGACGATATATATGCTTTTCCCCGTTGGGGACGACTTACCTTTGAACGAATTCAATGTGATTAAGTTGGAACACGTTAATAATTCCGACAACAAATTCTCGTTTCCAGAAGACTTTACTCAAAAAGAAGTTGTTGTCTTCTCTAGTCCAAAAGCCACAAGAAGAATAGTCCCTGAAATATTACAATAGATTGGAATATGACTATGATAAAGATGAAAGAACTACACAATCTGTAATAAATACTAGGAAGTGGCATGACGTTCTGAACGATGAAAATGTTATGACAGGCAAGCATTGGCAAGAAGTTTTGTAAAAGCATTTGATATTTGTAGCCGTTATTATTTGCCATTTACCACTTATAATGGATTGAAAACAATTAGCCGTGAGCCTATGCTGTTGGCTAAGTTCGTAATAGCCATGTGGCTCAATGAGTATAAAGATATATTGACTCAAGATGTTGATAGATTTGAGCAAGAGATGGTTATAGCCTTTCATTGGATTCCTGCAGAAATATGGGAAACATGCATTTGTGATCTTATGCAAAAATATACTCTGAAACTTTGGTGTCTATGATGTCTGAAAAATTACCGACGCTTGTCAATCTACTGCAAGACATTTTTGATGCGACCATGTCCACAGAGATTGCACAAAAGTTTGCTGCATACCTCATTTCTGGAAGCATAGAAAAAGGCAACTCTTTTACAATTTCTGATATAAACAACTATTGCACAAGAATTCATGGATTGTCAGATAATAACAAAGACTTGCCTATTTTAAATTTCAACCTCACAGACAAATATTATAATAATAGACAAAGATTATTGCCTTTATTATCGAGTGATGATAGAGTCTGCGAGTGTGCTGCCGAAAATACATGTAATAAAACAAGGGGGCATTAATCTTTTTCTCATGAAAAATAAAGAGTATGCTAGAATCGTAAACTTTTATAGAAAATATTTCAAGGAAACTTATAGTGATATTTTCTTTAAGACAATAAGATACATAACAGCTTCAAAATAAAAATATGAATTACGCAAAATTCTATACATCCGCCGAAAAACGCTCGTAGATTCTTTTTAGTTTTATATGGTTCAGGGAAAAGGCTAAAGAACAAACTTATATGCGCTATATTCTCTCAAAAAGAAGAACCTTTGATGGCTGAGCCTGTTTTCCAGTCTATCTTCCCATGGGAAAGCAGCAAGGAAACATTTAGCGATCACGTTTCTAAATTGAAGATACTATCGACCTCATTTGTAGAGGCACTTAGTAATGAAGGTGTTGACGAAAAGCAACGATTCCCTATTGATCGTCACCCATATAAACATCAAAACAAAGAGTTGGAAAACGATGTTATCGGGTGAAGACAAGACCATAGTTGTTACTTCTGGTACTGGTTCTGGTAAGACAGAATGCTTCACGATACCTGTACTTTCAGGATATCGCAAATAGGAATGAAAATTATGTGCAAGCAATCTTTCTCTATCCGCTCAATGCTTAATGAAAAGTCAACAGAAACGTATACACGCTCGGTGTAATGCTCGCCCAATAAAAATTACCTATGCAATTTATAACGGCGATACAGAGAAATCAAAAAAGAATAAAAATTTCACAGAACAATATTACCCACAGTTGATAACACGTCCGCAGATTCGTGAAACACCACCACAAATACTCTTCACAAACCCAACAATGCTCAATTATATGTTGGTGCGTTCTGAAGATAAAGAAATATTGGAGAAATCGCAGGGTAAATTGAAATGGATTTTACTTGATGAAGCTCACACCTATACAGGTTCGTCAGCAGCAGAATTATCATTAGCAATTGCGCCGTGTATTGAATGCTTTCGGTGTAACAATTGATCAAGTAAACTTCGCTGTTACATCTGCAACAATAGGTGATGAAAAAGATCCTAATGCAGATATAAAACTAAAAACATTTGTCTCTCAACTTACTGGCAAGCCAATAGACCGTATTGTTATTATAGGAGGAAAACGTATTATTCCTGAAATAGACAATGATAAGGCACAAAAAGGCATTAGACAAACTAAACATACATTTTGGTACAAATGCAACAATTTCTGATATAGAAAGACTACGGAAAAAGACTAAACACCAATCCTGTTCTATCAACAAAGGAGATAATAAAACAAAATTGCACCAATCTTCAATAAAGATGTTGTCAAGTCGCTTGAAATCATAGATACACTAGAGAAAAAATAGACGGACTTGATAAGAATAATGGTATATCCGCAGCATTGTTACCTACAAGAATCCATTATTTTATCAGATCGATCAATGGGGTTTATGTTGTGTAAATCCGGAATGTAACAGACACAAGAAGATTCGACTAGGCATTGGAAGTTTGACGACTTACCAAAATAACAATTGTCCTAGGTATGCAACCACAAATGCTGGAAGTTGCAACATGTCCATCATGTGGAGGACTTATTGTCGTTGGTGAAACCAGTACGTCAAAGGTTTTAGAATGCATATAAATGCTATCGATTTGGACAATAATATTTTCTTTGACACCGAGGAAAACCCTTATAGAATCGAAGAAGTCATAGATGACCACATAAGTACAGAACATGAACAAGATGGATTCACGCCATTTTATTTTGGCAAGCCTGATGCTCCATGTTTGAGACATCACACTCGCGAGGACAAACATGTGTTTAATCATGTCTCTGAAAGAAAATTGAAAATTGTTAAAGACGATTCAGATAATAAAATAGTATATAAGTCTTTACGACATTCTGAGAACAATGAGGACCTATGTCCCTATTGTGAAACAGCTCTTGACATCTTAACTATTTAAGAGCAAGTGCTACACAAATGGGACGTATTCTTGCAACTATTATTCTTGATAATGCGGAAGGAACAAATAAAAACGATTCTGAAGTTCTGTATGATGGTAAAAATATATCACTTTACTGATAACCGACAAGGCTCTGCCCGTAATGCTATGGGATTGAATCAAGACGTTGAACGTGCTTGGATTCGCTCTGCTATTTTTCACAAGATGGCTGATATGAGACTTGACAAAATAGAACCGTCAGGATTAACTCAGCAGAAGAAGAAACATATGAATATCTAAAGAAAAATGCCCAAAGGATCATTGCCTCAATGCTTCAATCTGAATTGGAAAGGATGGAAGCAAAAGAAATCTGGTAGCAGTACTATCCCAAAAGCACCTGAGGTTTCTTGGAGCGAAGTAAGTAGGACTTTGGAAAACAACACTGATTTAGAAAACTTTATAAGCATCTTAATGAGGCACGTGGCTTTTAGAGGTAACGAAAAATACGACTGCGTATCTTAAAGCGTTGTTGATTGATCAATTTGGATGGATTCCTAAACGAGCAAACTCTTTAGAGACTATGGGATTTGTAAGAATGTCATATCCCGCCCTAAAAAGCCAAATGCCCTGAGCTACTTTTTGCCTATAGGATGCAAAGACTCAGACTGGCAAGATTTTTAAAAAATTAGTTTAGACTATGTGATTAGGGGTGGCAGACACTATATGGTATCAGGAGAGAACAAACCTTTCCTTACTCAAAATACCTACATGACAGAGATATATCCAAAGAATTCGGATAAACGTGTTAAGGGAAATCCAGTTAGCAAATGGCCAGTGGTTAAAGTAACTGTTGAGGAAAGGTCATGGACGACCAACATCGGCTGAGTTCTTCTCCCTATGTGCAGCTCTTGGATATAACAATACAGATGACTTCAATGAAGAAAAAGTAGCTATTATTAGTAGCATTCTTGATAAAGCATGGGGATTTTTGACATCTAATGTCCTTGAACTTGTTGACAATGACGGAAAGGGGTATATGCTTGACCTAATTGGAGACAAGGTAAAACTACAATTAATGGATATAGGATATTTATGCCCTGTAGATAATGTTGTAATTGATACTACTTTTTCGTGGTTATAGTCCCTCGAATGAATGGATACATCGGAAAGAACAACTTTGACCGTTTCAAAGTTGTAACCAAATTAGATTATCCATATTTCCCTTTCAAATCATCAGAAATAAAAGAAGATATATTAAAAGAATGGATAGAAAAAGAACTGTTGTCACAAAAAGATAATGGAGTGTTTACAGACTTACACGAAAGGGTGTATGCACAAAAACCAATCTTCATATCTGCTGAACATTCAGCTCAACAATCTCGAGAAGATTTGGATAAATATGAGAAGGAATTTAACGAGGGACATTTGAATGTTTTATCATGTTCAACAACAATGGAAATGGGTGTAGACATTGGAGGCATAAGCGAAGTTGTCATGAATAATGTACCTCCCAAATCAGCCAATTATCTACAGCGTGCAGGTAGAGCAGGTCGCAGAAATGAATCAAAAGCATTGGCGCTAACTTTTTGCGCACCAAATCCTATAGGAACAAATACATGGCAACATCCTGACTATCCGATAACACATATCACCGAGACTCCAATGTTGAAAATTGGAAAGTCGACAATTGATACAACGCCATATTAACGCTCTAGTATTTGCTGACTTTGTTTCGCAAAAAGGTGGAATTAAGTTACAGCACATCTTATAGATCATATCTACGGATGATTTTACTTTTTATGATATGTTCATCAATCATATTGATGCCATTATTTCAGGACAAAGAATAATTCTTGATGAACCCTACAAAAGTCTTGTTCGTGGTACCGCATTGAATAACATCCCGTTAGGAGATGCTGTCTTCACTACTAAAAAAGATATTATATCTGTACATGAGATATTCCAAGCTCGTATGGATAACCTTAATAAATCAATAAAAATAATAGAAGAAGAAAAATGGAAGCTGTGCTGCATTAAGATCCATCCAACATCAAATAGATAATTTTCTGAAAAAGCATCTCTCTTGACATATCTTGCAGAAAATTCATTCCTGCCAAGTGCTGGTATTCCTACTGGTCTTGTAGAATGCTTACTGAATACAAGAAACGAAGCTAGTTACCCCACTATGCACTTAAGTCAAGCAATTTCTGCATATGCACCGGAAAACAGGGTAGTAAAGAATGAATGGGTATACGAACCTGCAGGCATCTTAATGAAAAATATGTATGATGACTCTACAGTAAGATACGTTATACAAAATTGCAACCATTGTGGATATACCACTATTAATCATGGTAGTGCTATGAATGATTGTCCCAGATGTGGTGCAAAAGATTCAATGCATGGCATAAAAAGGTATGAGTCTTTCTACAGAACAAAAGATTTACAGAAGTTGTTGAACCTGCTGCTTTTGTAGTGTTGCTTTTTGGAGCCAGCCAACCGAAAAATCAACACAAGGAGCAATGAATCTCATTCAGCCTGTACTCCTTGAAATGAATCCATGGCAAGAGAGAAATTCTTCTGCAAAAATGATTGTACGGTGCTCAACAACAACATCAGAAATATTATTCTTTAATCGAGGTCGAAGTGGATTTGGCTTTGCCTTTTGTCCTTATTGTGGAAGAATGGTATCTGAATCAGAGCCAGATATTTCAAAGAAAGCTCTTTCTGGACATAAACATCTGTCGACAGGTCTTCCCTTGTCCTGGTGGCGAAATGAATGGCAAAAACATCAGAAGACATGTCCTTCTTGTAGGTCGTTACCAGACAGATTTCGTTGAGGTAAAGTTCTATAAATCAAACAACACTCTTGAAATAGATGCAGAAACTTTATATTCACTGGGGGTCATTCTAAGCAGAAAACTTACAGAATTGTTAGGAATCAACGATGGAGAAATTGATTTTGGATACGATGGTTCAAATCACTCTATATTCATTTATGATACAGCATTGGGAGGAGCTGGCTATTCTCTTCTGTTCAGAGAATATAAAAGATATCGTACTTGACAAAGCTTATAAAACTCTGTCAGATTGTTCTTGTGAACGTGTTTGCACAAAAATGTCTCATAGACAGAAAAATCCCAGTGGTATCTAAACTATTTGAATGCCATAAAGGCATTAGAATGGTTGGAAATGGAGCGTAAATCAAGAATTGCCCCAAGGAATATTATAGACTTGGTTCCGAATGCATCTACTATCACGACAGACTTTTCCACGGAATTCTACCAACTCATTAGGAATAAAAACGTTTCTACAATAAAGATATGTGTTGACAATGAATATTCTAATTGGCAAGTTGACGAATTTCCATATAAGAAGTTAATTGGAGAACTTACATTATCAGGAGTTGATGTGTCTTTTGTTACAGACAAGGCAATTGATATAAATAGTTGTTCAATACAGGTAAAGTCAATATTAACAGCTGCATTATTTAAACACAAGTTCCAATACAGCAACGGAACATTACCACCTAACTAAGACCTTTAATGACTGTTGTATTCAACGATGGAAGGATGAAGACTTATTTTGGAGAAAAATATTGACAACTCCTTGTCTGCCTCTTGGGGAAATGGTGATGTCTTTCTACAATGAGTGATTTCAATCTGAAATTCTTTTCGACATTAACCAGTCAGACATATTAAAAGCAAAATGGCAAATGCCAATGGAACAGTAATGTTTGATACCAGAATTATGGAGGATTGCTATATATACAACCTGCTAGACAAACTCATTGAACCACATAAAGATAAATGGAACAATTCATTCCGTTGATAAAAAGGTAAAAATGTATCATTGGGCTGATTATTCCGATAGGTATTTGTCTACTCCCCTTTGGTTGTATGCTGTTATCACATTTCATAAAAGAACTCCAACAAAGATTGGATGTTACAATCAAAAACATCTCGCATTTCGGTAAAAAGCATTGTATAAAGACAAAGGTGACATGCACGAGACAAACATCAATAGCGACTATAAGTGTAACGAGACTAGAAATAAGTTCTTGAAAGATGCTATATCAGAATTGGTTGGAATAACTCCACTTATTAATAATAATGGCTACATTGAACATGAGCGTTGTATGACAATCAAATCTATTGATGCAGAACTATGTATTAGGCCAGATGCGGGTATCGCACACGGTTGGGTACCTTTTTGGACATGACTTTTCAGAATGCACGGATGAAGATTTTCGCTATAACTGGGATTTAAACATTCGCCTTTATAACCAAAAGCAAAATTTCTGGAATTTTATATACTATTTCGTCGATAAGCATACATCGAACAGATAATCATCCTATTTTTATAGATTCATGCCATTTTGTTTTAGACATGGGCAGCTTATTCACATGGTTATAAATAATAAAAATCCGAAGAGCTTATTTAAAATACAACAAGCGTAAGTTATGGCACTCACAATAAACATAAACGATCTGCTCAACAAGCAGAAGATTGAATCCAACCGCATTGAGTTTAGAAAGGTTGGAATCCTCAGGAGCATATATCATAGTATATGTGCTTTCGCTAATGATTTCGATGACCTTGGTGGTGGATATATCATCGTTGTAGATACCGACGATAAGACAGGTATGGCAATTCGTCCTGCAGAAGGGGTGCCAATTGGAAAAGATTGATGGCATCTTGCAGGAGATGGTTGCGTACAATAACAAGATGGCTCCATACTATTTGCCTCGTACCTCAGTGGAAGAGGTGGACGGCAAACAAGCAATTGTAACTGGTGTCCAGCAGGTAGTTATCGCCCTTATTCCGTACCAGTAAATGTTACAGCAAAAGGCACAAAGGAGTCTTCATCCGTAGTGGGACAAGCAGCATAGAGGCAAGAGGTGAAGTGCTCGTTGAACTGCGAGAGTTGGCCAACCGTATGCCTTTTTGACGAACGAGGAAAATAGCGACATTCAGTTGGAAGACATCTCATTGGTACTTCTTCGTGATTATCTTGTCCAAGTGGGTAGCAAGTTGGCTGATGAGGTGATAACAACCCCACTTGCTACGATTCTTGACCAAATGGAACTATACACTGGCCCTGAAAGAGAATCGTTTGCTTCGTAACGTGGCAGCCATGATGTTCTGCGAGAACCCAAACAAGTTCTTCCCATACACTCAGATTGATGTGGTGACATTCCCTAACGGAAAGATAAAAAGACCCCAACAATTTTACCGAAGTAACATTCAAGGCAGTGTTCCACAGATGATAAAAGCAGACAATGGATTACATTAAGAGCAATGTACCCAAGAGCATGCGTAAAGTGTCGGGCAGACAGGAAGCAGAACGTTTTTGGAACTATCCATACGATGCTATTGAAGAAGCTGTCGTAAACTCTGTATATCATAGAGATTTCTTACAGCACGAACCAATAGAGATAACCATTGAACCGAGCGGAATATCTATACTCAACTGTCACCGACCAGATAGAAGTATTCCAAAGAAGATATTGCAAAAGGCGATATGCTGAAAAAGCCGTCGCTACCGAAATCGAAGGTTAGGCGACTTCTTGAAAGAACTCGACCTTACAGAAGGTCGCTCAACCGGTGTTCCAACAATTCAAGCGAAACTGGCAGAAAACGGGTCGCCACGCGCCATCTTTGAAACTACAGATGACCGTTTGACGTTCTTGGTTACTATTCCGATACATGAAGAATGTTCAGATAGTTCGAAACAAAGTCAGAAAGTTCGGGAACTCAACTTGAAAAGTTCGGGAATACGTCAGAAAAACATCTGACAAAATTATAGAATGATAAAGAAAGATCCCCAAATAACTGCTCCACAAATTGCAATGGAGTTGGGTATCTCTACACGAGGAGTTGAAAAGAACTTACATCAACTAAGAGAAACTGGTACTCTAAAAAGAGTTGGTTCACCCACTTTTGGTGGCTATTGGGAAATCATAAATTTGGACAACGACTAAAATAGTAGGATATGTTATTTGGAAACAAGATAAGAACACTTAGAGACGAGCAAGGCGTATTGCAGCGCCAGTTGGCTGCATACTTAGAAATAGACACGCCCATGTTCAGCAAGATTGAGCGTGGGGACAGACGAGCAAAGCGTAGTCAGGTGATAATGTTGGCAGAATACTTTCATGTGGATGAAAAGGAAATGCTAACATTGTGGCTTATGACAAGATATTGGATGCGCTTGAGGGGAAAATGAATTGGGACTTGATGCCATTGAAACCGCAAAATTAAAGTTGACAGATATCCTCCCTAAAGTATCGCGCTAAAAAAGTTGTCCACACATTGTCCACACGCATGCAAAATATTGGCGTTTTATTTTGTGATTTCATGCATTTGTACTAATTTTGCAATAGGAAATCGCTTGAAATGGGGATAATAATCAAGGATTTATGTCCACACATTGTCCACACGATGGGGTTTCTTAGTACGCAAAACACTGAATTTCAGTGTGGTACAATATCTCGGGGTTGACTGGATTTGACAGCAGATGAGATGGTACGTAAGCACGCGGAGCCTCGTTGGCTTGCTCCTTAAAACAAAGTGAACAAAAATTTAATTGGCGAAAACAATTACGCTCTCGCTGCCTAACTGAAGTACAGTAAGTTACTGGCTTTATCGCGTTACAAGGTAATGCGACGAGACATCGCTCCGAGGATGTTTTTCCGAATCTAAGGGATCAGCGGTGCAGAACAATCGGGAATAGCTTTTTCGTAAGCCTTGTTGCGAAAAGTGAAAATTAAAGGATAAGGACGTAGTTGGTGGTCCAGGTCTTGCTGCGTCACGAAAATCGAAGGCTGGAATAAACGTGTAGAAAGCGTATGGTTTCGCTGTTTGGACGTGGGTTCGACTCCCACCAGCTCCACTTGATGTACTCTAAACAAGAGTTCTTAGGAAAATGATTAAATCAGATAATCGCTGTAATCTCAATGAGTTACGGCGATTATTCGTTTATGTATATCCCTTGCTAGGTTTACCATGTAAAAACTAATAGATATTTTGAAATATAAATAATAAGTATTCTCAACCTCCTAAAAAATGTCGGGTGTACGATATAACTTTGTGTATAAAGTTTTTTATGTACTGCAATGAATACCTATATGTTATTTAATTTTATAAATCACATAGGGTTCTATTAGGAGTTGTGAATTCTAATTAGGTTATGTTTATAATTAATGATTTATCAATTGTAAGACTAAGGCATTTCTGAAGAGTGTGCTTCCTGTACATATCAGCATATTATAGTACTGTGCTACAAAGTTATTTGCAAAAATAACAATAAGTGAATAATTGTAACTTCTCAATTAAATTCGTTCAGCCTGTCTTGCTCATCTTTTTAATTGTGGGAGCATGTATCTTACTACCATTTTATATTTTAATAACTGTTTGGTGGTTGTAAAAAGCAGGATGGGGACATTTGTAAATAGTCATTTTTAGGTATTGTTAATCATTGTATATTGTCATAACTTTGCAATTAGAAAATAGGTTTCTCCTTTTAAATCTCTATTTGCCAGTTTTCGATGAGCCTAAAAATATATTTTTATTGCATTATTTTCCTGTTTTCTCACTGCATTGCAGTAGCCAGAAATATGTTAATGTAAGCGGTATCGTAACAGATGCTGCTGATAAGTCTGCCTTGGGCATGGCTACTATTTTTATTCCAAGGGAAGCATCCTAAAAATGTACTGACTAATGCTGATGGACATTTCTCGATTGATGTAGTTGTTGGTGAGAGCTATATATTGAGTTAGTTACGTGGGCTATGAGCCATACAGACACACGGAGACATTTTATAAGAGTACAACTTTGAGTATTGCTTTAAAGGCTAACTTGCATCTCAGAGAAGTCACGATCACGGCCAAAGAGGCACAGGAGTCGTCACAAAATCAATTATAGGGCGTGACGCAATGAACCACCTACAGCCAAATAGTTTAGCTGACCTTATGGAATTATTACCGGAGGCTACTCAAAGGACCCGAATATGGGAGTAGCTAATACGATAAGTCTGCGTGAAACTGGTAATATGACTTCGAGTGGAAGCTTATCTCGTAACAATGCCTTTGCCATATCCTCACTCGGTACACAGTTTATAGTAGATGGTACACCTGTCAATACTGATGCAAATCTTCAATTTTCTCCACTTTCAGATACGCAAAATGTCATCTCTGGCAGTGGAAAAGAGAACTATCGTAACATTACGAATAAAGGGGTAGATATGCGTACACAGGGCACTGATGATATAGAACGGGTGGAAGTAATACGGGGAATACCTTCAGTAGAATATGGTAACTTAACCAGTGGCATAGTGAATATTAAAAAGATACGTCGTAAGATGCCATTGTCTGGTCGCTTTAAAGCTGATGGGTATAGTAAGTTATTTTCATTAGGGAAAGGTTTATCGCTTGATAAAAATGATGCACAAATCTTAATTTAGACTTGGGATACCTTTGACTCAAAAAGTTGATCCCACGAACAATCTTGAAAACTATAAGCGTTTAAATGCTTCGTTACGATATACTTTTGAAAAAAAAGAGGCAAGTAAAATTGAGTGGAAATGGGAGTCTGCATTTGATTATTCAGGCTCTTTCGACAATAGTAAGTCTGATCCTGACCTTAACTATGGTCGCATCGATGAATACCGTTCTATCTACAATCGTTTGGTTTTTCACGAATAGTTGTTATTTAAAACGTAAGTGTGGATTGTTTCGAGAAGTAGAGATCAACACTTCTTTGTCACAACAATTTGACCGCCTACGCGAAAAACGTCTTGTTGCTCCACAGCGCTATGGTATTGTACCTACGGGATGGGAAGAAGGTGAACATGAAGCTGCTGCTGTTTATACGGAATATGTTGCCGATTATTTGTGCGATGGTAAACCTTTTAATGTCTGGCTTAAAGCTAAGGGGATTTTTAGCTTAGATGTAGGGGAAAGGTAAGAAAATTACTGAAGTTAGGTTTCAACTGGGACTATTCAAAGAACTATGGTGAAGGACAGGTTTATGACATGAATCATCCGCTAAACGTCAATGGTTGGTCTGCCAGACCACGGCGTTATAAGGATATTCCCGGACTACAAAACCTGTCAGTTTTTGGCGAAGATAATTTTATTGTGAAGATTGGTAGTAGTGTATTGGAAGGGATGGTAGGCATACGCTTGAATACTATACCCGGACTTGACAAGCACTTTGATATGTGTGACAAGGTGTATACTGACCCACGCGTCAATATTAACTGGCGGTTACCTTATTTTGTAATGGGCGATAGTCCACTGCGTATGGCCCTTGCTTCGGGGTGGGGATTGACAACAAAGCATCCAACACTTAACTATCTTTATCCCGATAATTATTATAGTGATTTTGTCGAGCTGGCTTATTACGATCTCAAAAGCCCCGAACGTGACAGTCGTTTTGTTGTGATGAGCTACCGCAAAGACCCTACGAATTATTCTATTAAACCCGCTCGTAACAGGAAATGGGAGATAAGGGTAGACGTTGATTGGAAAGATAACTCGCTTACAGTGGACTATTTTCATGAACAAATGACATCAGGCTTTCGATATTCTCGTATCTATGGTGATTATTTTTATAAGAAATATGATGCTTCACAGATGTCTGGAGGTGTAGACTGGCACATACTGCCCTTTGAAAGTCGCCATGTGCTCGATGTCTGTCAACAAGTTTCTAATGGCAGTAAAATGATAAAGCAGGGCATTGAATTGCAATTCACTTCTGCCCGAATCCGTATATTGCGTACCCGTATTAATATCAGTGGAGCGTGGTTTCACACAACTTATACTAACAGTCAACCAATGTTTGATCCTGTAAATACAGTGATAGACAATTGTCCTGTAAGCGAATTGTACGTGGGTCTTTATAATTGGAACGATGGCCAGGTGAATGATAGGTTCAATACTAATTTCACATTTGACACTCAAATTCCCGAATGGGGACTTATATTTACAACGTCAGCACAGTGTATGTGGCTTATCAAGACTAAGCGACAAGAAAAGAACGGTTATCCAATAGCTTATGTTTCAGCAGCTGATAAAACAAATACACTCATATACATCAGAAAGCGAACAAGATATTTTTCCTGAAGCAGCTGGTCCAGGTTTATAGGGACGACATGTTTCGTCCATTTGTAGTTCCTATGTCGATGATTGTTAACCTGAAGGCAACCAAGCGTATAGGCCGTTACATGAAACTGTCATTCTTCGCCAACAAGATATTAGATTATTTACCCTGATTATAAGTCTAACGATAAGGTAATACGTCGCAATGCTTCACCCTATTTCGGAGTAGAAGCCAATCTTACCATATAATACTATCATTTATTTATTCATGAAAAAAGCAACATGAAGCCGAAAACCATTATATATAGTTTAGCATTGACAATACTTGCACTAATGGCATCGTGTAGCAACGATGATGTCCCTCAGCTGAGGTAAACCCCGAGCTTATAATAGACTACCCGTCGAAAGTGAAAAACCTAAAAGTTGTTTCGGAAAAAGATTCTATTCATTAATCTTACGTCAGGAGAGAAAACAAACTTAACCCAATCTGACAATATTCGTCTGGTTGGAAGGACTTTATGATTGTGTGTATTCAGCTGATGTAACGTTTGAAAATGGTGAAGGCAGCGGGGCTGTTATATCGAAAGGAGCACTCATTGGCAAGGCTGAAAACATCAGTATTACAAAGAATGGTGAAAAACTCAAAATAGAAACTTTTCTCTGCAGCAAACGAAGACTCTCATCATAGAGGAGGTTTTCTTCTCTGGTACGCTGCGCGCATCAGGTTCACAATATTATGGTGATGGTTATATTAAGATATTTAATAATACGGATCATGTACTTTTATGCAGACGGACTGGCCTTTTGTGAGTCGAAGTTTAAATCGGTACAATATTATGAATATTCTCCCGACATCCGTAAAGATACATTTACAGTATGGTCTATTTATGTAATTCCGGTAGGGGTACTGACCATCCTGTTATGCCTGGACAATCGCTCCTTATCTGCGATACGGGTATTGACCATCGTGTTGCCAACCCAAATTCATCTCGATTTAAGCAAGGCCGACTTTGAATGGTACGACGTTTCCACATCGCCATCCCATCTGGATATAGATAGTCCTACGGTTCCCAATCTGGATAAATGGTATTGCTACACTTTGAGTTTCTATGTTCTTCATAACCGCGGATTTACATCTTTTGCCCTTGCCCGTATCCCAAAGAATATCAATAAAGAACAATATCTCAAAGATTTTCTGTACACCTATTATTATACAATGTATCTTCCGCAGGAACTTTTCCTATAAAACAAACAGGTTATAAGATTCCTAATACATGGATTGTGGACGGAGTGAATTGCAGTGTTCAAAGTAGTCGATTGTGGAATATCCTTCCACCCTCAGTCGATGCTGGATGGACACACGTTGGATATACTGATCGCGACAAGGCTCGTTATTTCCGAAGCATTCGCCGTAAGTTGCAATTTATAGACAGAAATGGGGTTATTCATCTGCAAGATACTATAATTCTACTGACGATTTCAACACAGAGTGTATTCCTTCGCTGATAGAAAGAGCAAAGGCACAGCTATCAGCTCTGATGGAACAAAGGCGTCAACACTTACCTATGATGGTGTGATACCGAAGAAATAAACGTATAAAAACAAAAAAAGTGAATAGAAAGGCAGTTCACTCTCTGATTATATTTCTGTTTATTGCTTTCACCGGGTGGCTGCAGTAAAGGCTTCTGATGATGTAATTGAAAGACAGAAAGAGCACCGGAACGATACCTATTCGTGGTTTTCACAGGTATATGGTAATCCTGCAATGCAGTGGAATCGTTATCAGTATTCGCTAAACCGGTTGGCGGTAACCTATACTAACAGCTGTTCTACCCTTCCCAAACGGCTGGAAGACGGCGATAACATGACAGTTGCAGGAGGGTATGCTGATGCGTTTTTGCGTAAAAAGAAAACGTCTCTATGGGGAACAGCATACTATACCAAAGGGAAATATTATCATATACGTTACAATGAGAGTACTGATTTTGATGTTCTTTATCCCTATGTTATGGCTGATACCGTTGGCGGAGGGGTCTCACATAGAGAGGTTTACAATTTCAAAGGAGGATTTGCCCATCGTAAAGATAAATGGAACTTGGGGGTAGAAGGGTGCTATACGGCGCGTTTGGAGTATCGTACCGTTGATCCCCGTCCTCAAAAATCTTACATCATGTTTACAGCTGAAGGCAGGAACAAGTTGGTCCGGGCTCTTTAACGAAACCTATGAAGGGGGACTGTCAGCAGGCGTTAAACGATATAAGCAAACAAATATGCTTGAGTTTTACAATGAAACATCGCAGCCAACAGTCTGGCATCTTACAGGGTTAGGTATGGATTACTACCGATTCAGGGGGTCTTACGCCTCTACTTATTATAAAGGATTGGGTTGGGATGCCTCAATAGAGCTGCGTCCTGTGGCTCCTCGAAATGGTATATACAGCTCGTTAAATTACAGTTCCATGTTCATTGATAAGATTATCTCCGACCTTAATGAGCTGCCCCTCACAAAATTAAAGTTATATCATCTGGGTTTTGAATCAGGGTATTTACACAAAGCTCCAATAAATACATGGGCTATAAATCTCACGGGGGAATACAACATACGGCAAGGTATTGAAAATATCTTTGGTTCGGCACAGGATAATGTCTTTCCACAACTAGCTTCAGGGCAGCAATATTCGGACAGGCAATGGCATCTCTGGGGTACATTATTATGGCAATATCACCCTTCGAACATTGCCTTGTACAATCTGTCAATAAGCCAACACTATCAACATCAGCGTGAAACCTATTTTAAGCCCATACGGGAGATCTCCTCTATGGCCCATATTTCAGCTATTTCATTAAAGGGAATGTGGCAGTTAAAACGATTACTTCTGCAAACTTCTGCTCTTTTTGATTACGCGTGGGATAGCCGTTGCAGCATGATGCTTGAAGGAAGTGTTCATGAGAGCCTGATGATTCCAGTGTATCATCGTTGTGCTTTCAACGGCAACAAACGCTATAATGCAAGCTTGCAGGCTGAAGCCGATTATGCGATGAATCGTCATTATAGTTTGTTTATTGCAGCCAAATGGGACTATGCTCATTATATGAAAACGGAACACAGCCACCTTTTCAGTGTCTCATTGGGTATTGAGTCTCTAATTTTAAATTCAATCATATTCACATTAAAAACCTAACGATTATGAAAAGAAATACTTCTTTCATTTGTGATGATTACTATGCAGCTGCTGTTTATGCTGCCGACTTTAATCATCAGTGGCACCACATCATTTACGGTAAAACCAAGTCGGGTAATGTTCCTGTCTCCGTTATTAAAACAACCGATGGGAACTATGCAGCCTTTAATGCCTTTTGGTTCTAATACTTTGACGGGTGTCAATGTTTATTCTCGATAAACAACCACCAAAGATGCTGCGGAAATGATATTGCAGGATGTCCATACGATGGCTCTGATGAGAACTCGAGTTAATGACAATCTTCTGATTCAGAAAATGAACCCGAGACAGGCGTTGTACTTTGGACGGTGTATTCGGATAAAGGGTACTTGTATAACAATAAATCAATTTATCCGACAGATGATGTGCGGTTTAGCTGTTGGCGATGTAGCGTAATCTTGCCAATAAAACAGAACAACACTCTTTCGGAATAGTGGGATCTGACGGCTCAGAAGAAGGAAGCAACCCATAACACCAGCGGAAAACAGCCATACTGCTGTTGAGGGTGCTATGGCTAAAGTTGATAAAGATGGCAAAATAGAATGGGCAAAGCTGGTCGTCACTACCGCCCATCCCACCGTTAAAGGAAAAACTTATGGTGGATATGCGCTATCTATTATAAGGGGCTGGCTGGTTGACAAGGGCAATATCTATGTGTGTGCTAAATTCACGTCCGTCAGTGCACACATTTGAAAAGCGTGATGGTACGAAAGAGACATATACGGCTAAAAATACCGACGCATGGGACGGAAGCGTGCAAACTTCGGCTGGTGACCCTTTTGATTGCTGCTTTGATAAGGACGGCTTTCGCTCAAATTTATGACCGAAGACGACAGTAACGTGAAGTTTGCCACTTTGACAACATGGTTTATTAAGCATGATGTGCTTTACGTAAGCGGGCGTTTGCAGGCAATGGTAATGCAACACCAAATTCGGCAACACTCACCTGTACATCCAATGAGTGCCATAATCTTATCTATGCTTCTGTAAAGACCGACGATTTAAGCCTTAATTATATGAAGATGCTTGTGGCAGGGAAATTCGATGGCAAGAATTATGCTGTACAAAACATGAATCTTCAATGCTATAATGGCTAGTCTTTATAAGACCGACTGATTACGGGAAGCCTGTCCGACGATGGCAGTACAACACCTTTTATCGCTACAACTACCAGGATGCGCGAAGCAATGATAGGTAAAAGCCGATGCACAGAGTGGTAAAAGACTGGCTGCGGGTATAGACGGAAAGTCGATAACTTCAGCCTATGCCGTAGTTGAAACAAACAATCCCAATACAGTTTGGGTATACGGATATGATTTGTTTTCGAAGGCCCGACTAAACAAGTATACGCTTAGTGAAGGTAAATTGGTAAAAGAAAATGATGAAATAGTTATAGTTGGTGCCAATATGGGCATGCTTGGCACACCTCTTATTGATGGCAATGCTTTCGTGTCAACAGCAAGACCACGCGGTAGTTCGGGCACTATTCAGTGCGTAACCACGACAGTCGACCGATTTCTATGGCTGGGGAATTGTGCTCACGAAGCATACCTGCGACGATATTCTGGGCGATAAAGACGTACCAACAGGCATTCAGAATGTGAACGTGTTGAAGAACAAGGCAAGCCATTTTTGATGTCTTTACACTTGCAGGTGTATGTGTGAAGAGAGCTAAATCAATGGACGAAGCTGTTGATGGTCTTCCTTCAGGACTTTATATTATTGGTGGCAAAAAGGTGGCTATTAAATAGCTTTCTGAAGAAAATTTGATGTCTTTATTTTTAAAGACTGAAAGAAACTACTCTGTATGAAGAACAACTTTTTATGGTTATTGTTTTTAATTTTGTCGCCATTTTCAGTTTCTGCACAGGTGCTTAAGCAAGACACTACATTTTTAACAGGAAGACTTAAAAACGGACTGACCTATTATATCCGCCACAATGATAAAGAGCCAGGCCTTGCCGACTTTTACATTGCCAAGCGTGTAGGGTCAGTTCTTGAGGAGCCACGACAACGCGGACTGGCGCATTTCCTTGAGCATATGGCTTTTAACGGAACTACAAACTTTCGAGGAGATAGCAAGTCACCGGGCATAGTGTCATGGTGTGAAAGCGTTGGCGTAAAGTTTGGAGCCAATCTTAATGCCTCTATGCAAGCGTTGATCAAACGGTGTATAACATTGCATCTGTGCCCATAAAACGTCAGGAAGTACTCGACTCGGCACTGCTTATTCTGCACGACTGGTGTCATGGTTTGCTGCTCACTGACAAGGAAATTGACAAGGAACGTGGCGTAATACACGAGGAATGGCGTACGCGTCGTGCCGGAAAAGCAACACAGCGTATGATGGAACGTGTGCTTCCCATGGTTTATCGAGGTACAAAATATGAAGACTGCCTGCCTATCGGGTCGATGGATATTGTTGATCATTTCCCTATCATGACCTGCGCGACTACTACAATACAAAATGGTATCGTCCCGATTTAGATGCCATAATCATTGTAGGTGATACACGTCCTGCCGAGGTTGAGGCTAAAAATAAAGCAACTGTTTGGTACCATTCCCCATCCTGAACATGCCGCAGAACGTGATACCATCCTGTGGCAGATAATGACCGGATAATCGTAGCCACCGACCGTGACAGTGAGCAACCCATCATGTTGGCAACCCTTTTTATGAAGCATAACGCTGTATCTGATGGAGAAAAATACGATAGGCTATTTGCGTAACAGCTATATCGAGTCGCTTTATTGTCTCAATGCTCAATGCCCGTCTGCAAGAATTGCAACACCAAACTGTACCTCCAGTGCTCTCGGCTACGGCGCATTCAGGTTCCTTTCTGGTTTCAAAGACAAAGGATGCCTTTTGGTTATCGTTTGCTGCAGGCAGGAAAACGTGAAAGGTTCTTTCGATGCAGTGATTGCAGAAAGCGAGCGAGTGCAGCGCTACGGGTTCGCGAAGAGCGAACTTCAACGGGCGCAGGAAAGGCAGATGAGGATGGCTGAGAGCCGTATACAGAACGTAACGACCAGCGAAACCGGTATTTTTGTAAAACAAGGCACTTCAAAATTTCCTGTCGAATGAGCTCTGTGGTTACTGAGGCTTACCGCCGTGAACTAATCAGGAATTTCAGCGAAACCGTATCCTTGGAAGAGGTAAAAGCCGTTAAAAGCCTTATTTCGGATCAGAATCAGGAATGTGCATGGTTTATGCTCCCTGACAAGCCTGAGTTTGAAATACCGTCGAATAAGGTGCTCGAACAGTATGTACTGATGCGCAGACAAAAGGCTTATAAACCATACACAGAGCCACAATTGAGCCAGAAACTCATCGACAGGCTTCCCCCTTCAGGGCGTATTCTCAGTGAGCATACAGGCTTACACGGTACAAAGGTGCTGAAATTGAGCAACGGCGTCACCGTTTATGTTAAGCAAACCCGCTTTAGTAAAGATCGCGTAAGCATGCGCTTTGGGGCGAAGGCGGCACATCGCGTATCCTGACGGCGATGCTCCCAACTTCCCGTTTGTTGCAAGTGCCATCACCGACGGTGGTGTGGGCAAGTTTGATAAGAATACGCTGCGCAAGATGCTTGCATCGAAGATAGCCAGTGTAAACCCTGTCATTAGCGAAGATACACAGGAACTGTCGGGGAAATCGTCGGTAAGAGACCTGAAAAACAATGCTCGAGCTTACCTGTTTATGACTTTACTGAGCCGCGTAAAGACAGTATAGCCTTTAATGGTGCAATGGACAGGATGTATTCTTTCCTTACAAACCGGGAGGCAAACCCCAAGGTAAGCTACAACGATTCGCTTGTTTCAATACTCTATGGTAACCATCTCGCGCATGCAACCCACAAGGCGAGAGACTCTAAAACAGGTTTCCTATAACCGCGTGTGGCAAATATATAAAGAACTGTTTGCCGATGCTTCCCGGTTCAAAATGCTGCTGGTGGGTAACATTAACATCGATTCGCTGCGCCCGTTGCTATGCCGTTATATTGCTTCGCCGTTGCCGTCGGGCAAGAACAATACGGCAGCGATTACAACTACAAACAGCAGGAAATATCCCAACCCTGACGTGCGTAATGCGAATGAGTTGCACCTGTTTAAGAAAAAGATGAATACGCCTTCGGCGTTGGTTAACATTTTCTACACCTTTGAAGAACCCTATACTGCCAAAAGCGATATTACGCTTGATGTATTGCAACGCGTGCTGCAAATGGCCTATACAGATAGTGTTCGTGAAGAGAAAGGGGGCACATACGGTGTAAGTGTAAGCTATAATCTTGAGAAAGACAAGCGTCCTGCGGCAATGTTAGCGCATTACTTTCCGCACCGATCCTGCTAAGTATGATGCCATAATACCTGTTGTTTACCGGCAGATTAAGCACATTGCCGACTACGGACCTAACCCTGAAAGCATGGAAAAGGTAAAGAAATACTTGCTTAAGAACTATGGGCAGAATATCATAGACAACGGTTATTGGGATTATGTTATTTACCATCAGCTGCAAGATGGTGTTGATTTTCATACGGGTTACAAAAAGATGGTAGAAAACATAACAGGCCGCGAGGTGCAGCAAATGGCAGGGAATATTCTCAATAGCCATCGTCGTATAGAGGTAACTATGCTGAGTGAGTAGCCCGAAGGTACCGTTACAGATGTATCGTTACGGCCAGTAAGCTAATACGATTAGCCTGTGAAAGGAAGAAATTCGTCAGGCTTCTGACAATCATTTTATGGAAGAATGGCAGATGCTGTCTAAATAACAAGGCTGGAATATGGTGTTAAGCTGTATTTCAGCCTTGTTTTTTGTTCGGGCCCAATTGAATTGACCGGGTTACTGAGCGTTATCTCTGCCGGATGGTACTGCTTTATTTCATGACAGGTATCAATGTGGCGAAAGTATAACCTCCGGCTGCGGCAATCGGCTTTAGTACGTATCTTGTCAGATGTTATGGTTTACAGGCAGAAGCATTAGTTGACGAAGCTCCGGCCTATATGGTGTAAAGGTCATTGTTCGACGGCCGTCAGCAGCGTGTACGGCGGCCGTCGAACAATATGTATGGCGACTGTCAACAGCGCGTACGACGGCCGTCAAACAATGAGAAAAACAATGTAATCGTACTTCTGTTCTGCTTTAAAACGATTACAAAATCATCGAATTCAGCCGAGAATAAAGTTGGCAATGAAAATGAGCGAAAGGATAATGAGCGTAGGGTTGCTGTTGTCTTTCGCCCGTGCAGAGCTTCAGAATGACATAGCTCAATATGCCGAGGCATATACCATCGGCTATACTGTAACACAGCACCATGGTAATCATGGTGATAAAGGCAGGAAAGGCTTCGCTTATTTTCCCTAAGTCGAGAAGTTTTACGCTGTCGAGCATCAGCACGCCCACCAGAACCAGTGCGCCACTTGTGGCTGCTGCGGGTATGAGCATGAAGATAGGGGAGAGAAATAGCGATGCAATGAATAATAAACCAACCACTAATGACGTCATCCCGCTGCGGCCACCTTCGGCAATTCCCGCTGCACTTTCAACGTAAGTAGTTAGTGTACTGACCCGAGAAAGGCACCGCACGTGGTACCTATGGCGTCGCTCATCATGGCTTCCTTAATATGAGGTATGCTCCCGTCGGCGTTAACTATTCGCGTTTTATATGCCAGGCCAACCAGTGTACCTACTGTATCGAATATGTTGACGAGCAAAAGTGATATAACTACCATCGCCGTCCGGGTAGTAAACAATCCGTCAAAGTTGAATTTACAGAAGACAGGACCAATGCTTTCGGGCATAGCCACGTGGAACCAGTGGGCTGGAATTTGGGTTACACCCATGGGAATACCGATGATTGTTGTTGCAATGATGCTGAGAAACAAGGCTCCTTTTACCTTCCTTGCCATGAGCACGCCACTTAAAATAATGCCGATTGTGCCCAGAATAGCGGTGGGGGTAAACTTGCCAAGGGTGACAAAGGTGGCTGTTGAAGAAACAATAAGCCCTGAATTTTTCAATCCGATGAAAGCGATAAACATGCCAATGCCTACCGATATGGCATGGCGCAGGGTTGCGTGGGTATGGCGTTAAGGGATGGCTTCGCGCACGTTAAAGAAGGCTGTGATGATAAGAAATATTAGTCCTTCGATAAGCATGATGGCAAGCGACTGTTGCCATGTATAGTGCATGGTTTGGCACAGCGTATAGGCAAAGAATGCGTTGAGACCCATGCTTGGTGCTTGTGCAAAGGGCAGCTTTGCCATTAGTGCAAGCAGCAGGGTAGCGATGGCCGAGGCAATGGCAGTAGCTGTAAAGAGGGCGCCTTTATCCATGCCGGTAACACAAAGAATGGCAGGATTAACGGCTAAAATGTAACACATGGTAAGGAAAGTAGTGGCTCCTGCCACAACCTCTGTACGCATCTTCATGGACGATGCGTCAAAGCCCGTTAATTGTTTTAGTAACATGGGTATATTGGTTTTGTAGGTACAAAGGTACACTTTTTGGCTTTACATCCGAAATTTTAGAGCTGGTGGTTAGGCAAATATATAGGAAATGGCTAAATTTGCAGCTATTGTTATGAAACAACAGCAACCCAATGAATCATTCTGTACAATCTTTCGTATGTCCGTGCCGCCTTATTTCGAATAGGGGAGACCACAGTCTGAGAAAGAGAAAATACCGATAGAACAAGTTTCTAAATTATATAGAATAAACAATGAAAAAAGTATTGGTAACGGGAGCTAATAAGGGTATTGGCTTCGAAATTGCCCGCCATTTGGGTAAGAGTGGCTGGCAGGTAATTGTTGGTGCACGAAACGAAGAGCGTGCGCTGATGGCTGTCAGGCAGCTGGAAGCTGAAGGTATAGCGACGGCAGGATGGCAGTATGTGAACCTTCTGATAATAAATCGCTGGAGACATCGGTCGCTGAGGTAACAAGAAATCATCCTGATTTGTGTCTTCTTGTTAATAATGCGGGCATACCTGGCGATATGGAGGTGATGAGCTATGAAGCCGGTATGGACGACGTAGCACAGACAGTGCAGGTGAATTATATCGGTACGTTCTGTCTTACCAGGCGTCTTCTGCCACTGTTGATGCAAAACAGGGGGCGTATCGTCAATATAACCGTACCCACAGAAGTTAGTCCTTACTGGCACCCTATGGCTTATGTGGCAAGCAAGGCTGCCCAAAATGTGATGACCTCTATTATGGCAATGGAGTTTGAAAAGAAGCAAATACCCGTAGAAATATTCGATATTCACCCGGGTGCCACATGCACCGATTTGAACAATCATTACAGTGGGCCGGGGTCGCATCAGCCTGATGTGATTGGCGAAAAGATTGCAGCTGTCGTTAATGACGGTCAAAGGCATCAGGGAGAATTTATAGAACTGTATCCCATTGTTGACGAAGGACGCGATTAAAAGGGCAGGAGCGTAGAAACTGAATAATGGCTTTTACGTCCCCTTTTAAAGGTTTTTCTGGTAAAAAGAAATTGGAAAAATGAAGAAATACGTTGTTGTACTGACAGCTTTCTGCTTTTTGTGGGGATATGCTGGCAAAAACGGGAGGTTATGTTCTGGGGAGTCCGTTTGAATGTCGTAAAGCCGATTTGGCAGCAGCGATAAAGGCAAAAGTGGAACAATGCAATTGTGGTGGATGAAAAGGAACGGAGGCAATAACTTAATATGGCGGTCGAAGAACTATCCCTGATGAAAAATCTCAGCTATGAAGGCTTTGAAGTAAATAGTGCGTCGGCAGAATTTACGCAGGACGACAGTCTTTCGAGAGCGTATGTAGGCTTAGTTCCCAAAAGAAACAAAACATCTTTTGAGCTTTATTCTTTAGTAAAAAGGTATCTTGAAGGGCAAGTATGGGAAAGCCCGAAGCCGACTATTCGTTCTTTAAATCTCCCTATCATAAGGATGGTGGACAAAAATAATGTATGGGCTGTTATTGAGGGCAAGTGTGTTTATATCGCCTTTTGGTCAGTTCCTTATAAAAACATTTCGTCACCATTTCAATGGAAATTACTCCTGAAAAGCAGGTAGAACTTACCTTTTGTAAATGAGTACAAGGATATAAATAAACCGGTTTTAAAAAGAAGACAACATCCCTGTTCAGATGCAATGAAAGTGTGGACATTGCACTTTTACACCTTTTGTCTTGATTGACAATAATTTTATTGTGGTGTAGAATGAGTGTAGATTTTTGTACCTTTTACACTTTTTGTTCCAATTGATAATAATTTTGTAGAAGTGCAAAATAAGTGTAGCATCTGCGCTTTTTACATAGTCATCAGTTTTAATTATTTCTTGTTAAAGAAGTGCTAAAGATTAAGTAGGATGGGAAAAAATAAATGAATGTTGTAGCTTCATTTTTGTTTTACAACCCTATTAGCAAAATAAAAGCGAAGCTTCCTGTTTACTGGGCTTCCGCTTAATTGCTTTAGGGTGGAGGGTGGGACTCGAACCCACGACATTCAGAACCACAATCTGACGCTCTAACCAACTGAACTACATCCACCGTGTGTTAGAATGCTTTAACTTTAATAAAGCGGTTGCAAAGGCATATGATTTAAATGATATTGCCAAATAAATCTTATTATTTTTCGTTTCTTTTTCGTTTCAGCATTTTTGCTGCATGAAAGTGAGATTTCTCTCTGTCACGTAGTTCTAAATGGCTTATTTTGTTACAAAATACGAAGTGATTAATCAGAAAAATTAATTCAGATTAATCACTTTAATCTTTGGGAACAGACAGACGGTTATCCTCTGTTCTGTCCCAAATATGTTTCGTATTTTAAAGAATACTATGCCTTATTTTGCAGGTGATGCCGGTGCAACCGGGACCCTTTTGTGCGCCTGCGGCGGAGCCTTTTGTTACGCCGTTTGCAGCTGCTCCTGTGTATTTTGTGCAGGTTGAGCGGCTCCAAATCCCTGTGTATTGGCAGGATTGGTTGTTTGTGTTTGCGTAGCGGCCTTCTCTAATCACGCTTTCATCGGTTGACGCCTGAGGCGCAGTGTGCGCAAACTATGCTAAAGGCTACCATTGCTGCGGCTAATCCCCATGTCGCCTTTTCGACAAAGTCGGTTGTTTTGCGCACACCCATAATGGCATTAGAGGATGAAAAGTTGCTTGCAAGGCCGCCTCCTTTAGACTCTTGTATCAGTACGATGAAGATCATCAGTACAGAAGCCAGCATGATAAGAACTATAAAAAGTGTACATAATTTATTATTTATTATTTTTATTATTTAATATCAGTTTTTCAAGGAAACGGATTTGGTCTGCAAAGTAAGCATCGGATAATTCAAATTTAATCGTTGAATTATTTCAAGAGCCTTGTTATATCGTCCTTGTTTGATGTATATTTTAGCCAGTGTTTTCCGTGAAATATCCTTCGTCATCGTCTTTATCTTCTGTTGTAAGGCCGTCATCGGCAGCAGGCAAAAACTCGGGCATTTCTTTCAGTTGTATCTTCCCTCCTTCGTTATTAATGAAGTTGTCTATCAGGTTTTGTCCTTCATCAGCGGGGCAGTTGCCTCCTCTTTCTCCTGTTCTTCCGTATTCCCGATGTCGATAAGGTATGAAACATAGTCGATAGCGGCATCGGCTGGAGTAGGTTTTCTTTTTCTCCTTGTCGTTGTTGTTTTCTTCTTTCTGGAATAGAATCGAGGAAATTATCAATCAAAAGATATAGTCCGATCTTCCTTTCTTTCCGTTTGTTTCTCCAGTATTTGTATTTTCATCAGCTTTAATTGACGGCAGCTGATAATGGGCAGCTTCTATCAAATTAAATATAACGCGCCGGTCACTGATGTATAAGGCAGCATCGCGCAGCTCGTCATTGAAACGACGGATCGTGCAAAAATATAAAGATTTTGCAACAATAACAGTCGTGCCGTCTGATAGTAGGGATATAGCGCTATAAGGCTGCGAAGGTCATAAAGACTCTCACGGTCGAGAAGCTCCGGGTGCTTGATGAGATGTGCTATATCCATTTTTCTTTTATAAGATTCTGTAATTTTTATTAGCTTAAAAGAGTCTTTACCAGTTGGCAACAGCAGCATTGAATATCTGGTTTATGATGTCGTCGAACATCTGCGACACCAATTGCTCCTGTACACTGTTCAGGCTTTGTGTCGTAGCATAGCTTTGTGAAGCGGTAAATTGTCGTTCAAAGTCTTCCTTATGATTCTTGTTATTCGTGAACCTTACGTTCACTGTAATCGACAATTCCGTTTGTGCCGAGTAGCCTTCACTCGATACCGACTTGTTTCGCTGGGTGTATTGTGTGATTTCTCCTGCACAACGAGGGTCTCCGTTACGCTTAACCTGTTGCAGGTGTGTGGTCAGCGAACATGTCTTCAGCTTATTGTTAAACATCGGACCCATGGGTCCCCATACGTAACTGCTGCGAACGGGGAAGTCGGCTATCTCAATCGTCTTGGTTTTATTATAGTCAATGCTGGCTCCGTTGAGCGTATAGCCTACGTGGCATGCTGTTATCAGCGGTAAAATGCAAATATCGGCATAACGACAATAAGCCTGTACCGTGAACTGCATGCCCTGTGCCGTACTTGTTTCACAGGTTAAGCCAGACTTTTGAAAGGTAAATATGCTTCATATTTGTTGTTATGTTCTGATATTTTCAGAATAATGGTTCGTGACGTATGTTTATTTGTCTTTCTCTAAACTATATTGTTTAATTCGCCTGTAAAGCGTACGGTCGGATATTCCCAGTTCCTGGGCAGCCTTTTTACGATTGCCTCCATTGCGCTCTAAGGCTTTTTCTACCATTTGCCGTCCTAAATCGTTGAGATTTAAGGCCTCTGGTTCAGCCTTTGATTTCTTCGGCTTCGGCCTCGCGGCGACGGCGATGTAAAGCCCCTGCACGTGGAGCTGGATTAAAAGCGGGCACAGGTGTGTTGTCGGCCGCAATAAAACTGTTGTTAAATGAGGCCGGTCCGTTCAGCTGTCGTGCCTCGTCGAGTTGTTTACGCAGGCTTGTCATGTCACGCCGCAGGTCTGAAACGTTTCCCCTTAGCTCGTAGAGAATTTTATATAATATTTCTCTTTCGTTCTCGTATGAGTGCTGTCCCGGCTTATTGATGGTGGCAAGCTGTGTGCTTTCGGGGTCTTCAGGAATGAATTTCTTCAGTTCTTCAGCATCAATTTCGCGCTTTTCGCTCAACACCGACATTTGTTCGGTGATGTTTTTCAGCTGTCTCACGTTTCCCGCCACTTGTAATGTACGAGCAATTGCAGCATCTTCAGTAAGCGTTATTTTTGGGAGGTGGTATTTTTCGCCCATCTGCATGGCGAAAAAGACGAAACAGATAGTACAATGTCATCACCGCGATCGCGCAACGGCGGCATTTGTATAGGAATGGTATTCAGGCGGTAATAGAGGTCTTCGCGAAAGCGACCCTCTGATATTGCCTTACGCATGTTTACGTTTGTAGCTGCTACAATGCGCACGTTGGTTTTGCGAATCTCCTGTCCGCCAACCCTGATATACTCGCTAGTCTCCAGTACACGCAGCAGGCGTGCCTGCGTAGCGAGTGGCAGTTCGCCCACTTCGTCGAGGAAAATAGTGCCTTTATTGGCTACGCCGAAATAGCCTTCCGACTCGCCTATCGCCCCCGTGAAGGCACCTTTCTCATGTCCGAAGAGTTCGCTGTCGATGGTACCTTCGGGTATTGAGCCACAGTTGATGGCAAAGTAACGCTCACGCCTGCGGGGTGAATTGTCGTGAATTACCCTGGGTATAATTTCCTTGCCCACGCCACTTTCGCCTACAACGAGCACGCTAAGGTCGGTAGGTGCTACCTGCAGGGCTACGTCTAACGCATGATTAAGCCCGTCGCAGTTGCCTACAATGTTATAGCGCTGCTTTATTTTTTGTAGTTCTGAGTTATTCATTGGCTGACAAATTTACATATTTTATTTGATATAATGCTGTAAATATGACAGAAAATTGGTTTCAATACGCTTATTTTCTTCTTCGTTTACGGGGCAGTTTATTGTTCATTGCGTTGTAATTGTGGTGTCAGACGGCCGTCAGCAACGCGGCTGGCGACCGCCGAACGTATTGTATGACGGTCGGCGTACGCGCTGCTGACGGCCGTCGAACAATCAGCTTTGATGACGTATCGGATGCAGCGTTCTTCTGTAAACGCGTTAACAATGTGGAATAATGTGAGGCTATTTATGGTGCTTTTCTATCTTGATAAGCAGCAGGCCGATACCTGTCCATGCCAGTTCGCGCAGACGAACAATGAGTGCAACGAAATATCCCGGCGCTGGCAGTTAGTCCCAGGGCTGTTGTAGAGAGCCAGAAACCGCCTTCGCGTCCCCCCAGCTGAAGGGGGATAAAAAACAGCAAATTGGCAAAAAGGGAGGTGAAAGCCAGCATAAGAATACATGTAAAATAGCTTACATGGGGCATAAGAACCAAACAGAATGAAGAATATTTCGAGGGCTGAAATGATGCGGCATGCAAGCTCAAGCATGACAGAACTCACAAAAAACCTGGGATTTTGCTTGTGTAAGGCCGATATTTGGCTATCGATTGTGTTGAGCTGTTCGCGGTGTTTTTCGACGAAAGGACGTGCCCATCTCTTCACCAGAGGGATGTAACGCAACACGTTCATGATGCGATTGGCAAGCCCTTTCCGGTATCCGGAAATAAAGAACCAGATGCCGGACAGGCAGAACAAGCCTATGATGGTTAGTAACACTGCCAGTAAAGGTGTAACCGTTTGGGTAAAAACAAAAAGAAAAATACTGAGAAACCAGAACCAAAAATGACTGAAAATGTGGGTCATGGCATACAGAATTACTGATGATGACGCTCTTTCAGTGCCTATCTGGGGGGCTAATTCCATAATGCGATAAGGCTCACCGCCCATTAATCCGCCCGGTGTTGCATAGTTTAAAGCAAAGCCTGATACGGTTATTTTATACAGCCACGCAAGCCCGACAGGGTGTCGGGGGTTGACCATTGGCTGCTTATCGCTGGTAGCTGGCTGCTGGCATACACCCTTTATAATAAGGTACCACGATGCCGTATTGAAAATATAGAGGAAGGCCCACAGCGCAATTGCCGCGAAAAACCAGTATCCGGCGTGCTTAAGACCTTGCCATACTTGTGCGAAGTTGAGCTGTGTGATCATCAGTATAAGCACTGCTATACCGAAGATAAAGAAAGCATTCTGATACTTTTTGTTCATAGTTATGCGTAAAGGAGGCTTTTCTCATGCCTGTATGACCGTGGAAAAGCAATGAAATGGCACGGAAAAGCCTATCCCTGACTTTCCTTAGCGTTGCCGTCTCGCTTCCTGGGAATGGAGAATCTAACCTTTTCACTCTCGTCCCTTCTTTCGTGATACAGCTTGGGTAAGGGGTTAGCGTAAGGCTCATCATAGTTTTTACGGTTGCGGAAACTGTCGATAGCCTGATAAATCGCTTTCCTGAAGGCATCAACATGAGCCTTGCCTTGTCCTGCAATATCAAAACAAGGAGTCAGGTCGGGCGAAGCACTGACAAGTGGAAGACCGCTTAAAATAACATATACTGCTGTCAGAATCGAGAGCTTTGAATGGTATGATTCCCCGGGTCGTGATACATGGCAATAATGCCGTCAAAGTCCTATAGTCGCAGCTTCCAAACAGATTGTCGGCCTGATAGGGTCCGAAAATCTGCACGCCATATCTGAAAGTGCCTGCACGGCTGGAATAATAGCCCTCGGCTTCTTCCTTTCCCGGATGCCCGGCAGTGCTGTTGGGGTTAAGCGCCAACACGGCAATACGCGGGTTTGAAATACGAAAATCGCGTCTTAATGTGGTGAAAAAGCAGAGCGGTTTTTCTATAATAGCTTCTTTGTAATGGCTTCAGATACGTTTTTAGCGAAATATCGTCGGTCATGAGCACCATACGGAGCCTGTCGTTTATCATATTGGCAAAACCTTTTTACCGTCTCCAATGCACGTTTCAATAAATTTTTCATTGCATGGAAAGCTGAAACCATCAATGCATATTGTTTTTATCGATGGGGCAGGGTAATAAGTACGTCATATAAACCGTCTTTTATAGTCGGTAATGGCACGGTCAATTGATTGAACGGCCGCCCCTGCTTCCCTCTTGTGTAGGAACTCCCAATTCAACCTTTATTTCTTCATCGAAGGCAGGTATAAGGTTCAGGCGCCCTGCTTTTGCCTCGGCTGCGTTGTTGATAATGCTGAAAAGGTTGTCTGCTAAAGCCCAGGGCATTGCAATGGTAAGCCGCTATTTTAGGGCGAACCATAGATGATAGAGGGTACAAATTTCAAAACATATCGGGCTCAGAAAAAGCCTTAAAAATAAGCTCGTAGCCGATGCCGTTTGTGTCTCCGTGGGTGAAAAGCCACGCGTATTTTCTGATTATTCATCATTGTTATTGCTGTTTTAGTGTATATAAAGCGGCTTCTAATTGCCGCAGATAATTTCGCTTTTTCTTGCCGGGGGCAAACACAAAGGCCTCAACAACCAGCGTATTTCCCTTGTGCTCTATGACATGACTGACGAACGGTCCGCCCATGGCGTCGCCCTTTACTTCCCATAATCCACGGAAGATGATGAGTTTTTGTTTTCTCGTTCGTGTATCATATTTTACGTTTACAGGCAAGGCTGCGGTTTGCATGTACATGGCGTTGGTTTCGCCCTTTATGTTGCTTTTCGCTGACGCTGTCGCGCAAAGACGTGAAGGTATCTGTCATGTTTTTGCCAGCCTGTTGAAGCGGTTTGCCCTTCAGTTTATAGATAACAAGGTTCTGCATGGCAGTGGCACTGTTGTTGCTTAGCCACAGAAAATTGCGCCCCTGGCGGCTGCTCGTCATGTCAACAGGAACCTGAAGTATAATGCCAAATGCCTTTTTTATAGCTGCTTCCTGTCGGGTATTACGCTTGTTTCTCAGCTGACTAATGGTGAAATTCAGCTCCGAACGCTCGAGAAGCTGTCGTAACAGCTGTCCCTGGTGACCGTTAAGAGCCTGGCTGAGTGACGTTACCGAAGGAGCATTAATGCTTACAACAATCTGTGGATGGGCGTAAACATCTTTTCCGTACGTTATTTTCACTCCCGATGATAACGTGTGTGTTCAGGTTCACCACAACGATATTGCGTGAGAGCTGCAGAGTATTGTTAAAAGCTTTGTGTGAAACAGAAGAGACGTCAAAGCAAGGTTCGCTTTGCGGTGGTGCAACTCATATCGGTGCCTAAAGCCTTACCGACAATGTTGTTGGTATCACCAACGACCAGCGCTTCAAACAGTCTGCCCCCTGAATGAGGTTGTAGGGGGTTACTGTTACAAGCAGCAAGAAAGACCGCCAAAAACGATATGATTGCGTGATAAAATTTCATTTACCTCTTAATTGCTTAATCTTCCTGTCAGTACTAAGCAAGCCGCAGGCTGCAAAAATGTCCTGTCCGCGGCTGGCTCGTATCGTTGTGAAGAAACCATGAGCTGTAAGATAGTCGCGGAAAACTTTCCATCTTCTTGTCGTCTGCGCCTTTTAAGTTAACGTCTGGAATCTGATGAAAGCGAATAAGATTGATGTGACAGTCGAGCCCTTTCAGCAGCCGGCAAATCTCTTTGGCATGTGCCGTAGAGTCGTTAACGCCGCCAAAGACAATATATTCAAACGTCAGGCGTCGCTGATGAGAGAAGTCATAACCCCTCAAAAGGTCAACAATATCGCTGATGGGCATGCCTTTTTCGGCAGGCATAAGGGCTGCACGCTGTTCGTGTATGGGCGAATGCAGACTGATTGCCACCTGACAGTCGCTCTCATCCAGAAACCGTTTAAGCTTGTCTTTGATGCCAACGCTGCTCACTGTAATGCGTTTGGGACTCCATGCCCATCCGTAATTGGCTGTAAGTATTTCAGTAGCGCGCAGTACATTGTCCAGATTGTCCATGGGTTCACCTTGTCCCATAAATACGATATTGGTGAGTTTGTCAACCTCTGGCAGGCTGTAAACCTGGTTTAATATGTCTGCAACTGTCAGGTAACCATCGAAACCTTGCTTGCCTGTCTGGCAAAAGAGGCAGTTCATCTTACAGCCAACTTCGCAGCTTACGCAAAGAGTGGCGTGTCCTTTTTCCTCAGGGGATGTATACAGTTTCTCACAAAACGTACAGGCCTTTTCAGCAGCGTTGGTATTGCTTTCCGCTTCGGTCAATGTGGCTTTAGCTTGTGTTTGTACGGGAAAAAGATATTTAATGGTACCGTCTTTCGACCGTTGGGCATCGATAGGAGAGGCGTTTCCTATCTCGCATACCTCAGCAAGGCGCTCTCTATTGGCTTTTGAGAGGTTCGTCATATCCTCAATTGACGATACATGACGCTCGTAAAGCCACTTCGCTATTTGGCTGCCTGTGAAGGCTGGCATACCAAGAGACTGGACAAGATCCTTTAATTCGGGCAGCGTTAAACCAAGCAAAGTTATCTTTTTCATATATGCAAAGATACAAACTTTTTAAGTAAAGTGGCGTCATTACGCCCTAAAAACGTTAACTTTGCAAAGAAACGGTCGTGAAGGTAATCCTTATGAATGGGACGAAATACAATATAGAGAAATTCTTTAGCCGGCAACTTAACTGCTGGAACGAGCTGCGGCTGCGCTATGAAGCCCTAAAGCATGTTGCCTTACGACAGCTGGGAAGTCTGGAATTGCAGTATAACCCAGAACGAATAGTATCTACGGGTGCTAAGATTGACCGCTTCACGATAGCTCACAGGGCTTGTTTTCTTTGCAGGAAAAATCGTCCTCACGAACAATTGACGATTGATTTAAACGATGGTTTCGAGCTGATGGTAAATCCTTTTCCTGTCTTACCCATACATCTTACTATTGTAAGGAAAACGCATGTGCCTCAAACCATCCTTGAAAAACTATTCGGAAATACACCGTCTTCTTGGGCTTTTCCCTGAACTTTTTGTATTTTATAACGGGCCGTTATGCGGTGCATCGGCTCCTGACCACATGCACTTTCAGGCAGGTTCGGGGCATGAATTGCCACTGATGACAGCGTGGAAAAGGGCAAAGAGCTTGCAAAAGATACGTTATACACTTGCAGGACGGTTCATCGTTATCGTGTTTTCAGGACGGTGTTTTCAAGGTTTTTATCATTAAAAGCCGTTCGGAAGAAGCTGACATGACGCTGTTTAAACGGCTGTATGATGCCCTGCCGGCAAGAAAAGACGAGAGCGAACCCCGCATGAATATTGTAGCATGGCGGGACGGTTACGATTATATAACGGCTGTTTTGCCCCGGCGCAGGCATCGTCCTGCCTGCTATGATGAACCGGAAGGCGAAAGAATGGTTATCAGTCCGGGTGCTTTGGATGTGGCGGGGTTGGTGATTTCGCCACGTGAAGACGATTTTAACCGGATGACAGAAAATAAGTTAACCTCTATATTAAAAGAAGTAAGTATAACAGAAAACGATATGGAAAATATAACAGAAAAACTGAAAGCTTTGGACAATTCACAACAATTGTCAAACGATAACGCTGAACCGCATGTAACAGTAGGTATTGTAAACGGACAGAAAATCGACTTTTATACTCAACAAAGCCCTATCGTATAGGGTGATACCGTTATTGCAGACCGGCAGAGCGTTTCTTATGATAACGGCGATATGATATGGAATGGAAGCGCTACAAAGAACTTGTTTTTGAACCTCAAAATGCCGCCGGCTCTTTCTCTTTACTGGATGTAACCATTGGTGTTAACTTTCATTGGGAGCGCAAGGAAACCCAAACGTTTCTTGAAAACTTCGTTTTGTGGTTCACGGTAGGAAGATATGGGCCATCAATGAGCTTCCTGTTGAGCGTTATTTAGAAAGCGTAATATCGAGCGAAATGAGCGCAACGTCAAGCTTAGAACTGTTGGAAGCACATGCCGTTATTTCGCGTTCGTGGCTGCTTGCGCAAATCAAGAACCGTCGTTCAGTCAATAATGAGGTGGTCAGTATTTATACATGTATTATGGGTGAGAACAAAATGATAAAGTGGTATGACCGTCAGGACCATACGCTTTTTGATGTTTGTGCCGACGATCACTGCCAGCGTTACCAGGGAATAACCAAGGAAACCAGTCAGCATGTGGCAGAAGCCATCGCACATACGCGCGGTCAGGTTCTGATGTCAGAGGACGAAATATGCGACGCAAGGTTCTCAAAGTGTTGCGGTGGTGCCATGGAGGAGTTCCAATATTGCTGGGAAGATACCCCGAAATCCTATTTAAAGGCGATAGGTGATACCGTAGAAGAAACCATTCCTGACCTTACCGTAGAGGCCAATGCTGAAGAATGGATACGCACATCGCCCGAAAGTTTCTGCAATACACAGGATAAACGTATTCTCTCACAGGTATTAAACGATTATGATCAGGAAACAACCGACTTTTATCGCTGGTGTGTTGACTATACCCAGGCGCAACTTTCGCAACTCATTAACAGTAGGCTTGGTATTGATTTCGGACAAATTCTGGACCTCATTCCTGTTGAACGTGGTAAAAGTGGCAGGCTTTGTCAGCTTAAAATAGTAGGTACAAAGCGTACGCTTACCATAGGAAAGGAATTGGAAATACGCCGTGTCCTTAGTTCAAGCCATCTGTATAGCTCGGCCTTTGTGGTTGACAAGGAAGATGTTGATGCCGATGGTGTACCGGGATTATTCCATATTATGGGTGCCGGATGGGGGCATGGTGTAGGCCTTTGCCAGATAGGCGCAGCAGTAATGGGCGACAAAGGCTATTCCTACGACCGCATTTTGGCCCATTATTACCCTGGAGCTGAACTGAAAAATTTATATAAATAGGTAGCCGGGACGGTTTAGACAAGTAAACAAAAGGGAATTACATTCATGCAAAAATTTCAAAGATTGCAGAAGTTTATGAAAATATTCGCCATGGCTTTGGGTGCCATCGCTGTCGTTTAGTGATGCTCTTCCCAATGTCGTTGTGATGGCAATCTCTGTCATTCTTTACAAGCAGATGGGGCTTAGCAATGCTGCAATTACGTTTTATACGTCGTGGCTCTATCTGCCCTGGATACTAAAGCCGGTGTGGGCACCCTTTATTGATTTGATAAAGACAAAACGATGGTGGATTGTTGGCATGGAAATTCTTTTTGGGTGCAGCACTCGGAGGCATTGCCTTTACTATTCCAACAACATTCTGGCTGCAGGGAACGCTGTTCCTCTTTTGGGTTATTGCCTTTACTGGCGCATCACACTGTGTGGCTGCTGACGGTTTTTATATGCTGGGATTAGACCATTCTCAGCAGGCCTGGTTTATAGGAGTCCGTTCCATTGCCGAGCGTTTGGCTACTATTTTCGGACAGGGTTTCCTCGTTATGATAGCGGGAAATGTTCAGGTTCTTTTCCGTGGGAGCATATCTTATTCATGGAGTTTGATCTTCTATGGCATGGCAGGGTTGTTTCTTGCTGTTTGGTTGTGGCACGAAGCAGTGCTGCCTCGTCCCTGCCGATGACGTGCAACGACGATATGTTAATGCGCATAAGGTATGGCATGGCTTTTCAGATACTTTTAAAACATTTTTCAAAAAGGATGGGATTCTTGTTGTTTTGTCCTTTATATTATTGTTTCGAATGCCTGAGGCCTTTTTGTCAAAGGTAACCGAATTGTTCCTTATTGATACACCGCAAGATGGTGGTTTAGGGCTTTCTCCACAAGAATTTGGTCTTGTTCAGGGCACCGTGGGTGCCATAGGAGTGAGTCTTGGCGGACTGCTTGGCGGCTTTATGGTAAGCCGTAACGGGACTTAAACGCTGGCTCTGGCCTATGACTGTCGCCTACACACTGCCGGCAGTGGTATATGTTTTCATGAGTTATGAGTTGCCATCGAACCTGATGGCTGTTAACTTTTGCGTGTTCTTTGAACAGTTTGGCTACGGTTTCGGACTTTACTGCCTATATGTTATACCTTATTTATATTAGCCGGGGCGACTACCAAACCAGCCATTATTCGATAGTTTCGGCCTTGATGTCGTTGTCGATGATGCTCCCGGGACTGTTCGCCGGCGTGCTTCAGGAGGCCATGGGGTATCGTTATTTCTTTGTGTTTGTGCTGATTTGTTGTCCCATTACATTTCTTGTGGCTTCGTTATTGCATATTGATGACGATTTCGGCAGACAAGAAGAACTTTTAGCCTTGTTTTTAAGTTAAATCTATATAAAAACGTAATGTAGCATCATTCATTACGTTGTTTTTTATATATCTTTGCGCCCTAAACGTATTATAGCGTGAAAATAATAGAAGTGGTTAATGCCCTTGAACAATTCGCGCCTCTGCCATTGCAGGAAGACTACGACAATGCCGGCCTGCAAGTAGGATTAACAGAAGCGAAGTATCAGGGGCATTATTGTGTTTGGACGTTACTGAAGCAATAGTAGATGAGGCTGTTAGCAAAGGGTGTAACCTTATAGTGAGCCATCATCCCCTCATTTTCCACAGGCTTCGCCGCTTGACAGGTGACGACTATGTGCAGCGAACGGTGATGAAGGCCATCGAAAAGAAGGTGACAATATTATCGCTTCACACCAATATGGACAGTGTGAAAAGGTGGCGTAAACTTTAAGATAGCCGAAAAGATGAGGCTTGAAAAGGTAAGCTTTTTGGGGAAGACTCAAACTGTAAGTGTACCTTTTAATGCAGGTATTACGGCTAACGACAACTGTCATTGCGTTGAGGGTGGTGAGGGGGTTGTGGGTTATTTGCCAGCCCCTATGGCAGCCGACGACTTTTGATGATTATGCTAAAGCATACGTTTGAGGGCTGAGGTGTGAGGGCGAACGAGCTGATTAGACGTGATATTTGCAAGGTAGCACTGTGTGGAGGTGCAGGCGATTTCCTGCTCGATGAAGCGTTAAAGGTAGGTGCTGACGCTTTTATTACGGGTGAAATGCACTATCATCAATTTTTCGGATTGGAACAAAAGATACAGCTTGCCATCATAGGGACATTACGAAAGTGAACAATATACCACTGAAATTTTCAGGGATATTATCATGGAAAAATGTCCTGACGTGCGTTGCATGATTACAGAGACAAACACCAATCCCATTATTTATTTGTAAACATTTAAGATAAACCATAGTTTTATGGCAAAGAAAGAATCGACTGATTTGACAGTAGAAGAGAAGCTGAAAGCGTTGTACCAGCTTCAGGTTACCTTGTCGGGTATTGATGAAAACCGTGCCTTGCGTGGTGAATTACCTCTCGAAGTTCAGGACCTTGAGGACGAAATAGCCGGTCTTAACACCTCGTCGTGAGAAGATAGAAGACGAGATAAACGACTTCAATCGGCTGTTGCGCAGAAGCGTAACGAAATAGAGGTTGCACAACAGAGTGTTGAACGTTACAAAAGTCAGCTTGACGAGGTAAGGAACAACCGTGAATATGACACGCTTACAAAGGAAATTGAGTTCCAGTCGCTTGAAATAGAGTTGTGCAACAAGAAAATAAAAGAGGCTACTTTACGTATTGCAGAACGTCAGGAAGACCTGCAAAAGACAATAGAAACATAGAGGAACGCCAGAAAGACCGGCTCAGAAGCGAGGAGAACTGCAGGAAATTATGCAGGAAACACGCGAAGAAGAGGAACGACTGAAGGAGAAAGCCCGCGACCTCGAGACGAAAATAGAGCCTCGTTTGCTAACCAGTTTCAAACGTATACGTAAGGGAGCGCGCAACGGACTGGGCATTGTATACGTACAGCGCGATGCCTGTGGCGGATGTTTCAACAAAATTCCGCCACAGCGCCAGTTGGATATTAAAATTCATAAGAAGATTATTGTATGCGAATACTGTGGTAGAATTCTTATCGATCCAGAGTTGGCAGGAGTGCAGACTGCGGTGGTTGCTGAAGAAAAGCCTAAGCGTAAGCGTACGACAAGGAAGAAGAAAGCCGCTGAAACGGATGATGCAGAAGCTTAATTCTTTTGATAAATAAACGCAGACAGTACAAGCAGGCTGTGAGGAAAAGGCTTTGGCAGAACGCTTTCAGAGCCTTTATTTAAACACTTATAGCGTGGATACATAACCCCCATACCTTTTTTCTGTAAAAGAAAAAGGGCATGGGGTTTTAATTGTAATATGCTTTTTGGCAGTTCTTTCCTGGATAAAGTGTATAAGAGAAAGTATAGAATATAACCTGACCAGATGCTTTTCATAAGGTAGTAATTTCTATGTTATTTAATGAAAAATGTAAAAAAATAAATTGTCAATTTTATGTGTGTTTAAAATAGACAAAATAGAAACGCAAAAACCCTCAATTCTGGTATTTTTCTCCATAAAACACTTTTTCTCCCAATCTTCATTTTATGCTTATTTTGTCATTATGGCGCAATCGCGTTATGTTTTACGATGTAAAGCCGTGACGTTTACATCGTAATCGTGTTGTCTTTACATCGTAATGTACTGACCTTTACATCGTAATCTCGGACCAATAGTGCCGTAATTGCAAATGCCCCATGATGTAGGTAAAAATGCACTTTCGTGACTATTTGTAGTAAAGAGTTGAATCAGCCTGTTATAAAAATCGCCTGAGAATGGCGTATTTGAAAAATAAAAAGGATGAGCCAGAATAATCGCAGGATGAAGCACTTGTTGTAAATTTATTTCATAGGACTCTGAAGCGGTGCACTAAGCCCGGAATGATAACTAAAGTTTGCGGGCTTTCCAAATCGTTTCCTTTGCAGCGTTGATTTCCTGAAACTTTTTTTCAGCAGCTTTTCTTACATCCTCGCCAAGACTTGCCACTTTATCGGGATGGTTTTGAAGGCCTGACGGCGGTAGGCTGCCTTTAGTTCATCGTTGGTAGCCGTAGGCGAAACACCGAGAACTTTATATGCAGCATCAAGATTGGAACCGGCATCCTGCAGACTAAGCATGCTGTCGAGGTCGACCCGCTTAGTCCTAACGCCAGAGTACACTCACGGAGTGCATCAATTTCGGCTGCAGGCCACAGTGCCATCAGCCTTGCTATCTTTACAAGAAAATCGAGAAGCTGCAGGCGTTGTTCATAAGTGATAAGCTGCTGAAGCTGCTGACAGCTACCCATCACCATAGAGCGGAAAGCTGTTGAGCCCTGAAACTTTTGCTGATCAAACAACTTGTACATGATCTGTACACCCTCATCAACAGCCCTCTCTCCAAAAGTTTGTCCTAAGCCAACGCCGTACAAGGTTCATTTCAGAGTGCATAAACTTGCCGTCGGCACGTATAATATAGGAGGCCAGAACAAGTAAAGAGAAAAGAAATGTGTTGCGCTGCTGTTCCTCATAGCTTGTGCGCGATTGATAACCGGCCTGCGATTTTGCCGACTGGTAGGCGCTATGCCCATATCCGTAGGTAGTCATTATTAATATACTTTTTCGCTGTTGTCGTTCTCATCGAAGAGCGATCCGAGTACGAAACCAGCCAGTGCACCTAAGGGGACCGCCAGCAACAAGGCTGATAAATCCGCCAATCCATTTCCCGTATTTAGCCATAGTTTATTGTCATTTAATGGTATTATTTCGCATACGAAACAAACAAATATCGTGCAAATATAGCAAAAAAGTAATCTGGATAAAAGGCTTTTAATAGAATTTTGGTAACTTTATGAGAAATACAAAATACGATTTTCAAAATGAATATAGCATTTATTTTTGTAGCATTTCTTGTTGTAGCGCTTGTTCTGTGGGGTGTGGCCGAGTTACGTTACAGAAACTTTAATTACGAGGAAGACAAGCCACATCATCCTGATCCTACCGCACATCAGGGAGGAGAATATGTCGAAAAGAGCGTAAATGATATTATGCGTGAGAACAGTACCAACGGTTACTCGGCGGTAGACTGATACACAAGGGTAGTGTTGATGCTGTAATCAAGCATTTAGTATAAAAAAGGAGCAATAAGCTATAAGCCTATTGCTCCTTTTTTTACACAGTAAAGTTGGTATGATTGTTTATTTTTGTAAAGTTTCTTCGTATGTTGGGATATGATCAATAAATAAATATTTTTTACCATCTTCGACCATCTTGCAACAGAAGTGTGACATACCATTTGTTACAATAAGGTAGTTGACATGCAAGAGCATATTGTACGTAACAATCTGATCAAACACTTTTTGTGTAATATGAATATGTGGAGCCTATACTCTATAATCATTTGTGGACGAAGTTGTGTGTCATACAGTACGCTGTCAGCACGTAAAGTTTTCTTTCCTACTTGCAATTTTACCTCGTTTGCCAGCAATGTTGCAGGATAATGAAGATGGTCAGTGAGATAATGTATGAAGTTTTGACGTACCCATTCCTCTGGTGTCAAGGCAACATATCGGCGTCGCAGAATGTCGAAAAATACGAGGCTGGTCTGATGTTCCTGAATATGAGCCTGAAAAGAAGGAAGGTTGAGTGGTGTCATTTTTATTCTTATTCTATGCTATTGTTTTGTAGAAATTTTTGCAGATATTTAGTATCTTTTGCAGGGAAGGCCCGCATCCGCAAAGTTAATAAAATGGTGTGAGACCAACTTATGACAAGCAAAGAATTATGCCACAGAAGAAATCGGTAGCTACTTTCGACGCAATAATGCGCAGTTTGAAAGGTGGGAATTATGCACCTGTTTATTTATTGATGGGTGAAGAGCCTTATTACATCGATCAAATAAGCGATTATATTCAAACAAATGCGCTTACTCCGGAACAGCAGGCTTTTGATCAGACTGTGGTTTTCGGCGCTGATGTAAATGCGGCACAGATTGCAGACACGCCATGCAGTATCCGATGATGTCGCCACGAAAGGTAATTGTGGTGAAGGAAGCACAGGGATTGCATGCGTTCGACCGCATTGAACGATATGTTGAAAAGCCACAAGAAAAAACGATTCTTGTAATTTGTTATAAGAATGGTGTGCTGAAAGGAAAAACAAAATTGCTTTCAGCAGTTGAACGTAACGGCGTTTTGTTCGAAAGTAAAAGGCTGCGCGATTGGCAACTTGTAGGGTATGTGCGTGCCTATCTGTCGAAAATGAAAATTGAAATCGATGAAAAGAGTTCGACAATGATAGCTGATCATATTGGCTCCGACCTGAGCAGGCTAGCCTCTGAACTCGATAAGCTGGCCATTGCACTTCCTGAAAGTGATAGGAGAGTGACGCCGAAGTGGTAGAAAAAAACATTGGGGTGAGTAAAGACTTTAATGCTTTTTGAGCTTCGTAGCGCAATAGTTAACCGCGATATTTTTCAAAGCAAATCAGATAATCAATTATTTTGACAAAAACCCTAAAGCGGGATCACTCTATGCTTTGCTCCTCTTCTCTTTAATTACTTCCAAAATCTGATGCTCAGTTTACTATGCCCCCTGACAGAAATAACCAGCAGACTTTAGCCGACTTTCTGGAATTACGTAACGCCTGGAGTGTAAGTGAGTATATGACAGGGGTACGTAATTACACTGGAAAAAAAGTGTTGCAGATTTTAGGTAAAATAAGAGAGATTGATGGTAAAAGTAAGGGTCTTGATAACCCTAATACGTCATCAGGCGACCTTATGAAAGAGCTAATCTTCTTTATTTTTGCATTAAAAACAGGGCTTTTTGGCCCTGTTTTTCTATTTCAATCGTTTTCTAAGACACATTTTTAAGCCTAATTGTATCAAAAATAGGGCAGTTATGTCGTTTTTACCCCTCTGAGAATCGCTTATTTTTATATAATCGTCCCTCTGTTCTTAAATACTGAAAAATGATTATTTTGGCATTTACAGACGATTCTAGTTTCATTATTAGATCTTATTTACATTTATATGTCTAAACCAAAGCACAGTTAATATAGGGTTGATTTGAGTTCTGATCCGAATATTTGAATAAACCGAAAGAGATTTGAAGTAGATATGAGAATTGGATAGTTTTTGAAATGTATATTTGATTTCAGTAAATTTGAAAAACTGCATACGAATAATTATTCCAGAGTGTATATGATGTATAAATACTTAAAAAAATCAGACTATTTGTAATAATCTGTTGCAAATAATTGACATAAGATAGACCCTTTTTGTGGCCTTTTTATGGTAGAATTGTGTCTTATGCTTTATTATATATGTATAATATGATTCTTACAATCAGTGGATTATATAAGATGGTTATCGTTTTAGTATAATGTCAATTTCGATTTGCGAATTTGAATATTAGAAGTTAAACAAACTCTACAACTTTTCTTAATTTGAAAGTTGTGAACTTTGTGAAATTAAAATATAATTCGATTATTATAATTTTGATATGGTAATGATTGGATGATTCAAATATTTGTTTTATATTTGCAAATGCTAATAAAATTAGGTTGAAACTGTCTTTTTGACATGTTTGTAGTCTTATTCTCGATATGAAAGAAAGAATTCGCAGATCATGGAAAGCCAACACATGACACAAAAAGGTGTTCGCTCAGTTTACAGGGAATTTCGGAAGGGTCGCTTAGTGGTGTCTTCAACGGACATACACGTCCTACTCTTCAGATGGTTGACTTAATACACCAGCGTTTGTCCCAATATTTCTACCGATTGGCTGATGTATGGCGGGGCCCTATGTACCGTGATGAGGAAGGAATGGATGTAAAGACCGACGTTGATAATAATAATAATGTATCGGGAGGGTCAGCATCTACGATAAATAGTCCTCTGCTCTTCAGTACGGAAGAGGCGAAAACTACTGGAAAAAACGATACAAAAGGTTGAAAAATCCCGTAAAAGAAATTGTGAAATATATTGACAAACCTGCACGAAAAATTACAGAAATAAGAGTGTTTTTACGATGACCAGACATGGGAATCGTTCTCTCGGACGTTCCTGAATAATTATATTGTAAGCTTTTGTGTACATAAAAAATATATCTATCTTTGCAGAAGAAAACCTGCTAAGATAGTCAACATGAAGAAATTCTGTTTAGACCTGACCGTATGTTCGGCCGAAAGGCTTTCCGACAAGCATGTATTGTTGAAGCTAACTTGTCGTGAAGCTTTGCCCGAAATGAGGCGAGTCAGTTTGTTGAAGTAAGAATTGATAATAGTTCTTCAACTTTTCTCCGTCGTCCTATTTCCATTAATTTTGTTGATTACGTGCGTAACGAACTATGGTTGTTGGTGGCAGCCGTAGGCGACGGCACGCGACACCTGATGTCTTTACAATGTGGAGATGTCGTGAATTGTCTTTTTCCACTGGGCAATGGCTTTTGTGATTTCGGACAAAAAGGTAATAAAAAGGTGCTGCTTGTAGGCGGAGGCGTTGGTGTTGCTCCGCTTTTGTGGCAAGGGATACGTATAAAGGAGGAAGGCAATATTCCCTTTTTCCTGCTTGGTGCCCGCACAAGTAAGGATATTTTAGAGCGTGATCTTTTCGAGAATGCGGGTAAAGTTTTCATCACTACCGAAGATGGCTCCGAAGGAGAACAGGGGTTTGTTACGAACCATCCGGTGCTTTTGCATGAACATTTCGACTTTATCCAAACCTGTGGACCTAAGCCAATGATGATGGCTGTGGCACGATTTGCGCGTGAAAACGATGTTCCCTGTGAAGCATCATTAGAGAATATGATGGCATGCGGGCTGGGAGCTTGTCTGTGTTGTGTTGAAAAAACAGAAGAAGGTAATCAGTGTGTGTGTAAAGAAGGGCCGGTGTTTAATATTAAGAAGCTGTTATGGTAGATCTAAATGTAAAGATAAATCAATTAAATCTCGCCAATCCTGTGATGACTGCCAGCGGTACTTTCGGTTACGGTTTGGAATATTCGGATCTGGTTTCTTTAAATGAGATTGGAGGAATTATAGTAAAAGGTACGACGTTGGAAGCTCGCGAAGGTAATGATTATCCGCGTATGGCAGAAACGTCATCGGGTATGCTCAATTGTGTAGGGCTGCAAAATAAGGGCGTTGATTACTTTTGTAGCCATATTTATCCGCAGATTGAGGATATAAAAACGTGCATGATCGTTAATGTCAGTGGCCATTCAACGGAAACCTATGCCCGGTGTGCAGAGCGGATTAATGCGTTAGAGCATATCCCTGCCATCGAATTGAATATATCCTGTCCTAATGTAAAGGAGGGCGGAATGGCTTTTGGGGTGACGTGTGAAGGAGCTGCAAGCGTGGTGAAGGCGGTGCGAAAAGTGTATCATAAAACCCTTATCGTGAAGCTTTCGCCCAATGTAACAAACATCTCTGACATAGCAAAGGCATGCGAAGCCGAAGGAGCCGACAGTGTTTCATTGATAAATACACTGATGGGAATGGCGATAGATATTGAGCATCGCAGGCCTAAGCTCAGCATTCGTACGGGTGGACTCAGTGGCCCGGCGGTGAAACCGGTTGCTGTTCGTATGGTTAACGATGTGGCGCAGCGCCGTAAAAATACCGAGTCATTGGGCTGGGAGGTATCATGTACGCTGCCGATGCCATCGAGTTTATGATGGCTGGAGCAACGGCCGTTCAGGTGGGAACGGCTAACTTTATCGACCCACAGGTAACCATAAAGATAAAGCAAGGGATGGCCGAATGGTTTGGAAAACCATGGCTGTAAAAGCGTAACCGAAATTATTGGGCTGTAGAAAAAGGGAGTTGTCGTCGACAACCCAACCAACACAAAACTAAACTGAGACTTAACTAAACTATTCGGGGCTTTTCACTAAAAGCCCTTTTTCTTTCTTTCTGTTGCAAATATAGTTTATTCTTTCACTAGAGCCGTTTATGAATGTTAAAAATGATTTAAGAACATTTTTATAGTTTTGATGGTCTTATTGAGAAGGAAATTGTCCAATATAACCATTGCTGCCATAGCCTCTACGATGGGCACTGCTCGTGGAACCACGCACGGATCGTGACGTCCATGTGCTGTGAACAGGGTAGGATGGCCCTGCAAATCAACTGTTTTTTGTTGCTTTAGCAATGTGGCAACAGGTTTAAATGCTACCCTGAAGTATATGTCCTGTCCATTGCTTATACCGCCCTGTATGCCGCCGCTGTGGTTGGTTGCAGTTGTTATTTGAGACGAACGATTCTCTTTTTCAGAGGTCATTACACCGTCTGACTTAGGTATAAAGCTATCGTTTTGTTCACTTCCGCATGCTGTTATACTTTCAAATCCACCGCCATATTCGAACCCTTTCGCTGCATTTATACCGAGCATAGCTGCTCCAAGCTGTGCGTGTAGCTTGCCAAACTCGGGCTCTCCCAGCCCCGGGGGGCATCCTTTTATTACGCACGACACCACGCCGCCAATGGTATCGCCATCAGCTTTCACCTTTAATATAAGCTCTTCCATTTGTGTGCTTTCTCTTTATCGGGACAGCGTACGATGTTTTTCGAGTCTCCGACAGGTCATACTGACGATAATCGTTTTCGAGCCTGATGTTGCCAACCTGGCTTACAAATGCCTGTATGCTGATATTAAGCTGTTTGAGAGCGAGCTTTGCGAGGGCACCGCCCACACATCTGGCAATTGTGATACGGGCAGATGAGCGTCCTCCGCCACGATGATCCCTTATACCATATTTCTCATAGAAGGTATAATCGGCGTGCGAAGGCCTGAATATCTGGCGCATATTGTCGTAATCGCCCGAGTGCTGGTCGTTATTGTATACTACAAAACCTATGGGAGCACCTGTCGATTTGCCCTCAAAAACACCGCTTAACAGAGTTACCGTGTCGCTTTCGTGCCGTTGAGTAGTAACCTTTGCTTTGACCGGGCTTTCGTCTGTTCAGTTCTTTTGAATAAAATCGAGGTCTATTTCAATATCGGCCGGCATGCCATCTACAACACCTCCTATCGCTTCGCCATGGCTTTCGCCAAATGTTGTGAGGGTGAATATGTGCCAAAACTATTACGAATCATTGTAAACAGGTTTTAGTATACGGGGAAATATATCTGAGGTTGAGCCTGAACATGAAAAAGCTTCCAAAAATAACTTTCCCATTGTATGCAAGGTAATATATTTCTCCGAAATGATATGTTCATGCTATTTTTCTTTCTTTTAGGTGTTAAAATGCTGTTTTTCAATACTCATTTGTTGGTATTTTTAATAAACCGCTATTTTTTTAGGTATTGTCAGAAAGAATAATTCGTCTTATCTTTGCATCAGGAAAACAGAGGTTTCCAAATGATATTGATTTTTATTTTCGCTCTATTAGATAATTCATAATGTTTTGTATAATATGTATTAGGCTTGTCGGGAGACAAGCCTTTTATGTTTTATATGTGTGTCGTTGCCTTTTGTTTCTTCGTTTGTTTCGGTATATTCTTGTGGTTTTTGTTTTAAAAAGTTACAGTCTTTACGCCCTGTATTCTCATTGTTCGGCGCCGTCATACACATGGTGTGACGGCCGCCGACGGTTGCTGACGACCGTCACACCATGTGTATGACGGCCGCCGAACAGTAACCTTTATGTGCAAATGGGTTTAACCTTACGTCGCGGAGCAGGTACCATTATGCAGGTATCTTCTTGTCAAAAAGCCTGTAATTGCAATACAAATGGTACTGGATATATAAAATATACGGTTTTACCGGCGTACAAAAACAGAGCTTTTTCGGCATCTTAACCCACTTTCTGTTGCGTGCTATTTTAATTGTGCTTCCCGACTCTTGTGTCAGCGTGAAGCTCCCGTCTTTTTCTATAAGTAAGCGTAGCTTCGAGGTCTTCGCTGCCGTAATCGTTCACAATCTGCAGCTTTTGCACAACGAGGGTTGACAAGCACGGCATCGGTAAACAGCCACTTTCGTCCGTCTTCGTAATCACCCTAAAAAGCCGGGAAGCTCGCCGAAAATGTCCTGACCGGGCACACGAATCTGCTTGCGGTAGAAATCAATTCGCGAGGTAAACATTATACTCCTTATTATAAAGGTTGCCTTTTGAATGTGATAGAGTCGGCTGCTTTGTTATTTTGCAGGCAGCAGTTTTGTTGAGTTCTGTGACGTTCTGTTTTCAGTCATGACAGAAGGTTTTTGCGCGTTCTGTTGCTGTGCTTTTTGCACAAAGGGCGAACGCTGCCCATATTATTGTGAGAAGTTTTCTGTACATTTTTATTGTCAATAATTGCGATGGTTATGCACTAACTTGTTGATTGATGCAAAGTTAATCGATTGCATCAATAAATGCGAGCATTTTTGAAAAATATAATTGTTTGGATTTGGTTTTTACCTTTTTATATTATCTTTGTCCGCAACAAGACTGTTTTTATGGATAAGGACATAATGCTTCGACTATATTTTTGAATCGAGCTGGGAGAGTTTGTAATAAGATAGGTGGCATTTATGCGGTGCTTTCAACCCGTGCCAGAACTTTACAAGATAAATTTAAGGATCGAATTATTTTTATTGGCCCTGATTGTTGGAGCAATAACCTCTGCCCATATTTTAAGGAAGACGAGTTGCTGTTCTCGTCATGGCGGAAGAATGCTGCCGCAGAAGGCTTTATCAGTGAGGGTTGGACGTTGGACAATACCTGGCAGCCCTGTCGCTGTTCTGGTTGATTTTACCCCTTTTTTTGCAAAATAAAAACAGAATTTTACCGACCTTTGGGCCGACTATCAGGTCGACAGTCTGCATGCCTATGGCGATTATGACGAGGCATCCATGTTTTCGTATGCGGCCGGTCGTGTTGTAGAGAGCTTCTATCGCTATTATCTTGACAACACGAAACAGGTTGTTTATCAGGGCAACGAGTGGATGACGGGCCTTGGTTTTGCTTTTATATTCGCAAGCATGTTCCAGCCATCGGAACCATCTTTACCACCCATGCTACGAGCATCGGGCGTAGTATTGCAGGCAACAACAAACCCCTTTACGACTATCTTTTTGCCTATCATGGCGACCAGATGGCAGGAGAACTGAATATGCAAAGCAAGCATTCTATTGAGAAGCAAACCGCGCTTAACGTAGATTGCTTTACAACGGTAAGCGATATTACGGCCCGCGAATGTGCCGAATTATTGGATAAGCCCTGCGATGTTGTGCTGCCCTAACGGGTTCGAAGACGATTTTTGTGCCGAAGGCTTCAGCGTTTACACGCAAGCGCCGTGCAGCACGGAAGCAATTGCTTGCCATAGCAAACGCTTTAACCGGTGACCATTTTGATGACAACACCCTTATTGTATCAACGAGCGGGCGTTACGAGTTCAGGAACAAAGGGCTTGATGTTTTTATCGATTCTATGAACCGGTTACGCTTCGATAGCCGGCTTAAGCGTAAGATTGTAGCTTTTATAGAAGTACCCGCATGGGTAAAAGAACCTCGCCGCGACCTGCAGGAACGGCTGGCAAGTGGCCGTGAGTTTGACACACCACTGCCGCAACCGCAGCTTACCCACTGGCTAAACGACCAGGATAACGACCGTGCACTCGGTATGATGCGCCAGCTGAACATAACCAATGACAAGGCTGAAAAGGTTAAAATTATTTTTATACCCTCATACCTGATGGGTGATGACGGTGTGGTTAACCTTCCTTATTACGACGTGCTCTCGGGCCACGACTTGTGCATTTACCCGTCCTATTATGAGCCATGGGGCTATACACCCCTTGAGGCTATTGCCTTTAAGGTTCCCTGTATCACTACCGACCTGGCTGGTTTTGGCCTGTGGGTAAACGGCGAAGTGGGGCATAGCAGCACCATTGACGATGGCGTTCAGGTAGTTCATCGCACTGACAGTAACTACAATGAGGTTGTAGAAGAAACAAAAAACACCGTAGTTCATTTCTCATTATTGAACAATGACGAGGTAAAAAAAGTGCGCGAACGGGCCTTCCGCCTTTCAAAGAAAGCCCTTTGGCAACATTTTATAACCTATTATTATAAGGCATACAATATTGCTTTGCGCAAAGCTGAAGCAAGAAAAGAAAACGAATTAATTTAATTATCGATTATAACGACTTATGAAAATTAAATCAGATTACACCAACAACCCCCAGTGGAAGACGTTAAACATAAAGTCAACGCTTCCCAAACAGTTGGAATGTTTGAACGAGCTTGCTCATAACATGTGGTGGGCATGGAATTATGAAGCTCGAAATTTGTTTAAAAGTCTGGATGAAAATCTTTATGAAGAGGTAGGTCATAACCCTGTATTGCTGCTCGACAGGCTGGGATACGACCGTAAAGAGGCTATTGTAAAGGATAAAAACCTGATGGAACAGGTGAAGAAGGTATACGAAAAGTTCAGGGCTTATATGGATGTTAAGCCCAATAAAAAGCGTCCTTCAGTTGCCTACTTCTCGATGGGTATGGCGCTTAATCAGGTTTTAAAGATATATTCCGGCGGTCTTGGTATGCTTGCCGGCGACTATTTGAAGGAGGCTTCCGATTCAAACGTTGACCTTTGTGGTGTTGGCTTCCTTTATCGTTATGGCTATTTCCGCCAGAGTCTGAGCATGGATGGCCAGCAGCTTGCAAAGTATGACGCCCAGGATTTCAACACGCTGCCCATTGAACGTGAACTTGACGCCAACGGCAATCAGGTAGTGGTAGACGTGCCTTACATGAATTATCATGTACATGCATTGGTATGGCGTGTAAACGTTGGGCGCATAAAGCTGTATCTTCTGGATACCGATAACGATATGAACTCGGAGTTTGACAAAGCCTGTACCCCTCTTTATACGGTGGTGACTGGGAAAACCGTCTGAAACAAGAGATACTTCTTGATATCGGTGGTATGCTGATGCTGAAGAAATTGGGTGTTAACAAGCAGCTTTATCATTGTAACGAGGGTCATGCTGCATTGTGTAACCTCCAGCGTCTGGTCGATTATGTTCAGAGCGGACTTACATTTAACGAGGCACTTGAGCTTGTAAAGGCATCATCTCTCTATACGGTTCATACACCTGTGCCGGCAGGACACGACTACTTTGACGAAGCCCTTTTTGGCAAATATATGGGCGGTTATCCGCAGATGCTTGGCATTTCGTGGGACGAGTTCATTGGTATGGGCCGTGAAAATGCCGACGATCATAACGAGCGTTTTTGCATGAGCCTCTTCGCTTGCAACACATGTCAGGAAGTAAATGGTGTTAGTAAGTTACACGGTTGGGTAAGTCAGAAGATGTTTTCACCGCTATGGAAAGGATACTTTGCTGAAGAAAACCATGTAGGCTATGTTACCAATGGCGTACATTTCCCCACATGGTGTGCAACCGAATGGCGCAAACTATACGACATGTATTTCGATGAGACATTCATGTCAGACCAGAGTAACGAGGAAATCTGGCATGCCATCTATAAGGTATCTGATGAAGAGATATGGGAAACCCGTATGGCCTTGAAGAAGAAACTTATTAGATATATCCGTGATAAGTTTACAACGCAATGGCTTCGTAATCAGGGTGACCCTGCTCGTGTGATGTCGCTGCTTGAGCGTATCAATCCCAATGCACTGATGATAGGCTTCTGCCGGCGTTTCGCAACATATAAACGTGCACACCTTTTGTTCACCGATCTTGATCGTCTTAACCGTATTGTGAACAACCCTGAACGCCCGGTGCTGTTCTTTTTCTCGGGAAAGGCTCATCCTGCTGATGGTGCAGGTCAGGACCTTATCAAAAGAATTTATGAGATAAGCCAGCGTCCTGAGTTCCTCGGTAAGATTATATTCCTCGAAGATTATGATATGCAACTTGCACGCCACTCGGTTTCGGGTGTCGACATTTGGATGAATACGCTAACTCGTCCGCTCGAAAGCTTCTGGTACATCGGGAGAGAAAGCTGAGATGAACGGCGTTGTAAACCTTTCGGTTCTCGACGGATGGTGGGTAGAAGGCTATCGTAAGGGAGCTGGCTGGGCGCTGCCACAGGAACGCACTTATGAGCTGCAGAACTACCAGGATCAGCTGGATGCTGCTACCATTTACTCGTTGCTGGAGAATGAAATTGTACCGCTTTACTATGAAAAGAACAAGAACGGGTACAGCGAAAACTGGATAAAGGTTATCAAAAACTCAATAGCAACTATTGCTCCACATTATACCATGAAGCGTCAGCTCGACGATTATTATGACAAATTCTATAACAAACAGGCGGCTCGCTTTGCCAAATTATCGGCCAATAATAACCGTGAAGCTATTGAAATAGCCCAGTGGAAGGAAGCTGTTGCAGAGCGTTGGGATGCTATTAGCGTTGTAAGTAAGGATACAGCGTTCTTAAACGAAGGTGGTATGACAGGCAAGAAGGTAAAAATTCGCTATGTTATTGATGAACAGGGACTCGATAATGCCGTAGGCCTTGAACTTGTAACCCTGAAGCCTGACACCAATACTTCTGACCGGAGAATATACAGTGTACATGAATTTAAAATGGTAGGTAGTGAAGGTAACCGCTATACCTTTGAGCTTACTGTGGTTCCTGAACACGCCGGTAGCTTTAAAAGTTGTGTACGTATGTTCCCGAAAGATGCAAGATTACCCCATCGTCAGGATTTCTGCTACGTGAGATGGCTTGACTAATACAAAATAACAATTCGCTGAATATAGCCCGTCGGATATGTCTTTTATCCGGCGGTTTTTTTTGACGGCCTTGTTAAGACAAACGAGTTTTAACATATTTTTTATACTTATTCCAGGCAAGGTTTTCCTTTTTCTGGTTTTAAAGGGTGTACGACATGCGTACAGAAGATTTAGAAAAGGATAAAACAATAAGTAAAAAAGCAGGGAACAGAGATGAAGAACTTGTTGACAGCTGTAATGATTACCCTATTTTGCCTCGGTGGTATTGTTGTTTCGTCGTGTACGAATGACGATGATTATATCCGTAATTGAAATTCAGCGTAGATAAATTAGAGCTTTCACCAACGGCAACATTTAAGGTAACCATTGAGAATGGCACAGCACCGTTCACCGCCAAGTCGGTAAATGATGGTACTGTATTGGTAAAGGTTGACGGCAATGTGCTTACAATTACAGGTGAAAAGGTTGGCCGTACCTCTATTATAGTAAGTGATGCAAACAAGTTATCGGGTACATTACCTGTAAAGGTTACCATGCCTTTGCTGTTTAGTAAGCACGAAGTAAAGGTGGCTGTGGGTAAGGAAGAGGCGTTTCAGGTAAAAACAGGGCTGCCACCCTATGAGTACGTGTTCAGGATAAGGGCATAGCTTCGGTTACGGTAAGAGATAACGTTGTGATTGTAAAGGGTATTAAAGGCAGGAATGACGTTTTTAACCGTTACGGATAGAGAAAATAATTCAAACCATATAGCAGTTATCGTAAGGTAATATTCGGTTTTATGTCATAGGGATATGGTTGATATTGGCAGATTTTGATTGTCCGTTCGTTTTTAATTGAATATTGTTAGTAAGATTTTATATATTTGTATCACCTTTTTAAAACAGGAGGATTAGGAATGAGGCGTGTGCATTATTTGTGTGGATTATTATTGATTGTATGTGCAATGTCATTGCAATCGTGTAATAACGACGATGTAATTATCGACCCACCAGTTAATTATCCCAATGCTTTGGTTACGGTTAAGACCGATAATGCCACAGGACAGGTTTATTTCCAGTTGGATGATTCAACAACGATACTTCCTACGGATGTGCAGTATCGCGTTTTGCAGGTAAGGAAGTGCGTGCGTTAACCAACCTGATGATATTGAAAGACTCTAGTGTCTTATACAAGGAAAGCTATTGTACAATGGATTGATACTATAAGGACAAAGAATATGGGCCCTGATTTAGGTGCACAGAACAATATAAAATATGGTAATTCCCCATGAAATTGTAAAGGACGGACTACTGTTGCTGAAGATCAGTTATCTTACATTGCGTTTTCGCACTTTCCAGCGACAGAGGAACATGTTGTCAGTCTGTAAAGAGTACGAACCATATGAAGTTGTACTCCATCATGATGCAAAGGGTGATATGGGAGGTGAGGTTCGAGACGGCATTGTAGCTTTCAAGCTAAACGACTTGCCCGATACCCATGGACAAACAGTAGATTTAACATTGAAATGGGAATCGTTTTCAGGTCCGAAGAGTGTAAAATTTAAATATAGAAGCCGCATTAACGAAATACCAAAATCGGCTTTATTGCATAAATGAGCTTGTTCAAACATAATAAGGAACAATACATTTTAAGCCTTTTTTCCAAGGGTGATACTCTTGCTATGGACAAGCTTTACGCAGAATATGCCGACTATATGGCATCGGTTTGTACCCGATACTTGGGATATACAGATGATGTTCACGATGTGCTTCAAGAGGCCTTTATCAGAGTTTTTACCCGAATAGATTCGTTTGTATATAAGGGTGAGGGTTCATTGAAGGCCTGGCTTACAAAGATTGTTGTCAATGAGGCATTGCGTTTTCTCAGAGACCATAATACGAATACTTCAGCAATAGAGGATAACGATATTCCCGATGAGGTGGATGAAGAACCCGATATTGGCAGTTTATCGCTTACACAGATAACCGATTCAATACTCAAGCTTCCGCCAGGGTATAGGGCTATGTTCAACTTATTTGTGATAGAAGGGAAAAGTCATAACGAAATTTCAAAGCTTCTCAATATAAAGCCCGATACATCGGCATCGCAATTGCACAAAGCTAAACAGCTGCTTGCCAGGATGCTAAAGGAACAAAACAATAGTGAAAATGACAGAAAAGAAAGAATGGCTCAATGATTTGCGCGTACGTGTTCAGGGTACTGACCACGTAAAGGCGCCAGAAGGGCTTCTCGACGACATACAAAGAGAGAGATGATTGTCGTGAGTAGCTCCGGCAATGCAGGGAAGGGCACATATATCTCCATATGTGGGTATATGGTGCAGCCTGTGCCGCAGCCATTCTTGCAGTGGGGTTATATATGGGTGGTTTATTTAACAATAGCCAACCCTCTAACCCTTCTGTTCTTACTTAGAAAAGCCAGAAGATAGAGAATCACAGAGGTGATGTAAATATAGCGGAAACGACAGGCAATGAATATCAAAAAGGCCACGTTAATGGTTCTAATGCGGTTTCTTCTATATTTAAAGGTCTTAGGGATGATGCAAGAGGAGTTGCACAAGGCTGTAACGATATGGGAGAAAAAATGGTGAAGGATACTTCCCCTCAGAAGCGAAACTGTTGATGATAAGCACAACAAAATCAGATATGACAGGAGCGCCTTCTGTGGATAATCCCATTGTTTCATCAGTTCCAGGACGATTGCAAGAAGGAGGAACGGCTGTACAGCCGAGGTTCGAAGGGACAAAAATTATAATTCGAACTTTAGTATTGGTGTTTCATATATTGGAGCTTCGGGGGTGGTGGACAGTACAAAGAGTATTGTTTTTAACATCATCCGACCCCTATGGTGAGCACTAAACCAGACTTCTCTGCCGATGAAAAGCCTCACAATATAATTACTAAAAGAGGATATGAACACGGTGAGCAGGCACAGCCGTCCCGTTAAGGTAGGGTTATCAGTTAAGATATAATCTGAATAATAGATGGAGTTTACAGTCGGGCCTTACTCATAGTAAGCTTTCATCTCACTTTCTCATGTCAGAAAGGTAAGGAAGGCACAACAAGCAAGCAATCTCTTCATTACGTGGGTGTTCCATTGACTGTCAGTTACAGTTTTATTAAAACAAAGCATGTAAACGTGTATGTTACAGCAGGTGGAGAAGCCGAAAAATTGGTGAGCGGAACGATGCAGTATTCATCACGTTCCTTTGATAAAGGTATAACCAACAGTACTGTTGTGAAGGAGAAAGTTCCGCAGTTTTCTGTAAATGGTGCGGTAGGTGCTGAATATTATCTGAGTAAAGGTATTAGTTTTATGCGTGAACAGGGATTAGTCATTATCTCAACAATGGAAGTAAAGTAGATAATGTCTATAAAGATACACCTACAAGCCTTAATGTAAACATAGGTTTCAGGTTTAGTTTAAATCGATAAGCATAATGAAAAAGATAATATTTGTCATAAGCATTCTGGCTTTTATCATCACTTCATGCACCACAGGAAATAACGTTATGAGCTATACTGAAGCGCGGAACTATTTTCATAATAAAGATGTCTCAATACCAGAACAACTGAAAATAACCACAGAAGCAGAGTTTATAAGCATTTTTCACCCGCAGCCTTTTTATGGGTAAGGGTGGGGAAAGTAACACCAATCGACTTTACACACAGCTTTGTTGTTGCGAAGGTGCTCCCTGTCACTGATAGAGAAACCCTTTTAAAGCCTCTGAAACTTACTAAAACGGGTAACAACAATCTGGAATTAACTTATCAGGTTAAGATAGGAAAGAAACAGTCATACTCAACACAACCCATGTTTATTGTTGTTGTTGACAAGCGATATAAAAACTATACAGTTAAAGAAGTAGTAAGGTAATAAGTGCGTTTTTCACCAGTATTTCTTTAGCTTTTTTCAGAACCGACGGGGTTTTTATTTCCTGATATCTTGCTTTGCCCTCGGTTCTGTTAAATTTTGGAGCACATACTACTCTAAGATGATGGTGCCCTGCTGTGGATTTTTATTCCATAGTGGGGCATTTTTTATGAATTAAATATGAAGCTGTGACATTATATCCGCATTTTAGAAATATCATTTTATTCCTGAGTTATTGTTGAAGTTGTTCTTGTTTTTGTGGTAACCTATTATGGTTTAATTATGGTGAAGAATCTACTTATTTATCTTTTTGATACCATTTTGAATAACAATGCCCTTATAATACTTATTGACACGTTGCCCTGAGAGGTTGTAGAGGGGTAGGAAGGTGTCATGTATAATCAGAATGGGCTTGAATAATAGTAGGAGCATCGTTTTCAACTGCAATAGAGATTGTGAGGGCTTTTGCATTAGCCTCATTTGATACGGGGCGAAAGACAGCACGAAAGGGCTTTAATGTTTCTGTGCCGACAGCCTGGTAGAATTTATTGTCGGACGAAACGAGACCAATCATTTTTCCTGTACCGTAGTTCTATGGTATGAACCAGCAGTTAAAGCCTTCGGCAGTTTCGATGTTGGGCGTTCCTTCAACAAGAATGACGTTCTCAATTTTATATTCAGGTTTGTTGATTGCACCATAAATAAATACAGGTTTGTTTGCCTCAATACTTTTTTTAGAGGAATCGAAGTTGAGCGTATAAGTGTTATCGGCGTTTCTTGTTGAGCCTGTGTAATTGGCCACATGGGCTTTCGGGCCGAAGGTTTCGGCTATTTGTTCCTGGGTCATGGCGAATGGGAGAGCCAATGTATTCCATGCTCCCATGTTAAAGGTGCGGTAGAGGGTAACAGTTGCAGGCCCAGAGACAAAAGTATTATTTTCTTTTGACTCGTCAAGCGTTATGATATTGTGAGCAGGTTTGACGTAAGTGACAGAGAGATAATTGATATTTAACCGAAATTGTTTTGCTGTACTTATGCAGGTAAAGAGAATATTATCTTTAACTGTAAGTTCAGAAAGTTCTAACTTTCCATTAACTTCCCAATATTCTTTTTGCTATATCGATGCCGTCAATTGAGTAGTTTAGGGTTAGTTTTCATTGTGGAACCAATGGAAATGGCAGTAATGGTAACACCATTCTTCGCACGAACGATAAATTGTCCGCCATTTTGATAAACAAGTAAGGCTTTTTCGTCTATTCGAGGATTGGCTGTACCTTTGCCTTTAATAGCCTCGTAGTTGATATTTTCATCTATTTCCCCGGCAATATCTGTAAATACTGTTATTGTCTTGGTTACAGTTTGCGCCTGAGAGAAGGTGCAAATAGAACATGATAGTAATATAAGGTGTAGCTTTGCTTTTATCGGCATGTCAGGTTAGTATATCTAATAAGGTTTAGATGTTATGGGGGCAAAGTTAATAAAAATATATAATACGACAATGCCTTTATCCGCCTTTTTCATATTATTTTATAAGAATATGAAAAGTGCAGTGTGCAATAAAAAGAATGATGTAAAGATAATAGGATTTTGTAAGAATTAGCTATCATAAAAACCATGAGAGCATATTCGTTTAGAAATCCTTACTTATTTGTGCAGACTGTATCAACTTCAGATTCGGCAGCTTTCTTTTTACGTGCCAATGTTATTTCGCGACTCTGCATCCTGTGCTTTTCAGCTTTTTGCGCTGCTATTTTAGCATATTCATTATCAGGGTCTTTGTCCAAATCGATGCGCATTGTGAGTGCTAAGTTCATGCAAGGTCTTTAACAACCTCGCCTCCACAGATAAGCCCTGCGGCAGCAGGTACCCACGCATTGGAGCTGGGGATAGTATGACGCTCAGTACAAGCTCGCATGTCTTTGGCAGGACAAATGCAATGATAGCGGCAACTGATGTCCTGTTGCTCAATGCTTTCCAGCGGCTCTTCGGGGCTGTACACTACCTTTAAGTGCCTTACATTAGTTTTGCGAAGCTTTTTTCGTATCACCTTTGCCAAAGGGTCGTTGATAGTTTTCCAAATATCGGTTACTTTAAATTGTGTGGCGTCCAGCTTGTATGCAGCACCCATACATGAAATAATAGGAACATTCAGGTCATGACAGCGTTGTATAAGGTCGAGCTTGGCGGTTACCGTGTCGATACAGTCAACTACATAATCGTAGTTGGTAAAATCAAATTTACCTGCATTATCAGGGAGATAGAACATCTGATATTTCCTAACGATACACCGTGGATTGATGTCATGTACACGCTGTTCGGCTACATCAACCTTATGTTTTCCCACTGTGGATATAGTTGCAAGTAATTGTCGGTTTGACATTGGTAAGGCAAACACGGTCGTCATCAATCAGGTCGAGAGCACCTACACCGCTTCGTGCCAATACTTCAACAACGTAACCGCCTACACCGCCCACGCCAAAAACCGCTACGCGTGAACCATTTAGTGTATCAATAGCAGGCTTACCTAATAATAATTGTGTACGAGAAAACTGATTTTGCATATTGCTTCGCTATCCTTTTAGAGTTTGCAAAGTTACCGAATTTCAATTAAATGACCGATAAAAAGCAGTAGAAAGCTGTTGTTATATTAAGTGATAATTGCTATCTTTGCGATATATCAATGCGAATAATATGGAACAGGAATTGAAGATTACTGGAAAAAGTGCCGACAATTATTAATAAAAATGCACCAACAGCACTTTATGAGGAGCGTAAAAAGCAATACAAAAATGAATACCGCAGGCGATTGGCTTCTTTTTATTTTGCCTATTGTGGTAATGGTTGGCTTTTATGATGCCCATGTGATAGCAAATGTAATAGTAAATTTTTTGATTACACTGGTTCTCGGAATCATCGTTTTTGTTGGCACAGAAATGATTAAAACTCCTTACATGAACAAGCGTAGCCTTTACAGAAATAGATAACGATATTAAACAATATTTCTACCGTATGTATAAAGAGAAAGGCTTAACGTATATTGAAAAAATAATAAAGTAAGGTAGTTAGTGGCGAGTACCATTTTTATTAGTCAGGTCAGTTCTCGTTAGTTTAAACCATCATGAGATCACTCATGATCGTATTACTGATATGAATACCTTGTGGAGTTAATATTAAATGGTTGTTGTCCATACGTAACAGCCCTTGTTTAATGTATTCCGAAGCATTTTTTAGCAGATATTCTTGATAATGATCTGATAAAAGATGCAGGTTTAATCCCTCGCAGGTGCGGAGCGATGTCATTACCATATCATTATAGTGGGTATCTTCATCAATTGTTTCTTCTTCATAAGAACGTCGTCCTTGTTCTATTTCACGCATATATTGATGGATATTAGACACGTTCCAGCTTCTTGTTGACTGCTGTTTTCTGACTCCGTCGCCAGTCTCATACGAGTGGGCCGATGCACCAAAGCCCATATAAGGCGTATTATTCCAATAGCTCGAATTGTGGCGGGAGCGATAGCCTGGTAACGCAAAGTTACTGATTTCGTAGTGTTCGTATCCTGCATTTGTTAAACGCTCACTCAGTTTAGAATACATATTGAGACTTTGTTGCTCGCTTATTTCTTCTATTTTTCCTTGTTCACGAAGTTTAAAAAGTAATGTGTTTTCTTCATACATTAGCCCATAGGCCGATATATGACTGGGCTTCAGGCGGAGGGTATGTTCAATATCTGCCTGCCAATCGTTCAAGGTCTCTTTAGGGAATCCGAACATTAGGTCAATACTAATGTTGGTAATTCCGTCGTCTTGTAATGTTTTTACAGCCGGTCTACATCTTCGGCGTTATGTCGGCGTTGCAGGAATTGAAGACGTTTGTTTGAAAATGTTTGTGCTCCCATGCTTACTCGATTCACGGGTAAGCCCGAGAACATAACCCTTTTTATTATCATCAGGGTTACACTCTATCGTCATTTCAGCACCATTGTCAACGCTATACATTTTATATATAGCATTGAATAGCTTTAAAAGATTAGCGTGTGAGTTGTGATGGTGTGCCACCTCCAAATAAATAGTGCTCACAGGGATGTTGTGCTGACGATTTCCATCTCCCTTTATCAGTGCATCGACGTATCTGTTTTGAAGTTCAGGAGAGCGTTGTTGAGTAAAAACCGCACATATGCAACGGCTGGTACAGAAAGGAATATGGAAATATAGCCCTGTCATGATTCTTATTTGCAGACAAAAGTACTAATTTTGTTTTAAAAATATATAGTTTTAATGGTGTTTGTTTTGACTTTTATTTCCTTTTTCCCTATCTTTCAGCAACGTTTTAGAAATAATTTACCTGACCTTGACGTAGAAACTTATTATACTACACTTTAAATCTTTGATGATGAGAGTATATCAGACTAACGAAATCAAAAACATTGCGCTTATCGGCGCGAAAGGTAGCGGCAAGACCACGCTTGCCGAAAGTATGTTATTCGAGGCTGGAGTTGTTAGCGTCGTGGAACAGTAGAAGCAAAGAATACTGTATCCGACTTTATGCCCGTAGAACTGAACTTAGGATATTCTGTTTTCCTACGGTGTTCTATACTGAATGAATAATGAAACTAAATATTATAGATTGTCCCGGTTCTGACGACTTTATTGGCGGTACCATTACAGCTTTGAATGTTACCGACCGTGCTGTTATTCTGATAAACGGACAGTATGGACCGGAGGTGGGTACGCGAATAACTTTCGTTATACTGAAAAACTTAAGAAGCCTGTTATATTTTTAGTGAATCAGTTGGATTCAGAAAAATGCGACTTTGACAATATCATCAATACGATGAAAGACATCTATGGCGACAAGTGTGTGCAAGTACAATATCCGCTAGCAAACCGGTCCCTGACTTCAATAGCCTTATAGATGTGCTGATTATGAAGAAACTTTCGTGGAGCAAAAGATGGGGGGGCGCCCAGAAGAGAAGACATTCCTGAAGAGGAAATGGAGAAAGCTTTGGAGCTTCATCATAAGCTTGTTGAAGCAGCTGCCGAGAACGATGACGAGTTGATGGAGAAGTTTTTTGACGATAAGCCGCTTACCGAGGACGAACTTCGTACGGGTATTCGCAAGGGACTTGTTACGCGTAGTATCTTCCCTGTTTTCTGTGTTGACGCACATAAAGACATGGGAGTTCAGCGCTTAATGGAGTTCTTGGGTAATGTTGTGCCTTTTGTTGAAGATATGCCACCTTATAGAAACACACGCGGCGAGGGAAGTAGCTCATGACGCTAACGGCCCTGAGAGCTTGTATTCTTTAAGACAGGGATGGAAACCTCATATTGGCGAGGTGTCCTATTTTAAGGTAATGAGCGGGAGCGTTAAAACGGGGACGATCTTTCAAACGCTGACAGAGGATCAAAAGAACGCTTAGGTCAAATATACGCATGTGCAGGAGCTAACCGCATTGCCGCTGATGAACTGAAAGCTGGCGATTTAGGGTTGTACGGTGAAACTGAAAGATGTGAAGACGGGTAACACGCTTAATGCAAAGGGAATGTGATGGCCAGCGATTCGATTTTATAGAGTATCCGCGTCCCAAATATGCAAGAGCCATTAAAGCCAATAATCCACAAGATACTGAAAAACTGATGGCAGCATTGCTTAAAATGCGTCAGGAAGATCCGACGTGGGTGGTTGATCAGAATAAGGAATTACGCCAGACTATTGTGCATGGGCAGGGTGAGTTCCATCTCCGTACATTGAAATGGCGCCTCGAAAACAACGAAAAACTCCAGGTTTCATACGCTGAACCTCGAATTCCCTACCGCGAAACCATTACAAAGAAAGGCAAGGCTGAATATCGTCATAAGAAGCAAAGTGGTGGAGCGGGCCAGTTTGGTGAAGTTCATCTTATCGTGGAGCCTTATGCTGAAGGCATGCCTGACCCTGTAAGTTATAAGTTTGACGGGCAGGAGTTCAAAATGAACATTAAGTCAAAAGAAGAGCGTGATCTCCCCTGGGGTGGCAAATTGCAATTCATTAACAGCGTAGTAGGCGGTGCTATTGACCTTCGTTTTATGCCCGCTATATTAAAAGGTATAATGGATTGTATGGAACGCGGACCACTTACAGGCAGCTATGCTCGCGATGTTCGTGTAGTTGTGTATGATGGAAAAATGCACCCGGTCGACTCGAATGAGCTTTCGTTTACACTTGCTGCGCGCCATGCTTTCTCAGATGCGTTTAAAAATTCAGGTCCGAAGATTCTGGAGCCTGTCTATGATCTTGAAGTTTACGTTCCGTCTGACTTTATGGGAGACGTGATGAGCGACCTGCAAGGGCGACGCTCAATCATCATGGGTATGGATTCAGAAGCAGGTTATGAGAAGCTTATGGCGAAGATACCGTTGAAGGAACTTTCAAATTACAGTGTTGTATTAAGTTCATTAACTGGTGGACGTGCAAGCTTTATTACCAAATTTGCCAGCCATGAGCTTAGTGCCAAATGATATTCAACAGAAGCTTATTGCTGCACATGAAGCAGAACTTGACGAAGACGAATAGACAGCGTGATGCCGGGTATGTGTAGAGAACGCGCATTAAAACATATCGGCTAACCTGTTATTTATAACGAATTTCCTTTATTCAATACTCCGCACTATTCATAATGATAGTGTGGTATTTTTATTTTAGTTATCTATATAAAACATATATATATTGAAATTGTTAATTAAAAGCAAACATGAGCATTATTGTTAACACTTGAATGTTAATCAATTAGTATATATATATTTGCAATATGAAGAAGAAGACGATATGGACTGTGGCCGTTATCATGGGTTTGTCATTTGTTATCCTGTTAGGTTTACAGCTGACTTACATACAGGAAATGGCCAATATGAAAAAGGAGCAGTTCGACGAAAGTGTTAATCGTGCTCTTTATCAGGCTTCACGCAATCTGGAACTCAACGAAACGCTCCGTTATTTGGAGAAGGATGTCAACGAAACAGAACGTAAGGCCTACGTGAAGGATAGTGTAGGGACACGTTCGGGGCGTCCTAACGACGGAACGGTACAATACTCACGCCAGTATTCGGTTGCCGGAAAGGATGGTACAGTGTATTCTTCTTTCGAATTGAAGACAATGGCTACGAAGCCCATCAATATTCCTAAGGCGATGATTTTGCGCTCTGATCGTAATTCGATTAACGAAGCGAGCAAATCGTTACAGGAAATAGTGAAGAGCCGGTATGTTTATCAAAAGGCACTCCTTGACGAAGTAATTATGAACATGCTTTACTCAGCCTCCGACAAACCATTGAAGGAAAGGGTAAACTTTAAGATACTTGATCAGGATTTAAAGGCCGAACTGATGAACAACGGAATCAATATTCCCTATCATTTTACAGTATCAACACAGGATGGCCGTGAAGTTTATCGCTGCCCTGATTATTCAGATGAAGGTTCCGAATATACTTACAGCCAGCTGTTGTTTCGCAATGATCCCTCTTCAAAAATGGGTGTAGTCAGGGTACATTTCCTGATATTAACAGCTATATCTTTTCGAGTGTACGTTTCGTAATACCGAGCATGGTGTTTACTTTAATATTGCTGATTACATTTATATTTACCATTGTAGTTATATTCAGGCAAAAACGGTATAGCGAAATTAAAAACGACTTCATCAATAACATGACACATGAGCTGAAGACGCCGATTGCCAGCATATCGCTTGCTGCACAAATGCTGAACGATGAAAGTTTGCCAAAGAGCGAAAAAATGATGAAACATCTTGTAGGTGTTGTACTGGATGAAACCAAGCGATTGCGTTTTCTTGTTGAAAAGGTTCTGCAAATGTCGATGTTTTGACCGTAAGAAAGCATCCTTTAAAAAGAAGCGTTTGGATTTGAATGAGATGGTAGAGTCGATAGCCAACTCGTTTACCTTGCGTGTAGAACATACCGGAGGAAAGATTTATGTGGACGTAGGTGCCGTCGATTCAGCTATTTATGTTGATGAGGTACATTTTTCAGAACGTCATCTTTAACCTTATGGATAATGCCGTTAAATACAGAAATCCGGATAAACCGCTTGATATTTATCTGAAGACATGGAACGATGAGCGTGGACTTTACCTTTCGGTCAGAGATACCGGGTTGGGTATGAAGCGTGATGATTTGAAGAAAAATATTCGATAAATTTTACCGTGTGCATACAGGGAAAATCTGCGATGATGTGAAAGGGTTCGGACTGGGTCTTGCCTATGTTAAAAAGGTAGTTGATTTGCATGATGGAGATATTAAGGTTGAAAGCGAGCAGGGAAAGGGACAACATTTACCATAAAACTGCCTGTTATAAACGATGGAGAATAAGGGTTAATCCACATTGAGTGGACAAGTTATAAAGAGAAAACAAATAATTAACGTAAAACAATACGATTATGGAAGAAAGAACAAAAGATTTTATTGTGTGAGGATGACGAGAACCTCGGAACGCTTCTTTTGCGAATATTTATAGCCAAAGGTTTCGATGCAGTGCTGTCCTGATGGCGAAGTGAGGCTTTAGGAGTTCCAGAAAGACAAGTTTGACATCTGTGTACTGGATGTTACGATGCCCAAAAAAGATGGATTTGCATTGGCTCAGGACATAAGGCAAATCAATTCACAGGTGCCTATTATATTCCTTACGGCACGTGTGCAGAAAGAAGACATTCTTGAGGGCTTCGACAAAGGGGCTGATGACTATATCACAAAACCCTTCTCAATGGAAGAGCTGGTTAAACGCGTAGAGCAATCACGCCGTGTACGCGGAAAGCGCACGCGCGAGAGCACGAAGTATAAGATAGGCCGCTATTCATTTGATACGCAAAAGCAGCTGCTTACGATTGGTGATACACAAACCAAGCTCACAACCAAGGAGAACGAACTGCTTGCTTTGCTTTGCTCGCATGCCAATGAGATTCTGAAACGCAACGATGCACTGCGTACAATATGGATTGATGACAACTACTTCAATGCACGCTCGATGGATGTCTACATCACAAAATTGCGTAAGCATCTGAAGGATGATGACCAGGTTGAGATTATCAATATTCACGGTCAGGGTTATAAACTCATTGTACCTGAAGAGGAATAAGACCCATTTTACCTGTGAGGTAAGTTTATTTCAGAAAGATGGTGCCACTTTGTGAGCACCATCTTTTTATCTGCAGCTCGTATGTTTTTGTTGATGCTGATATAGATGAGGCTTATCGGCTAAAAGCTGGATAAAAAAGCTCGTATTGCTTCCGGATTTGTGCGCTTCGGGTGATTGTTCGATGGCCGTCAGCAACGCTTACGGCGTCCGTCGAACAATGCGTATGACGGCCGTGGAACGTGCTGCTGACGGCCGTCAAACGATGAACATAAAAATGGTATCTGTATGACAATACAGGATAATGTTCTGAAAAATCAGGCAGAAAGCGACTTTAATATTGGCTCTCAGCCTTTGTTCTGTACACGTATCCTACGATGCCTGAAAGAATAAGGAACACGCCGAGCAGTAACAGGATATTGTAGTTAGTAAGGTTAAAGATATAAATTGCAGCCATCAGTATCACACCCACATAAACACAAGGCAAACCAATACAGTTTGTAAGTCGCCTTAAAAAGAACTTACCGCGGTTTGCGTACCCGTTAAAAAGATATGTTTTTATCTTCATGATGAGACTCTTATATGCAATAGCGGTTTGCAAAAATACAAATAAAAAGCCTTTCATGATACACAATTTATGTTAAATAGAAGAAATGTAAAGTTGGCGGTAGCCCGTAATTAAGTAATTTTTAGTATCTTTGCAACCGCATTTTACAAAATAATATTTTTAATTCATTCAAAGTTAGTATGAATCATTACGAAACCGTTTTCATTTTAACTCCCTGTTTTGTCTGATGAACAGATGAAGAAGCGGTCGCTAAATTCAAGAAGCTGCTCACTGATAAAGGAGCCGAGATTCTGAATGAGGAGGCTTGGGGATTGAAGAAGATGGCTTATGCTATCGAGAAGAAATCAACAGGTTTTTACTGCCTGTTGGAATTCAATGCTGAGCCAGCTGTTGTTAACACCCTCGAAACAGGCTATCGCCGTGACGAGAAGGTAATTCGTTTCATGACCGTGAAGCTCGACAAATATGCTGCTGCTTATGCAGAGAAGCGTCGTGCTAAATGGGCTAAAAAATTGGAGGCTTAATTATGGCAGAGCAGAAAAATTCAGAAATTCGCTATCTGACAGCTCCTTCTATTGACACCAAGAAGAAGAAGTATTGTCGTTTCAAAAGAGCGGTATAAAGTATATTGATTATAAGGATCCTGAGTTCTTGAAGAAGTTCTTGAACGAGCAGGGCAAAATTCTTCCCCGTCGAATTACAGGTACCTCTCTGAAGTATCAGCGCCGTGTTGCACAGGCTGTAAAGCGTGCTCGCCAGATTGCGCTGCTTCCATTCGTAACCGATTTGATGAAGTAATTTAAAAGGAGGCTAAGATATGGAAATTATTCTGAAAGAAGATATTATCGGACTTGGATATAAGAACGATATAGTTAACGTTAAAAACGGCTACGGTCGTAATTATCTTATCCCGACTGGTAAGGGCGTAATTGCATCAGAAAGCGCTCGCAAGATGCTTGCAGAAGACTTACGTCAGCAGGCTTCAAAACTGGCAGCTAAAAAGGCTGAGGCTGAGAAGAAAGCTGAACAGCTGAAGGATGTTGAAGTTGTTGTAACAGCTAAAGTGGCTGCAACCGGTTATCTTTACGGTTCGGTAAATGCTGGTATAGTTGCAGAAGAGCTTGCAAAGAAGGGCATCGACGATTGATCGCAAGATCATAACCATGAGAGATGTTAAGAAGGTTGGTGACTACGAGGCTACCGTTCACTTCCATAAGGAGGTTGAAGTTAAGGTCCCTGTAAAAGGTTGTTGCTGAGAATGCGCCAGAACCTGCTGCTGCTAAGCCTGCTGCAGAAGAGGCTCCTAAAGGCAGAGGTTGTTGTTGAAGAAATTGTAGAAGAGGAAACTCCTTCTGCAGAATAAGCACAATACTTGAGTCGATTATTTTTAGTACTGTAAAGCAAATCGATATGAAAATCCCTCTCATCTCCGTGATGACTGGGATTTTTGTTATCTTTGCAATAAGAACTTTTATACACATTATTAATAAATTAGATGATGAAAGCATTTGTATTCCACTGGACAGGGTTCTCAGTTTGTGGGAATGGGCAAAGACCTGTATGAAACCAGCCCTTTAGCTAAAGAGCTGTTTGACAAGGCCGATGAGATACTTGGTTTTAAGATTACGGATATTATGTTTGCCGGTACAGACGAGCAGTTGAAAGAAACAAAGGTTACACAGCCGGCTGTTTTCCTTCATAGTGTAATCTCTGCACTTTGTTTAGGTGACGATTTTGCACCCGCAATGGTAGCAGGTCATTCGCTCGGCGAGTTCTCCGCACTAGTTGCATCGGGGGCTCTTGGCTTTGAAGACGGTTTACGTTTAGTGGCTGCTCGTGCCAATGCTATGCAGAAAGCATGTGAGGCTAATCCAGAACGATGGCTGCAATTATTGGTCTTTCAGACGAGAAGGTGGAAGAAATTTGTGCCGAAGTAAGTAAGAACGGTAAATTAGTTATCCTGCAAACTATAACTGCCCGGGCCAGCTGGTTATATCTGGTGATGTAGAAGCTGTGAATGAAGCCTGTGAAAAACTGAAGGAAGCGGGGCGAAGCGTGCCCTTCCGCTGAAGGTTGGAGGAGCTTTCCACTCTCCTTTGATGCAGCCAGCAAAGGACGAACTTCAGAAGGCTATCGAAAATACAACTATCTCAGCACCAAAATGTCCTGTTTATCAGAATGTAGATGCTAAGCCTCATACCGATGCTGCTGATATTAAAGCCAATCTTATAGCTCAATTAACAAGTCCGGTTCGTTGGACCAAGAGTGTACAGAATATGATTGCAGATGGTGCAGACGATTTCACAGAATGCGGACCGGGTAAAAGCTCTGCAAGGAATGATAGGACGAATAGACAAGACTGTGAATGCTCACGGAATTGTAAAGTAATATAAGATAAACGAAATAAGAGACTGACCGCTTATTATTGGGGTACAGTCTCCTTATTGTCTAAATGCCTCATGGACAGTAAACTCTTATTTATCAGGTTCTCCCCCGACTCTTTGGCAATCGTAATATAACACGTAAGCCTAATGGTACACTGGCTGAAAACGGTACAGGAAAGTTTAATAGCTTTGATAATCAGCGTTTGCATCAGATTAAGGAGATGGGAATAAGTCATATTTGGTATACGGGGATTATACAGCATGCCACAACTACCGATTATTCTATGTTCGGTATACCTTGTCAGCATGCATCGGTAGTGAAGGGCAAGGCAGGGTCGCCTTATGCCATTACCGATTATTATGATGTTGATCCTGATCTCGCAGAAGACGTAAGTCGGAGGATGGATGAGTTTGAGAGTTTAATAAAACGGACACATGAGGCGGGGATGAAGGTAATTATCGACTTTGTTCCAAACCATGTAGCGCGTGAATATCGTTCAATTTGTAAGCCAGAAGGCGTGAAGGATCTGGGAGAAGACGATGATAGAAATAAGCATTTTGATGCTCAGAATAACTACTATTACTGCCCGAGTGAGTCTTTTTGTCTGTCCTGTTGAAACACAATCTCTGGAAGAACCTTATCAGGAATTTCCCGCAAAGTGTACTGGTAACGATTGTTTTGATAACCATCCGGGCATAAACGACTGGTATGAAACCGTTAAATTGAACTATGGAATCGACTATTGTGATGCTGGTGGCAGAAGTTATCATTTTAACCCAATACCCGATACATGGAACAAAATGGTTCATATTCTCCTTTTCTGGGCAGATAAAGGAGTTGACGGATTCAGGTGTGATATGGCAGAAATGGTGCCTGCTGCATTCTGGACTCACGCAACAGGTATTGTAAAAGAGCGGTATCCACAAATCATTTTCATTGGTGAAGTATACGATACGTCACAATATCGTACATATATTAATGCGGGATTCGATTATCTGTATGATAAGGTAGGAATGTATGACTGTCTGCGAGATGTTGTGTGTGGGCGGCGTCCTGCTAATGCTATCACCTATTGCTGGCAAGCAGTAGACGATATAAAAGAACACATGCTGTACTTTCTTGAGAACCATGATGAACAGCGAATTGCAAGTGACTTCTTTTGTGGCGATGCATTAAAGGCAATACCGGCACTTGTCGTAGGTATGCTAATGCAAAAAAATCCCTTTATGCTGTATGCCGGACAGGAGTATGGAGAACGGGGTATGGATGCAGAGGGCTTCTCAGGATGTGACGGGCGAACAACGATCTTTGATTACTGGTTGGTAAATTCTCTTTATAATGGCTTCTTTGATCATCGCCGAATCAGAGTGGAGGAGAAGTTATTGAAAAAGATTTATTCTTTAGTGTTATGTATTGCAAAAAGGAAAGGGCGATAGTTGAGGGCGACTTCTTTGATTTGATGTATGTAAATCCACAGAGAAAAACGTTTAATCCGCGGACACAATATGCTTTTTTACGTAAAAAAGATGATGAAGTGGTGATGGTTGTAGCTAATTTCTCAGATACAACTTTATCGACAGAGGTCATTATACCCGACCATGCATTTGAAACAATGGGCTTACGTGAAGGTAAATTTGCATCTGTTGATTTGTTAACTGATGAGCATGTAATGCTTGAATTATGCAAGAATGGGAACCTGTCGATAGTTGTAAAGCCATATAGTGCAAGAGTAATCAAATTTAATATAGAAATGAAAGGCGAAAATGTTGTTCTTAATGAACATAACAAAGATGAGTTTGCACCTGCTCATACAGCAGAGCATTTGCTTAATCAGGTGATGGTAAGGATGTTCGGTTGTGACCGTTCGCATAATGCACATATTGAGCGAAAGAAGAGCAAGATGAGCTTTGAATTGGATCATAAGCCTACACGGCAGGAAGAAAAAGCTATTGAAAACCGTATGAATGAGCTTATTAATGAGGATCTTCCTGTTACTTTCGAGTTTGTTGATCGTAATCATGTACCCGGGAATGTATCCCTCAATCGCCTTCCTAATGACGCTTCTGATATATTACGATTAGTGCATATTGGTGATTTTGATGTGTGTCCGTGTGTAGGAAAGCATGTAAGGTCAACGTCTCAGATAGGTCGTTTTGAAATGCTTGGTACAAATTGGGATGGTGAGAAACATATATTCAGAATAAGGTTTTAAGGTTCATCCTCAAATGAAAAACGGTAAGGCCACGTCATAACAATGATGACGTGGCCTTGTGTTTTGTTTTAAATCTGTTTCGTTTTTCAACTTTTATTGTTGAACGAAATGGACTTTCTACTTTGTCTCGATTTCTTCTTTCATGTCAATGAATTGTCCATTGGCATCATAAAACTCATACTGAAGGTAAGCAAGCTTTTGAGAAGGGATGATGTGTGCCCCATCCGTACTTTTATACGCCATTTCCATTTCATACTGATAGCACCCTTATTGATAAATGCTGCCACGTATGGATGGACATGAAGATAGAATTTCTTAATTCCTATTTTGTTTACAAGCTGGTCAATTTTGCCTTCGAGCTGATCGGTAAAAAGAATGCTCGATTTTTATCTTTCCAGAACCATTGCAGGTAGGGGCACGCCTCTTCAACATTTACATCCATGGCTGGACGTACACGCTGACGCGTGATTTGCATTAAACCAAACTTGCTTAAAGGTAAAATGTTATGCCGTGCACGGTCCTTTTGCATGTTCTTACACATACGTTCGTACAGCATTTGGCGGTCTTCTGCCAAGTTCATATCAATGAAATCAACTACGATAATTCCTCCCATATCTCGTAGTCTTAATTGACGAGCCAGCTCATCTGCAGCTCCCAGATTGGTGTCGAGAGCCGTAGCTTCTTGCCCGTTCTGGTTCTTAGAACGGTTACCGCTATTTACGTCTACAACGTGCATGGCCTCAGTATGTTCTATAATCAGGTATGCCCCATGTGCATAATTGACTGTTTTACCGAAGCCTGACTTAATTTGTTTTGTAAATACTGAAATTGTCACAGGTACTTTCCCTGTGTATTTTTTGACAATGTCCGACTTGTCCGCAGCAATGAGCGATATATAATCCTTTACCTCCTTACATATTTCATCATCGTTTACATAGATGTTTTCGTATGTGGGATTAAAAAGGTCACGCAACATGGCTACGGCTCTTCCTGTTTCTTCGTATACAAGTTGTGGACGTTGCTGTGTTTTCTGTACTTTTTGAATAGCGTTTTGCCAGCGCTGTATCAGTATTTTCAATTCAGAATCGAGCTCGGCAACCCTTTTACCTTCTGCCACGGTGCGTACAATAACACCGCAGTTTTTAGGTTTTATACTGTGGATAAGCTGCTTAAGACGAGCTCTTTCTTCACCACTTTTAATCTTAGATGAAACTGATACCTTATCACCAAAAGGGGATAAGAACTAAAAAGCGCCCTGCAAAGCTTAGCTCTCCTGTAAGTCGGGGGCCTTTCGTTGAGATAGGTTCTTTTGACAATCTGTACAGAACCTCCTGACCAGCAGATAATGTTTGCTGTATACTTCCATCTTTCTGAAGCTCGGGTAATCGTGTTGCTTTATCAAAAGGATAAAGTCGTTTACGATCACTTTGCACCTGCTTCAGATACTTTGCGTATGAGTTAAATTGAGTTCCTAAATCAAGATAATGCAAGAAAGCGTCACGTTCATAGCCCACGTCTACAAAACAGGCATTGAGACCGGCATAAGTTTCTTTACCTTGGCAATGTAAATGTTGCCCACGGAGAGTTAGCTGAACGTGGTTCGTTCTGATATTCAACCAGCCGTTTGTCCTCAAGCAAGGCAATAGAAATCTCTTTGGCTTAACGTCGATAATTACTTCGCTTGTCATTTCTTGTTGATTATTATTGAGAATACAATTATATTCCCATTATTACTCATCATAGAGAAAGGGCACGCCATTGTGAGGCACGCCCCTTTTCAGAACAGTCTCCCCGGGCTTACTTGCTCTTATGACGGTTCTTACGTAATCTCTTTTACGCTTATGCATGCCATCTTGTGGCCCTTCTTTTCTTTCCGTTTGGCATAGCTTTTATAATTTAATAATGTTATAATGTAATATTGTATTCTTTTTGTTAGCCTTTCATTTCATCAATGAAAGCCTTTGCCGGCTTAAAAGCTCGGAATGTCATGTGCTTCAATGGTAATGGAGGTCTTTTTGCCGATGTCACGTGCTGTCTTTGCCGCACGATGCTTGATGATAAAACTACCAAAACCACGGAGGTAAACGTTTTCCTTTCTATCGAGCATGCTGCTTTTTTTACGGTATTCATAAAACTTTCAACCACAACAGCTACTTCTTTTGTAACCCTGTTTGTTCTGTGATCTCACTAATGATATCTGCTTTTGTCATTTTTGGGTAAATATCTTTCTGGTTTATAACTTATTATAGTTGCCTCCTAATTTCGAGTTTGCAAAATTACATGTTTTTACGTGATAATGAAATTTATTATGTGTTTTTCCATTTGTATGATTAAAAAAATCCATGGAAAGAATTAATATTCAAGCATTTATTTGGCAGCTTAATTCCATTATTTTTATAAGTTGGGCAACTTACGTCCAATTTTCTTTTGAAGCAAACGCGTAAGGATGATACCTCTGCGTGTCCGGCGTTGTATATCATGGCGTATTGCGTTGAGTTCGTTTAGCAGGTCGGCTGCACTATTTTTGTATAAAGTTGGGTTTTTCTGGCCGCTGTATTGCCACTGGGATTTACAACAACCCGAATACCTTTTATTATAAGTTTAATATCAATGTCTTCTCCAGTCATTACCGGATCGCCATCAAAATGTATAACTCCTGGTGAAGAACGGTGTATACGGAGGTGATTTGTTTTGAACGATTTTATTTTAGAACTTTTGTTCAACGTCTTACTGAACATGTCTATTGCAATCTGAGGTGCCTCTATTATGTCGAAAGGTTCCATGATTACCACGTCCATCAAACCATCACTCATTGATGCTTGTGGGGGCGATATAAGCATTATTGCCATATTGTGATGCGTTTGCACATGATATTAAGAAGGCTTTATAGTTCATGCTTTCATCGTCAGCCTCAATCCTGTATGTTTCAGGTTTGTATTGAAGACCCGCTTCTAATATTTTCTCTACATAAGTGATAGGACCTCTTTTACCTGCCTCTGCAAACTTCTGACTGATGAATGCGTCAAATCCCATGCCACAAGTGCAGAAGAAGGAGTGCTCATTGATAATGCCATAATCTAATTCATGAATTTTACAGGCATTGATCATGGCAATACTTTTCTTTACATTTATGGGTATAAGAAGATGCCTTGCCAGTCCGTTACCAGAACCACAGGGAATAATGGCCAATGCCGTCTGTGTATGAACAATGGCACGCGCCACCTCGTTAACTGTTCCATCCCCGCCAATAGCCACAACAATATCATAACCCTCTGATGATGCCTGATGTGCAAGTTCCGTGGCATGGCCCGCATAGCGGGTTTCTTTGATTTGATATTCAAATTGATTTTTATCGAGATACTTGTCAATAGCCTCGGGTATACGTGCTTTGCTTACAGTACCAGATATAGGATTAATAATGAACAGGATTCTCTTTTTCATACCAATTATAATCTTATGCAAATTTAGTCCTTTTTATTCGAATCTCCCGATGACGGTTATGACGTTTTGAAGTTTTCTAATGGTTTATATGTCTATATAACTTGTTTTTTGTACCTTTGCAGCCTAATCAATACAAAATGTAGTTCTACTACATCTAATTAAACATGGGACAGTTAACAGAAAGATACAAAAGTTACCGTGCGCCCTCAGAAGTTTATTGAAGCGGACGTTTACCCTTATTTTAGAGAGATTACAAGCAAGCAAGGCCCTGAAGTTATTATGGACGGCCGTAAGATTCTTATGTTCGGCAGCAATGCTTATACCGGGTCTTACGGGCGATCAGCGTGTTATTGATGCAGCAAAAAGCGGCATTGGACAAATATGGATCGGGTTGCGCCGGGAGCCGTTTCCTAAATGGAACACTGGATATTCATGTACAGCTTGAAAAGGAACTGGCTGCTTTTGAACAAAAGGACGATGCGCTTTGCTTCTCAACAGGTTTTTCGGTTAATTCAGGAGTTATCCCTGCTATCGTAGGTCGCGGCGATTATTTAATATGTGATGATCGTGACCATGCCTCAATTGTTGACGGTCGACGTTTAAGTTTTGCCACACAATTACACTATAAGCATAACGACATGGCTGACCTGGAGCGTGTGTTTAAGAAGCTTCCACATGAAGCTATTAAGTTAATTGTTGTTGACGGTGTGTTCTCAATGGAGGGCGATCTTTGTAAACTTCCAGAGATAGTTGAGCTAAAACATAAGTACAATTGCTCGATTATGGTCGACGAAGCTCACGGTCTGGGTGTCTTTGGTAAGCAGGGACGTGGTGTCTGTCACCACTTTGGGCTTCAGGATGAGGTCGATTTGATCATGGGTACTTTCTCTAAGAGTCTTGCCTCTATTGGTGGCTTTATTGCGGCTGACTGGGATATTATAAACTACCTCAGGCATACATCGCGCACCTATATCTTCTCTGCCAGTGATTCACCAGCGGCTACCGCTGCTGCCATTGAGGCGTTGCACATTATCCAGGAAGAGCCTGAGCGCATAGAACGGCTGTGGGATGTAACCCGCTATGCTTTAAAACGTTTCCGTGAAGAAGGCTTTGAGATTGGAGATACAGAGAGTCCTATTATTCCACTTTACGTGCGTAATGATACTAAAACTTTCCTTATTACTAAATTAGCATACGATGCGGGTGTCTTTATTAATCCAGTAATTCCGCCTGCTTGTGCGCCTCAGGATACACTTGTGCGCTTTGCCCTTCAGGCAACTCATACCACAGAGCAGGTTGAGCGTGGTGTTATGGCTCTTAAAAAGATATTTGTAGAGCAGGGTATTATTAAGTAAGGAAATACAGATATTCATATTAACAGGCCATTCAGAGCATTTGCTTTGGATGGCTTTTTATTTGTTTTGTTTAAACAGCATTTTACAGAAGCAGAGGATAAACGAAAAGAACGCATCAGAATGAGGAAATTCTGATGCGTTCTTAGTATTTTATTTTTTGTGTTCTACACTAAGTATTGTGACGAAATACTTGCGTTGTTGACAATTCTTCTGATTGTTTCGGCGAAAAGATCAGCTACACTTAGCTGTTTTACTTTAGCACAGCGTTGTGTAGGGTATCGAATCGGTGAATACCATCTTCCAATGACGAGTTCTGTACGCGCTCAGTGGCTGGTCCGCTCATCACGCAGTGTGATGCGCAAGCCCGTACACTCTTGGCTCCTGCCTCCATCATGATGTCTGCAGCTTTCGTTATGGTGCCGGCCGTATCAACCATATCGTCAACAATAACCACGTTTTTACCTTTCACGTCACCAATAATTTGCATTGTGGCTACAACGTTGGCACGGGCGCGTGTCTTGTTACAGAGCACCAGAGGACAGCCTAAATATTTAGCGTATGTGTTGGCACGCTTTGAGCCTCCCACGTCAGGCGATGCTACAACAAGGTCTTCTAGGTGTAAGCTTTGGACGTAAGGCAACAGGATATTGCTTGCATAGAGGTGGTCAACAGGCACGTTAAAGAAAGCCTTGTATCTGGTCAGCGTGGAGGTCCATCGTAATTAAGCGGTCAATTCCTGCAACACTAAGCAAATCGGCAACGAGCTTAGCGCCGATGCTAACCCTTGGTTTGTCTTTACGATCCTGACGTGCCCACCCGAAATAAGGTATTACAGCTATGATATGTCGCGCCGAAGCACGCTTGGCTGCATCAATCATAAGCAACAGCTCCATGAGGTTATCAGAATTGGGAAAGGTGCTTTGCACGAGGAAAACATCGCGTCCACGAATTGATTCTTCGTAGGAAACAGCAAATTCACCATCCGAAAATCTGGTAACAACTAAGTTGCCAAGCGGACACTCTAAAGCTTGCTACAGATCTTTTTCTGCAAGGTATCTCGAGCTGGTTCCCGAGAATACTAAGAAAGAGTTTTTCGTCACTCATTTTGTTTGCGTTTTATATAATAAAAGTGTGGTTTCCGTTACGGCTGCAAAAGTATGAAAAATCATCTATATAAGCAATAATATTATAAAATAAACTACCTTTGCAGGCAAAAACAACGCTGTATGAAAGTGAATCTTTACAACCTTTGAGCAGATACACTATCCTGTTTATGTTTTGGAAGAACAACGTCTCCGTAATAATCTTAATTTGATTGCAGGTGTAGCCCGTGAAGCCGGTATAGATATTATACTGGCCTTTAAAGCCTATGCGCTCTGGAAAACGTTTCCGCTTTTCAGGCAGTATATCGGTGCGACAACAGCCAGTTCTTTGAACGAGGCCCGTCTGGGATTTGAAGAGTTTGGCAGTCCTACGCACACTTTCTCGCCCTGCATATACGGATGATGAGATTGACGAAATTTCACGTCTTTCAAGTCATATCACATTTAATTCGCTCTCACAGATGACTCGCTTTGCAGAACAAGCCAGACGGGTGAATCCGACAGTGAGTCTCGGCTTACGAATCAATCCCGAGTACAGCGAAGTGGGAACCTTGCTTTATAACCCTTGTGCGCCCGGCACACGTTTTGGTATTTCCTGTGACAAACTGCCCGAAACGCTTCCTGAATATATTGATGGCTTCCATTGTCATTGCCATTGTGAAAGTGGGGCTGATGCGTTTAAGCGAACGCTTGCGCATATAGAAGCCCGGTTTGCAAACTGGTTTCCACAACTCAAATGGATTAATTTCGGAGGGGGGCATCTCATGACACGTAAAGACTATGATACGTCTTTGCTTATTGATACATTGAGAGAGTTTCATCAAAAGTACCCCAATCTGAAGATTATACTTGAGCCTGGCAGTGCCTTTGCATGGCAAACAGGACCGCTGGTTAGCCGTGGTCGATGTAGTTGAAGATAAAGGTATCACAACAGCAATACTGAACGTAAGCTTTACCTGCCATATGCCCGACTGTTTAGAGATGCCTTACCAGCCCGATGTGCGTAATGCCGTGAAGCTGGACGAAGCAAAAAGGCAGGCATGTATACCGTTTGGGAGGAAACTCTTGCCTTTAGTGGTGACTTTATGGGCTATTGGCGGTTTGACCATGAATTGCAGCCGGAGAGAATGTTATTTTTGAAGATATGATTCATTATACTACGGTTAAAACCAATATGTTTAACGGAATCAACCATCCTGCAATAGCATTGGCGTCTCCGGATGGTGAATTGACAATTCTTCGTCAGTATGGTTATGACGACTACAAGTTGCGTATGGATTAGCATTACCGTTGCCGAGCTGTGCCCGTCTTTTTATTTTTGAAACAGAAAGGCGGGCATTGTCTTGTCCGGTTATTTCTGTATAGTTGGTTACTTTAAGTTGATTTCAAAGCACCTTTACGTCTTGCGGTTCATTGTACGGCGGCCGTCAGCAGCGCGTACGGCGATCGTCGGGCAATGAGTATGACGGCCGCCAACAGTGCTGCTGACGGCCGCCGAATGATGAACAAAACGTGATATTGTAGCATAGCTGCTGCATATTTTATATTATAATGTAAATGTAAAGTTCCTGATGTACTGGGCTAATGCCATATTCTGTGTAGACATTCTGTACATTGAGAACAGCTGTAACACCATTGCTGCTTCTTGGGAACCTCATGGTTGTTTGTTGTTCAAACTTATATCTGTTTATGGAAAAGGTGTACCGTTAAAGTCTCATATATGATATAAGAATAGAATAGCGATTCGCCATTGTTTTTGAAAAAACTATATAAAAAGTTTGGATGTTTAAAAAGAATTAGTACCTTTGCACACGCATTAAGCGAAATGCTTCCTTTTATGGAATAAGAGCGCGGCAATAGCTCAGTTGGTAGAGCGCGACCTTGCCCTAAGGTCGAGGTCGCGGGTTCGAATCCCGTTTGCCGCTCATTTTCTGAATAAGTTGACAAGGCGCAAGCCATAAAAGCCCAGTGGCGGAATTGGTAGACGCGCACGTTTCAGGTGCGTGTGTTTCACGACGTGCAGGTTCGAGTCCTGTTCTGGGCACTATTTATTCAGAATTTTAACATGCTGGAGGGGTGGCGGAATTGGTAGACGCGCTACTTTGAGGGGTAGTGACAATTGTGTCGTGGGAGTTCGAGTCTCCTCCTCTTCACTTGTTAGTTTCTTTTTGTGTGCGGCAATAGCTCAGTTGGTAGAGCGCGACCTTGCCAAGGTCGAGGTCGCGGGTTCGAATCCCTGTTTGCCGCTCTTTTCTTCTTTATAAGAGAAACATCCTTTTTTTCAATGAATTTATATTTGCGATATTTCGATAAAGAGACGCTTGTATCTAATGCTGACCGAGCAATTGACTTTCTTCACTCTATTCAAGACATTGAGGTAACCCCTCGATTTGGAGAATGATGTCAGGGAGTATGCTGAAAGCGAAGTGTTCTATCCCAAGCGTTATAAAAATTCGTCCACACGTTTATTTTATTATTATTAAGACTATGGCGCAGACGATGCTCGACTTTAAGCAGAAAGCCGTTCATCCGGGTATGCCGAAACAAATGTCGGATAAAGGCAATTCAAGCGATATGGTGATAAACAGGCTGAACGAAGTAAGGCTGGGATGGTATGAAGGCGAACTCGATTTTAAGCGTGTTGTGGTTATCCCGTCGACAGGAAAGCACGAGTATCGCGATACCAAGTTTATAGCTCAGTGTAAAGCCGACTCGGGTATAGAATGTTATAACCGAATTGTTGACTATCTGCGTACACGCGTAGATAATCGTAGTCAGTTCCCGTCAGCTAAAGGCAAAAACTTCCATTTCAAGTATCTCGGCTTGTGGAAATAGTACAACGAGAATATCATAGTATCATATCACATAAACAATTGCAGTTATGAATAAGGTGATGCTGATAGGCAATGTAGGGAAAGAACCTGATATTCACTACTATGATGCAGACCAGGCGGTAGCTAAAATAACCCTGGCTACAACAGAACGGGGCTATACGCTGAAAAATGGTACGCAGGTTCCTGATCGTACTGATTGGCATAACCTGGTATTTTACCGGCAGCTGGCAAAAATAGTTGAGCAATTTGTTCATAAGGGCGACAAGCTGTATGTTGAGGGTCGGTTGCGTTATAATACATATGATGACAAGTTAGGGAAGCGACATTTTGTTACTGAGATCATGGTAGAAAATATGGAACTTCTCACTCCTAAACAACAATCATAGTATATTGCTAAGTACGTTGAATATGTTACAGATAAGTAACCTGGTAGTATTCTATCCTATTACTACCGGAGTAGTGATAGCAGTCGTGCTGACTGCTTTTTACTTTTGATGTCAGCATTTGCAAGTGGGTCGGAAATTGCTTTTTTAGCCTTTCTCCACAGGATATGGATGAATTGGATTCTGAAAAAGAATTCAAAAGGATGCAAAAGATTGAACAGTTACGGAAAGATTCTGAAAGAACACTTGCTACAATTCTGATAGCCAACAACTTTGTGAATGTAACCATTATCATGCTTTGCAATTATATATTTGGTTCGCTGGTTCAGTTCAAGGTTGCATGGTTAGAATTTTTATTCATAACAGTTCTTCTTACATTCTTGTTGTTGCTTTTTGGCGAAATCATGCCTAAGATTTACAGTGAGGCAGGCTCCGCTGAAATTTTGCAGAAAAGCCGTGGGGGGTGTGCTGTTTCTGCGTAAGATACTATGGCCTGTTGCAACAATCCTCATTAAAAGCGGCACAATTGCAGAGAGGGCTTTGCCAAAAGAGACCCGGCAGCTGAGCATGGACGACCTTGAGCAAGCCTTAGAACTTACAGACGAAGACGAGATAAAGGAAGAGCAGAGTATGCTAAAGGGTATTATACGCTTTGGTGATGAAACAGCAAATGACGTGATGACCCGCGGCAGGATATTGAAAACATCGAGATTCACAGCAGCTTTAAAGAGGTTTTGAAATTTATTACTGCTAATAATTACAGTCGTATTCCTGTCTATCAGGGAAATGAAGATAATATTCGTGGCGTGTTATATATCAAAGATTTGCTCCTCATCTCTCAAAAATCAGAGAGTTTTCGGTGGCAGAGTTTGATACGCCCGCCTTATTTTTGTGCCGGAAACCAAGCGTTTAGATGACTTATTACGTGAGTTCGGATAACAAAATCCATATCGCTATCGTTGTTGACGAGTTTGGAGGAACCTGTGGTTTGGTGACGCTGAAGACATATTGGAAGAGATTGTGGGAGAAATTAATGACGAATACGATGAAGATGTTAAAGCCGTATACAAAATTAAGTGACAATAGTTATCTATTTGAAGGGAAAATATTATTAAGCGATTTTTGTGAAGATTCTTCATGTTGATGATGACGAGTTTGATGAAGTTGCCGGTGATGCTGATTCATTAGCTGGACTGCTTCTTGAGATAAAAGGTGATTTTTTAACCTTGCACGAGAAAATATCGTATAGGCAATACACTTTCGAAGTGATGGAAGTGGAAGAAAGACGCATAAGTCAGGTAAAGGTTACCGTGAACGAAGAGAAAACAGAATGCCGTTGACAAAGATTGAGACGGTGGGGGATCATACCCGCCTTGCTTTGTGGGAGATGACAGAAAAAGTTGAGGAATTGCCTGTTCCTTGTCATGTTGACCTGACTGCTTTTCGTTCAGAATCGCGTTTGAAGGAAAAGTTAATAACTTATGCTATACTAAAGGAACTAACGGGATTAAATCATCTTGTAATTACTCATGAACCGTCTGGGAAACCTGTGATCGATGGCTTTGAAAATTGGTATTAGCCATACACATGGGTGGGTGGCTGTTATTCTTTCAACCAAAAAGGCCAGTTGCTGTTGATATAGAATACCGTTCACAACGGGTCACCAGAATTGCTGACCGGTTTATTCGTTTTGATGAAGATAAATCGAATGCCGAAATTCAATTGATTAATTGGTGTAAAAAAGGAAACTGTTTATAAATTTTTGCCAGAAGAAAACTTGCATTTTTCGATATGCGCTTGCAAAAATTTGTTCTTTCTGAATGCTGGCGAAATAACAGTAGACGATTTGAAATTTCCTAAGAATATAAAGGTTAAGTATGAAATGACGCCAGATTATATTTTAACCTGGGTGTTATAATATAAAAAAGCATTTTATGATTATGTTTTCAAAAGACTTGTTTTTATTATATTTTCAAAAATTAAAAGTTAAAACAAGTTTTTTTGAAACGTTATTTATTATTTTTAGCTTTTTGTTTGGCTATTTGCTCCTGTTTTGCTATCTTTGCAAGTGAAAGATGCAAATATTGATTAATAAGTTTTATTATATATTACTGATAACAGCGTTGTTGTGTACAGCTTGTGAGTTTAAATTGAGGCCCAACGACGATGGTGACGATGCGGAAACGATGAAAGTAGAACGCTATGATCGTCTGCAAAGCCGCTATTTAATCACAGGCGATTTCTCAGCACTTCAACAAATGAATACAGAATATCCTATTGAGACAAAGACATTGATAGAAAATTTGCTTCAAATAGGAGAGGTCAGTGACCATGATATCAATGAAAAGTTTCTGCGTTTCTATCAGGATTCCACACTACAAACATTGATAAACGATGCCGAATCGGAGTATGCTAACATGGACGATATTAACGCAGACCTTGAAAAGTCGTTTGGGAATCTTAAGAAATGGATTCCGGAGATGCCCTTGCCCCACGTTTATACTCAAATAGGAGCGTTGGATCAAAGCATTGTTGTGGGTGACAAAATGATAGGAGTGTCCCTGGATAAGTATATGGGAGCCAAATATCCGTTATATAAAAAGTATGGCTATCCGCATGAACAGTTGGAAACAATGGGCAGAGATAATATAGTTCCCGATTGTATTACTTTCTACCTCCTGAGCTTATACCCGATGAGAAATTATAATTCACGCTCACAACTTGAGAAAGATTTACACATGGGGAAAGCAATGTGGGTTGCTAATAAAGCTATGGGGCGACACTTTTTCGATTCAGATTATGTGAATATGATAGGTCGCTATATGCGTCGGCATTCAGATATTACGGTCGGACAATTGCTGCAAAGTGACAATTACAGTGTATTTAAATAACTGCTTTTATTTTAAATTTGGGCTAAACGTTTGTTTAGCAAATTAGTAAATTCATAATTTTTCAATCCCCATTTGGGGGCTATAAGAATCTCGGGAGGACATTGGCTGGTAAACCTTTCGAGAACGAGGTCTTTCCTTAAAAGAGAAATATATTGAACTATCAGTTCTATATATTCTTCAACGGTATATAAATGGAACGGTGATTTTGCATATTGCGTAGCGAGTGCAGTACCTTTTACGATTTGTAATTGGTGAATTTTTAGAAAGTCGAGTGGAAGGGATGAGATAAGAGGAGCCTGTCGCAGACTTTCGGCAGCATCCTCTCCTGGAAGCCCTAATATAATGTGGCCGCAAGTTAGTAAGCCACGGGCATGTGTTCTTTCAATGGCATCTTTGCTGCATGCAAAATTATGTCCGCGATGAATTCGGCGTAATGTATTGTCATTGGCCGACTCGATACCATACTCTACGATAATAAAGGTCTTCTTATTAAGCTGTTCCAGATAATCGAGTAGGGCATTATCAACACAGTCGGGGCGTGTACCAATCACAATCCCTACAATGTCTTTGACACGCAATGCTTCTTCATACATTTGTTTGAGCTTTTCAAGAGATGTGTAGGTATTGGTATATGCCTGGAAATATGCCAGATATTTCATATCTGGATATTTTCTTGCAAAGAAGGCTTTACCCTTTTCTAATTGTTCTGTAATTGATTCTTTCGGTGAACAGTAAGAAGGATTGAACGATTCGTTATTGCAAAAAGAACATCCTCCTGAGGAAATTTTCCCATCTCTGTTAGGGCATGAAAATCCTGCATCAATAGATATTTTCTGCACTTTAAACGTAAAATGTTCGTGCATCCAGGAACCAAAGTCGCGATATGTCATTGCCTTGTTCTGTCTTTTTACCTCTTTTATAGTGCAAATATACTGAAAAAGGGGTATCTTTGCGATAGAAAGATACGAAAACAATATCCTTATGAAAAATATTATTATCATGTGTGTTGCTTTGTTTATGATGTCGTTATCAATCTCTGCCTATGAGAGAATGACATTGAAAGATATAACTGACGGCCAGTTTGCTGCGCAGCAAATGTGGAGGATAAATCCTATAAAAGGAACAGATTTGTATGCCCAGCTTTCACAAGATAACAAGCAGATTCTTCAATATTCTTTCACAAACGGGCAAACAAACAGCCATTCTTTTTGATGTGAACAATACGCAAGGAGAGCACATTGATAAGTTTGACGGATACATCATGTCTCCCGGATGGTCGGCATATTCTGATTGCTACAAAACGTCAGAATGTGTACAGACGCTCATATAAAGCTGTATTTTATATCTATACTGTACAAAGCAGAAAACTCGAACGTCTTTCAGATGGCGGACCACAACAGGCTCCTGTCTGGTCATCGGATGGCAACCAGGTAGCATTTGTAAGAGACAATAACATCTTTTTGGTAAAGCTTCTTTATGGTAACAGCGAGAGCCAGGTGACAAAGGACGGCAAAATGAATGAGGTTATAAATGGTATTCCCGACTGGGTAAACGAGGAAGAATTTGGCTTTAACAGTGCACTTGTCTTTACTGCGGATGGCGGTATGCTGTGTTGGATTAAGTATGATGAGTCAAAAGTAAAGCAATATAGCTTGCAATTGTTCAAGGGAAGAAGTCCCGAACTAACGGAAAATGCGATTTATCCAGGTACATACAGTTACAAATATCCTAAAGCGGGCGAGGAAAATTCGAGTATCGGCATGGAGCTACGATATAAAAAGCCATCGTATACAGCAATTAAATATTCCTCTTGCCACAGATGGTTATATGCCTCGTATCGTATCAACGGTTGATCCCGATAAGATAGTCATATATACAATGAACAGACATCAAGATGTTCTGAACCTTTACAGTGTAAATCCGTAGTACAATATCGCACTTGTTGATTAAGGAGGTGTGCCTAAGTATGTAAAGGAAGAGGCAATGGCAAATATTCGTCTGACAAAAGATTTTATTTTATTTCCCTCTGACCGCGATGGTTACATGCATCTTTATTTGTACAATAGCAATGGGATCTTTAAAAAGAAAGATAGGAGATGGTAATTTTGACATAACTGATGTATATGGAATAGACGAGAGTACTGGTGATGTTTATTATCAGGCAGCATCTTTAAGTGCTCATGACAGGCAGGTTTATGTTTAGCCATGCAAATGGAAAAAGTGAACGTTTAACCCATCAGGAAGGCTGGAACTCAGCTATCTTCTCAGGCGATTTTCAGTATTTTCATTAACATCTGGAGCGATTACAATACTCCTATGTGTATACAACATGTAGGAACAATGGTAAGATAATTGCTACGAATGTCGATAACCATGACTTAAAATCGAAGATTCAACGGTATGGATGGACAAAGCGAGAAACGTTTTCCTTCATAACGTCTGATGGAGTGAGGTTAGATGGCTGGATGGTTAAGCCAGCTAATTTTGACACTTCTAAGAAATATCCTGTCATCATGTATCAGTATAGTGGTCCGGGTAGCCAGCAGGTAGTCAACTCTTGGAGTGCTGGATCTATGGGACAAGGTGGTGCTTTTGATCAGTATCTGGCGCAGCAGGGCTTTATCGTTGTGTGTGTTGATGGACGTGGAACAGGCGGAAGAGGTGCTGATTTCGAAAAAAGTACTTATCTAAGATTAGGTGATTTAGAGTCGAAAGACCAGGTGGAGACTGCCTCTTATTTAGCAACGTTGCCTTATGCTAGATAAGGATAATATTGGTATTTGGGGCTGGAGCTTCGGAGGTTTCAACACATTGATGAGTATGAGCAATGGCAAACCAATTTTTCAAAGCGGGTGTAGCCGTTGCGTCTCCTACTGACTGGCGCTTCTATGATACGGTGTATACCGAGCGTTATATGCGTACACCGAAGGAGAATCCGATGGTTATGATGTAATCCCCTATTCAGAGAGCTGATAAACTTCAGCGGTGCATTACTATATATGCCACGGTATGGCTGATGATAATGTTCATCCACAAAACTCGTTTTCGAATATAGCTGAAGCCTCTGGTGCAAGCAGACAAGGATTTCAAGGAAAATCTACTATACAAATCGAAATCATAGCATCTTTGGCGGTTATACACGCAATCACTTTACTCCGACAAATTACAGAATGGTTTGTTACTCATTTATAAAACTATCCTTTTGTTTATAAGGTGATAGTTGTTTTTATCACATTGGGCTTCTGTCAATTGATGGAAGCTCAGTGTCGTGAAAACAAAGAGATTATACTGAGATTGTGGAGGCAGATGTATAATCGGTTAATAGCTGATTCGTTATTGGCCTCTTCTGATACCTTTTATATTATCCCAAACGATAGTTGTATTAAGATAAAAAGAAAGTAAAAAGATATCAAGTCGTTATCCGCAGCTGTAAAGGGAGAAAGTAACCCTGTTTATTTATTAAACAGGGCAAAGCATTCGAAAGGAAAAAATAGTAGTAACTATTAGTATTTCTCAACTCATTCGTGAGTCTGATACATCGTATATAATAAGTAGTTCGGGTAGTATAAACTTTTATTATATAAAGAAACGAGGCAAATATCACCGGTTAGATATAAGGTGTACGGCATTTAAGGTTGTAGCTGCTCTTGGTATCAGCTTAGTAATATGAAGTGTTGGACCAGAGTTTTGTCTGAACTTTGGTTTGCTCTACGTGTTTCTTTTTATGTGTTTTATTAAAGACTGTAATAAATTATTCGATAATGCCCTGATTCTTTCCATTGCTGTGCAAGAGCCTCGGCATCTTTTACAGCTACGTCGTATAGCAGCGGAGTATTTTCTGCAATCTCGTAGTTTTCTATTAGAATTTGTGCCATATCTTCAACAGTAAATTCTTTATCCTGCAGACTTTCCCACAATAACTTTGAACTCTCGTTCATACTGATAATATTACTGAAGTCCATATTCTCTTTACCCTCCGCAATGAGAATAAATGTTCCACAAACGTCTTGAAGTTTAAAAACCTGATTTTTCTTTCATATTGGTTTTGCAAAATTTATTTCAGAAAAATATGTTCTTGTCTCAGAATGGATATATTATAGTTTGGATTTCTACATTAAATGGTACCGAAAAAACAGGTATCCAAATACGTCTGTAAAAGGCCAGAAGCCAACGACGTAATGGACGAAGCTTCATCCATAAAAAGAATATGACTTCCATTTGAGGCCGTCCGTTCTGTCCATTTTTCGTCCTTTGCGATAAAAAGCCTTCTACTGAAGCCTTAATATCAGTTGTAAGACAGTGTTCGGTTGTCAGATTACCGTCGCCAAGCAGGGTAACCTGATTTTCATGAATGGCTATAATACGATGTAATACAAAGTGTTTGGGAGATATTTCGGCCAATACGGGGTCACCAACATTAACGTTTTTAGGCTGAGTAAGCAATGCTAAATCACGATTACTCTCCAAAAAGGGCGCATGGAAAAAGCCTTTTTAAAAGGCAGTGTTACCGTATGTCCCTGTTCCAGATATTTAATAATTTCGGGAATGAGGACAGCGTTAAGTATCTCTATTGTGCGAGTATTGGCTTTTTGCTGATGGCTTTGTTGCATATTATGGCTGATTCTTTGTCGGGTCTGCAATGGAGTGTATAAATTCCCGTTGTTTCGATAATCTTCGTTAATGTATTGCAGATATGGTCGAAAATAGTCTTATCCCATTTCATAGATGAGACCGAAGGTAATAACGAAGCAAACGCCTCGACAACTCCTACTTTATCTATCGAGTTCTCCTTTGTGCGGTCAATACGTGTTATTGCACCCAGCGGAGCCTTCACATTACGATAGCATGGAGTCTTCCCGCTCCATGGACCTCCATATATAAAAAGGCTTATTTTCAATTATGCGTATGATGGGATTATCGTCGTTCATCAGGTCACAACTTTGGTAAATACCGAAGCCAGTTGCTTACTTGTGTTGACTTTCCTGTTCCACTTTTTTTGCAATAAAGGCATAGCCGTACCCATTTTGTCTTACTAACGAGTGCATGTATAAGCAAAGTCTGATGTGTGCTCCCGGCAAAGGCAAATATCAGCATGAGTGCATTGTTAAGGCCAAAATAGCGCATGTTATAGCTCCCATTAAGGGCACAACGGCAATGGCTGAAATCCTTATCGGCAATTAACAGGCAACATTCTGCTCCTTTAATATCTTTAATAATATACTGATAGCCACCATCGCTAAGTTGGTCTACGATGGTTATCCCATTACCTGTATCAAAGTCTTTGATACGTTCACGCTGCAGCTGGGGGGCTGGGCTCAGACTATCATCAACAATAAGTTTAAAAGAGAATATCGCCATCGTTAAGCTCGTTAACGCGAAAAAGGAGCAAACGATGGCAGCATATCCATACTGTTTGTACTTTCTCCTTTAAAGATGATTTGGACGCCAAATTCAGCAATTCTAAAGTTGTTGACGTTGCGGTGGAGCATATAATTTGGGATGATATATGGTTTTATGAGATAACCTCTGTATACGCTTAGCTTATTCTTGTTCTTTGATGGGTGAGAACATAAAATCGGTTTGGGTGATGTCTTTCACAGTATACTTCCCACCTTGAAGGTATCTTACGCAGTTTTGCATATTTCTTTTCAGCAGCTTTGCGACTTAAAGGCAAATATTGTAGCGCATGTATAATTGGGTACACCATGATTTGAGAGATAGTCGCGTAGTTGATAAGAATAGTTTTCACGACTGTATAAAAATTTTGTTTTTGAGTCGATATAGGCAGAATCAACCTTTTGGAGTGTGGTAAAATATACGGTTGAGTCGTTGAAAGAAGCAGCAAAGCCACACATATACACCGTTGTGAGTTTGTTGGCAGCTTGTAAAGAAAGTGCTGCGAAAGCAATAACCAGTGTAAGTAAAATCTTTCTCATTGTATCGTAATCATAGAGTTTGCATTGGGTACAAAGGTACAATATTTCTTTTATAATTTAAAAGAATAAGCAAAAGGAATATATATAGCTGATGGTTTTTGGCATGTTCTCATGATGATATAAGAACAAAGAATTTACGGATAACCTGCTATTATGTTCTCTTTACGCGGTAAGATAATTCTTAAAAATGTATCTAATTGAGAAAGAAGAAGTTACCTTATGATACAAACTAAATAGGTAACGATTTGGAAACGAGCGAACTACTTGACTTCGCTGTTTTTCTGCCCTAACAAAAGACACGCTTGTTATTCCGTTTGCAAAGATAATGCTGTTACCGAATAACAAGCGTTTTTGATGAAATATTCTTCTTTCTGCATTTTTGATTGATTGTCTGGTTGTAGGTTATATTCCTCTTCCTCGTCTTTTCTTTCTATTGGCTTGGTATCTGAGTTTACGCTGCCATGCCGTTTCAGCATAGTCATTGCCCTGTGCGGTTGGTGTAATCAAATCGCCCAGCCCCGCCACCACTTCATCGGCTGCGCTAACGATGGTGCCTGCCACTGCACCAATGGGATTCTGCACTTGTGAGGTATCATTGTCTCGTGAGATAGAGGAGCGGCTTGGAGGTACAAGTTGGTAGCCTGTATCAGATTGTTCTTTCTTTTCTGTCGGCTCTTGTACTGTTAGACGTGGTTTCCTTGATTCTTCCTTGTTGGTTGTTTCAAAGTTCTTCTGCAAGGAATGGTAGCCGAACTCCCTGCCGATTTCGGAAGCCTTGAAGGATTGCCCTGCGTATGAGAACTTCAAGCCATATACGTTGCCCTGCTTGTTCTTCATACGCTCTATGGTAATGCCGTTTTTGTTCAATTCATAAAGGAACATGGAATGCCCCGTGACGCCTGTACCTTTGTACTTATCAAGCAAGGCATAGCAAATCTTCTGCACCTGCTGCTTCGTCTGCTCTCTCATTGGACTGGCTTTTGTCTTTGATATTTCCTTTCCGCCTTGACCTCCTTTGCAATAGTCAAGTTTTTCTCTCTACTTATTTCCTCCGCCACTCTCGCTGCCTTGTTGCTCACAAAGGTAGTATCATAGACCTCTCCGTACAGACTAATGCGGTTGGCAATGATATGGATGTGCATATTGTTGGTGTCCTTGTGCGTTACTGCTACCCATTGGTGGTTGTCAAGTCCCATTCGCTTGGCAAACAAATGGGCTATCCGCATAAGTTCGGACACAGGCAGCTTTTTTTCGTCCTGCGGTGCGATACCGATTTCGATACGGAGAAACTTGTTCCTGCAACGGCTGTTGTAGTCGCTGACCACCTTCATTTCCTCATAGATGCTCTTTGGCTCCCTGCTGCAAAGATTGTGGAAGGCAAGCCGATAACTGAGCTTGCCTTCTCTGAAAATATAGTCCAAAGCCGTGCTGCCGTGCGCTATCGCCTTACATTTACCTATCATCTCTTCTCATATTTAAGACCTTATATATCTCGTCGTCCACACGAAAATGCGGGTCGTAAAATCGCTTAAATGCTTCTTTGGCACATAAGGAAAGGTTCTTTGTGATGAGTACCCATCTTTCATCCTTTATCTTGATAAGGTTAGAAACCTGCCCATAGAACCGTCCTGTATGCAGAAGTATACAAATGGCTTCCATTTCATTGTCGGTCATCTTAGGAACGGCTGCCACCTCTCCATTTAGGAGTATCTCACGACAGTAATCGGAGAACTTACGCCCCGCACTTTCCGCCTTTGACTTGACACGCTGCTTTTCCTCTAAGGTGCATCTTACCTTGATGAACTCTGTCTTATTCATCTTTTGCTCTTCCTTATTCTGTTGCTGCCATCGGGCAGTCTTTTTATTATATCTGTTCATATAAGCTTCTTTGAAAGTTAATCATTGTAGATGATTTGTTACCTCTTAAGTCCTGAATGCTGACTGATGAGAACGGGTGATTACGGTCTCAATCTCCCCGATAGTCTGACGAGGGGAGCAAAGAGCGGTTGTCAGGTACAAAACTGACGTCTTGCAATGCTACCGAACAAACCATTTACACTTAAAAACGTTTTATAGCCTAAAAACGAATGCCGTGCATTCTATGACTAACTGCATTCGTGGCATTCTCATAGGGAACTAAGCCGAAGAAGAAAAGGTAGACCCTTTTAGCAAAAAAGGTAGACCTATTTTGAAGAAAGGGTAGACCTTTTCCCTGAAAACCGTCTACCTTTTCCTTGTGGTTTACAATCTTCTCCATTCCTCTATGTCCTCACCATATTCCTCCAGATGCTGACGCACGATGTTCTCAACAAAAGCTTGAAAGGTTGCTGCCCCTGTCGCTAACCTACGCACAATAAAGTTGGCACGTTCCTGTGTCTCCCTGCTCAGATAGACCGCCTTACGGTTGTTTAACTTGGTCGGCACAAGATAGGCTTGCTTGTAGGCTTCAAGTGTTTTCATTCTCATCTTGGCACTGATACGTCTTTGAATAGTTGCACTCTTAGTATTCCGTGCAGGCTCGGAGTGCATGGTATTCTCTGTGTCCTGCTTGTTTGTTGGTCTGTCTCTTTCAGAAACCGCAGTCGCTTCTTGTGAAGTAGATTCGTTCTCTGTTTCATCTTCCACACCCAAGAACCATGAAAGGTCTTTTTGTCGCTCATCATAGTTTCCTTTTCCATTTCTATTTTCATTTTAAGTTTGACTTGTTTTGATTTCTTGTTTTTGTCCTGTAATTGATATGTGTGTCTGTTCACGCGCCTTCCGTTTCTGCTGCTCACGGACACGGCTGATATGATATTCGTTGAGATCCTTGAAGTCTTTGTAATGTATGTTCATGTTCTCAACATGGAAGCCTGCCATTATGAAATCTTGAACAGCCCTCCGTCCTGCTTCGTCATTGTCAAGGAAGGTACGGATATGGGTGAGGTGTCGGTCATTCAAATAGCAGATAGTCCTTGCTACGTTGCTCACGGAATTCATCACAAGGCAGTGGTTGGTAATCTCTTCTTTCATTGAAAGGAAGGAGAGGAAGTCCATGAAGCCTTCAAAGATGCATACTGGCTCCGCTCTATCCGTGAATATCGGAGTAATGTCTTTCGGGGCTATCGTTCCTTTGAACGAGTGATTGTCCCGAAGTTCATACCCTCCCGAACGATTGGCAAAGCCGATAACTTGACAGCGCCTGCCTCTTACCTCATAGCTGATACATTTGAGGAAAGGCATAGCCTTTTCCAAGTTGATACAGCGTTCCTTCGTAAAGATATTCCTGTAAATGTGGCGGCAGGGTGTCTGATATGCCTATCAGTCTCCTTGCTCCATTTACAGCCATCACAGGTTAGAAATTATTTGGCACAAAGTCATTAAGAAAACTATATGTGCCATTATCGGAGCGTTCTGCCCCAAATGGCGGATGGCTTCAGATAGCGTGCAGCCCTCCATACGCATACAGAGGTCGATGATGCTTCCGCCCCTGCCTTCGGCATAGTCTATCCAAAGGTTCTTCTCAGTGTCCACCTTAAAAACTCGGATGCGTTTTCTTCCCTGAGCAGTGAACGGTACATGGCATAGGTCGGTGTTTTACGGACAGCTTTGATACCTTTCCTTTCGAGATACTCCACAATGGGGTATCGCTTGATACGTGATAAATCTTCTTCTTTCATTGTTTTAACACTTTAATGGGTTGAATGATAATTATTTATGTTTGTCTGTTTTTATGGTTTTACCTTTTCCAAAGTTTTTCCCCTCCAAACTTTTTCATCTTTCTTCTTACTACATACTATTCTGTGATAAGTGATTGATAATCAGTATTACTTTGTAGTATAAGACAATACTACACATTCTACTACATTTGGCTACTACAAGTTTGAAGGAGCGGGCAGGGCAAGATTTTCCTAATCTTGTAGACATAGATGGGGCTACCACCATTTCTTCGTTTGCTCACCTTTATATATTCTGCTTTCTTCAAGGCTTCGCCCATCCGCTTGGCAACAAGTGGCTGGTGAGTATAAATACCCAAATAAGTGAGTATTTCCGTAGTGGTCATTAACGAATAACTTTCATCCTCCGTTGGCTTTTCAAAACAACGCAACAAAAGCTCCATCTCTGCAGTCTGTACTTGAAAGTCTTCACTCTCCCTATATAGTTCGGCAATCTCATCATCATCAAACCAATAGCGAAACCTGACTTTAACAGGGCTTTGGCTTCCGCATGAACATTGTCCATCGAGATAGTTTTTGCTCTCTCAATATCTATGGAAAAGCACTTCAAAGGGCAGGAACCGTCTGCTTCCCGTGGGTCTGTAAGAAAGTCGTTGCCGTTTACCGATGCCACGAAGCTGCCAAGTGGGGATGCTCTTCCACATACTTGTCGTAGGGCGCATACGGTATTTCGACCATCGGACAGGTAATGAGGTTCTTCAGCTCGTTCTCATCCCGTTTGTTGAGGGCTTTGAGTTGGTCGTCGATGTTTACGATGAGGTTTTGCCCGATATAGGTGAGTGTGTCTTTCTCCTGCGGATATATTTTTCCTGTGTAACTGTAACCGTGCAGTTTGGACGGGCAGAGCAAATCCAAGAATGTAGTTTTGAACTTGCCCTGCTCGCCTGTCAGCACAAGGCAGGTGTGATTACGGCACTCACGGTCGTCCATTGCGTTGGCAACCACTGCCACGAGCCACTTGGTGAGATATTGTAACCACTTGTCAGAGTTGCGCACGACTACGCAACTTGCCAAGTGGGGAATAGCTTTCAGTGAAAAGGAAGGATTACTGCTTATATCCACCGATGGCAACCTTTTGAAATACTCCTGTATGGGATTGACACGTGGAGAGAAGCTACTTTCTATAATGGAATAGAGGTTGTCGGAAGATGTAATAATCCCACATCGTTGTCAAGTTCCCTGCGGAGCGTGTTGATTTCATAGCGACCCACCTTTGAGAAATGAGCATCGTTCTTGCTACTGATATTCAGTTCTCACCCAATACCGTATTGTATCTGAACTCGCAATAGGAGGAGAGATAGGTTTCTATCTCACCATTTTTGGAGGAAGTCTTCCTTTGCTTGGGCGTATTGTTTTCGCCCACTGAATTGCATTTATCTGCGTTTGATTTCATTATCTGCTTGGTTTGGTTTCCGAGAGTGAAAGTTATGAAGAGAACTGGAAAGTTCCAAGCATTCAGGAGTGCTTGCACTAATGTTGCGTCTGTCTGCTATAAAGTTCACATGTATATTTTGTCGTGGAAGGGCAAGAAAATGGGATTTTTGTGGAAAACAGAGTTGGAAATGATAGCTACAGCCAAAGACAGAAATGTGTGTATTGCCTATGTTTGCTGTATTTTTGCGCCGATTGGGATTATCCTTCATATAGGATAAACGGTGAAAGAAGAAATCAAAGAATAATGCGAAAAAGGCAACCGATAAGATATGTTGTCTTTTCCCTCAAGTTCCCTATATTTCCCTGCTGCTTTGAGGTATGGAAAACACATCCTACTTTTGTAGGCAGAAACGTGCGGTAAGACGCAAAACAATAAGGAATTACAAACAAAATAACAATAAAAACTATGGGATATTTTATCATTACGGATTCAAACTGGGCAAAGCTGAGGAACGAGATACTCAGCCTTGCCGAGACATGCCACAGGCATTCGAAACAAAGCAGAGCATACTCGATTGGCTGCACAACGGGGATATGTGCAGGCTGCTCAACATCAGCAAGCGTACCTTGCAGCACTACCGGGATACAGGTGTACTACCTTTCTCGCAAATCGGGCATAAGTGCTATTACAAGCGTGAGGACGTAGAAGGTTGCTCCAAACCAAATCAGAGAAATCAAAACGGATAAAACTAAAATCAACAAATAAATAGGAAGATTATGGAACAGGTAAGAGACTTGAAACATAGAGGCGGACGATATGCAGGTGGTGCTGTCAGCTATCAGCGGAGTAAGCAAGAGAATTAAGGAAGTGGCACAGACGACACAAACCGCTCTTTTGGCGGTGAGCACTTCCTCACAGGGTAAGGAAGTGTGCGAGCGGCTGTATATCAGTCCCCGTACCTTGCAGGACTATCGGGACAAGGAATTATTCTTATACGCAGTTCGCAGGAAGATACTCTATAAGAGTCAGAAATAGAGGATACTAAAAATAACTATAGGGAAAAAGATAAGATGAAGATGGCATATTGACAATACTACATGGCACTTGACCTGATATATACCAGCCCAAGTGCGTCATATTTTGAATAGCCACCTCACATTTTTTTAATTCTCAGGTAAAACCTATTTCTGGTTTGAATTTTTACAGAGACTTTTCATTCTGAACAATATTTACTTGTCCATTATATGCAATATTAGATTCATCATATTTCATATTTGGGGTTAGCATAGTAAACCTTTAGTTTATAATTACCAGAAGGCAATTTACTCATCTTAAAACGAACATCATATTTTGCAAATGCAATCGGCAAGTGCATCAAGCACATTATGGTACACGATAAGGGTTATCTGATTATCTTGATTAGCGATATTCACATAAATATTTTTACGGCACAGTTAGCTTTCATCTTCCAACATACATTGGGCAACACCGTCTTTATCCAACTCTATACTTAATATTGCTGGTATAGCATGTTTTCTGCATGAAGTCAGGACGTGTATCTGTCGGAGAGATGCTTAACCAATTAGAATTTGCAACATCATAAATTCTTAATGGCTCAAGAGATACTTCTCAGAGGAACATGCAGATAATCCACAGAAAAGGATTAGGGCTGTAAAAATACTTTTTCATAATTACAAGGATTTTTATGTTGATATTTATATAAACGTAATTACAAGTTATTTCTTGCTTATATTATTACGTATTTCTGTTATTGCTGAAATCCGCAATAAAGACATACATTTTTATGGATAGTGTTTACTATTCAATCAACTTTCCGTGTGAGTATTGAGAAAACTCTCCCATTCTGCCGCTCTTTTCTTTTGTTTTTGAATGGCCTTGTTCTCTTTTAACATATTGACTATTGTCCTCCAATATTGCGTGGGTAACAGTCACTCAGATAAAACTTGCCAGATTCTGAAACTAATGATAAGTCTGTGAAAATTTGGCTATTAAAAGAAGATACAAATGTTGAGATATGGAGTAAAACCTTACCATACGAATGTATTTCGATGTTACGGTAAATGGGAAAGATCTGACTTATCGGCTCAAAATCCTGGAAGATAATCTCACGGGTCTGCGCGTTGAAAGACTTGATGTTGTCAAGTGTAAAAAGATAGGAGCTTGGAGCAGCTCTTGTCATTCAGGGTTGTCCCTATAGCAAACAATTCTGTTCTCGAAACTTGCATTGTGGGAGTTGAAACCGGCTCATCTTCATTGCTGCAACCAATAAACAACAATGATGACAAAATGAGCACTTGCAATACACAAAAGTACTTTTTCATAATTTGTCGAATTTAATTAGTTATTAAAATATTAATGGACACCAATTGCCTTCATATACTTCTTTATTTCTGACATTAAGGAATAAACATGGCTGACACTTTCTATGCCCAAAGTATGATTAGTCTCATACCTGTTTTCAACCATATCAGCAAATGTCTTGATTTTCGGAGAAGAACCTTGGGAAACGATTTGGTTATTCCCAATCATTGGAACAAAGCCGTTTCTTCCGTATAGATTGACTACGGTTGTATTGTTTCGGAATATTTTCTCCAACGGAACGCCCAACACTGCAGAGCGTCTCGGTGTGAAATCGAGTTGCTCCATGTTTTCCAACATATAAAGTCCTTTATCTGTACTGATATTTAGCTGTTCCCTGTAGCTTCTTGCCAAGAATAATCTGTTGATAGTTCCAACATACCTGTTATATCTTGGTGCTCAATACAAGAAATAAAGTTTGGGCGCCATCTCTACTGCGAATGACATCCAAGCTTTTTATCTTTGCCTCTCCAAAAAGGAATGTTACATAGTCAAGAGGATGGATGAATAGGTCAGCAGGGCATCACCCTCTGGGTATAGCCCCGTAAGATAGCGATAATGATAATGTCGTTTGCCATCACCTTTCAATCGCTTTTGCAGAATTTGAGTGGCAGGAGCAAAACGTCTTTGCAGTCCGACAACGATATGTTGTGAGCCATATAGCATGATAGTATCGATCAAAGACTTTAATTCTCTTTCATTCTCACATGGCGGTTTTTCTATAAATAAGGATTTCCCAGCTTTGATAACTTCAGTTGCTATATGAAAATGTGAATGTGGATGAGCAGCCACAAAGACTCCCGAAACCGTATCATCATTCAGAATATCTTGTAAAGATGTAGTTCTTTGACTCCTTTGTATTTTTTTGAGAAATCAGCTCACTTTCTTCTCTGAGGTACAGCAGATATATTTCAGGGGTAATTGAAGATACTGTATGACGGGCAACAGGTTATTTGCACAATGACTGCCGAGACCTACCAGCGCATACTGCTGCGTGTAGGTATGGCACAGTCTCTACATACTGCGCATGCTCTTGTATCTGCTTATGATGTTATCTAAATATCCCATTTTAGCTATGCTGTTATTTGCTTGAAATGTTTCTTATAGGTGGTTTTGTCTGTCGCTGGTCCATTGATATTTTCCCATAAAAATAACTCTATCAATCGCTTGGGAAACATTTTCTCCAGATTTCTCAACAGGATAATATCGTACTTTTACGATGATAGTTGATCCAGCATTGATTACATTCCTTGAGTGTTGGCATTGAATTTTGCATGATTCCTTGAATTGAATATCTCATCGAGTGTATTCTCGTGAATATTACCCAAGATTACATCTCAAATTCTGGCATAAGGGACATCCCTCATTAGAATGGATGACCAATTCACTCGAATATGCCATGACACCGTAACTTCAGTCTATTATTCTTCCACTCGTCATACAAAGCTACAAAGTCAAAGTTCTCATATGTTTGATGTATGGAAGAAGGGTATCTCAGTGATGAAATCCGCATCATTGATTCTATTAAATCTTTGGTTGTATCGAAGAATGACATTGTGCTGTAAATGCCAATACGTACATCAATGTTATATTGTTTAGTACAATCTATGACATGCCTCATATCCTCAAACGAGTTCCATGGAGAAAGACAAAACATTAGGGAGATAGGCACGATGTCTTTACATGCCTCTATAACCTTAATCACTTTGTCATACCCATCTCTCCCACGCATATAACGATAGGTTTCTCATTACCGTCAAGTGATATGTATAGATGTTTAGGGTGATGATTCTTTACAGCAGAAATTACCTTGTTCGTTGCAAGGCAGTTGGACAGCAATGTATAATTAGGATGGTTAGTATCAAACCATTCTAATATATTGTCTGCTTCTGGGATGGAGGACAACTCACCTCCTTCCAAAACCTACTATCGTGCTTTTTGTTACACATTTACTATTCATTATTCTGATAATATCAAACTCAGACTTAGATTTTCTGTAGGTTTTTCCAAATGGAACAGTGTTTGCAACGAGACTGACAACTTGTTGTGGAATATATCATTAAAGAGGTAAGTTCTTATGCTGTCTGCGTACTACATTGTTGACAAATACTATTCCATTGTGGATGTAGTCATAAATACTGTACATCTTTTTAAAGTTTTGTCTTTTTACTGTAAGAGTAGAAAACAAAAAAAGACTGCACAGTTTTTGTAACTTTTTTATCAATTCATCTTCCATTTACCAAGTAAGCCGTAATCCGAATGGTACGGTAATAATAAACGGATGCTCTGTACGGTAAGTTTCGAGACTACTACCATTTCTAAAAATAATAGAACATATTTGGTTCTATATACAAGCTGAAAGGTTTGAATAGCTTGTACTGCACACCGATACCCAAGTTAACGGACCACTGATAACGTGGCTTGATGTCACCCTTCAGAGTGTACGACGAGTCGGATGTTATGATATATTTCTTATCAAGCGAACTATGGACTGGCATCTCGAATGTCACACCACCAGTTGTATAGGCATTGAAGCGTCCTTTGCTCCATATACGATAGGTCAATCGTAATGGTATGCCTATATAATCAATTTTCTGACTCTTCAACAAAGTCGCACCATTAAACTCGCTCTCAAAATCAGACTTCAACCTTGTATAGGTCAATCCTGTGCCAAAAGTCCAATGCTGACTTAATTGCTTATTAAGCGATAAACCAAATGTTTTTGGGCGGTAGTGATGCGCCTTCTCACCTAAAGACGCATTGCCCTCTGTTGCATTATTCAGTGCAATCCATGACATTTTTGCCCTCTCTACAGAATCCATCAGCGCATTGTTCCTGACTAAATAATTTACATAATCATCCCAGGTATATAGTTTAGCAGCCGCACCGCCGTTAGCATAATCTACCACCGAGAGATAGTTCAAATTAGACATAGCTCCATTGGCTCCAGCATTGGAGGAATAGCCGAAGTTGAATGTCCACGGGTATTTCTTCTTATGGTTTACATCGAGGTTCATGTTTCCATTCGATGCCAACATTTTATCTTCTGAAATTTGTGGAATACGGAGCACGGAGTCGTCTATACTGATTCTCACCAGTAGCCAAGATACTCGCAAGGAGTCTACATGGAAAGAATACATCTGCTGCTCTGATTCTATACTGTCTGTTATGATCTCGTGATGAAATATCTTCAGTAGAAAGAGTCTTTTTACCAAAAACACGCCTATCATTTTCAGTAGCACTTGAAGGTATAGAACACCTTAGCTGCCCATTCTTTTGAGAAGTAGCCCATTTTTGTTGAACTCGTTTTGGAAAGTTATGATGAGTATCTAAAGCCGTTGATCTATTATCAGATGTGTCAACGAACTTGTCCCTCGTTACGAAATAGATATAGACAGGTATCAGGATGGGAAGCAAGAACAGCATCCAATACTTAATCAATATGACACGCAGCATTTTCTTTGCCCGAGCCAACTGCGAAGAAGAACTGTGTGGATTGATACCAAGCAGATCCCCTATTTCCTTATGTGAAAGACCGTCCAACACTGAGAGTTTGAATATTTCTCGGTTCCCCTCTGGTAACAGTTCTATCGCTGACAGCAACAACTCCAGCTCTATATTCTTTTCTTTATCGTCTTCTTCGCTCAACACATCTTTCCCCAGACTGGATAAAAGAATATTACTTTTTTCTGTACTTTGTAGGAATCTCAACGAAAGGTTTCTCACAATCGTTATCATCCATCCTTCCAATTTTGAGTTGTCCTTCAGCGAATTAATAGAGGTAAAAATGATGATAAAAGCATCGTGCAAAATATCTTCTGCCGTACTTTCATCTTCCACATAGTGCAGGCATATTCTCTTTAATCTGTCGGAATATGCCTTATATAAATTTCCGAGAGCCTTACGTTCTCCCTGTTTACATGCGTCTATATTAACATCTATTTTCATAGATATACCATACCTTTTTATTAAAAGGAGCATGTTTTGCTTAAAAGACTGCACGGATTTAGAAACTTTTTTTTGAGAAACTTGGAAAAATATTAAAAATCTATGATTAAAGACCTCTTTCTAATGGTCGGACTCGTTATCTACAAGAGATAATTGTCAACCTTTTTATGGAAAAACCTTTCATGTCGTATCGCAAAAATCTATAACAAACCATAAATAGATCTTGCTCTAAGAAATTACAATCTGCCTGAAATCTATAAGTAATTTCTCCATTCTATTCATCAACTCATCAAAGGATTTTGCTTTACCGTATATATAGCTATCTACCATATTTGACTCGTAATCAAGACGATAAGCATTCATTACTTCATCTTGGGGGATAAAAATCAATCTTGGCGGGATAGTCTTTATCATAGTCCACATATCCCAAATGATAGAACCGGCGACGATGTTCTACAATCGCCTTATAAAGTTTTACCATCATTCAATGCTTTCTGAGCAAACTCTGTATCCATCAATCTATCCAAATCGTAAAGATGTCGAGACATACGTAGGGATCTCGGTTCCTTCTTTTGAAGCTCTTCACTAGAGTAGCAATGCCTTTTTCCAAGAATGTCCTTGATGGCGTTACAGTCTTAATTGATGCGGTCATTTCATCATCCTCTTCAGGGAACTTATCGAAAGATAAGAGAGTGAATTTCACATTGTTCATAGGGTTCTGACATAGACAGACAACTGATTTCTATTTTAACTCTCGCATCAATAAGTCTCATGCTGGATGGCAAAATGCTCTCATAATTGACGAATATTATAGTCGGGTCGCTATCATGGTCTATAGGCCTTGGAGGTTCCCCTGTCACCGTTTCATTCATTATAGTAGTACCCTTTAACTCCCATTTTAAGGAGTTCTGCATCCAGTTCTGCAGAGAGTCCCATGAATATAATCCCGTGATGCTTTTCTTAGTTTCTTCACCTGATTGTTGTTCTCGCACTTTGCAAATGGCAAGTTAAGGACGTCCTCAAAGAAGTTCCTGCCAATGGAAATGTCTATATCTTCACTGAATCGATTGATGAGATTCCATCCTTTACTCAACGAAGTTCCCCCCTTGAAAAGAAGCCATTTCCCACAAGATGTATTGAACAAAGCTTTGAGAACTACCGTCACCCACCAATCTTTCTCTACGGCATTATCTTCGATATTATGATCCTGGCCTACAGTTTGTATCATTGCTATTCGTTCGTCACTGCTATGATTTTGCCAACTACTCATGATTGTTTTTGCTTAAAATTTTTATTATGTTTCGCCGTATCCATGTAGGCATGACCTTTAGATCATCAGACATGGTCTCATCTTCTGGATATTTGCTAAGTATTGCACTAATGGCACTTTCCCACTCTTCATTATAGTTTCGCTCCCCAATAGCCTTCATGGCTTGTACCAAAAGGCGTGTGACCTTTCCTTTCAAGGTGAAGTTTTTAGGTACTCCTCTTTTAAACGTGAGGATTCTATTGCCACACTTGATTTTTCTTGCAGACCCACTGGTAAGAAAAATAGGGGTCATAGTTACTTGTTCGGATAATCCAAGCATATTCAACGCTGTACTCCAGTAGGGAGAATTTTCAGCATTGTCTCTCTGCAATTGCATGGGCTATCTCTTCGGTAGTTGGATAAACTATACCAAATTTAGTTTTCTTCGCTTTAAGGTATATGCCACGAGATAATCTTAACAACAAATCCTGTCGGACAAAATCTGATAAAATCTTGCCCACATACTCATCGTCGTATTCTGGGAAACTATTATTAAAAAACAGAGTACCGGTGTTTGCTTTTTCAATACAGTTCTAAGAATATCAACAACCTTCTTTCTTCTTTATTTATTAACATATATTAAGTCGGTTATTTTTGCAAAAATACCGAGTATTTTCCAAACACCCAAATTCTTTGAAGTTATTTTTATTTGGGTTGATCATTTCCATTCCATTTCAGAATATCATTTTGCAAGTGATACGAATATAATGGTAAGCAGTGTGTGTTCTTACTGGAAGATTACCAATAGAAGTAGTATGTAGTTTTTAAGTAGTAACTGGATGCTTCTCTTACTAACTACGCTACAAGCTTTTTTCTTTCACCGTATTATACCCTATTGTAGTTATGTAGTAAGATATAATCAGTGAAAGAAAAAAGCGTATTACCATCAGTTATCCATGTTGCCTATCAGGAATATCGGTGTTATTATGGATGCTGGTTTCTGCAGCTTCTGACAGATGTACTTTCTGAACAAATGCGCTTCTGTGCTGTCCAACTGAAAAGATAGGGCAATGATGATTGGAAGCGGATAGAGCGGAGCATAACCTTTTAGTTGTTTGTTTGCATAAATATTTTCCTCGCCTGCACTCCTTTCATCGGGGTGCAGATTGGAAGACTTCACCAATATTTGCAGTCTGTAATTGAGTTCTCTCCATGTTACACCGAAGAACCTCACAAGTTCACTCTCTGTCATGGCTATCTCTCCGTTTCCTTTGCGAATGACTGGCATTTTGCTGTCCCAATCAAAATAGCTGCGTTGATTGGCAGCGTTTGTTCTTATTTTTAAATTGTTGTTTGTCCTCATGCCGTTTCTTCCATTTTACAGGTTACAATATCCGATGATTCTCAAGCCTCTCTCTCCGCTATTTCTTTCTCCTTTGCCGATTGTTTGGCTATAAGCCTGTCCATATCCTTTGAAATCTTGTTGTCCGTTACCTGCGCATAAATCTGCGTGCTTGATATGGAGGCATGCCCCATCATCTTGGCTATGCTCTCAATAGGAATACCTGCGCTTAGACACATCGTGCCAAACGTATGTCTTGCCATGTGGTACGAAAGTCTTTGACGGATACCGCAAGCCTTACCCACGATGCTCAGGTTCTGCCCATCACGCTACGGCTGCAATGAGGTTGAAAGACAAGGCTGTCGCCTTTTTCTTTCACCGCCTGCTGTTCTTCGTTTCCTACCCTGCGCATTCCTGCAATGGCTGATGATAGTTTCAGCTATGGGATGTAACGGCACGACAAACTCAGCCTTTGTCTTCTGACGCTCCTTGCGTATATATCTCTGTCCGTCTGCTGCCGTTTGGATATGCCTGTATTCCAAATTTTCCATATCAGCGATAGCCATACCTGTGAAGCAGGAGAAGACGAACATCAGCCGAGCCAATTCCGATTCTCTGTCGTTCATCGTCATTGCCATGAGTTTCATTACATCGCCCTTTTGCAAGAAGCGTATCTTCTTTTCCTCCTTCTCATACTTGGCGTTCTCAAAGGAATTGCAGCGGATAATCCTGCTGCTGACCGCACGAAACATCAGTCGGCTCAGCCAACAGAGATTAGTATTGACAGTCGATGCTTTCAGCCCACTCTTTTTCAGGAAGAAACGGTATTCCTCAAACAAGTTCTCCGTAATGGTGGCGATAGATATGTCCTGTAATCCTTTATCTTTGACAAACTCACGAAGATTTCTATCAGAATAGTAAAGGTTCAGATAAGTTCCCTCCGCCCTTGACTTTCCAACGCTTTCCTTGACGGCTTGCAGTTCCACCTTGCTCATGGTAAGGAGCGTGGTGGGATTGGTGGCAATGCCTTGCAAACGGTTCTTGATAAGTTCCACACTTACCACCTTCCCTCGTCAGTATGTCCCGATAGGTTTTTTCTATCAATTCCCTGAACTCATTGATTCTTTGGTTGGTCTTCCTATTGGTTGTCAAACCCTGTTTGGTGCTCCACTCGGAGGACTTTGCACTCTTCGCCTGTGCTAATAGTTGTGTTCTTTCCATCGATGGTGATACGGCAGAGAATGGCGGTGTTGCCGTCTGTCTTAGTCTTTCTGTCTGTTGATATAGAACAGTATCTTGAATGTACTTCTCATAATGCTCGTCTTTTATATGGTTAAACGTAAATCTGGTGAAAGAAAGGAAGCGGTCAAATTCCTCAAAGAGTTTCTGTGGTGTAACCTTTTTGCATAACGCTCGGTCATACTTTACGTTGCTATGTCCGAGCATCTTGCTCACGGTTTCTATTGGCACCCTTGCTCAAGCGTGATAAGCGTGGCAAAGGTGTGTCTTGCCTGCATGCGTGGTAAAGGAAAGGCTATACCCTCTCTAAGGCGCAATGCTTTTAAGATACGACTGATAGGTGGCATACTTCATCTGTGGCAGCAGTCTTTCCCTTTCTTCGCTTCGATACTTCTCATTATCCTAATCGCTTCGGGCAACAACTTAATACGGCAAAGTACACCTGTCTTCTTTCCCTATTGAACTTCATCCAAAGATTTTCCTCATCATCACGGACAAGATGTGTCTTACTTAATCCCATTAAATCACAATAGGCTGCACCTGTATGACAGGCAAAAACAAACAAATCCCTTGCTGTTTCCATTTCTTCCTCCAACTCTCCGAAGTGGGTATTCATTAGTTTGTCAAGTGAACGTCTGTCAAGTGCCTTTGGGAGTTTTCTTATCACCTCTTGCTATCTTTACATTAGCAAATAATAAGGTGTCAGCCAATCCTTCACGGTATGCCAACCTGCATACGGTCTTTATTTGGGATGCAACTGCATAGAAACTACTTTTCCTGAAACCCTAATTTGTTCAAGTAGTAGTCCCTGAAATCATAAATGAAATTTTTCTGTAAGTTGCGAGAAAGACAAATCTTCCACCTTGTACTTGTCTTCGATAAATGTCCGAAGATTATTACGGGTAGTATAGTAATTGGAAATTGTTTCTCTCTTAATGTCAATTCCAATATGTTCTTTCTTCTCCCTGATGAGGATGTCCAATCGTTCGATAAGCATACATCGTGTCTGTACGCTGCCTTGAAACAGTTCCTTTACATCGGTTGCGTCAAAATGGGCAACCTTTGAAAGTAAGGCTTGATAAGCCGACTGAACAGACAACAGCAAACTCTCCAACCTGCTGTTTATCTCCACCGCCTCACGACTCTTGCCGTCCATTCTACTCTCACGGGGATTCCACAACTCTGGATTGCAGGAGAGTTTACAACTGAACTGGGCAACATTCCTTCCAAGTGTGATACGTCCCATAATCGGAGCCTTGCCCGACTTGTCAAGACCGCTCTTTTTGAGGTAGAGCAACACCTTCATTTTCTCTTGTTTCATACGCTTGAATTTTTATGGGCAAAGTTACCCGAATTAAAGCGTTCCTCACTTATGCAGAAAACTGCCGACCACAGCAACAGCCACACGAGCGAAAATAATTCGGTTACCGGACATTACTCCATCGTTACCTATCCCAAAATCAGGTAATGCTTTGGTAACTGAACTTTTGCCTAAATCTGCATATTCCTACCCTTTTTGAAAAGAGCCCTTCTATGCAAATCGTTCCATTTCTCACTCATTATCAGTTAGTTTACATCAACTTCGATTTCTCTTCATTTTCGTTGATTAGTTACATCGTAATTGTCTTGTCTTTACGTTGTAATCGTCTTGTCTTTTACGTTGTAATCGTCTTGTCTTTACATCGTAATCGCGTATGTCTTACGTTGTAAACATGCCGTTTTTTCATCAAAAAGGTACGTTTACGCCGTAATTATAATACCTTTTATGATGTAATTTGCAAATCAGAAACAACTGTTAAAGAAAGGTTGTATACATATCTGAATTTATTTGTGTTCCAAATTTTAAAAGATGGTATGATAATCATTGGAAGGAGTTTTTGAAACTAAAAACCACTCCCGACTTTGATTGTCAGGAGTGGCCCAAAGTTTTCTTTTATTTAGTTTTCCTTTTTCTTTTTAGTCGTCATTACCAACTTTAACAGCCATATAATCTGTTTTTACCTGAAGGCCATACGCCTTTGATAAAAAGTACAGGATTGTTGCTGGTGGAAGCTTCTTTTACAGCATCCTGTAAGTCGGATATGCTTTTCATGGGCTTGTCGTTGGCAGTAATAATCACGAAGCCGTTATTGATACCACTGGCTTTGAATGCTCCGTTTTTGACGTCTTTAACCTGAAGACCGTAAGAAATTCCAAGTTCTTTCTTCAAATCATTACTTACAGGAATAACCTGAGCACCAAGAACATTGAGGTCAGCTGCTTTTCATAACCTTGGTATTTCCTTGTTTTGTTCTTCAGTACAACAGTCTTAGAAAACTTCTTTTTGTCGCGTAACCAACTAATGGAAACCTTGTCGCCTGGGCGCTTGGTATTAATGGCTTCTTGTAGTTCGGCCATTTTACTTACATGTTTACCATCAATGCTAATGATAATATCACCTTTCTTTAAACCTGCTTCTGCAGCTGCACCATTATCTTCGACGGCGTCAACATAAATACCATCATTGGTTCCTAAGTCAGGAGCATCCTTACCACTATCTTTCTGTGAATTGATATAGTTGAGTACATCACCACCTCTGATGCCAAGGAATGCGCGCTGAACAGTTCCATACTGTTTGAGGTCGTCAACAACCTTAGTCATAATAGTAGTGGGGATGGCGAAGCCATAACCTGCGTAAGAGCCTGTCTGCGAATACAGCATGGCATTAATACCAATAAGTTCACCACGGGTATTTACCAATGCACCGCCTGAGTTCCCCGGGTTGATTGCAGCATCAGTCTGTATGAAACTCTCAACACCGTTAGCACCCAGAGAACGGGCTTTGGCTGAGATGATACCAGCAGTTACTGTATTATTTAAGCCGAAAGGGTTGCCAACAGCAATACACCATTCTCCAACCTGAAAGCTTATCTGAATCACCGATAGGGAAGGGTAGGGAAGGTCCTTTGCGTTGATTTTTATAAGTGCCAAGTCGGTAGATGGGTCAGTACCGATAATCTTAGCGTTAAATTCGCGGTTATCCTCAAGCGTAACTGTCAATTCGTCAGCACCATTTACCACATGGTTGTTAGTGACGATATATCCATCACTGCTAATAATAACACCAGACCCGGTAGCTTCTTTTTTGGGTGTTTGTATTTTTTGTTTGCGTGAGCCTCCTTGCCCTTGATTCGGATTACCGAAGAAACCGAAGGGGTCGATGAAGAAACCACTGAACGGATCTTCTTGTGCATCAACAGTTTGTGTTTTAGAATTTTGTACGTACTTAATATGAACTACCGCAGGTAGTGCCTTCTTAGCAGCATAAGTGAGGTCAATAGGCTGCCCGTTTTGTTCGATATTGTTTGTAGCTGCCTGGGCCTTATATAAGGCTCCTCCTGAGAATGCGAGCGAGATAATACATAAACCCGCAATAAGATAATCTGAAACTTTCTTCATGTGCTTATTGATTTTAGTTTGTTTTCTTAATTTAAAATTAATTGAAGACGTGTATGTCCCTCCTAAAGAAGATGTTGCAAATATATGCTAAAAAGTTGGTAATCAGACGATTTGTAGAGAGCTTTATTCGATTTTAACAATTTAATTTTAACACTAACGGCTCTTAAGTAGAAACAAGTTTTTATTTTACATTCGTTTAAAAAACTTGCAAAAAACTTAAAAGTCAGAGTGACGGCTTACAAATAATTTTATTACTTTTGCAGATATGGTAAGACAGTGTCCCGGGCTCGTCGCTGGCGTAATTATACGCAAGAGGAAAGTCCGGGGCAGCATAAGGCACTCCACTTCTGAAAGTAGAAGCTATTGGCGACAGTAGGTGAAGGTAGAAGAAAATAACCGCCTTTGGGGAACTGGCAGAATACGTTTTTGTTGGGTCCTGAGGTAAGGATGAGAAGGTAGTGTAAGAGACTACCAGCCGGCGGGTGATCGTCGGGCTGTGCCGTCTGGAGGCTGTAAGTTCATGTATACCGTCGTCATGTTGAGGGTAGCCTGCCCGAAGTGCTCCAGGCACTACGATGGAGGGTAGAACGCTAAAGGTGCAGGGGTGACCTGTAAGGTAGATAAATGACAGAGCTCTTTCCAATCATGGAAGGATACAGAACCCGGCTTATCAGGACACTGTCTTGCCTTTTTAAATTGAATTGAATCTGTGGCAGTTGCCGTAAATGCCTTTGTTATTGTATGAAAGAACTTCATGTTAATATATTGAACGACTATGAACATTTAATAATCAATGCCATAGAGCGGCATGGAGATAGAGTGGATTTCCGGGAAAGGATGAGGATATTAACCGTAAGGATCTTGACGATTATTTATATGAATACCAGCGTATTCTTGATAGTGAAGGAACGCAGCGCGCACAGTTAACAAAATATGGAATTGTGGCTGTTGTTCCAATTCTTATAATGAGTGCTTTTCCTGAGCAGATGCTTCCGTGGGGGCGCGACTCTCTTTGGGTAGGACTTTTTTTAGGTTTGGTAATTGCGATGCTTTTAAAAGGTCTTAGTATGCTAAGTGTCCGGTTAGACTGTCGCGCTTGCGAAAAATAAATCCAGTTTTGGCTTCTTATACTGATAAGATAGCTGCGTCATATGAAGAAAAATTATATTAACCTAATAGAAAAAGTGTAAAAATGACAAATTTGGAATTACCCAACTTTATGAAGTATGCAGGAAAGTATAGTTCCAGCAGTTTTTGGAAAAATATCTCACATATAGCTAAGCGTGCAGGTTCGAAGCTTTGTTATATGTTGCCCTGATATTATACCATACTTTTACAGAGTGATAGTGTAACAAGGAAAGACAAGCTGATGATTGTGGGAGCATTAGGCTATTTAGTAAGTTTGTTCGATGTTATACCTGATGCTATTCCAATTGCAGGTTTGGGTGACGATTTTACAGTCTTATTATATGTGCTAAAAAGTTTGGATAGATGTTTCACAAGATGCTGAAGGATAAGGCATGTGCAAAAGTTAAGTAAATGGTTTGATGATGAGGAAAAGTAATAGAAGCTGATGATATATTTGCCGAACCAATGGGATGATATAATTAATGTAGATGGATTATCGAAAGATCATTCATGTTGACATGGATGCATTTTTTGCATCGATAGAGCAGCGTGACCATCCTGAATTTAAAGGAAAGCCAATTGCTGTAGGACATGATGGACCAAGAGAGTAGTTGCAGCAGCCAGCTATGAAGCGCTCTGCTATGGCGTCCGATCAGCAATGGCTATTGTGACGGCCAAACGATACTGTCCTGGACTTATTGTTGTTGATTCCAATTATCACTATTATAAGGAAGTATCCAAAGGTCCATAGAATATTTACAGATTATACGGATAAAATAGAGGCCACTGTCAATGAGACGAAGCTTTCCTTGATGTAACTAGATAAATGCAGACAGGATAGGTTCAGCCATTGATCACTGCACTAAAATACGCAGAAAGAATAAGGGAAGGAAAGCCACCTGACGGCTTCTGCCGGAATATCATATAATAAATTTTTGGCAAAAAGTAGCCAGTGATTACCGTAAGCCTGATGGACAGTTCTCGGTAAGTCCTGGAAGAAGCTGCAGATTTTCAAGCGATACTTTCTATTGATGTTCTGGTTGGATCAAAAACCTGTGAATGTATGCATAAGATGGGGTGTATTCACAGGTTATGACCTAAGCTGTATCTCAAAAACACTGTAATAGAAGTATTTGGTAAGATGGGAACGGTAGTATTATAATTTTGCACGTGGCATCGATGATAGAGCTCTCTTGAACCCTATCTCTGAGAGAAAAATCAATAGGATGAACAAACGATGGAAAAAGATATAACTATGCCATCACAGATGCTGATCGAATTATATCATCTTGTAACAGAGTTAGTTGACAGGATAAAAAAGCTAATTTTGATGGAGAACTCTGACACTTTCAAATAAAGTATTCAATTTTAAGACAACTACGAGGAGCGAATCAGTATGACCATTCTTTACAGGCAAAAGAAGAAAATACTGTATGAGGCCAGAAAGATTATTGCAGAAGGTAGATTAGTTCTATAATAAAAACCAGTACGTCTTATAGGTGTTTGTCAGCATGTAAACTCGAAGGAAGACAAGTCTGGAACGTAATCCAAACTGGATTCAGGGATGGTTAGATTTTTGAAGAAGATATTCAGCATTAATTGATGATATGTTGTCTCAACGAGAAAATGTTTTTATCTTTGCTTACGCTTCTTGGAAGTAATTCCATAAGGAAGAAGTTCCAATAAACAGAAATGACAGGCGAATCAGTTATAAGAAAAATGGAAAGCCTGTTGTGGCCTGAAAAAGTCGCGTGGTAAGTTCTGGAAAAGGGAAAAAGCGTGATGTGAGGCGTAATATTCCTAACAGAACTTATTCCTATTGAAGAAGAAACGTGGCTTTGCAGCCTATTGCTGTAACAATGATGCGGCACACGACTATTCGCTTATACAAATTCGAATATTAGTGAGTATTGTGGGTTTATACAAATAAACTGTATGATATATTAAATCGTAAAGAAAACTCAACCTGAAAATATTCCCTGATGCAGAACTTGGAGATGATGGACGGTTGGAAGTTAAAACTTATTTTAAAACGTTAGGTGTTGATCCCAACCATTATCCTCAGTTGAGAGAGAGATCTAAAAACTGGCTTCTGTCCTGTTGAAATTCCATATAAAACAGCGGATGGACGTAGTTATCAAAAGTAACTAATCTCATGATGTGTATTCCGAGATGATTACGGGTATTTATGAAAAGTATGCGTTATTGAAGATAGATCATGAGGCGTGACGTCGATTGGTTTCATTAGATCTTTCGGTTATCATAGACTTGGGAAGCAAAATTGTATTTGCTTGTAGAAACTCGCTATACTACAACGAATCTACATGTTATAGAAAAGTTGGATGAGACAAAGGGTTTCACTGTTATTAATGCACCTAGCTTTCAGAAGATGCTACGACTTGATAGGTAGTATAGTAAAGTTTAGTGATTTCTGTCAGCGAGTTCTTGAACCGCGAGAAGAATTGCTCTCATTGTCAGGAAAAATGGTTTCTGTGATTGTTACTTTAGGTATAGAAACGCTACAATCATAATCAGCGAGGTGGAGAGCCTGATGAATTGGTTTTTCATATTTACTACATTCGAAGAATCGTCTGAATAGTAATCTTCAACAGTATCACGGATATGCGGCGTCAACGGTTTGCAGATGTGCTTGTACGTTATTTTGGCTTTGATATTACGGTGGCAGCGAAAAATGAGGTGAACGTGTTACAGCAGAGAATTATCAGAACGCAGTGTCAAAAGCTCAATGAGTTACGAATCGCGACCAACGATATGAGTATAAGTGATCGAGCCGCTTATACCCATGCAGCAATGGACAATATGTTCAGAGGTGTTTCTATTGTTAGAAAAGTACTGCTGAAGAATAAAAATAAGATAAAATTTAAAATATATTTTGTAATGAGATCGAGAACGACTACATGGTTTTTGAAACAAAAATACGTTATACTAAAACTCACGAGATGGTGACAAGCCTGTTACAGAGATCAGTATGTTGTAGATGCGTTGAGTTTCAGCGAGGCAGCAGAAACTGCTATCTTTGAAGAGAATGAAGGACTGCATGCTGTGATTATAAAATAACAGATGTCGCCCTGCTGCACTAGGATATTCTTTGGCGATTTAGATAAAGATGATAGATGAGTATAATGAGAGTTACAATTTGTAAACCATTGACGAGAAAACAGAAAAGAGAAGCGTGCGAATATCATATATCTAGTTCAATCGGCAGGACATTAAAACTGCGGTCAAAAACATAGATGAAATTATGGGAGGTACTACAATCAAACTATACTTTGGTTTCGATAAATGAAACTCTATAATGTGATGTCTTTGAACACGATTTAAAAATCAAAAGATCGTGGACTACACTTAGAAATTCTCTTCCAGAATACATGAGCAATGGGAGTATGTCAAAGGAGGTCTAATAATGGAGACTGATGTTGTGATAATATCCGTAATGTGCTTCGTAACTTACACTGAGGATATACAGTTGGTTGCTGTTAGTAAATTTCATTCTAAGGGAAAGTATCGAAAAGGGCATATTCTGCTGGACATGCGTGTTTTTGGTGAGAGTCATGAGGCAGAGCTTAAGCTACTGCATTACCACAAGATATATGTTGGCATTTTATCGGACATTTACAAACAAATACAGGTAAAATATATTGCTCTTTATATGGCATATGATAGAAGCTATTGATTCTTTAAAATTAATGAAAAGAAATCAACAAACAGGCGCGGAAGAATAATCGTGATCGATATATTGTGGAACTACATGTGCTGCTGAAGAAACTGAGTGTGGATTTACTCTTGATGCTTGTCGACGATGCTTAAAGATGGTGAATGGCGTAATCTGAAAAGCGTGCGTATATGTGGACTTATGGATGTATAGCTAATAATGTTGATGATGAAGAACAGATATGTAAGGAAATGTTGACAGCTGCAAATTTCTTTGATGAGATAAAAGCAGATTTCTTTGTGGATATGGATTATTTTAAAGAACGTTCATGGGGCGCATGAGTCATGATTATTTGTTGGCTGTATCTTGTCGCTCTACTATGGTTAGGGTAGGGTCTGCAATATTGGAACAAGGTTTACTAACAAAAATTTTATTTACTATTCTTATGGAAACAGGTAAGGTTGATGTTTTGTTGGGCTTTACAGTGGGGAGACGAAGGAAAAGGTAAGGTTGTTGATGTTTTAACACCTGATTATGAAGTCAGCCCGTTTTCAAGAGAGGTCCTAATGCAGGCCACACATAGAATTTGAAGGTCAGAAGTATGTAGCCTGTAGTATTCCTTCTGGTATTTTCAAGGTGGAAAAAGTGAATATTATTAGAGATGGAGTTGTTCTAGCTCCAGACCTCTTTATGGACGAAGCTAAAGAGTTAGAAAAAGTGGTCATGATCTTAAAAGGCGTTTGGTATATTTCTAAAAAGGCTCATCTAATTATGCCTACACATCGATTGCTCGACACGTGCTATCAAGTTTCCAAAGGAAAAATAGAGTTGGTACGACGGGAAAGGATTGGACCTGCTTACCAGATAAGTAGGAATGGATTACTGAGTTGGAGATGATTCTTGATGATTTCGCAACAAAGTATGAAACTCTACAAGCAACGTCATCTTAATATATTAAAGTCCATGACTGGACAAAACTTTGAAGGGTTTGAGGAGACTGAAAAATGATGGATGGGGAATTGATTATCTTTGTCAATTTGATATTGTTGATAGCGGAACATGAAATAAAACCGTTTGCTACATGGATGGTAAAAGATTCTCTGTGAAGGTGCACAAGGTACCATGTGATGTTGATTTTGGAAGCTATCGCTTTGTTACGTCGAGTAGTACTATTTTGTGCAGGAGCTTGCACGGGCTGGGATGAGGCCCCAAATAAAGTTGGCCATGTTGTGAGATTATGAAAGCTATAGCACTGTGTAGGTTCTGTCCATTTCCAACAGAACTTTTTGATGAGGTCAGGTAAGGCTCTCCGAGATATTGGCCATAGAATATGGAGCTGTAACGGAAGAGAACGTCGTTGTGGATGGATTGACCTTTGTGCAACTTCGTTGCTATAGTATTATGATTAACGGGTGACAGAAGCTTTATTATGATGAAGAGTGATGTCTTAGATAGCTTTTGATACCATCAAGAGCAGTGTAGCCTGGTGAATTACCTGATGGTTCCCAAGCTGTTGATTTCCTTATGACATAGAACACGTAAAGCCTATATATCACGAGATTAAAAGGGTGGAACACTGATATGACTCAATATGTGTCTGAAGAGCAATTTCTGACAGGCTTTAAAGAATATATCTCACTTTTTGGAAACGGAATTAGATACTCCTATTAAGATTATTTCAATTGGTCCAGACCGTAAGCAAACAATCATAAGAAAATAATTAAACGACAGTATAAATTATACAATGGAAATAATAAACCTTCAATACCAAAAAGGCATGCGTGATTTTTGGCCTGATGAGATGGCCAAAACGCAATTATATTTTTAATACCATTAAAGATGTGTAGCGTTATATAGCTTTCAACCAATAGAAACTCCTGTGATGGAAACACTTCATACTCTAATGGGAAAGTATGGGGATGAGAGATCGACTTTTATTTAAGAGCATTAAACTCTAGTGACTACTTTAAAGAATAGGTGAGTGAAGAGCTAAAGTAAACGTATACGTTATATTTGTAAAACTAAGTTATGTGAAAAAGGTCTTCGTTATGATTTAACAGTTCCGTTTTGCGCTATGTAGTGATGCATCGTGAAGAACTACAATTACCTTTTAAACGTTATCAGATTCAACCTGTTTGGAGGGCAGACTGTCCTCAAGAGGCCGTTACCGAGAGTTCTACCAGTGCGATGCATGATGTAGTGGGTTCAGACTCTTTGCTTAGTGAGGTTGAGTTGATGCAGATTGTAGATACTGTGTCCAAAGTTTGGAATCAGGGTTTGTATTAAAAATCAGCAATCATAAGATTCTTTCTGGTATAGCAGTATTATGGTGAGGCTGATAAGTTGTAGATATTACGTAGCCATAGATAAGTTAGAAAAGATAGGACTTGAAAATGTAATGAAGAGTTGCAGTAGTGATGGTATTTCTGATGAAGCTATCAATAGACTTCAGCCTATTATCTCGCTCACAGGTACTAATGATGAGAAGCTTTAGTATTATTCGTGATGTATTGAAAGATTCAGAGAAACAGGTCTAAGGTGTGGAGGAAATCCAGTTTATAGTGATAGTTTAAAGTACAGGTCTGAATAATGCAATTGAATTGGATCTAACCCTTGCTCGATGGACTTAATTATTATAAGATGTGCTATCTTTGAGGTTAAGGCACTGATCACCAATGGGTCTATAACTGGGAGGTGGTCGATATGATAAATCTTACTAGAATCTTTGGTGTGCCGGGTCTCTCTCGGTGTAGGTATGGTTTTGGGGGCTGACCGTATTTATGATATACTGAACACGTTAGATCTTTATCCTAAAGAGGCTGTTTCTGCAACTCAATTGCTGTTTATAAATTTTGGAGAAAAGAAGCGGCTTTATTGTTTACCAGTCGCTAACACTGTGCGTGAGGCGAGGAATAAGACGCAGTATTCCCAGATAATGTAAAATGACAGTTGAGCTATGCAAGCAACATAGTTTAAGCATATTAACGTAGCATTGGCTGGTGATGATGAGACGCAAAATAAGATAACATTAAAGTAATATGCTTACTGGAGAACAAAAGTAGTTTCTCCTGAAGATATTTGGAAAGAAATTAAATATAGTTCTAAGCTTATTGGTATACAGCATTAGGATGACGACCGTAGTCATCCTATGGTAATTATAGGTGATTACAAAATTGAGCTCAAGCGTAATGCAATATTTTATATTTTGACATTTAATATTTCTGTAATTTTGCACCAGCATAAAGGGAGATATGTAAATATCGATAAAGTTTGAATAGTATGAGATTAAGCAGCATGGCTTCTCAATAGACTCATAGATCACGGACTCCCGTCCTTCACATGCAACAGCGTCTTTACCATAATGGAAGTCTTTTGGAAAATCAGGACTCGTCCTGCAGTGGAAGATGTCTATCAGGTAGCAAATCTGTGCCTACATTCGGTCGTAACTGTTTATAACACATTACGAATGTTTGCAGATATGCACATTGCACAAATGATAACAGTTATTATTACAGGGTTTCTTTATGATGAACGCATCCTCATCACTTCTTTTGTAAGTATGAACAGTCTGGTCTTGTATGGGTGAAGCTTCAGATTTGCCACATTCCAGTGTATTGCCGGGCACTATGTTGATGAGGTTCAGCTTTATTATAAAGGGATTTGTAAAACTGTCAAAGGCTTAAAACTTTAAGATAATAATTGACATATTCTATTATACAGACATTATTATACAAAAGCAGTATGAAGAAAATTTATTTGACACAGTTTTGCGGTTGCATTCATGAAAGTGAAGAAACTCTGCAAATTACCCGTTATGTGGTGCTCCTTCAAACAAATTTAAATTGACAGAGCTAACTCGATTTGCTGCCGAGCATAAACTTGGATTGCCAGAGATGTTCTGGAACTTTGAAACGTGTCATTATGGCATTGCAGGAGGTGTACAGAGGCTGGGGTATGTGTCAGCAGCCAGCGCATCAGGCAGATCGTGAAAGGCTATCGGAGGTGCACGTGCATTGGGCATTGTAATGGAGGCTGGTCATGCGCTCGTTATGCAGAAGTTCATGGTCAGAGTATTTTACATGATACTAAAACAAATATTGGTATTATGGCTGCAGAGAAAGGGTGCCATCTGAAAAATTTGAAGCAACCAAAGCACACAAAACTCATAATTTAGTGCTCTTCTTGATGGCTTCAAGATGGCTCGTGATGAGGGCACAATCCATTCAGCCTGGTTTATGGGTTTTGTACAAACGTTATTTGAAAATAAATAAATAGAGATTATTTAAATGCTTATTTAGAAAGGATAAACCGAATGGTTTTATCTCTTTTGTATCAAATTATTTAACTTATATCTTTGAGTTTTGTGGGTGTAAGGTATCTTGCAAAACAGTTAAACTAATTATATTGTGGGTATATTTGGATTATTTACAATGAAGAAAAAAGAAACTCTTGATCAGACTGAACAAATAATAAAAGTGTATTTTCAAACTGTCATGATGCAATTGCGGTAAGTCCGATTTGATGATGTGTTGGATAATCTGGAAGAATTGTATTACATCCAGATGTAGATGAAAGCCTGGGTGTTCATCGTATTGAGACGTGTTGCACGTGATAAATATGTATCTACTAATAGGCTTATATTATCATAAAATAGTAATCTTCTTTCCGAGAACAATAAATAGGTCATTCAATTGGGAATTACCTGATATTGCCCATAATTCTTGTCATTGGCGATTAATGGGGTAGGTAAAACACAACTATTGGAGAAGATTAGCTTATCAGTTTAAACAGGCTGGTAAAAGTTTATTTGAGGCTGCAGCTGATACCTTTCGCAGCAACTGTTGAAACAGAATTCGAATGTGGGGCGATCGTATTTGGTGTTCCCTGTTGTTAAGCAACAAATGGGATCCGATCACAAGTATAGCAGCTGACGTTGCAGAGTGCCATAATAGCAGATGTTGTTCTTATTGATACGGCAGGGCGCCCTTCATAATAAGGTAGGCAGTGAGCAGAGCTGAAAAAGATTAAAGTATGATGAAAAGAATTGTTCTACTGCCCCTGATGAAGTTCTGCTAAATTTTGGACGGAGTACAGAGTCCATGCCTTGAACAGGCAAAACAGTTCTCTTCATAACACAAAATTGTCATTAGCTATTACTAAACTTGACAGGACTACTTAAGGTGGTGTCGTTATTGGTATCTCCGACAGTTAAAGTTGCAAAAATTATGTCAGTTAGAGGAGAAAATGAAGATTTGGCTTTTTCAATGAAAAATTTACGTGATTCATTGCTGGTGATGAAGAAAAACCAGTGGATTTTATAACAATGGGGTGTCGAATTTTGTCGACTCTGAGCAACTCATGCAAAAGTTCGAAAATATAGGCTATCATTGCATCCGCAGTTAAAACATCTGTGGAGATAAGCTGTAATTAATACTTGTGGTTTAATGAGCACGAAAGGAGGCATAAATACAATTCTGCAGTTCGTTCATGCAAAAGGGCGCATCAAACAACTTTTTATGTGATGGGCTGTCTGTCTAACGTTATCAAAAGAGTTAGAAGATTCAATACCTGATTGATAAGTTTTATGGAAAGTTCAATTTCCGTCAGCTAATAGAGGATGTTAGGCCTGCAGGACGTGATGATAAAGGCGATATAGGGCGGTAGAGTCATTTACAGCACGTCGGCCGCAAATGCCAATAGCCAGCGTATGTTGACTGCTTTAACTACACTATGCTTATATAAAATTGCGGAAGATATGACGTCATTATGCTGTTCAATACCTCTGATTACCAGGTAAACATTGGTGACCAATTGATGATATTCTTAGGAAGTACGCGAACTGGTTGCTGAGGGTGTAAAAAGAGTTAAATTGTTGAACAGGAACTAACTTGTATGGCCTTGATCTATGGTAAATTAAATAAGCTGATCTTATCGTAAAATGGCACGATGTTGAAGGGTAAATGGATTCATATGCATTATGCTTATCCTAATAATTTTCGCTTAGAACTTGGAGTGTTGTGAGAAATCCAATGTAATAATTATCTGGATATGCATTGCAGCATCTCAAACCATATGCTCTCCCGGATGCATCGTCGTATGACAAGCAAACTCTTGCATTAATTAAAACTATGCAGGCGTGTTCGAGCGATACTATTAATGCTACTTTGATGGTAGGTTTTGAGTGAGCGAGGAAAAAATTCCGTGAACTGTTGATTTTGTTCATGAGACGTTTTGAACGTATAGGAGCCTTTGCTTGTCAGAAGAAGTACTATTCAGCGATATACTGATATTCTGCCGATGTGAAACAACGCCGTCTTGATAGACTAATGGCGGTACAGAAGGGTGCTTGCTGCTGTCGACAATGGGTTGGACAAACACTTACCGTTATTATTGACGGAAGAAGGCGGTGTATATTGGTCGAACAGGAAGCATTCGCCGGTTAATCCGAAGTGCTTATTCATTGCCGATGAACGTAAGCTTTCAGTGGAGCATTTATCAAAGTTCGCATCATTGACGATAATTTGACCTTTATGGAACTGTTATGAATAATAAGAGTTATATCGGTATTGGCTGATCAGGCTGGCTGCGCAAGCTTGTACAGAAGATAAGTTCGAGCAATATTTGAAGCGATGGGCTTCTGCGCTGAATAAGGAGGCGTGCAGTTATCGTTTCAGACATTTGAGTTAAAAGCGGTTAGGCCGTATTGTTGTAAACCATCAACGCAACAGCGTATTAACCAACGTACCTCAAAGCGGGTATTAAGCTTTAAGCCAGTAACAGCTGTGGAAGGTGAAGCTACACCGACGGCGATATCTGATGCGACCGAAGGTTAATAAGGCTATCAGGTTTTAATAGAGGTGGACAACCGAATGCACCGAGCAGTTCGTATCTGAAATGTTTCGGAATTATACATGGCGGAGACTGCGATGATAAGCAGGTAAAATAAAGGTTAAATTGCCTTTAGGGTTGCAGTGTTGCTGACGAAAGAGCGTCGATGTCAACACTGGTATATCAGCCGCGATAAAGTGGCTTTTGTTCCGCAATGCCTTTTGCGTGATGAAATTAAATCGGCCTTTTGCACAATTCGGATTGTGTTGAATGATGAGTATAGATTTTACGAAGGTGATCGTAAATTTTGCGCAAAAGTTCAGAAGCATTTGTTGCAAGTTCTTCAAATGCCATATTATCTGAATGATGTTCAGCATCTCGCTGAAAACCATCTCCGACAGTTCTGCAAAGGCTGGGGACGAATCTATGATGCAAACGTAAATACAGAATCTCCTCCTGCTGTTGTACAAAAGCGGATATAAAGAATACTAAATCTTCTCACCAACAACTGAATCTACTGTCATCCTGTTTCAGTATTATGAAGAGCGAAGGTGGACTCATATCGGAAAGGACGTCTGTTCTTAATGATGAAAAAGGTAAAGTAATGATGATTCATCCTTCTACAACTTCTCACCAAATTAAGTGAAATATTTCGGAGATTGAAAAATGATCAGACAAACAGTATGCTGGAAGCCGCTTCACGACAACGGGGGTCGTTCGAGGATTGATAGTTGTAACTGTTATGCTTGCTTTTGGGGAGGAATATATTATTCTTGAGAAGATGCAACACGCGACAATCTATTGAACATCAGAGCCCAAATGAACAATCAACTAAACCACATGCTGTGCCATCAGTTACATCACATTCTGTTGATTCTAACTACAAAGATAAGCATTTAACAGCAACTAACAAAGGCCCAAAGGTATTAAAATCATCTCAAGGCTTCAGGTCAGAAAATAAAAGAAAAGGAAAAGCTTTGCAGCCTCATTATAAGGAGAATAATAATACAGAGCAGAGGCCAGTAGATAAAACAGAACGACAATCGGCCACCAAGATGCTGAATATAATCGTGACGACTTGCCTTGCACTGGAGCATGCCATGTTGTTGGCATCGATAAAACACTGACATTGCGTAATGGACAAACGGCACAGCGTGACCGCTCTCATCTTGGTGATGGAATAGATTACTGCGTTGAGATATTACGTTAACGGAGAAGACAGAGTTTAAAGGCGGGTGATAAATAATATCTGAAGCTTGAGTTGAAAAAAAGAAGCGCAATGGTGATGTTTTTGAACATTACTATAATAGAGAGCGTTCCTGTATAAAAGATGTAACGGTTATATCTTTCTTTTCTTTGGAACAGCTGTTCCCTTACTAACTTATACCAGTATATACTTATATAATATTTTAAATCGTAGCTGATGAAAAGTTATTGATTCTTTTCTCTCTGTTGGCGATTTTGTGGCTTTTCTGCCTGTTTTGTGTAATAATTAATTCGTACGTTACTGTAAGTAACAAATAGAATTCAATCAATGATCACTATTAATGATACCATTTATCAGGTGTTCGATATTGGGTAGTCCTGAATATATTGTGGATTTATTGTCAGTGTACTGTTCTCTTATTTATCTGAAAGAGCCGTAAAGTACTAACTGCATATAACAAAATTACCTCACAGCATGCCTTGAGGTAATTTATAACAATTGAATAACGGTAATATCAAAAATATTGATGTTTCTTGATATCCGCCTCGATCATTTGACTTTTGAATATTTTTGATGAGGCCTTCAGCGCGAGGGTCGTTAAGCTCTTGTGCTTTCTGTAATGTGGCTATTCGCACTCTTCCTTTTCTTGCTTTCGCATGAGTGGGCAAGCCCTTTAATAATATAAAGGTCAGCGTAGTTGAACCACCTGCACATGTCTGCGTATAAGTTTGGTTGGATCTTTTATTTTAAGTTATAAATAGTAACTCTGAGTTGTCTTATTTTAGTTTTAGCATATGCTCTTTCTTTTTATTTACTGTTTTCCTGGAAAAGACTGATGCTAAGGACTAATCTCATTGTAGATTTTCTATAAGCCGTGACTGCACATCGTAGAGGCCCACGACAAGATGTTCACAAATGTTTTTAGGGAATTATCCAGCCAATCGAAGCCCACACCTGAGGAAATCAAAGAGTGAGCAGCACAAAATAATACAATGACAACACCGTGGTATAGTAGAATATTATTTTTGTCTGTTTGTTATTTTGTAATGCTGTTTTCACTGTTGTCCAATAAAGTTTGTTGTTTACAGTAACGCTAGTAACGTGTTTTGAGATCGGTCTTCAGTGCATAGCTAACATTAGTCTTGTATCTAAAAGTTCATAAACTTTGGTCAGCATAGTCTTTCACACTTTCCTCATCATCCATGTATCATTTAATACGTTGATAATCTTGTTCTGAGACAGCCTCCACCTTTCCTATATTGCTTTTGGTGCCGAATGTAATATGCAAGAATTGTTCGTTTACGGAAAGCATCATTTAAAGTATTTACTTTCTAGATCACTAGATGTAAATGTCTCACAACATCCTTAGAGGACAGACGTAATGCTGATCAGGTTTGCTGATATGTAAGTCCACACCTATACTTCACAGTTGCCTCCATACAGTCGTCAGGATAGCATGATAATCAACGTCGCCATTGGTTGTCTCTACGAGCTCTTTCCAGAGTTGGCAAGGGTCTAGAGAATCAAATTATGATAATACCTACAGAAAGTCCTCCTTGTTAGGAAACATAATGACGAAATTCACGTAGGTTAATGGCTCATACAAGATCTAGATCATGACTCTCTATTCGATGGAGTCGTCTCCATCAATTTTGTTACTATCTAGCAGTGCTCTTCAAATGCCCGTGAACAAGACCAACAGCCCAAACCAGCAGGACCTGAGATATGCCCAGTGATTCCATCAACTGTAGCTGGCGAAGACTGCTCCCCATTTGGTCCATCCAGGACCCTTCTGGTCTCCAGGAGCAGCAGCCACGCTGTCCCACTCGGGTCTCAACGACTGCTGGTAAGTTAGTAAATTCTCTATCGTCTATTTGAAGAAACATTGGATGAAGTGCTCCTGTAAATCGTTTGAGCAACTTTGACATACCCAACAGAGTGCCACCACAAAAATAATAAAGTAATAGCTTTCATCAATCTTAAAATTAATAGAACACTTCCTCTTGAGTGTAAGTTAATAATTATTTTTATTGGGACGAGTAGAGGAGAGTCAAACAATGGAAACTCGTTTTATCTCACGCGGTAGACATACTTTTACTGAAATGTGGGGCAAAATGTTCATATCTTTGATATTTTGACATTATTTTAATATATCTCCATGGTTACAAAGTCTCAATAAAGTCTATAGAGTAGACTTCCGCATAAAAACGCAGGACGTGTGACATTAGAGTGCATATCTGCGATCTTTCACAGTGTGGTCTCTACCTTTTCATCCAATTGTGTAAACTCGAAAATAAGAGGTGTTTTGTAAGTTTGCAAAATAGAAGAGTAAAGTGCTCTTGGTTTAATGTAAAGGCCAGTGGTAAATAGTACTTCATCCGTTTCCAAATCGTTATCGGTTTAGTTTGTATAGCAATGTAGTTTGTTTATTCCTCAATTGATATAATTTTAGAGATTATATTGTGCCGTAAAGATATTGACTGCATATATAAATACCCTCAGCATGCTGTGAGGGTAATTTTTATAGCAAATTCAGAATGGTATTATTAAAGAAATATTGATGTTTCTTGATATTCATCCTATCCCATTTACTTTGAATATTTTTGATAAGGCCTTCAGCACGAGTGGTCGTTAAGCTCTGTGCTTTCTGTAATGTGGCTATTCCATCTTCCTTTTTCTTGCTTTCGCAGAGGGCAATACCTTTAATAATAGTCAAAGCAGTAGCTGTGGAGCTATCTGTAAGGCAGATCACAGGTCTCTATTGCGTCATCAATCTGGTTTACACGCAACTGAAGGCTTGCCATTTCTGCATCAGTAGGTTGGCTCATTACGATTCAGAACAATAGCGGTAATGTCATTAAGAGCCAGTTTATATTGCCTTATCTTCGTTTCGCATTGATATTTGATGTAATAGAACTCGTCACTCCATTGTTATTTATCAGTAATCGTAGGTCTGATAATCATAGAAAGCCTTGCGGTATTCCTTATTTGCATCGTACATACGCCCACGAGCTAGAACATACGGGCAGAAGGCATTCCGCTTTGCACGCTTACAGCCTTATCCATCAGCTGCTAATATCAGCATGGGATGCCTTGTTGCATCTTGCATTGTGCCGTTTCGCAATAAACTTCCATTTTTGCCCGTGTCGGTTGCCCTGTAATGCAGTAAACATGTCCAATGCTTTTTGATACTGCCTTTGCGCATACACAATTTGATGCCTGCTGATGTTTGTACATGGGCAGCGGATTAATCTTTCTGCCTGCTCAGAAAGTTCGAGTGCTTTGTTCAGATTCCATTTTGTATAGGCTGAGTCGAGCTTGTAAACAGAGGCCTGATAAACCATTGTCGCATAGTTACTGTAAGCCACATCTTTCTTAGTAGTACGCTTTTACTTCCTGCTGAAGCATTTCATCGGCTTTGATAACTGGCGGCTTTTCAGGAATTGGGTAGCGCGTGCATTATATCCTTTCCCAGTTGAAGTAGGGAAACGATGGAGAAAGTCTTGCAGGTAGTTCTCACCTTATACTCATCATTTTGACTCTCGCTACCATGAGCATAATAGAAGCTTGTTCTTCATTCTGGGGTAAGTCGGTACGTATACCTGTTGAATGTAACGTGGATCGTTGATGGATGTCGTTTAGCTTAAAGTGTTTTATCAACCGCGCATCGGCCGAAAAAGCCTCACCGCCGGGGCTTCAGGGCGCTGCACGATGCCCAGCAACTGACCTGGATTCATTGACAATGGGGCAGCCACATGGATGCAGATACGTCAACATCGCTGGAAAAAGCATAATAGTTATTTGTGGTCATAAACTTTTCAACACGCACTGGCGACAGCTTTAATATCGGCTTTTTTAAGTCATATCCAACCGAATAAATATTTTGCGCTGCGGCATCTGCGCTTGTCAACTGGAGCGATGGTGCATTGTGATGCCTTTTACACGGAATTGACAAATATCGTAAAGCTCAGATGCTCCCAGCATAGCATCTACATCATACCGCTTTCCTTTGGCATCGATAATCACGGCGCGCCTGGCACCTACAAAAGGATGCCACATAGCAATGGCCTCTCCGTTGTTAGCCACAGAACACCCGTGTGTAGGAGTGATAGAACATCATCATTGAATGTCGTAAGGGACGAAAACGCTTTGAGCAACTTTTCTTTACCTGCGGAGACTGCGCTGCTGCCGGCATTACACTCATAATGTAAAACCAGTAGCAGTATAGGAATAAGAATTATCATTTCAAGATCTATGTTTACGGTTTGTTCTTTTTGTTATAAAGGTAATGGTTTATACTTTTATTGCTGAGTTTTTGAGCAATGTTTTGGCATTAGCAATAGCAGCATCTGAAATATCACTTCCACTTAACATCTGGGCTATTTCTTCTATTCGCTCTTGTGGCGTTAGCATTTGCATAGCGGCTGATAGTGCCTTGTGGTGTTTCCTCCTTGCTTACCTTATAGTGTACAGCTCCCATTGCTGCATTCGGGGCAGGTGAGTAATGGATATTACCCTGACGATGATTATCGCCCATCTCTTTCATAATCTGTGCCATCTTCTCGGCTACACGTCCACTTACACCCGTGTCTATTTCGTCAAAGATGATGGTGAGCTTAACAGCACCGCTTATCATGGCTTTTAGCGACAGCATTACGCGCGCAATCACCTCCCGATGCCACTTGTGATACGGGGCTTTGCGAAGGCTGTACTGCTGTTGGCACTGAACAGAAACGACACCTTGTCAATTCCTGAGGATGAGCAATCGCGGTCAGAAAAACTGTACCGAAAATCTTGATTGGGAATGCCTAAAGGTACTAATCGTTTCTTCAAACCGTCCTCAACCTTTAGTGCGGCTTTCTTTCTACTTCACTTAGCTTGCGGGCAAGCTCTAGCACAACTATTATATTTCTTCTGCATGTCCTGTTTAAGCTGCTCTAATTGTTCGTCTCCTCCGTCAATACTTTCAAGCTCGTGCCGAATACGTTCAAACTCTTTTTATCAGCTCGTTTACCGATGAAACATGATACTTTTTGCTCAAGGGCATAAATCAAATCAAGGCGCGAGTTGATTTTATCAAAGCTGAAGAGGGTCGAAAATCAACATCGTCAAGTTTACGTTCTATTTCTTGGGCAATGTCCTTTTAACTCAATGTAAGTTGATGCAAGACGCTCGTCAACATCTGTAATTTCAGGAAAAACTCAGCAATGGTGTGCAGTCGTTCTGATGTTGTTTTGGTCTTTTCAACACATCCGCCTGCTTCTGACGACAAGGCTGATGAAGCTTCAAAGAGTGCACTTTTTGATGTCTTCAACGTGGCTTAACGTGTGTGATTGCTGTTCTAATTCTTCATCTTCACCAGCAACAAGTCTCGGCATTATCAAGCTCTGAGAATTGAAAGCGAAGGAAAATCCTCGTTTTCTTTACTCTTCCATGCTTTCCTGAAAATCGTTATAGCGTTTGGCTTTTGCAATGTATTCGCTGTATGCTCGCAAATATTTTTGTGCGAAGAGCCGAACAGTCAGCTATGGTGTCGATTACATTCAGTTGGAAAATCTTCTTTTGCAGCAGCAAATTCTGGTGCTGACTGTGAATATCGATCAGCTGTTCACCCAAGTCACGAATGGTGTTTGAGGGCACCGGCGTGTCGTTTACAAATGCCCGGCTCTTACCGTTTGCATTTACTTCACGTCTGATAATGCAGTCGCTGGTATCATAGTCGATGTTTTCCTGCTCAAAAAGTCTTGTAAGTTATAGTGCGACAGGTCGAAGTGGGCTTTAACACATTTAGGACTTCCGCTTTTTATTTGGCTTTGAATCGCCCTGCGCCTAATAACAGATGCAATGCCCCGAGGATGATATTTTTCCCGCACTCAGTTTCACCCGTAATTACGGAGAAACCGGGTTGAAATGCTATATCCAACTCATCAATGAGCGTGAAATTTTTATGTAAAGTTGCTTAAGCATACGTTTGTTATTGTTTTATTTTTCCCACGCATTATTCTGTGATGCGTTGATAGAAAAACAAATGTCATAAACTGATTCCTTTTCTTTTTGTGTGCCTTTACCTTTATAAATACTGGCCAACTCGTCGCGTTTATAGTCGGTCCATATTTGTGGGAGCAAACTTGTAGGACGGTCTTCGTGACATTTTTTTAAGTCATTCTCCAATGCTTTGGTCACTTCTGTACGTCCTCTGTCCGCATTAGTCGACATTTCGTCAAGGCCTTTACGATAGTAATCGTGTTGTAATTGTCTGAAGGGCTGCATGGCACCATCAAGATAATCATTGATAATGGCAAGCAGTTACGGTTATTGTCGAACGACTTCCACCCTGTAAATTGTGGGTTTGTGCGTTGTTTGTCAAATTCATACAACGCTGCAGTATGTCGGTTCCACCCATAGGTGAGAAACTGTCAAGGTTCATGCCTATGATTAAATAGGCATAATAGGCAAAGAGAGCCGTTAACTGGTTTGCTGATTGCCTCCTCATTAAACTCTAATTGGTCAAATTGTACAAAGCTGAAATTGAAGTCGTTGTCAACGTTATTATACAGGTAGTAGTGTAAGATGCGTTGTAAACCGCCGGGTTAGCTTGTATGAGAGCCCTGCATGTAAAGGTATTTGATGTTTTATCGTATTTGGTTACAGTGATGTTAAAATTGCAGTTGATACGCTCGTTTTCTGAAACTGTGTTAGTCCATGCCCTGTTAACGAATTGCTAACGTTTGTTCCGGTTTTTCAAAAACAGAGACGCATGTACCTGTATCTGGTTATGGTTAATGTGTAATTTTGGCATTCAGCCTTGTGCACAGGCTCAAACCAGAACCCATATCAAGAAATACGAATAAAATATAGCAACCTCATACGCACGTCCGTCTTTTAAAATCGACCCCATAGTTTTAATTGTTCATATTCAACTTGGCTTCTCTCAGTGTGCGTAGAGCCTGTTTGGTATTTCAGCAAAGTCGTGATGAGAGCAACCAGCTGTAATATCCTGCATCGATGCACAGCTCGTCGGTTACCGCCTGCCGTCCTTTGTATTTCCGAAGTTGAAAACCTCCTGCCGGCGTGGTTTCCCATTGGCGCCGGCACGCGGCTTTCCGTCTGTTCCTTTCGTGTCTTGCCAGAGCAATTCGTCCTGCGAAATCGACAAAATCGTTCATCTTTGACTCCTCATTTCAGTACATTCATATCGTTGGGCAGTGCCAGTGATTCCTCTTCTACGGTGTCCGGATTAGATTTATCAAGTTGTCCCTGAAGACACGATGGGTCGCCTCATGCACGAGTCGGCACATTGTGCACAGAAAGTCATCTTCCATCTTATGACCGCATGCCGGCATGCTGCTGCCAGATTGCGTGCGCTCGCGCTCAGAAAGATGGTTTGTGCATCGATAAGCCGGCAGCGTGAGAAGTCCCAAGTCGACGCTCGCACGGAGAAATTCTCTGCAAGCATGCGTATCCGAAGCGGTCTGAGTTAGTAACCAAAAGTCACAACCCAGCAAATGTCTCGGCAGAATTTTGGCAATCTGCTTAAAGGTTGGCGCATCTTCACCATTTCCCGGTTATTCCGAGTCAGCTCCTGTACGAGCACGGAATAGGTTTGCCGGGATTGATAAAATACTTCGGCGGTGCTGTTCTTCCCTCTGCGTCGTCAGGCATACCTGCATATACGATATTTTGACACGGTCGTTGATTCGTCAAGACCGGTCGCTCACGAAGACGACCAGCGGTTCGGTCATAGCTGAAGCCGTACGTAACAGTACGGTTTAATCGTTGAGAGCGGTGGCAGTGATAGCATCAGCATACCCTCATTTTCAGGCTGTTTGCTGCGCCAACAATACCTGCGTCTGCTGGGGTCGCGCGTTTAATCTTAAGCTCGACGGTATCAATCGAGTTCCAGAATGTCGGCAAAGAGAGTCGCCGCGGAAGCCATGTTGTAAAGGCGACCCGTATATCTGCAGACCAGACTTCGCGCACGCCAAAGTCAGTGTCTTCGACGATAGTCAAGCATACCTGCCTTCTAAAACGGAACCGGATAAAGCGACTGCTCATGCTGGCAAAGGGCAGGGATGCGGCGAATACGCGCAGCGAAAAGAACTTGCGGTCAATAGCAAGCCTCGCTGCGATCGCTGGGTATTGCAGCATTATAGTTGGGGTAGTACCTTCAATGCGCAGCGGCATGGACAGCTGCCTCTTCGGCAAACTGAATTTCGGCCGAACTCGAGGTAAATTAATGCAACGTCTCCGCTGTCTTTATCAAGGACGTTCTTTATACAGCATTGCGGGCTTCTTTGGGAAGCATGAAAGAGCTGCCGCAGTTTCGCTTTTTAGGTACAGTCTGCGACAACATGCAAGCAATGACACGTCAGCAGCAAACAAAGGCCGTGACAGTCGAGTTGTGAGGTCGAGTCAGTCACCGCTGCTCATTGCAGGTCGTACTGCCTCGTTGTCGTGCAGCAAACAGCGTACGATTGATGTTGTGTTGTTCTAGCAGCAGCATCAATGGTCATAGCGCGAACATCGTTCTGCATCGGAGCTGTTTGTGGATGCTCATCATACTTTGTGCCAAAACTGGTATTGACCGTTCTGCAGCCAGCCGTTACTCTGCGGCGGTCGCTAAGCCGCATGTTTGACTTCCGAACGTAAGCGGCTGTTCGGGTAGCTCAATGCCGCATCGAGCGCCGGTATGGCTGGGTACGTGCAAAGTTACGCGTCGGTATCGGAGCTGATCGAGGCTGAGAGCTATGTCTGCATTACATTCTCACTGATCGGACACGCAGCTGTGAGCCGAACCGCGCATTCTGAAACTAGGTGACGCAGAATAGGGACAATGCTGCGCCATCAACTTTTGGCAAGTGTTTGTGGCGCTACTGAGAGCACTGCTTGATAAGGTAAATTTCCTGGAAATATTTTTATTTGTTTACTTCACGTCATTTACATCTAAAGTTAATAATAAATTGGAGGAAACGGTGTCGGAATGGGTGTATTTTCGTGTGATTTTCCATGGAGCGTTTGTTTGTTGTTATTGACATAAATTGCTTACTCGCTATGACTAGTGTATTTAGAGAAACATTACTAAAGCAAATTAAGCTATGGCATTGCCAAGAGTGATAGAGAAAGTAGCAGAATAATTATTAAAGAGTACCCGGCCAAAGAAGGCGTATCGAGCAGGACAGGGTAACGCATGGAAGTCGCAGGAATACGTCATACAGACGAAGGATCGGTACAAGACGCATGCCTTTTCCGTGTTTGGTGCTGATAAAATTGAGCGGTTCAATATCCATCAGGGCGATGCTGTGCATGTTTGGCTGGATATTAATGCCCGTGCATGGCAAGATAAATACTTTAATGACATCAGTGCTTTCAGAGTAGATCATATTGATGCCAACAGCCTCAATGCCGGCGTTCAGGCTGCTGCACCGCTCTCAGCTCGGTTCTGCTCCCGTTGCTCCCGCCAATAATGCGCAGGCTGGTGCTGACCCGTTGAGCAATGGTGAAGAAACGATGACGATTTCTACCGTTCTAAAAGGGCGTAAAGCATAAAGAATTACGATGTGGCAATGCTGATTAATGGCGTTGCACATTTATATTTGTGTTGTAAAGTTCAGTTGCATGGCGGCCGTCAGCAGCGTAGCGACAGCCGTCACACGTTGATCTGACGATCGCCGTACGCGCTGCTGACGGCCGTCGAACAATGACAAATACGTTATAAGGTAAGGACGTAAGCGAGGGGCATAGCTGTTACAGAATGGCATAATGGTTCTGCAAAAACAAAGCATAAAACACGAAATATGTTTATAATAAACGTTTCTTTGCAAAAACGGGCAGAATACAACAATTTTTAGAAAGAAAAGCCTGTATGCGATGAATCATACAGGCTTCATAATAATATTTTACGGGAGATTGGTTCTTTTCGTTCTCGTTCGTTGATATAACCGTGCCGATAGGCGTATAGCAGCTCTTCGAGGTCGGTTATCTGTGCATTCAGTTCCTTTCCTTGTCGGTATCGGCCGCAACATGCGGTGGGGCAGACATCTCTACTATTTGTGTAGTAGATTTAATATCGGTACCGCTCAGTATCGCATCTTCTGTACTTGTAAAAGGGTTCGTGCCTGCCAGCTGGAAACCACGGCTGTGATATACCAGTGTAGTATAGCCTGCAATGCCGGGTCTCCTTATGGTAGGCTTGCGAGAAACCGCCATCGATAACCATCAGCTTTCCATTAGCCTTGATGGGGTTTCACCCTTGCCAACCTTTACGGGTTACGTGGCCATTGATGATGTGTCTGTTCTTACCTGTTACGCCAAAACTGTTCATAATATAGTCGCATCTCATCCTCATTGTCGCGCAATTTTAGAGTAGTGCCCTTTTCTTCCTCATGCGTTTGTTTATCCTTTATAAAGTAACGCTCAAGCTCGCCATCTTCGACTTGTCGAAAAGCGGACTGTCAGGGACCACACCACAGGTACATAAAATAGTCGATTGCGTACTGTTTCTCAGTAGGATTTGTATCTGATTGGAAAGCCGAACGGATGAGCATGCCACCTCTTTCATCAGTTCTATTCCTGCACATTTGCGTTTTGGAGCAATCTCTACTTCTTTCATGATGCCGTCTGCATTCAATGGGACGGAGGCATGGAAAAAGCAGATTGTTGTTGAAAAATGTTGTACTATTGCCATGTGCCAGCAGTGTGCGGATATGTTTGTGTAGTTTTTGCTTACACCGAAACTGTGGTGCAGTTTCTCAACAGACTCAACTTCTTCGGAAGTAAAGCTTGTTGGGGCAGGAGGGATTGATGGTAGGGAAGCTGCAGCTTGTCACAGGATACTCAACGTTATTGACTGTAATGGTACCTTTTTTGTAGTTAATGCTGTTGAATAGTTCCCTGTCTTTCATGCCCCACTCGGGGTGTTGTTCATACAGTTGGGCCTCAACCTTAAACTGGAGCACGGCAATGGCTTTGTGCATACGTGCCGTAAGCAGTCGGGTTTTGTCGTCCATGTGTTCAGATCCTCCTGAAAAGCTTCGGTAAAACTCGGTGCACGGGTCGTCCATATAATGGTCCATGGAGAACGTAGCCAGTGGAACGAGGTTTATTCATAGCCGTCTTCTAGGGTCGACAGGTTGCCATAGCGCAGTGATAACCTGATAACGCTGCACATACAAGCATCGTTTCCTGCTGCGGCTCCCATCCATAAGATGTCGTGGTTACCCCATGTAATGTCCCAATGATGGTAATTTTCGAGCAGGTCTATAATCTTATGGGCACCGGGTCCACGGTCGTAAATATCACCGAGAATGTGCAGCTGGTCAATGGTTAACCGCTGAATGACGTTCGAAATAGCAATGATAAAGTCGTCGGCACGGCGGTAGAGATAATCGTATCAATAATAACGTTGACGTAAGCAGTCTTGTCTGTGTCTTCGGTTCTTTCATGGAGCAACTCCTGTATAATGTAGGAGAAGTCGACAGGAAGCGATTTTCTTACCTTCGAACGGGTGTATTTGCTCGATACATCCCTGCAAATGGCAACAAGATGATGCAATGTAATGTGATACCAGTCGTTAATATCGGGTTCGGCTGCTTTCACAAGCTCCAGCTTTTGCTCGGGATAATAAATGAGCGTACAAAGCTCACGCTTCTCGGTTTCGCGCAGTGTGGTTCCGAAAAGCTCATTGACTTTACGTTTTATATTACCCGAAGCGTTCTTCAAAAATGTGTTGAAAAGCCTCGTATTCGCCGTGTATATCAGCAATGAAATGCTCGGTGGCCTTTGGTAAATTAAGAATAGCCTGAAGATTAATAATCTCAGTACTTGCTTCGGCTATTGTTGGAAATGAGTTGGAAAGCAATTGCAAGTATCGCATATCGTTCCCAATGTCGTAGTGCTTGCTTTTTCTTCATGTCGGCAGAATTAATTGTAGTTTTATAGTGTAGTAGGCTCATTTATAATCATTTATATGTCCCAAATTTTGTGAGTTCTTTTTAATAATGGTTTTACATGCTTGTCGTCTTTAGGGACGAAAGGCATAAATCCTTCTGTTGGTTTGAGAAAGTCTTGCATGACAATCATTAAGCGACCTGCAAGGTCGTCAAGGCTTAACTCGTGCACCATATCCTTTACCATGTCCTCATCGAGGTTGGTAAAGCGGATAAACTGGTAAATATTAACTAAATGAAGTAAGGAGTGCTGTGGTGCAGCTCATAGTTCAGGTTTAACAGGAGCGTACAGAGCGTTCGTTCATCATGTCCGCGTGTAGCAAAAACCTCTTTTACCTTGTTGCGCAACAGCAGATTTTTTGAAAGTAATGCGTCTGCTTTCAGGTCGCCTGTGGGGTAAACAATGTCTGATTTAAAACCCTGTCGATGCCGTCAACATTGGCTTCTGGTATATCCCTGTGAAGCCTGAGTATACCTTCTTTAGCGGTATGGTGATATGTTCTTCCTGTGCATAGATTAAAATTCGGCGCCAGTCGTCAGGAGTTAGTGTCTCAAACGTTTGCTGAAGCTTTATGATATGGTCGCGCAAATGGAGTACATTATTGTTTACTCCTAATTGTAACAGAGAACCAATTACCTGTTGAGAGGTTTCGTTCATTAGCAACGTGCATTCGAATCAAGAATCTTTTTGATAGAGATTTTTGTAGTTGCAGCAGCCTCTTCAAAAGAAATCTGATCTGGTTAAAACAGGATTTTTAATTACTTCCTGCCGTTTGTTCCATCCTAAATGCGTGAAAGTTTCCTGTTCTAATTTCCCACAAACATGCACAGCTGCGGCTTTTGATGTTAGCTTATGCTGTCTGCTGAAGAGCAGAGAACGGCGGTGTTGTGCCATTTCCGAGGGCTGCAGGGCACCTAACGGCGTAAGCAAATATGGGACATTATGCTCATAAGCTCTGGAGGCGAGCCTGTAAGCACTGTTGCTCCAGCACCCGAAGATGTGGATAATATCATAGTCAGAAAGCCGGATAGCATCCTTCTTGGCATCAGATGTTACCAGGTTTACGTAAGCTTCAGCCGACAAACACGCCTGCAAATGTGTTATAAGTTCGCGGTGAATGTCTTTAGCGTTGATATGACGAGGCACAAAAAACAGGATCTTATGCTGCTTCATAGATAGCCGTTTGCTTGTTATTGTTTATGCGTCGTGAAGTCGAGCTTATTGGTTTTGGCATATCTTGCAAGGTATGTAAGGTTATGCCACACAAGAGATATTTCGTAAGGGAAACATGACCATGCTGGAATATTCTCGTCAAAACTCCGTGCAGCCTTATGCGCAAGGACAGTACGGATGATGAACGATATAAGAAACGCAACGCATGATGCGGCTGCAAGAACCATATTTGCGCTTAGAATTCCATACACGAGTGCAGCAATTTCCAATATAAAATTACCGTGAAGGGCAATCTGATCGAGGTTAAACCAAAGTCTGTGCATTGTTCCTCTCTTCAGAATTCGCCTGGTATGGAGATAGAATATGTGGTTGTTGAGCCATGTTTTGCGCGATGGTGCATCTTCAATCATCCACGCATTGTGGTCGGTAACGAGGCCAACGTTGCGCGTTGCGTATTGATTGACTAAGAAATCATATTCACCACGGCACATGTTAAGGCTGCCACGGAACCCTTCCTGCTGCATAAACGCGCTCTTATTAAACAGTATATTATAGCTTTGTGTGCGGTAAGGATGCCCCTTTTTGGCTTCACGAAGCAAGTAAAAATCGGTATAAAGGCGCTGGAACCGCTTAAACGATGACACTTCATTACAATATGCTCCATAGCCAATGACAAAATTATTACCGGTTAACAGCTGTGCGAGCCATTGTTTGTAACCATAAGGAAGACGAGGGCTTACAACAAGGTTCGGTGAGCAAGACATGCTCATTGACGGTAGCTTTACACCTACTGTAATGCTGAGTTTTTACGACTCATATACCTTGACGTTTCTGGGATGTAGGTAATATAGAGTGAAGCGTCTGCCGGATTGGCCTTATAATTGTTCTCTATGCGCGTTAACGTGTCTTCAACCTGGTTTTGTCCTTTCTCAACAACAACAATAACCTGAAACCCTGCCGGGTATTTCTGATAGAGAATAGATGGTAAATGCTTCTCCAGCTGGTCGGCTTCGTCGTGTGGGGTAAGGATAACCGAAAGCGGTGGTAAGCGTTTTGCCGTATCGGTTATTTCGTTGTTATTGCCATCTTCCTGCTGGTTGTCGGCAGATGAACGGTCCAAAGGCTTCCTGAATCTGAAGAACGGACTCATTATGGAGCAAATAATTGCCATACCAATCAATATGGAAGCCATGACAATGGTTGTATTGTCTATTGTAAAATTAATCAACATTTAACTTGTAAGAAGCTATAATATAATGGTTTAATCAATATCCTCTGCCGTAATTCCTGCTGGCAGCGGCGGCAATTATACTGGCAGGCCATAATCTCGCCATAGGCACCTGCCGACCGTATGGCAATCAGGGTCGCCGCGATGTACCTTGTTTAGCTCGACATCTTTGTCGAAAACATCGCTCGATTCGCAAATAGGACCTACCACATCATATGCTTCCGGCGGCTCATTGCTGCTTAAATTCTCGATAGAATGGTGCGCATGGTAGAGAGCTGGGCGTATTAAATCGGTCGTGCCGGCATCGACAATGCAGAACCTTTTGTATGTACCCTGCTTTACATATAGCGTACGTGTAATAAGTGTTCCATCTGAGCCACGATCGAGTCGCCCCAGTTCAAAGTGTACCTGCTGGCGGGACGAAGCTGAAGATGCGTGTAATATGTGTTGAAATATTCTTTAAAGTCAGGGGATAGTATGCCCATGAGGATCGTTGTAATCAATGCCAGAGTCCGCCTCCTACATTAATATTCCTTACTGTTATATGATGTTCTTCCAGTGTATTTTGAAGCTCATTGATGCGATTGCACAGTGCCGTAAAGTCGTCCATATTGAGTATCTGGCTTCCAATATGGAAATGCAGACCGATGAATTTAATATTCTTCATCTCCTCCGCACGCTTAATAATGGGCAGCATATCCCTCATAGCTATGCCGAATTTGTTCTCAGCAAGCCCGGTTTTTATATTGGCATGCGTGTGCGCACCGACGTCGGGGTTGATACGAAAAGCATACATTGGCCACCTGATTCTTTTTGTGCCAGTTCGTTAATGATTTCAAGCTCAGGGAATACTTTCTACATTGAAGCAGAAAATAGAGGGCTTCGAGTGCCAGATTTATTTCCCAGTCGAGCCTTGCCTACGCCTGCAAACACAATTTTATCAGCAGGGAAACCAGCTTTGACAGCAGCCTCATTTCTCCTCCGCTCACGCAATCGGCGCCCTAATCCTACGATGCAATAATATCCAGTATTTTGGGATTGGCATTTGCTTTAATCGCATAGTGAACATGAAAAATTATCGCCCGCTTCTGTGCTGACTGTTTTTCAGCGTTTCTTGCAATAATCAGGGTATCATAATAATAAAAGAGGTTTTGATGTGCTCAAATTTATCAATGGAAATATGCTTTCATCTTGTTTTTCGTATTGCATTTGTATTGCCTTTTGTGGTAACACCACTACCTTATTGCAAGTTTATTTAAAAGAGTGTCCGACAGGCGTTGTAATGCCCTCTGTTTGTCGGCCTCTTTGATAAGAATGATATGTTATAATTGGAGCCACCGTACGAAATCATGCGCACAGGGATGTCTTTCATAGCCTCTGTTGCCAGAGTCTCAAAACCGATATTGCTCCAGTCTAAGTCGCCAACAACGCATATAATACACATGTCTGTGTCGACAGTTACGGTGCCGTATTTCTTCAATTCGTCAACAATCTCAGTAAGATGCTTGTTATTGTCAATGCTCATTGATACGCCAACCTCCGAGGTTGTAATCATATCGATAGGGTGTTTGATATGCCTCAAAGGTCTCAAATACTTTCCGCATGAATCCCGTTGCCAGCAACATTCGTGACGACTTTATTTTAATAGCCGTAATGTTATCCTTTGCAGCGACGGCCTTAATACTTCCTTTTGCCGGGTGGTTATTGATGATAGTGCCTTCGGCCTGCGGGTCCATTGTGTTTTAAGACGTACTGGAATACCCGCGAATTTGGCGGGTTGTATACATGTGGGATGCAGAATCTTAGCCCCAAAATAGGCTAATTCTGCCGCCTCTTCGAAATTAAGCTGATGTATGGCTGTTGTTTTCTCTACGAAACGAGGGTCATTATTGTGCATGCCGTCGATGTCGGTCCATATCTGTATTTCCTCAACGTCCAGAGCTACACCCACTAAAGATGCCGTATAATCGGAGCCACCGCGTTGCAAATTGGCCACTTCGCCGTAGGCATTACGACATATAAAGCCCTGGGTTATGAATATTTGTGTATTCTCCTGGCCTTGCATGGCATCCTTTAAATGGTGCTTGATGTATTCCATGTCCGGCTCATCGTTCTTGTCAGTACGCATGAATGCCAGAGCGTCTATGAGTGTAGTGCTATATCCTTGTTCCAAAAGGTAGTTGGCAATCATGTTAGTAGACATCACCTCACCTTGCGCAACCACGCTGTGTCCTTCAAAACTCGTGAAGTGGCCCTTGGTAAATGAACGCAGGAAACCGAATATTTCCTGCAGTTTATTCAGGGTTTTCTCCTTGTATTCGTTTGTAGAAAATAGTTCGTCTACATCTGCGAGATACTTCGTTTCTAACCTGTTGATTAGTTCGTTTGCACCTTCGGCGTTACTTTTGTTCAGGTAATTGGAAAGCTCTATCAGTGAGTTTGTTGTACCACTCATGGCTGATAACACAACGAATACGGGTTTTTCAGAGTTGGTTATAAGCGTAGCAACGTTTTTCATTAGTCTGGCACTTCCTACCGAAGTGCCGCCAAATTTCATTACTTTCATCGTGTTGTTGCTGTTTATATGTGGTCAAAGTTAAATATGTATGCAGGTATAAGTCGGGTTTATCGCTCTTCTCCGTCTTCTGAAAGGTCGAGAAGGTTATACTCGTTCGTCACATCGGTTATGTGTCCGTCATTGCAACGGTATACTATTCCGGGGTAAGCATCGAGCATGGGTATATTATGTGTCGACATGATTACGGCCGTTCCCTGCGATGTAATTTCGTGTATCAGGCTCACAATATTGCCTGCTGTTTCAGGGTCAAGGTTGCCGGTAGGTTCGTCGGCAATAATAATTTTAGGATGATTCAGCAATGCACGTGCAATGGATACGCGCTGTTGCTCACCCCCGACAATTCATGGGGCATGGCATTCTTTTTGTCAGTCATGCCAACGGCTTCCAGAACCTCATCAATGCGCTGCGTTATCTTCTCCTTATCTTTCCATCCTGTGGCCTTCAATACAAAGCAAAGGTTCTTCCATACTGTACGATCATGCAGAAGCTGAAAGTCCTGAAAGATGATTCCTAACTCGCGTCTTAGTGCTGGAATATCCTTGCGTCGCAACTTATAAGGTCGCGCCCTAACACTCTGCCTTCTCTATTTCTTTTCTCATACAGGTCGAGTTCACAATAAAAGGTTTTTAAAAAGTGAGCTTTTTCCCTGAGCCTACTTTTTCCTATAATGTATACAAATTCGCCTTCGTCTACGTGGAAATCGACATCATCAAGAACAAGTCTGTCTTGTTGATATACCTTTACTTTCTGATAATCGATGAACATTTTGGTTACAATAAACTTTTATGTTGCCTTATCATATTCTTGCTGAGGTTGAAAGGCAAGCGTTCTTTTTATTATATTTTCTGCTTATGCCCCATGTGAATATCAGGGGCAGCATAATTAGATGCAAATATACATAATAATATTGAGTGTAGAAAATAAATAACTTGTTTTGTGGCTTGTTGTAAACACAGTTATGGTAAAGCTGTTCCTGCAGGGTGCGGACATGTTTAAATACAGGTTGTAAGCTGTGGTGAAAAACCTTGTTGTAGCAGTTTCTTTCAGGAGGCACGAACAGGTTGTTATATTATCAATGTATCAATGATATGACGCAGCCTTCCTTATTCCCTGTAAAATTTTTCTTAAGCAAACTGTTCATCCAGCCTATGGTTAGCAGGAAACCAACGGTACCGGGCTACGAGCTTTCCGCCGAAGGTTAATATAAAGTCGCGCAGCCGGTTGTGGGGCAGAGGCAGTCCTGCATCGAGGAAATAAAGATGAGCATACCCTTGTTTCCACGACCAGTTCAGGGCTTGCCATATTGTCATGAGGTTGGGATGTAGGGGGCATACGTCTTACGGCGGGCAGCCAGATACCATAAATATACGTTACCTTCGCTGCAAACGCACAGGCATCCGCCAATAACTCTGTTTCGAAATAGTGTTACAAATACCTGCCCGTTGTTGCTTTCGTAAAGCTGTTTCACTTGTTCTTCGGGAGGAATAAGTCGCCTTATCTTCATCTTATAGAAGGCACGCAGCAGCTTGTAGAACCCTTTTACCTCTTCAATATTGGCTGCCGGACGCGTCTCAACGCCAAGACGGTATACGTGTTCTATACGCTTTTTCATTCTTTCTGAAATGCGCTTCTCGGGCGACATTGTGTGAAGCGAGTTATGGACCTCCTGCCAATTGATGGGGAAATAACCTTCATGGCGGAACAATTTGTACCCGAACATTTTACGTGACAGGTCACTAAACTCAATATAAAGGCACAACCGGCGTCGCAGTTTGCGCGTAATGGCATGTAATAGCTGCTCGAAAAATCAGCTCACGGTCAACGCCATCGTCATACTCGCCTTCGCCATAAACGCGCCCTTGCATATACAGATAGGGTGGCAGTAGCGAACCTTTCCGGCGTGTAATGGCCAGCATGTGTGCGCATACGTGCCCGTCTTCGTTTGTGGCAATGGCCATATAAGGTGCCTCGGCAGGTGTATTCTCAACAATATGGAATAGCTCAGCACTGTGGAAAAAGTTGTTGCAGGTCATTGGTGGCAACGTCTCCTTTCGAATATATGGTGATATGGTATGCCATACTGTGACAAAGATAATAAAAAAATAAAAACGTATATACGTTATACGAGCATGTTTTTATGTTATTTGTATCGCATGAGGTAGTTTCCTTGCCATGTAAGGCAAGAATGATTATAGCCTCGTCCTGTCTGTTTGCTGATGATAATGTAAAAGGTTTTCGTACATCTGTTACCGTAATTATGCTTTTGGTTCGTTGTACGGCAGCCGTCAGCAGCGCGTACGGCGACCGTTGTACATACAGGTTTGACGGCCGTCAACAGTATTGCTGACGGCCGCCGTACAACAAACGTTATGTAGCAATACCGCATACTTATTGCTGCCAGAGTGGCAAGAACAGGAAATATTGTTTCGGTTATACAGGCGTAAGCTGTTGCCGGCTTCAGCACGAACGAAGAAAGCCGGTAACTGTAACTGTATCTTTGATGTTTTTGTATCTTTGCCCGTGTGTAAATAATAACAGAATTGTAATTGAATTTAATTTGTATAAAAAGTTTATGGAACAGTTTAAAGCCCTTTGTTCAGCAGCGCCGCAGCCATCGCAGTTTACCAATCAGCAAGTTGATGCTGAAGATGTACAGCTTATTCTGCGTGCAGCATTGATGTCGCCTACGGCAAAAACTCCAGAGCCCGGCGGTTTGTAGTGGTTGATAACAAAACAGATATTGAAAAAAATGAGCGAGGCTAAGAACAGTGGGGCTGCCTTTTTGTCGGGTGCACCTTTAGCCATCGTTGTGCTGGGTAATCCCGACGAGGACGAATGCTGGATTGAAAATGGCAGTATTGACGCTGTCACCATGCAGTATCAGGCTGGAAGAACTGGGGCTTGGAAGCTGCTGGATACAGATGCGTGGTCGTGGATTATCAGATGGAACGAGTGCTGACGACATCATTCACGGCATACTGTCGCTGCCCGAAGAAATGAAAGTCCTGTGCGTGCTAGCCATAGGTCACCCTGCTGATGAGCGTCCTTTGCAGAATGAAGACCGTTTGAAATGGGAAAAAAGTGATGATAAAAGACTAAGCCGAGGCTATGATAAACTATGATTTAAGCCGTATAAAAGCTGTTGTCTTTGATGTTGACGGCGTGCTTTCGGCCTCCACAGTTGGCATGGACAGCGAGGGAATGCCCGTGCGTACGCTGAATATCAAAGACGGCTATGCCATACAATTGGCGGAGAAAATGGGGCTGAAATGCGCCATTATAACTGGAGGCAGTTCTGAAGACATTCGCAAACGCTATGCTTATCTGGGTGTGGAAGACATATATTTGAAGTGTGCTGTAAAAATAGAGGTATACGAAAAAATTTTAAGCAACGCCATGCTCTTACCGATGATGAAATTATGTATATGGGCGATGATATTCCCGATTATGAGATTATGAAGCGAGCTGGATGCCCGTGTTGCCCGGCCGATGCCTGTGCTGACATAAAGGCCATATCGCTGTATGTGTCGCAATATAAAGGAGGAACAGGCTGTGCCCGTGATGTTTTGGAACAGGTTTTAAAGGCACAGGGCCACTGGCTTTAGCAACGCAAAAGGCCTTTGGCTGGTAAATAACAGAAGGATAAAACTGACGACAGAGGATACACTGGTTTATATAAAGGATAATAGAAACAATGATGAAGATTATACTGTCGAGCACTTCTCCGCGACGCAAAGAGTTGCTGAGTGAGCTGGATGTCAACTTTGAGGTTCGTGTTATAGAAGGTATTGACGAAAGCTATCCTGAGAATATGCCCACAGAAAAAGTGCCACAGTATATTGCTTGTGAGAAGGCTGGAGCATATGGTGGCCAAAGGTGAGGTGCTGCTCACTGCTGATACGGTTGTTGTATTGGATAATGATATTATGGGTAAACCGCACAATGAGCACGAAGCCATGCAGATGCTGCGACGGCTGAGTGGAAAAACACATCAGGTTATTACGGGTGTGTGTCTCACTACAACCGAAAGGCAGGTTACCTTTTCAGATATAACTGACGTAACTTTTGCAGAATTAACCGACGATGAAATAAAATTCTATGTTGAAAAATACCGTCCTTTAGACAAGGCCGGGGCGTATGGTATACAGGAGTGGATTGGTCTGGCGGGCGTTACAGCCATTAAGGGCAGCTACTTTAATGTGGTAGGTTTGCCTGTACACCGTGTATATGCCGAGCTGAAAAAGCTCGGAGCCTTATAGATAATAGTGGTGAAGGTGGATAATTATAGCTTTGAGGTAAAGGTAAAACAACCGGGAAAAGTTTCTTTTACCTGCTGAGGCTCTCTGCGGAAAAGGCCGAAGAAAGCACTTCCACTGCCACTCATCTGGGCATAAACGGCGCCAAGATTGTACAATTGCTGTTTAATGGCGGCCAGTTCAGGGTGTTGTTTGAAGGCAGGAACTTCGAAATCGTTGACCAGCATCGCTTTCCATGTTTCAACAGGCTGACGTATAATGTCACGGCAACAGTGCTCGGGCTGCCGGCAAACAATTTGTTTGAAAGCCTCACGAGTAGATACAGCCACGGCGGGTTTGACGATAACGATATAGAATGCCTGCAAATTGTTCTCCACAATCTGTACGGGTTCGAGTACCTCTCCACGGCCGGTGCCGAATGATGGTTCAGCAGTGATGAAGAAAGCACAGTCGGATCCCAGACGACTTGCATAGCGTTCCATCTCAACTATGCCCATATTCAGTCGGAAACGCTCGTCAAGAAGCCGAATCATAAAAGCGCCATCGGCCGATCCTCCGCCCAATCCTGCCTGCATAGGTATACGTTTTACCAGATGGGTATGGACGCGTGGAAGACTGAAGTCTTGTGCCAACAGCTTGTAGGCCTTTACTACAAGGTTGTTCTGTTCGTCACAATCGATAGCATTTCCCGTAATTTTCAGGTCGCAAGGCTCGTATGAAGGAAAAGTCGTTGTGCATGAGTTTTACCTCCAATGCATCAGTAATGGGAACAGGAAAAAATACAGTTTCTAAGTTGTGATAGCCATCCTCGCGTTCGGATGTAATATTAAGTCCAAGATTAATCTTGGCACAGGGAAATGTCAGCATATCGTAAACAGATAATAAAAACTATTGCAAAAATAAAAAGAAAAAGGCGAAAGGCAGGAAACTTATTTGTAGATTTTTTGTAATTTTGTCCAACTAAACACCAGTAATACAGCATGCCAGACTCGAACAAATCATCGAATACAGGCTCTCGTCGTAAAAGAGCCACTGCTCCTATTGACCCTGCTTATGGCCACTTGCAACCGCAGGCAGCCGATATAGAAAGGGTAGTGCTGGGTGCTTTAATGATAGATAAGGATGCGTTTTCGGTTGTTTCGGAAATGCTCAGGCCTGAAACTTTCTATGAACCACGCCATCAAAAAATTTACCAGGCGATACAAAAGCTGAACTTTGACGAAAATCCGGTCGACATAATGACCGTTACAAACGAGCTGCAAAGGGAAGGAACGCTTGAGGATGTGGGCGGTCCGACCTATGTTGTAGACCTTACATCGCACGTGGCTTCGTCGGCGCACATTGAGTATCATGCTAAAATTCTGCAGCAAAAATTCCTGGCACGCCAGCTTATATCGTTTGCCAGTGTCATAGAAACAAAAGCTTTTGACCCCACAGTAGATACCGATGAGCTGATGCAAGAGGCAGAAAGTGGACTGTTTGAGCTTTCGCAGAAGAATATGCGCCAGGATTATACTCAGATTGATCCGGTTATCAGGCAGGCCATTGACATTCTTTCCAAGGCGTCGGCAAACTCATCTGGTTTGACAGGTATTGCGTCGGGATTTACCAAACTCGACGATATGACGTCGGGATGGCAAAAGAGTGACCTTATTATTATTGCAGGGCGACCGGCCATGGGCAAAACATCGTTTGCACTTTCCATAGCTAAAAAAATATCGCCGTCGACTTTAAAACGCCCGTAGCATTCTTCTCTTTGGAGATGAATAATGTACAGCTGGTTGACCGATTAATATCGAATGTCTGCGAAATTGAAGGCAAAAAGATAATGAATGGACAGCTGGCTCGTGATGAGTGGGAGCGCCTGGACAAGAATCTTTCGAGGCTTACAGGTGCACCTCTATATATAGATGACACTCCGGGTATGTCAATTTTTGAACTGCGTACCAAGGCGAGACGTCTGGTTCGTGAGAAGGGAGTGAAAGTGATTATGATTGACTACCTGCAGCTGATGAACGCCAATGGCGCCCGCTTTGGTAACCGTCAGGAGGAGGTATCGACAATTTCGCGGTCGCTTAAGGGGCTGGCCAAGGAGCTTGATATACCTATGATAGCATTGTCACAGCTGAATCGTACGGTAGAAAACCGTGACGGACTGGAGGGAAAACGTCCTCAACTAAGCGACTTGCGCGAATCGGGAGCCATTGAACAGGACGCAGATATGGTGCTTTTTGTACATCGTCCCGAGTACTATCACCTGTATGAAGATGAAAAAGGGCAACGATCTTAGAGGTAAAGCACAAATTATAATTGCCAAGCATCGTAAAGGTGCGACGGGCGATGTATTGCTTGCTTTCTGGACACAATACACGCGATTTGCCAATCCTGAAGATGCAATGCTTGCACCTTTGCCGAACGATATGGGGGGCGGTGAGATTATTAGCTCGCGCCTTGGACAAATAGATGATGACCCTCTCGGCAGAACTGACATGACAACACCATTTTAATGGTGGCATTTCATAAATAATCAAATTGCTGTATGATACCAGAATCATCATACAGCAATTTTTATTTGTTAATATAATATAGAGGAAAGAAGGAGAGGGATGTATGTTGTATATTTGCTTTTTATTTGGTTTAGTCTTCAATATCTTTGTCTGTCTGTTTCCTTCTATGTGTATAGAGTGTGAACCCTATATGCGAAAAACCTCAATCTATATTTGTATGAATTAGAATTGATATTTGTACCAACCATAGTCTTTATGGGTATAAAAATAGAAATAATGTTTGTTTCTAATAAGATAGTTGTGCGCGGAGAAAAAGAGTCTTATGGCTATTGAGCACAACTATTCGTAGTATGATGCTACTTCTTTTCTGTATATACCGCACCCTTTTTATTGCCCAAACCGATATTGTTTACAATTTTAAGAGCATGAAAAACCGCTTCGGGTAGTACCCAAAGCGGTGTCTCTCAATTTTCAATTCGTGCTAACGAACTAAAAACTTACTTCATTACTGTAGTGTCGTGAGCTGTTGTATCCTGAGCTGTTGTGTCAGCAGAATCGTTAACTGCTGTTGTGTCAGAATCGTTTGTAGAAGCTGCAGTAGTGTTCTTGTTACCACAAGATGCGAAAGAGATAGCTGCAATAGCTACGAACATTAAAAACTAATTTCTTCATTTTCTTTGCTTTTTAAAATCTGTAAAACAATCAGTTGTTTATTAAAAACACTGCAAAGGTATATATTTTTTTCAATAGGTTGTTCTCTTTTAATATGATTTTTTGACTTTGATTGTAACTTTTTGTAAAACCATTGATTATTAAACGATTATAAATAATAAACAAAAGTTAAATTTATTATCCTGTCAGAATATAACCCAAAATGGGAGAATAGAATAAGCCATAATTCCATGAAAAAGAGTAACTTTGCAGGAAAAGAAATGACAAAAATGATTGATACGAGTGCATTTCAGGAAAGAAAGCTGTATATTATACATTAGGATGCAAATTAAATTTTAGTGAAACATCGACGTTTGGCAAACTTCTTTCTGAGATGGGAGTGACGGTAGCTGGCAAAGATGAGAAAGCAGATATATGCCTTATTAATACTTGTTCGGTTACGGAAATGGCTGATCATAAATGTCGTCAGGCCATTCATAGGTTAGTTCGACAGAACCCGGGAGCATTCGTTATTGTTACTGGATGTTATGCTCAGCTCGAAAGCGAGAGAGTTAGCAAGATAGAAGGTGTAGACCTTGTTTTGGGATCGAATGAAAAAGGCTAATCTTATTCAGTATCTCTCAGAGGCTTGGAGTGAGCCTCGTGAAGGACATTTACATCGTTTCCACCATGTGAAGACAAAGGATATAAAGAGTTTTCAGGCTTCATGTTCAAAAGGAAACCGCACGCGTTACTTCTTGAAAGTACAGGGATGGCTGCAATTATTTCTGTACTTATTGTACAATTCCATTTGCTCGTGGCTTCTCACGCAATCCCTCTATCGACTCTTTGGTTGGGCAAGCACAGCAGGCAGCAGATGAGGGAGGTAAAGAAATTGTGCTGACGGGCGTTAATATTGGTGACTTTGGTGTGACTACGGGAGAGAAGTTTCTGGACCTTGTTAAAGCCCTTGACAAAGTAGAGGGAATTCGTCGATTCCGAATTAGTTCGCTCGAACCTGATTTGATAGGTGATGATTTAATAGAGTTCTGTGCCCGGAGTCGTGCTTTTATGCCTCACTTCCATATACCTTTGCAGAGTGGAAGTAATGAAGTGCTTGAATTAATGCATCGACGTTATAACCGTGAACTGTTTGCACATAAAATACACCTTATTAAAAAAATAATGCCTGATGCCTTTATTGGAGTTGATGTAATGGTAGGATGCAGAGGGGAGAAGCCTGAATATTTTGAAGACTGCTTTAATTTTATCGATTCCCTTCCTGTAACACAACTCCATGTTTTCCCTTATTCGGAACGTCCGGGAACATCAGCTCTTTCAATCAAATATAAAGTATCTGATCGTGATAAGAAAGAGCGTACGCGCCGTTTGTTAAAACTTTCAGATGAGAAAACGGAGGCTTTCTACGCTAATTATATCGGCCAGGAAGCTGAGGTGTTGTTTGAAAAAGCAACAATGGGTAAGTCGATGCATGGATTTACCAGAAATTATATTCGTGTTGAATTGCCCCCACAGCTTGCCAAAGAAGAGTATGATAATCAGCTTATGCGTGTACGTCTTGGAGAATTTAATTTTGATAAGAGTGCATTAAAAGCAACCCTTTTATGATAAAGGACACAGACTGTAAATAATATATGAAAGTAGCGATCGTAATTTTGAATTGGAATGGTGAGGCAATGTTGCGTCGATTTTTGCCTTCTGTAATCCAATATTCGTGTGATGAGGCCGAAATCTGGGTGGCTGATAATGCTTCGGACGATACTTCCATACAGCTGTTGCGTAGGCATTTTCCTTCTGTGAGACTAATTCTGCTTGATAAAAATTATGGATTTGCAGAAGGATATAATAGGGCTTTGGCACAAATTGAGGCTGAATATTATGTGTTACTTAACTCAGACGTGGAGGTAACACATCATTGGCTCACCCCACTCATTGAATATCTGGATGCTTATCCAGATGTGGCTGCATGCCAGCCTAAGTTGCTTTCAGAAGTAAATCATGATTATTTTGAATATGCTGGTGCATCTGGTGGCTTTATTGACCGATATGGTTACCCTTTTTGTCGTGGGCGTATATTCAATACGGTAGAAGAAGACGGGGGCAATACAATTATATTATTGATATTCTCTGGGCAACAGGGGCCTGTTTAATGATCCGTTCTGCCGACTATCATAAAGTGCATGGCCTTGATGGACGTTTCTTTGCACACAATGAAGAGATTGATCTTTGCTGGCGATTACGACAGCAAGGCAGACGAATTGTGTGTGTACCAGAGAGCGAAGTTTATCATGTAGGAGGAGGTACACTTCCCAAAAAGTAACCCAACGAAAAACATTTCTAAACTTTTAGAAACAACCTGACGATGCTTTACAAAAATCTACCTGACGACGAACTGAAGCATGTAATGCGTGTACGTTTGTGTGCTCGATTACGTAGCAGCTTTTCAAATGCTCATTGTTGGCAGGAGCTGGAATAACTTTAAAGCTGTGATAAAAGCACGAAAAGCATTCTATCATTGGCGGCATAACTTTTGATAGTGAACGTCGGGAAATTGCTAAGTTACGTTCTATAAATCCCATCTGAACGTGTTAATTACAGCATTCTATGGCAATATTATATTAAAAGGTAAAAAGCTCTTTTTCGCAACTATAATGTACCGTATTTTAGAATTGCTTTTCAATAAAAATAATTTAAAAACGTACGTAAAGGCCTTATATAACTGCAGGCCCTATTATACATCTTTCAAAAGAATAGGACATACAATAACGCCTCTAAGGTAACACTTTGAAGATACAGGATGGTTATCGTGCCGCTTCTTTACTGCTGCGTTTATCACGATGATAAGAGCGGTACTCGTCTAATGGTATTTCTTCTTCCGGCTCTTGGAGTTGTCCTTCGTGAGGAAGATGAAAAGCCGATGAGTGAATATTCAGTCCTCTGTTAATCCACATGGATTCATAATAAGTTTGTATTGAGAGCAAAGGAGAACCCATTAATACAGAAGGAGTGTGATGGTAAAGATCCTCGGTAACGACATCAACAGGCAGACGATTCTTCTCAATCATTAACCGAGTATAAGTAAACAGGAAAGTTTGAATCAGTTTTAAGATGAATCAATCCGCCATTAATGAGAAATCGACGGTAGCGTTCCATGAAGAAAGTTGAGGTGAGACGCTTGCGAGGGTGTTTCATCTGAGGATCGGAAAAAGTAAGCCAAATTTCCTGCACTTCATCCTTAGCAAAGAAACGATCAATAATTTCAATGTTGGTTCTTAGAAAAGGCAACATTCTCCATTTCCCTGTTCAAGGGCTAAACGTGCTCCTGTCCACATGCGTGCTCCTTTTAATATCTACACCAATGAAGTTGATGTTAGGGAAGAGTTTTCCTAATCCTACGGTATATTCTCCTTTGCCGCATCCCAGCTCGAGAACAATCGGATTATTGTTATGAAAATAACGTGTTCGCCATTGCCCTTGCATGTCGAAGGGGACATTTTCAATTGCAGAGTAAGGATATTGGAAAACATTTCTAAAGGTTTCTATTTCTGCAAATTTTGCCAGTTTGCCTTTTCCCATATAATATATTCTTCCAGATAATTTATGCGCAAAGGTATAAAAAAATAAGGAAAAGAAAGATAATTGTGTCTTTTGTCTTCTTAAGCGAAAGCTGGATAATATCCTCCAGATGCTTAATCCATATAAAAAATAGTACTCCTTTTCAGTTATGTTTTATACTCCTTGTTTGTTGATAAATCAAATTGATCACTATTGTTTTTATTTATCATTCAATATTTTTGTATTTCTTCGTCGGTTTTTGTCAGTCGCTGTCTACATAATGATATAAGTTTTTGTGCCTTTTTAGTTCATTGGACAGCTCATCAATGTTAAGCTCTCCATTTTCTAATTTCTGGACAATATTTTTCCAGTTGCTGAACAGCCTCTTCATATTTTTATATTTTCTTTTATCATGATAGTGAAATGTTTGGGATGGTTATTTTATCTTCATAAGATATTATTAATTATCGGGGAATAGAGCTTCTGGCTTTATTTCTTAATTTCTATTTTACAAGAGAACGTACAGTTCCTTTATTCAATAGAGTTTCAATTTCGTCTCCATGTTTTAGCATTGAAGGTTCTCGTATAACCTTTCCATTGACCGTTGTAATACTATAACCACGTTTTAATAACAGCTTAGGGTCTAATGATTTAGCTCTTATGGATAGTTGCTCTATACAATTCTTATTGGTTGTTATTATGCGTTCGACAGCTGGTTTAAGGCTTGCGTTGATAGTGGAAAGATGAATTTGCTCATGTGTAAGACGGTCGTGTGTGAGTGATGTTAGGGTAGAGGAGAGGTGTTCTATGTGTGGAAGTTCGGAGTTAATGTATTGACGGACAAGTTGTATAATCATATTTTGACAGTTGGTAATGTGTGACCAAACCTGCGTAAGGCAGTCAATGAGAAAAGCTGCCGCCGCTGTCGGGGTTTTAACTCGGGTGTGTGATACCATGTCGAGCACGCTTTCATCCCGCTCATGCCCAATACCGGTGATAACGGGTAAAGGGAAATTGGCTACATTTTCAGCCAGTAAGAGGGTGTCAAAGCCACTCATGTCGGCTGTTGCACCACCGCCCCGTATGATAACAACAACATCAAAGTTGTCTGCTTCAGCATTTATGGCATTGAGAGCAGCTACAATACTCTGCTCAACCATGTCGCCTTGCATAATAGATGGGAAAAAGAACAGGCATGAATGAGAAACCGTAATCGTTATTTAATAACTGGTTACAGAAATCGCTATAGCCGGGCTGCATTTTCACTGGAAAATGACAGCAATATGTTGTGGAAAAAGTGGAATGGTCAGTTCCTTTTGTAAGTTTGAATACACCTTCTGCTTTTTAGCTTGTTGATGATTTCAATTCGCTTACGTGCCATGTCACCTAATGTATAGGTTGGGTCAATATCTGAAACAATCCAAGAAAAACCGTAAGCCTCGTGGAAATAGGGATGCACAAGGAGCATTACTTTCATGCCTTGATGAGGTAATTCTCCTGTAATATTCTCGAAATGAGGACGTATTCGGTTCCACGTTGCTTTCCAGCATTTTGCCGAAGCACGTGCTATTGGCGTAGGAGATAACAAATCTTTTCTGAATCAATTCCATAAAGCAATGTCCCCTTATCTCCCTAATTTCCGAGAGTTCTGCTTCAACCCAGTAGTCTTTATTCATGGTTGTGGTTATGGCTTTCTGAACCATATTGTTCAACTCGAAGAGGGTAAAAGCTGTGGTTGGTGAAGGAAAAGGTATATCCATTATGATGGAGTTCTTTATTAATTTCATGCAAAAGTAAGTTGAAAAGCTCTGAATCCCAAATGTTTTTCTTACTTTTGCAAAAGTTATATGGATAATGAAAATACAAACAAGAAGGCTACTTTAGAACTCGGTAACCGCCCTGTTGGACAACTGTTGTTTCAATATGCAATGCCTGCAATTATTGCAATGACAGCTTCTTCACTCTATAATATTATTGATAGAGCTTTTTATTGGTCATGAAGTTGGTCCCATGGGTATATCAGGCTTAGCTATCACATTTCCCTTCATGAATCTTTTTCAGGTGCTTTCGGTGCAGCAATAGGTATAGGTGCCTCCACCGTTATATCAGTACGATTAGGCCAAAAAGATTATAAAACAGCTGAGGAGTTGTTAGGTAATACCGTTACGTTGAATCTGATAGTAGGTTTCGTTTTTTTCAGTTGTTTGTTTAATATTTCTCGATCCAATACTTCGTTTTTTCGGCGCGAGTAGTCAAACTTTGCCTTATGCTCGTAGTTTTATGGAGGTAATTCTGGCGGGAAATATGGTTACCCATATGTACTTTTGGTTTGAATGCTGTGTTACGTGTTGCATCTAAACCACGCCGTGCAATGTATGCCACTATTTTTTTACAGTGATCATGAATGTTATCCTGGATGTTATCTTTATACGATGGTGGCATTGGGGGATAAGGGGAGCTGCCTTGGCGACAGTTATCTCACAGTCGTTGGCTTTAGTATATCAGCTTAAGCTGTTTATGAACAGTGATGAACTGCTTCATCTCAAAAGAGGAATATATCGTCTTAAGGGTGATCTTGTAAAAAAACATTATAGGTATAGGCGTTTCTCCTTTTTGATGAATGTGTGCGTGTGTGGTCGTTATTTTTATGAATAATCAGTTTGTACGTTACGGTGGTGATTGGGCTGTTGGTTCATATGGAATAGCTAATGCTATTGGCACAGTATTTCTTATGTTCATCATGGGACTGAATCAAGGAATGCAGCCAATCGCTGGATATAACTATGGAAGTCTGCAGATTGACAGGTTGGAGCGTGTGTTAAAGTTGGCTTTAATATCTGCAGTAACTATTATGACAATAGGATGGCTTATAGCAATGATACTTCCATACCATTGTGCACGTATTTTCACTGATAATGAAACGTTAGCCAATATGTCGGCAAGGGCTATTAGGATAGATATGTTCTTCTTCCCATTTGTTGGCTTTCAAATGGTGATAACAAACTTTTTTCAATGTATTGAAAAGGTGAAGGTAAGTATCTTTCTTTCACTTTCTCGTCAGCTCCTTTTCCTTATTCCTTTGCTTTATATATTACCTTTGTCCTACGGAATTGATGGTGTTTGGTATAGTTTACCTGCATCCGATCTCGTCGCATCGATTATGGCAGGGATAATGATGATTATTTTCCTGAAGAAATTTAATAAGCAGATAAAGCAGATGAATCATGAATGATCAGACTATTATTATTAATGTTGGACGCCAAATAGGGCTCAGGGGGTGGAATGATAGCCCGTATGCTGGCAGACGAATTTGGCTGTAAGCTTTATGATAAGGAACTTTTAAACCTCGCTGCCCGTGAGAGTGGATTCAGTGAAGCGTTGTTTGAGCAAAAACGATGAGCAGAAAGGGTTCTTTAAATCATTATTTCATGTACATGTACCATTGGTTGAGAGAATAACTTTTATAGAAATAATATATCGCAGGAAAGTCTGTATCAGTTTTCAGAGTGATGCTATAAAGAGAGCTGCCGATGAAGGAAGTAGTGTATTTGTAGGGCGTACAGCTGATTATGTTCTGAGAGAATACAAAAATGCCGTTAGTGTGTTTATTACAGCTAATATGGAACAACGAATACAGAATGTGTGTAAACGGTATAACCTAACAAGTACTGAGGCTCGAAAAGTATATTTGTAAACGTGAGGAGGACAGAGCTTCATATTATAACTATTATACAGGTAAAGAGTGGGGTAAAGCCGAGAGCTACGATCTCTGTGTGAACAGTTCGTTCCTGAATATTGATGGTACTGTGGGTCTTATAGCTTCTTTTATAAGAGAGAGGTTTGGAGATTGTTTAGAAACCTATTGGCTAATTCTCACGAAATAATGTATAAGGTGCTGTCTCCAATTCTAAGTCGATGTTTATGTTTAAAGAGCAATTGGTATGATGAAGATTGGTATAATCAGTGATACCCACGGTTTTTGGGACGATAAGTATGAAGAATATCTGGGTACCTGTGACGAAATATGGCATGCTGGTGACATCGGAGGAAATGGTATTGCAGGCCGATTTGAGGCTATGAAACCACGTTTTAGAGCTAGTTTATGGTAATATAGATGATTGGGATATACACGAGCGTTACCCTGAAATTCTACGTTTTAAAAATAGAAAGGTATTGATGTTTTAATGAAACATATGGAGGGATACCTGGACACTATGATGCCTCTGTACGTAATCTTATTTATACAAGTCCGCCACAACTATTTATATCTGGCCATTCGCATATTCTGAAAGTGATGACGGATAAGACGCTGGGGCTGTTGCATATAAACTCGGAGCAGCTGGTGTTACAGGATGGCATAAAGAAAGAACCATCGTAAGGCTTTACCATTGAAGGCAATAAATTTACTGATTGTGAGGTTATAACATTAGGAAAACTGTAAAAACTGATAACCGTTAAAAACCTTATGGAGCAGACTCATGCTGATTAGATATTTAAGCCTCATTGAACTTTTTGTGTTTTGTGATAACGGCTGTTTTTATATATGAATAGTATGATAACATTTCATGTTTTTTTATTGTTATTATTCTATCCGTAAGCTTTTTAGTGGGGTTACTATATGGGTCAAGAATCGTTATTTCTAAAAAAGAAACAAAATAACTATAAATTATAAAAGAATATGAAAACATATCTCGTAACAGGAGCGGCTGGTTTTATCGGTTCTAACTTCATTAAGTATTTGCTTCATCGTAAATATGTAAACGAAGACATTAAGGTAATTGTGCTCGATGCACTTACTTATGCAGGGAATCTCGGTACTATTAAAGATGATATTGATAATGAGCGCTGTATCTTTATTAAAGGTGATATTCGTGATCGTGAACTTGCTGATAGATTGTTTGCAGAGAACGATATTGACTATGTAGTAAATTTTTGCAGCAGAAAGTCATGTTGACTCGTCTCTATTGAAGACCCACAACTCTTTCTTAGTGTAAACATTTTAGGGACACAAAAATCTTATGGATGCAGCACGTCGTGCATGGGTAACAGGCAAAGATATACAAGGGTACCCTGTATGGAAGGCGGGAAAGAGATACCATCAAGTATCTACTGACGAGGTTTACGGCTCGCTGGGGGCTGAAGGCTATTTCACAGAGCTTACACCTTTATGTCCACACAGTCCTTATTCGGCGAGCAAGACCAGTGCTGATCTATTTGTACAGGCCTATCGTGATACCCTATCATATGCCAGTGACAATTACACGTTGTTCTAACAATTACGGCCCATACCATTTTCCAGAAAAACTAATTCCATTAATCATTAATAATATATTGTCAGGAAAAAAACTACCTGTTTATGGTGAAGGGTTAAATGTTCGAGACTGGTTATACGTGGAAGATCATTGTAAAGCTATTGATCTTGTAGTGCGTGAAGGTCGTGAAGGTGAGGTTTATAACGTTGGCGGGCATAATGAAATGAAGAATATCGACATTGTAAAACTTACCATTAAGACTATTCATGATATGATGTCCGAAGATAAAGAATTACGAAAAGTCCTTAAAAACAGGTACACGATGCTAATGGTGACATTGATATTAGCTGGATTAATGATAGCTTAATCGAGCACGTTGCCGACCGCCTTGGACATGATGCCCGCTATGCTATTGACCCGTCTAAAATTACAAAGGAATTAGGTTGGTATCCAGAGACAAAGTTTGCAGAGGGTATAGTTAAAACTATCAAATGGAATCTTGCCAATCAGCATTGGATAGAGGAAGTTACTTCAGGCGATTATCAGAAGTATTATAGCATGATGTACGGAGATAGACGTCATGGACAAGCTTTCTCGACAGTTAAGTAATTATTTACGATTAATAAGCCAATCTCGGCTTCTTTTTCAGCGAGAGCGACAAAGCAAATATAGATATTCTGCTGACGATGCTTGGTGAAATAGATAAAGATATTATAGCATCGTTCTATGGAATATTAGATTATCGCCATATGCCTTTGTCGGCTCTTGCTGATAAGTATCATGTAACAACAACTGTCATACAGAATATTATTCATAAAGATTTACACAAATTGTCTATCACTCCTGAATGGCAGATGCTATACGAACGGTTATCACCAATGGTGAAAAACGATTAATAAAACGATGAAACCTAAGGTAATTTGTATTCTTTAATATAAAAATGCCACTCTAATTAAATATCAAAGCCCAAGACTTATGAAAAAGAATTCTATTATTAGGATCAGGTGAACTAGGAAAAGAATTTGCAATTGCTGCCAAACGCGCCGGCCAGTATGTAATAGCATGCGATCGTTATCCTAATGCTCCGCCATGCAGGTTGCCGATGAGTATGCTGTCTTCTCCATGCTTTGATGGTGAGGCTCTGTCAAACGCTATTGAAAAAATATCATCCTGATATTATCGTTCCCTGAGATTGAAGCTATCCGTACCGAGCGTCTTTTCGACTTTGAAAAAGCGGGCATTCAGGTAACACCATCTGCGCGTGCGGTGAATTATACCATGAATCGGCGCGCTATTCGTGATCTTGCTGCGCACGAATTAGGGTTACGAACTGCTAAATATTTCTACGCAAAAACGTATGAGGAGTTTGAGCGTGCTGCCGACGAAATTGGTTTTCCCATGTGTTGTTAAGCCATTGATGTCATCGTCGGGGCATGGTCAGAGTTATGTCTATAATAATGAAGAACTTCAGCGTGCGTTCTACGAAGCTATGGAAGAGGGACGTGGTGATGTAAAGGAAGTAATTATAGAAGAGTTTATCGACTTCGAGTCTGAGTTTACTTTGCTTACCGTTACGCAGAAAAACGGCCCTGACAATCTTTTGTCCACCCATCGGTCATGTACAGCGTGGAGGTGATTATCGCGAAAGCTGGATGCCGTATAAATTATCTGAAGAAGCATTAAAGTCGGCACAATATATGGCCGATCAGGTAACTAAAAGGCACTTACAGGATATGGTATATGGGGTGTGAATTTTTTTCTTAACGAAGAAAGGTGAGGTTATTTTCTCTGAACTTAGTCCGCGCCCTCACGATACGGGTATGGTTACATTGAGCCATTGTACCAACCTTAATGAGTTCGAATTACATTTCGATCCGTTATGGGATTGCCGGTTCCTGCCATTCATCTTGAGCATAGCGGTGCGTCTGCTGTGGTTTTATCGCCTGTCGAAAGCTATGAATCTTTAAATTATAATTTAACAGATGTATGCAGTGAAGACCGTGCTCGCGTTCGAATCTTTGGTAAGACGGAAGCACATGTGGGGCGACGAATGGGCGTAGTATTGTGTTATGACGATGTCAATTGCAATATGGATTCGCTGCGCAACAAAGCTAAGCGGGTTGGCAAAAAACCGTGTTAGGTACCGACCCTTACATGAAAAAGGTAAATACCATGTTATCTGACGGGCATTCGTGAAAAGCATGTTTTAATAAATCAATATAGAAGTTTAGTATCAATCTTTATGTTGGGAAAAATCATCGATTTACCCTGAATAGCTGACTCGCGGTAACCTAACAGTAGCCGAACAGCTGAAAAGCATCCCTTTCGAAATACGTAGAGTATTGGACTTACGATATTCCGCCGGCGAACACTGGGGGACACGCGCATAAACAATGTCGTGAGCTGATTGTTGCGGCGAGTGGTTCCTTTCACGGTTGTTCTTACTGATGGGGAAAATACGTCGTACTTATCTTCTTAACCGCCCTTATCAGGCATTGCTTGTTGAGGCAGGAATATGGAGAACACTTGAAGATTTCTCTTCAGGAGCAGTTTGTTTGGTGCTTGCTGAAGATTATTTTGATGAAGCCGATTACATAAGAGATTATGATGTTTTTTTCTTGATTATATAAGAGAAACTAAGAAAAATGGGTATCAATAAACGTTTGCATGTTTGAAATTAAACGATATACCCTTCATGACAAAGCTGCATGGGACGAATATGTGAGCAAGGCCCGAAACGCTACTTTCTTTGTTTTATCGCAACTACATGGATTATCATTCTGATCGGTTTCATGATTATAGTCTTATGTTTTACAAGAATGGTAAGCTCCATTCTCTGTTGCCGGCGCATTGTTCAGACAATGTTCTCTATTCTCATTTCGGTCTTCACTTATGGCGGACTTATCATGGACAGGCATGTTACTGCCGTTGAAACCTGCCATCTTTTTGAGGAGCTTGGCGATTACTTGCGCCTTAAAGGGTTCAAACGTGTACTGTATAAAGCCATCCCCTGGATATACCATCAGATACCGTCAGAAGAAGATTTATATGCTCTTTTTGGAAGTGCGGGGCAAAACTTTATACAAGAAACATTGGTACAACCATCTTTATTCAGCAGCATTTAAAATGGCGGAGAAACCATCTTCGTCAGCTGAAAAAGGCACGTTTAAACGGCATTTCGGTGCAGCGTGGTGCTGATATTGCTGAGTTTTGGCCTGTTTTGGAAGAACATTTACATCAGCGTTACCAGTCGAAACCTGTACACACATTGGCTGAGATGCAGTTGTTACAGTCAAATTTCCCACAAAATATTATCCAATATAACGCCTATAAGGACAGCCATATTGTCGGGGGAGTAACCATTTATCTGTCTCAACAAGTTGTGCATGCGCAGTATAGTTCGGGTAATGACGAAGGAATGGCATCAGGTGCTATGGAGATTATCTACGACAAAATTATGTGCGAGGATTATCCTGATTACGCTTACCTCGATCTTGGCAGCTCTACTGAACAGGGATGTAGTGTCATAAACGAGGGTCTGATTGGTTTTAAGGAAGGCTTCGGAGGACGTGCAGTGGTGTACGATACTTACGAATGGGGCCTGTAAGGCATAGCCTTTTCGGGTGGAATACATTGTTTTTCGTCAACTTATGATAGATTATTTATCGCTAAAAAAATTACAGCGCAGCACGCCGACGAAATAAAGGCCGCAGCTAATCGCGTAATAGACAGCGGTTGGTACCTCAAAGGTGACGCCACCAAGGGCTTTGAGGCACAATATGCCAGCTATATTGGTACCCGTTTCTGCGTAGGATGTGGAAACGGACTCGATGCCCTGACTTTGATTTTTCGTGCTTATCTCGAAATGGGTATATTGCATTTTGGCGATGAAATTATAGTGCCTGCCAATGCTTACATTGCTTCAATACTGTCAATTACAGAAAACAGACTTACCCCTGTGCTTGTAGAACCGCAGCCTGAAAACTTGGAAATAGATGACAAACTGATTGAACGGGTTATAACGCCTCGTACAAAGGCTATACTTTTAGTGCACATGTACGGGCGTTGTGCTATGACGTCGCATATCTCTGACCTCTGTAAACAACATCATTTGTTGTTGATTGAGGATAATGCACAATCGGTAGGGTGTTTGTGGAACGATGCACATTTATCGTCTTCTTTACACCATGAAGATAAACTGATAAAAGCACCGAATAACCATAGAGGCGTAACAAGTCATCGAACAGGGGCTTTAGGCGACGCGTCTGCCCACTCGTTTTATCCGGGCAAGAACCTTGGGGCGTTGGGTGACGCAGGTGCAGTAACAACCAATAACCCGGAACTGGCCGACCTTGTAAAAGCTTTGGGCAATTACGGCTCCGGTAAAAAGTATGTCTTCCCGTATAAAGGACGAAACAGTCGTATTGATGAGCTTCAGGCAGCTGTGCTTTCTGTAAAGCTGAAATACGTAGATAGTGAAAATGCCCGTCGCAGAAACATAGCTTTTACTATTATTCTCAGCTCGATATGGCAGGGACTGTCGCCCCGGAAAGGACGTATGGCGTAAATCAGGACATAATGATTCATCGCGCACTACCACATTTTTCCCTTGTCCTTTGCGCTCGTCGCGACGAGCTTCAGCAGGCTCTTGCCGACAAGGGTATAGGCACCATGATTCATTATCCCATCCCCTCACCGGCAAGCATGTTATAAAGAGTGGACCGATATGTCATTACCCGTTACTGAACGTATCCATCGCGAAGAACTTAGCCTGCCTTGTAACCAGACAATGACTGATGAAGAGGTTTGTCAGGTTGTTGAGGAGGTGCAGCACTTTATGTGGCATCAGTGAACAATAATGCTTTAGTTTCTGCGACTTTGTTTATAATTTTACGCGCAATTGTACCTCAAGGTCAGTTATCGAGCTGCCGTTTATCCGTTGCAAACCGCTACCAATTACTTGTCGGTCAAAGTATTTTGTCATACCAATCTTACCTGTTAACATCAGATGGCTTGTGAAATCAACGCGCGTATTCAATGCCAGTCGTATACCTTTACCATAGAAGCAGGGGAACGACAAATTGTAAAGCACACCCCGTTCATACGTATATAGTCTGCTGTTATAGTCGTCAGTATGAAAATATCCTATGGTAAGATTCGTTCTTAAGCGTTTATAGTTATAGCCTGCATTTTCAGTAAGCATTATCCCGAAACTGTTTTGGGTAAACCGGCATAATGCCATGTCGGCCTGTGTTTGTAAGTTCCATCCGTTGTTGTTGTAAGTAGCGGCAGTCCGTATGCGCTGTTCGGTGTATGGAACAGTACCTTTTTTACCTGTAATATCCCTTTTCCTTGTCCTTATCCTGTACCTGATGGCCCAGCCCCACTGATTCTTTTGCCATGACAGCTGTGCCATATTGTCCCAACTTCCTGACGATTCCGATATACGATATTTAGGCCATGCGAACCATGCGTAATCGGTATAGAACAACAATTGTGTCCAACGGCCGATAGTTAAGTTGCCTCCAATGTATATGCCACTTTCGTTTTGTGCCGCCCCTCCTTCGGCAAAGGTCTGGCTGAACAGCGAGTAATATTGGTAAGGATAATAGCGTTGCAGGGCTATCAGCGTGAGTATGGGGGTTAGTTGATAGCTTAGTGTATTGATGGTTGCAATATGCTTTACAGTTTCCTGTTGCCGTCTCGCCCGATATATTTAATCGTCCATTCAGGTAGCCATAATCAATACTTGCGTTCCAAAATTGCGATCCTCGCGGGTACCAGTGGCGGTAAAGCTGTGTTGTTGTGGGCTGAAGTTCACGGTTGAAAGCTAGGTAGAACCCCGTTATGCCCACATGCCACCCATTCTTAAAAAAGGTAATGTTGGTACCGAAAAGGCTTTGTGAGGTATTTCGGCGTCGCTCCATTTCGCTCTTCGTACGGTGGTAGCCTGTTCGGAGCAGTGTGGCAACGGTTGATGAATTACGGTTTAGTGTGGCGTCTATGGTACGCCATGAGACAAAAGGTGTAACAGAAAGAACGTCAGACAATTTAAAAGTGGCTGCTATACCTTGTAAATAATTAGCCTCTGAGCGGCTGCCGTGTGGCGTAATATTGTTAATTGAACGTCCCATTGTAGCGAGAGTATTGATTTTCCCCAGTCCAAACGAGTTGTTCATCACCAGTCCAAGTCCGAACTTTAGCCTGTAACGGCCCGCCACCATGCGCTTTACACATCCCCATTTCTGCAACATCAGGTAGAACGAATAGAAGTCATAGCCCATACGATTCTGCCCTGCAAAGAAGGGTTCACCGGCATCTTGTGATGCAACAAGGCCCAGTTTTACGTGCTGTCCCGATGTAAAAGTATAGCGCATCCAGTGCTTATACTTATAGCCCAAGTACCCGTTTTCATCGCCCCGGCGGTTATAAAACGGTACCTTAAAGGTGACCAGGAGTTCGTGTCGCCCGTATTTGATGAGGTTTTTCGGCGACGGAAGCGTATCCTTTACAACCTCGGGATAGATGGTTGCAAGTGAGAGAGCAGGTCAATGGTGCTTTTTTCCATTGACCTGATCATGCGTAAAGTTCAACCATCGTTTCAATACGACCGTGACGATCACGATATTCTATAAAGTCCATTACCTGCTGAGCCGACAGAAAGGGCAGCTGCAACAGCTCGTCACGTGTGCAGCGGTTAAGGTCAATCTTGTGGTTTTCCAGTTCGCTCAACTCTTCATAGGTCATCTCCAAACGGCCTGATTCGGCATCGTCTATATTAGTCATCGTTTCCAACCATTCTTCCCACGAGCGGTCGTTCTGTGCATAAGTATGTATTGTTGCCATGCAGAGAAAGAGCAAAGTTAGCAGCAGGTATCTCATAATATAAAGTAAAGATAGGTGGAGCAAATATAAAACGAAAAAAGTAAACGTCCAAGTATATACATGATTTTTTTGTTATCTTTGCAGCTTAGGACAATATATATACAGAGATGATTGTTTGCATAGCAGAGAAACCAAGCGTTGCTCGTGATATTGCACGTATATTAGGTGCCACCACATCAAGGGGATGGGTACATGGAAGGCAACGGTTATCAGGTAACATGGACCTTGGACACCTGTGTGAACTGAAAGAACCTAACGACCATCAGCCCAACTGGCACTACTGGACACTGGCTAGCACTGCCTATGGTTCCGTCACGTTTTGGTATCAAGCTCATCCCCTGACCAGGGCATAGAAAAGCAGTTTAACGTCATCTCAAAACTGTATGCCGGTGCCGACGAAATTATAAACTGTGGCGATGCAGGGCAGGAAGGCGAGCTTATTCAACGCTGGGTAATGCAGATGGCTCATGTAAAATGCCCCGTTAAACGCCTGTGGATATCGTCGATGACGGATGAAGCCATCACAGAAGGCTTCCAAAAGCTGAAATCTCAAGATAATTATGAGAGCCTGTATCTTGCAGGATTGTGTCGCGCTATCGGCGACTGGCCTCGGGCATGAATGCTACACGTCTCTATACGCTGATGTACGGGCGTAACCGTCAGGTACTTTCCATCGGACGTGTACAAACACCAACGCTTGCCCTGATTGTACAACGGCAGAAAGAAATTGACAATTTCAACCCCGAACCCTATTGGGTTCTCTCTACTATTTACCGCAATACGCTTTTCACGGCCACCGCAGGCAAGTTTAGTTCGGAGGATAAAGGACGTCAGGCTTTTGCGTTAATCGAAGGACGCCCTTTCACGGTGAAGAGTGTTGAAAAGAAGCAAGGCAAAGAAGCTCCGCGCCAATTATACGATCTTACCTCGCTGCAGGTCGACTGCAATCGCAAGTTCGGCTTTTCGGCTGAGCTTACATTGAACCTTATTCAGGGCCTTTATGAAAAGAAACTAACCACTTATCCACGTGTTGATACACAATATTTGTCAGACGATATTTATCCTAAATGTCCGTCAATACTTAATGGTGTAAGCCAAACCAAACTGGCAGGGCAGAAGCCTTATCTCGAAATCATCAGACAATTGGCTGCCATAAGTCCGAAGTTACCAAAGTCAAAGCGTGTGTTCGACACCTCAAAGGTAACCGACCACCATGCTATAATACCTACGGGACAAACCCCATCGGGCCTGACAGACAATGAACAACATGTTTACGATTTGATTGCACGCCGCTTCATAGCAGCCTTTTTATCCCTGACTGTAAGTTTGCTACAACAACGGTTATTGGCGTGGTAAAAGAGGACGAAACGGCTGATGAGCCAGGCAAAGAGCACGAGGATAAAGGCATCGAATTTAAGGCAACGGGCAAGGAAATCATTGATGCGGGCTGGCGAATAGTATTTACAAAGGCCGAACAAAGCGAAGATGACCATTCCGACAATGCCGATAACCCCACGGCAACACAGCATCAGCAGGATAGCGAAGAAGCTGTATTGCCGCCCTTTACGCGTGGCGAATCGGGCCCGCACAAGCCTACACTAACTGAAAAACAGACGCAGCCCCCAAAGTATTATACTGAGGCTTCGTTGCTACGGGCTATGGAAACAGCGGGCAAACTGGTTGATAACGACGAGCTTCGCGCTGCTATGAAAGAGAATGGCATGGGTCGTCCGTCATCGCGGGCGGGCATTATCGAGACACTTTTCAAGCGTCATTACATCCGTCGGCAGCGTAAAAACTTGGTGGCAACGCCTACGGGTATTCAGCTTATTGATACCATTCATGAAAAAAATTATTGACCAGTGTAGAATTGACAGGCATCTGGGAGAAGAAGCTGCGCGATATAGAGCACCACCGTTATCAGCCTGCACAGTTTATAGAAGAGCTTAAACAACAGGTAAACGAAATTGTAACCGATGTGATGCACGACAATAGTAACCGCACTATTGAAGGCATTACGCCTGATGAACCTCCTGTAAAGCCCAAGTCGCCGGCGGGTACAGCCACTGTAAAGACAACGGGGAAGACAAAGCCACGATGTGCTTTCTGCAAAGAAGAAAACAAAAACCTACTACTGCAAATATTGCAGCAACTGCAAATACTCAGGACCTCACGAAGGCGATATTTGCCCGAAGTGTGGACAGGGACATGTAATAAAGGGAAAAACGGCCTATGGTTGTTCGCGCTGGCATGAGGGCTGCGATTATCGATTTTCTTTTGTATCATCTGAAACAACCAGTAAAACCTCAAGGGTAGATGTAGAGTATGAACCAACAAGCATAAGTTGGAGTAATAAATGATTTGTGCTTGAGATTGCTTCTCAATATGATTTTTTTCATTTCTTTATTGGATGTTGAAAGGTGATGTTTTTGTTTGACATTTACTTTAAATGTTCCAATAGGCTATTAATCTAAAAATATTGAGTCGTATGTATATGCCTTATAATTATAAGGTAGAGACTATTACCACAGATAATAGGCTTTAACTTGGTGACTATTGTGGTTGATAAAAAGACATTTTATATTCTTAAATATAATTGCATTTTGTAGTTAAATCATCCAACTTAACTTTAGGACAAATAAATCTATTTTTTTACAAAAAGATTAAGTAATTTTGCAATCGGTCTACCTTATTAGTGAAAAATAAAGAGTTAATTCATTAGGCCTGAAATATTAAAAATGAAACCGAATTACATTCTTAAAATGTCGTTAGTTGCCGCATACTGCGCAGCAACTTCTTCGTGTGGGGAGAACCTGTAGACAAAAATACAGCCCAAGTGATAGCATCGAAGTATCTTGCAAATCCCTGAATTACGGGGCAACGACGCCCCCTACACGTGCAACGGGAGCGAGTAAGCAACCTGCTTTATTATCTCTTTACAAACGCCAACGAGAAGCGATTTGTTATTATTTCGGGCGAAAGTCAATTGAACGAGTTGGTAGGGTTATGGAACGATGAGCGCAGCTAATGCCAAGAATTCCATTCCCGAAGAATTTAAAGCCATGCTTCAACGTTATGAAAGTGTGGTATCAGCTGTACGTGCAAAAAGGCCCAAATACCCACAGTGAAGCTTCCACAAAAACGAGAAGTATTGCCGTTACTTACCTGTCATTGGGAGCAGAATTATCCCTTCAACCTGTACACCCCTGCTCCTGATGGGGTAAATACGCCTACTGGATGCGTTGCCACTGCTACTGCACAGCTGATGTATTATCATAAATGGCCCAAGGTACGCCCAGCTACCTACATTAATTCTGAAGGTTCGGAAGCGCAAAAAAGCGTAGACTATCTGTGGAAAGACATGCGAGATAGAGCAAAAGACATGAGCACGAGAGGTAGAGATGCTGTAGGGCGTGCTGATGCGAGATGTTGGGAAGGCCGTTCATATGCATTACTATTATAAAGGAAGCAACTCTAATCTGCACTATGCTCTGGAGGCTTTGCGCAATAATTTCGGTTATTCGGTGCGTCACCTTTATAAAGACTATATGCTTGCGGGAACTTTTCATGAAACTCTTCTCAATGAACTTGCCGAGGGATATCCTGTTCTGGTCTGTGGAGGTTCACATGTTTTCGTGTTTGATGGATACGATAGACGTGGATTCGTACACGTTAATTGGGGCTGGGGTGGAGAGCACGATGGATACTTTGATATCAATACTATTTATCTTAATGTTAGTGGATTTGGATTAAGAGAAGGTAAGTTTTATGAGGAAATAGAAGTTGTTTTCGCGCATCCCAAAGATGGAAATCATCAAGAGTTTGCAGCCACGCGAGAAGTAGAAACAAGAAGCGCACATGCTTTTACAATAACTGAAAAAGACGTAGAGCGTGGTACGGTATTAAATGCTATAATAGAAAAAAAGTAGGTAGCAATAGCCCTATCAATGGCGATCTCGGCCGTTTTACAGGAAAGATAGCGTTAGGTCTTTACAATGATAAAGGAGAACGGGTGAAACTTTTCAACTCCTTTCAAACAGGAATAGAGCTTAATAGCATCTTCGCGACGACTACAATTAATTTCAATAACATCGATTTTACAGGACTTTCCAATGGAACTTACACGCTCAAACCGCTTTCAAACGAGTTAGTTGAGCGCCCTTCCACTTATTCAGGTTGGCAGGCAATAGCTTACGCAAACACGCAAACCGTAGAGCTAACAAGCGATAGGATTAAGGTAAAAGACATTGCTGCTCGCGTTCCTCTTACGTTAGCGCGAAAGCTTGAAGTGCTAGCTCCGCTCTATCAAGGAAGCGGTGACCAAGGCGTATTAGGTATAGTTGTACGCAACGATGGCTGGGAAGATATTCGAGGAAACCTTATTGTAGAGTTTGAAGGGAAAGAGAATGGTATTAAATACACCGCTCCTAATCAAGAATTTGTGTGTGCTCAACGGCTCGAAACGACTCCGATGCGCGCTTCTGTTTTAACATCTTATTCTACAAATGGCAACAGCAACGCCATGCTTGCAGGCCGTTATACCGTTAATTTCTTCATTTCTCTAGATAAGGGAGATAAAACTTTTGAAAAGATACCTATCACAACGGATACACCAATAGAGGTTGATGTGCTACCCAATACGGCACCATACAAGCTCAGTATCAATGGTATTGATTTCCTTGCTAATGGAAAAGCCACAAGCCTACAAGTATTTAATATGAACGAAACACAAAAGTTAGGACTGATGGTAATTGCAGAATTACGTGGAGGAAAAGCATATTCTGGTCCGCTACGTTATCGTGCAATGGACATTGATAATGGAGAATTTATTGAACTTGGTTCAAAATCGTTAGTATCATTTCAACCTTTTCAACTACATATACCCCTAAGAAACAACGCTTTGTTGAGTTCCCACTTAATCGTCTGAAAGCTGGGCATACTTACGAGGTACATGTAGAAATAGAGAGAGATGGACAGCGAGTAGATGTATGGAATAACATCACTCCTCGTGTGCAGTTTGCTGTTGCAGCACCTGTGAGTACAGATATTTCTACGATAGAAAAAGCATCTAAAACTTCTGTTGTTTATAATCTACAAGGAATTCGCATAGCTACCTCTATCGATCAATTACCTAAAGGGAATTTATATCATTAATGGACAGAAAGTGAAGAAATAATGATTTGCATATTGTCGTACTAGTAGTTTTCATCTATCTTTACATTGATGCCATTTCTCATTGTTTGTATATTATAACAAACTGCTCTATAACAATAATATGAATAAAATACTTTTTATCCCTTTTGCTTTATTACTGATTAGTTTGGGAAGTTATTCACAAGGAAAAATTGCCTAAAATAATTCTTAAAGATATTAATGGTAAAACCGTGCAGATTGATACCCTGTCTAATAATGGGAAACCCTTTATGGTTGCTTTTTTTGCAACTGGTGCAAACCTTGTAATCGAGAACTCAAGGCTATTGACGAGGTTTACGATGAATGGCAGAAAGAGACTGGTGTACGGCTCATTGCTGTATCCATAGATCAGGCACAGAATATGAATAAAGTGAAACCTTTTGGTTGACCAAAAACGGCTGGCGCTATGATGTGCTACTTGATCCCAATAGCGAATTATGTCGTGCATTTGGTATTCAAATGATTCCCTACATGATATTACTTGACGGGACGCGGAAACATTGTTTATAAACACAATGGCTATACTGATGGTGCAGAAATAGAGCTTTACGAAAAGATTAAAGAAATAGCAAGCAAGTAGCCGTATGAAAAAATGGATAATGCTTGGTTTACTTGTCGGTATAACAAATCCGCGGATTGGTGCACAAGAGACCCCGGATAAAGTACACCTCTCTGGTGCACTTCAGAGCGATATTCTTATACCAGAAAAAAAGACCCAACGATAGGAGCAAACACGCGTGACGGTTATATTCTGACAAATACTTATCTTGATCTAAAAGCCACAAGTCATTACATTGAAGCTGGTGCAAGGCTGGAGTATCTGAAATATCCACTTCCTGGATTTGAGAATGATTTTAAAGGCTGGGGAGTTCCTTATGCTTATATAAAAGGTCGCTATAAGAATGCGGAATTGACATTGGGCAGTTTTTATGAGCAATTTGGTTCTGGCTTCATTTTTCGCTCATACGAAGAGCGCAGCCTTGGCATTGATAATTCGCTGCAAGGTGCACATTTTGTCTTATCGCCCATTAGACGGTGTTGCGAGTGAAAATAATCACAGGGCGCCAACGTAGATATTGGAAACATAACAACAGTTGGCTGACAGGAGGCGACGTTGAGTTAAATATCGACGAATGGTTCAAAGGATTACAGAAGCGGCAGACTTACGCAATGCTTGGTTTTTCTTACATTAACAAGTATGAGAAAGAGGATATTATCATGACAGATCCTACACATCGACTGCGCCTCCCTCGTTATGTTAATGCGTTTGATGTTCGTTTACGCATGCAACATCGTTCGTTTAATGTATTGGCTGAAATGGCCATGAAAACGCAAGACCCTTTCTGCTGATAATGGCTATATTTATCGAAACGGCTATGTTGCACATGCTTTCGGGTTCATATTCTAAACGTGGCATGAGCCTGCTTCTGCAAGCTAAACGTAGCACAAACATGGCATTTCGAAGTATAAGAGGAATGGAAGGCACTCTTCATTTGTCAATCACATGCCTGCTTTCACCATAGAACACACCTATACTTTGCCCGCCCTTTATCCCTATGCTACGCGCCCTGACGGCGAGTGGGCTTATCAGGCAGCTGGAGCATACACTTTTCCTAAAGGCTCTATGCTGGGAGGCAAATATGGAACAATGGTGAAAATAAACTTTTCACATGTTCATTCTGTGCAAAAAAAAGTGACAGGTGGTATGGGAACTGATGGCTACGAAAGTTCATTTTGGGCTTGGGGACCATCGACATATTACCAAGATATTGATGTGCAGTTAGAGAAACGAATCTTAGCAAAGACACAAAACTTAACTTCATGTGCATGAACCAACGATACAATCAAACCCTGCTCGAAGGACATGGAGGCATGTTAAACTCGCATATTTTGGTGGCTGACCTGAAACAAAAGCTGGCACGCAAAACAACATTGCGCGTTGAAGGACAGTATCTTTTTTCGAAAAGATGGTGACAAGGATTGGGCTTTCGCTCTGGCAGAACTGTCGCTGGCTCCACGTTGGATGTTTACTTTGAGTGACCTTTACAACCTTGGGAACACTCGTGTACACTATTATCAAGGCTATGTAACATACAGCGACGGAGCACATCGATTACAAATGGGCTATGGACGAACGCGTGCTGGGTTCAACTGTTCGGGAGGTGTGTGTCGATATATTCCTGCAACCAAAGGTCTATCACTTTCTTATAATTATAATTTCTGATTAGAATGAAACATATATATTTCCTTCTTTTGCTTGGTGTTACGCTTCTGGCAAGCTGCGACCCTGTTGATTCTGACAAGCGCTTTGTAGAAGTGCCGGCTGCTACGATTCAAAGAAATGTATTAATAGAAGACTTTACTGGGCAGCGTTGTATTTACTGTCCTGGAGCCACTGATGCAATTACTGAGTTACAAACTACCTATGGAGCTGACAAGCTAATTGCAGTTGCGATTCATGCAGGGCCGCTTGCCGTTAAACCAACACCTATTTCTGTGGGATTGCGTACGGATATAGGGGATACCTATTACACCCATTGGTCGATTCCAAATGTACCAAAAAGCTATAATCAACCGTAGAGGAGGTATATTAGCTAAAAAACGCATGGGCAGGTAAAATCTATGATGAATTTGCCCAGACTACAACGGTAAGTATAGAACTTAATTGCCAGTATGATGCTAACAATCAGCGTGTAGAAATAGAGACCAATTTGAAAACTGTGAATACTGATGAAAAAGGACGGCTACAACTCTGGTTGGTTGAAGACGATATCGTTGCACCACAGCTTTTTCCCAAACAACAGGTTAGAAAAAGAATTACATACACAACCACGTGCTACGAGCAGCAGTTAACGGAGAGTGGGGCAAAGAGTTGACACTATCGTTTAATCAGACTCGCAAAGATAAAACTACCTACACGCTGCCTAACGGCATATTGCCTGACAAAGCGTGGATAGTGGCATTCTTCTATAACGACAGCGGCGTGTTGCAGGCTGTTCGACAAAAAATTACCAACCCGTAAACAAATTATAATAATTAAAAAAACATGAAATTACGATTACTTTGTATTTTAAGTTTGCTCATTTTTACTGTTATAGGCACACAGGCGCAAACAGTCACGGATAAAGTTATTTTTACTAACGCCGAAGGACAAGCGATTAGTTCTAATTCTATGCTTAACGTAAGCAAAGTTGAAGATGATCTTTTTCCCGGGACAAAAGATTATGCCAGCAAACATTATTCATTTCAAACATCTCGGGAAAAAGCCCAGAAAGTAAGACTCTCATATACCATTACTCAAATGGAAGAGGGTCAGTTGAGCTATGTGCATTTGAAGATTGTACATTTCAAACAACAACAGGCAATTACCATTTTGAACAAAAAGGAGATGAACATTGCTGAAAAAACAGAACTCTCTGTCGAGCGTGAGTTCCTCACAAAAGGACATTGCAAGGTTACACTACAACTTATTATCAGTGAAGATACCAACGATGGCATAACGATAGATAAGAATGGACCACAGATTACCATAAACTTTATGCCCGAGAGTACTGGGCATTACTTCTTCTGCAATACAGACTGGTAACACTTACAATGTTTTTCGACGCTAATGGTGTATTGCTCTACAAACAGCTTACTACCCTGAAAAAACTCTCAAAAGGTATTTATATTGTTAAGTGCAGAGATAAGCAAGGTACAGTTTCCACAAAGAAATATACGATTTATTAATTCGTACACAAAAACAAAACACGATTCAATATGATTAAAAGAATATATATTCTGTTACTCGCCGTCGTTGCTACATTCTGCTGTTCAAACCGTCTTTATGCCGAATATTATAGCCTCGCACCTTCTGCTGGAAGCAAGGTATATGTACCCATCAACGCCAGTAGTGGCAAGGGAAAACTGTCCGTAATGAACTATGGTAATAGCAAAGTTCTCAACTTTGAATATAAGCTATCTTTCCAAGGAACAGTTCTATTGGAGAAAAATCATATCCTGAAAGAGCCACTCCGTCGCATGGATGTGGCAACTGTTGAAATAGATGTGCCGCCCCATAACCAGCTTTCGGAAACAGAATTGCAAGTAGAAATTACGAAAGTTAATGGCGAAGTTAACAGAGCTACTATCCCATACGCCACCATTCCCAGAGTTACAGTTACACAAGTTCCTCACAGAAGAGTTGTCGTTGAAGAATATACAGGCATGTGGTGTCAATACTGTCCGCGCGGCATTGCTCTCATGGAGAATCTGGAAAATAAATATGCTGATGATTTCATTGGTATTGCCATTCATATATCAGACCCTTTAGTCTGTTCTGACTATGCCTGGAAAGCTTCAGAAATAAGAAGCTACCCTGACGCTCCAAATGAATAGAAGCAAATTGCTTACATATTATACTGCCATAAACGAGTTTGAAGAAGAGCGGGCCATGGGTGCCGATATGGACGTTGATGTATCAGCCCAATGGGATAGCAATAAAGAAAAAATTACCATAACTCCTCATGTTACATTTCGTGTTTCTCCTAAAAATACAACATACGCTTTGGCCTATGTGCTTACTGAAGACAGAATGAGTAATCCCTCATGGGCGCAAAACAACAACTCTCTGGAAAGATTAGTTTACGCGGTATTTCCGAAGAGCTAGACAAATTTATCGATTTACCATCGGTAATTACGAACCTTCCCAACAACTTTACAGCCATAGCAGCGAAAAGGAGTTTATACTCCATCCGTTGAAGACTATATTAAGACTCTGATTGAAATAGATAAAGAACAAAGTTTCAAACAGGTGTTTGATATTTCCCTGTAATAAACTGTTAGCAAGATAAATCGAAGCTGAAAGTTTGCGCGCTGCTGATTAATCTGAACACAAAGAAAATTGAAAATGCAGCCAAATGCAGTATATCCGATGCAGCTTCAACAGGCATATCCTCCTGTCAGAAGAACAGAGTAACGCAGTCGAAATTGCACGTTATACACTCGAGGGCCACCGTATTTATACTCCACAAAAAGGGATTAACATTGTGAAATATAGCAATGGTCGCATGTATAAGGAAATTGTAACACGCTGAAACAGGAAAACAGACAAAGAAGAATTTCCATCAATTCCTTCATTAATTGGTAGAAGTGTGCAAGATAAGTTTGGTATAGCAGCGTAGGCATATAGAGGAAATAGTCTGTTTACGTAACATCTCGTGGAGACGTAACAACTTGAGCATAAGAATTTCTCCGTAGAGGGAAATTCAAAGATTTACGATTATCCTGTTCAATTATTGAGAGAAGATTCCTGCAAATAGACGTCAATGACGACTCTTCGGGTAAATACATCAATACAAGCTAAGAATATTGGCTTGTATAGCTTATGCAAATGGGTATCATATATTTGCAGAGAAAATTGATCTAAAAAAAGGAATATGAATATTAGCTGACGCTCAAAGCTTTTAGCATATTTCCCACAAAAATGTATATATGGTACTTTGCTGAAATACGTACCTGCAAATATAGTTTGACAATATCTACTTTATTGTAATTGTCTTTACTATTTATTGGTCTTGAACTCTGTTTGTTTTTTTCATGTGTTTTTTTATAGATATTGAAACACGTTTTTCAATTATACTGTCGGTACCATTATTTGTAAAAACAATATCTTTGTCTCTTCTATTTGAAAGTTCTATAAACATAACTGAGAAGGAAGAGGTGTTGTTCTTAATCTGAATATTATACATTGTATACCGAGCTCCTTCGATAATTATTACGATTCATGGCTAAATACAACTCCTTACCGACAATTTGTCGGCCATTTTTGCATGTAGTTGTAGCATGATATGCCGCAAATGCTGAAGATATGGCGGCCGTCACACATGTTGTGTGGCGGTCGTCGCACACATTGTGTGACGATCGTCAACCGAGCGTACGGCGGCCGTCATCCTATTACAAAACAGCTTAAAAAGTGGGCAACAAATAAGTTCTATGAGCGATGGAAATCATAATAAACGAATGAGGAATATTCTATGCTGAAGTATAGGGATTTGGAAAGCAAGAAAAAGGCGAAGAATGCGTATCTGATTGAAATAGAGGATATATTGCCTTCTTACTCATTGAGTTGCATCAATGGAAATAGGCTAAGAAAGGAGTGAAAAAGCAAGAGTTCAGTTACCAAATCGTTCGAGAAACGATGAAAGGAAAAGGACGGCTGAAAGTGGTAACTAAAACGGTGTTTTCTCTTTCATTATCAGTGTTTTGCATCGCTCAAAGTTCCTCAAAGAAGTGTAATTTTGCAAGCAAAAAACAATGGAAAAAGAAAAATTCAAGCTGCTTTTCTACCTCAAGAGAGGTACGCAGGACAAAAACGGAAAAAGTCCCATCATGGGACGCATCAGCGCAGGACGCTCTATGGTACAATTTAGTTGCAAATGCTCGTGTACTCCTCGTTTGTGGGACAGTCGCAAAAACCGACTGCTGGGCAAGAGTGCCGAAGCCGTATCGGTAAACAAGGAACTTGACCGCCTACAAGTGAGCATACACAAGGTTTATGAGTCTCTTTCGGGTAAATCCGATGCTCCCATCACGGCAGAGCGAGTACGGGAGCTTGTATTCGGACTGAACAGTGAGTCACAAGGACTGCTTTATCATACGGACGAGTATATCGACCGCTTCCGTGAGCGTGTGGGCATAGACCGCAGCGAACGCAGACTAAAATGCCTGTTGCTCTTTCACAAGCATCTGGCAAACTTCGTCAGGTATCGCTACCGTGTGGAGGATATTCCCGTGCAGAAAGCCGACATCGCCTTTATCAAAGACTTGGAGGACTACTTCGCCAAAGAAAAGGGATTCAAGCTCAACACTTCGGCTGGTTATCTCTCCATGCTGGCTTCCTTGCTCAAAGACCTGTATAAACGGCACATCATTGACACCTATCCCTTCATCAACCATTCCATTCGTTGGGAAGCGGGTACTCCACGTTACATCACGAGGGAGGAGGTAAGCCGTATCGCAGCCTTGGGAGAAGACGAACTGCAAGGCTATGAAAAAGTGTCGAGGGACATGTTCCTTTTCTCCTGCCTGACGGGACTTTCCTATACCGACGTGTATCACTTGACGGAGCAGCACATCTTTCACGAAGCGGGAATGACTTGGATACGCAAGCCGAGAATGAAGACGGGCAACGTATGCCACATCCCCCTACTTCCCGAAGCCACTGCCATTATCGAGCGTTATCGGGGCATTCACACGAGGGCTTTCCGACACGAACCGCCCAAGGGGTATCTGCTGCCCATACCCGGATGCGACACGGTAAACATACACCTCAAAAAGATAGCACGGCTTTGCGGTATTCAGAAAACGCTGACCTATCACATGGCACGGCATACCTTCGCATCTCAGATGACACTGTCGGAGGGCGTGTCCATTGAGAGCGTTTCCAAAATGCTCGGACACAGTCAAATCAAAACCACGCAAGTGTATGCGGAGACTTCTCCCGAGCGTGTCTTTCTGGACATGAGAAAAATACTTCCACAACTCGCACATTATCAACTGACCAACTAAAACCGCAGAACAATGAAAAAGTACATTTGCCATACTATTCTACATAGATAGAAGCAAGACCAATGAAGACGGACTATGCGTAATCCGCTGTCGTATCACCTGTAACGGCACATCCTCTTCGTTTTCCACACAGCTACAATCCGTTCCCGACGAGTGGCTTGCCCGAAAAGGGCGCATCAAGGCGACAGCAGGTAATTCAAGCGGCATCAATCTGCAACTGAACTCAATCGAAGAGTGCTTGCATTCACTCTATGAACGTACATTAAGGGAAGAAAACTATATCACGGCGGAATACCTCAAGGAGCGTTATATGCAGCAAAGTCGCCCCTATGCCAACACTTACGGAGTTATACCAAACCGTCTGTAAAGAAAAGGAGGATTTGCAGGGCAGAACACTAAGCAAGGCGACCGTCAGGGCTTTTAAGGACAGCTACAAGAGTTTTGTTCATTTCCTGCAAGTAAGGGACAGGGCAGACTGTATGCCCACAGAGGTGGACAAGACTTTCCTTGAGGACTATCGCCTTTTCATGCTTCGGGACTTGGGAAACAAGGAAAGCAGTGTCGGCAACCGCCTACGCCACTTGCATCAGGTCATTCGCAAGGTATTGCAGGAGCGATACGTTCGTGAAGACCCTTTTGAACTCATAGACATAGAAACGCCTACCTACGAGCGCAATGCACTTACGGCGGACGACCTGCAAAAACTCTTAGCTTACCGTCCGCACCGCTCGACAGACAACCATTGCAGACTTATTTTCCTCCTGGGATGTTTTACGGGGCTGGCATTCTCCGATTTGAAGAAACTCAGAATGGATGATGTCTATACGCTCAGTGATGGACGCAGATATATCTCCCTCTGCCGAACAAAGACACAGAACAGAAGTATTGTCCCGTTGCTGCCCGTTGCCGAGAAAATACTCGCCATTGTGAGCCACGAACGAAGGGAGGGGCTTTTCTTTCGAGAGTTTCCCAGCAACAGTAATTTCAATAGAACTATTCAGGAGATATGTATTAAGGCAGGACTGCCACCGCATACCCAAGCGACCTCACACACCGCACGGCACACCTTTGCCACGACCATCTGTCTGGAGAACGGACTTCCGATAGAGACGGTGAGCAAGATGCTGGGGCATCGCTTTATCTCCACGACCGAGATTTATGCACGGGTGACCAAGAGCAAGATTGCCAAGGAAATGCAACCCCTGATGGGTAGTGAGCATACAAGGGTACTGCGTAAAAGCCTTACGGCTGTGTCCGTCAAGAACACCGAAAAAGTCAAGTCCCATAATTGGGCTGTAACAGCCGTAATGAATGAATCAAAAAGAAGTCCAACTTTTTAACAAGAAAGAAACAATGAAACAGAAGAACAAACAGGAACTTTCCTACTTTCCGATTGAAGTTGAAAAGTTACATGAGTGAACATCACCCCGAAAGAGATTGGGAGACAAGGAGTTTATCACGGCAAGAGCCGATATGGCACTGACCGCTTTACTGCGATGCCGTGGCGCAAGGCTTTTACATCATTTAGAAGCAGAAAGAATGGCAAGCGAAGCGTTTTATCAGTGGACTGCATTTTTCAAAGTACGATACGCTTGTTTCCGTCTTGGAAAGACGAGTTTGAGAGGAACTTCCTGCACCGCTCCCAGAGAGCTCTTTTCGCTCTTTATTGTTGGCGAACAAGGCTGTTCAAGCCACATTCGCTGGGTATGAACTGACGGACGCATTTGCCGCAAGCGGACAATACGACCGTCTTTACACCGAACTGACAGGCACAATAGTGCTGCTCATCGAGAGCAACAACCTGCCAACGGTCAAACAGACGGAGGAAGCAAGCCCGAAGGCGTTGTAGGCAAAGGCGCACGCAAAGTTCCTGATGCCGTTTCTTATCGTGCAAAGGTACAACGGCAGCCTGTCTGCCCTGAAAGGTCAAGTCCTGTGGATGGAGAGAAGAATCTCCACCGCAGGATTTTTCTTTTTCAAGGCAGTACTACAATTCTCAATATCCGTGCGGTCGTATTCATCTCTCCCAACCTTGCAGGGCAAGGCTGCCGTAGAGAGATAGGCACGACAAGAATACGGCATACTCAGGCTCTTTGGACGCAAAAGCGAATTGTAGAAACAATAGTTAGAACTAACGATTGTCTTAACAATCTTATTATATGACAAGCCATTTTTTGTACAACTTATTGTCTGTACAATTTGTTGTCATAACAATTTGTTGTCATAAAGACTATCTGTTGTCAAGACTATCTGTTGTCAAAGACTATCTGTTGTCAAAACAAACTATCGTCAAAACAAACTATTGATAGTTCGACATCTCGATTTGTCGAACTATCGAACTGTCGATAGACCAACAAATATGCAATAAAAGGAAAGAACTGGCACCTCATCTCATTACCGCAATAACGCTGAGGGATTTCCTCGTGGTCTTTTCTCTTGTTTTCCTGACATTTCCCTGCTTTTCCTCATCCCTTGTAGCGATGCTCTTGACCACTTACTTTTGCACCCGATAAGTACGGCAACGGGCAGCGTAACAGCTCGTTTGCCGAGTAACAATAACGTAATCAAAACAAAATTAAGGCAATGAAACTCATTATCATCGACCGCAAAGTGTGGGAGCGACACCGCTCCGAGTTTGCAGACTTTATCCACCGAGTGAAAAAACTCATCGGCAATCCTCCCGAGACCGAGCAATGGCTCAACAACGAAGCCGTGTGCAAGCGTTTGGGTATCAGCAAGCGTACCCTGCAATCATACCGAGATACGGGGAAAATCCCTTTCTCAATGATTGGACACAAGTGTTATTACAAACAGACCGACATCAGCGAAATGCTGAATGAAGTCAAAAAATGAATGAATTATGGCAGAGAATGAAATCATTACGCGGGAAGACCCTCAGATGCAGTTGTTTTCACAACTGATGGAAGGCACTTTGAAGAAGTTGGAGCGGTATTGTGCCACAGCTCGTCCGATGTTAGATGGCGAGGTTTACCTTTCGAGCGAGGAAGTGTGCAGGCATTTACGGCTCAGCACACGCACGCTCCAAGAGTACAGAAACTCAGGAACGCTTCCTTTCTACAAAATCGGAGGGAAGATACTCTACAAGCAGAGCGACATACAAGCCATGCTTGAAAAACACTATAACCCGATACCCAAGAAATTATGGCAAGAATAGATGAAAAAAGGAAACAACGCTTGGAACAAGCCATTAGAGATATGGGAAATTATGGCGTTAAGCTCCGCAAGCCCGAAGAGTTACCCGATTTTGACCAGCCCTCCGATTATGAAGAGGAAAAGAGAAGGTTTGAGCCTGTTGATAAAGTTGAGGAACAAAATGACAAGGAGAGTAACGAGGATTTTTCTCAACCGTCCTATCAAGAAACAGCGTTGTCGCCAACAGAAAGGGCTACTTCTACCGAAGAATTTCATCAAAGAATGGGAAAAACAAAGGACAGAAAGCAATTATCCGAGTTTCAGGGGAAATATCTCCAGCCCTTTCGCAACAGCCACCGCAAAGCCGTGTATGTATCAGAGGAAATCCAACGAAAGTTAGACTTCGTGGTGCGGAGAATCGGTGAGCATGGAGCGAGCGTTTCGGGATATGTCGAACAGGTACTGCGGGAACACCTCGACCAATACAAGGAAGATGTGGAAAGATGGAGGAAACTCTGAATTACTGCATTCCTCGAATGCAAGCCTACGCCGAGTTACTGTATTCAATGAATGCAGTAACACAGCAGGGGCTTATAATCCCATTTTCTACATCAGCAAGGTGTGTCTTTGTCCGACAAACTGCCATTTGTCCCACAAAGACCCTTGCCCCGAAAGGGGATTAAATCACTCCAAAGTCGTGATTAGAAAACAAACATAACAATACAATTATGCCCAAATTAGAAATAGCTAATAAGAACCGTTACGGACATAGAAATATAGAAGAAGTTCCCCGTTGGGACAGATGGGACACCCGTATGCCCGATGTGAAAGACCAGCTACGTGCCATTGACCTGTACAATAAATCGGGTGCGGTAAGCAAATCTGACTTTGTGCGTGCCCGCATTCTCGGAGAACACTTCAAAGTGATTATGGTGGACAAGTCCGCAGTGGAATATAATCGCAAGTTGTCCGAGCTTACTGCGGAAATTCACAGAATAGGAGTAAACTACAATCAGGTGGTCAAACTTTTTGCACTGGAAAAGCTACACTAATTTGATCCACCGCAAGTATTTTTAGACCCAGTAAGGTTAAAATAATGAGACCCACCTCACTAAAATAAGAATGACCCCTTTTGAAACGCTAGTTTTTTAGGGTCATTTTGTGGTTTTGTGTTACTGCCCACAGCCGGCATTAAAAACATAAAACTATTATTTATATGACAAAAATTAAAGAATTTATTGCGCTGTTACGCATCTGGTATGAGAATAAGAAGTATTTCTAGTACTTTCCATATATCTCGTAAACACCCTCCGCAAGTATGTCCGTAAATTCCAAGAAAGTGGCTGTCCATGGAGCAAATTCTGTCGCTTTCAGATGATAAGCTGGCGGACTTGTTTTCAGATGGGCATTCTCGTAACCGTCCGCCTTCTGCTCGCAAGTTGGAGTTAGAGGCAATTTGTTCTGATTATGCAAAACGGCTTAGCAAGAAGGGTGTTTCTATCTTATTCTTCACACGGAGTATCTCGAAAACTCATCCTAATGGTTACCAGTATTCTACTTTCAAACACGCAATCCATGCCTACAGATGTCAAACACGAGCCGTAGGACATGTAGAGCACCTTGCTGGCGATCACGATGTATATTGATTATGCAGGTGATAAGCTAGAGATAGTCGAAGAACAGACGAGTGAGGTGCGGAAGGTAGAGGTTTTGTGGCTACCCTTCCATGCAGTCATTACACCTATTGCTGAGGCAGTGTGGTCGCAGAAGAAGGAAGACCTTATCGTTGCTTGCGAGAATGCTCTTCATTTTCTTTTGGTGGTGTACCCAAGGCTGTTGTGCTGACAACTTAAAAATCAGCCGTTATCCGCAGTGATCGTAATGAGCCTGTTATCACGACGACTTCGCTGCTATGGCTGAATTTTATGACATGGCTGTTTATCCAGCTAGGGTGCGCCGTCCCAAGGACAAGGCACTGGTTGAGAATGCTGTAAAGCTAATGTATCGGTCGGTATATGTAGATATTGAAGGGCAAATTTTCCATAATCTAGAATCACTTAATGTTGCTATACGCACATCTTTAGAAGCATTTAACAGCCGTAGATTGAGTGGGCGTAAGGGAATCCCTGTCAAGAACTATTTGAGGAAATGGAAAAAGATTTTTCTTCGTCCTCTTCCTACCGCTCGCTATCAGATGAAGTCTAGAAAGTCTGCTACTGTCATGGGCTAATAGCTTCGTTATGCTAAGAAAGCATAGTTATAGTGTTCCAACAGAGTATATCGGCAAACGTATGGAGCTTATTTACGATAATGACAATGTTCAAATCTACTATGGGTTAAAGTTAGTTACCATCCATCAGCGAGATGATACTCCCTATACCTACTCACAGAAAGATGCACATAATCTTCCTGGTCATCATGGTAGCTTTGAAAAGGATTTGGAGGAAATATATCAACGGGCAGGGCAAATAGACAACATCCTTCTGCTTTATCTCAAGGAAGTCGCTACGCAGATGAAATATCCACCAAAAGCCTTCCGCTCTTGCCGTGGTATCATGTCGCTGGAGAAGAAGTATGGCATGGCTCGTCTAGTAGCAGCTTGTAACTGTGCCTCGGAAGGACGACGCTATGGCTATAATGAGATAAAGGATATACTACAGAAGGGTGATGATGCTTCCTATATATCTATGGATGAAGATAATATGGAGCTATCTCCTGAATATAAACCAAAAACTCATAAGAACATACGAGGCAAGGATTATTTCTCAAAGCAATTATCCAATAATAGCAAAACAATTAAAGTAAACAACTATGGAACTAAATAATAATAAGACAGCACCTATTGTGCAAGAAATGGATAAGAATCAGTTATCTCTTGATTTAATGCATAGAATAGAGGCTTACGGGTATGGCAACTGCCTTTGAAGAAAGTCTAACAACTACAATTGCAGATACGATGACACCAGATGCCTTTTTATCTTGGCTCTTATCTCGAGAATGGGACTATCGTCTGCAGCAGCCATTGAAAGACTCATAAAATCAGCAGGGGTTTAGATATAAAACCTATCCTGAGCAAATAGATTATAATATCAATCGCAACCTTAGCCAAAACAAAATGGAGAGAATACTCTCACCCATTACCATAAACTTCATCACTTCTAATTCTCATTCTCTCAACTGGTATGGTGGTAGTAGGTCAATAATGTTTACTCGAAGAGGATTATCGTATACACGAATATTTCAAATGAAGATTTGTAAACTCACTAGGATTGAAGATTTTAGGTTTCTTCTATGTATCTCCAACCACCCAGAGACACAAACGCAATAAATTTGAGAAAATGTATAATAGAGTTTACCCAAGAATGTAAGATGCGCCCTGTGAACTTCATGCAAACATTGCGCAACGACACTGGGTAACGTTACCCATATTGGGCATGAAAGAAGGACAACCTTTACGCCAATCTACGACAAACCCACCATCTCTATATCTGATAAGAAAAACCTGATATAGGATACAAACTCTGATGACATTCGCATAAGCTGGGGTGCGGTGGGTAATAATCGGCAACTTCCTCGTGGGTTCGTCCCATACACACAGACCGCTGAACAGCCAATCAACCATTGTGCCGACCGTCTTTCTCAACAGCCCAACCCTGCCGGCGGTTGCACCTCTTTTTTGCGGTGTCGCTCAAATAGCGGAAGAAAACAAATCGGAAGTGCATAGCACCAGTCCCTCCTTGTCATCATCATACCGTAGTACTGAGCAAACGTTCCACAGGCTATCAACATCCATTGCGGAAAAAAGTCAACGGAGGATTTTTGGCCGAAGCGATGGCTATGAGGCAGGCAGGCATAGCATCCAACCCGTAATGGTAGCAGCAACAGAAGAATATGGATACCCAGCTCTTGGCTGTGCCATTTAATCAGCCAGCTTTAATTCGCTACCGAATGATGAATGCAAGCGAGGAAAAGATAGTATACTGATATGGATGAACAAGAGGATAAACCCACAAATCGACCAAAGAGTTTTGCCTACAATCCAAACAGTCCGCCCCACATGAATAAGCCATATTTTGCACGAATAACGAAACTTTGCTTTGTCATACCACTTTCCTTAACGTGATTTTTGAAAAGGATAAGGAACATAGAAAAATAGATGTGTAAAGCCCCAATGATGAGCTAAACGTTTTCATAAGCCAAATTAACCGTATATGCTCATCATTGACAAGTCAATCATCACAAGCGCCACTCGTTCAAGCAATATAGATTATACTGACATGGCAAATAGGAACCGCTCACAGAAACTACGCCACGATACTCTGTGGTCGCTAAAACTAGACAAGCCCATTCAAAATCTCTAATCGCGCTTCACCTCCTTTAACCATATACCGAATTGCCAATATCAACGTCTTGCAATTCACTCATCGTCCACGAAGCAACCCTTTGTTCACGGTCATACCGATACTCCGCTGGCAGTTTCGGCTTATGTTTACTCTGCTAACAAGCCACAGATTGAGAACAATCCTGAGAAACAAAAATTATGATAAATGGGCTAAGACCACCTAACCATTCATGGTGTTGTCACTCCATATTTGATTTCTTCATCCGATACCTTACCCTTTATTTGGTTCTCTCGAGCCTACCTTCAACCAAAGATAAACACCAACAAACAAAGCCATGGGATGACAAGCATTGCCACACGTACTTCTCTGGCTCTCCAAAACTCTTGGAAGAAGTTCATCCTTCCCAATATTTCCATTGGTGTTCAAAGATGATGACGGTGGCGATAGCCATTCGTATATTCCGCACCCCATGCAGCGACGTGCAATTGCGTGCGCATACAGTGAGGGTGAACCCGACGAGACACACACACGAAACGTCACGGTGATGATCACCGAGGAAGAAGTCTTGTCGCCCAGCAGAACATGAGCAAGCATGCACATTGCCCAAGAATCATGTTCAGTTCCATGAACATGACGATGCTCGTGATGGCGTCATGGTTGCGGCACCACCACAACCTTGCGCTTGCTTTCGAGCATACACTTTTGTGTCATCCATGTAATCAGGTCGCAGCCGTTCTTTCGTACTGAACACGCCATGCTCATCACCATCCGCAAGCCAAACGAGGCGCGCATGATAAAACCGTATTCAGACTGCGTCACCACCACGCCATTCTCTCTGCTCTCCGGGCGGCACGACGTCGGAGCACAGCCCAGAGGAACTCCACTTTAGCGCGTCCAGAAAAGGCAGTCCACCGAGGGGTCCCCATAGCAGTCGGTCGGCGTCGCCTTCTGGGCTGCCGCCGACGACAACGAGGACAGAGCAGTATCGCAAACGCTGCCAGTGGCATGGCGCCCTCGTCCATAAACTTCTCCATCAATATCATCGGCGCATGACCCATGGGCATGGCAAAAAGCACCAAAGGAACGAGGCGATGGTGCGCCATGGATAAAGTTTGCTTTTTCTATCATGTTCTGGTTTTATCGTTTAGTATCTCATCGACGCTTATGCGAAAGAAACTCACTAGCTGCAGCTCGCCGCGGTAGTAGCTCATCTGGCCGCCCATGCACGTCTATCTCGATATGCTGGCTATACCGCTAGCGTAATCTGTAATTTGAAAGCATGTTTTCCGTCGGCGGTACGCGCAGCAGCCGCAGCAAACATGGGTACGACGGCGATGTGGGTCATCGGCGGACAGGACAGAGAACATGTTTCTTTTCCGTGCTGGCACTGATATGGCGATACGCTGCGGCCCCGCCGTTTAGGTCGAACCATGCGGATTTTCCTTCGGCAGTCCGCGCGCGTTCCTAGCGAAACCAGTTCGACTGCAGAGGTAATCTTCACGGTTCATTGCCGATAAAGCACGACCCAGCCTACCCTTTGGGGAAAGCTGGTCGCTATCTATAGCCGGGCATTGCAGTCACCATAAGGCCCGCAGCCGATGGCGGCACCGCCCTTGCGTCGCCGCTCGTACCGCTACAGGTAGGACGTGGTAGCCGCAAAAGGCGACGTCCCGGTCAACACGTGTCTCTTCTGTTCGCCCTCCTTGCTCCTCCTCCGGATTGGGAGCAGTGCGGTTGAACACGCCTCGTGCGCAGGTTGGTAAAGTCGGTCCAGTCGATCGCCGGAGGTGTAGCTTGCCACCCCTCTGGCACATACCTGCCAGTGACTCACGTCGGCGTCATGACGAGACATGAGGACAGCGACAGGTGCATAGCCCAGTGCGGGGATAGGAAATAGTCACTCTTGCATGATTACCATGTTTAATTCGAAATCTAATATGTATAAGCTCTTGCGCCGGCCGTGGCTGGATACGCCAGCGGGCAGCAAGTCCCGGAACAACGTCCGTGGCTTCAGCAGTTGAAGATGTCTGGCGCCTGCACACGCGGGATTTTCTCACGAAGAGTCTGACCACGTTCAGGTTGCACATAGGGTGGAGGGTGGGTGAGCGCAGCGGCGAAAATAGGCATCGTCAAGCACCTTGCCGTCGTTTCCACGCATGCGCGCACGCGGTCCGTGACGTCGCATTGCTTCTCGCCCATGATCTGCGCATTAGCAGAAATCGAGCCGCAGTTCCTCTCGTTCTTGTAACCGTGCGTCACGCCCGCCGTAGCCGCACGTGACGTGCGCTGATGTGCGTCCTTTCTCCCTTGCTCGCATACATGTCGAGAAGCATAGACGTTCAGCGTGAGCCAGAGTCGGTCGGCGTCCAGCGATCCCAGCAAAGTCAACGCCCGCTATCGTCTGGCCCGTCGAGGTTAACGTACTCGAAACAGATGCGCATGTGAGATGCGCCATACGCCCTGTCTTCTTTGCGGCGGGTAGAAGTTGCCGTCGGCGTGCTGCCGAATAGAAGAAATGACGGTTGCTGTGGTTCACGCCTGCCAGAGACGTATCGTTCTGCTCTGGTTTCGAATTCTGTTTGCCCTTAATCGCCTTGAAACGTCAGTGATCCCCAGCGCTGAGAACAGTCCTTGATGGCAGCGAAACGGTGGCCGGCACCGGAGTGCGATTGCGGCACGGCGGGAATACGCGTCGTCGATGAATGCTGACGCAATCTCAGGGCAGCATATACACGAATCCGAAAGCCTCCGAAAGTTTACAGAGTTCTTCACGTCACGCCGGGAGCATCCAATAGTTTGTTCACCGTCCAGCCGCGTCGCACATAGGTCTCGGTCTCCTCCAGCGCGGCGATGTCATCTTGTGATTGACGAAGCGCTCGCTCGTCAGTCGGTCTCCGCAGTATTCCAGTCCCGCCGACGAGTGCATGACCGGCGCAGTAGTTGCGATGAGCAGTCGTGGCGGAAGACGCGAGCGAGGCCACCGGAGCTTGCGCCTTCGCGCCGCTCATGCGCCGCTGACGCGTCGTAATAATCACCGTGAACGCGCGCTCGCACCGTCGGCCAGTCTTTCAGCGTGGCTCGCCTCACGTTAGCATAGCGTCCCTGTGGTCAGCACTGAGATCTCTGCCACGCTGTCATGTTGCTGATGAAGAACACCGAAGCCGCAGCACAGCCCTTGAAAATGGCTTTGACGCCTCGAAATAGAGCTCCTGTGAGGGCGATTGTGAGCAGCGTCCCTCATGCACATGCGGCGGACGTCGGAAAACTGCTTTCCAGCACGATGTCCCTTTCCAAGAACGACGATTGGCTTCCTTCGTATATACCTTGCGGTCAGTTTCTCCGCCTGATACAGATAGCGAGCATCTGGCACGCACTGTACTCACATACGCGTCTCGCGAGGGTGAACGCACCTCTCTTGAATCCTCGCTGACAGCCATCCCTGCAGATTCGGACGTGTCAGCATTCTTCTCGAACACATAGATACAAAATCCTTCTTCGGGATTCCTGAAGTTGCGTGTTCATGTTCACCGTGCTCAGCGAACGCCATGTCGCCAGCGTGAGCGCTCGCTGGATCTTCTGGTGATGATGTTGATGGACGGCTCCCGAGGCGACGCTCGCCGTAGGTGTGCTACTGCTCTTTCACAATCTCCACGCACTGGTCCCGACGGCATTGCAGGTTGACAACGCCGTAGTCACAGGTTGCCTGCCATACCGCTGTTGGTCATTCGCTCACCGATCGGTGAGGAGACACCGACGTGCATCGCACCGTCAAGGATTGATCTCGCTGCCAGTTTACTTTCTGTATGCTCAGTCCGGGCGTCTCGTGCGCTGCGCTTTTGCTGAAAGTCGCTGCTATCCACTTTCTGTTCCACTTTCCGCTTCATAAGCACGCGTGGTGATGGGTGCTGACAGCTTCACCGGTCGGAAGCGTGCGTGAACCCCACTGATACCACATGGCCCGCCTCTTGGTTTTCAGTGTCCGCCTTTTTCCGTCGGCTTTCCTCCAGTGCAAAGGCGGGCGTGCCACGCTACTTTATGACATGCGAGGACCTGACGACCTATGTCATACGCTATTTTTCACTCTTGCTTTCCTGTTCTCAAATCAACAACCGCCGACCAGCACTCTTTCATATAGCGAAAGCTATACGCTTTACAGGAAAACGTGGCGTTTCTATACCTCATCTATACAATAACGTAGGAGGCATAAGAGATGGATTAATGCTCATCTGGCGGAGTGTTGCTCGATATTTTAACGCTTTACAGTCCATGTCTTGCTTGTACTTTCTCCACATCTTCTTCAACGATAGCTTGAAATCTTCCTCGAAAGTGTCCACTCAGAATAGCGTCGATTGTCCAGTGCAGTAAACATAACTCTGCCATCAACATGACAGTTGAAGTTGAGAAACTCTATCTGCTTGACGTTCACGTTCAGCAGCCTCTGCACATATCGCATCCGTCGTTACATTCTCATATTCGTGTTGGGTATCATTCTGTGGCATATAGAGTAAGATTTGCAACTGTATTCTGCCAGCCAAATTTCTCAATTCCAGCTCCCTCCCTATTCATCCTCTCTCCCATGGGTTAAGACTTTAGTGAGTTTTGCAATCGAGTGTTAAAACCAAATCTGGACATTATATACACCAGAAGTATCGTCAACTCTGAATGTTCGGAGCTTTGTCAGAACCTTCGTGTTCAGGTAGGAAAATATATGTTGCATGACATCCTTCGGGTAGCACGTCTGTCCACGAGTTTGCCATCGCATACGCCTGGAACACAAGCACTCATGTTATCTTTCAATATCTCCTTTACCTTGGCTGCGCCCTCTGTATCAACAGTTTGTTCAGCTCTTTCTGGCTCTCCCGAGCGAGTAGCGAAAGATTGAACAAACCATAAATACTAAGTAAGTGATCAAATGCTTCTCTTACTTGTTTAGCACCATCAATGCTAGATTTTATTTCCAGTGAAATCAAAGCTGATGACATAACCACCCTTGTAGTCTGGGACAGATAGCCTCGTAAGGAATGTCAGGTTGTTGTCAATAGCTTGTTTCCGTGAGGCTGGTTACAGTGAAATCTTTACTCAACACTGTAAATTTTCTGAACAGTTGGATATAAATATGTATATCCCGACGCATTGCTGATTGCACCATTCGGTTGCAAAACATCAAATACTACTTTTAAGTGCTAAAGTCCATGTCATGATAGGTGATTCCGCTGCAAGAAAAGGCGGCATGTCCACCAAGGCAACATCAGCCGTCCTCGTAGAGAGCAACTGTGAAAGTTAAGTCGTTCATGTCTCTCACATGTTTACCTCCCCATATACACGTTTGTTGCAGGAACCCTTAAACTGACTTCATTGTTAATTATGACGTTAACACCCACGAAGCTCGCCATAAGAAGTACGAGCAATGAAACATTAATCGTTTCCATACCAAATGAATTTTTAAAGTAAAGCTTATAACAATACGTGGCATTATTACCATGGATTCTTTTTTCCACCTATCCATCCATCTCACGTCCTCATGACGTCTCCCAAGGATGGCATATAATGTCCTTCAACAGCAAAACTATTATTGTCTATATATTTTATATTATTCTTGATAAAGTCTTTTGTTTCCTGACGATCGAAAATATCCTGATCTATACCCAACCCAGAATGGCGTTCCTGTATTACCCATATAAACACTCTGATTTCATAGTTGGGTAGATAATCTGCACATTTTTTAATTCATATAAATCACATCTCAAAAGACTCAAGTCATGAAAGATCCAGCTTCTGGATTTGGGCAAATAGCAGAAAAGTCATATTGTTCATGATGTACGCCTTCTTAGGAAACATGATTTCCTCAAGATCCGGACAGTCTTTGATTTCCACCCACGATACATCCCATATTCGTCATCTCCAATGGTATGCCCGTTGTCCTGATTTGTAGAATGGCTCATGTCCATTTTTCTTGATAGGCGACAAGTGTACATGCGCCATGAAACAGATCAGTGATTTGCAGACATATCTATGCCGTTAAAGCAAGTCAAGATGCTCTAACTGGAAAAATGATATTTGTTTAGGCATTTTCAGATAAGGAACTTTTGCATATTCTTCTGAAGTGACACCTAATATTGTTCCTTTGAAACTCTTGTTGTGTAGAACATATTGGAAAACCGTCAGCATTTTTCCTTCAAAAATAGCAATAGAATTGTTGCTTTGCTCGAGGTGAGGTCATTCGTCTGCTCACATCAATAAAGTGTATCCTTATTTTTCTGTAATGACAAATAGTGTGAGAAAAGATCATATAATTGTTTTTCGACCATGGCATCAGGCACATTACGCAAGGTGTTATATGTGTTCAACTTTCCATTTGCATCTGCCATTTTCATATCAACGGCTTTCTTGTCCATCTCCGACTTTTTATAAAAAGCTACAATCTGATCCTGATCGTATTTTGCTCCCTCAGGAAGATACAACTTTTCAAAGTGGCGTTTAATGTCGGTAGCCTGCATCTCTGTAGCTCTCTACCTTGTCGGTATCTGCCAGTCCCTTAAATTCGTAAATGTCATTGCCGGTCAAATCCACTCCAGTAATCTGTGCAGGTAGTTGGGCGAAGTCGAAAACAGGTCCATACCCGTTATTGGAGAGTTTTACGTCTTTCAGATTGGGGAGAATATCAAGACCGCTGAGATCCTTCAGGTTTGTACCACTAAGGTCAAGCGATGTGGTGTTGTTTGCTAATTCGTTGAGTTCCAGCTTCCCGTCTTTGTCGAACTGATAACCTTTCGATTTCAACACAGTCATCAATTCTGTATTTTTAAGGGAGTTTGTGCTGTAATGAACTGTATTATCATCACTGCTACATGAGGCAAGTCCCATCACAAGGAATACCAATACTGGTAATGTTAAATTCTTTACTATTTTCATTTTCGATAATAAATTAATTGTTTTGAGTTACAAAGGTAGGAGCCTTGTTTGGATTTCACAATACCTATTTTTTATGATTTTATTTTTGTTTTTGCAATCCTTATTTATTAGGATTTTGCTGTTTGTGAGAATTTTTATCTGTTTTACTTTTGGTAAGGCTAAAACGGTATCGCAGCGATACGAGGGCATAACTATGTATCTGCGGTCGGAAACTCTCGTGATACCCGTAACCTGAAACGGAACGGTTGAGGTCCCTTCGCCTATTCAGAATGTCGTTCCATTTGAATGAGAGCGTGGCTTGTTTCTTCCTGAGAAAACGCCACGATGCTCCCACGTTCAATAGCCACTGGTCATCATCTGTGGTTGAATAGGTTCCTCGGCGCAGATGACAATTTGCATCGCCCCATATTTCAATGTCGTGGGGAAGTTCTACTGTGCCGCTGATGCCACAGTCGTGCGCCATGGTAGTTTGAGTCATACGTTACTTCCTCTGCGAAATCATTGAACGAGTTGTGGTAATTGCCCATAAAGGTAATACCATTTTCTCTCATTTAATCTGATGGATAGTTGTTGTTGATAGGCTGGCTTCAACTGCGGATTGCCTATCTTCACGAACAGCGGGTTGCTCTTGTCATCAAGTGTCAGCAAAGCCTGTATGGAAGGCTGTTGTGTGTTTCCGTTATAACGCAGTTCAACTTCTATTTTTCCGTTGTTCCACTTTGCGCCGAACTTGGGTTTGTATTCCGTAGCCTTGACTGTGTTAGTCCATTGTTTCCGAATTGTGTTGCCGGCAGATATTCCCAGTGTTGCCATTCACATCAATACCACCGTTTTCTTCCATTGCTTACCCCATATAATCCATTCGCAGTGGGTGAGTTCCCGCCCGCTACAGATAGTGTGTCTCATAACTTAGGCTATCTATGGTCTATTCGGTATAGTATAGTCGTAAGTGTCGCTTGTGTTTCTATCCTCTCGTGATTCAGTCCATGCCCTGTCTGCAATTTCAACTGTTTGCCAAAGGATGGGTATATTGCAATGATATTCTGCTTTCGTTGCGCAGGGTGGGCAGTTGTTGGCAAAAGATTGCGCAATGGTAGTGAATCTCCGCCCACAGCGTTGCGCAGGTGGTGGAATTTCGTCAGTGAGAGGCTGGTATTATTCGTTTCATTCGAGTTACCGCCAAGTGTCGCCTTCACGGTAAATGATGCCCTACCTTTGCCAATCCGCCGTGTGAGGTCGGCAGATACATGGTAATTCTTTTCCATTGCTTTTTTTGTGTTTCGCAGGTTCCCGGGTCAGCGTGTCCGCAGCATATTGCGCTCATATAGGTATGTTGTGTTGTCAGTCAGGTTGTCTGACCGTCCGAAGTTTCCATTGGCACTGATATTCAGGGAGGGTCTTTGAGTCGATGTCATATCGCAGGCTGATGTTTGCGGCATTGCTGTGGTTTCTTGCCCGAGGAGAGCAGCACGAGTTTCTGGTATTTCGTTCCCGATGCAAGATACTGCTCGTCGTAGTCATGGTTTCGCTTTCATTGTGGAAGGCGTTGAGCGAGAGGCTTGCATTGAGCGTCATCTTCTTGCCGAATTTCTTCCACGATGTTGCCCGACAATATGTTTTTGGAAATTGTTTCTTCCGACGTTCATGTTGTATGAAGTTGTCCAAACGCAGGGTCAGCGAGGTATTCTCGCCGTTGGCATTGAATAGATTGCCCTGTACCTCATCCCTGCGTCTGTCGCGATTGCCGTGTTCAGCCGTTAGTGTTCCTGTCAGGCTGCCATTGTAGGTAGATTTGGTCTTGATGTCCAGCACATAATTGTCGGCACCATCATCTACTCCCGTCATTTTTCTCCAATGCGCTGAGCATGTCATACCAGTTTCAGTAGTTCCACTGCATCGGCTGGCATATTCTCCAACGCTGCGATAATGTCGTTGCCCATAAAGGTCTCGCCATTGATGTTTACGCCGTTCAATGGCTTTCCTTTGAACGATAGTAGCCTGTTCGCCTTGTCGTATTCCATGCCCGGAATATTCCTGATTAAGTCTTCCAAGTTAGCACCTTTCCTTACTCGAAGGCAATCAGTATTGATAAACGTGGTGTCTTTTCTTATGGAAAACAATTTCCGCTGTCCAATAACTTGAACTTCATCGAGTTCTATCGTTTTTATGTAATGAAGAAACATGTTTTTCGAGTAGGTATATAGTATCACCCACAGCTAAATTCAAAATAGTAGCATTAGCAGTGGGAAACAGCAAAAAGTAGAATGATGAAGATTAAAAGAATTCTTTTGATTATCATTTTTGCAAAATTACCATTGTTCATAGATATATGCAATACCTTAAAATGGCGATTTTATAGAATTAGAAATGTCTAAGGTTGATTTTCATTGAAAAACAACGTAAATACTTTTTGTATATGAATTATATCGCTATCTTTGCAACATCAAACAGAGAGTTCTTTGAGGCTTTGCAGAATAAAGAAAGGGAAAAGAAACTCGCTCGTTTCTTAATCGTTCACCTTATCAGATTATATATTCTGCTTTCTATTAGTAATCAACCGATTACATTCATACCCATTACTTTATGATGGAGATACCGGGGTTTCCTGTTATGTACTTGTATCAGCAAGCGTACAGAGTTAAAAATTTGGCCAAAGTATGAAGTACTTAAATATTTCTCGGTTATTGATAGACTATATTTAAAAACTTTTTATCTTTGTGAAGTACAAGAAGTTGTAGTTTAATAACAGTTTAAATACAGTATAAATATTATGATTATTGATTTTGAAAAAATCGCAGAAATTCACATAGAGAAGTTTCAAAGGCGGTGAAGGGGCACTCGATACTCGCAATTATTTCGATGATAAGGTTAAGATAATGTATTCGACTTTACGGCCAGGAGCGTCAAGTGGCTTACATACTCACGAGGGAAATTGCGAGATAATATTCTTAATAAGCGGCACACTTACCTTTCATTATGACGGTCAGACAGAGGTGTGTCGTGCCGGACAGTGTCACTATTGTCCTGAAGGTCACAGCCATTACATGGAGAATTTGACCGACCATGATGCTGTATATTTTGCCGTTGTGCCTGAGCACCATTAACTTTCGTGCGGTGTTTTCTGCATGATTGTTTCAGCTGGCATCCGCAACAAGGGTCACCGGCTTTGGTAGTAATGATAATATATATACGCCTTATAACGTAAGCAAAGGCATATAAAAAGCGTAAAAGTGACGATGAGTAGTTGCATGGCTGTTACCTGTTACTTTTGTTCTGCGAAATGTTGATTTTATATATTACACAACTAAAAATGTGCCAAAGGTGTTATTTTTGTAGTAAAGCATTGAGGTGTCATATAAAATAGCTAATTTTTGGTGACATATAAATAACGCAAATAGTATTTAATATTGCATAAAGGCATAAAGAAAAAAGGGAGCATATTATGGAGAATATTTCATCACATAACCATTTGGTAATTATGGCTGGCGGAGTAGGGAGCCGCTTTTGGCCTATGAGTACAGTTGAAGCCCCTAAGCAATTCATTGACGTGACTGGGAACAGGGCGTACCCTTATACAACAAACTTGTGATCGTTTTAAGGGTATTTGCCCACCTGAAAATATGTGGATTGTAACCAATAAGCGCTATGCAGCACTGGTTCATGAGCAGCTTCCCGATATTCCTGTTGAGAATATTCTGCTCGAACCTTGCCGTCGTAACACGGCTCCATGTATCGCTTATGTAAGCTGGCGCATCAAAATGCGTGATGAACGTGCCAATATTGTGGTGACCTCCAGTGACCATATTGTAACAGATGTGATAGAATTTCAGCGAGTTATCAGGGAATGTCTTGGCTTTACAAGTGAAACCGATGCCATTGTCACATTGGGGATGAAAGCCGTTCGCCCTGAAACAGGATATGGATATATCAAGGCCGACCTGTCGAGTAATGCGCCAAGGCATAAGGAAATATATCGTGTTGACTCGTTTCGTGAGAAGCCTGATCTCCCTACTGCTACACGCTATATTAGCGAAAAGGGCTATTTTTGGAATGCAGGAATATTTGTATGGAGTGCAGAAACAATTGTAAATGCTTTACGTATTTATGCACCTCGAATCAATAATATATTTGAACGGCTGAAAGATGTGCTTGGAACACTACAGGAACAGGCTGATATAGACAAATATTATGGCGATTGCGAGAATATTTCTATTGACTATGCTGTAATGGAAAAAGCAGAAGAGATATTTGTTTGCCCTGCTGATTTTGGATGGAGCGACCTGGGAACCTGGAGCGCTTTACTGCTTCAGTCGAAACGTGATATGTATGGTAATAGTTGCATTGGACCTGACGTGAAAAACTTTTGAAACCCATAACTGTATTATTCATACAGCTAATGAAAAGAAGGTAGTGGTGCAGGGATTAGACGATTATATTGTTGCCGAACACAATGGAACTTTATTAATTTGCAAACTTTCGGAGGAACAGCGTATTAAACAGTTCGCAGGAGGTGAATAACAGCTGTCTTTTTGTAACAGCAATCTGCTTTCTGTCAAATTCCTAAGTAGTATGGATATGTTGCTGTTTTTCAATATTTTGTAACAGAATACTATCTATATAAGCCTTACTATAAAATATAATATTTAAATACTCTATGAAACAAAGTATTATGGTTGTTGCCCTCACTCTTTGCCTAACAGCGCAGGCAAAGAGTGGGAGAGAAACGGTAAGTGATTTTTTATTGCCTGCAAATAGCGAAATTCTAAAAGGATATGTGGGTGTACAATTATCGAAAGTGTATGACAATGGCGTTTGTATGCAGGATGTAGACCGATTGGTCAGTCCTTTCTTGAAGCGCACAGAAACACACCTCTGGCAAGGGGAGTTTTGGGGAAAATGGATGTGCTCAGCGGTAATTGCCTATCAGTATAAACCTTCTCGTGCTCTTATGAATATGATGCGAGAGGCTGTTGACAAGCTTGTAGCTACGCAAACAGCCGATGGCTATACTAGTAATTATGCACCTGAAGCCCATTTGAAGGAGTGGGATATTTGGGGGCGTAAATATTGTATGCTCGGCCTTCTGAACTATTATGGCCTTACAAAAGATAAGAAAGCTCTTATTGCCGCAGAAAAAGAGGCCGATTACTTGATGGGAGAACTGAAAAATAAAAATGTTTCTATTGCCTCTTTGGGAAATCATAGAGGGCATGGCAGCATCATCCATATTGAAACCATTCTGTTACCTTTATTCGTTTACTGGGAAAAAAACAGTATCTGGTTTTTGCAGAGAATATTGTTAAAGATTGGGAAACTGCTGATGGGCCGCAGTTACTTTCTAAAAGCAAAAGTAGCCGTAGGACAGCGCTTTCCCAAACCCGATGCCAACGACTGGTATAACTGGAAACAGGGCCAGAAGGCATACGAGATGATGGCATGCTATGAAGGGTTGGCCGAACTTTACCGGCTTACAGGTAATACACAATATCTTACAGCGGTAAAGAACACATGGCAGAACATCATGGATACGGAGATAAATGTTACTGGTTCAGGATCGGCTATGGAAGCATGGTTTGGTGGAAAGGCCATTCAATATGCTCCTATTAAGCACTATCAGGAAACATGTGTTACGGCAACATGGATAAAAATTGAGCCGGCAGTTGCTTTTACTTACGGGAGATAGTAAATATGCAGACGCCATAGAGCAGACTTTTTACAATGCACTTCTGGGTGCCATGCGCAAAAATGGAGCAAGCTGGGCTAAGTATACTCCGCTTTCTGGCCAGAGACTTCCGGGTTCTCAACAATGTAATATGGGGTTGAATTGCTGTGAAGCGAGTGGTCCCCGTGGACTATTTGCCATTCCTGATATTACAGTTATGCAGAATAAGCGTGGTGCAACTATATGCTTTTATATTCCAGGAGAATATCATATAACATCACCGCGAGGCCAGAAGGTTACTTTAACTCAGGAGGGAAATTATGAGAAACAGGGTGAAATTCAAACATCGCTGAAGATACCGCGAGATGAAGAGATGACGCTTTCGTTCCGTATTCCTGCATGGAGCACGAACACGGATGTTCGTGTAAAAAATGATATTGTGAAAGGTGTTCGCTGTGGAGAGTTCCTTAATATTACCCGAAAGTGGAAGGACGGCGATGTGGTTTCTCTGAAATTTGATATGCAGCCTCGTGTTTTCACGTATAGGAAGCATTCCAGAATATGTTGCTATTTGCAGAGGTCCCATAGTATTAGCACGTGATTCGCGTCTTGCAGGCCCTGACCTTGAAGCAGTAGTTACACCTTGTTTTAATAAGGAGGGTAAGTTGGAGCTGATACCCGTAGCCATTGATAACCCTGAAATAGGTATGGTTTTCAAGGAAAATTCATGCCCGAATCGTACAAAGAAGAAGGAGACAGCCCGGTTGATGTTGAACTATGCGACTATGCTTCTGCTGGAAATGCCTCGGCATCACTGCCATTCTTCAAAGTATGGATGCCTCAACTCTATAATCCACAAAAAGAAATAAAAGGTAGTTTCTAATTCTTTAAATGAAATATACAGGCCCTCCACTCATCCTTCTCTTTTACTTCTGTAAGGGTAAGGTTGAGTGGAGCGGCCTTTTGTTCGAGTAAGGGCACATCGTTAGCATAAAAGCCACTTAGAATAAGTATTCCGTTATTAGTCAATACCCTTTTGAACATAGGCATGTCGTGGAGTAAGATATTTCGATTAATATTGGCGACAATAACATCGAATTTCTCATTGAAATGAGTTACAATACTGGCATCTCCTTGTAAGACTTTGATATTGTCAGTGTTGTTAAGCTGTGCATTATGGCGTGTGTTTTCAACGCTCCATTCATCAATATCGTATGCCATAACGTTGTTAGCTCCCTAACTTTGACGCCACAATGCCAAGTATGCCAGTGCCACAACCGCAGTCTAATACACGCTTGCCGTGTAGCTGGAGCGAAAGTGAGGTTGATATAATCATCTGCGTAGTTTGATGAGTACCAGTACCAAAAAGGCTTGTCGTGCCTGAATAAATACAGGCATTATACCCTCAGGAATGTTTTTGAATAGTTTGCACGGCATCGTAGATGATAACTTTATTATCAACATGAATAGGATCAAATCCCTGCCTCCTCCGAGCTTTATTCCAGTCTTTATACTCAGCTTCTTCAATAGTATAAGCTATTTTAGTGTTGGTTAAGGGAAAGTTTTTATGGCATCGTCAAGCATGGATTTATCCAGTTGCCCTTGTTCAACATAGCCCTTAATACCATCTTTATAATCTTCGAACGATTCGCAACCGGCCTCTCCTGCCGCATCAGCAATGAGGGTCTCTTGCTATTTGTAATAAATCGGCAGGCGTTTCTATCTTAAAATTAATTACTTGATATTTCATATCTCAATCTGTTTGGTTGCAAAAGTATAAAAATTAGGGAAAAACCTATATGTCTTTAGGGTTTTTCCTTACTTTTATATGATGATATGAAGTAAATTTGTAGCGTGAATAATAATATATTAAGAACAACAATATAAAATTAATAAAGGAGTAAGACAAAAATGAAAAGTTATTTTTATTCTTAGCTTTTTGCTGGAGTCATGCCTCTTTCAGCATTAGGGCAGGATGACGTTTATTTTACGCCAGCTAAAAGTGTAAGCAAAAACTCAGGAAAAATTCTCCGACCCTATTATCAGGGGTAGTAATCGGAGTGTAGATGAATATAATCGTCGCGGACGCCTGAAAAGTTATTATCAGAAGATAGGGACAGACAGTCTTGGTAATGATATTGTTACTTACCAAAGGATGTCAGGGGTCTCCCCTGATTCAATTTACATTGATACAGCATATGTTTATCTAGGCAGTGCCAGCTTTGATGATGACTATGCTTATACCCGTCGCATGTCACGTTGGGACGGTTTTTATGATCCTTGGTTCTATGGAGCCTACCGTTGGGGGTCATGGTATAATGCCCGTACGACCCATGGTATTATGGATATGGTAGCTGGTATGGAGCTTATGACCCGTGGTATTATGGATATACAGGATGGTATGACCCATGGTATTATGGTTATTCAGGCTGGTATGGCTGGGGTTATCCGTATTATGGTTACGGCTGGAGCGATCCATATTATTATGGGAGACGTTATTATGCAGGTGTATCGGGTGGTACAACAGGATGGCGTAGCTGGGGAGGTCCTGGCTCGAATAGAGACTATTCTAACGGAAGTGGGATAGTATCAAACAATAGTCGTTATACAGGTGGAACAACATCTCGTAGCCGTAGTAACCGTTCGTTTGGTAGTCGTGATACTTATCCATCAAGTTCTACAATGCAAAATAACTCGGTATTTAATGCACCGTCTCGTTCTGCAGGAAGTTTTGGTGGTGGAAGTTTCGGCGGCGGAATGCCTTCTGGTGGCATGTCATCAGGAAGTTTTGGTGGCGGTCATTCAGCTCCTGCTGGCGGAGGTAGTTTTGGTAATGGCCGTAGGTAAGAGTAAGTACGTTGTCTTGTAGAGATGTCTTGTATACTATAAATAAAGAATCAATTATGAAGAATATAAAATATTGTCTTGCCGCAGCCTTACCTATGTTTGCTTTGTCGATGGCTGCATCAGAAACATATCAGGATACAAAGTTAATTGGCAATGAGCTTAATGGTACTGCACGCTATGTAGGTATGGGAGGTGCCATGGAAGCTCTTGGTGCTGATATTTCAACGATAGGTAGTAACCCAGCAGGTATAGGCTTGTTCAGAAATAGCCAGGTTTCTTTTTCTGGTGGTTTCGTTGCTCAGGGTGGTGCAACAACATCGCCAAAGTATGGCAGTTTAAGTGCAAACATAAAAGGAGATAAGACCAATGCCAGCTTGGATCAGTTAGGAATTGTTTATGTTACGCGTACGGATAATAATTCATATCTGAATTTTGGATTCAACTATCATAAAAGTAGAAATTTCGATCAGATCCTTACTGCTGGTAACAGTTTGACGATACCATCGTATGTTAATGGGCTCCTATTTCAGCATCTCAAAATAAATTGTCGGCACTGAAATTTCCATTAGGCAGTAAATATTTATGGAGTGGAGTAGATGCAAACTATGAAAGAGAGATGACTCCTATTAAGGATGCCAGTGGTAAGCAAATAGGTATGGATTATCTCAATGGTACGGAATATCTTTTTGGACAATATCAGAAGGGTTATATTGGAGAATATGATTTTTAATATTAGTGGAAATATTGAGGATCGTCATTTCTTGGGTTAACGGTTGGTCTGCATGATGTTCATTATAATAGTAATAGTTATTATACAGAGTCACTTGAGAGGAATGCCTTTTCAGAATCATGGGAAAGTATTCGTATCACAGGAGTAGGTGTAGATTTTAAGTTAGGTGCCATATTCCGACCAATAGCTGACTCTCCTTTCCGTGTGGGTGCTTATATGAGTACGCCTGTCTTCTATGACCTTAGTTTGAGAGGCGATAATGATATATCAATGAATCACGATCAGGGGCAGACCGCATCTGCTAACTATGATTATAAAATTTATACACCATGGAAGTTTGGTGTAAGTTTAGGACATACGATAGGGAAGAATCTTGCTTTAGGAGCAACCTACGAATATTCCGATTATAGTCGTATTGATAACAGGGTAAATGAGAACGATTATTATGATAGTAGTTCGCGTGACCTTAATATGAATAGGAATACAAGGGAAATGCTGAAAGGTGTTAGTACTTTGAAACTGGGAGCTGAATATAAGCCTGTGAAAGATTTCTCAATTCGACTGGGTTATAATTACGTTAGTCCGATGTTTAAAAATGATGCTTATCGTGATGGTAGCATTGAATCATATGGAACAATGTTTGCAACATCTACGGATTATACCAACTGGAAAGCAACGAACAGAATTACATTTGGCCCGGGCTATAATTACAAAGAAGTTCTTCTTTGATGCAGCTCTTCAATATTCACAAACGAAAGGAGAGTTTTATCCTTTTATGAGTTATTCTCCAGATGAGAAGAATTATAAATTGCCTGCAGGTGGTACAAACTATCAGGCTTATGCAGCCGACTTTAATGTTGTTGATGCCACCAGTGTTACTTTTAAGCGTACGCAGGCATTGCTTACAATAGGCTACCACTTTTAAATACATTCTTCTGCTTATATAAGTATTAAAATGTACGCCTTCATCTGTAAAAAGATGAAGGCGTACTTTATTTTGTCGTATCTTTATAGTATCTTTGTAGAATATCAATCTTTTACAAGTATAAACTTAACCAATAAAGAACAATTATGAGACGCTTTGCGTTTATTTGCTTTTTCAATGATGCTGGCTTTTGGTCATGCACAGAAAAGAGAGTTTAGAGGAGCCTGGATACAGACTGTCAATGGACAGTTTTCGGAGATGTCACGTGATGAAATGCAGAAGAATTTATTGCATCAGCTTGATGTTTTGCAGCAAGATGGTGTAAATGCCATCATCTTTCAGGTCCGGCCCGAATGTGATGCTCTGTATGAAAGTGAATTGGAACCCTGGAGCCGTTACTTGACAGGTCGACAGGGCGAAGCGCCTAATCCATACTGGGATCCGCTGGCATGGATGGTAGAACAATGTCATAAACGTGGAATGGAACTTCATGCCTGGTTGAATCCATATCGTGCAAAGACAGCATCGACGAAACAGTTGTCTGATAAACACATAGCTTCTAAATATCCTCAGAATTGTTTTCCTTATGCCGGACAACTTATTTTGAATCCTGCGTTAAGGGAGAATCGTGATTTTATTTGCCGTGTTGCTGATGATATTGTAAACCGATACGATATTGATGGTATTCATATTGATGATTATTTCTATCCTTATCCTGCAGCAGGTGTGGAGATTCCTGATAAAGCTTATTTCCAGTCGGACCCACGAGGATTTAATAATATCAATGACTGGAGACGTGATAATGTTAATATTTTCATTGAGCAGCTTGGAGAAACGGTTCATAAACGTAAACCATGGGTGAAGTTTGGTGTTTCGCCTTTCGGTATTTATCGTAATCAACGCTCTGACCCAAAGAACGGGTCTGCAACGAACGGGTTACAGAATTATGATGATTTGTATGCCGATGTGTTGTTGTGGGTGAATAATGGATGGATTGATTATTGCGTGCCTCAGCTTTATTGGGAGATAGGCAATAAGGCTGCTGATTATGAAACACTTTTCAAATGGTGGGATAAATTTGCTTCTAATCGTCCTCTTTTTCATAGGAGAGATGTAGACCGTACGGTGAAAATTTGCCGATGTTAACAATGCGAATATCAATCAAATGCCTGCAAAGTTTAAACTTCATCAACAGGCAAAAACATGTCAATGGCACAGTTTTTATGGTATTCTAAGGTCGTAGTTGATAATTTAGGAAATTATGGAGAGGTACTCCGCACGTCGTATTGGAAAAATCCTGCCTTGCAACCCCTGATGCCATTTATTGATTCTAAGGCCCCTAAAAAACCACGTAAATTAATGGATGTGGTAGTAAATGGAGATAGAATGTTATTCTGGACAGCTCCCAAAGGGAAGGCGTGGAATGATGTAGCTGTTAAATATGTTGTTTATCAGCTTTAACAATGATGAACAAATTAATTTGAATGACTCTTCGAAGATCGTTACAGTAACATACGATAACTTCTGTAAATTGCCATATATTGATGGTAAAACCAAATCTGTTTATGTTGCTGACAGCCCTTGATCAGAATGTCAAATGAGAGCAAGGGAAAAGAAAGAAAAAGCTGAAGCTTTAACATCGACAATATCAATCATAAAAGATGTGTCCCATAGCCTTAAATATAAGTAAAGGCTGTGGGACACAATGTTTTCAGATAAAATGGTATTTTCTTTAAAAGTACTAACTGTGATATAAACTTACTTCATCAGGCTGTTGAGGAACTTTTCTAAGTCGTCATCAAGTCCCTCCATTAAGTTACTATCTGCAATAATAGTATCATCATCAGCTACATACAGTTCTGCGATGTTCACTTCTTCATCGTCTTCGAGAACAAAAACTATGAGGTTTTTAATATCCCAAGCTGGTCGAGAGTACCGTGCATTTGTCTTGTTGCCTGTCGCATAGTAGATGTGACATTATTGTAAAAATCATCATCTTTATTATCGATCCAATCGTCAATTACGCACCGTGTAATCTCTTTTGCCGTCATCATCGTATGCTCTCAGTTCGCCACTATCCTGACTAACACGAACATGAATGTCAGTCAAAAACCGTAACTTCCTCCTGTATGGGATACTTTTGGGCAATCTTATTAAAAGAACCGCTCAATTTGTTGTGTTGACAGATTAGATGCTTCCATATATACAAATAGCTTTCTTTTTGCAAAAATAAGATATTAAAATGAGCAAGACAACCTTTTTCTATTTTTTCTTCTATTTGCTATAAAACATTTGTTACATATAGAAAAAGCATTAACTTTGCTACATATGTAATCATTAATCTATTTTTGTCTAAAAATGAAACATACAATTCTTTGTTACAGGGGGTATAGGGATTCATCGGATCACATACGGCAGTAGAGCTAATAGAAGCTGGATATAACGTTGTTATTGTTGACGACTTGTCAAACTCTAATATTAAGGTTTTAGAAGGCATCAAAAAAATAACTGGTGTGTTACCTGCTTTTGAACAGATTGATTTAAAGGATAAGGATGCAACACAAAAAGGTGTTTGAAAAGTATCCTGATATAGATGGAATCATTCATTCTCGCAGCAAGTAAGGCTGTTGGCAGAGTGTAAAAGAACCTCTTCTATATTATCGTAATAATGTAGTATCGTTGATTAACTTGTTAGAACTGATGCCACAATATGGTGTAAAAGGAATTATTTTTCATCAAGTTGTACAGTTTATGGTCAGCCTCTGCCTGAAAAATCTACCGGTGACAGAAGAAGCACCACATCAAAAAGCTACCTCTCCTTATGGTAATACCAAAGAGATTAATGAACAAATTATTTATGATTATATCCATAGTGGCGCCCTTTGAAGAGTATAATACTGCGTTATTTCAATCCCATAGGTGCACATCCGTCAGCATTAATAGGCGAATTGCCCAATGGAGTACCTAATAATCTTATCCCTTATGTTACACAAACAGCTATGGGTATTCGTAAGGAGCTTACTATTTTCGGTAATGATTATAATACTCTGACGGAACATGTATTCGTGATTACATTTATGTAGTTGATCTTGCTAAGGCACACGTCACAGCAATGAGCCGTGTATTGGATGACGAAAAATCACCAGCACTCGACTATTTTAACATAGGTACTGGCAAAGGTAACTCTACTCTTGAAATTGTTAAGACGTTTGAGCATGCAACTGGTGTTAAGGTGAACTGGAAATATGGTCCTCGTCGTGAAGGAGATATTGAGAAAATATGGGGTAATTGTACAAAGGCTAATTCAGTATTGGGCTGGAAGGCTGAAACTCCATTAAGTGATGTGCTGGCCAGTGCATGGAAATGGCAACAAAGGTTACGTGAGGAGGGTATGATGTAAATATCTTATTTTTGTAGTAATATTGAGGTCTTGAACATGTCTCAAGACCTCTTTTTATATTTCACATTATTGCAATATAATTACAGTATAATGATATAGTCTCAAATAAATATCGTAATTTTGCATCCGATATCACGAGTTGATGGCATAAATTCAAACCTTTATAAAAGTTATTTAAACAAAATGGCAACAAAGATTAGATTACAGCGCGGTGGTCACAAAGGGTATGCTTTTTATAGCATTGTGATTGCTGATGTAAAGAGCTCCACGCGATGGTAAGTTTACAGAAAAAGATTGGTACCCTACAACCCTAACACCAATCCTGCAACCGTAGATTTGAATTTTGAGCGTGCACTTTACTGGGTAGAGACAGGTGCTCAGCCTACTGACACAGCCCGCAACATCCTTAAAGGTGAAGGTGTTTATATGATGAAGCATCTTCGCGGTGGCGTGAAGAAAGGTGCTTTTGACGAGGCTGCTTGCCAGCAGAAGTTTGAAGCATGGAAAACTTCTAAGGAACAGAAACTTACTGCAACAAAGGATGCGTTAAACAAAACCCGTCAGGAAGCTGTTGCTAAAGCTTTAGACGCAGAGAAAAAGTTAATGAAACTATTGCAAAAGAAGGTAGCAGACAAGAAAGCTGCCGAAGCAGCCGCTAAGGCTGAAGCTGAGGCAGCAAAGGCTGCTGAAGCTGCAGAAGAAGCTGCTCCTGCTGAAAAATGCAGAAACAGCAGAAGCATAAAGTCGGCTTTTTCTTAACTACAAGTGAAAACCACAGTAATCGAAAGATTACTGTGGTTTTTATAAAAATAATAGTTTACTGTTGTAATGGCATGCTGTTTGTTGTATAAAGGGCAAAATATAAATTATATAGAGGAGGATTTTAATATGGCTTTATAGATTATTATAAGATTTTAGGTGTCAATAAAGATATACCACAAAAACGAGGTTCGTCGCAGCACTACAGAAAGCGTGCTAAAGCAGTTTCATCCCGATCTTCATCCTGATGATCCGAAAGCTAAAGCTAAAGTTTCAGGCTTTGAGTGAGGCTATGATGTGATTAGTGACCTGAGAAACGTCGTAAGTATGACCAGTATGGAGAACACTGGCGTGAAGCAGGTGCAGCAGGAACAGGTGCTGGAGGAGCGGGCGATTACAAATGGAGCTCATCAGATAGTGCTCCCTTTGATAATTTTGATTTCTCTGGTTTCGAAGGGGGAGGAGGCTTTTCAAGTTTCTTCCGGACCTTTTTCGGGAATATGGGAGGCAGTCGTCGGTCACGCCGATACCAGAACCTGCTCAAGGCTCTGCTGATATGAATGCCAAAGTTGATATTGATGTGTATACAGCTTTGCTAGCGGTGACATTATTATTCAGTTAAATGATGGTAGTAAATTGAAATTAAAGGTAAAGTCTGGCACCCAACATGGAACAAAAGTACGCTTAAGAGGTAAGGGTTATAGCATGAGCAACGGTACAAAGGGTGACCTTATTATAACATATAATGTGAAGCTCTGACCATCTTTCAGAGCGACAGAAAGAACTTTTTGAGAGAAAATGCAAAGGTCGTAACTTTTGCTAACAAGTAACAGATTCTTTATATTGATAGCCTTAGTTATAATGTATTCCCCTTTGAAGAATACGGATATAAAGACTTATAAAAAAGAGATATGTTAATGCTCTAACATATCCTCTTTTTACTGTTAGCAAATAAGTCATTTGTCTCCTCACAAAATGAAATGACAATATTTAATCAAATATTGTCATTCATTATATTTGCTTTTTAAGGATGAATCTATTAATAGTGAAACAAAAAGGCCAAATATTTGCAGGTTGACTTTTTAGGCCAAAAAGGAATAAGCATATTAGGACTTGTATATATTCCTGTTTCCTTTATTTTTCCATTATAACCAATTATTTCGGTACTTGATAGTATAAAACCTCGTGGATTGTTTCCACCTGCAGCTGTGGCATAAGTGTGTGATAGGTGTAATCTGTAGTCCAGCCTGTTTGTTTGATGTCTGCAATTCTAAACCGTTTAAAATGCTAAATACAATTCCCCCATAGCAGGAATATACCAATGTCCTACATTGATACCTGTAACAGGCGCGAATGATGGAGTATAATCCTTTACCTTATTAAATGCGTCATAAATGGATTTCAAAGCTTTTTATGGTTGTACCATCTTTACTCACCATTAGATTCCCGGTATACTTATAACCATCTATGTCGGTTAGCCAATTAGCTTCTGTAAATTGAGCACTATTCTCCGAAGCTGTGACTGCTGGATAAGTGTTATTGAATCTTCCAGTGAAAGGTGATTCCATAGCCATTGCTGTACCCTCTTCTGATTCGGTCTTATCCTTTACAACATAGGCTATGGCTTTGCGTGAACCTTTATCACCGATTGCCCCTACCGTACCATCATCAAATAAGAAAAGAAAAGTAGAAAGCTTTATATTAACTGTGTACGATCCAGTGCGTTCGAGAGTCTTTAAGGAGTTGGAGAATGTTAGACTTTTCCCTGTAAGAGCTTTTACTATATATTGTTCCTCCTGTAAAAGTAAAAGTAATATCATTTAGAGGTATACCGCAGTATGTAGTTATATGCAGTAGCATTGTTATAAGTGCGTGTAACGGCATCGTTTACTACTGTACCACTCGATGGAACTATTTGTGCTATTGATAAAGTTCCATTAGTTGTTGTTGTTTTAGTAGTGCCGTCAACAGCATAAGTTATGGAGTTATCATAGGTATTCCCTGAAGTCAACGTACCTGTAATACCAGTACCTTCATTAGTGTATGATACGATATTAAATCTGATACGCGACATTTGTCGTTTCATGATAAAATTTACTTTCCAATCATTTCCACTGATAGTTTCTGTGGATGTTCCGATGAGAGCATCATTTCCATTATTAACTGTTAAGCCATTTCCCTGTATCGGTTACAGCATTGTTAAAGCATACAAAAGTATAATTGCCCGGTGAAGTCGAAGTTCTCACACCGGGTCAGTAATAAATTTTCCATTAGTTACTGTACCACTTAGCTTACTATTTACTCCTGTTACTCTTGTTCCAGTGAAGTATTTACTGCATATATTGTGTAATGCCCGTCACTAATAGCTAGGTAACGCGAGTATGAGGTACTGCTGAATCTTGTTTAATATTTACTTCAGCTTGTATGCCGTCCCCAAATCTACAGTTTTTGAGGACGTACCAATTGAATTTGAGGTGCGTGTGACTTTCATCAGTGCTAAAGTCTCTGTTTTTAAAGGTAGATTACCGTCTACTTCAACTTTATGGTCTGTTTCAATAATATCTTCATTGCTGTTACATGCCGTGAACATTATTATTCCAACAATGCTCGCTATCATAAATAAACTTTTCATATTATTTCTATCATTAGTTTATAAGACATCGTGTTCTATAAACCTATTTCTCCTCCGTCTTTACTTTTCATTATCTTTCCACTTTTTCTTCTACTGTACCGTATTTTTTGGCGATAGCCTGTCTCACAGAAAAGGGCATTCTGTTTTAACAAAAGAACATAATACATGTAGGGTTTTATACAACTCCTTTTTATTCTTTTCTTTTTGCATTGTTTAGAGTAATATATTAATTAATAATTCTTCATTTTGTATTTAACAAATAGTGCTAAGTACATGCAAACCGGGGCAGAGGGAACCTGTGAGAGGCCCTTTGCCTAAAGAGAATGTGCAACGCTGTCGCGCGCGCGTATATAAAGATGTTTTAGATGATGTTTATAGGTCTGGCTTGAGAGAGAGAGAGAGAGAGAGAGAGAGAGAGAGAGTAACAAATTATTTGGATTTACCAAATAATTTTGTGACGAATTTGCAAGAAAAATGATGCTGCTCCTGCAATGTCTTCTCTACATCTTTATGATATGAAAAAGAGCTTTTCACAATGCCTCTCTTTTTGTCTGCTGAATGCCTATATCCTATAAACTATGATATGTAACTAACTCACTGCAAAGGTAATAGGAATATTTTTACCGTGCAAGAAAAATGCAAAAATAATTGTGTTTGTAGCTAAATTTGTGTTTTCTATGAGCGTTATTGTCAGCTCTTCAGCTTGTAAATGTGGAGGATTATGGTGAAAAGTTTGTTGTTCGACGGCCGTCAGCAACGTGTATGGCGACCGTCGAACGATGAGTGTGACGGCCGTCAACAGTGCTGCTGACGGCCGCCACACAATGAACATTACAGTGAAAAGAGTGTATGACAGAGGGTAAAATCGAGTAAGTTTATAAGGGTAAAATCGAGTATGCAAGCCTGTTAAAGTGAATAGAAAATTTGCATGCAAATATTAAGTAGTTCCTTAAAATACGGGCTGTATGCCCAATGAAATATGAGATTGTTGATAAATAAAGGGAATTGATTTCGTGACTTAAAATACAGTTCTGTGCCCAACCCTACAACAGCAAGCTTTATTTACACCTTGGATATAAAGTGATATGGAAGGAGAGGAACGGAACAAACATAATATTTTCGTAGTTCTGAATTTATTTATTGTTGTACTCGATACTCATATCGTGTGAAAATGTTATCTTTGTCGGCATACATGCTTTCCGATTCTTTATTGTTCATTTTTTATCATTTGAAAGCGATATGAGAAATATTAGAAAACGATACATTCTGCTGTTCTTTACCTGTTTTTTACCCTGTTTTTGCAGGCACAGCAAAAGTTTGTGTTGCCTGATGTCGATGCCATTGGCTTTCATGGTTCAAACACTTATTTTAATTTGTATACGAAGATTGGCAATGGGTTGTATGCCAAACGAACATTAGGGCATCATGTACCAGCGTGTAAAAGTTGATGAAAGTTCGCGTATGGATAGTATCGACTGGTACATGATGGACAAGGTTGATACTGTAACGTTTGGTGACTTATTGGATAAGAAGAAGACGATTGTACAGGGTTGACGACCTGCGTCCCGCAACTATTGACAGCTATACAGGTAAGGTTTTTCGATGTTAATGAACAGGGAAAGTGGAGGCATGAGCAGCAGGGCGTCGATAATCCTGAAGTTTTTCAGCCACGATATGGCATCGGTGCAGGAAGTTGAGTATGGGAAGGGCAAAAATTATAGAATGCGTTACCCTTCGTCAATGATTTTCCCGACTCGGTTGAGGCCCGCGTGTACAGCATGCGCGTATTACAGGCCCCGTAGAACTTGCCTTTAAAGATGGGCAAAACATCATTATATTAGATGGAGCAGGCTACGATTATGCTTTTGATTCCTACTATGCAAGGGTGACCAATTGTTAAGATTTTCGATAGTGATGCAAAGCCCTGCCGGATTAGCAAAACTCGGGGCATGAGTATGATGATACCCGCATGGACGATTTCTATATGTTTGATATTAAACGCTTTTATGGTGTGCAGAAAAGCAGAGGATGGCAGGTATAAGCTGATTAATACATTTAATAGAAACGTTCTGAAAGAAACGTTCGACTCGATAGCCTACGATTCACGTTTTATCATTTGTAAGCGTAACGATTCGATAAGCGTTTATAATTTATATCTGGAAAAGCTCAATATTGGGCAACTGATTGAGGCAAAAAGAACTTACCAGATTTTACCACGGGTGTATAGAAGCTTTTAACTACCAGCGGACCTGCATATTATGGTGAATAGGGGAAGAGAATAGCGAAGCCAGAGAAAAATTTGGTATGGCGTGTGGAACTGTGCCGCATTGGACTTATACTATTGAGCGAAAAGGTGATAAATACAGAATAAAGAAATATACATCAGGTCCAGGTGTGCGTGAGGAACGGGACGAAACGTTCCTGTTAACCGATTGTCAGCCTGGCGATTCGCTTACTTTTATGAATGGGAGAAGCGAATATAGCTTTGATGGTAACTCTTATTATATAGATAAAATGTATCTTAGTCCCGGGAAACTTTCTAAAGATTAAAGCGAAATGGGTAAATTCGGGACTTATTGAATATAATTATGAGCAGGATGACCAGGTGAGGCCACATGAATCGGTTAAAAATGATGACGGTTATAAGCGTCCGTTGCTTACTTATCCTGTACAAAACATTGAGGGAGAGATAGTTCTGCCTGTTGATAACGATTCGATAGTGCACAGTAACGACGGCCTCATACTTTTCTATAAACAAGGGCGAATGGGTATTTTCCCACGACATGAACAGTCTGTATATGACGAGCTTAAGCAGCAGACGCAAAGCTATTATCACATTGTGAAGGATGGAAAAGCAGGCTGGCTGAATATCAATACCAATAAAGAGTATTTCCTTAAGCCGTGAAAGGTTGTACGACAGTAATCTGTTGCTGACAGGCTGAAAAGGTTAATCATATAGAGAAGATGATAAAAACAAGGGGAGGTAAGGACATAATCCGTACCTCTCACTTATGTGCACAAAATTATTCTTCGATGTTTTTTAGAAAATCTTCTGCCCGTTTCAGGTCGTCGGGAGTGTCTATTCCCACCGTTTCAACGTCAGTAATACCAACCCTTATGCGGTAACCGTTCTGCAGCCAGCGCAGTTGTTCAAGGCTTTCTGCAAGCTCTAAGGGCGATTGTGGCAGCTGTGTTATCTCTTTTAAAACCTGTCGACGATAAGCGTATATTCCCAAATGTTTCACAAAAGGAAAGCTTTTGATCCAGTCCTGCTCCTGTTTTCCGCGCACAAAAGGGATGATCGAGCGCGAGAAATACATGGCAAAACCGTTTACATCCATTACTATTTTGGGAGAGTTGGGGTTCAGAACCTCTTGCATTGAGGCAAAAGGCTTTCCCAAAGTAGCAATCTGAGTTGCTGGGATTATCAAACTGGCGGCATATGGTTTCAATTTGTGAAGGCTGAATAAAAGGCTCATCGCCCTGAATGTTGATGATAACATCGGCATCGGTTGCTATCTTTTCGGCAGCCTCTTCTATACGGTCGGTACCGCTCTTATGGCTGGTTTTTGTCATAACAGCTTTGCCGCCGAAGCCTTCAACAGCATTGAAAATGCGTTCGTCGTCGGTGGCAACCCAGGCCTCGGGCAGCACTTTCGTTACCTGTTCGTATACGCGTTGTATAACCATTTTCCCGTCAAGCATGGCCAGTGGCTTGGCAGGGAAACGTGTAGAAGCATATCGGGCCGGAATAATGGCTATGAATTTCATGTTGGAAAATATAAATTAAATATATAACATATTGGTGCAAAGGTACAAAACAAACCATGGAGTTACTTTATTTAATAATGTTAAATTCTTTTTGCTCTATTCTAAAAAGGCAGGGCCATTTGCCACTTTTTCAAAAATTTATTCTTAACTTTTGGCAGTAGAACTAATCATCAGCAATTATAGTGAAAAATAATATAATCTTTTTCTTTTTATTATTTATCCTCTAACCTCTCTGGGGCAAAAAGAAAATATCTTTAGGCTCATGCACTATTGAAGAGATGGGCGTAAAGGGTACGTATAAAGGGCAGATGGTCGGTGGAAAACCGCAGGGAAAGGGTAGTGTTGTATTTGAAAACGGTAATCTTTACGAAGGCGATTTTTCGAAAGGCAAGCGTCAGGGACTATAGCGTTTATACCTTTGCCGACGGTGAAAGGTACGAAGGGCAATGGCTTTTAAACCAGCAACACGGAAGAGGAACATATTATTTTAATAACAATAACAAGTATGTGGGGCTGTGGTTTCGCGATTTTCAGCAGGGGCATGGCATTATGTACTACTTTAACGGTGACGTTTATAACGGCGAATGGTTCAAGGACATGCGTCAGGGTAAAGGGAAATATACCTATTCTAATGGTGCTTTCTATGATGGCCAGTGGGTAAATGACAAGAAAGCAGGGAAAGGATTCTTTGACTGGGGCGATGGAACAACCTATGATGGCGACTGGAAAAACAACCAGCGTAGCGGATATGGTGTAAATGTTTACGCCGATGGTGATGTGTATAAAGGTCAGTGGCGCGACGACATTCAGCAGGGAAGAGGTATTTACCATTTCCAGAATGGCGATGAATATGAAGGCGACTACGAGCAGGGAGAGCGCACAGGTGAGGGCATTTTTAAGTATGCTAACGGCGACAGATACACAGGACACTTTGTAGAAGGCGACAAAAACGGTGAAGGAACATTTGCCTGGCATAACGGCGACAGGTATGAAGGAGCATGGAAAAACGACCTTCAGAACGGACATGGTAAGCTTATTAAGAAGAACGGTGACGTGTTTGAAGGATTGTTTTCCAAACGGAAAGATTGACGGAGAAGTTATTATTCATTATGCCAATGGAACGCGTTTCAAAGGCGTTTACCGCAATGGCATGCGTAATGGCAAATGTATAGAAGAGTCGAAAGACGGAAAACGGTTCGAAGGAATGTACGTCAATGACATAAGAGACGGCAAGTTTGTAGAGAAAGATAGGAACGGACAGGTAATTAGTACCGGCCATTATGAAAGTGGCCGGCGATTTAACGATAAATAAAATCTATAAGTCTATGGCTCGCTCTATAACAAAAAAGAAATCCATTGGCATAGTAGCACGTGATAAATATTTGCAGCCTTTCGAAGCCGCAATACAGGGAAGGCACGACCATGCTTTATGGAAGCTGAACCAATTAACGCGTAATGGCGAAATAACACTGTCTGATTTTGCAAACGGATACGAATATTTCGGATTGCATCGTAACTGTGACGGGTGGGTATTTAGGGAGTGGGCTCCCAATGCTACCGATATTTTTCTGGTAGGCGACTTTAATAATTGGACTGAAAGCGAAGCGTACAGGTGTCATCGTATTGAGGGAACGGGCAATTGGGAATTGCGTTTACCGCCGCAATCAGTATCGCATGGCAATCTGTATAAAATGCATGTAAAGTGGGAAGGTGGCATGGAGAGCGCATTCCTGCATGGGCAACACGTGTTGTTCAGGACGAAATGACAAAGATTTTTCGGCTCAGGTATGGGCTCCGAAAGAAGAATACCAATGGAAGGATAGTGATATTACTGCCAAAAACGGTAGAAAAAGCAGAGCTTTCACACCGCAAAAAGACCCTCTGCTTATATATGAATGTCATGTGGGTATGGCGCAGGATGCCGAAAAGGTTGGCACATATGCCGAGTTTCGGGATAATATTCTTCCTCGCGTTGCATCGGCAGGCTATAACGCCATACAAATAATGGCGATACAGGAGCATCCTTATTACGGTAGCTTTGGGTATCATGTCAGCTCATTTTTCGCCCCCATCCAGCAGGTTTGGAACACCTGAAGAGCTGAAGTCGCTTGTGGATACGGCTCATCAAATGGGCATTTCCGTGATTATGGACTTGGTGCATTCTCATGCCGTTAAGAATGAAATAGAAGGGCTTGGCAACCTTGCGGGCGACCCTAATCAATATTTTTATTCCGGGCAGAAAGGCATGAACATCCGGCCTGGGACAGCCTATGCTTCGACTATGGTAAGGATGAAGTGATCCATTTTCTGTTGTCAAACTGTAAGTATTGGCTCAAAGAGTTTCACTTTGACGGCTTTCGTTTCGATGGCGTTACATCGATGTTGTATTACAGTCATGGCCTTGGCGAGGCCTTTACAGGCTATCAAGACTATTTCAATGGGCATGAAGATGACAATGCTATTTGCTATCTTACGCTTGCAAATGAACTGATTCATCAGGTAAAACCAAAGGCAATAACCATTGCTGAGGAAGTAAGCGGCATGCCCGGACTGGCTGCAAAGGTAAAAGACGGGGGCTATGGCTTCGACTATCGCCTCGCTATGAACATCCCTGATTATTGGATTCGCACAATAAAAGAGCTTAAAGATGAAGACTGGAAGCCCAGCAGCATCTTCTGGGAAGTAAAGAATCGTCGTGCCGATGAGAAGACAATAAGCTACTGTGAAAGCCATGATCAGGCACTTGTAGGCGATAAAACCATTATATTCAGGCTGATAGATGCTGATATGTATTGGCATTTCAAGCATGGAGATGAAACGAATCTTGTGCACCGTGGCATTGCATTGCATAAGATGATAAGGCTTGTTACGCTTGCTTCTATCAATGGAGGCTACCTCAATTTTATGGGAAATGAGTTCGGTCACCCCGAATGGATTGACTTTCCACGTGAGGGAAACGGATGGAGTCATAAGTATGCGCGTCGTCAATGGAATCTTGTTGACAATAAAGAATTGGATTATCATTTCCTCTCCGACTTTGATAAAGCCATGATAAAGGCCGTAGAGAGCGAGAAACACTTTAATTTAACGCCTGTCGAAGAGGTGTGGCATAACGATGATGACCAAATACTTGCATTCAGACGAGGGGCGCTTTTTGTTTGTATTTAACTTTTCACCTACACGCTCGTATGCCGATTACGGATTCCTTGTCAAGGCCGGAGAGTATGAGGTTATGCTGAACACGGATGCAAAGAACTTTGGCGGAAACGGACTTGCAGACGATAATGTAAAGCACTTTACAAACTTTGACCCGCTTTATGAGAAGGTAATGAAGGGATGGTTAAAATTATACATTCCAGCGCGGTCAGCGTTAATCTTAAGAGAAAAAAATAAATAAAGATAGAGTCGATGAATAATTTTAAAAAGGACGATACATTGAAAATGCGTTTGTTGTGTACCGTTCTTTTTCCTGTCATTTACATTTGTATACCTATACTTTTTACCGAGGCAGACATACTGGCTGTTGCCCAGCACGTCATATCAAATGGTACTACACATTATAACCGTACGATAGGAGCGGTTATCATAACTGTTACACTCTGGCTTATTCAACTGGCTATTTTCTCGTATTCCCAATTGCGAAGACGTACATATGTCCTCACTTTTCGTGCCGTCATTATTGCTTTTAGGCATCCTTACCGACGTGTCACCGCAGATAGATCATGAAAGTTATCTGGGAAATTGGTTATGGCTTTTTCCCTCTCTAATGGCATGCTATGCCGGGAGTTTTATGGGTAGTGAGACATTTTGAACCCGTGGAAACCGCTGTAAATAGCGTGGGATTATTCTCCCGGACAGTCTGGATTAATTTGCTTCAACTTCAGCTTCTCTTCTTTATGGTATGCTGCATTGGTTGCAACGACAAGGTTTTTCATTATAGAATGAGAGTTGAAAACGATATGATTTCGCGTAATTATCGCCACGCTACCCAAGTTGGTGCTGATGCTTTAGCCACTGACAGCAGTCTTACAATGTTGCGAATATGGGCCCTTTCTGAGCAAAACCAGTTGGGAGAGCGTTTATTTGAATATCCCCTTACAGGTGGTTCCGATGCCATGTTACCCAACGGACGTACGGTAAAACTGATGATGGCGCCCGAGGCTAAGCTCTATAAGCATCTGGGTGTAGTGTTTCGTCAGAAGATGTCGCCAATGAAATATCTGTTAAAGTTACACGAAAGGCATTATGCTACCAGGGCTGCTCACGACTGGTTGCTGTGTGCTTATCTGCTTGATGGCAATATTGACGGCTTTGCACGAAATATAAAACGGTTCTATAATATTGCAGATTCATTACCCAAGCATTATCGCGAGGCACTGATTCTATATCGGCATCTGCATGAACATCCGTTGTTTTTATATCGTAGTTCGGTAATGGATGCCGACTATGATGACTATATGGACATCATTCATAAATCGCACACCATGGCTGAGCGCAGGTATCAGCTTCGTCAAAACTATGGTAAAACCTACTGGTTTTACTACTTTGAGCTTCTGCATAACCGCGACAGAACAAGTCGATAATATTGTTTTAGTATTGTCTTAACGCGCTAAGCAGCAGCAGGTTCTCGTTCTTTGTTCCAATTGTAATTCTTAAACAATTGTTGCATAAGGCAACATCCGACAGGTTACTTACGCAAATACCCTTTTCAATAAGGTAGTTGTAAACGGCTTTTTGCATTCGTCATTTTTACAAGAATAAAGTTGGCTTGCGACGGGTATACCCGCTCACAGTAGGGCAATTCTGCAAAAGCAAGCAAAAGACGGCTACGTTCCTGGCAGATAATACTTACAAATTTATCAGTCTCCGAGCCGTCTCTGAGTATCTCAACGGCCTGTTCTTGTGTGGGCTTACTGATATTATAAGGGTATTTTACGGCGTTAAACAGTTTGATAATATCGGGTGAAGAATAAGCTGTTCCAATATTTAATGCAGCGCATCCCCACGAATTGTTCATGGTGTTTAGCACAATTATATTAGGAAATTCATCAATCCTGTTACGGAAAACTGGTTCGGTTGAGAAATCACTATACGATTCGTCTATAACCACTATACCGTCAAAGCCCCTTAATATCTCCTCCATTTGTTCACCATTAAGGTTATTTCCCGTGGGGTTATTGGGTGAACACAGCCATATTATTTTTGTATTCTTGTCGCATGCCGACAGCAACTTGCACGCATGCAGTTCAAAATTGTCGTCGAGAGCAACGGAACGATACTCTACATCGTTTATATTGGCAAGTTTTTTATATACACTATCAGTTGGCTCTATGGCAACAACGTTGTCTTTCTGTGGCTGGCAGAAGATACGAAAACATAAGTCGGCCGCCCTCATGTATACCGTTACCAACAAATATTTTTGACGGCACAACATCCCTGATACGTGCAAGTTCTGTTTTGAGTTCGTACTGAAGCGAATCAGGATAGCGGTTTAACGGCCAGTTATAAGGATTTTCATTGGCATCGAGAAGAATTTTGATCATCCCTGCTTTGCCGTTACCTTTGAAGATTCATCATTGTGGCAAGTTCCCATATACTGGTACGAACAAGCTCATGTAACGGTTTCATCATAGCTTTAAATGGTAACTTTCGTATTATTCCTTGCAAAAATAGCCATTTTAATATGTAAATACAATAAAGTTCGTAATTTTGTATAGCATTTGTGATATGAAAACAAAACTTCTTACCTCTCTGTTGTTTCTGACAACAATATTGTTTATTTCGTGTTCCGGACAGAAAAAGAAACAGCTTACTCCATGGGGTACATCCATGGATAGTGATTCTGTTCAGTCGGAGAAAACTTACCGTCTTGATGATATTATAAGTAACGGAGAGCTGATTATGCTTACGTTATCGGGACCTGATACCTACTATGATTATCATGGTCGGGGAATGGGTTTGCAATATTTACTGTGCGAAAAGTTTGCCCAAAAGATAGGGTTTGTCGCTGCGTGTAGATGATATGTCGCGACACGTTAGAGCTGGAACGAAAGCTGCGTAACGGCGAAGCTGATATTGCTGCCTTGCAGTTATCCAGACCCGTAAAAGGGCTTTTATTTACGCAGGTTAAGGCTAATCGTAACATGACGGGGTGGGCAGTGAATGCCGATAATGCTGAACTCGCCGATTCTCTAAACCGATGGTTTAAGCCGCAGATGGTGAAGGGTATGCAGAAGGAAGAAGATTTTCTGCTCTCAACACGTAGTATTCAGCGGCATGTTTATTCGCCTATGCTGAATCGTTCGGGTGGCGTAATATCACGTTATGACCGTTATTTCCAGATGTATGCACCGCTGGCACGTCTCGACTGGCGGCTTATGGCTGCTCAATGCTATCAGGAATCGTGTTTCGATCCCAATGCGAAATCGTGGGCGGGGCTTGCGGTTTGATGCGAGATTATGCCTGTAACGGCCGACCATTTGGGCTTGCCGCGTTCGGAAAATGTTCAATCCCGAACAGAATATTGCAGCTTCAGCCCGCTACATGCAAGAGTTAGGCGGCCACTATACCGATGTACCACTGCCTGAACGCGTGTTTTTCAGCGCGAAAGTTATAATGGAGGCTTCTTCCATATCAGGGATGCCATGGCGCTTGCACGAAAGAACGGGCGTAACCTCACCGCTGGGACGACGTTGCCGAGTATGTACTTAAGCTTAGTGATGCGGCTTATTATCGCGACCCTGTGGTGAAACACGGCTATATGCGTGGCAAGGAGACGGTAGGATACGTAAGTCGTATTCGCGACCGATGGATGCAATATCGCGGTATGGCTAAAGGAGGGGTAGTGATGGGCGGTGGTACCGTTGTGGCTCCACAGCGTGCAGGGCAAGAACTATAAGTGGCATTTGTGATGCCTAAATGATGTTTTGTTGCCGGTTTTTTGGTGTAAGGTTCATTGTTCGGCGGCCGTCAGCAGCGTTGCTGGCGGCCGCCGAACAATGTGTATGACGGTCGTCGTACGCGCTGTTGACGGACGCCGAACGACAAACAAAAAGGCGTAAGTATACTGGCAGAGCGATGTTAACCTGAAGCGTAGTGTGCTAATGGTATTACCATCAGCTTGTTATCTGTGGTTGTGTAAAATGCAAACGAGGATACCCGATCATGAGTATCCTCGTTTGCCTGTGATGTATAGCCGCTGCCTTCTGGGGCAGAAGACAACCATATTGTTATTTAATAACAACTTTCTTTTTATTATAAATATAAACACCGGCAGGTAAGTTGTGCAGGCTCTTGCCCATATCGTCCATCAATTGAATATACCTCATTTACAGGTGTATCCTGCTTCCTGATGGTGTGTATGCCTGTGGTAAAGTCGTTGATAAAGTCGAACGATATGTTACCACCGCTGTTTGTAATGTTTTTGAGAGCTTTGTTAACCTTATGAAAGGATGAACCGGCTGCAATTAAAGGATTAGTACCGTTGAACCAGAAAAAGTTTGGCAGCTTAAGTGTATCATTAAGTACGGTAATATTGTTGGGACCCAGCAAACAAATCGCCTTTTAGGCTGGCCGGGTAATTGGGCCTGTTTGCTACAATATAGCTCGAAAGAAGAGTTCCGTCAGCTGGAACCACTGCCATACCAGGCTGTCCGGCTACGTTGTTAAGATGGGTATCGATATGAATTGCGCTTACATTCTTTTCGTTTACATGATATACCAGTAAGCCGGTAGCGGGCATTTTCTGTCCCCATCCTATGTGCTGTATATTCTCTAACAGGAAGTATTCGTTTTCTTCTTCAGGGTTCGTTATTTTTAATGCCGACCGCGACTCGCCCGTAGTACGATTCAAGTTGTAGGTATTATCGGAGGTAAGCTCCTGGATATTCATATCCCAGCCAAACAAATTCTTCTCCCATGCTGTGTAGGGTGCAGGACAATAGCCGTTATAAATGTATTCGCCGCCATCCATTAAATCCCAGTATTCCATCTCCTGATCGTTGACATAGGCCGACGATGTTGTAGGATAGTTGTCAGGAAGACCCATAGTATGCGACAGCTCATGGCAGGTAGTGCCCACACCTGTAATCATCCACCTTTTGTTGCTATTGCTTACAAGCTTCGGTGTAAGCTCGCCGGCCATGCTGTACCAGCCAATGTTCAGACCCTTAAAAGTACCTGATGTGTAATGGGTTTTTGCCCAGACGGTGTTGCCTCCGCCGCCAAAGTTCTGGCCCGGACCTGCATAAATAATATAAACACAATCAATATTTCCGTCATGATTGCCGTCAAACACGCTGACATCATTAATGCTGTCTTCCACCAGTGCCAGAGCATCGCGAACCAGTTGTGCCGGATTTTCATCGAATGTATTATTTTCGTTTGAGCCTCCATAATAAGTCATGTTCTGCGGTAATGTAACGGGGCCGTACACATCAAATATGGGTTTAAAGATGCCGTTGCTTACATCGCTGAAGTATTTGCGCACACTTCCGTAGTTTCGATAGTTACCATTGCCGAAGTCTTCGAGTGCACCTTCGTGGTTAAAGAACTGATTGAAGGCGGCTTTTGGATTTTGTACGCTGATGGCCGAATCTTTATAGTTGACAAGAATAGTCAGAATGTGGGGTGTACCATTGTGTGTAAGATATTGGGGCGTACGCGTACCCTATACCTCTTACCCTCATATAGGGCAGGCTGTTCATCGTGATATGGTGCCGTGGCACAATGTCATCGGCTCGGGTGTCGCCCATACAGGGCGGGTCAACCTTTTGTCCAAAAACGTTTGTTACCTTGCCTTGTCCCCACGATGACAGCGTAAGGCTAAGTAAAAAGCTATAAAAATTGTCGTTTCATATCGTAAAATATTAATTTATAACTTGTGTTTCTTATAAAAATATTGTCCTTTCTTCTAGGTTTGCCGCCATATTCTATGGCATGGTGCGGACAATGATGGTAGCAGCTGAAACATACTGTGCAGCTGTTGTTATGTTTCCATGCCGGCTCATAGCCCAATCCGCCGTTTATATCATGTGTGGGACATACGTCTTTACAAATGCCACATTTCACACAGCGGGTGTGGTTAACATGGAATGGCTTGTCGGTGATGAGATATTTTGCAAAGAAACTTCCTATCAGATGAGAGTTAACCCGGGGCCACCGCCTTTATGGAGGCTGGCTGTGTTGTTTTGTCGTTTTTCGATAACGCCAATATATTGGTTCAATTCGTATATGGCCTGTTGCTTTTTGGACCGTTCCTTCTCTATCTTGTCGACGTCCATGAAAGGTAATCCTACGTACGACTCAGGCATAATAAGTGTGAAAGCAGCATTTAAATGCAGGTTAACCTGCTGTAAGTCTTGTTTTAAATAGGCAATAGTTTCGCCAATTGTGTCGCCCGCCGTGCAGATAGCGTACACATATTCGGGTGGGGTTTCAACTACAAGACGCTGTATAAACTGGCGTACAACAACGGGCGGTCGCCATCCGTGCACGGGAAAGCAGAAACCGACAGCCTCATGCGGAGCCGGGCTTAATCAGGAAGTTGTTGTCAAGATAGTCGGGAATGAAGACCAGTTTGTCGTTGAGTGCCTGAGCAGTTGTTTCGGCAGCCCATGCCGTATTGCCTGTACCCGAGAAGTAAAATATCATATTTGTTGATCTCTTAACTGTATAAGTGAGAGGCCCTTATATTTATTTTTCTATTTAATTTTTTTGTACTACTTTATATTACACGGTAGTCGGGTTATATTTTGCCATCGTATTTTTCTGCTCTATGCGGGCTTCTATGCTGCCGGCGGCATAATAAAACACGAAACTTGCCCATGTAACCACATATACAATAATAAATTGAACAAAGATGTTTGTACCGATGAATATTGTAGGGAACAGTGATGGCAACGTATCAGCATCGCCTATAAATACACCCGTTTTGTCGAAAAATAATGACAGCATCAGTATAATGACGGGCAGATAGCATACTGCCATTATAACCATTTCGATGATACCGGTTAATAATGCAAGCATAAAAAGGAGATGCCAGTGTTTCCATCCTGCAATATATTGGCTCATAAAGGTTTTTGATAAAGTTTGTTTGTCGTCGATAAGATATTTAAAGGCAGAGTAGAGTAGCGGAATGAAAAATAACAACAAACAGCATGAAGCATGCCGAGCAGCTAATACTGCCGTGTTGAACCAGCTTGTAACCGCATCTTGTTCGGCAGGGGTTATACCGTGGTTAGCAGGGTGAATGGAGTTGCAGAACAATGAAAATGACACCAAGAATAAGGGTAACCAAAACGCTTGTTACAAATAGTGTAAGCTTTATTTTTGCTTCACGCCATATACAATATTTTATATTTTGTTTTGTAATGAGCGATAATATGAGTACCAGAATGCCATATCAAGGCAGCAAAAGAACACAGATAAGTAATAACGATAACTACTGTTTTTATGGCAGCATATGGTAGGATGGGGAAAAGAAGAAGGTCGATTCCCGAAGAAAAATATAAAGTAACCGAATATTGAACTGGCAATGGAGAAGAGTAAAGCGGGTAGCCATGTTCGTTTTAAGATGGTTGCAATATTTGAGATGAAAAGCGCAAAGGCAAGCTTCATACAGCTTACCAACCCTCTGATTTTATAAAGATCTGATTCCATATTTTCAATAAACAAAGTATTGATTCGCTTAATTTACAATTTAAACCTGATGGTTAATATCTGACGACTGGCGGCGGAACTCGGCGCAAGTAACCGCCGTAGCGATGGCAACATTAAGACTTTCGGCCGTATTTTTTGTCTTGTGAAAAGTTGGGTATCAACAGTCTGTGGGTTATTTTCGGCCGTATTTCTTGTGAGATACCGTTTCCCTCGTTGCCCATTATAATTAGTCCCGTCCTGGTTAATGGCTGTTGATAAATGTCCATTCCATCGAGTAAAAGTACCATATACAGGATATTTTTCGGGCAGATGATTCAGTAGTTTAACCAGCTTATATAATGAATTTTCACACGATTAATGCTTCCCATGGTAGCTTGTATTACTTTTGGGCTGTATGCATCGGCTGTTTCGTGCGAACAAAATATATGTTTTATGCCAAACCAGTCGGCTATTCGGATGATGGTTCCTAAATTACCCGGGTCTTGTATGCCGTCAAGGGCAAGACAAAGCTGATGTTCTATTATTTGGGTAACATCATTATATAAGAGCGTTTCATCTTCTTTCTCGGGCAAAGGGAAATACTGCAAGTACCATCTGTGGGTGCTGAACGAACGACGCTTTTGCAAGTTCTTCATCGCTCACTTCGATGATTTCGGTTGCCGAATTAAGTTTACCGCAATTGGCTGTAAAGCCATTCTGAGGTGGCAATAATCATGCGAGGCTGCATACCTTGCATAATATCGTTCACTGTTTTAGGTCCTTCTGCAACAAAAACATGCTCCTGGAGGCGGTGCTTCTTTTGCATAAGCGAATGAACGTATTTTAGTTTTGCCTTACTAATCATATTGCAAAGATATATATTAAAACTTCGATAAACGCGAAAAATTCTGTGTTAATCTGTTTAATCTGTGGGCAAAAAGCATTATCTTTGCCCGACAAAAAGGTTAGGTAATTTGAAAATTAAATATATTCTTTTTCTTACATCTTTTGTTTGTATTCTGTTTAGTTGTAACAGTACTAAGTTCGTACCCGATTCGCATTATCTCTTAGAAAGCGTAAAGATAAAGTCGGAAGATAAGGCCATTGACGTATCAACACTTGAGCCTTATATTCGTCAGAAAGCAAATTCCAAATGGTTTTCGTTGTTTAAAATTCCTATGAACACCTATGCTTTATCGGGTTTAGACAGTACGAAATGGATAAACAGAACGTTACGTAGAATAGGAGAGAAGCCTGTTATATTTGATAGTTTACAGGCCCGGCTGTCTATTATTAATCTGCGTCAGGCTTTACACAATCAGGGATACTTGCATGCCGATGTTCAATTAGATACGAAAAAGAAGGGAAAGAAGATAGCCGTAGTTTATACGTTGTTGCTCGGAGAGCCCAGTTTTATTAAAAGCATTAAGTATGATATTCAGGATTCGGTAATACGAAATGTATTATATAACTATTCCCGAACGGTTACAAAACCGAAGGATAACGTTGTCGAGGTGCTGAAAGAAGGAGATAAGTTAACGGTCTCACAGCTTGATGAACAACGCAAGCGCATTACCAATGTGTTGTTAGATTCGGGTTATTATCGCTTCCATAAAGACTTTATTCAATACTCTGCCGATTCTACCTACAACGACAAAGGAGTTAATGTTGTGATGCACTTGTTGAAATATAAGGCAAATGACAATGCACCAGTTACACTTCATCCGCGTTATACGGTTCGAAGTATTAACTATGTAGACGATGCTAACGCCGGCGGACGCATTAAGCTACGACGTAGTGTGTTGGAAAGAAGTACGGCTATTAGAAGTGGAAGCTATTTCAATTCGTCGCAATTACAGCGTACTTACAGTAACTTTGCGAAAATGCAGGCCGTAAAATACACCAATATCAGCTTTCGTGAAGCCCCTGATTCAACACTGTTAGACTGTGATATTCAGCTAAGTACAAACAAACCTTCAACTATTTCGTTTCAGCCAGAAGGAACGAATACGGCGGGCGACCTGGGAGCTGCTGCCTCATTGACCTATGAAAATAGAAATCTTTTTCATGGATCGGAGCTGTTTAGTATTGAACTTAGAGGCGCCTTCGAGGCTATTACAGGATTGGAAGGCTATAAGGATAAGGACTTTGAGGAGTATAGTGTTGAAAGCAAGTTGCAGTTTCCACGCTTTTATTGCACCTTTTTATCGAAATCGTTTAGACGGAAAAAGCAACGCTTCGTCAGAACTGTCCTGTCGTGGATCTGCAAAACAGACCGGAATTCCACCGTCGTGTTTTCTCAACGGCATGGCGATACCGGTGGGCAGAGCCGAAACATCATACGAGTTACCGGTTAGATTTGCTTGATTTGAATTATGTTTATATGCCTTGGATAAGTGAGACTTTTTAAGCATGATTATTTAGACAGCGTCAGTAACCGTAATGCAATTCTCCGCTATAATTACGAAGATTTGTTTATTATGAAACTGGGTTTCGGCATAACGTATAACGATGCAGTAGATGCTTTCAGGGCAAATATTGAAACGTCGGGCAATATTTTGAACGGTATCGCTGCTGCTGTAAAGTTTAGAAAAACAGCAGCGGGCAATATACCTTATTTAATATTGCCTACGCGCAGTATGTAAAATTTGATTTTGATTATACCCATATATTTCAATTTGATCGCCATAACACGCTTGTGCTTCATGGAGACTTTGGTATTGCCCGCCCTATGGGGAACAGTAAGGTGCTGCCTTTCGAAAAAGATACTTCTCGGGAGGAGCTAACAGTGTCAGGGGATGGGGCGTAAGACGACTTGGTCCTGGTAAATTCAGAGGTACTGACGGGCGTATCGATTTTATCAATCAGACGGGAGACATGAAGCTCGACCTCAATGCGGAGTATCGGACATTCTTATTTTGGAAGCTGAATGCGGCGGCATTTATAGACGCCGGCAACATTTGGACGCTCCGAAATTATGCTAACCAGCCCGGAGGACAGTTTAAGTTGAACGAATTTTATAAACAAATAGCTGTGGCCTATGGCTTGGGTTTGCGTTTGAACTTTGGCTATTTTATCCTCAGGTTCGATATGGGCATGAAGGCAATTAACCCGGCTTATGATGACAGCAGAAGGCATTTTCCTGTTGTTCACCCTAATCTCTCACGCGATTTTACCTTCCATTTTGCAGTGGGTATGCCGTTTTAAAGCGTTAAATCAAATATTCCCGAAGGAGTTTTACGCTTTAAAACATCTAACTTAAAGTCGGCTTTACTATCATTTCCGACAAGAATCCCATGACTTTGTAATATTTGTTTAACCGTCATTTCGGCTAAATCGGGATGATTATTCTCATCACTTAGGTGACATAACCATGCATGTTTCAGCCGCGGAGAGGCGTATTGTGCTATGGCTTCTCCGCATTCGGTATTGCTCTGATGCCCTAACGGACTTAGAATTCGGTTTTTAAGATGCTGGGGATAAGGTCCATTGTCGAGCATTTCGCGTTCATAATCGGCCTCAATAACAAGGTAATTGGCCAGCCTATGTACTCTTTCATCTCATCAGTAAGGTGTCCAATGTCTGTCATCAGCACGAAAGTGATGTCTCCTTGTTCAATGCAATAGCCTACATTATCGCTGCTATCGTGTGGAACACCGAAAGGCGTAATCTTGAAAGAGCCAATATAAAAGGGCACTCCTTTATCTATTATCCGTGTGTTTTCGATGGGGATTTTTGTGCGAACACTCCAATTCTGTCCAATTCCAGATAGTACTTTCTCTGTCATATAAACAGGAATGTTGTAGTCTTTGCTCAGATTACCCACTGATCTTACATGGTCTGCATGGTCATGTGATTAAAATATTCTGCACATCTTGCAGATTCATTCCATAATTCTTGAAATGTCTTTTACGCACACGAACACCAACTCCTGAGTCGATAAGAATATTTTCAGTCTCTGTAAAGAGCAGACTACAGTTGCCGCTGCTGCCACTTCCAAATGAAACGAAATGAAGCATACTTGTTTTCTTTTCTACAAAGTTAGACAAAACAATTTATATACGAACCCTGTATAAGTGCAAAAATGTTTAACTTTGCAAGAAAGAGGATTAAAATATGATGAAGTTTCTTCGCGTCAACAGGTTTCTCTGTGTTGTATTTTTGCCTGTAATGTTCGGTATTGTTGTGACATCATGCCATAAAGGCAGCGAAAAACAGATGAAAGAGGTGGTTAATGGTTTCTCTTCGGCCTACTTTAACTGGCGGTATTTTGAAGCCACGAGGTATGTTACCCATGCTTCCTGTAAGTGGTTATCGTATATTTCGTCACAAGTTAACCAAACTGATGTTGACAGTTTACGGGCTATGAAGGAAGGGGCTACGTTTGAAATTGGTGACATTGCCTATGATGACGGGGGGTCTTCTGCCCGCGTAAAGGTAACTGTAAGCAACTTTTTGCTGATGGACAGCATAGGGACATTCACCACGTATCTGCTCACGAGGCGAATACATTATCTCCGCTATCCTTCGACGGTAACGAGTGGAAAGTTACGCTTTCTGCACCATTGCGCAGTTCAAATATAAAATAAAGGTGACATCTTTTGGGTGTAAAACAAAATAATACCTTGCCTCCATGATGAGAGACAAGGTATTTTATTTTTATCGTTTCCATGATTAGGAAAAACAATTGCAAATGTAATCCCGGATTATCCCAGATATTTAATCAGCAGTTTAGCATAACCGCTTTCGCGCAATTTACGATACTCTTTTCACGAATCTGGCGCACACGCTCTCTCGTAAGCCCTAACTGGTCGCCTATTTCTTCCAGTCCTTTCTCGTGACAACCAATGCCAAAACACTCTCTTACTATCGTAATTTCACGATCCTTTAATACATTACGAAGCACAGTGTCCAGCTCTTTCGACATACTTTCATAGTCAACTTGCTTGTCGGCTCTGCTGTCTTCGCCCGACGCTAACACGTCAGCCATGCTGTTATCATCATCTTCCGGAAGGGCGCATCGATGCTCATGTGGTGATTGTCGGCCTTAATGGTCTGGTCAATCTTGGTTTCATCAATGTTGGTTAAACTGCTAAGCTCCTGCACCGACGGGCGTCTTTGGTTTTCCTGCTCGAATTTTGAGATTTCAGAATTGATTTTAGACAGAGCACCTACCTGGTTTAACGGTAGACGAACAATACGGCTTTGTTCGGCGATGGCTTGCAGAATACTCTGCCTGATCCACCACACGGCATACGAAATAAATTTAAATCCGCGGGTTTCATCAAACTTTTCGGCAGCTTTTACAAGCCCTATATTACCTTCATCTATTAAGTCTGTCAGTCCCAATCCCTGATGCTGGTATTGCTTTGCAACCGAAACCACAAACCGGAGATTGGCTTTAACGAGTTTCTCCTTGGCACGTTCGCCTTCCTTTCCCCCGTTTCTGATGGCCTGTGCAAGCTCAATTTCCTCATCTACTGTAATCATTGGTACACGACCAATCTCTACCAAGTATTTGTCCAAAGCCTCGCTGGAACGGTTTGTAATGCTTTTAGTGATTTTAAGTTGTCGCATTAGTGTTATTCCTTTCTAACAATTTCTTACTTAGATGATTATTTATCCTTTTTACGAATACAGTTTCATCCCACTATGATGAAACGGGTTGCAAAATTACAAAATTTCTGTGAGATAACGGCTTCTGGATGTTATTTTCTTTGTCAAATATTGTTTTTATCACGCTTTTTCAGCAGAACAACATTTTCAACATGGGGTGTATGGGGGAACATATCAACGGGCTGAACGGCCATTACGGCATATTCGGCATCAAGAAGAGCCAGGTCGCGGGCCTGTGTTGCAGGGTTACAGCTAACGTATACAATGCGTTCGGGCGATGCATTCAATATGACATTCACAACGTCGAGGGTGCATACCGGCACGTGGCGGGTCAGTAATGAGAATGGCAGGAGTGCCGTGACGGCGTATGAAATCGTCGTTAAGCATATCCTTCATGTCGCCGGCGAAAGAACGTTGTATTGTCAATTCCGTTGAGCTTTGAGTTTGTCTTTGCGTCTTCTATGGCCTCCGGCACATACTCAATACCTACTACACGGCTTGCGTAACGAGCCATAAAGTTGGCAATGGTGCCCGTACCGCATAAAGATCGTATATTAAAGGTTTTTCGCAACTGCTGAGCTGTTCGGCTGTTTGCAATGCTGTTTCATCAGGTAACAGCAATTTTCCTGCATGGTCAATATTGCACTAGCTGAAGGCTCGTGCCACCGAATAGAGGTGATAAGCCTGATCGGTATTGGTTTGGTAAAAGCTTTTGGGGCCTACTTTGAAACGCAGACTTTCCATGGTTTCGTAAATAAAGCTGGTGCCCTTAAATGTTTTTCAGCTCCAAATCACCAATGGTATCGTTGCCCTTTCTGGTTGTCAACATACATTAATGAAGCTTATCTGGTGGAACTTATTGCTGATACGCTGCATAAGCTCTAAAAGCCTTTTCCTCATCTTCAGGTTGTTCAAAATGGAACTGAATAAGCAGCATCCATTCACCTGTATTTGAGTTGCAGAAACATCAAATTGCGCAGTACGCCATGCTGTGCCTTAACATCATAGAAGCTCATTCCGATGTCTTTGGCACACTGTTCTGTAAAATTTCGAATTTCGTTATGCAGGTTATCCATCAGATAACACTGCTCAATGGGGTATATTTTGTCAAAAGCGCCTGTAATATGAAAGCCTATGGCCGAATGGTCTGCGGTGAGGTCAAGTGACTTGTCTTGCAGTTCTTCATGGGTAAAACCATCTGCGGTTACAGCATCCAAACTCTAATTTGTTACGATATTCTGTTTTACCGAACCAAGAATAGGCAAAAAGTCGGGTAAACTTACCTACCTATACGCGATAACTGGTCGAATACCTGCTGTTGTTTGGCTTTCAACTGTTCGGCATAGGGCAAATTCTGCCATTTGCAGCCACCGCAAATACCAAAGTGTTTGCAGAACGGTTCTTCCTTTACTGCTTTTTCGATAAAGCGTACGACACGACCTTCGGCATAACGATGTTTTTCTTACAATTTCAACGTCTACAACATCGCCCGGTACGCAAAACGGAACGAACACAACATTCGTCGTGGTGGAACAGGCTTTTTCCTTCGGCCGCTACGGCCTCTATCGTTATGCCCTCAAGAATGGGGTTGGGTTTCCTTTTTCTGCTCATTCGTAATGTTTTGTGTGCAAAGGTAACGCAATTACGCGGAATATCAAACATCATTATGGCCATTGTTTGCTGTGTTTATGTAATTATCGTGACGGCATTAATGCGTTATCCTCATTATTCGGCGGCCGTCAGCAATGCTGCTGACGGCCGTCACACCCATTGTTCGACGGTCGCCGTATGCGCTGCTGACGGCCGCCGAATAATGAACAAAAAGGCTGTAAACAGGGAAATGTTATTGGCGCATGTGTGTATAAAAAGGTTTAAAACCAGGGAGATATGCAGGGTAATGCATGAATGGGGCCGGTGGCAGGCAGACAGCGGGATGGTAATTATTTTCGGTTGTCAGCATATAGTGCTGTATCATATTGCAATAATGGACGGATATTACTGTTGTCAATAAGTTTGGCATCAAAACAAAAAAGAAGTGTTTTCAAGGGTTTTTATTTTCAAGTGAATTAAATTGCAATTTGTACATAGCATTTTCTATTTTTCTTTTGATTATTCAAAGTTATATATTACCTTTGCAATGTCAAGTTTGCAAAACGCAAACGTGACAAGAATGCATTTTAAATGATCTATTATTATATTTATGAGCGGAAAAAGAGTTTATACCTTCGGCAATGGTAAGGCAGAAGGACGTCCGACATGAGAAATCTTCTTGGCAAGGGGGCTAATCTCGCAGAGATGAACCTTATTGGTGTTCCAGTACCTCCCGGTTTTACGATAACAACCGACGTTTGCAACGAATATTTTGAAAAAGGAAAGGATGATGTTGTAGCCTTGCTGCGCAGTGAGGTCGAGAACAGCATTCGACATATAGAGAGCCTTATTGGCTTAAAGTTTGGCGATGCCGCCAATCCGCTCCTGCTTAGTGTACGTTCAGGTGCCCGCGCTTCGATGCCGGGTATGATGGATACCATCCTTAACCTGGGGCTCAATGACAAGGTTGTTGAAGGCCTTGTTAAGAAAACGGGTAACGAACGCTTTGCATATGACAGCTATCGCCGTTTTGTACAGATGTACGGTGACGTTGTATTGGGTATGAAACCCGTGAATAAGGAAGATATTGATCCGTTTGAAGCTATTATAGAAAAGGTAAAGGCACAGCGTGGAATAGTTCTGGATAACGAGATGAGCGTTGACGAACTGAAACAGCTGGTTAGGCTTTTCAAAACGGCAATTAAGGAGCAAACTGGTGCCGATTTCCCGGAAAATCCGGTCGATCAGCTCTGGGGTGCTATCTGTGCAGTGTTTGACAGCTGGATGAATGAACGCGCAATCCTGTATCGTAAGATGGAAGGAATCCCGCAGGAGTGGGGTACAGCCGTAACGGTTATGGCCATGGTATTCGGCAATATGGGCAATACGTCGGCAACAGGTGTATGTTTTTCACGTGACGCTGCAACGGGCGAGAACATATTTAACGGCGAATATCTTGTCAATGCACAGGGCGAAGATGTTGTGGCCGGTATTCGTACGCCACAGCAAATCACCGAGGAAGGGTTCTTTGAGATGGGCAAATACAGCAGTGTATTTCAGAAGAAATACGTGCTACAAAATTCCCATCTATGGAAGAGGCTATGCCTGAAATATTTGCCCAGCTCAATGAGCTTCAGGATAAATTGGAGAAGCATTATCATGATATGCAGGACATGGGTTTACGGTTCAGGAGGGTAGCTGTGGTTCTTAGCAAACTCGTAACGGAAAGCGTACAGGCACGGCTATGGTTAAAATAGCCATGGACTTGCTGCATGAAGGCATGATCGATGAAAAACGGCTATTAAACGTTGTGAGCCCTAACAAGCTCGACGAGCTGCTTCACCCTGTATTTGACAAGGAGGCTTTGAAGCAGGCACATGTTCTTACGCGTGGTCTTCCTGCATCTCCGGGTGCAGCTTGCGGACAGATTGTGTTCTTTGCTGACGACGCTGCCAAATGGAGCGACGAGGGACATAAGGTTGTAATGGTGCGCATAGAGACGTCGCCCGAAGACCTTGCCGGCATGTCGGCAGCAGAAGGCATACTTACAGCCCGCGGTGGTATGACGTCACATGCTGCCGTTGTAGCCCGCGGAATGGGTAAATGCTGAGTATCAGGTGCCGGTGCTATTATGATTGATTATAAGGCTCGTACGGTAGAGATAGATGGTGTAGTGTTGCATGAAGGCGACTATCTGTCGATAAATGGCTCTACCGGCGAAGTATATCAGGGGCGAGTAAAGACAAAACCCGCAGAGGTTTCAGGTAATTTTGCTGAGCTATGAGCCTTTTGCAACAAGTATACACGTATGGTTGTACGCACCAATGCTGACACACCGCACGATGCCGAGGTGGCGAAGAAGTTCGGTGCTGTGGGTATCGGTCTGTGCCGTACGGAGCATATGTTCTTCGATAAGGACAAAATTAAGGCTATGCGCGAAATGATTCTTGCTGACACGAAAGAGAAGAACGTGAGATAGCTCTGGCTAAATTGCTCCCGCTTCAAAAGGAAGATTTCTATGGAATTCTGAAGTGCATGGACGGCATGCCCGTCAATATTCGTTTGCTTGACCCGCCTTTGCATGAGTTCGTTCCAAAGGATTTGGCAGGACAGGAGGCCATGGCCAAGGAGATGGGCAAGAGTCTTGATTTCATCAAACACCGTGTAGAGAGTCTGAAGGAAATCAATCCGATGCTTGGATTACGTGGTTGTCGCCTTGGCATTACGTACCCCGAGATAACAACAATGCAAACAAAGGCTATTCTTGGTGCCGCTATTAGGCTGAAGCGTGAAGGCTTAAACCCAAGACCTGAGATAATGGTTCCGCTGGTTGGCACTTATAAAGAGTTGGAACAACAGCAGAATGTAATAAAGGCTGCTGCGGCCGAGCTGTTTAAAGAGGAAGGTATTGAGGTTGAATTTAAGTTGGGTACAATGATCGAAATACCACGTGCTGCACTTACTGCTGATGAAATTGCTAAGTATGCAGACTATTTTAGCTTCGGTACAAACGACCTGACGCAGATGACATATGGATATAGTCGTGACGACGTTTCACGTTTCTTGCCCACCTATCTCGACAATAAGATTCTGAAGTAGACCCATTCGGGGTTCTCGATCAAACAGGAGTTGGTCAGCTTGTTGAAATAGGCGTAAAAGCGTGGACATTTGACAAACCCGAATTTAAAATGTGGAATTTGCGGCGAACACGGTGGCGAACCGTCATCAGTTAAGTTCTGTCATCGCATTGGTCTTGACTATGTCAGCTGCTCTCCTTATAGAGTGCCGATTGCTCGACTAGCTGCGGCACAGGCCAGAGTTGAGGAATAATTATATATTACTGATTTACAGGTAGTGGGCTGTAACACCTTGGTAAAACAAGGGTTACGGCCTAATTTCATAAAGAGCCTTATTTACGTTTGTATGTACATCATATTTACTTTTAGATGATAAAATTTTCCAAAGCTTATACCATGGGATAATAGGATAACAGGGCAGAAGCTTTACAGTGTGATATAAACATATTGATTACTACCAGATGATTATGGCAACATTCAAAAACGTAGTTACGGGAGTATGTGAAGATAGCCTTTGTAGGGCGTATATCCGTGTGGGTATTGGTGTGAAGGTCGGTTATGTAACGACTTGCATGTATATGAAGCGTAAGAAACGAGGCTATACTGACGAGATAATGGTTTTCGTATGTTCTATAATCTAGCCCTGTTTCATCATTGCGTATGGTGGAAAGACCCAATAGAAAAAGATACATCGTAGTAGATTGTGAAATGGTATTGTAAGGCTCCCACCAACAATAACTAAAACTGAAAGTAGAAGAAACGATATTTGAATAGGCAACTGTTGGTACAGGTTTGACGTGCATCTTAGAATGGAAAGATGCAGAAACGCTATTTGAATAAACGACAAGCCAGAAGCCTGTATGGGCTTCTGGCGATTTCTAAAAGTGAAGATAAAGATACAAATGCACTCTTATCTTTTTTAATTATAGCTTTTATTGAGCTGGCATATTTACAGACTTTCATTCTCTGGACGTACAAGGCGACGTTTTATTTTGGGCATATGCTTCTTGTTTTTTAGCCATGCCTCTTTACGTTCCTCGTACTCGAGTCTGTGCCGCTCAAGGAAATTATCAGCCATTATTTGAATTTACTGTAAATAACATCAACTTTAATAGGGCTGTTGTGCGATGTTCCTTTAACCAATTTTGTGCTGGATAAGGACATATCATTGGCTATACTTGTAACTGATGTAGAAGTGGAAGCTGTTGGATAATACGAGTATGGATAACCACCATACTGCATATTCTGATTTGATGTTGATGTAGTTGCCAGTGAAACGGGAACTAATACAACTTTATTCCAATTTGCTGATCGGCGGTTACTGTCAATATGGTACATGGTACTAATCATACCAGAGATATTATTAAAGTCGTAAGTGTTGCCATAAGGGAAGCACTTGAACCGTATGCCCATGTAGCTACAAATGAGTTTTTGTTATTATACATCTCGTTATTTTCGAAGAACGAGTAAAGAGAGTCCCTCGGAATCATCAGAACATGTTCTGGAGTAGGGAACGATACGCCGTTAATGTGCGTATTATTAATGCGTGGAATTGACAATTTAGCCACAGATATGGTATCTTTTTCATGCCCATTCATGATCTCTTCAACAGGAAGAGTCAGCTCTGTAAAGATACCTGAGGGAGTCTTAAGGTAAGTGCAGCTTGCATCTGATGCTAGATTTGCGAGAGCTCTACTGTCATTAGTGATTGTCGTTGACTGCAGAACTTCTTCTGTTCCCCAAAATACTGTTACTCCATGATAAACTGTATCTCTATACTGTGTTACTTCATTACCGCCGATATGCGTCTTATAAGCAATTTTTCCACAGTATTTAAAGTATACATTAAGCTGGGAAATTTCAATATATGCCATATTACCAACGCCACTTTTGTGCTTAAAAGGGAAGCCTGGTACTACATTTTTCTTAAATGTATAAGCGTTTTTGAAATTAGCAGGGTTATCATAATACTTACTCATGATGTAAGTACCATAATTGGTATATGCCCTTCCTTGATTGTCTGTATAGGGCTCATTTAGTTTAACTGTTATATAAGGAGTATACGTTGATGTATCACGCTGACTCTTTGGAATACTAAAATCGGTTAAGGTATAAACCTTATCTTTATGGATTCCATTTGTACGAACGTAGCCTTCTTTCAATGGATTGAAGTTACTATAATAATTTTGATCCTCATTCATAGGCCTGCTTAATTCATAAGCAGTTAATTTCATGGTCTTCGTACTGTCGCCATAGTGTTTTGAATAAAAAAGTCTTATCTCACAAGAATCGGCTTTAATTACGCCCTTTACAAGGTTACCGCTTGCATCGTATGTTGCTATACTGTCTCTTTCAGGAAATTTATAGTTCTCCAAAGAGTAGAATTGAGTCATAAAATCTCCTGTAACGTACGAGCCAGTCTCGGGATCTAAAAACCTTCCCAAGATAACCAACGTTGTTCCGTGAAAGCACAGAGTCGGCAATTATAGATTGAGCTTGACACATCAAAAAAGCAGATTCTATTTTTAACTCCATCTGTAATATTTGAAAGAGAAGAACCCTATATTATCAGTAGTATCGTTGCACGATACGACCATGCAACATGTAAAAATAAATCCTGTAAATAACTTAAAATTCATTATAATAGAACTTTAATGTAACGTTTGTGTGGGTAAGGGAAATAATTTAAGCCTGACAAAGTTACTCGGCAGCTAAAAATTTCATTATAAAAATCTTTATATGCTGCGGCATAATCAGCCTCTTTAGGATACCTCATCAACGGGCGGTTACTATTTATAGCATATTCTAAAAAGATCCTTATTGACATTTTCTCCTGCCTCAATAACAGCATCACTATAATCGATAGCCATTTTTCCCAATTCAATAAAATTGAAATTTTTCGGCGTATGGTTTTTAACAAGTCTGCCTTTGCATTGCCAAATTCCACACAACGTTTGAAGTTACCGCCAAGCGATGACTTAAATTGGTTATGGAAAAAGAGATGTTATTACTTTCGTATTTGCGAAAGAAGGATCGTCATGATATGCCGTTTTGATGTACAAAGGAACCACAGCAGACATCCATCCCTGGCATTGAACAATGTCAGGTGTCCATCGTAATTTTTTTACCGTTTCGAGCACACCGCGTGCAAAGAATATCGCACGTTCACCATTATCAGGATATTCATCGCCATTCTCATCTTCAGTCATCGCCCGGCGACGTATAAAATAATCCTCGTTATCTATAAAGTAAACTTGTAGTCTTGAAACAGGAATGCTGGCAACTTTAATAATCAAAGGATGGTCTGTTTCATCAATAACAAGATTCATTCCTGAAAAGACGGATTACCTCGTGCAATTGTCCTCTTCTTTCATTTATGTTTCCCCATTTCGGCATAAAAGTACGAATCTCGAACCCGTTCTCTTGTATCTGCTGGAAGATCACGTCCCATCCGAGACAATTCAGTTTCAGGGACATAGGGTATAATCTCTCGTTGATGAATAATACTTTTTCCAGCCATTACAATTCAATCCCTAATTTAATTTATATGGTGCAAAGTTACATAAAAATAATGAATAAACGTCTGATTTTGCATGTTTTTATACAAAACCAGACGTTTTCACGTTTGTTGATTAATTGCCTTATCATGAATGGTAAGGCAATTAATTATAATAACCTTAAGGTTATATCATATGGTTATTCAATCACAACCAGAGCATCATCTTCCATGACACTTTGGCCCACTTTAACGCAAATGGCGGTCACCTTACCACTTTTCTCAGCTTCGATATTGTTGGCCATCTTCATAGCTTCCAAAACAACAACAGTATCGCCGGCCTGAACTTCTTCGCCCACCTTAACGCTGATACCTGTAATTGTGCCGGGTAACGGTGCTTTTACAGCATTTGCCGTATTTACGTTTGTAACGGGAGCTGCTTCTTTATCAGCTTCTTCCTGTGCCGGTTTGCCCAATACTACCTTTTTCTTTTCATCTTCGGCAGTCTTCTCCATGCCTACCTCGTAAGCCTCTCCATTTACTTTAAGGCTGGCAATATTTGTATCTTCGTTGACACTTTCAATCTCAACCTGATACTCCTTACCATTGATTGTATATTTAAATTCTTTTCATTTTCTTTTACGGTTTAGCTGTGAATGAGAGTATTTTTGCATCCCAAAGTGTTTGCTTTGGCCTGATAGTTATTACTCCGGCTCTTTATCGTGTACGTTATTGCCCTGAAACTCGTAGAGAGCCATGGCAATAGCTGCATAAATGTTCTTATCCATCACGATTGATTTTTGTAATTAATGATTTACTTTTTGCCGATATTTACTATCTCTTTACTTTTACATGGGCATGCAACCATGCTTCTTTGCCGGTAGCACCTGACGTTTATGTGCCAGTTGTGCGAGCCTCTGCAAATGCGGAAGCGTGTATTTCGTGGTTCAATTACATCGTCGATGTATCCGAATTGTGCTGCCTGATATGGATTAGCAAAGGTATTTGTATACTCCTCTTCTTTCTCAGCGAGGAATGTTTGTACGTCTCCGCCTTCTTCTTTTACGGCTTTTGCTTCTCTTGCACAAAGCACAGCTACTGCTCCTGACGCTCCCATTACCGCTATTTCAGCCGTTGGCCATGCAAAATTAAGGTCAGCACGCAGCTGCTTACATCCCATAACGATATGGCTTCCACCGTAGCTCTTACGCAGGTTGATGGTAATTTTGGGCACCGTTGCTTCGCCATAAGCATATAATAATTGTGCTCCATGCAGGATAACGGCATTGTATTCCTGTCCTGTTCCGGGCAGGGAAGCCGGGAACATCACAAGGCTAACAATAGGAATATTGAAAGCGTCGCAGAACCGTACAAACCTTGCTCCCTTACGGCTTGCGTTTACATCAAGCACACCAGCGTAGGCAGCAGGCTGGTTTGCTACAATACCCACGCTCTGTCCGTTGAAGCGTGCAAAGCCGGTAATGATGTTTTTGGCAAACTTTGGCTGTACTTCGAAGAACTCATTATTGTCGGTAATTGCGGTAATTACCTTGTACATGTCGTATGCCTTGTTTGGATCGTCGGGAAGAATCTCATTCAACAGGTCAGACTTACGGTCAATAGGGTCGTTACATTCTGTGCGTGGAGCCTCTTCTGTATTGTTTGAAGGAATGTAGCTTAAGAGCTTTTTCATCATCTCCATAGCCTCTTCCTCAGTCTTTGCAGTGAAGCTAGTCACGCCGCTTTTGGAAGAATGTACCGATGCTCCGCCCAGATGTTCGGCGTCAATATCCTCTCCTGTCACGGTCTTTACAACCTTAGGGCCTGTAAGGAACATATAGCTTGTACCCTCAGTCATGAGAATAAAGTCGGTCAATGCCGGCGAATATACAGCACCACCTGCGCACGGGCCCATAATGGCACTGATTTGAGGAATCACTCCCGACGCCAAAAATGTTGCGCTCAAATATCTCTCCATATCCGGCAAGTGCAGAAATACCTTCCTGTATTCGTGCCCCGCCCGAGTCGTTCATACATATTACAGGTGCGCCGTTTTGCATGGCCATATCCATGACTTTGCATATTTTCTGTGCCATGGTCTCCGACAGCGAACCGCCGTTTACGGTAAAGTCCTGTGCATATACGTATACCAACCTGCCGTCAATAGTGGCTGAACCTGCTACAACGCCATCGCCGGGATACTGTTTCTTTTCCATGCCGAAGTTATGGCAGCGATGTGGTTTAAACATGTCATATTCTTCAAAGCTTCCCTTGTCAACCAGCATGTCAATACGTTCACGGGCTGTATATTTTCCACGTGCGTGCTGTTTGTCAATAGCTTTCTGCCCACCGCCGAGATAAGCCTGCTCACGTTTGGCTACAAGCTCTTTGATTTTTTCAGTTTGCTTACTCATATTTTTATCTGTTATTCTGTAATTTACAATTGTCTGCAAAAGTTACAAATTAAAAATCGATATATATTAAATGATGATTTTTATTTAATGTTATTTTAGTAGCATATCATCGTTAATATGCAGCCCGTCAGTCGATATAGCGTTTCAGGATGTCCGTATACTCATCTATTCTACGGTCACGAAGGAAAGGCCACCAGCGCCTGACCTGTTCACTGTGTGCCATATCAATATCTATTATCTGGCATTCTTCGTCCTTCTCTGAAGCCTGATAGCATAGCTCTCCTTGCGGACCAGCGATGAAACTTGAGCCCCAAAACTGTATGCCTGCGGTTTGATGGCTCGGGTCTTCTTCCCATCCTACGCGGTTAACAGCTACAACAGGCAGCCCGTTGGCTACGGCATGCCCTCGCTGAACTGTTGTCCATGCTTCGCGCTGGCGGGCTTGTTCTTCTGCCGAATCGCTCGATTCGTAGCCTATTGCCGTCGGATATATTAATATTTGTGCGCCTTGAAGTGCCATCAAACGGGCAGCTTCGGGATACCATTGGTCCCAGCATACCAGCACTCCCAATCGTCCAACTGATGTGTCGATGGGGTGAAAGCCTAAGTCGCCTGGCGTAAAATAAAACTTTTCGTAATATGCAGGGTCGTCAGGAATGTGCATTTTCCGATACATACCGGCAATAGTTCCATCCTTTTCCAATACTACTGCCGTATTGTGATAAAGGCCGGGAGCACGCTTTTCAAACAAAGAGGTTACAATAACCACGCCATATTGCTTTTGCCAGTTCGCCGTACAGGCGTGTAGAAGGGCCTGGTATTGGTTCGGCCATATCAAAATTGTTTACATCCTCTACTGGCAAAAGTATAGCGAATTGTGCAGCTCCTGCAGCACGATAAGCTGTGCACCGCGGTGTGCCAGGTTTTTAATGCCCTCAGCAATACGTCGTATATTTTCTTCCGAATCGGCAACATTATGTTGCTGTAATATCCCTATTTTGATTTCCATATTCTGTATTATTGTATAGCGTTAGTAATATTCTGTTATTTTATTACACCGCAAGGATACTGCATGGTAAGGCAATGCAGCGATCCATGCTGCCTTACTACGGTTGTTGCATCTATGCAAACTACTTCTTTATCGGGAAAGGCTTGTTTGATAATGCGTGCAGCCTCGGTATCTTTGTGCTTTTGTTGGTATGCCGGTACGATAACCGAGCGGTTTAATATCACAAAGTTGGCGTAGGTTGCAGGCAATCGCTGGCCGCCGTCAAAGATGGCATCGGGCATCGGTAGTTTCAGCAACTTATAGCTTTCACCGTTTAAAGTGGATAGTTTCCTTAGCTCATCCTCTAATAATTTGAAGTCGGTAAATTGTTCGTCCTCCTTATCATCACATCCCTGATAAACAATAGTGTCGTTCGGGCACAGTCTTACGATAGTGTCAATATGGCCATCAGTATCATCGCCAACAAGCTTTCCGTGATGCAACCACACCACACGCCGGGCGTTAAAGTAATTAATCAGGCTATGCTCTATATCGTTCTGGTTCATAGGTCGGTTTCTGTTGGGCGCAAGTAAACAGAAGCTTGTTGTCATGATAGTTCCCTTGCCGTCGCTTTCTATCGAACCACCTTCGAGAACAAACTGTTTATAACTCTTTATGTTGCCATTGAAGGCTTGTTGATCGAACAGGCTTCTGGTGATACAATTGTCATGTTGCCATTCGAACTTTTTCGCCCCAGCCGTTAAACTTAAAGTCGAGCAACATAGGGTTCGCCGGCATGATGTGTCTTTGCATCTGCGGGCATAAGCGTCAGTGGTGCGTGGTCGCGAGCCCATGTATCGTTGTTATAACATTCGAAGATTCTGATGTTCTTAATGTGGTCTTCAGGAATATGCTGTCGCAAAATACGCTCTACCTCTTCAGGGTTACGGGCTGCACTAATTAATTTTTCTTGCCTTGCTATTTCGCGTGCAAGCTGTATAAAGGTATCTGTAATGGCGTCGAGGTAAGGTGCCCAGTCGGTATTTTCGTGGGGCCATGTAAGTTGTATGCCACTTTGTGTGGCCCATTCGGCAGGAAGAACGTATGATGTATGCTGGTCATTCATAGCAAAAACTTTATATTAACAATTAGCATAAATGCAAAATTATATAATAAACTTGATATATCTGTTGGGAAACTAAAAAAACATGTTCCTTTTGTTTTACTTCTTAAAAACAGCAGATGCTCTGTATTTCCTTTCTTTTTGGCTGGCAGATAAGCCTGTAACATACAACTATTTAAGCCAGTTTGTATCAGACATTCTTCTTGGATGGTCATTGTACGGCGGCCGTCAGCAACGCGTACGACGGTCGCCGTACGATGGTGTGACGGCCGTCAACAGCGTTGCTGACGGCCGCCATACAGTGGCTGTTATGGTGTTTTCCGGTTGACATATAAGGCCTGACAGGCAGGGTTTTACATTGTTTTTCCTTGGTTTATTATTGTCGTATTCGTATTGCATGCCCCGTATTTAACGGTCTCTTCCCTTCAGTTATCCGGTACTTTCAATAAAATTACGAAATTATGGGGCTGGTATATGAAAAACAGGATAAAAAAAGCAGTATGTGACTGAAATTGTTGTATCTTTGTCGTAGAAACAGGTATAAAAACATGATAGAGTTTAAGAATGTAAGCATAAAACTTGCCGACGGTTCATCGTCTTATCCTTTTCGCTGGTTGTTCATGAAGGTGAATGCGTATGTCTTCAGGGACAAAAGGGTAGTGGTAAAACAGCTTTGCTTATGGCTATCATGGGTTTAGTGCCTATCAATAAGGGCTTTGTTACCATTGACGGTGAACTTGTGTCGTCAGGTTCAGGCGAATATTTCAGGCGAATGATGGCCTATGTTCCACAGCAGGTGCCTTGTGATGATATGACACTACGTGAGCTTTATGCCCGTATTTTACAATTAAAGGTAAATGCTGCCGGGCCTTATGACGAACTTTCCATCCAAAATAACATGGAGTTGGCAGGAATTGATAAATCGCTGATAAACAAAAGTATAAACAGTTTAGATAAAGAAACCGTGCAGCTTGCAATGTTGGCTGTTTTGCCTTTGCTGAAAAAGAAAATTATTTTGCTTGACCATTTACCACAGACTACTGTGGTATCGCAGTGGATGTCAAATTTAACGTCTATGGGTTCAGAGGTTATTTATACGTGTGAGACGAATCAAATGCAGTATCATAAAATCATCAATATTTAGGCTATGTCGGTTACAGTTTGGGGAATACTTTCAGGAATCTTGTTGCTTTGCCATACCCATTTACGTTATTTACAGGTTTAAACTGGGCATGATAAACCGCTTTTTGGTATCGGTTTGCCGTATGATGCTTGTTGTTGCAGGCATGGGTTTGCTGATTTTTGCTGCGGTAAAGCTTGACAGTATTGGCTTTGATATATCAGCATTACTGATTATCGTGCTGGTTTCGTCGGCATTGGTTATACGGAAAGCGGGTTTAAAACCGGTAAAATTATTGGTTCCTGTGGCAGGAGGCATGCTGTTATCTACATTGGTTATTGGTTTTTATGTGCTGTTTTTTGTGCTGGGACAAAAGAATCCTTTTGCGCCACAGCTGTTCCTTCCTGTCATGGGACTTATTGCATTTGGCATGATTCGGGCAAACGCAAGGTCGCTTGAGGTTTATTATATGGGGCTGAAGAACCATTCACAATTATATTATTATCTGCTTGGTAACGGCAGTTCCCATCGCGAAGCCATTGATTATTTGTTGCGTCGAAGCCTGCAGGCATCGCTCGTATCATCGTTAAAACAGGTGTCGCACATTGTCATGTTATCGGCTCCTGTGCTTATGTTTGGCATGATAATAGGAGGAACCGACGCTGTTACGGCAGCGGTTTGTCAGTTTTTGTTTATGATTGTGTTAACAGTTGCGTCAACAGGAATGGTGTTTATTACGCTATTGCTGGCCCGACGAGGTAGTTTTGACGAATACGAAAGGCTTAAACCTGTATTTAAAAACGACCGTGAGTCAGCTTCAAACTCTTTATCCAGTCCTTCAATACCCCCGCATACTGATTCTGAGAATCGGCTACAAGAAGAATAACTCTTGAACCATCGTTCAGCGTTGGCCCTAAGCACATACCCTCATAGTTGGCTAAATTTCTGCTGGTTAAATTGAGCTTGGTTTTCCATCGGGCAAGTAAGTTCTTTTCATGCTTGCCGGGAATATAATGGAAAAGCTTGCAATTGACAAACGAACCTATCTTTTTGTGAGGTACAAAAAACTCACGTTCGAGCAACAAAACGGTACCATCGTCTAACGCGCACAATGTTCCTATGCCGTGTGCATAGAATAAGGCTTTTGCTTTATTGGCTTCAGGAGCATCCATATGATACCTGAATGTGTGAACAGGTTGTAACAATTCGTTATACGACTGTATGTAAACGGTATCGCTTTCGTTGCATGTCCACAGTTCTTTGTTGTGTGCGTTATAGCTTAATGCTTCGAGACCTAAGTTACCCGGCAGGCGTTTGTATATGTCAGTTTGTGGTACTGTGCGGCCCGTCCGGCTGCCATCGAGGTTGTATTCCCTGATTAAATTATCGGCTTCACCGCTAATCCATATCGTGTTGGTATTGTTATTGCAGGCAATTCCTCATTATCCCTGTTGGCATAACCCGATGAACGGAACCCCATGTTGCGCGCAGAGTGAATCTCTCCCGTCTGCATGTCGAGCTTAATCTCAAATACAAAAAAAGCCGTCTTCCTCTGATTTGTCACTCACTACCGCATATAAGTCGCCGCTCAACCATGTTATTCCACTGTAATTTCCAGCCGGAATGGTGTGCGGAAATGCACATTGCCTATTCTCGATAACCTGTAATTGGGCATCAATTCTTATTGGCATGACGAACATCATAAGAAGGAAGCCTGCAAGACGATGTTTTATTTTCATTTTATTTTACACCATTTTTAGGGTGTATCATACCATGTCAACGTATTTAAACCTATGTTTATTGTGCCTAAAAAGCATGGCTTTTCTTGGTAATTAAATAGTAAAATTGTATATTTGCAGCAGAAAAAGAGATACATATTCTGGGGGATGTTTCGATTCGATCGGGATACTCATCAAATTATTGTGAAAACAGAAAAGCTTCTCTTTGCTTATGGCGGGCCACATTATTGCTCTGTAATATAGCTTAAAAAGCCGGTGGATTACAGAGGCGGAGAGCGCTCACAACGTTAATTACCGGAGTTTTTCATCACATCATCGTAATGTCCCCCTTTTTGCATATAAGGGAATTGAGTGAAGTTGGCAGATAAATTCTAACAATACTTGGTTCTCCTTTTATTTGATAACATATAAATCTTTGATTATGTTTAGTGGTATTGTTGAAGGAATGGCCGTTGTTGTTGCCATCAATAAGTATCAGGAGAATATTGATTTTACGCTTAAGTGTGCGTTTGCAGGCGAGTTAAAGATTGACCAAAGCGTTGCACATAATGGTGTTTGCCTCACGGTAGTAAGTATGAAAGACGATACTTATACCGTAACGGCGATGAAAGAAACGCTCGATCGCAGCAATTTACGACTACTGAAAGTGGGCGATCGTGTTAATGTTGAACGTTCAATGCTGATGAACGGCAGGCTTGACGGTCATATTGTGCAAGGGCATGTAGACCAAACTGCAACATGCACCGATGTTACGGATGCTGATGGCAGCACTTATTTTACCTTTACTTATAAGGCCGAAAAGGCTATGGCACGTCGTGGTTATTTTACCGTTGACAAGGGTTCAGTAACTGTAAACGGCATATCGCTGACCGTATGTAATCCTACTGATAATGGCTTTACGGTAGCTATCATACCTTATACTCGTGAACATACAAACTTTTGTGATATGAAAAAGGGTGATGAGGTAAATATTGAATTTGATATTTTAGGGAAATATATTGCACGGTTACAAGACTTTAAGGGTTAAGTTTTTGTAGTTTGACGTTTCAAATGCAAACTTTATAAAAGACAAGTATTCCATAACTTTTTGTTAATCGTATAGACACTGTGCCTACGAAGAGGGCGATAATACCGTCTTATCAGTAAATAAACAAAATCGTAATAGATGAAGAAAACAAGTTTGATGCGGGTCTTTGCCATTGGCTTGGCAGTGCTTCCATTGGCTTCTTTTGCCCGCCAATGGACGTTACAGGATTGTATAACCTATGCCCTTCAGCATAATATATCGTTGCAGAAAATACGCCTGCAAAGGTTAAGTGCCATGGAAGACGTCAAAGAGAGCCATGCTGCATTGTTTCCTTCGTTGTCGGGTATGGTGTCGCAGAATGTATCTTACAACCCATGGCCTCAGAGTGGCTCATATACAATAGCCGGCAACAGGGTACAAACGCAGGTTGATAAGGTTTATTATAACGGCTCGTATGGTATTAATGCTAACTGGACGGTATGGAACGGTAACCGCAATTACAACCAGATTAAGTTGAATAAAATGGCTGAAGAACGTTCGTCTCTTGACAGCGCGGTATCGGCTAACAGCCTGAAAGAGCAGATTGCACAGCTGTTTGTGCAGATTCTTTATTCACAAGAGGCTGTACAAGCAAACCGTATCACGCTTGAAACATCTAAGAAAAACGAAGCGAGAGGGCAGGAATTTGTGAAGGTTGGCAACATGAGCAAGGCCGATTTAGCCCAGCTTACGGCCCAGAGGGCACAAGACGAGTATGCCGTTGTGCAGGCCGAGAGCGCATTAAGCGACTATAAACGTCAGCTGAAACAGCTGTTACAGATAACCGATCAGGAGGCTTTTGATGTAGTTGTACCCGAAAACAACCGATGCCATGGCGTTACAAACTATTCCGCAGGTTACCGAAGTATATGAAGCAGCGCTGAGTAATCGTCCTGAAATTAAGAATGCCATGCTGGGCATTAAGTACAGCGATATGCAGGCAAAACTGGCCCGCGCCGGAAAGATGCCTACGGTAAGTATATCTGGAAGTGTCGGAACCAATACCACGTCTATGGGTAATACGGCGTGGGGAACACAATTAAAGAATAACCTTGTGGGTGGTGCCGGTGTGTCATTAAGTATTCCTTTGCTTGACCAAAGGCAAACGAAGACAGCTGTAAACAAAGCTGTTCTCTCACGACAAAATTATGAACTGGAGCTTGAAGACAGGCAAACGGCACTGTATTCAGCCATTGAGAACTATTGGCTTCAGGCTACAAATAACCAGGCACAGTTTAAAAGTGCAAAGGTTAGTACGGCCAGTGCTGAAACAAGCTATAATCTTTTGAACGAACAATTCCGCCAGAACTTGAAGAATGTCATTGAACTGATGAATGGAAAAGATGCTTTGCTGAAAGCTCAGCAAGCTGAATTGCAGGCGAAGTATCTTGCAATTCTTAATATAAATATGCTGAAATTCTACTGAAGGAAGCGAATTAAAGTAAAGCACATACAGAATAGAAAGCCTGCCTTATCTTCATAATAAAAGATGAGGCAGGCTTTTTTATGGGATAGAGCAGGGGAGTAACCGTCGCCGAACAGCTTGTCAGAGCAGGAAGAAAAGGCTTACACCGATAACCGATACAACAGCCCCGATGATACCTTTCAGCGTAACAGGCTGGTGGAAAAGCCAGCGTGAAGGTAGCAATATAATAATAGGTGTCATGGCCATAATGGTGAAGCTATGCCCGCCTCAACATAATTGGCGGCCATTAACGAAAATCCTACACCTATAACTGGGCCTGAGAAAACGGCGACGAGCATGGCAAGTAGTCCGCGATAATCGTGAATACTACGCCGTAATTGTGGTAACTCGCCACGCATGATAAGCCAAAAGGAGAAACATATCAATCCTGCCACACAACGAATAAGGTTGCTGGCAAATGGCAAATGGACAATTACCGACGGCAGAATAGTAGCAGGTACGTCGGCAATATAATGATCCATGCCTATCTTGCTGAGCACATAGCCGAATCCTTGCCCCATGCCGGCACCTATTCCATACAAGATTCCTTTGGCAGGGAAGCTGTATATTGAAAATACTTTTACCTTCACCACGCCCTAAAATACTGATGGCAATACCGGTTAATGTAATTGTCATGGCAAGTATTGCTTTCCATGAAAGTGTCTGCCCTAGGGTGGCCCAGGCTGCAAATGCCGTAAACATTGGAGCAAGAGTCATAAATAATTGTCCGTAGCGCGAGCCGATAGTGAGATAACTATTAAACAGGCACCAGTCGCCAAAAAGTAACCAACTATACTGCTTAGCAGCAGCCAGCCCCGGTGTTTGCGTGCTTGCGTAAATGGGATATGGAGAGCCGAGGAGCAGAAAACAAAGTAAGATGGAAAAGATTAGAGCCAGAGACATTCGCCAAACATTCATAACAATTACGCCCAAATGCTTGCTGCCGATTTCGCTTGACAGCGCTGCGAGAGTCCATGAAAAGGCTACCCCTATGGAGATTATTTCACCGAAAGAGGGCATTTGCCGACGTTGTTTCAGTCATTATGTTGAATTTGTGTTACAATTTGAGGTGCAAAAATTAGCAATTATGACTTAATCAGCCAAACACGTTTTTACTTATTGTGCACTTTCTTGAAAACGGCTTTTAATTAAGAGAGTGGTATATCAAATACAGATTAATGACTACCCAGATACAGGAATATCATACCAATGAGAACTAATAGCAGGTCAATGGCCTTAGCCTTCAGGTTATGCTCGTGAAAGATAATGACACCAAAAAGGAAGCTTACAATAGCACTCCCCCGACGAATCATGGACATCACTGAAATCATTGCGCCAGTTTGACTGAGTGCGTAAAAGTAAACGAAGTCGGCAAGACTTAAGAAAATACTAATATTGAGGATGTACCAGTCCCAGCGAAAGGGAGACTGTTGTCGGCGTGGCCACCATAATACCAGCAGCATAATGAGCATCCAGCCCATTTGATAGATGTTATACCATGACTGAACAGCCATGCGATTGAGCCCAACACCGCCATTATCAGGGCTTGCCATAAGGTATTTGTCGTATAAACCACTTGCTGCACCAAGTAAGGCTGCAATGACAATAGCCCATATCCAGCGGTTATGGCGGAAGTCGATACCCTCTTTTTCCCTGACCTGCTTAATAAAAAGAACTTATAGCCAACAAAACACCTGCCCACTGATATAAATTTAGCTGTTCGCCATATACAACCATAGCTCCAAGCAAAAACGAGTACAGGACGAGTAGCATTGATAGGGACCTACGATTGTCAGAGGAAGATGCTTCATTCCCATGTAACCGAAAAACCAACTTGAAAGTACAATAACGCTCTTTAGGAGAATATAGCGGTGCATTTCCCAACCCGCCTGATGCTACATAAAAACAGTGAACTGTCGAGGATATTGGTTTCAGACGACAGGAAAATGAAAGGAAGAAAAATAAGAGAACAAAAATACTGTATTCAAAAAGGACGGGAATAACTGCATTTTGCTGCAATGCCTTTTTCTTAAACGAATCGTAAAATCCAAGTAATGCAGCCGATAAGAAAAGCTAATGTTAACCACATGATAGTAACAGAATGACGGGAGTGTATTATAAAATTATTGAAAAGGTGCAACTGTTAGTTGGGTAAAGAGCAGATTATCCTGTCAATTTTAAGAATTGCAAACAACAGTAATTTAGTATGTTATATCCCAAAGGAAAAAGACCTGTGCAGGCATTGATTCGCCTGAATCAGAACGAGAGCCGTAGTTTACGATGTTTTTGAAATCATCAAAACTAAGTTGTCCTCGCCCTACATTGATAAGAGTACCTACGATTGCTCTCACCATATTACGGAGAAATCGGTTTGCTGTAATCTCAAAAATACCAACAGTCTTCATCTTGTTTTATCCATTGTGCTTTTTGTAATATGGCATAACGTGGTTTTATTATCTGCCCCAGCCTTACAGAAAGCCTTAAAAATCGGTCACTTCTAATAGATATGCAGCTGCTTATTCATTGCGTTGAAATTAAGCGGATACGTCATTTCGACCGAATAATACCTACTGAAAGGCATCTTTCGAGTGTGGATAAAATAACGGTATGTGCGTGAATTTGCAGAGAAACGGGCATGTAAATCGCTGTTAACTTCTTCAATATGGTTACAACAAATATCTGCAGGCAGTATACGATTAAGTCGGAAACAAGTTTGATTACAGTCAAGTTTCCCTATAAAATCAATATGGCAAACCATAGTTTTAGCATGTACTCCTGTATCCGTTCGCCCGGCACCGGTAACCTCTATGGGCTGACGAAGAATGGTAGAAAGGCATTGTTGCAGTTTCTCTTGTACAGATATGCCATTGGGTTGTATCTGCCAGCCATGATAATTAGTGCCGTCAAAGCTTATATGAACGAAATATCTTCGTGGCTCGGCTGTTGTAAAGCGAATGTAAGCACGGTCGTCGTACGAAACGTTACCTTTTCATAAGGCCTTTAGTTGCTTTTGAACGACCGAATATTAAAAGGATCGTTTTGTAATTGAAGTGCAAGTTTTTTTTCGCTCTTTTCTAATGTTGAACGAAGAAAAGGATAGCCGTCTGATGCCAAAACAATGTCGTGTTCATGGCCGCTTAGCTTTATGATTTTTATCCCCTGCATGAAGATAGGAAAGCCATCAACAACAGCGTATGTCTTATTTTTCGTTTTGCATACTTTTGAGAAGTTGGCTGATAATGGCTTCTCTGGCATAATCGTGACAGATCGTATGTTCCTCAACCATATCCTGATACCGGGCTAACAGGGTTGGAAAAATGGAAGCACGCTTATCTGATAATTCTGCTTCATAGGGCTTTGAGGGTTTTCATACAGCACCCGTCTACCATACACTGGCAATCGCCAATCATCCATATTTCGTTGTTTGTCTTACTGTATATAACGATGCTGGCGCACAGACGTGTTTCAGGGTGTGTAGCCCGGACAGAAGCATCATTGGGATAAAGACGAAAAATTTTCATGGGTAACCTCCTCGCAAAAATTCTGAAAGGGTAATGTCAGGACGTGCATGTTGAATATAATTTGCAATAAGCATCATGCAGTATCGTCCGTTTTTTCATGCCAGAATTTAACTGGATTTTTGGTTTTGCTTGTGCTGCCGTCAATGACCGCAATGAAGTTATCTGTGACAACAATTCCATCTTCACATGTTTCTTGTGTATGCTTACCCACAAGTTTTTTTGCTCAATAATTTCATATTAGAATATATGGATATGCCCTTTCTTGTTACTATGAGTATATTACATAGAAAGGGAATAGGCTACCATTTATCTTTTCTTTTTTCTCTGATGACGGGATGCGGTGGATTGAAAATTGGGATTATATGATTTACGTACCCTTTTATTCTGTCTTACATCTGGCGAACTTCCAACCGCTTTTTGCATCATAATGAATGTGCCCGCGGAACGGGACGCCGTCATAAAAGTTTTGCTATAAGATCAGTCCGCCCAATGTGTTTGAGTTCCCGTTCTATGTTTTTTCGCTCTTCAGGCTTGTACCAAAAGAAGAACATACGCTGGGCAAGCTTCTCCTTAGGCGTTTTAGCACAGAATACAGGCTCTAATGAATAAGGGTCATAACCTGTATAAAAAGCTGTCGTACTAACAGTCATTGGGGTAGGGGTAAAGTCTTGTACCTGTTCAAGATGGAAATCAAGTTTTTTGGTTAAAACAGCAAGCTCTGCCATATCTTCCTCTTCACAGCCGTGGATGACTACTGATAAAAATAAGGTATGATTTGTTGTTTTAGTCCTTCTTCCTTATTGATCTTGTCAAATAGACTTTTGAAATCGTAGAAAAGTTTGAAAGAAGGTTTTCTCATAAATTTCAATACTCTGTCAGATGTATTTTCAGGAGCTACTTTCAATCGCCCGCTAACATGTTTGGAAATAAGCTCACGAGCGTATGTGACAGCATTGGTATTTGACTGTTCATCTTTGCTTTTGTGCAAGATAAGGTCATAGCGAACTCCGCTTCCTATGAAGCTTTTCTTAACTCCTGGTAAAGCATCGACGGCATGATAAATATCTAACAGTTTGGCATGATCGGTAATAAGGTTGGGACAAATTGCAGGATTAATACATGACGGACGCTTACAATGCTCGCAGGCATTGATGTTGCGACCGTGCATTCCGTACATATTGGCAGAAGGTCCACCCAGATCTGAAATATACCCTTTGAAGTCGGGCATTTGTGTTATTTGCTTCGCCTCGCGTAAAATACTCTCTTTTGAACGGCAAACAACAAACTTTCCCTGATGAGCAGAGATTGTACAGAAGGCACATCCACCAAAGCATCCACGGTGCATATTGATTGAAAATTTGATCATTTCATATGCCGGGATTGTCTTTCCTTTGTATTTAGGATGCGGGAGTCTTGTGTAAGGCAAATCGTATGCCGCATCAATCTCCTCTGTTTTCAAAGGGGGAAACATAGGATTTTGAACGGCAAATAAATTCCCTACGGGTTGAATGATACGTTGAGCATGTATTCTATTCGATTCCTCTTCGATGTGTTTGAAGTTCTCTGCATGTGCTTTCTTGTTACGTACACATTCTTCAAACGAATGTAATACAATATCATCGTCTTTTATTCCTCCTGGTATCCTGTCTTTTCGTCTAAGAAATACAGTTTGAGGAATATCGTTGATTTCTTCGATTTTTCGTCCTTTCTCAAGCTCCTGACATAATAGCAGCGTGTTTTTTTCGCCCATACCATAGAGCAGAAATATCGGCTCCACTATCACACAAAACAGGCTTCATGAGTTTGTTTTGCCAATAATCGTAATGGGTAAGACGTCGTAGAAGCTTCAATTCCACCCAAAGCTACGGGGACATCAGGATAAATCTCCTTTAAAATCTTTGTGTATACAACAGAAGGATAGTCAGGACGCAGTCGTGTCGCGAGTCAGGGCCGTAAGCATCGTCATGTCTCATGCGCCTGTTAGCGGTGTAACGGTTTACCATGCTGTCCATATTGCCAGGCGATACTGCGAAGAAAAGCCGCGGTTTACCTAATTTTTTGAAATCGCGATAATCACTATGCCAGTCGGGTTGCGGCACAATTGCAACGCGGTATCCATGCGATTCTAAGAAACGCCCACTGACAGCGGATCCGAAAAGCTGGATGATCAACATAGGGCGTCACCGGAAAAAAGGATAACATCTAATTGCTCCCAGCCACGGAGATTACATTCTTTTTTCGTAGTCGGAAGGAAATCAGTCAGTTGGTATTGCTGCATTTTTATGTTATTCCTCTTCTATATTATCGTCCTCTGCATTCTGTTGTTGCTTCTTCCAATCGATATAAAGAAGCAGAAGTTGATGAAGTCCGAATGCTTTTCATATTGTTATTATAATCACATCAAGACAAAGATCGAGTAACGCTTTTGTCTTTTTCCTTCTTCCGATTCAAGTAAAGAACGTATATTCAGTTTTAGCTTATCGAGCACAGTTTCATCAATAATGCCGTTGCTTCTACAAGGTTTCGGAGAAGTGCATACTTGTCTAATGTTTTAAGATGCTGCTCTGTTATTTCGATATTTCTTGTACCAGAATGATTAGTTTGTATTTTTCATTGTAGATAAAAATTTAAGTGTTTAAAATGATTTTATTTTAATAGATAGTTCAGAATACCTTGCATAATACGATTACGTATGCTATTATCGTTGATACATTCTGAAAGGAAAATCCCATGACGAAAGTTTTGCTATCTGACGAACTGTTTGCAACAGCTGCAGAAGTTCCATTGCTGTATACCATTGCGCAGAAAGCATTATCAGTGGGAGTTAAAACATCAGTGTGCATTGCTGCATAGTGATCAGGATTAAGATGTCTGTAAAAAGTCGAAATTTATTCCCTAACCCGTTTATTCCTGCAATAGAATCTGTTTTTATTTGCTTAGAATAAGAAACGGAAATGTTTTAGCAAGCTCGAGCTGAGTCTTGGCTGCCTAACATGTCTGACCCGACATAAGCACTCGCTTACCAATATTTTCCCTTTGTTCTGCAAATATGAAGATATTTTTTTCTTTGCACAGAATTAGTAAAGGTCTTATAATATTTAACAGTATAAGGTGAATACTTCTCTAATCCAAGAATAAGATCTACCGCAGAATAATTCTCTAATTTAATTTTTCCCGTTCTCAATAGCTTCTGAAGAACAGCTGACAACATTATATTGTTTTTCGGATATTATTGCTGATGTATGGCTTTTTAATATAATTGAAGTCATTGCCTGCATGATTTTTTTCCTGCTAATTCATTTCCTGCCATATCCTAATCCATTGGCCCCTTCTATACCTATTTTTGTTTTTATCGAAGTTGATTTGTTGTCCGTTCCAACCTGCAGTTGGTCCATAGCTAACACCCATATCCGCATTAAGGTCAGAAACCTTGTTGAGTATTGTTATCTATTATAGCAGGAGCTGATAACCTGTGGTAAGCCATTAACAACAAGAATTGTTTGTGTTGTGATAGGGTTATAAAAAGGGCCGAAATAGTTTCCGTTGGAAAAACTTTCGCCACCCTTATTTGCAGCCGATACTTTAAAGTTATATTTAAACCAGTTGTAGATCAATTGTTGTTGATGTGCTTTAATTTTTACTCCATTGTCAAAACCGACATTTCCAATAGAAGTATAGAGAATATAATAAGATGGTTCAGCTGTTGGCTCTTGTCCATCAATTTGTTTGTTCCAGGAGATTATGGCTTTATTTTTATTTAATTGTACAGAAATATTTGTAGGAGCAAGCGGTGAAATGATTGTGGGATTGCCGTGCATGTCATTAACATATCGAACAATTGTCTTGTAAATAGAGCGTGCTAATGTAAAACGAAAGTTGGGATCCTGTCCTAAAATCATGTCAGGGAAGTTCTGATGTGACAAGGTTTCGAGGATGGCAGAAGGTATTTCGGCACTCTTGTTCCGAATAGTTTCTATCCCATAAATATCTTTTTCGCCCAATTTTTATATTTGTAAGTGATGTCTCTTGTGACTCCATTAAGGAGCATATCGGCAAAAAATTTTGAGCTTTGATGTGTTATCCCGGATGCTAAACGTCCATCATTGAAATCGGTTGTACAAATAGCCAATGATCCTATCAGGCTTTTGGCATCCTTTGCGTATCCTGCATCACTATGAACCGCAAGAGAAAGTTCAAGAGGAACACCTTTTCCCTCCCTGTCAGGAACATATACAGAACCTCCCGCCAGCCAGTTAGTCATTCTAGAACGCGCGTTAATGTCATCTGCATAATCGTCTGTACCATATTGCCTGCTGTAAACATTATAAGGTGCTCCTGCCCATTGAGCATAATAACGTGAACCTTCTATTGCACGGGGATAACCACTAATTTGTCCTCCTCTCTCAATATTCCCCATACCTCCACCAAATCTTACAGCGTCTGCTGTAACCATTCCTTTCTTATGACTTTGGTTAGTGAGCATTACACAATTGTCTGTACTACTTCCTGCATCAAAAGTAAAGGTACCTAAATAAACCCATGTGCCACCGCCCATTTTTTGATTTACATAAAATTCAGTAGCCTGTCCTTGATGAAATACTGTATAATGAGCGTCGTCTATACTATTTGATAATGTTTGATAGCTGACGTATACAGCATATTTACCAGACTTATTAAAGTAAGGTTGCCATTTTATAAAAGCTTTGCTTGCTGTCGTTTTTATTTGACGGGCTAATCCTGATTGAAATGGGTTTTCATTGTCAACATAATTACCTGTATGTGCAGCGAAGCCCGGCTGTATTGTATTCTGCCATGGCAATGATTCATAATGCTCTTGATAGCTGTTAGGCAAAGTATTAAGTCCACCATCAGGGTCAACAATATATTCTATTTCTTGCCAATCTCGCTCACGTGGTGTAAAAATATTGGCGCCAGCCTTCTCGAGCATGGGAATAAGAAAGGGTACTACTATGGTTTGTGTGAACAGGTCTTCTGTTGTTCCGAACAAAGCAGGCCTTTGCCAGGCCCACTCATTTTTGTTGTTATTATAGTATCTTCCGTACGAAGCCCATACGGCAATATGCCGTCCTTCCAGACCGTGCGTGTAATTTACCGGTCTGGATACATTTGTAACCCATGGGCGTCCTTCATAATTTATTTTCCCCCATAAGGCGTTACCTTCATTATTTCGTTTTATATATCCTGGTATGTAATATTCTATGGGTAAACCGTTACATATAATTTTTAAGTTCAAAATCCTTTGAAATAATCAGGTAACCCCTTTTTGTTCGCTTATAAATTTTATTTATTATATTGTCGTTAATTTCTTGTTGTGCAAAGCTCCCATCTATGGTGATTGTAATTTTTAGCCTGTTTTTATCTGCCGTTACTTTTTTTAAGTACGAGAAATGGGGTGTTGATGCTATATCGTTATGTGAAGAATTAGAGAAGTAAGCCTTCACATCTCTTTCAATTAAAGATTGTATATTAGACGTCTGTGCATGTGTATGAAGAGATATAACAATAAAAAGAAAGAAACCAAATAAGTATTTTGTTCATTTGCTATCACTTGCCAACTATAAAATTTTCGGGATTTTTCCCTTGAAATCTTTTAAAATAGGTCTTAATTTCCTTCATTTCTGAGTCAATATTCCCTGTGGGAATAAAACTCTCGTACACTGAATGAGCTGTTCGTTCAAATCTAAACCGTAAAGAAGAATTGGTATTTTTGCTTTCAATGCAATGTAATAAAACCTTTTTCCATTTTTGCATTGGGCGAGCGTGTTCCCTCCGGGGTGATACATATCTTAAATGAGTTGCGAGCTTCTGCCTCATGTGCCATCGCATCTGTCATGCTGGTATGCCTAGATCTGTTTACAGGGATACCACCCATACGACTAAAAAGGGAACCCAATGGCCAGAAAAACCATTCTTTTTCATTAAAAAAGTTTATTTTCATACCTTGCGAACGCATATAAAAGCTGCCCCCAGTATAAAATCCCAATTACTTGTGTGAGGTGCTAAAGCTATGACAAATTTATCGGGGTGTTCAACAGTCACATTCAGCTTCCATCCCAATTTTCTGAACAGGAGCCAATTACAAAATTGTCTAACCATGACTTAAATGCTTACCCTAATGTTTTTATTTGTTCTATAATTTCTAATACATGTGTGTTGAATTCTTTTAATAATTTCGCTATAATATTTCTGTGGACTCATGCCCGGCTCAGGATGAGAAATACGTTTAATATAGTCGTCACGTAATACGATAATTGAGGCAAGGGTCTGATCAACTGCATCCTTATTTTTGTTGGATCCATATAATGAGGCAGCAACAGTTTCTGCAACAAGTCACTACATACATAATTTATTGCACGTTTTAAGTCTCTTTTTCGCATATAAAAATATCTTTTAGTTAGAAAAACACTGTTACAGCTCAAAGATAAATAAAAAGGAATTGTAAAACGGAGGTGGCAAAAATGTTTTTAAAAATGGCTTTTCTTTGTTTTTTTCGTTTCTTCATTTCGCCCTAAATCGCGTACTTTTGCACGAAAAATATATAGAACTAAACAGAAACAACAAGAAACATGAAAAAGTCTTTTGCAGCAAGCTCGTGCGCTGTATCAACCTAAGCTTCCCAAGGGCCTTCAGGGTGCATAATGGTTAGGAAGGTGAACCAACACAAAGCGTAGGCGATCAGGAAGAAATCAAAAAGCTATTCCCTAACACTTATGGAATGCCCTAATAGAATTTGTTCCGGTACTGAAGAGGCAAAGAATGAGATTAATGTAGGCGTTATTCTTTCGGGCGGACAAGCGCTTGGTGGACACAATGTCATCAGCGGTATTTTCGATGCAGTTAAGAAAATGAACGCAAATAACAAGGTTTATGGTTTCCTTATGGGGGCTGGCGGTCTGGTTGATCACAACTATATGGAGCTTACAAAAAGAAGTAATAGATGATTATCGCAACACAGGCGGCTTCTGATTTAATAGGTTCCGGTCGTACCAAACTTGAAAAAGAAGATCAGTTTTGAGAAAGGACTTCAGATAATTCGTCAGTTAAATATTAAGGCTATTATTATTATTGGTGGTGACGATTCAAATACCAACGCATGTGTATTGGCTGAATATTATGCAGCAAAACAATATGGAGTGCAGGTAATTGGCTGCCCAAAGACAATTGACGGTGACCTGAAAAACGATCAAATTGAGACATCCTTTGGCTTTGATACGGCAACAAAGGTTTATTCAGAAGTTATTGGAAATATCGAGCGTGACGCCAATTCAGCACGCAAATACTGGCACTTTATAAAACTTATGGGGCGCTCAGCTTCTCATATTGCTTTGGAATGTGCATTGCAAACACAGCCAAATATATGTCTGATTTCAGAGGAGATTGAGAAGAAAGACATGACGCTGAATCAGATTGTAGAGCAGATTGCCAGGGCCGTTGCTAAACGAGCTGAGGACGGTAACAACTTTGGCGTGGTTCTGATACCTGAGGGTTTAATTGAGTTTATTCCGGCAATTGGCCGTCTTATTGACGAACTCAATGACCTTCTTGCTGCTCATGGTGCCGACTATAAAGGACTTGGACGAAGAGAATCAGCGCAAGTATATTCTGGCTCATCTCAGTAAAGAAAATGCCGACACGTTCTCAACGCTTCCCGAAGGTGTTGCACGCCAGTTGTCGCTTGACCGCGATCCTCACGGAAATGTACAGGTATCGTTGATAGAGACCGAAAAACTTATTTCGGATATGGTAGCTGCAAAGCTCAATGAATGGAAAGAAAATGGCAAGTTTGCTGGTCATTTTTGCAGCACAACATCATTTCTTTTGATATGAAGGACGCCGCTGCACCGTCAAATTTTGATGCCGACTATTGCTATGCGCTGGGTACAAGTGCTGCCAACCTTATAGCAAATGGCAAGACGGGTTACATGTCGATAGTTAAAAACTAGTCTGCTCCCACTGACGAATGGCGTGCAGGAGGTGTGCCAATCACCATGATGATGAACATGGAACGTCGTAACGGCGAAATGAAGCCTGTGATTCGCAAGGCACTTGTTGAGCTTGACGGAGCACCATTTATGAGTTTGCTGCCCACCGTGAGCAATGGGCTAATGAGACTTGCTACATTTATCCGGGTCCAATTCAGTATTGGGGGCCTTCGGAAATTTGTGATCGGGAGACAATGACCCTTGCTCTTGAGAATGCTTCCAAAAAGTAACTGATATAAAATATTGTATTTTGACAGGAGGGATAGCATGGTCTTTACGAGTATGCTATCCCTTTTTGTTCGTTTTTAAGCCTGACAATTCATGATAAAACCAGCCAATGAGTGGTAAACGGCCATCATATTCTCACCGGTCGTCTTCTTCAAAAACGAAGAAGATATGGTTCGCGTCGTCAACGGACCATTCTGCCGGCTATTCCTCAAGAAAGGGGAAAAAGTATGGCTGTTAGTGCACTGGCTGTCATTATAATTTATATTTGGGCTTTCTATTTCTTCTTTGTAGGCCCTACTGGTTTTCGGTGGCGTGCGCTTTACGGGCCTCCCAGTTATCCTGAAGGTTATGAGATACATGGTATTGATATTTCACATTTTCAGGGCAAAATAGATTGGGATCGCCTCCATGCCAATGCCACGATTGACGGTAGTCCCGTACGGTTTATTATAGTTAAGGCTACTGAAGGTGCTTCAAAGGTTGATGCAAACTTTAATGATAACTTCTCGCAGATACGCGAATATGGCTTTATTCGTGGTGCATACCATTTTCTGGAGCAATAAGTCTCGGCAAGGAACAGGCCTACTTCTTTTTGAAAAAGGTTCATCTCGAAAATGGAGACCTGCCTCCTGTCCTTGATATTGAGCATGCACCTTCCGACCTTAGTATCGCTGATTTTCAAACAAATGTATTGACCTGGCTTCACATTGTTGAAGACAAGTATCATGTTAAGCCTATTATCTATACCTATTATAAGTTTAAGCAGAAATACCTTAGTGCGCCGGGTCTTCGACGATTATCCTTATTGGATAGCCCATTACTATGTTGATAAGGTAGAGTATAAGGGCAAATGGAAATTCTGGCAACATACAGATCGGGGAGTGCTGCCGGGTATTAAAGGCAATGTCGACTTTAATATTTATAATGGGTCATATTACGATCTCCTCCATCTTACGATAGGAGAGCAGGAACAGGTAGAAGTTTCTGAATAGTTTCTGTTTTGTTTTTATGTTCATAAACATGGGCGTAGCCTTGTTTACCGATGCTGCGTTGTATTTTGGGTTTGCTTTTCGTTAACGGCTGCAGTTCCTTTTGTTTTATATCCTGCATAATGGTTTGATTGCGGGATAGTTACACCGTATTGATGAGATAGTTATTATTGTACGGTGTAACTTGATGGATGTATTACTCATCATTCGACGGCCGTCAGCAACGCTGCTGACGGCCGTCATACATTGTTCGACGATCGCCGTACGCGTTGCTGACGGGCCGCCGAACAACGACCACCATGTTGAAATGGTGTTAATATATGGCTATAAAAACATAACAATATGGTGGAATTGAAGAGGCATTTAAATAAATAAAGGGATGTGACAGAGCTTAACTCCAACACACCCCAACAGGTCTTTTCGACCTTCGGCATATAGCCTTATTGCGGTAAGATGTAGATTTCTTACGTTGCAAATATATACAAATTATTTTGATGACAAAAATATTTTTATTATTTTTACGCAAAAATTACTACTAAACGATGAAAAAACGAATTTTAGGACTTGATACTGGCACCAACAGCTTAGGTTGGGCAGTAGTTGACTGTGATGAGTATAGTAATTACGAACTCGTAAAATATGGCGACCTGATATTTCAGGAAGGCGTTAAAATTGAGAAGGGAATAGAGTCGTCAAAGGCTTCAGAACGAACTGGGCATCGCTCTTTACGGAAGCAGTATTTCAGGCGCAGGTTGCGTAAAATCGAAGTTCTGAAGGTTCTGGTTAAGCATGAGTTATGTCCTTATCTGAGCGAAGAACAGCTGCATAACTGGCATGTGCGAAAGGTTTATCCCAAAACTGACGACTTCGCTAGCTGGCAGCGTACAAACGATAATGAAGATAAGAATCCCTATTACTATCGCCATTTAAGTCTGCATACTAAATTTAACCTTGACCGTCAGGACGAAAGGTTCATGCTTGACGGGCACTTTATCACCGGCACAGCGCAGAGGTTTTTCTTAGTAACCGCCTTGACAGTACTCCTGAAAACGATAATGGCAAGGTGCATACAGGCATTTCCAATATTTCTCATGAAAATGGAGTTAGCTGTTGCTGAGTATCTTGCGACTACTTTTATCAAATTTATTCAGACCCAGACAACCATGAGACGTATCCGCACACGCTATACCGATCGGAGAAACACTATAAAAAGGAATTCCGGGCTATTTGTGAGATGCAACAATTATCGCCTGAGATGGTTAGGGGAATTGGAGAAAGCACTTTACTTTCCAGCGTCCGTTGAAGTCGCAACGACAAGGGGTTGGCAAGTGCGCACTTTGAACCGAGATGTCCCCGTTGTGCTGATTCGCATCCCGATTTTGAGGAGTTTCGTATGCTTTCGTCTGCTGAACAGTATTAAGATTCAAACGCCATACGACCTCGAATTAAGACCTCTGAATGAGGAAGAAAAGGAAAAAGATAGTTTCTTTATTCTATCGTACAAGTAAGTCCAATTTTTGACTTTGAAGACATTGCAAAGGCGCTGGCAGGAAAAAGGAAAATATAAGTATTATAAGGACGAAGGGGACAAACCATATAAGTTTAACTACCGTATGACACAGGGTGTAGCGGCTTGTGCAACAACGGGTAAACTACGAAAAATATTTGGTGAAAACTGGAAGGAGGCTATTGCAGAGACTTACAGGCTTAACAATACACGTAAAGGCCAGAAAACGGTGGCGCAAATGGTAGACGATGTATGGAATGTCTGTCTACCTTTGAGATCGAAAGACAAACTGAAACACTGGGCACAACTGAAATCTTCAACTCGATGAAGACCAGAGCAAAAGGTTCGCAGCCATAAATCTTTCGCACGGTTTCGCCTCGCTTAGCCTTTAAGGCTACACACAAGATTCTGCCTTTCCTCCGTCAGGGCTATATCTATTCGCATGCCGTTATGCTGGCCAATATACCAGCGATAGTGGGCGAGGAGGTATGGAATGATGCTGACAAACGGAGCTTTATATTAAGTAATGTACTTACCTATCTCCAATATGAAGACCAGACTACCAAAGATTTCTGTATTAAAGACTTCTTGTTAAATAACTACAATCTGAAGCCGAGCAGCCGATAAGCTTTATCATCCGTCAATGATAGAAACCTATCAGGACGCAAAACAACAAGGAGGCGTTTACCAACTCGGCTCGCCGCGAACCAATGCCATACGTAACCCGATGGTCATGCGGTCGCTTCATGAAGTAAGAAAGGTGTAAAACCAGTTGTTGAAAGAGAAGATAATCGACCAGAATACAGAGGTACATGTAGAATATGCCCGTGGTTTGAACGATGCAAACATGCGTAAAGGCCATTGCCGATTACCAGCGGGCACAGGATAAAAGCATAAAACGGATGCTGATTCCATTAAGGAACTGTACTTCCGCGAGACGGGAAACAACATTGAACCTACCGAAACGGACATTAAAAAATTTGAGCTTTGGGAGGAGCAGAGCCACAAATGTTTGTATAGCACGTGCCGAAATCGGTATAGCAGACTTCTTGGGAGATAACTCGAAATACGACATAGAGCATACTATTCCGCGAAGTGCAGGTGGTGACAGTACGATGGAAAATCTTACACTTTGTGACAGCAATTTTAACCGAAATGTGAAGAAAACCTCAGCTGCCTGCACAGTTGGCTAACCATGAAGAAATTCTACGAGGATTGAAGGCTGGAAGAAACGTTATGAAACGCTTACCAGTCAAATGGATAAGTGTCGTACATTTTTCTGGCATGGCAAAGGATATAAAGGATTCCGTTATTCAAAAAAGGCATAAACTTAAAATGGAGCGCGACTATTGGAAAGGAAAATATGAACGCTTTACGATGACTGAAGTGCCTGATGGATTCAGTCGTCGTCAGGGAGCTGGTATTGCGTTAGTGTCGAAGTATGCAGGGCTTTATCTGAAGTCGTTATTCCACGATCCGCATGACCGTAGCAAGTCGAGGGTGTTTACAGTCAAGGGAACTACTACGGCAGAATTTTCGTAGAATGGGGGTTACAAAATGAATATGAAAAGAAGTCGCGCGACAACCATTGCCATCACTGTATAGATGCCATCACCATTGCATGTATAGGAAAGCAGCAATATGAGGCGGTGGCCAAATTTTATCGTGACGAAGCACTTTACGATGACGGCAGAGGGAAGAAGCCTCAGTTCAGAAAGCCATGGCCTACGTTTACTGAAGATGTTCTCAGTTTGGAGAGAACCTTGTTAGTTGTGCATGAAACGCCTGACAATATGCCCAAGAAAGCCCGTAAGTATGTGAAAACAAATAGAGGCGAGTTCCTGGCAAAGGGCGACTGTGCACGTGGTAGTTTGCACAACGATACCTATTACGGTGCTATTGAACGCGATGGTAAAATAAGGTATGTTGTAAGGAAACCTCTTTCCTCTTTTGAAAAAGAATCGGATATTGATAATATTGTTGATGATACAGTAAAGGAGATTGTCCGGGAGGCTGTACGCGGAAAGAACTTTAAGGAGGCCATATCCCAACCCGTTTATATGAATAAGGAGAAGGGAATACTTATAAAAAAGGTGAGGTGTTATGCACCCAAAGTTTTAAAAATATTTTCTGTTAAATCTTGTAGGGATAGCTCTTCCCATCAGTATAAGGACCATATTTACGTTGCTAATGATAGAAATTATGCGATGGCAATATATGAAAAAGGGGCAGATAAGAAAATAAGATTTGAAATAGTAAAGAATATTGAAGCTGCAAACTTTTTATAAGAAAAGCATGGATAGAGAAGAGTATCCATATCTTGTACCACAAACAAAGAATGGTGCAAAGATTAAATACTATCTTAAACGTGGAATGGCAGTTCTATTATATCAGAATGATGCAGAGAGATTGATTTTAATAACATGAAAAGATATCATTAAGCGTCTTTATTATATAACAGGTCTTAGTTTGAGCGAATCATATGGAATGGTAACTCTGACGCATGCACAAGAAGCAAGAGACAAATTAGATATACAGAAAGGTGCATTTAAAATGGGTGAAGTTTATCGCCCTAAAAATAAACTTAAGGCAGACTCAATTCCAAGGTCTCATAGAAGGAGTTGATTTTAATATAAATATTCTGGGTGAATTAAAACCAATAAAAAGATAAAAACAAAGTTATGTTAAAGCGGAGTCTTGTCTTTTCATCTCAAGCAAGCCTGTCATTAAAAAGACAGGCAGCTGGTTGTGGTTTTTGAAAGAAACCCGATGAAAAACTTACTGTTCCCATTGAGGATATTGGCATTGTTATGATTGACAATCAGATGGTTTCGATAACAATTCCGTTATTAAACTATCTTGCTGACAATAACGTTATGGTTATTATCTGTAATTCCCTAAAAGGTATGCCTTCTTCTTACATTGCTAAGTTTTGATACTAACCATTATCAGGGAGAGATATTGCAAAACTCAAATGGAAATATCGGAACCATTAAAGAAAGGACTTTGGAAACAGATTATTGAATCGAAGATTAAAAATCAGGCGATGCTGCTAAATGCTGCGTAAAAATGGAGACAGGCTTAAACCTTATTATAATAATGTAAAATCGGGTGATACAGATAATCGGGAAGGCATTGCTGCCAGAATATATTTCCAGGAACTTTTCGGAGTAAAATTTGTTAGAGATCGCAGTCAGGACGGAATCAATGCCCTTTTAAATTATGGATATACCATACTGAGAGCTGCTACGGCACGTGCTGTATCAGGATCAGGCCTTTTCATTGGTATAGGTCTTCATCACCATAACAGAAGTAATGCCTTTCCATTGGCCGACGATATAATGGAACCTTATCGGCCATATGTTGATGAGGCTGTGTATCAATTAGTATTAAATGGCTGTCTGGAATTTACGAAAAATGTTAAGGCTAAGCTAATCAGTGTGTTATATACAGACGTGTTTTTCAAGAAAACATCGAGGCCGTTGGGGAATAGGTCTTACTTTTACAGCGTCTTCTTTGGTGCGGTGTTTAAAGAAAGATGATAAGATACTTTCATTACCATTGCTACAATGAGTTTCAATCGTTTAAACGCCTATCATATTATGTGGCTCTTTTGTGATGTTCGACCTGCCTACGCAGACGAAGAAGGATAAGCATCTTTCTGCTCTCTTTCGAAAGAATTTAGAGAAGGACGGATTTGTGATGTTCCAATTCAGTATTTACGCAAGGTTCTGTGGATCACTTGAGAGTGCAAAGGTTCATATTAAAAGAGGAAAGCACTTGTTCCTGAAAAAGGTATGGTAAGCATCCTGCAAGTAACAGACAAACAATATTCAAATATCATCAATATTTGGGGTAAAATAGAGGAAAAAAGCGCCAAAGTCCTATACAATTGAGTTTTTAATATATTTGCAACATAAAAGCTACTTCATTTTTGCTTCTATTACATCCGTTTATTTGTTTTATCCTATTGATATACAGTAATATATGATGTATACTTGTTGCAGCTTTGATGCCAGAAACTTTAGTGTATTGCATGCCTGTACGGAAACGTGCGCGACGTAAAGCAGCGTTTGGGTTGCAGGCTTTGATGTAGAAACTTTAATTAACTGCAACTCTGGCTTCACACAGACGAGGAGTTCAACGGTTGCGGTTTGACGTAAAACTTTAATTATTGCAACCTGTTCTTCCTAAAGAATGTAATTATCTTGTTGTGGTTTGATGAAACTTTAATTATTGCAACTACTGACGAGCAGACTGACGGTCGTTGCGGCTGATGCAGAAACTTTAATTATTGCACACGGAACAGCAGTGCACAATGGCCCAGGTTTGATGTAGAAACTTTAATTATTGCAACTGTATTCCGTTTGGCTTACCTTGCCCGGAAAGTTGCGGTTTGATGGTGAAACTTTAATTGTGCAACCAGACGGTGCAGTACCGTCGTCGAGCATTGTTGCGGTTTGATGTAGAAACTTTAATTATTGCAACCCATACTGGCTCCTACAATGATGGAGAACAGTTGCGGTTTGATGTAGAAACTTTAATTATTGCAACATTACTATTCAAAATGAGCCTATCGATTTCGTAGGTTGCGGTTTGATGTAGAAACTTTAATTATCACATGATTGTTTAACAAAATCACATCTCATCGCGTTGCGGTTTGATGTAGAACTTTAATTATTGCAACAAATGTGCGTCCGTCCGTAGAATGTTTCATTGTTGCGGTTTGATGTAAAACTTTAATTGATTGCAACTTATGGCAAAGGCTGTGCTCGTGGCACAGGTTGCGGTTTGATGTGAAACTTTAATTATTGCAACCTTATACTTCAATTTAGACATCATCGGGAGTTGCGGTTTGATGAAACTTAATTATTGCAACGTCAAGCGGCATTTGCTTATATAATATAAGTTGCGGTTTGATGTAGAAACTTTAATTATTGCAACTTCGGCGGCGTTGCGCTGCATGGCTTCCAGAGTTGCGGTTTGATGTAGAAACTTTAATGTATTGCAACTCTATCATGGGCCCGTGCGCCCAAGACGTATGTTGCGGCTTTGATGTAGAAACTTTAATGATTGCAACACTTTTGAACATCTTCAACTGCGACCATCAGTGTGCGGTTTGAGTGAAACTTTAATTATTGCAACATAACACTCCCAATGAATTGGAAGTCTGCGGTTAGTGCTTGATGCAGAAACTTTAATTATTGCAACGATATATAGGAAGTTTGATTGTTCTTGGGTTGCGGTTTCGATGTAGAAAACTTTAATTATTGCAACATCACTAGCTGAGTGAGGTCACCCGACAGGTTGCGGCTTTGATGTAGAAACTATTTAATGGCTGCAACTTTTGTACTTTTCCCAAACAATATCATCCAGTTGCGGTTTGATGTAGAAACTTTAATTATTGCAACTTTAGAGCAACATGATAAGCATGCGTAAAGATGTTGCTGGTTTGATGTAGAAACTTTAATTATTGCAACAGGTATGGTTGGTTGTTCATTGAAACCATGTTGTGATAATTAAAGTTTGCATTTTACAGTAATTAATATTTTTATTAATTGCGACAATGAACAGGTGTTACAATTTATGGAAAGGAGTTATAACGATGCTTAATAATAGAATTTGGAATTATATTCTATGTGCAACTAACAAATACAAGAAGATATGGACAAGTTAATGAGATTCCGTGAAAAGGGATTTTTCCTATGATGTCTAAACTAAAAGTTAAAAATATTGATAGGTTAATGGGATTATATGAAAGGTATTTCTCATAGTGTTTAAGCTAAAAGTTAAAATATAGACAGGCTAAAGTACAGTTTGGGAAGGCTGCCGATACAATTCGTTTTATTTCAACTAATCAGTATAATATTAGTTATTTCCATATTGTATAAGCCTCTATATGCTATCATACAATGATGCGCAATACTCTGCCTATCAGTTGTTTTATGTGTACGCATGATTATTACCGGTTGTTATCCTGATGTTTTGGCAGTTAAGATATATCTTTTTCAGGTGTTGGTTATGTATAAATTTTTCGTCAGGTTTTGTTTATTCATTTTTGGCATAATAAATCTTAGAAAACAGTATTCTTGTTCCTTTGCTGATAAGATATAGACGGGATTTCAAAAAGTGAGAGAACAAGAAATATGTTTGTAAACTATTTTTCCTCTCTCTATTGTGCCCTTGATGGGAAAAAGACGTTAAATGTAGTCATAAACCAATTATTTTGCGTACCTTTTGCAGAGATAAACGAGATGGCTTTTGTCTTTAAAGCTGTCTTTTGTCTAACGGAGTTCATACAGCATATAACTGTTTCTCATAAAGCTGTTGGGAAATGAGATATTTCCCAGACTCCAGAAAACAATTATTATGGAGAAAAATATTAAAAGATTTATTTTTAAAAAGTTATTATTTTCATTCTTTTTAGCATTGTTGACGACGAATGCAGCGAGTGCATCCGATTATCCTACATCAAATACCACTGTAAACTGGGAGCCTGTCATATCAGCTATTATACAGGTTGAGAGTGGGGAAACCCGAGCTGTGTGGAAAACTCCGTAGGAGCAATGCAAATTACACCTATTCTTGTTGCAGAATGCAATAATATTCTTAAGACTCGTAAAAGCAAGAAAAAGGTATAAGTTGGCTGACCGACTTAGCATTCAGAAGTCGAAGGAAATGTTTTTACTTATTCAGTCGAAGTATAATCCTTTAAATAGTATTGAGCATGCAATACGTTCGTGGAATAGTGGCATGCATTATAGTAAAAGAAACGCAACATTATTTCAATAAAGTGATGAACTTTTTGAAGTAGAACCCTGAAAGGAGCCTGTCTTTATATGACAATGCTCCTTTTATTTTACCTGTTTTATCAATATTTAAGCATGTAATTGTATGGCGATGGCATGGTAATGTTGATTGTGTGGCGGCCGTCAGCAGTGTTGTTGACGACCGCCATACATCGTTCGACGGCCGTCGTAAATGCTGCTGACGGCCGTCTGAACAATCAGAATATCAGGTAAAGACAGGAGAAAGAAAGGTTTTTTCTTTCCCTTTTTTAGTCTTTTCGCGGTATAATAACGCCGTATTGGTTATCGGGCAAGGTCTTGCAATACCTCAGCTACCGTAGGATGAATGTGTACTATATCGGCCAGTTGGGTGCGTGTGACATTTAAATTCATCAGGCTGGCAACCTCCTGCACAATATCTGCTGCATGGAAACCGTAGGCATGGCAGCCTATAATGGTATCGTTTTCATTTGTAACGAGTTTCACCATACCCTCATCAGCCTCTATGGCAACGGCTCTTCCCGTTGGCACGATAGAATCCCTCGTTCTTGTGCATGAATCCCTTGTTCCTGTGCTGCGCTCAAAGTAAGACCTGCACATGCTGTTTCAGGATTGGCAAAAACAGCTGCAGGCATAATGTTTAAATTGATATGATCGGTTTTCCCCAATATTGAATTTACGGCTTTAAATCCCTGGAATGTTGCCGCATGGGCAAGAAGCTGTCGCCCGTTGCAGTCGCCGATGGCGTAAATATGCGGTATGTTTGTTCGCATATTGTCATTGACAGTTATTCCTTTGGACGTAAAGTTTACGCCACTTTTTCAATACCAAAACCCGGAGAGGTTAGGAAGTCGCCCTGTTGCTACCAATGTAAGATGGGCCGACAGGCTGTGTTCATCGCCCTTTTTATCCTCAAAGTGCACCTTCCCTTCTGTAATTTGTGTTACCTTGCACGACAAATGAAAATCTATCCCGCGCCGTTCCATCTGCTTTCTGACACGTTTTGCAATATCACTGTCAAATGAATTAAGGCACTCTTTTAAATATTCTATTACCGTTACTTTGCATCCAAAACTGTTAAGCAACGATGCAAACTCAGTCCCTATGACGCCGGCACCGATGATACACAGGCTTTTGGGCAGTTCCTTGAGCGATAACAGCTGGTTGCTGGTGATGACACAGCTGTTCGATATACCTTCAATTGGTGGTATTGCAGGCTCTGACCCTGTTGCGATAATGATGTGGTGTGCCGAGTATAATGCCCCGTCAACCATAACAGTATGCGCATCCTGAAACTCAGCCAGCCGTGAATCATCGTTATTCTGCTGTGCCAACATACTTTCAATGCCTTTTGCCAGCTGGTCCACAACCTTATTTTTACGGCTTACGGCCCTCAGCCCACGAACGTTTCTGCAAATCAGCATCGTGTACAAGAGCCTTGGTGGGGATACATCCTGTATTCAGACAGGTGCCTCCGGCCTGTTTGTTTTCTACGATTGTAACGTTCAGGCCGTTACGTGCCGCGTAATCGGCAGCGCGATAACCGCCGGGTCCGCTGCCTATAATGATTAAGTCGGATGTAAACATGAGTTTGACAAAAGTCAGAAAACAGGTGAATAATAACTTTGCAATTTAAGAAATAGAAGCGTAGAAGGTAACAATGGGCTGCTTTTGCAGCCTGTAGCATCGTTTACGCGACGGATGGGCGTGTTGTGAGGTGCCGATTTAACAAGTTCGGGATGCTCACGGGCTTCGCGTGCAATAGTGCGCATGATGTCGATAAATTGGTCAATAGTTCTCTTGCTTTCACTTTCTGTCGGCTCAATCATCGCGGCCTCGTGGAAGAGCAATGGGAAGTAAATGGTGGGAGCATGAAAGCCATAGTCGAGCAGGCGTTTGGCTATATCCATTGTTGTTACACCTGTCGACTTGTCCTTTTAAGCCGTTAAATACAAACTCGTGCTGGCATAATCCTTTAACAGGTAGCTCGTAATCGTCCTTCAAACATTCTTTATATAGTTGGCATTCAATGTGGCCAGTGCACCCACTTGCCCGATATGCTCTCTGCCTAAGCTAAGAATGTAGGCCAGTGCACGGAGTTCAACGGCAAAATTACCGTGGTAAGGATGAATGGAAATGCCTGCGGGCAGCCCATCTGCTTGTTGTAAGCCATGGTGGAAACAGCTTTCAAAGCCATTTGATGGCAGAAAGTTTTCAAGGCCTTTGCGTACACCAACAGGTCCCGAACTCAGGGCCACCTCCGCCGTGTGGCGTTGAAAATGTTTTGTGAAGATTGACGTGCATTACGTCGAAACCCATGTCACCGGGGCGACATTGTCCGAGAAGCGGGTTAAGATTGGCTCCGTCATAATACATCAAGCCGCCACAATCATGGATTAAACGTGTAATTTCGGGAATACTATATTCGAATAATCCAAGGGTATTGGGGTTTGTCATCATCATACCTGCGACGTTATCCGACAGCAGACTCTTCAGATGTTCAACGTCAATACGACCGTCGGGCATGCTCTTTACTTCAATAACTTCAAGACCGCACATGGCTGCAGATGCCGGGTTTGTGCCATGAGCCGAATCGGGAATGATAATTTTTGTTCGGTTTTTATCATGTCTGCTTTCGTGGTATGCGCAAATAATCATTAGTCCTGTAAGCTCACCGTGAGCGCTCTGCACAGGGGTTAAGTGTAAACTTACTCATGCCCGTGAGTTCAGATAAAAGGCTGTCCAGCAGCTCATAAGTCTTTATGGCACCCTTCACGGTGCTGGCAGGTTGAAGAGGATGCAGTTGTTTGAATGCGGGATGTGAGGCAATATCTTCATCGATAGCAGGATTATACTTCATCGTACATGAGCCGAGAGGGTAGAAACCGTTGTCTACTCCGAAGTTATTCCCACTTAAATTGGTATAATGGCGTACCACAGTAAGCTCGTCACACTCGGGTAAACGGGCGTCGTTACTGCGGCATTCGTCGAGATAACTCATAATGGGGAAAACGATTCTTAGGCAAACTGAAGGCCTTTTGTAGCAGAATTTGACAATTCGAATATCAAATTGCCATATAGTTTATTGTTCATAGCGGGGACTTTCTTTTATATTATGGTAGAAACCAGCTTGTCAATCTGCTCCTTTGTGCGCTGTTCGGTTACGGCAAACATCAGGTTATGCTTGCTCGTTTGGATGCCACCGAAGAAACCTTCCTGTATCCAATGGTTTTGTAAAGCCTCAACATCGCCGTCAAAAGAAAACAACAAACTCGTTGAAGAAAGGTTTGTTGAAGACAGGTTTAAAAGCGGCCTGTATGGAGCAGTTGGTCGTAAAGATAGTGAGCTCCGTTGCAAGAGAGCTGCGCAGCCTGCTTTAATCCTTCCTTACCCATAATGCTAAGGTATATGGTTACCCACAGTGCCATTAAGCTTTGATTGGAGCAAATATTCGAAGTTGCCTTTTGACGGCGTATGTGTTGTTCCCTTGCTTGCAGCGTAAGAACGAAGCATCGTTTACCATCCTCGTCGATAGTCTGGCCCACTATGCGGCCAGGCATCTTGCGCATCAGCTTTTCAGTACAGCACATATAACCCAGATAAGGGCCTCCCCACGACATGGGGATACCGAGCGACTGCCCTTCACCCACAGCAACATCAGCCTTCCATTCACTAGGTGATTTTAGTAAGGCGAGGTCAGATGGGTTTGCATTCATCATGAAAAGAGCATCCCGCTTCGTGGCAAATGTCAGCAAAGCCGGTATAATTTTCAATAATTCCCCAGTAGTTAGGCTGCTGAACAATAACTCCTGCCACACTATTCTCAGTAGTCATTGCACGTAAATTGTCAATATCAGTAGCACCATCGTTCGATGGAATAGTCTTAAGGTCAACATGACAAAAGTGTGCATAGGTCTGGAGGACAGCCATAATCTTGGGGTCAATCGTCTCACTTACAAGTACCGTATTGGCTTTTCGGTTTACAGCTGCGGCCATAAGCATAGCCTCTGCCGTAGCAGTAGCCCCGTCATACATTGACGCATTAGATACGGGCAGACCGGTAAGCTCGGCCATCATGGTTTGGAACTCAAAGATATAATGCAGCGTTCCTGAGAAACTTCAGCCTGATAGGGGTATAACTTTGTCAGAAATTCACTACGGTTAACCAGTGAAGGAATAACGGCAGGCGTGTATTTGTCAGCACCTCCTGCACCAGAAAAGCACGTTAGCTGATGGTTTTTCTTTTCCCAGATCATTAAAAATTGCCTGATTTCAATCTCGCTCTTCTCCTCAGGAATGTGAAATTCCTTGCGGAAACGGATGGCATTGGGAATATCTGAGAAAAGACAGTCAATAGAATTTACATTGCAGTGAGCAAGCATATCGTCAATATCTTGCTGCGTATGTGGAAAAATACTTGTATGGCATATTCCTTTCTCTTAAGTGTAGCTTATTTATCGGTGAATGCTTTATATGCCTTTGCATCCATTAATTGGTTGAGTTCATTCTTGTTTGAAAGTTTAAGCTTCACAATCCATGATGCAAAAGCGTCCTGGTTTATATGATCGGGGTTGTCGTCTAAATCGTCATTGACAGCCGTTACTATACCACTAACAGGAGCCAAAAAGGTCGCTGGCTGCCTTCACGCTTTCCACAGCGCCGAACTCTTCACCTGCTGTAAATTCATCGTCTACATCGGGCATGTCGACATATACCACGCTTCCCAGCTCGTGTTGTGCGTAATCAGTAATGCCGATATAAGCTTCATCGCCTTCAACTTTAACGTATTCGTGTGACTCACTATAATAGAGTCCCTCTTCAATTTTACTCATATTATTTGGTTTTTAGGTGATTGTCTGTATACTTTGATATGATAGAGTGTGCCAGATACCCCCCTTCTTACGATAAAATTACGATTGATGGTAGTGCTTATCGTAGAATTTTTTCTTGACTATGGTGCCGGGAAAAGTCTTCTTTCTGATTTGAATCTCCACGTGATCGCCTAAATTAAGTGAACTGTCAACGAGGGCAACAGCACAACTTTTATCCGTAGAGATAAGTCGGTAACCAGTGGTAACCTGTCCCATAACAACCCCATTTCTCAGTATATTATAGCTGTTTCGTGGAACGGCATTGTCGTAAAGTTCAATACCTCGCAGCCGTTTTGTTACGCCTTCAGCCTTTTGGTGGAGCAGGGCTTCACGTCCAATGAACTCGGTTTTATCTAATTTGACAAACATTCCCAAGCCTGCCATTATCGGGCTTATTTCGTCAGAGAGTTCATTTCCATACAGTGGAAGCCCTACTTCAAAGCGTAAAGTATCGCGACAACCTAAGCCACAGGGTTTACATTGTCCTGAAGTTATCAGCTTGTCCCATTGTAAAATAATGAACTGATGCGGGCCATACAGTTCAAATCCGTCCTCACCCGTGTAGCCTGTGCGGGATATAATAATTTCTTCGCCATCCTTTTCGAGAGTCTTTACTTCATAAAAGTGCAGGTCATGACATTCTATTCCTAACACCTTACTGACAACAGCTTCCGAGTCTGGCCCTTGAATAGCAAGCTGTCCATATTCACTCATATTGATTATTTCAACATCATATCCTTTTTGCATTCAATTTTATCCAGTCAAAATCCTTTTTATATTGGCAGCATTGACAGTCATGAAGTATCTTTCTTCTCCCATCCGCATATACAAGTGTCATCAACAGTACCACCGTCATCGTAACACATCATGCCATACATTACTTTTTCCTATGGCTAAATGGTTAATATCGTTGGTAAAAATGTGATTAACGAACATGGTAGCCTGCCTTCCTTTTATCACAATCTCACCCATATGACTTACATCAAAAACGCCACAGTGCTCGCGTACAGCTTATGTTCTTCTATAATGGAGCTGTATTGTATGGGCATATCAAAAGCCACCGAACGGAGTAATCATTGCGCCCTGTGCTACGCGACGGTCATAAAGGCATGTCTTTTTATTTTCCATATAAACTCTGTTTTAAGATACCAAGTTCTATGGCTTCTATTCCTTTTATATCGTTATTATTTTAATGTGATGGTATTGTCACAAAGGTGTTCCCCGGATAAGCCGTCTAATCTCGTTAAAAAGGTATGTTTGTATAATCCTTTAGTAGGCAAATGCGTTGTCTTACGCTCTCAACTCCATGTTTTGAAAGCTTTTGTTTCGATGGCGTTATGGCGTTTAGCATGTGCTCCATGTCTGTATCGTATAATAAAGTACCATGTGCACTAGTCTTCCCTGGCATGTGATAGATAGCATTTCCACTCACTTTTCGTTCGCCAATCATAATGTCATTATGACCGCTTGGATGCACATCGTGCAGACCTATGGTTTGCAAAGTTTCACAAATCATGTGTAGATAGCGTGAAAATATAGTGTCAACGTCTTCCGTATCTGTAATATACGAGAGCATTACATTGCTCATATCTGCATACACACAGCCTCCGCCGCTCTTTCTTCTGAACGTTCTGATGTTGTGTTGCCGACAATATTCGAGATTCACCTGCTCAACAATCTGGTTTCGCCCAAATATGACGGTAGAGTTCTGACTCTGCCACATAAAGAACTTATCGCCTTTTTGTGGTATATTTTGGGCAACAAACTCTTCCATCGCAAGATAAAAACTAAGCTGGCGTGGGCTTTTTAGGTTTAAGTCAATGTATGTCAAAGTGATTCTTAGGTTATATGGAGCAAAATATAATAAAATAAGTAACAGAAACAAACAATAAAAGAATCAAAATATATGCAAATTATATCTTTACCATAAAAGCCGATGGCATGTGACAGACGATTACACCTCTTTATATTATAGGCGGTGATCGAAAGGACAGCCTTTTATCATGCAGATGGTTTATCTTGCACAATAAAGGCTGTAAAATTTTTCTGTTATTTAATGATAACAGGCTACTTTTTAGCTTATTATACCATTCTTTAAAGCAGCCTTAGGAGTACCCATACGCACAATACTGTTAAGATCGTTTCGGGCTTCTGTATATTTCTTAAGCCTTATCCTTATATCGGCCCTGTTCAGTAAGTAGTGGATATTATTCTTATCCCGCTTCAGTGCTTCTCCATAATCATATTCGGCTAACTCCAGCATCTTCTGTTCTTCCTCAATACCAGCTCTGGCTGCCGTGCCAAAAGCTGAGTCAGGATAGCAGTAACCAAACGGTTTATACCATCCAGTGCTTCGGTATAATGACTGTCTTTTTGATCTAAAAGCGCCAGCCCCAGCCGGGCTTCAAAGTTTCCAGGTATAATGATTAGCAGGTTTTGGTAGTCGAGTCGTGCAAAATTGTAACGATGAAGCCGTTCATTACAGTAGGCTCGATAATAGAGAGCTGCAATGTTTGCAGGCTGTTTGGCAAGCACATAATCGTATTCATCCTTGGCATATTGCCACTCATCCAGTTGCATGTTCCATGCAGCCTTACGCAAACGTAAGTCTATTGAATCTGGATGATAGGCTAAAGCACGGGTTGCCAACGCCAGACTGTCACGCAAAGGATTGCCGTTGCTCTGTGCCATTGCTGCCATAGGCAGCAACAAGGTCAGAACAAAGAATAATAAGCCTTTCTTATATTTTGTCACGATGTTTATGGATTAATTTGTCGGGCGAGCTTATTTTTTGCTGTTATTGTAGTCAGCAAAAGCCTTGTCAAAAGCGTTAAGCTGTTCTATTGTTTTATCTTTTAGGGTAGCTCTTAAGCCGCGATAGTATCTTTTTACCCTGCGACGTACAACATTTTTGTTGGTGCTCGAATTATAAATTTTGTCTAAATCAATTTGCATTTGAGGAACAATGTCGTTCAAATAGGCATTGTCGCCGTTGTATTGATTTGCAGGAAGCGTTCCCTTATCATCGTTTCTCTGGTTACTTGTATCTGTAACATCAGTGTTTGCGGCCTTTGTATGGGTTGCCGACAGGTCGTTCCTACTGTTTGTACTGTCTGCCATCTCTGTATCAGAAGCCTGTGTTTTCTTGTTACTATCACTATTTTGCGAGTAAAGTAATGCCGCTGTTACAATTACCAAAACACCAATAACGGCAACGATAATGGCCATTTGCTTATTACTGCCCATCGTATGGTGTGCCTTTTCATTTTTGCTTTGTTATACGCGGATGGTCAAATGCTTCCAAAAATTCTTCAACAGAAGTATAGCGTTCGTTGCGTCCGAAGTGGGTGCATGTTACGGCTATTTGTTGATATTCCGTTCCTAACGACATCTCTTTAATCAATACACCCAAAGAGAATATATCAGCACTGCATCTATTGCTACTGTACCGTCTTTGGTTTCAGGCGCTATAAACTTCAGCTCATCGGCAGGACGTTTCAGGTTATCCGTATAGCGAAGATGAACACATAGCAGCTTAACCTCGTCACCTTTTGTTGTAACATAGATATTATGCGTATTGACAGCTCCGTGCACAAAACCGTTTTCGTGCATGTATTGTAATGCAGAGGCAACACCTTTTATGATGCGTTTCTTTTCGTCTTCGGTATGTCCTTCATTTAGGTATTCAGCCAGTGTACGAGCATCCTGCCACTCTGTCACTATACAGATACCATAACCTTCAACCTCTTTGAGGCTTTCTGCTCTTAGAATATTTTCATGTTGCAGGTTTTTTACGCTCTCATACTCGCGTTTTAAGTATCGCGAGTATTGTGGCATACTTTGATAAGCCTTTTTAAGTGTGATGAGAAGAACAGGGTGTTCGCTCCTTTTTGATATAATAATATCGTTTATGCTTGGATTTTTTGTTCTCGTTAGTGTCTGCCATAACTGTACTTATTTGTATTTTGTAGTCAGAGTAAAGAAGATAGGGTATTATTTGTTTCCCTTCCCCATAGGGAACAAGCCGTACAAGCTCGCATCAATCATGTCGGTTACTTTACGAAAGTCTTCGGGAGTATCTTCAAAACTAATGTTGTCACCGTCAATAATAATAAGTTCTCCTTTATAGTTTTTTATCCAGTTCTCGTAACGCTCCTGCAGTCCTGTCAAATAGTCAATTGTATGCTTTTTCTCAAATGTTCGTCCTCGCTTTTCAATATGTTTCACAAGTGTTGGTATGCTCGAGCGTATATAAATCATTAATTGAGGCAGTTTTTACAAGCGACATCATGAGGTCGAATAAGTCGCTATAATTTTGGAAATCACGGTCACTCATAAAGCCCTGATCGTGCAAATTGGGAGCAAAAATACGTGCATCTTCAAATATTGTACGGTCTTGTATAATAGTTTCCGTGCTGTTGGCTATCTCAACAACTTCTTTAAAGCGCTTATTAAGAAAGTATATTTGTAGATTGAATGCCCAACGATTCATGTCCCTGTAAAAGTCATCGAGGTATGGATTGTTGTCTACAGGCTCGAAGCGTGGCGTCCATCCGTAACGTCGTGCAAGCATTTTTGTAAGTGTTGTTTTTGCCACTTCATATTCCCTGCTATGGCTATATGCATAATTTGTTATCGTTTTTATATTCTATTTCGTTTAATGACTTGTCAATTAGTGTTTATAACCGATGCGAAATCTTTGCGGTTATGTAGAAAGTCGATGTCGTCAACCTCTATCGTCAGCGTTTTTTTCCGCGATAGCGGTTCTGTACAAAATCGTCATACCTCTGGTTAAGATTACGCAGGTAATCGAGCTGCATGTTCTGTTCGTAATCGCGTCCTCGCTTGTGAATATTATCTACAAGGTGAGATACTGATGCCTTAAGGTAAACCATTAAATCGGGTTTTTGTGAAACCAGCATCATAGATTGAAACAGCCCCATGAACGTATCAAAGTCGCGATCACTCATGTTTCCCATGTCGTGATTATTGGCAGCGAATATGTATACGCCTTCAAAGATAGATCGATCTTGTATGATCGTTTCCGCCGATTGTTTTATTTTGAGCAGGTCACGAAAGCGTTCTTTCAGGAAGAAAGTTTCCAAATTCAGCGACCACCGCTTCATATCCTTATAATAATCGTCAAGGTAAGGGTTAGCCTGTACGCTTTCAAGGTGCGGTGTCCACCCATAATGCCTGGCAAGCATATGGGTTAAAGTTGTTTTCCCGCTTCCTATATTTCCGGCTATGACAATATACATTTTTTCTCTTTTCTCTTTATTTATTGCTGCATGCAGCCTGTCAATTACGCCTGGTTGTTATGGCAAGGCCCTTCACCAGTAGTGCAGCCCGGCTTTATTTACGTAAGGCCAGAGGTATAGTTATAATAGCTCTTGTTGCCCGTAATATCTTCAACCACTTGTATAAAAGGTGGAAAATTTACATCCTCGGCATCGGTAATACCTTTGGTTTCAAGAATAATCAGTCCCTTGCTGGTCGATGATAAGTATCCAATTCAAAGTATTGTCCTTTCCAAATAAAGCTGCGTCGCTGTTTGTGTATGGGGTGACGATACGGATCTGCCTGTGCAAGAAGCGACTCATATAGTGCATTACTTACCTGCCTTTCGGTCTCAATCTCACGGTTTGTGCCCACACGCTTCTTGGTTGTATGTACATTTACTGTCTTCCCACCTTTCCAACGACGTCGGCGTAAGCGCACTTCGTAGTCGGGATCAGCCACAAGATACGTTTGAAATATGTCGCTTTCAATCACATTCGGTATATCATTCGATGTTACACGCACAATATATTTACGTTCTTCGGTGATGGGTTGTGTAATCCTAATACCGCTGAAATCTCCTTTATCATACGGTTTATCTTCGTGTCGAAGTTGTCGTGGTTGTTAATTACGCGCAGATGGGGATGCCCCGTCCGTGCCTGAATAACCTTACGATCGAGCAAACGGGCTTTCTATGCCCTCGGTACGTACCTCATTACTGGTAGTATTATAGTACTGTTCGGCACCGTCGGCAGCCGATACAAGGTGTAGCACGGCATCATAACGGTCGCGCAGCTGTTGTGTTGTGACGTTACACAGTCCTGTTATCTTCTCCCACATCTCTGTTGGCAGATATGCAGAAATATCCAATGCGCCGCGATCGCATATAATTACCACAGGTCCGTTAATGGTTTGAGCCATGCGTGTGAAGTCGTCTTCGAACGCGAGCTGTATCTCTAATGTCGATTTTTCGCCTTCATAAAACCAGTCTTGATTTTTGGTTAGATAGTCCATTCCTGCCTGTAAGAATATAGTGGGTACTTCAGGAATGGTAAAAACCTTGTATCCGCGACTTGAAAAGTGCTCAATTACTTTAACTAATGCGGTTGTTTTTCCTGCACAGGGGCCGCCAGTAAGAACAATCTTCTTAATATCTTTCATCTGTGGGTTGTATTCAGCTCAGGATAATAATATGGGCAAAAGTTAAATAAAATTAAGCATTTATCAAAAATCTTTTACTTAATTCGTTGTTGTCTTGTGGTTTGTAAACCCCGCTGTTGTTTTACTCCTGTATCTGCAAATTGTAACTTTTTAAAAACTGTCAGCGGTTTGCTGAAAGGTTACGACCTTCGAACCGTTCAACAGCCTCGCGCCATTCGGGCTTGAAAGGTACGGCCACATTGCGCTCCATGTCGAAAGGTACCATAATGGTTCGTCCTATACACTTCACTTCATGCGTCTTCGCATCGATGAGACGCTGCTGGAAAACAAAGCTTTTGGTACCTATTTTAGTAATGGCTGTCTGCACTTCGTCTTCGTCAGTGGTGTCTACCTGCGACAGAAAGTCGGCATCAATATGTACTCACTACAATGGCATGGTTTTTTGTAAGAGCCGGGCATACTTCCTCAAAGTATCTGAATTTAGCCGTATCGTAATATTGGAAATAAATGCTGTTGTTGACATGCCCAAACTGATCGCCGTCAATAAATCGCAGTTGCATGGGCATGGTATGGTGGTATTCTACATCTTCAAATGGTACGTTCATAACGTAATGTCTTAATAATTTGTCGTACAAAGATACTGACTTAAGCCAACAATGTGTAATTTTGTAAGAGACAATAAAATATAACTTATGTTTAAACAAATCATTTTTTCTCTGGCTTTACTGTTGTTGGCTCCGTCTGGAGCATCGGGACACAGATGCAGTATAAGAAAGTAGAGAACATTTCCTATGTGGCTTCTGACGACACGTCGGCGTACAGACGAGAGCGTTGCAAACTCGATATTTATTATCCTGTTAACGCTCGTCATCCCTTCAAAACTGTGGTATGGTTCCATGGTGGCGGTCTAAAAGGCCGGACAAAAAGAGCTTCCTGCCGAGTTCAGAACGAAAGAATGGCTGTCGTTGGCGTTACTCACCGTCTGTATCCACGGGCTAAGAATCCAGAATATACATACGATGCGGCCGAATCCGTAGCATGGGTTTATAAGCATATTGCAGAATATGGTGGTTCGCCTTCAGAGGTTTTTGTATCGGGACATTCTGGCTGGAGGCTACCCTTTACACTGATGTTGTGTCTTGACAAGTCTTACCTTTGCGAGCTGTGGAGTAAATGCTGATTCAATCGCCGGTTACTTTCCAATTGGAGGACAAACTGCTACACACTTTTACCATTCGTAAGGAGCGTCACATCTCTTATACAACACCACTGGTTGACCGTTATGCGCCGCTGAACAACGTTCGTAAGCTTGCAACGCGCCTCGTTCTGATGACGGGCGACCGCCATTTGGAGCTGATGGCACGCTATGAAGAGAACCTTTATCTTAAGGCTGTGCTGAGGTATAGGCAATGCTACTGTACCTCTGTATGAAATGCAGGGATTCGGGCATGTCGGTTCGGCTATACCTGCACGCCTGCTGGTTGCGCGGATAATAAAAGATTTACTCTGCTGCGTCATTCAGGGGCTTAAGAATAAGACTTTATGGCTTTATTGCAGGGGAAATTACATCGTAGTAGTTTCCTCTTGCGTCAGACTGATAGTGTGACGGCCGTCAGCAGCACTGTTGACGGCCGTGGTACACGTGTACGGCGGCCGTCAAACCACAACCTTTGTATCGTATTCGCACAGACATTTGGTTATACAGGCCGTAACATAACAGTGTAATTGTTGTAGTTTATTTACGGTATTATTTTTGCACAAACAATTGATAAATATAAAATTTTGTTGAAGAAAAAGTGGTTATATTGAATATATTGCCTATATTTGTACATATAGGATTATCATATTAGGTGCACTGTTAATCAATAAATTATAGTTTGCAAGGATAGCTTATCTGGAATTTGTTACAGTAATAAAACTCATGAAAGGATATGTTGCTATTGTATGATTATTTGGAAAAGGTAAAAGTTAATATTTAAAACAAATGGAGGCAATGATGAGCAAATTAGCGTAAAGCCTATGTAGTACCATTCATTGGAAAAATTCGCCTGTTATGGTATCCGTTGCCTGTTGGCAGGCTCTGACGGCACTACGATCGACGGTGGGGATTTCTGTCGGCTTTTGGAGATGGAGGCACAGAAGATCTCGACGGTGAAGATTAATCGTTGGGGATAACTGACAAAATAGTATCGCAATGAAATGGTAAAGCGAGATACAAACCTGTTTAAGGTGGGTATCCCGCTTATGACAGTTCATGAGTTATTGGGTATAACAGGGCTTCCTGTTTGTGCTTTGCCATGAACGAAAAAGGGCCTGATGGCTGGAGACAGGAGGCTTCTTTCCGGTTGTTTAAATCAGCATTGCTGCATGATGGTTATTCTGTTTGTGTGGCAAGCTTGTATTTTTGTTTTAAACTTTCAACTTCTTTATGATCGGATAATTTCTCAATATCCTGAAGAACACGTTTTAAACTTGGATAGCCTACAACCTCTTCGGCTCCTCCGAATATAATGCTTTCAATATGATTTCTGCCCATCTGACGGGAAATGATAGATGTAATGCAGGAACGTTGCAGGGTGTTTGAGATACAAATCAGCCAGTCGTGTGTCGGCATCCTCAGAGAAACATCCGTCGGTAAAGGCGTAAAGATTATTCCATTCGTTCAGTGTGGCTTCGCTTAAAGGGGCTTTTTCCAGACGGTTAAAAAGCTTTTCCCACTCCGTGTCAAGCTCAGGGTCGAGAAGTTTTTAGTGAAGTTTTCACCTTTTGCCGTGTACGAGAATCGTTTTATACGGAATCAGTCGCCTGCAGCCTCTGCATATTCATTGATTCCCTTTAAAACCAGTGTGTCTTTGCTAAAAAGAAAACGTTATGTTTTTGAACATTTTGTGCGTTTTCTCATTGTAAATGGTCAATGGAGTTGCCCTTTATCTTATACGTATAACGGTAGGCAAAGTCGTTGTTAAGCCAGCAAAACGAGTCGGCAAAGGCAATACGACAAGGCTCATAACCCCGTCCTTCATACCACGCTCCCTGTATTTTGTCGGTAGTTGTAGCTTGTGTGGCCGGGTTTTTCGGCTTAACTGTTGACGGCTGTTCACGATTAGGCTTGCAACTTATTGAAACCATTAGCAAGGAAATACCTGCAAAAAGCGCAGGGAAATATCCTTTTAAAAGGTGAGAATACTAGGTTGTCTCATAGTTGATTATCAATTGGTTTTTGTTAATAAATTTAGTTGCTCAGCTTCTGACGTTTGACAAAACTTACAGGCAGACTCTCCTTATTTAAATAGAACACTCTGGCGCGAATGGTGACATTTGCAGGCACAGCGACAGGCTCTGTCCATTGTTTAGATGTAGCTGTTGGCTCGCTTCCGTCAAGCGTATAGCGCAGTGTTGCTCCAGCAATTCGGCTGTTGAGGAAGAGCTTGCCGTCGCGAACGGTAATCCTCGGTGGCATTAAATGAAAGTTAATACCCTTATGAGCGAGCCACGGCATTTCGGCAAGGGCTATCCATTTGTAAAAACTGTTCAGGTCAGCATTGAATGCTTGCCGTTCCTTTTCGCCGTGCATGGTTTCCCATTCCGGTTGGGTGTTCCAGCCTCTTTCGGCCATTCCCAGCATCTTTGGGAAGATATAATACTCGAACCACGATGCACTGCGCAGTGTTTCAGAGAATAATTGCGTTCTGCACGCCGATGATATTTGCCCGTCCTTCTTCGGTAAGCGTAATGCGACCCTGCTCAAGACTGTCAAGATTCATGCGCTCACCTTTTATATTTGTGCGCGCCGAACGGTAAACATTATAGGGCAGCAGTGAGAAGCTTTTGTGCTCATCGAGATACCCTCCCCACATATGGCCGCGGTCATGATATATCGGAGTGTAGGCAAAATCAACGTACAGGTTGTTGGCGTTGCCCAAAATGACGGGATAACCCTTATTGGCAATGGTGTAGGGTAGCTCACCACGGGTCGACGTTGGGTCAGCACTCCACACGTAAATAGCACCTGTATTATTGCGGATAATGCTGTCTTCGGCCTCGTTATGTTCCATGGCCATTTCCTGCCAACCGCATAATTTAATGTCCTTTGTTTTGAGCCAGCGGGCCATTCGTGCAAAATAATAGCCGTGAAGACTGGCTTCCGACCCGAGATTTTCGCTTTCAACGAGTTGTCTTGCTGCCGGAGAGCCAGTCCATGCATTGCTTGCAACTTCATCTCCTCCAAGGTGAATGGCGTTCAGTTTCAGGCCTGCTTCATCGTACATTTTGCTTATTTCGCCGATAACTTTCTCCATAAACCGGTAGGTAGAAGGCAAGGCTGGGTTCAGGTCTTCGTCGTCATAGGCGGCAGGTTTAGAGCGTCGGAGGGTGTCGTTAAGGTCGGTAAGCAGATACTCACGGGCCTTTTCGGGATTGCTTTTCTTATATTTGTTATAGCGTGCCAGCATGGATTTGCAGGCGGCACGGCAATGACCGGGCGACTCTATCTCCGGCAAGATGGTGACATGACGCTGTGCAGCATAGCGGAGCAGGCTGATAAACTCGGCCCTCGAAATAAATCCCGTGCCTACACTGCGATGTTTACTGTCGAAACCTCCGCCGTAAGCAGGGTAAAGACATTGCTGTTCGTCGGTGGTATAACCGCGCCGTGCTCCTACCTCTGTTAGCTCTTTCAAACCGGGTATTTGCAGTCGCCACCCCTCATCATCGGCAAAATGCAGCTGCAAAAGGTTGATTTTATATGCCGACAGTGCATCAATCAGCTTGTGAATATCACGTACGGGAATGAAGTTTCGGGCTATATCGAGCAGCAATCCGCGATATTTAAGGTCGGGATAATCGGTGATAAACATCGGCTCTAATGCCTTTTGTCCCCCGTCTTTCTTCAGTAATGAGAGCAGGGTTTGCGTGCCGTTGAACACCCCGTGCGCCGTTTCGGCGGTGACAACAATACTGTTTGCCCTTACTTCAATGGTATATTGTTCGGCATGTTGCAGTGGTGTCAGGTTGCCTTTGAGCTTATTAAGCAGGAGGAATATGCTTGCAGGGGCATGCTTCTTAACCGTTATGCCAAATAGCTTACTGAGGTTATCCTTGAGCATGGCGGCCTCTGATTGAAGACTTTTGTCAGCGTTTACGCTTACTCCGTTGCTCAAATCAGCACCCAAAATATTGATAGCATAAGCATATCTTTTCACCGTTGGCAGACTGTGCATGGCTTCTCCTGCGCCTTGCCAACTTCTTCGTTGTGCTTAAACGTGCTGTCAGCAAACACAGTCTCCTGTTGTAACTGTCCTTCCGGCTCCATAATGGTAAGCTCTACCGCCACGGGCTTGTGCCTTTTACCGCCTCGCGTGCTGACAAAGAAAGGCTCTTCGGGTGTCCACGACACGTTAGGCACGTGCCGGTTCGACTGATAATATACCCTCAATTCGTCGCCGTGTCTCAGAGGTTTAAACTCGTGTGGTGGGAGCAATACGAAAGTAATTGCGGTTAATGGTGGTTATCGTGACTTGGTTCGACTCTATTTTCGAAGCCGTTCTGGGCAATTGATTGTAATAGATAAGCCAGTCGGCCCTGCAGCGTTTCCGACGATATGTTTTTGATAGTAAAGCAGTTTCGCCATGTACCTTCGGTGGTTGGTCCGAGGTCTTGCCATGTTAACTGAACGGGAGCCTGACGCTGTGCCAGAGCTATTGTGCTTGCTGTGAGCAAGGATATTGTCATAAGAATGGTCTTAAAATTCATATAGTCAGGAAAGATATTGAATAGTTAATATGCGACAAAGATAATATTTTTAAGAAAAATTGCCTTTTATGGAGCAACGTTGTTAGAATTTATATATATTTGAGGCGTATAAACTATAAAACCCAAACCATATTTAAAAAGAAAGGACAAGCTATGAAGATTGGAACTCCTAAAGAAATTAAGCAAGGAGAGTATCGTTGGTATGACACCTGCAGGAGTATCAGAACCGATTAAGCACGGTCACGCGGTGTTTGTACAGCAGACAGCGGGTGAGATGAGCGGTTTTTCTGACGACGATTATCTACGGACAGGAGCCGTAATTCTGCCTGCGATGGAGGACGTTTATGCTACGGCTGACATGATTATTAAGGTGAAAGAACCCATTGAACCGAGTATTCGCTCATACGTAAGGGGCAGCTGGTTTATACTTACTTTCATTTTGCCAGCGACCGTCCGCTTACAGAGGCCATGATTAAGAGCGGTTCCGTGTGTCTTGCATACGAAACTGTTGAAACCTCTACACGCTCTTTGCCGCTGCTTTGTGCCCATGAGCGAAGTGGCAGGACGTATGGCTGCCCTCAACGGCGCGTTTTATTTGCAGAAGACCAGGGCGGCAGCGGCAAGCTGATAGGCGGTGTTCCGGGTGTAAAACCGGTGCGCGTGCTGGTGCTTGGCGGTGGAACGGTAGGTGAAGCAGCTGCCAGAATGGCGGCCGGTATGGGCGCAGAGGTTACCATTACCGACATTTCGCTGCCTCGTTTACGTCAGCTCGACATTGAATTACCAGCTAATATTCATACCCTTTATTCAACAGAACATAATATCTGTACGGGAGCTCCCCATACCGATATTGTCATCGGGAGCGTACTTGTACCAGGTGATAAGGCCCCCCATCTGATTAATCGTGACATGCTTAAGCTCATGCAGCCGGGCAGTGTATTGGTTGATGTGGCTATCGATCAGGGCGGATGCTTTGAAACTTCACCCTACGACCCATGCTGAACCTGTATATTTCGTTGACAATATTCTGCACTACTGTGTGGCTAACATCCCCGGGGCTGTGCCAAACACCTCTACAATGGCCCTCACTAACGCTACATTGCGTTACGCTATTGCTCTTGCCGACAAGGGATGGCGTCAGGGCTGCAAAGACGATACATTGTACAGAGGTCTTAACATTGTTGAGGGTAAGGTATGCTTTTTAGGCTGTGGCCGACGTATGGGGCTTGCCATATGAACCTGTTGAGCTATAAAACCAAATAAACCAATAGCATTGTAATTACTTTACATGCTAATAACGAGAAGGTTACTGCCAAATGGTGGTAACCTTCTTGCGTTTTGGTAAGTAGATAACGGTGTAGGTCATAGTTCGACGGCCGTCAGCAGTGTTGCTGACGAACGTCGGACGATGGGGTGACGGCCGTCGTACGCGCTGCTGACGGCCGCCAAACAATGAGGTTTACATCAAAAAGGCTGCAACATTATTGTGTGCAGCCGTTACCGATTATTTCTAAAAATAGTATCGTTATTTAGCGGGGCAGATTGAAAGCCTTTGTCATCTCCTGCATTTGGGCATTGCTCATACCTTCGGGCTCAAAGCCCATGGCACGACAATCAAGATATATCTTTGCACTTTTTGAAAGTACATCAATCTGGTCGAAAGCGTCGAGCACGTCGAGCCCCTTGGCAACTACACCGTGTTTCTCCCACAATACCACGTCGTAACTTTCAAGTTCGTTCAGCGTTGCTCTGCAAGAGCGTTGCTTCCGTGCAGCTCATAGGGAACAATACCGAGGCCAAGCGGGCAGAAAGCCTTTGTTTCGGGAATCATGCTCCACAATAATTGTGTAAGAACATCTTTGCCAAGAAACTGCCTGTTGTGGCTTAAGGCTACTATTTCAATGGGGTGGGTATGGATGGTGGCCTTGTAAGGCGACTGTTGTTCAATCAGTCTGTTATGTACAGCAAGATGGCTTTGGCAGCTCAGATGTGGGCTTAACGATGTTGTCGGCAACAATAACGTAGCTGGAACAATCGTCTAAAATACGGATAATACTGCTGTTTTCCATAGGGCTGGGCGCCAAATCGCGCATGCGTTTACCAGTTCCCTTGCAAAAGAAAATAACAAACGCGCAGGGCGGGTAATGTTGAACCAATGGGAGTTACTGGGCTTATTGCAGGCAGCTGACGCAAGCGGTCGTTGACCCATTGTGTAATATTAACGGTAATATTACCACCATTTCTGTTCGGCTCCATCCGTTCTGCCAGAGATAGCCTGCCACTTCTGCAATTTTGTCTATCTCATGTTGCAGTTCAGGGTTTCCTTTAAAAATACTTTCCATTTTTGTTTTCAGGTGTAAGATTCTATTGTTGATTGTGCAAAATTTACAGTCTATATATAGTATAACTGCAAAGTTTGATATTAAAAACCTTTAGTTTTGGTAGGTTTACAACAGCATAAAAGTTTATATTTTACTATGGTATTTTATAAAATATTGCCCTGTTGTTGTCTCGGGAACACAGGCGCCGTGTTCGGTTCTGAAGGTGCTTAAGCATACCTGTCTTGGCCCGAAAGCGCGCCGAAAAATAGTCAGGCGACTCGAAATGCAGCTTATAAGCTATTTCTTTAATGCTGTTTGTAGTGCTCGAAAGGAGGTTTTTGGCACGCTGTATTTTCAGATCCTGTTGATAAAGAGCCGGTGAAATACCCGTATATTCTTTGAAAAGCTTACGAAAGTTAGAATAACTCATACCAGTTTCTTCGGCTATCTGCTGTATGGTTACATCGTCTTCGACCGAGTTTCTGATGCGTAAGCGTGCACGATGAATAAGGTCGGCCTTGCCCTTATTTTTGTTAAGTTGGTAGGTTCTTTCTAATGAATACATCATCCCTATGAGGTAATTTACACTGCCTGCCAGCGTTTGCTGCGAATAAATAGCCTCAGCTTCGGCTATCTCTATGGCCTTATCAAAGACATGAATAAACTCTTCGGAGAAGCCAATATGGTAGACGGGCTTTTCAGATGCTGAGGAAAATTGGCCTTGATTCGTTCGTCCATGTTACGACCCTTAAAGCCTATCCAGTAGCACTTCCAGCCTTTATCGGGGTCGGGCAGTACGTATGCCATTCTCCAGGAAACAATAAAAACACATCGCCTGCACGCAAATGGGTTTCAGGTTGGTGTGCAGAGCGAAAGGTTCCACTACCTTCTTTAATATATTGCAGCTGGTATTCGTCGAGCTTTCGCCCCCTGTTTACATCAAAATAAAAGCCGTCGGCATGGCCCTGGGTAGGGTAATGCTCGCCAGGTTTAATCTCTTCGTAACCTATTGTATCTACATAAAGGCCCCACGACACATCACGATCGTTGGCAACAAGGTATTTAAACATAATGTATTTGTTAGGTATCGCAATACAAAAATAGCAAGAATAGCATAGCCCACCAAAAATCATGGCTACAAAATCAAAAAGTAAAGGTATTGCATGAAAGCCCGGATTATCTTTTGCATCAAAACCTAAAAACCTGAAAATGAAATGGAATTGACAGAACATTACTTTGCTGTTGACCTCGGAGCTACGAGCGGTCGTACGATTGTTGGCCACATAGAGGGAGGGCAGTGACATCAGCAGGAACTCACCCGTTTTGACAATAAGCTCATAGAAACCGACGGGCATGTATACTGGGATTTGGCTAATCTGTATAACGAAATTATTAAAGGTTTGAAGCTTGTCCACGATAAGGAACTGACCATTAGCAGTATTGGCATTGATACATGGGGCTGCGACTTTGTGCTTTTTGACAAAAACGGCAAGCCCTTACACAATCCTCTGGCTTACCGCGACCCGTACACGGTGGGCATGATGGAGCGTTTCTTTGAACGAGTAATGCCTAAAGAGCAGGTGTATAGGAAGACGGGAATACAACTTATGAATTTTAACTCGCTGTTTCAACTCTATGCTATGCGCGAAACAGGGATGGAATCGCTTGCCGTTGCCGACAAAATATTGTTTATTCCCGATGCACTTTCGTACATGCTTACGGGCGGGGCGGTGTGTGAATATACGGTAGCTTCGACGTCGGAACTGCTGAATCCGGTTACCCGTGAGCTTGACGCAGAACTGCTTAACAGTGTGGGCGTAAAGCGTGAAACAGATGGGACGTATGGTGTTTCCGGGCACTGTTATCGGCACATTGCGTAAGGAAGTGCAGCAGCTGACGGGCCTGGGTGAGGTGCCTGTCGTTGCCGTGGCAGGCCATGATACGGCTTCAGCAGTTGCCGCCGTGCCGGCAAAGGACGAACATTTTGCTTATCTCAGCTCGGGAACATGGAGCCTGATGGGCATAGAACTGGCGAAACCCGTTATCACGGACGAAAGTTTTGCTCTTAATTTTACAAACGAGGGTGGCGTGGATGGCACCACACGTTTCCTGAAAAACATCTGTGGCATGTGGCTTTTATGAACGTTGTCGCAGGAATGGAAAGAAAAAGCCCTTCGGATGCTGACATACTTGAGCATGGAAAACTGCAGGCTGATGCCATGAAAGAGGAGGTTTTTCGCAGCCTTATCAACCCCGACGCACAGGAATTTGCCAATCCGGTATCGATGGTTGAAGCCATAAAAAGATTATTGCAAGCGCCATAATGAACCTATTCCAGATAGTAAAAGCACAGATATGCAGGTGCATTTTCGATTCACTTGCCCTGCGCTATGGCGAGTGTTTTCGTAGTCTAAGCAGTTTTGCTCCGTTTAAAATCGAAACACTCCATATCATTGGTGGAGGCTCGCTTAACCGTTATCTGAACCAGATGACGGCCAATGCGTGCGGTGTTACCGTGCTGGCCGGTCCGCAAGAAGCCACGGCAATTGGGCAACATCATGTTGCAGGCTAAGGCGCGTGGTAGGGTAAACGGCATGGCAGACATGCGTAAAGTGATAGCCGAAAGCATACAACTTGAGCACTTTGAGCCTCAAAACACCGAGCTTTGGGCACGTGCTTATGAAAAATATCAACAAATAACTCAATAAAACTAAACCTTATTATGAACGCAAAACAAATTGAACAGAATTATCTTGTAGCAAAAAGAGCGTTATGCTGCATTGGGTGTTGACACAGACAAAGCGTTGGAAACGCTCGACAAAACTCCTGTTAGCCCGCATTGCTGGCAGGCTGATGACGTGGTGGGTTTTGAACGAAACGAAGCTGCTTCTGGCGGAATCCAGACCACAGGAAACTATCCAGGTCGTGCGCGTAACATTGAAGAGGTAAGACAAGACATCAATGAGGTAACATCGTTAGTGGGTGGAACCTTTCGCTTAAACCTGCACGAGACTTACGGCGACTTTGGAAAGACCTTTGTTGATCGCGATGAAGTAGGTCCCGAACACTTTAAAAGCTGGATGGAGTGGGCAAGGAGAACGGACTAAAACTCGATTTTAATTCGACCTCTTTTTCACATCCCAAGAGCGGTTACCTCACACTTTCTAATCCCGACAAGGCTATTCGCGACTTCTGGATTGAACATACCAAACGCTGTCGCCGCATAGCCGATGCCATGGGTAAGTATCAAGACGACCCCTGTATTATGAATATCTGGATTCATGACGGAAGCAAGGATTATACTGTAGAGCGTTATCGCTACCAGGAAATTCTGAAAAGAAAGCCTCGATGACATTCTTTTCGGAACAGCTTCCACACATGAAAAGCTGCCTCGAAGCAAAGCTTTTTGGTATAGGTTTGGAAGCATACACCGTGGGATCGCATGATTTTTATGCAGGCTATTGCTCGAAAAATAATGTGATTTACACGCTCGACACAGGCCATTATGAGCCTACCGAGAACGTGAGTGATGCTGTTTCGTCGCTGCTTCTCTTCGTTCCTGAACTGATGTTGCATGTTTCTCGCCCCATGCATTGGGACTCAGACCACGTAACTCTTTACGATGACAACATCGCGAAACTTATTTGCAGAGCTTGTCCGTTCAGGGCAATTGCACCGTGCCCACATCGGTCTTGATTACTTTGATGCAAGTATTAATCGTATCGGTGCGTATGTAATTGGTATTCGTGCCACGCAAAAGAGTCTGCTTCATGGCTTATTGGAGCCGCTGAAGACATTGTGCAAATATGAGGATGAGGGCAAATGGTTCGAGCGTCTGGCCCTGCTTGAGGAGGAGAAAACGCTTCCAGAAGGAGCCGTTTACGATTATTACAACCTGACACATAACTTGCCGGTGGGCGAGGAATTTATACAGAGTGTCAGCGAATACGAGAAAAACGTATTGAGCAAACGATAAAACCGTGATGATGGAACTATTGTTTGGTTTGCTGATTATTGCCATAGGAGCTTTTTGTCAAAGCAGCTCCTATGTGCCAATTAAGCGTATAAAGGACTGGAGCTGGGAGTCGTTCTGGCTTGTTCAGGGTGTTTTCGCTTATGTTTTGTTTCCTTTGCTGGGTGCCATGTTGACAGCACCGGCGGGTGAATCGCTCGTGAATCTCTTCACTTCACATGTGCATGACAGTCTGATGGCGGTTTTCTTTGGTATGCTGTGGGGAATAGGCGGACTTACATTCGGTCTTTCCATGCGATACCTTGGGGTAGCATTGGGACAGTCTCTTGCCCTTGGAACATGTGCAGGACTGGGTACTTTGCTCGGCCCTGTGTTTACGGGACACGGCGAAAAGCTCACATCGGCTGTTATAATTGGTATAATTGTAACGCTTGTTGGCATTACCATTATCGGCATTGCCGGTGGAATGAAGAGTGCTTCACTATCAGACGAGGAGAAGAAAAAGGCAGTAGCCGACTTCAATTTCCCCAAAGGCATTTTTGTTGCATTGCTTTCTGGTTTCATGAGTGCGTGCTTTGCCATTGGCCTTGAGTTTGGTATGTCCGTGGCTTTCAGTGGCGTTAACCCCGTGTTTGCATCGTTACCGGCGACCTTTCTCGTTACATTTGGCGGCTTTATTATATGTGCAGGCTATTGTCTCTGGCAAAATAAACGCAACCATTCGTGGGCTGATTACGGCAAGAAAAAGACCTGTATTTGAATAACCTTCTTTTTCTGTGCGCTGGCTGGTGCACTGTGGTATAGTCAGTTCTTTTGGCCTGTCATTGGGTAAGGGTTTCTGTCAGGGTCGGCTACATTACTGGCTTTCAGCTGGTGTATACTGATGGCATTGAATGTTACTTTCAGTAATGTGTGGGGCATTATCCTAAAGGAATGGAAAGGCTGCAGCACGAAAACAATCTCGGTTCTTGTGCTTGGACTTGTTGTTTTAGTATTTTCAACCTTCCTGCCACAGCTGTTATAAATATGAAAGAATGATTTTTAAATGACCATAATCATGATATGGAGTAGTTATGAATATGTTTATTTCTAATCAGAATTAAGAAATATTGATAATGAAAAACGAGGTAAACTTATAGTTTACCTCGTTTTGTGTAATGGTAGGGACAATGAGGCTCGAACTCATGACCCTCTGCAATGTGACTGCAGCGCTCTAAACCAACTGGGCTATGCCCTGTTTGTCATGCGTTAATTGTATCAAAACAGCAAACAACGTAGCGAAAATTAGAAAAAAACATCAATCGTTACAAAGCGTTTATTCTTATTTTTGTAAATTTGTTGACATAAACCTAAAGATATATGAAAGTAATATTTTGTTCGCTATTTCGTAGTAAAAAGGTGGGTGATGCTGGTACACCTTATTATATTATGTGCAGGCATCGCCCATGCTGAAAAGTGGATTCGTGTCAATCAAATGGGCTATTTGCCCGACCAGAGCAAGGTAGCCGTACTGATGAGTCGTGAGAAATGCAACGTCAAAACGTTTAGTATTGTTGATTACTACACGGGTAAGCTTGTTCTAACACTGAATAACGTTAGCTCTTTTGGCCACTACGGGCAGATGGCTTCCACTTATAGGCTCAACTTTTCAGCCTTTAAAACGCCCGGGAAGTTACTTCATACAGTCGGGCGATGCGCGCTCTGAAAGTATTCCCACGTAGGCAATAGAGTGTACGACGGTTCAGCCGATTTTGTGTTGAATTACATGCGACAGCAGCGATGTGGATGGAATCCTTATTACCGCGATAGCTGCCACACAAAGGACGGTTACATCGTCAACCATCCTACAAAAGCCGGTCAGCATATTGACGTCAGGGAGGATGGCACGACGCTGCCGACTGTTTGCAGTATACAACCTCTGCAAATGCCATCTATCAGATGATGTTTTGCCCACCAGCAGAAATCCCAGTGAGCCTTTGAAGACTGTCATAAAGCTGACGGCACCGCAGGCAAAACGGCATTCCCGACATTGTCGACGAGATATATTGGGGCTTGCAATGGCTCGACAAAATGAACCCGAGCCCGGGCGAATACTACAATCAGATTGCCGATGACCGCGACCATGCCGGCATGCGTATACCGTCAGAGGATAGAGCTGACTGCGGTTGGGGCCCGAATAATGGACGTCCGGTTTACTTCATTGATGGCAAACCGCAGCAGCGTGGCAGTTTTATGAACGCAACAATGGGCGCTGCAAGCACAGCTGGGATAAGTTTTTGCATCCGACTTCGCTCGGCTCAACTATCCTCAAACCATTTTATCCTGCCTTTGCCGAAAAGATTGAAAGAAGGCTGCCGACGCTTATCAGTTAGGAGTAGATAAGCCCGGAGCCCTGCCAGACGCGTGTCGATAGTGTCGCCCTATATCTACGAAGAGGACAACTGGACAGACGATATGGAGCTTGGCGCTATGGAACTTTTCCATCAGACTGGCGATAGCAAGTACGCAAGAAGCCCTTGAATACGGACGCCGTGAGCCGGTAACACCGTGGATGGGAGCCGACAGTGCGCGGCATTATCAGTGGTATCCCTTTATGAATATGGGGCATTACCAACTGGCTCACGATGGTAACACGGCTGTTAGAAAGGAATTTCTGCGTAACCTTAGGGCCGGACTTGAACGCGTTCACGAGCGTGCGGCAGGCGACCCATTTTTATATGGTGTTCCCAATATATGGTGTTCCAACAATCTTACCGTAGCCTTACTTACACAATGTATTCTTTATCGTGAGCTTTCAGGCGACAATTCGTATGAAGAAATGGAAAGTTCGCTGCTGGGATGGCTGCTGGGTTGTAATCCGTGGGGGACGAGTATGATATGCCAGTTGCCCCTGAACGGCCGCTATCCACAATATCCTCACTCGTGCCTTACGTACGAAGGTCACGGCACTACCACCGGCGGACTTGTAGACGGACCTGTGTATAGTACTATATTTAAAGGTTTAAGAGGCGTGAATATCAACGGGACGCATGCGTCAAACAACTATCTTGACCTGCAGCCTTCGCACATTGTGTTCCACGATAACATGAACGATTATTCTACAAATGAACCTACAATGGATGGGACGGCATCGCTAACATTTCCTTAGTTATTATGAGAGCCAACAAACACGCCATAAAACCGTTGTCAATGGTGGCGTAGTACGTGGCGACAGCACACAGAAACAGATAGCCCTTGTGTTTACAGCGGCCGAGTGGGCTGATGGGGCGGAGACCATTATTCAGGGCTTTAAAGAAAACCAGTGAAAGGAGGGATTCTTCTTTCGGGCGAATTTTATGAGAAACATGCCGATATTGTAAAAGCATTGCTGTCGGAAGGGCATTACGTGGCAGTCATAGTTACGGCCACTTGCTTTACGCATCGTGGGAGAATCCTGATCCACGCTCGTGTCACAGGCCGATTTTTGATGCTGGACATGCAGAAGAGTTACCGTTTGATGGCTGACTTTTGTATTGAACAAAAACAAGGTCCTTACTTTTCATTCCTCCTATGAATATTATAATGATCGTGTAAGTTCGTGGGCACGTCAATTGGCTTAGCATCATCAATTTTACGCCGTGCCCGGCACCAACGCCGATTATACCATCCTTTCAATGGGTAAAGCTACCGTACAAGCAAAAGAACTTTAAAACCGTCTCATGAATTTTGAGAAGAAAAATGGATTGAACGGTCACTTTCGATGATACATTTCGAACCCATCCTGAGCGTACTGACAAGTTCTATAAGCTTTTTACCACAAATTATCCAAACGTTACGTCATCGTGGTTACCGCTTTGTTTCAGTACCGGAAATGATGAATTAAACACTCAATAAAAATCAGATAGTATTTTGCTTTATTTATTTTTACCGATAAGTATTAAAAATAATAAGGTTTTATTATTATCAAATGCTGCAACAAATTTAGCTCTTTGTTGCAGCATTTTCTTTATCTGTTTGATACTCATTGCTTTATCATTTCAATTTTATATCAGGAAGATGATGATTTGATGATTCAGTGATACAAAATAAAATAAGATATAAATTCGTAATTTTTCCATTTTTGTTTGTTTTATATAGAAAAAGTATATTTGTGCTCGAAAGAGCGAATATGAAAATCAGCATAATTATATCAGGCACATGATGTCATCGGTATTCCATCTTTATTATGATGGATTTAAAAACATGTCTGTTGGTAAAACCTTATGGATTGTAATTTTTATCAAACTTTTCATTATCTTTTTGTACTCAAGCTGTTTTTCTTCCCGAATATTTTTGCACAAGAATGCCTCTAAGGGACATGAAGCCGATTATGTATCGTCTAAAATTCTTCCGAATAATTCAAAAACCAACATAAACTCATTTATTAAATCTTTAAAGGATTATGTATAATCTTCTTTGACGTTACGGCGTCCACGATCGATTGGTCACGGGCGCAATTTGCCCTGACAGCTATCTACTCACCGGCCTTTTTGTCCCGCTCTACGTTAGGGTCTGGCGGTCATCATGCGGGCTGTTGAAACCCACTATACCGTACTGGCAAGGCTTTTCGAGATGCTGCACGCTTTTGGCAACGCCTTTTTGGTATCAACTTTCTGCCATGGTGGCATAGGAATTATATTGAATTTGAGTTCGGTACGAACTGGAGCAACTACTCCCGGATGGTAGGCGACGTGTTTGGAGGCTTTAGCCATTGAGGAATGCTGGCATTTTCTTCATGGAAAGCACCTTTGTTGCGGTGATGTTCTTGTTGGGACAGCGTCACGAGGCTTTCATTTAACCTCAACCTCGCTAACAGACTTGGTGCTACGCTTTCAGCTCGGTGGATATTGGTGGCAAACAGCTGGATGCAGCATCCTGTTGGCCAACAATTTAACGCTGATACGATGCGCTTTGAGATGAGCATCGTTCACCGATGTTGCCTTTTTCACCCTTTTGCTATTGACAAATTTTTCCACACCGTTACATCGTCGTGGATGATAGGGTGCCATATTTGCTGTGGCTGTCAGCAGCTGGTATCTGTTGAGCAACGTGAGGTAAAGCTGCTAGGGCGAAAGCGATGAAAATGCGCCATTACGGGCCTTTGTGCCACACTGCTAGCCGCTTTCACGGGCGATCACTGGCTTATATGGTAAGCAGGTGCAGCCCATGAAGCTCGCTGCCATGGAAGTCTACAATGGAGGCTACAAACAAGGCCTTACACTGGTATCGGGTGTAAGCCCTTTTGGCCAGCCCGACTATGAAAATCAGCACGAACCTCCGCGTGTGGCTGTTCCGTGCGCTTTCTTTTCCTTGCCACCCATTCTTTTTGATGGTTATGTGCCCGGCATAAACGATATTATTAAAGGCTATACTCGCACGATGGCAAGGTGGAACTGCCATTAAAAGAGAAGATTGCGCGTGGCAAGAAGGCCATTGTAGCACTGTCTGAATACCGAAAAATGACAGCAGACCGTAAGTTTACACCTGCCACATTGCCTGCCAAGGCTCGCGAACGCCTGACAACCTCACAAGAAAAACCTGCCTTATTTTGGTTAGTGGATATATCAAGAATGTGTATGATTTGGTTCCCAATATACCCGTTAACTATTATAGTTTCCGACTGATGGTAGGGGTAGGCTGCCTGTTTGTTCTTTTTTATTTGGTGTTGTTGCACGTAATGTACCATTACGACGTGGCCGAACGCCGATTCCGTTGGCTACACATTGCGGCCATTTGTATGCTGCCTATGGCTTATCTGGCCATGTGAAAGCGGATGGATTGTTGCCGAACTCGGCCGTCAAACCATGGACCTACAAGACATGCTGCCCGTGAACGTAGCCGTTAGCGACATTTCTTCCCGCAGCATTGCACTTACCTTTTTCATCTTTTTCTTCCTGTTTACAACCATGCTTTCTGGTTGAAATTAATAGTATACTACAAATTACGCGGCCCTGAATATAGTGAACCACAGGTCGAGACTGTAAAGACGGCCGAATAACATACCACAGGTGGCTGATTCATCACTATTTAATTATTAATTCAGAATATAAAAAAATATGGATTACTCATTTTTTCAATCATACTGGTGGTTCGTTGTTTCGCTTATGGCAGCGTTCCTCGTCTCTCTCTTTGTCCGTGAGGGCAACAGTCTTATTTTTGCTTTTAGGCAAAACACCCGAAGAGCGCCGTTAGTTGTTAACTCAACGCGCCGTAAGTGGGAGTTTACCTTTACCACGCTGGCTACATTTGGAGCTTCTTTCTTTGCCTCCTTTCCGTTATTTTACAGCACCAGCTTCGGTGGGGCCTACTGGATATGGATGCTTATACTCTTTAGTTTTGTAGTACAGGCCGTAAGTTACGAGTTTCAGCACAAGACAGGTAATTTACTTGGGGCACGAATTTTTCAGTTTTGTCTTATCTTTAACGGTGTTGTAGGACCACTGTTGCTGGGTGGGCCGTAGCTACTTTCTTTGACGGCAGCAACTTTTTTCATCGAAAAAGGGTAATATGCTGGCAGGTACACAGCCTGTCATCAGCCACTGACTAACGCCAGTGCAGGTCTCGATGCGCTGCTCGACGGCTGGAATGTGCTCTTTGGTATTGCCGTTTATCTGCTGGCTTCCATCATGGGCATGCTGTATATGAACAATAATATCAACGACACTGTGATTCGTTCGCGTATACGCAAGTTCTTAGAACATATACAGCCTTTTTGGTATGTTTCACATTCTTTATCCGCACCCTTTTCAAAGATGGTTTCGCCAGTAATCCCGATACAGGCGTTATATTTATGGAGCCCATGAAGTATCTTAACAACCTGCTTACTATGTGGCCTCTGGCTATTGTGCTGCTCGCCGGCGTGCTTTTTGCCGTCTCTATGGCATTGTGCGTACATTCTTTGACCATAATGATGAAAGCGGCAGATGGCCCGCAGCCATTGGCGAAATGATGGTAGTGCTGGTACTTTTTCTTATTGCAGGATGGAACAATACGGCGTTTTATCCGTCAAATGTCGATATTCAAAGCTCGCTTACCATCAGTAATGCGTGCAGCAGTGAAACTACATTGCGTACGGCTTACGTATCGTTACTTATTCCGGTAATTATTTGTTACGGAGCATACGCATGGCATTCGATAGATAAGAAAAAAATAGACAGGAAAGAGTTGCAGGAAGGCGAGGCGTATTAAGTCCGCCTGCATGGTCTGTATCGTGTCTTGTATATGGGCTGGTTTTTAGTCACCATATACAGGTATATAAGATAAGGCGTAGGAACACAACAGTTCTTACGCCTGTTTGTATTGTATTATCATAGGTTTTGCCCCGTTTAGTAACCCGTTTTAACGGTAAGTGTCATCCGCATTACTTTGCTATTGTTCATTGTTCGGCGGCCGTCAGCAGCACTGCTGGCGAACGTCATAGCGATTGTTCGACGACCGTCGTACGCGTTGCTGACGGCCGTCGAACAATAACCCTGACAAAGTAAATGCTTACGTAATATGTCCAAATGGCAGATGGAAAAGGGAAAGCATGGCGTACGTTTACGCCGCTTTCCTCTCAGAGCAGGTAAAATTTCTATTGGATAAAGATCTATCAGGGTACAGGGCCTGTACCGTTGTTTATTCGTGGTGGTAGGGTTCACCCTTAATAATGGTGCAGGCACGATACAGCTGCTCAACCATGATAAGGCGCACCATCTGATGGCTGAACGTCATTTTTGAAAGGCTGAGCTGTTCGTTTGCCCTTGCATACACATCGGGCGAAAAAGCCGTCATGGCCCACCAATTACAAAAGACAAGTCGTCGCGAGATGTTCTGTTTCCTGCAGCCATTGGGCAAGTTCTATGCTCCGAAGCTCCTTACCGTGCTCGTCCATCAGCACAACGGTATCAGCAGGTTGCAGTTCTTTCAGAATCAATTCGCCCTCACGAACCTTTTGTTGTTCTTCGTTCAGATTCCGGGTATTCTTTAATTCGGGTATAACCTTTATTTCAAAGGGCATATAATGGGTTATACGCTCACTGTAATCGCTGATGCCAGCCTCGGAAGTTTTTGTTTTGGGCTTTTGCCTACCAAAAGAAGAATCGTCTTCATTTATGGGTATATTCTGATGCCCGTTTCTCGTTTTTGGGAAACCATCCCTTTTCTACTACGTTCCTTTTGCTCAAAAGCTCGTTTATCGACCACAGCAGAGTGGCTCCCAGAATACCCAGTATTGTAGACGCACATATTGCATACCACTATCGAGCACGCAACACAGATGAGCCCTGATACTAAGAAAATCCACCATGGTTTTGTACCAAAGTAGTACTCGGTTTTCGATAACTATGGGATGGAATATCCCGATAATGAAAAATGTAATAACTGTAATGATAATACCCTGTAAAATACATATGGGGCAAATATAATAAAAATACTGCATAGTATAGTTTTTCATAAATTATTTGCTACTTTTTGCCATTAATAAAAATAAAACAATAAATATAAGCAATATGGAAAAATAATGCACGCTGATACAACAGTGTGAGACCAAGGCTAAGCAGTGGCTCTCTCCGTCGTTTGACGAGAAAAACGCGCAAGGAAGTTCAGTCGATGATTGATAATGCCGACAAAACAAATCTTACAGAAAGCTTCTATAAGCGACCTCGAATTTGGCACAGGCGGTTTTGCGTGGTATCATGGGAATGGCAGTAACTGTATGAATATCTCATACGGTAGGCATGGCAACCCAGGGCTTTGCCAATTACCTTAAGAAAAATTTTAAGGGTAAGGAGCAGATTTCGGTAGTTGTTTGTCACGACTGTCGCAACAACAGCCGTCTGTTTGCAGAGACTGTTGCCAATATTTTTTTCGGCCAATGGTATCAAGGCTTACATTTTTGACGACCTTCGTCCAACACCCGAATGTTCGTTTCGCCATTCGCTATCTGAAGGCACAGGCAGGCGTAAATATTACGGCAAGTCATAATCCGCGTGAATACAATGGCTATAAAGCTTATTGGGAAGATGGCGCACAAGTGCTTGCTCCACACGATAAGGGTATTATCGACGAGGTGAACAAGTGTACGGTCGACGACGAAGTTTGAAGGAAATAAGCAGCTTTATACAGGTTATAGGCGAAGATATTGACGAACCTCATTCTCGCAAGATCTCGCACAATCTCAATTGATCCCGATGTCATTAAGCGCCAGCACGATCTGAAAATTGTTTATACAGCCACCGCATGGAGCAGGTCGTAATCATCCCTGAGGTCGTTGGCGTTCTGGGGTTTTCGACAATGTTCAGTGTTCCAGAGCAGATGATAAGGATGGTAACTTTTCAACGGTCGACCGTCCTAACCCTGAGTTTGCTGAAGCACTGACTTTAGGCCTGCGCGATGCAAAGAAACTGGATGCCGATATTTTAATGGCGAGCGACCCTGATGCCGGACAGAGTGGGTATGGCTTGCAAGAACAGCAAGGGCATGGGTGCTTATTGATGGCACCAAACCTGCGATTTTCTTTGTGGTACATTATATCGAACCGCAAAGCTACTCAGGTAAGAGCCTTCCGACCTTATTGTTAAAACCATAGTTACAAACCGAGCTGATACAGTAGACATCAGCCGAGAAACAGCATGTAGAATGCGTGACTGCTATACCGGCTTTAAATGGATTGCACGCGGAAATAGCATTGTCGGAAGGAAAACAGCAGTATATTGGTGGCGGTGAAGAGAGCTACGGTTTTCTTGTTGAAGATTTTGTACGCGACAGATGCTGTCAGTGCCTGCTCTTTGTTGGCTGAAATTTGTGCTTATGCCAAGGACAATGGTAAAACTCTGCACGATATATTGATGGATATTTACAAAGAGTATGGTTTTTCAAAGGAACATACTATCAATGTAGAGCGTCTGTAAAGGCGGGTGCAGAGGAAATCCAGCAGATGATGGCCAATTTCCGCAGTAATCAGCCAAAAGATTTAGGCGGCTCGACAGTTGTTCTGTGTAAGGATTACAAAACTCTTGAGGCGCGCGATGCTGATGGAAACATTACAAAACTCGTGATGCCAGAGACAAGTAATGTTCTGCAATGGTTCTGTAATGATGGTGGCTAAAGAGTGTAGAGTCATCGGGTACTCGAGCCTAAAATCAAACTCCTACATGAAGTTATGATGTTCTAACCGATGCTTCACAATATGAAACCCTGGGTAACAAGGCAATGCAGAAGATAGAAGCTATAAAACAGAGCCTTGGGCTGAAATAAAGGCTATTGGAGTTTTCCACACAATTCGAATAAAAATAAAATCAGGCTATCACAAAACAGTGACAGCCTGATTTATTTGATTATAGTTTTTCTTTAAAATAGTCTTCAAATTTATTGCTCTTCAGCTTTATTCTCCATATCAGGATGATTTATTTTACCGTTAATTCGTCTTTACCTGCAATTTTCCTAATGTAATGGTATCACCCTCATGTATTTCATCGGAGAGAATACATTCACAAACGCGGTCTTCTACGTACGTTTGGATACGCGTTTTAAGGGCCGTGCACCAAACTGTACATCGTAACCCTTAGAAGCACAAACTCTTTAGCCTTGCTAGTAAGCTGTATATGGTATCCAATATCGCTGATTCGTTTGTATAATCCTCGAGCTCGATGTCAACAATCTGCTTAATAGCTTCCATATCGAGCTGGTCGAAGGTGATAATTTCATCCAGACGGTTGAGGAAATTCAGGCGAGAATTGCTCACTCAAACTTTTTCTGAACTACTGATCGTGCATATTGTTTGTCTTTATCATTCATGTTGTTGGTGTCGGAAATTCCTCCATACTGAAACCTATACCACGGCTAAACTCTTTTAAGCTGGCGTGTTCCCGCATTCGACGTCATGATGATAACCGTGTTTCTGAAGTCAACCAGTCGACCGTTTCCATCGGTTAAACGTCCTTCGTCCAAAAACCCTGAAGCAGGAGGTTAAACACGTTACCGTGTGCCTTTTCCAGCTCATCAAGCAAAACAATAGAGTAGGGATGACGGCGCACTTGTTCTGTAAGTTGTCCACCTTCTTCATATCCAACATATCCGGGAGGGGCGCCAATGAGGCGTGATGTGTTAAAGCTTTCAGTATATTCACTCATGTCTATGCGAATGAGTGCGTCCTGAGAACCGAACATAATCTCTGCCAACTTCTTTGGCAAGATAGGTTTTTCCAACACCTGTTGGTCCAAGAAACATGAAGGCTCCAATAGGATGATTGGGAGCTTTTAGTCCGATACGGTTACGCTGTATGGCTTTTACCATTTTCTCTATGGCCTGATTCTGGCCTATTACAGCCTTTTCAAGATTGGCAGCCATGTTTTTAAAGACGAATCACCTTCCGACTCTCCCATACGTTGAACAGGGACTGCCCGTCATCATAGATACGACGTCAGCAATTTCATTTTCAGTAATAGTTTGCCGGTTTTTGAATCGTCATTCAGCCACCGGCTTTTGCAAATGGTTAAGCTCTTGGTTCCAGCTCGGTCTGTTTATCACGATAGCCTGCTGCCAGCTCAAAAGTTCTGATGATCGCAGCTGCTTGCTTTTTGCTTTAACTTCCCTCTATTTCTTTCCTTGTTTGTTACCTCCTGTGGAATCCTTTACACTCTGCAAGTGCACGCGAGAACCCGCTTCATCCAGCATCAATGGCCTTATCGGGCAGAAAAACGGTCAGTAATGTCAACGATCTGTCAATCTGACACACGCTTTCAATGCGTCGTCCGTGATGAAACATGGTGGTATCTCGTAGCGATTCTTTATGTTTGAAAGAATCGAAGTGTTTCATCTACTGATGTCGGTTCCACTCAAAACCTTCTGGAAGCGTCGTTCCAATGCACCGTCTTTTTCGATAGAGTTACGGTATTCATCAAGTGTTGTAGCACCAATACATTTCGTATTACGCCACGCGCAAGAGCAGGTTTCATGATGTTTGCAGCATCCATACTGCCGTGAGTAGAGCCTGCACCAATCAGCGTATGGATTTCATCTATAAACACTATAACGTCAGGATTCTGCTCAAGCTCCTTAAGAAGCGCACGGATTCTTTCCTCAAACTGTCCCTGATATTTCGTTCCGGCTACAATTGCAGTCATATCTAAAGCTTTACCACCCTTTTGTTAAACAATAGAGGTGACGTCTTACGATGAGCGATAAGTTGAGCTAACCCCTCAACGATAGCACTTTTACCTACTCCAGGTTCGCCAATAAGTATTGGATTATTTTTCTTTCGGCGACCAAGGATTTCGATAACACGCTGAATCTCTTTTTCCCTTCCAACAACAGGATCCAGTTTGCCTTCTTCGGCCGCGTGTGTAAGATCGACCGAGAAATTGTCGAGAACGGGAGTCTTCTTACCTTGTTGTTGTGTTGCCGTTGCAGCATGATGAGTCGTTGCAGCTTTTTTTGAAGTCTCCGAATTTTCGTCAAACATAGAATCCTCCTCTTCGTCAGGAAGCTCTAAAGTATCTGTTGTAGTTGGCTTTTGCAATAATTGAAGTGCAGTCTCATAGTTTAAATTATAAAACTCCAACACTTCTTTGGCGCCGTTATTAACCTGATCATGCAGAATGGCTAACAGTAAATGCTGGACATCTACTGTTTGTGTATGTTGAATACGAGCTTCAAGTACAGAAAGTTTTAAGATGTTACTTGCCTGATTATTCAAAACAAGTCCGTCTGCATGATTAAATTCTTGTTCTACATTTTTCACGAATACGACTCTCTAAATTTTCCTTAACACTCTCTATATTGATACCTAAACGGTTAAAGACATCGATGATATTGTTGTTCTTCTCCCTAAGAATAGCCAAAAGCAAATGTTCAGGACCCACTGAGCTACTGGCCAGACGGGTCGCCTCTTCCCGGCTAAAAGCGAGAACTTCAGATACATTTGGTGAGAACTGACTGGTCATTATTTATTACCCCTTTCTTATAAAGTTATGATATTTCTATACTATTTATTTCATAATATGAAAGCAAGTAATATGCCAAAAAGATATATAGGACCAGTTATTTGCCGCAAAATGAAGCATAAGGGCAGTTGGTACACCTGTTCGTATCGTCGGTTGGAAGGAATGGAATGGCAGGATTGAATATTTCTTCCAATAATTTTTTTAGTGCGTTCCAAAAATCATCGGCCACATCTTCAATGTCATTTATAGGGTAAGATTTACCTGTTTTACTGTCGGAAGAAGTGTAAGTCTTTAACGTGAGTGTAGGGTCGTAATCCTTAGCAGCGACTTGACGAATAAATAAAAGGGCAGGAGATACTGGCAGGTGCTGTTTATTAACTAAGGCTTGTGAACCCGGATCACGGCGTATACTATAAGCATAGAGAAAAGCTTGCAGGTAATAAGCAGAATGTTTTTTTGTCTATATTTTGTGGATCAAAAATTTCTTCTATGCTCGAAGGCTTCGATATAAGCGGACTCACCAGTCTTGTAATCTACTACACGAATGGTATCAACCCGTTTCTTTTAACTTTATCCAAACGATCGACCTGCCCTTTTAGCGTGATTTCTTTTGCCTTCCGCTGGCATTTATCGTCATTTTGCAGAGAAATCCTGTTCTAAAGCCAGTATTTTTAATGGAGTAAGTTGTAAATCGTGTTTAAGAAGGTTTGTAAGATATATCTTTAATACTTTTTCTGTTTAGCAGTTGAAGCCCATTATATTTAGGTATAAAGTGTGAGTCGTCAACATTAAAAAGTTTTTTTCCCTGAAAGCCTGATCGAGACATTCTGAAATCATAGAACTATGCTTTAAACAGTTCTCTATCTGTACGTTTGTAATGGGAATATCTGGATTCGAAGACGAAAGCTTTTACAAATTAGCTGTGCTGCACGGTGAAATATATTACTGAAGGTTGGACTGTCAATCTCTTCGGCATCGTCTATATCGGCTTCCCGTAAATGGCATATTGAATAATAGAAGAATTGTAGTTGCATCTTAAATAACGACTAATGGCTGTGGGGACAGAGTTGTTATTTCGTCCATTATTTTTGAACAGCAACGGTCTTGTGAACAGGTCGTCGTACGGTTGGACTTACATCTTGTCCGGACAATAATGTTTGCCGGATGATATTATGCTGACTTTTATTTTCAACCATAAACTGGAGCATGAATCGGCTCATTTCATGCTGATTACCATCATCGGTAGCATTATTATAAACAAGAGTTATGTCATATGCCCGTTGTAATAGCGAATAAAAATAATAAGCATAGATAGCTATTTTTATTCTCTACTGTTGTAAGTTCATATCCCTTTCGTATAGCATGAGGAATAAAAGAAGCGTCATTAACGTTCTTGGCTAAGTTGCCTTCGTTACATGAAAGCAGCAAAACATGGTCGAAATCGAGGTTGCGAGTCTCAAGAACTCCCATCATTTGAATACCTATTGCTGGTTCACCATGGAAGGGGATACTTGTTGAATTGATAAGCTGATTCAGCAGACGCTGGAAGATAACAGTGCTTACAACCTCTTTATTATCTACATTTTCGTATACGCTTTCTTTGCTTACAATCATAATATTATCAAGTCGTTGCATGAGCGTATACATACGAAAGATTGATTCATGCAGCAGTGCATCTTTATTTTCCCTGGCTCTTAGTCCTACTTTCTGCAGGATATGAGCTATCCATGACAATATTGGAACAAGATTATTCTGGATATTCATGCCGTCAAAAAGCATGTTCATATTCTCATCCTGTCCAGAAATAAGGTATTCTATTGATGGGTAATACTGTTTGTGATTGTTCAAATTGTCGTATAACAATTTGTAATTATCGGATATGTATTTAGCATAAGGGTAGGCGAGTATGCGATTAACATATTTCAATCGATAATGCAAGCCGTCATCAGTGCGTCCTTTTAGTTGTAACTCAATGAGTGAATTTACCAAACTACATATTGGTGAAGCTGCCAAAGGATAGCCTGTTGTGATGTTAACAGCTGTTGTATCGTCAGGAAAACAGTGAATAGCACTCTGAAGTAACAGCTCATCACCCAACACGATTGCTGTTTTACTTCCACCTGTTTTGCGTTTGTTCTCATTTAGCCAGTGGGCTATATATCTTGCCTGTATGTTTTCAGAATGTGCTGATATATAGGTAATATTCTTCCTTCTGCTAAAGTTTTTGATATACCTCACCGACATCTATTCCTTCAGATGCTCGTTCAACAGATAGTTCGTTGGGAAATTTTCGGAGATTCTCTGCGATATAACGTCCCGCTTCATGGCCGTTATTGAGGTAATAATTATCATAATCCCAATAAAACTCGGCTTTTGTCCATGTCCATTAATCGTGCAAAAAGCTTTTTCTCAACCTTTTGCAAAAGATTAAATCCTACAAAGATATACTTTTTATAATGAAACTCTATCTGTTCTTTCTGACATACTTCTCGATACAGCATTCCTTCATATGCTTCACCCCGTAACTGAAGTTTTGTACGGAAAGCATGATATACAGGCCCGAGATTTTTCCAAATATCATTGAACCTTTGTTGTAAATTGGTATCGTCAATAACAGTTCCAAAGAAGTCCTCAAGGCTTTTTCGTTGCTCCTCACTCAAAAAGGAGAAGTCTCTCATATTCTGCCATTCTTCAAGATGTACAAAAAGTTTATTGGCGTCTACCATGTTTTTGTCGATGTCATCAAAGTCTGCTAACATAAGCTGCCCCCAAGAATAGAAGTGGTCTAAGGTTTCAGTTGAGTTTGTTAGCTGTCGGTAAACATCGTACAACTGGAAAAATAAGTGAAATCTGATCTGGAATGATTAAATCACTATGTTTTTCTGAATAATTCACTTATTGTGATATACGAAGGGCTCCATAACGGGTGTTTGGTCTCTTCATATAAAGCCTGATTGAGGAATAATGAAGCTCGTTTGTTTGGAAAAACAATAGCAATATCCGATAAATTCTGCTCACCGTGTTTTGCCAGTATGTCTTTAGCTACGTATTGTAAGAATGTCATAGTTCAACCTTTACGATATTATGTTGTTGAATGTACCACAAGTAACCTGATATGTTTTTATATCCCATGTCATGAAGAAGACTCATATATTCGCGAACTTGTTCCTGATGACGCACTAATTTTCCTTCCTGTTTTAAAATCGATAACAGTTATTTCATCATTATTATAGATAACTCTGTCGGGACGTCGTTCGCGTACCTGTCCTATTTCTGCGTCATAGAAGAGTATGGAGCATTCATTGAAGACTTTCATCTCAGGCGAGAACCATTTTGCAATTTGGCTGTCATTCAATTCGTGTTCAATATAACTTTTAAGTTGCTGACGTGTCATAGGCTTGTTATAAAGCACGCCATCAAATTCAAGCAAGTCAATAGCACGATCAATATCATCTTTTATTTTTGTATCGAAGCAAGGAGAGCATGAAGAATATTTCCAGTTTCAATGTATGAATCTCTTTTTGTTTTTCTTCTAACTCGTCATCGGGGAGTCATGAAAGTCTTTGCTCGCATTGCTCTGTTTAAATTGTGGTTCGCTGTGGTTCTGTTGTATCTTAATGGGTAATCCTTCTTCTGGCTGGAGAAAGATATTTTTACTTTTTCTTCTTTCCCATGTCAGAGAGACACAGGTTTCCATATTCAAACTGTATAGTACCATCTTCGTCTTCTGTCAGCTTACAATCACCTATCAAGAATGTTGTATTGTTTTCTTCATGGCTCAGGCAACTGCTGCCAATTACATCGTGTAATAATTTGGAAGGAAAGCCAGAATCATTTGCTTTACCTATAATAAAAAGGTTCCTGCCTGCGCGAGTAAAGGCAACATACATCACATTGAGGTTGTCTACTATATTGTTGATGTATTCATTTTGGTAATGATGTTTGAATATTGACTTCTTTAATTTCTTTGCTGATAGGCTGACAGGAATTATGGGAAGTTCATTATAGGGAGCATATTCTGTTTGCAGCCATAGTATATTGCGTTTGTCTTCAAGATCCCAATCACAAAAAGGTATGATTACATGGTCAAATTCCAAGCCCTTACTCTTGTGTATCGTAAGCATCCTGACGCCATCAACTGCATCGCTGTGTATTGATTTTCCACATAAATTATCATTCCATTCTTTCAGGAAATCGTCAATTCCGGCAACATGTTTTTGAAGAAAGTCAGATCATTTGGTCAAAGAAAGCACAAATATATGCACTTTGATAGTTTAATTGTTCCAACTTAAATATTGAGAAAAGACGTTCTGCAAGATTAATCAATGGCGTTGATAATAGTTCATCCCATGCCTCAACCATTTCATTAGGTAACAAAAGTTTTAATTGCTCTTTGTCCTTTCCTGCCAGCAGGTTGGCATCATCAATATTGCTATTTTTCAGGTGTTATGCTTTTGCTTAGTTTTACCAAAGTGGCCAGTGACAGCTTGTCATCAGGATGTGTTAGAACGTACATGGCCGTTATAATAATATTTATAGCCAAAGATGAATCAAGGCGAAATGCCTCGTCCGATACCATATTAATCATCATTTGCTTTCCATTAACCAGAATAGGATTTTGCTGAAAGTATGACGCTAACAATTTAATATGTTTATTCTTCCTTACTATATGGCTATCTTGTTGGTTTCTATGTTATTAGTTAACAGATATTCAAGCTTTGTCTTTTACACTTTCTACCATCCTGTTTCTCATAATCATCTTTGGGATAAGTGTAATTTTACCAGTCCACAAGGTTGTTTGTCAGCAGGAATAAGCTGTGAGACATCTTCGCATGCCGATTTAATTTCGTCAGCTCCGACTAATATATCTTCCGAAAGTTGAGCGTCATTTAGCTCATTTTTACTTGTAACGATAATAGTTGAGCTGCTGAAGAAAAATGTATTATTGAAAATGTATGATATTCCGTTGTGAACGATAATTGGTATTTAAGTGTTTTACCCGTATTTCAGCATGTGTTTTTCATTTAAACTATTTAATAGATGCCAGTCACCATCGCGCCAACGATAAATACTTTGTTTTACATCGCCTACAACTAAGACTGCCATTTTTGATGAGCGATACAATCATCGAGAAGAACTTTAAAGTTCGCCCATTGCATAGCACTTTGTATCTTGAAACTCATCAATCAGCGATGTAACGAAGCTGTCCTCCAATCTTTTCTATAGATGAAAGGAGAGTCCTGTTCATCTATTAACGAGTTAAGTAGCTTTTGCGTATTGCTAAGTGGATAAAAGGCTGTTTTCGTCGTTTATATTCTGTACTTCCTTTTTCAATTCTTCCTAATAATCGTAACTCATTGATATGTTTTTAGTGCAAGTTCAACCGAGTTTACTGTTATAGCAGCTTCTTTCCGATGCTCTTCAGCTTTATGCGTAGTAAGCCCCAATCTCCTTATGATAGTCTGGCTCTCTGTATTTATGTCATCTTTCTTAACAAGTGCATCTGCATTGTCAATGGCTGCCAATACATATTTATTGGCTGTATCTGTTGGTACCCAAGAAAAATCACCTTTTGTAGTTTCTCAAAATACCCTATAACACCACGTTTGCCTTGATAAAAATGTTTATCAGTTAGTCGATAATTTTCCATGATGCTTTTAAAGGTAGTGGCATATTTAGCCATTTCCATGATCGCATCGTTTTTAAGCGTTCGTAATTTCGACGTATAGGCTTTAAAAAAAGCCGGGTCGTTCATAATGGCATGCAGCTCTTGTTGGTGATTCCGGTAAAAATCCTAAAGATATTCTTTCCAAATTCTTTTATTTGCGCAATGACATTCCAGCTTTATCTTCGGCAAGTCGTTCCTGAACAAAGTCCATTATCCAGTTTAATAGCGGGTCATCTTCTCGTTAATGTTATCGATGATGTTATCAGCAGCCCGGCTTTCTACCTCAGTATCGTTCAAAGAAACCTGCATGTTGGCTGTCAGGCCAAGTTCGCGCGAAAGGTTTCTTAATATTCTTTGAAAGAAACTGTCGATAGTTTCAACTCTGAACAAATTATAATGGTGCACAATCAATTGCAGCGCATCGGCTGAATGCTGGCGAATTTCCTGTTCGTTTAAATTGGGTTGAAGCTCTGATATTCTTTGAAAATAAGAGTCGGAGTCGGGGAGCTCATGGGCAATCCCATAAAGCTGTGATAGTATTCGCTGCTTCATTTCCTGCGTAGCTTTATTGGTAAATGTAACAGCGAGAATATACTTGAAGTTATGTGGATTAGCTATAAGCAGATTAATATATTCGATGGCGAGAGTAAAAGTTTTACCACTACCGGCACTTGCTTTATAAATAGTAAGAGGTTTATAGTTTATCTGACATAAATATTATAGAGTAAATTCAGCATTTATTATTTTGTATATTGGTCAATGTGCACGAAAATCATAGTGCTGCTCATAAGGCTTTTACTATATAAATGAGCTGCAATTCTTTGAGAAGTGCAATGCGATTACGTTGTAAAGATACAAATAAAATGCTACAAAAAGTAAGTTTCATGTATAAAATTAAGGTAAAGTGGTTTCGTTTAGATAAGATAATGTCTCCCGGATACCTTTTGTAGGGTTATCCGGAGACATTGTATAATAAAGGTCTGATTTTTAATCAGTTAATATTAGTATGAACGGGCAATAATAACACGGCTTACGGCAGGTTTGCCACTAACCATATCTTTCATGCCTTCTACATTCTGGTCGAAGCCGAATGGCACACAGCGTATTGTTGCCCGGTATCATTCTTAATTTGCTCTTCTGTTTCAGCTGTGCCATCCTGTGGGGCATAGAAAGAAACCTCCTTCTTTAACACGTTCTTTAAACTCGTCATAGTTGTTACAGGGGAAGATATGTGCGTCACGGTATTTGAGAGCCTTATTGAAAATATTCTTCTGAATATCATCAAGTAATGTTTGTACACGTTCAACAATGCCATCAAAACTTACACATTCTTTCTCAAGAGTATCACGACGCATAATTTCTATTGTATTATTCTCAAGGTCGCGACCACCCATTACCGAGCGCACGGGGACGCCTTTTAATTCGTAATCGGCAAATTTGAAACCTGGGCGACGGTTGTCAGCATCGTCATATTTAACACTGATTCCCAGTTCCTGCAGCTTATTAATAACGGGTTGCAGCTTGGCAGTACTGGCATCAAGCTGTTCAGCCCCTGTTTATAGGTATAATAACAACCTGAACAGGAGCTAATTGGGGTGGAAGTACTAAACCGTTATCGTCAGAGTGTACCATAATCAACGCACCCATCAGACGAGTTGATACTCCCCATGACGTTGCCCACACATATTCGGGCTTATTGTCTTTATTAAGGAAGGTGACGTCAAAGCTCTTTGCAAAGTTCTGTCCAGGAAATGACTTGTACCGCTTTGCAACGCCTTTCCATCTTGCATCATCGCTTCTATTGTATATGTGTTTAGTGCTCCTGCAAATCGTTCGGTCTCACTTTTTACGCCCTGTACAACAGGTACGCCCATCCATTTCTCGGCAAAATCGGCATATACTTTCAACATTTTCTGAGCTTCGTTTTCAGCTTCTTCTTTTGTAGCATGTGCAGTATGGCCTTCTTGCCACAAAAATTCGGAGGTACGAAGGAACGGGCGCGTACGCATTTCCCAGCGCATTACATTGCACCATTGGTTACAAAAGGATTGGAAGGTCACGGTATGAGTGAATCCAGTTCTTATAAGTATGCCATATCATCGTTTCGGATGTCGGGCGAATGATCAGCTCTTCGTCAAGTTTTGCATCAGGATCAACAATAATACTTTTTACCATCATCGCTTGTCTTCAGACGATAGTGTGTAACAACGGCACTCTCTTTGGCAAATCCTTTAACGTGTTCAGCCTCGCGAGCAAAAGAAAGCTTTTTGGGAATAAGGAGTGAAAATAAGCATTCTGTACACCTGTTGCCTTAAACATTTTGTCTAACTGCGCCTGCATTTTTCCCAGATGGCATATCCATAAGGTTTGATAATCATGCAGCCACGAACTGGTGCCTGCTCGGCAAGGTCAGCTTTAATAACCAAGTCATTATACCACTGGCTGTAATTATCTGCACGCTTAGTCAGTTCTTTTAATTCTTTTGCCATTTTGTTTGATTCGTTTATTTCCTTTTTAGGGAAACACCTATATGTAATTAGGGCGAAATCCCTGATTATGGTTTTTATCTTATTATTTAATTTTGTCGCAAAGATACATAAAAAAATGTTGGATACGCTTCTACTGTAATATGAAAATAGCGTATCTTTGCAATATAAAAAGTAATAAAAAGAATTAGAATGATGAAAAATGTGAAGACAGTAACACTGGGTATGTGTTTTTAACAGTAGCAAGTTGCATGAGTGTAACAAATGTTGCAGCACAAAACAAGGAACGGGTACATTGTTGGGTGCAGGCGGCGGTGCGCTCTTGGTGCTGTTATAGGTGGTATTATAGGTGGCGGTAAAGGCGCAGCTATCGGCGCTGCTGTCGGAGGGACAGTTGGGCAGGCGCTGGAGCTCTTATTGGCAGACACATGGATAAGGTTGCTGCTGAAGCAGCCGCACAGGTTCAAAAATGCAAAAAGTAGAGGAAGTTACTGATGCAAACGGATTAAAGGCCGTCAAGGTAACATTCGATAATGGTATTCTTTTCAAGGTTGGTAAATACAATTTGCAAGAAGGTGCCAAAACAGATTTAATTAAATTCTCATCTGTTCTAAAGAACCATCCTGACTGTTCTGTTGACATTCAGGGTTATGCCTCATCAGATGGCTCTCGACGATGTTAATCTCCGATTGTCACAAAGTCGTGCCAACAGCGTAAAGAATTTCCGGTAAACAGCTGTGGAGTTTCGGCATCACAAATAAAGGCTGCTACGGGCTATGGTGAAAATAACCTTGTTACTTACGCTAATGGTACAGAGAACGTTAAGGCAAGCCGCCGTGTTGAGGTTTACCTGTATGCTTCAAAAGCTATGATTGATGCTGCCAATGAAGGCACATTAAAATAATCGATACTAAATTTTATATGATGAAACAGGGATACCCACCTTCAATGACGAAGGTGGAGTATCCCCATTTTTGCATCAAACAGATACATGAAAATTGTAAGGTGGGTACTTAGCCTGTTTTTTGCATCAACGATATTGTCGGTTATTGCATATCGTTTTATACCTGTTTACATTACGCCATTGATGGTTATTCGCTGCTTTCAAAATGGCGACTTTACCATTCATCATCATTGGGTACCGCTCGAATCGATGTCACCGCATATGCCTGTTGCCGTAATGGCAAGCGAAGATTCGAGATTTTTGTTGCATCATGGTTTCGATTTTAATGCTATTGGCAAGGCTGCACGTCATAACACAAGCGGAGGAAAGAAACATGGGGCAAGTACTATTTCACAACAAACAGCCAAGAATGTGTTTCTCTGGCCGGGCCGGTCGTGGATAAGAAAAGGTATTGAGGCATATTTTACGGCCTTAATAGAGGTTTTCTGGTCGAAACAGCGTATCATGGAAGTTTACCTGAACTCCATTGAAATGGGCAAAACATTTATGGTGTCAGTGCCTGTGCTGAATATAATTTTGGCAAAACGGCCGATGGGTTAAGCAGGGGCGACTGTGCCCTTATTGCAGCAACATTGCCCAATCCCGTAAATTTTCATCAAAAATATCCCAGTGCTTATATGCTGAAACGGCAGCGGCAGATTATGGCTAACATGAGATATATCCCAAGTTTTCCCAAGGAAGGTGAAGATTACGACCCGCATACTGCGGTAGGTGGCACTTATCGCTAATATTATTTTCCAGATTTTTATCTAACCCAATAATTGTAAAATCGAATGGATCAAAGAGATAATATTCTATCTCAACTTAATGAAAATCAACAGCTTGCGGTTACTTACTGTGACGGTCCGCAGCTTGTTATAGCAGGTGCAGGCTCTGGAAAAACCCGTGTTTTGACGTATAAGATTGCTCGCTGCTCAAAAAACGTTGGATTAAATCCTTGGAATATTCTTGCATTGACATTTACAAACAAGGCTGCCAACGAAATGAAGGAGCGTATAGGAGGGCTTGTAGGCAACGAACGTGCACGCTATTTGCAGATGGGAACCTTCCATTTCTGTGTTTGCCCGTATATTACGGGCAGAGTCAAATCATGTTGATTTACATCGAATTTTACGATATATGACGAGGCTGATTCGAGGTCGTTAATCAAAAATATTGTCAGGCAAATGGGATTGGATGACAAAATTTATAAGCCGTCAACAATACACTCGGTTATCTCTATGCAGAAAAACCGTCTGTGGTCAGCCGGACAATATGCCGAAGACGGCGAGTTATTGGAACGCGACCGCAGAAGAAATATGCCTGAAATGTATAAGATTTTCAGGTTATATGAGCAGCGGTTGCAGCAGGCCAACGCTATGGACTTTGACGATTTACTGGTTCAAACCTACCGTCTGCTGAAGAAAAATGAGGATATTAGACAGAAATATGCCGAACGTTTCAAGTATGTTCTTGTTGACGAATACCAGGATACAAACTATGCCCAGCAGCAAATAGTATGGCTTTTAACAAAGGAAAGCCAGCATATTACGGTGGTGGGCGACGATTATCAGAGTATTTACGCCTTTCGTGGAGCCAATATCAATAACATTCTAAGTTTCAGCAAGATATATGATAATACAAAGATGTTTAAGCTCGAACAGAATTATCGTTCAACTCAAAACATTGTAGCAGCAGCCAATTCTTTGATGAAGCATAACCGAAGACAGATAGAAAAAAGAGGTATTTAGTAAAAATTCAACGGGCGAAAAAGGTCAATATTATTGAAACTATTTCTGATAAACGTGAGGCGTCAATTGTATGTCGCACCATAAAAAGATATGATAAGGACGGAGGGTGCACGTTATAGCGACTTTTGCCATTTTGTACCGGACCAACGCACAAAGCCGCCTTTTTGAAGAGGGAAAATGCGAAAGCCTGAAATTGGTTTGGGCGAACATTATCGCACATACGGAGGGCTAAGTTTTTACCAGCGTAAGGAGATAAAGGATATTATTGCATACTTCAGGCTGATTGTTAATCCTGATGACGAAGAAGCCTTTCGCCGTATTATCAACTATCCTGCGAGAGGAATAGGTGACACTACCGTTCAAAAATTATAGCGCTGCGCAGCAACACGGGGTAAGTTTGTGGGAAATAGTATGCAACCCGGTAGAAAACGAACTGAATGTAAATCGTGGAGTAATCAGCAAACCGACAGCTTTCGAAACGCTTATCCGGCAGTTTATGGACAAGCTACAAACAGTTGATGCCTATGCGCTGGGCAAAGAGATTGTTGAAAAAGCTGGAATAGAACGTGACCTTGCAGCCGATAAAAGTCCGGAAGGCGACAGAGACGGAGAATGTAGATAGCTTAATGTCGGGAATTGCTGAATTTGTCCAGGCACAAAAGGAGGACGACGATGCCGAACACATACATTTAGCCGACTATCTTTCAACAGTATCGCTGATGACCGACATAGATAGCGACAGCGAAGAAGACAGTAAAGACAAAATCACGCTGATGACTATTCATGCTGCAAAGGGGTTGGAATTTAATACCGTTTTTGTGGTAGGGTTAGAGGAAAACATTTTCCCAAGCCTGCTTTCAACAGATAACCCTGAAGCCATTGAAGAAGAACGGAGGCTGCTTTACGTTGCCATAACACGTGCCGAGAAGCATTGTTATCTGACGTGGACGCACAGCAGATGGCGTTACGGCAAAATGGATGGATTTGTTAATCCAAGCAGATTCCTCAATGATATTGACACAAGATTTACGAAGACAACGGTTGAGGGGGGACGTTTTTCGGGTAACAGCCAGAATACATGGGCAGAACGTGACAGCTTTTCAGACCGTTTATGGAGTAAAGACTATGAGATTGACCGACCCTATACGGGCTATCGTGAGTTTGGAAACACATATCAGCGGCAAAGCAATCGGATGCAGAACTCGAGGCCTGTTGCCGGTCAGTTTATGGCAGATCCCCAGCCAAAAGGTAACAAAACCACGCAAGGCAGAGGGCGCAGTAAACCCATTTTCATCGTCATTTGAGCGTAAACTGCAGCAGGAAGGGCGGTGGGCTAAGGTATCAAAGGCCATAACTAATGGAGGACGCGCACTTACCGGGCAGAACGACGTAGCATTAAGGGAAGGTAATATTATAGAGCATCAGCGATTTGGACGTGGTACCGTAGCAAAGATTGAAGGGGCAGGAGAGAATCTCAAGGCAACGGTCGATTTCGATTCAACAGGTAGAAAGCAGCTTCTTCTTAAGTTTGCACGGTATACCATAGTGGGTTAAACAGAGATAAAAAGTTTTTCGATACTTGCCTGAAATGCTGATTAATAGATCTTTATACTTATATTGTAGTTTTTATTGATGCAGTTCTGAAAAGTTGCCCTTTTTAGCCCCACATTTTTATACAATGTTGAGTGTATGGCAGCCGTCAGCAGTGTTGCTGACGGTCGCCATTCAGATTGTTCGACGGCCGTCATAAGCGTTGTTGACGGCCGTCGAACGATGAATGTTAGCGTAATGTTTAAGACCCATTACGATACAATATATTGAAGAATAAGCAATAATTGGCGGGCCGCTTTGCGCATAAACAGGGGCCATCATACAGCTTACAGCCCCTTCGGCAGCAAAGAACAGCATGGCCGGGCGATAGTCGATAAACTGCGCATCGGTAACTGAGGCAGAATGAGCAGCCGCAGCATTGTTCACGATTGTGTGCGCATCATTGATTTGTCCGATGATAATGGGTACAATCATCAAGCCGATATTTTGTATAAAAATAAATGATACTGTATGCTGTTCCCAGATTTTTAAGTGGTACAAGCTTGGGCACTGACGGCCACAATGCGGCAGGTACGAGCGAAAAAGCAATGCCAATAATAATCATTAAAGACAAGGCATACATTGGATTATGCACGATTGGATAGCCAGCCAGTAACAACATGCTTACCGTAAGCATGGCACATCCTGCAAACATAAAACGTACGCCGTGTCCGAACTTATCGTATAGTATTCCGAACAGTGGAGATAAGAATATGGCCCCATAAGGGATGGCCGCATACAATCCATCCGGCTGTGGTTTGTTCTACGGTAAAGGTATTTACCATCATATCGGTGGCAAACTTCATAAAAGGTCGTATCGATGCGTAATAAAAAACACAAAGAAGTGTTATAGACCAGAAGTAAGGATTGCGCAGAATTGATGTCAAACCCGATGCGTGAAACTCTTCGTCATATCCTGCCTGTACATCTTGTCTGGAAGATGAATTTGCAGCAGAAGAGCAGGCTGTATCGTATGCCTTGTCCATGAAACAGTAAGCAACGAAGAGAACAAAAGCTATTCCGAGAACAATGATACCACAGAATAGCGAAGACTTAATTCCACCCAGGTGCAGGGCAATAAGTGGCGAGAACGACAGTGCAGTGGCTGTTCCCAGGCGGGCAAGGGCTACCTGAAGTCCCATGGCCGTGGCAAGAGCATGGCCTGTAAACCATTTTGTGATAACCTTTGAGACGGTAATGCCCGTAATATCGCATCCCATTCTGAAAAGTCCGAAGCCAAAAGCCGAGACGAGTACCTGTGTTTTAATATGCGATGGAATAAGGCCAAAAGAGCGTAAAGGCCAGATGTTGATTCTGTTCTGGGCTGATATTTACCAGCGCGTACCAGTTAATGACAGCCCCTGCAAGCATACATCCCGTAGCCATAAGACCAGTAAGCCTGATGCCAAACTTATCAAGGATGATGCCTCAAAGAAGAGCATCAGAAAAAAAATGTTGAAAATAGAGTAGCTTCCTGCATAGAAGCCGTATTCAGCAGATGACCATCCCTGGCCTCCTTGCGCCACAGGAGCTTTCAATGATGTTGAAAGCGGCGACATAATATCCCAGAAAACGTAGCCCATCATCATGACAACGGCCACGATGATGAGCACAGTCCACCGGTTATTTCTTAATATTGGGTTCTTCAAGACCATATCCACCCTTCTTGTCAATGACCTTAAGATAAAGACCAAGCAGCAAAGCTACAACACCAAGTGACGCAAATACACACATTGGTGCGGTGTAGTTATACTCTAAAGGATTGGTAACTCCTGGATTAGAACTTGCTAAAACACTTCCTATTATCATGGGGAAAGCATATAATCCAATGTTCTGAATCCAGAAAATAAGTGCATAAGCCGAACCAAGAAGCTTGGGTTCGATAAGTTTTGGCACTGACGGCCAAAGGGCTGCAGGCACTAATGAGAATGAAATACCAAGTAAAATAATGGCTGCGTATGCAATGATGACACTCTTGGTAACAGGTAATATAAAAGGCAAAAACAAGATGACAGAGAATCATCAGCAATGCACCGAGAATGAGCATGCTGGCTCCTTTACCCTTGCGATCTAAGAAATTGCCGAGGAATGGCGTAACAGCTGCCGCACCCAAAGGGAATACAAAGAAGACGTATCCTGCCTGTTCCGCAGTAAAATCAAGGTTACACTGCAACATATTAATGGCATATTTCTGGAAAGGAAAGATGGCACTATAATACAATACGCACAGCAAGGCTACTACCCAGAACATTTTACTTGTAAGGATAGTGCCTATATCAGAAACCTTAAACGGCTCATCTTTCTCTTCGACAGCACCCTGAGCATCGAGTTTCTTGTCCATAAAGCCGTATGCTATAAAAGCTTATCAGGCCTATACACAGCAATAAAAGTGCTGCGGCAACAGGGCGACTTACGTCAATTGGCTTAATTCCTGCAAGCAGAGGAGAGCCTAACATTACAACAGCAACGCCTACACGGGCGATAGCCATTTCCACACCCATGGCGAGAGCCATCTCATGTCCTGTGAACCATTTGACGATACCGCGACTCACCGTAATGCCTGCCATCTCAGCTCCACAGCCAAAAACCATAAAAACCTATGGCAGCAACCTTAGCTGATGCTGGCATTCCAACGAACCAAGGAGTAATGTTCCACCAGGTCTCAGGGAAGTTAAGTTGTTGTTAAACCATGTTTCAGCTGCGCTTCCTATAAAGCCTTCGGATACGGCATAATAGTTAATGGCACCGCCAATAAGCATAACGGTACCAGAAAGAATGGCTGTAAAGCGTACTCCCATTTTGTCGAGAATGATTCCCGCAAAAATAAGGAAGAATACGAATACATTTAAAAAGGTTTCAGAACCGGCATAGTGGCCGAATGCTTCGGGCGTCCATGCGCGGCTAGTCTGTAATAAAGCCTGTAAAGGTGACGGTATATCCATGAAGATATAAGCGAAGAACATCGCTCCCGCCAATAAAACGAGTGCAGTCCAACGTAAGGCTGCGGAGTCGTTAAGTTTCTTTTGAACTGATTCTGTCATTGATTTTGTGTTGTTTTTATTCTCTTACAATTTACAGTTGCTTGTGTATTCTGCCAACTCACGATGAGTTGGTAAGATATTAATTCTTTAACCAGCGGTCAAGCCAGTTGAAGAAGGTACGCTGCCACAGAATACCGTTCTGTGGTTTCAGCACCCAATGGTTCTCGTCGGGGAAGATAAGAAGCTCGGCCGGTATGCCACGCATTCGCGCTGCATTGAATGCTCCCATTCCCTGATTGGCGTTAATACGATAGTCTTTCTCGCCATGGATACAAAGAATGGGTGTATCCCATTTGTCGACGGCGAGGTGAGGAGAGTTCTTATATGTTCTGGAAGCGGCCTCTGTACGGTCTTTATTCCAGTAAGCATCATCGTACTCCCAGTTAGAGAACCATGCTTCTTCAGTATCTGTATACATGGATTCGAGGTTAAATGCACCATCGTGTGCAATAAAACACTTAAACCGCTTATCGTGATGACCTGCAAGATAATAAACCGAGAAACCGCCAAATGAGGCACCAACAGCTCCTAGGCGATCTTTATCAACAAAGGGCAGGGAAGAAACAGCATCGTCAATTGCCGATAAATAGTCGGCCATGCACTGGCCTGTCCAATCAGTACTTATCTCTTCATTCCATGCAGAACCAAAGCCTGGTAAGCCACGACGGTTCGGTGCTACGATGACATAGCCGTGTGATGCCATAATAGAGAAGTTCCAACGATAGGACCAGAATTGTGAGACTGGGCTTTGAGGTCCGCCTTCACAGTATAATAAGGTCGGATACTTTTTAGCTGGATCGAAGTGGGGTGGCAGAATAATCCAAACCAATTCCTGCTTGCCGTCAGTAGTTTTAACCCAGCGTTGTTGAAGCTTTGGCTGTGCAAGCTGAGCAAAAATATGACCATTTTCATCCGTGATTGCTTCAACCTTTGCCAGTTTTTCTTTTTTTGATGGGGTAACAATATAAAGGTCGTCAGGATGTAGCATAGAGTGCCGGGTAGCAAGAATCTGTTTGTTTCCTAACATTTGTACTGAACCAAAGTCGTTCCAGCTGTCGTCTGTTGTCTGTGAAATATTTCCATCTAATGATGCATGATAAATGCGAGAAGTAGCATGCCACACTGCCGTAAGATAGAAACCACGTGAATCTGGAGTCCAGCAATAAGTGTCGACGTTGGTATCTAAGTTCCTTTGCGTGGTGACAAATGATATTTTTCCCGTGGCAATATCCATGATGCACAGGCGGTTTAAATCGCTTTCGTATCCGTCTCGTGCCATACTTTGCCATGCAATATACTTGCCATCAGAGAGAACTCGGGTTAACGTCATAGCCGGGATGTAAATTTTTGAACTCTCTGCATTGACTTTTCTGATGACGTAGACTCTTCGTAAAGTCTACATTTTTAGTGCAGCCTCCCAAGCCCGGCGCTGAGAGTCTGACATAAATTGCCTACAGATATTACGTGTTTTGCCTGTTGTGAGGTCATAGAGATAAATATCGGTATCGGTTGAGTTCGCATAGGCAACGCCTTCACGTTTACGAGATGTATAGGCTATGACTTTTGAATCAGGACTCCACGCCAATTGCTCAATACCACCAAAGGGTGCTACCGGACATTCATAAGGTTCGTCTCTGCATAATATCTCGGCCTTCATCAACAGTATTACCATTGACTTTTGCTACAAATGGGTGAAGAATGCTTTCAACATAATGGTCCCAATGACGATAATTCATGTCTGTTATCAACAGACCTGTGGCCTTAGGTAAGTCATCTGGATTCTTTTAATAGATCCATGATAAGGTATACTTTAATCAAGTATAACGTTTTTGCCATCAGGTGAGAATCAGAATCCTCAATATCGGTCTTCTGAAGTTGTCAACTTTATACGGTCAGAACCATTAGGATTCATCGTCCATAATTGTCCTTCACGTAAGAGCAATTTTCTTCCACCATCAATCCATGCCGGATCAGTCTCCGAAATGGCATCAGTTGTGAGTGAAACGGGTTTAACCTTGTTTGTAGACTGGACAAACAACATGGTATGGGCTTTGTTTTCCTTAACGCTATGATAGCTCACCGGTAAACAACTGCTTACCATCTGGCGAGAAACAGCTGCACCACTGATACGTCCCATAGCCCACAGTGCTTCGGGCGTCATTAAGTCTGACGATAAACAATATTGTTTTTCTGAATCATGGTTCAGGCTGAAAAGCTTTGGACCTCCTGGTGCAACAGGCCCAAAGCCAGTGCACTCGCTTTACCATTATTATGATATTTGTTATAGGTACGAAATTTTTACCTATATAAATTAGTTCTTTTGTTGACGACGGCGTTGTTCTTCCATCTGTTGTTGCTGCATTTGCTGTAATGCTTGCATACGAGCTGCGAGGCCGGTCATCTTTTTTGGATTGGCTTTGTTCTCCTTATATCGGGCTTCAAGTATGGCAAGAAGTTTTTCGTCGTTTGTTGTTTTGCGAAGCATCCACATAATAAATGCTGAGCATAATGAGCGAAACAAAATAGGTAGAAGTTCAGTCCTGATGAATAATCATTAAACATAAAGAAGAACATAAGAGGCATAAACATCATCATCCATTGCATCATTTTCATTTGTTGTTGTTGATCGGATGTTCCTACCATTTGGTCTTTTTGCATCTGCATCGTGAACCAGGAATAGATTAATTGTGCACCGCAGAAGAGGATACAGGTCAGCGATAAGTGGTCACCGATGAGCCAAATATTATGTCCCCATTCCCAAATTGGGTCATAAGTCGACAAGTCTTTCATCCAAAGGAAGCCTCTCCACGAAGTTGAATAGCATTTGGCACAAAGTTAAACATGGCAATCCAAATTGGCATCTGAATTAGCATGGGCAAGCATCCTGACAGCGGACTAACGCCATGTTGGCATATTCTGCCATCATCGCCTGTTGTTTCTGCATTTTGATCCTCGGCTTATTGTACTGTGAGGTGGCTGCATCAAGCTTAGCCTTAAGAACACGCATCTTAGCAGAGCTCATATAACTTTTCTTAACCATGGGATAAGTAAGCATTTTGAGCAGCAAAGTAATAAGGATTAATACAATTCCCATGCTTAAACCAAGGTTGTTGCTTAGAATAGTAAATACGGGAAGTGTAAACCATCGGTTGATGTAACGGAAGAGAGGCCAGCCTAAATATACAATGCGTTGTATATCTAACTCATGTCCAAGCGACTCTCTTTCTCTACATTCTTGAGGATGTAGAAGTCATTGGGACCATAATAAAATTCGAAATCGCTTGCGTGTACGCCAGTTGGGTCGAATTTTGTTTTCAGTTTAGATGACAAATCCTTAAAGATAACGTACAGGTCTGCCATCTTGAGATACCTTATCATAAGCCTTACTACTTAGCATCGCACCTTTGTCAAAGCCGTCACGTGAAATCATTACGGCTGAGAAAAATTGATTTTTATAGGCAATCCAGCTTATAGGCTCTTCTGTATCTACTTGCTTTTCTCCCGCTTCACTTAAATAGTGGGAGTCACCATCCATTTCTTTATAGTCGAGGCGTGCATACCGATTTTCGAAATTAAAACCACGCTCTTGCTGCTTAACTTTGTCGTTCCAAGTAACGTTTAAATATGAATTATTTGGATCAAATAATCCTGACATTCCATTGGCTCTTATGCTAAGATGCAGCATATAGTCGCTCGAGTCGATATGTAGACTTAATGTTTTACCTTCTCCGGCATTTGCAGTAAAGGTTACAGTTGTATCAGTAACAGCAGAAGGTTGAAAATAGAGATCTTGGGTGTTGATATTATTCTCTTTTGCTACCAAGTGTAGTTTAATTGTTGATCGTTTCCACTAAAAAATGTAACGCCATTCATATCATCGTGTTTCCCCGAATTGTCTGCAATATCGTGTCCAATATAGCGTTTGACACCCTTTTTATTTCGGATATATGCTTTTGTTACGACAGCTCCTTTTGTATTAAGTGTTAGTTCAAGACAGTTATTCTTAAGAATAATGTCTTGTGCTGTACCCGTTAATGCCTTATTGAACAGGGCGTTGCTATCGGCGACAATACTCTCCTTTGTTATTTTTGTTTTGCTTTTAGTTGCTAACAACTGTGCGAGCCTGTTCTCTTTTTCTTCTCAACTGTGCAATTGAGTCCTTTTGAGCAGCAGCTCGTTGTTCTTCAGCACTTAGCTGAGACCATCAGCTAAATCCTATTAGGATACATGCTATCAGCACAAATCCTATAATTGAATTCTTGTCCATATATTAAATAATGTACTATTTTTCTGTTTTCTTTTACGATTTTCAATTGCCGTCTTTACAAAAATCAACGAAAAGCGCATGTGGATGTAATACCGTACTGATATTCTGGATGGAATTGTGTTCCGATATACCATTTCAGACTTGGTATCTCAGCAATTTCAACTAAATTGCTTTCAGGGTTGACTCCTACACACTTCATACCGTTGCGTTCAAACTCTTTCTCGTAATCATTATTAAATTCATATCGATGACGATGGCGCTCTTGTATGTGCTCTTTTTTATAAATATCTATTACATGAGAGCCTTGTTTAGAGTCGCATTCATAAGCGCCTAATCGCATTGTTCCCCATGTTAGTAATATTCTTTGTTCTTCCATGATGTCAATGACGTTGTGTTTCGTCTTTTCATCAATTTCCCTACTATTTGCGTCTTTATAACCCAGAACATTTCTTGCAAATTCTATGACCATCATTTGCATACCGAGACAAATACCAAAGGTAGGAATATCATGTGTTCGGGTATAATGTGCTGTAATAATTTTCCCTTCTATACCGCGTTGTCCAAATCCAGGACAGATTACAATACCGTCCTGACCCTTCAATTTTTCTGCAACGTTTTCTTCTGTGATGTATTCTGAATTGATAAATGTGATTTTAGTTTTGTAGTCGTTGTACGTACCAGCCTGTGAAAGACTCTCACGAATGCTCTTATAGGCGTCCTGAAGATCATATTTTCCAACAAGACCGATATGTACTTCGCGTGTGGCTTTCTTTTGTCTTTCGAGGAAAGCCTTCCACGGTCCCAGTTCTGGAGTGGGGCCAATAGGCTCTCCTGTCTTTCTCAAAATAGCAACATCAAGCCCCTGTTTCTGCATATTCACAGGTACTTCATAGATACTTGCCAAGTCTTCGCTTTGCACAACACAATCTAAATCAACATTACAGAAGGCTGCTACCTACGCCGAACATCATCGTCCAAATGCTTTTCTGTACGCAGAACAAGTATATCAGGCTGTATTCCTACACTTTGAAGCTCCTTAACACTGTGCTGAGTAGGCTTGGTTTTAAGTTCTCCCGCAGCTTTTAAATAAGGTATATAGGTGAGGTGAATGTTTACAGCATTTCGTCCTAATTCCCATTTCATTTGGCGTATAGCCTCCAGAAAAGGAGCACTTTTCGATGTCGCCGATAGTTCCTCCAATCTCAGTTATAACAAAATCGTAATGATATCCAAGAAGGCGAATATTACGTTTAATTTCATCTGTAATGTAGGGGTACAACTTGTATGGTTTTCCCTAAATAATCACCACGACGCTCTTTATCAATAACCGATTTATAAATGCGTCCGGTTGTCATTGAATTGGCCTTTGTGGTTTTAATGTCGGTAAACCGCTCGTAATGGCCGAGGTCTAAATCGGTTTCCATGCCGTCAACCGTGACGTAACATTCTCCATGTTCATATGGATTGAGCGTGCCTGGGTCAATGTTTATGTACGGGTCAAACTTCTGAATGGTCACGTTGTGGCCCCTGCCTGCAGGAGCTTACCAATTGATGATGAGATGATGCCTTTACCAAGGGAAGATACTACTCCGCCCGTGACGAAAATATACTTTGTTTCTGCCACAACCTTAGAGTTAAAAGTGTTCAAAAAATATTTTGTTGCAAAGATACTGCTTTTTAATGAAAGGTCCAACATTTCATTTTGGTATTTTTATGGTATATTTTGTTACCTTTGCAACGCTTATTCAATAAAGAAAAATATTTATTATGCTTAAAACTGAAATACAATTGTCTTGTTGTACTAGTTTTGTTGCCTCTACATCTGGTGGCCCAAGGGGTAGGGAAGGCTTTACGTAAACCTCGTCCTGCAACAGAAAGTACGATATTAAAGAATTATACCGATTCGCTTAGTAAGTTTGAAGATTCTATTTACAATGATAAAATGCCCGTTCAGCAGGAACTTAACCGAATTGACATTGCTCCTTTCTTTCTTCCTCTTACGTTTTACAGTACGGTAACTCAGCGTGCTTTTGGTATTGATGAGCACTTATCACCCATCGATTATCAGCTTCTTGAGGTTTATCTTGCTCACCCTGAACTTGTTATCAATACGCAAAGTCAGTTAAAAGCACAAGGGCCTGTTATTGCACCGCATACTGTTACTGATGCACCTACGATGGCAATAGAAGGCTGCTCCTCAGGAACCAGACGCATTGCCTGTTGATGTTGTTGTTTTAAAGCCTAATTTCTGGAAGTTTGGGGGTGACTATTATTTACAGTTCTTACAGAATTACCTTACCAATAACTGGTATCAGGGCGGCGAAAGCAACTATTCCATGGTGGTGGCTCTACTCTTGTGCCAATTACAATAACAAACAAAAGGTAAAATGGGAAAACAAGCTGGAGATGAAGCTTGGTATGCAAACCACACAGAGTGATTCAATACATAATATGCGAACATCCGAAGACCTTATACGATATACGGGTAAGCTCGGTCTTCAGGCTACAAAGCGCTGGTATTATACCATTCAGCTGCTGGCACAAACGCAGTGGACAAGGCATTTCAGAACCAATAGCCGGGAGGTTCAGTCAGACTTTCTTTCACCACTTAATGCCAATCTCTCCATAGGTATGGACTATTCTGTCAATTGGCTGAAGGACCAACTGACAGGAACCATCCACCTTGCGCCTCTTGCATACAACTTTAAATATACTGATCGTCTGGCCCTTTCGATGCAAAACGGCATCCCTCTTGGCGATCACTCACTACATGACTTTGGTTCTCAGATTACCGTTGACTTGAATTGGAAGATAAATAACAATATGAACTGGAACACTCATTTATATGGATATACTACCTATAAACGCTGTGAAATGGCATGGGAAAACACATTCACGTTCCAATTTAACCGTTATATTTCTACAAAACTGTTTATTCATCCTCGATTTGACGATGGACATCCTCGCGACAACAAGCTGGGATACTGGATGTTTAAGGAGTTTGTTTCGCTAGGTTTCTCTTATAGTTTCTGACGTTACAGCCTGTTTTCGATATCCTTTATATTTATGCCTCTCTCATATTGAGGAAGGCATAAATTGTTATGTGCGTTATAGTTCAAACCTTATCTTGGTATTGAACATTCGTCCTGTAAGATAATTGGGTACTGCAAACTGTTGATTGGTAACATCTGTTATCCAATAGTATGAGTTTACATTGTTAATACCAAGCAAATTCAAACAGTCAATCCCCAGCCAAATGTTCTTAAAGATACTCTTTCTATGCCTGTCTTCATTGTTTAATAGACGATAACTCATACCAATATCAGCGCGTCTGTAAGCAGGTGCACGAAAATTGTTCCGTTCAATTTCACGGTGAGGTGCTGAAAATGGCAAGCCATCGGCATATGTCAGCTTCAAATTCATAAGCCAACGGTTGGTCCCAGGGAAATAATCGGTGAAATAAAGGTGTAAGGCGTAGCGCTGGTCGGTTGGCAGAGGAACCGACAAACCGTTGATTTTCATTCTGGTATTCATGAGCGACAGCGACAGCCAGGAGTCGGTACCTGGCACAAATTCGCCAAACAGTTTCATGTCAACACCTGCTGCATGCCCGCTTGCAACGTTGTCTCCATAGTATGTAACCTTTACATTATTGACGCTATATGGAATAAGGTTGGCCAGAATTTTATAGTAAATCTCCGTTGTAAACTTAAACGGACGCTGCATCATGTTGAACCTGTATTCAATACCGGCAATCAGATGCAAGGAACGTTGACTCTTAATTTTATTGTTAAGTGTGGCATAAGTCATGCCATTACGTGTGGTTGTGTCGCGTAATTCCTTAAAGAAAGGCGACTGATAATACAGTCCCGTTGCAAACCTGAAGCTCACGTTTTGATTGAAAGCCGGAATAATGCTTAGGGATACACGTGGTGACAGTATGCTTTCGCGGTTGAAATTCCAGTGTGCAAATCTCAGCCCGTAGTTTAAAGTGTAGAGCGTTCGTGCACTGTCGGCATCGGTTCCCGACCTGAATCGCCACGTGTCCTGCAAATAAACCTCCAGGCGGTTGGCATTAAGTTCGTTGCGTGCGCGCAGCGAATATATCATATTAAGGTCCTTTCCTGTATGGGGTATGCTGTATCCGGCCGAGTCGCGCATCTCATATTCGGCCGAGTTTTCTTCAATATGCTCTAACTTATATGTTATGGCACCTTCTATATCATGCTGTTTTGCTGTATGGTGTGCCATTAATTTTAAGCTCCCGACGCGTGCTTTCAGATAGTTTCGTGCATGTTGAAAGTAGGTCCCTACACCTAAATTCTCCGATGTCTCTGTTTGTGTAAGCCAGTATTGTCCCTGTATATCATACTTCTCCTGCTCGTTTGTAGAGAACGCCGAGCCTATAAGGGTTACAGATGTAGAATCGCCAAGGTGGCGCGTTATTCCCAGCGAGCCGAAGTAAGTACGAAATAAATCTTTTTCCTGACCATCGAAATATACCCTGAACGATTTTACGTTCTTCAGTGTTCCAAAGTGTGTTTCACGGTCGTGCGGGGTAAAATTATAGTGGTTGTCTGATATATTTCCAATGAAATCAATGCTCCATCTGCTGTTCGGACGGTAGTTAAGATACGTCTGGTAGTCAAAAAAGTCGGGCTTATACTCGCCGTTTGTTTCTAACGAACCGAGCAGATAGCGATTGGTCTTAGTACCTGATTCCATTGGCCCAGGCCAGCTTTTTATTTGAAAAACCGATGTAACTGCCTGCTCCCAGCAGTGAAGCGTCAGCACTTGCCTCAAAGCGTTTGGGACGTCGGTAGATAATATCGAGTGCCGACGACATTTTATCGCCATACTTTGCAGCAAAGCCTCCTGTCGAAAAACCTATCTTATCCACCATGTCGGGGTTAATAACCGACAGGCCTTCCTGCTGTCCGCTCCGCACAAGAAAAGGGCGAAACACTTCTATATTATTAATATACCACTGGGTTTTTCGTCAAAGCTTCCTCCTCACATTGTACTGAGACGACAGCTCTGAGTGGGTAGACACACCGGCCTGGCTTTGTACAAGTTCTTCAACGGCGTTGCCACTTGCCGACGATATTTGCTTAAGCTGCTTTACAGAAAGCTCTTGTGTCTGTCCCGATTGAATCTTTTGTCCTGTCACACTCACCTCTCCGAGGGTTCTGGAATCGCTTAAAAGTACTACCTGAAGGGTTTGGACACCTTTGGGATGTTGCAAAATGCGTGTCTTTGTACGATAGCCGAGCATCGAAAATTTGACGATAACCGAATCGGCTGAGCGCAGTAACATCTTGTATTCGCCCTTTAGCGACGTCACCGTTGCCACACCCTGGCTCAGGCATGATACGCTGGCGAACTCTATCGGATTGTTGTTTTCATCAATAACGCGGCCTTTCAGGGTGAATGTTTGTGCCTTGACCGAAAGGGTAACAGCTATGAAAAGAGACAGAATTACAATTCTTTGCTTCATACAACAAATAACGTTAGAAGGGCGTTAATATTGTAAACAACAGCTCAAAACGATATGAATATAGTGAGTTGCCCTTGATAGTTTTAAGGGATGTATGACGAGTAGCGAAGCCAATGAGGCGGTAAGAAAGGAACTTGAAAACCGTCATGACGATGTAAAATGCCAGGTATTCAGTGTAAGCGATGGTGGCGAGGGTTTTCTCCGAGCCATGCAACCCGACGACATTTTTGCATGTTGTGTGCACGATGCCATGATGCGTCCTACACAAGCACAATGGGGTGTAAAAAACAGTTTTGCCATAATTGAGGTTGCTCAGGCAATAGGTCTGGATAAAATTGAACCTGATTTGCGCAATCCCTTGTTGGCAACCAGTTATGGTGTTGGCGAAATGATGATGGATGCGCTGTCGAAGGCTTCAGAAATTTTATTGTAGGGCTGGGCGGTAGTGCCGTAAGCGATTGTGGACTGGGCTTAATGAAGTGTTTGAAAACCATGTCGGTTGCACGCGATAATGGCAGCATAGTAAATATGAGATGACCTTTCATGGCTTCGAGAACTTACGTTATTCTGGCTTCGATGCTTGACAATCCGTTGCTGAGGACACGCATGGAGCTGCCGCCGTTTTTGCGCCACAAAAAGGTGCCAGCGACTGATATATTAGAAAATTAGAGCGACGTTGCTTCTACTTTTTCACGCATAGCAGCACAGCATATGAGAGCATGACATGAGTAATAAAACGTGGTGCCGGGTGCAGCGGGGTGAGGCTGGGATATGCTTTCATGCAGTTCATGAACGCATCGGTAGAAAAGTGGTCGGAAGCTTGTAGTAAGGATGTCAGGGAATGGACGATGCCATCAAAAGGCCGACCTTGTTATAACAGGTGAGGGGAGTGCTGACGCCCAGACTCTGATGGGAAAATTGCCATCTGTGATACTTCGTCATGCGCAGGCGGCACATGTTCCCGTAATTTTTACTCACGGGTTGCGTACACAAAACGAGGGAGGCGCTTGTGGCGGCAGGCTTCCAGCAAAGTTATAAATATTAACGATTATGCTGTAACTGATGATCATGTTGCTGAAGGAAACGGCCTTGGCCCGCCTTGCCAGGGCTGCAGCAGAACTGGTGTAAAATATGACAGTCGTTGTTGTATTTTATCTGACGGTCGTTTTTATTCTATGGGTTAACGATATAGTGAATCTCAATTATTTCGTAAGGCTATCCGTTGATAAAGGCTTATGGTGTTTTTGATTTGCGTCGAAATTCTCATTGTTCGGTCGGTCGCCATACCCGTTGTCCGACGATCGCCACACCCATCGTCCGACGGTCGTCAGCGTTGTTGACGACCGCCGAACAATCAGCAAAAGCCTGTAATCGTACAGACATTACCATGTTTTTGGTTAGCACTTTATGATGTTATCTGTTTTAATATTCGGCAATATAAGGGTTTGCAATAAATCATTAATTAATCTGAATATTTTATTACTTTTCGTTATATGATTGTATTTTTCCCTCATTGTAGTTATTTTTGATAATTATTTCTTAACTTTGAACATCGGGTTTTCAGTATGTTTTGATAAATTTTGTAGTCTATGTATAGGTCTGTTTTCGTTGTAACTGCTTCTTGTGGCGTTTAACAGCAGGGGTTGGCGCAAAAACGCAGAGTTCAGTGGATACTATGACTGCTGCATCTGCGCGAAACGCGATTTGTTTTTCGCGCGACGGTTCCTGTCGATATTGACTGGGTGAAGCCAGTATGAACAAAGGCTTGTCATTAATTCAGTGGGAGCATTGAGCGGGCAGGCTGCTGGTGTAAATATCAGTTCGGTGAGGTAACGACCGCATGGCTATGCTCAATTCGGTTCGCGTTCGCGGAACAACAGTCTTTGACAGGAGGTAACGACCGTTATTATTGACGGTGTGTACAGCGATATTGCTACGCTTAACAGCATTACCGGCTGATATTGAAAGCTTTGCTATATTAAAGATGCCGCCGAAAGCCTCACCTTATGGTAGTCGTGGTGCTTCAGGCGTTATCATTGTGACGACAAAGAAAGGTCATGGCGCAAAATTTCATATCTCCTACGATGGCAATATCGGGTTTGACAGCGTCGGCAAGAGTATGAAAATGCTTAGTGCTGATGCTTACCGTACAACGGCACAGCAATGTGGGAATAAGCTAATGATGGTGGTTTTAATACTAGTTTTCCTAATGCCATTACGCGGACGGGGTTTATTCAGAACCATCGTGTGGCGCTTTTTCGAGCGGTAGTCAGAGCAGCCAGTACGGGCATCGGTTGCTCTGTATGAGCCATAATACAATTATCCAACTGCATGGAGAACAACTTTGTGGCCAAAATGGACTTGCAGCAAAAAGGCTTTTCGATAATCTATTTAGAGCATTGATTTTGGTGTGTTTGGGAGCCAGTATGAATGCCGATCACATCTTCGATTATCAAAAACTATTCTATTCAGCTGCTGCCAAAACCCCACATTCCGGCGAGGTCGCGATTCGCAAACGGGGGATGGAGCAGAAACGGACAGGCCTCGCAAATAGCTACACGAGGGGCACTTTTATCGAACGGACCGTGATAAACTGCTAATTTTATCTCCACTATCGCAGCTGTCGTTCCATCTCAGCCCTGCTTTCAGCTTGTCAGCATTTGGTTCTTACAGCTACAATTCAACGGTACATGCGCAGTGTTGCCAACGTGGATATGGGCGCAAGGGCAGGCTTATCGCTCTGAAATGAAAACAGAAGACTGGCTTGCCAATATAAAGGCAGTATGGAATAAGAGTTTTGGAGACCAGCAACATCATCTGGCAGGCACATTACTGGGTCGAATATCAGAAGCGTACAATGCGACGGTTCTTCACTACTGCCAAAGGGTTTGCTTAATCAGCACGGTTGCGACAGCCTTGCAGCGGGCAGCATTCTGCCTTATGGCGGTACGGGAAGTAGTTATGAAAATCCTGCAATGAGATCGTTGATGGGAGAGTTTGAATATGGCTTCGCCAACACCGTTACATTTACGGCCAATGCCCGCGCCGACGGGTCGTCAATGTTTGCCCATGGCAACAAATGGGGACTCTTTCCATCGGTTGCAGTAAAATGGAATGTGCTGCAAATGTTTCGCAATATGAGCCTTCCTCTTGGTGGCTATCAAAGTTTGGAAGTGCGCACGAGTTATGGCTTAACGGGTAATACCGGCGGCATAACGTCATATAATTCTCTGCCGTTACTTAACCCCACCGGGCTTATTTCATGGAACGGCAATCCAACAACTACTATGGGGATTACGTCAAATGTAAACCCCGATTTGAAATGGGAAACACGAAGTTCTTTTAATATTGGTGCCGATATGGCCTTTGTGGAACGGACGGCGTTGTGCTGACTACACGATTACTATTACTCGCTTATCCGCCACATGTTGTATATGTATGATGTACCCGTTCCGCCGTTTTGTCTTCAATAAATTGCTGGCCAATCTCGGCAGTATGCGTAATAAGGGTTTGGAGATTGGCATAGGAATAACACCCGTTCAGCACCGTAATGTAGAGCTTAATGTAAATATTAATGCTTCGTTTCAGTCGAATAAGCTGTTGTCTTTAAGCGGTAACTATCAGGGTAACTATCTTTCGGCTTCAGAGATAACACCTGTCGGCAATTTGAATGGTGCCGGATTTCATGGCGGAGACAATAATATCGTATATCAGATTATTGGACAGCCGCTGGGTGTTTTCATCTTCCTCACTGTACCGGACTAAAGAAAGGCAGTGACGGCAGGCTGCATTATGAAATAGCCGACCTCGATAACGACGGCACAATTAATCTGGCTGACGGTAAGGATAGGTATATTGCGGGGCAGGCTACGCCCAAAATGACACTGGGTTCTAATATCAGCTTTGCGTATACATAGTTTGATATTGCACTGCAAATGAACGGTGCTTTTGGTCACAAATATACAATGGTTCGTCGCTGACCTATATGAACATGCGCTCTTTTTCCCCGATTATAATGTGCTGGCTGCAGCACCGGCAGGAACATTGGTGACGAGGTCGCAACCGATTATTAGCTGGAAAGCGGCAACTATCTGAACTTTAATTATCTTACTATTGGCTGGAACGTTCCTGCCGCACGTCTGTCCCGTGCTATCTGCTGCGATGCGATTATCGCTTTCTGTCAACAATCTGGCTACGATAACGGCGCACTAGCGGACTAACCCTCATGATTAATGACGTCATGTTCTGACAGCACACTGGGTATCGATGACAAGCGTTCTTATCCAGCCTATCGCAGCTTCAGCGCAGGCTTTTTCCATCCAGTTTTAACAGTTTGTATGATGTTTTTCTCAGATGTTTTCGTACGAGGTATTTCAAAGTCAGTCATATCAGTTTCAAAATGAACAACATGATGAAAAAAGATATATTTATAAGACAATATTCATTGGTCTATGCCCCCTTGTCTCGGCATGCTTGTCAGAAAATCCGAAAGGTCGAGATTGATGAGTCGGAGGCTTACGGCAATGCTGACGACATCGAAAGGAACTTAGTGGGCGACCTTTACAATTATATCGGCGGCTCTTCAGACAGTCAAGGGCTGCAGGGTACGTTCAGAGGGGTGTACGATTGGAACTCATTTTCGACCGACGAACAGATGTTACCTGTGCGCGGTGGCGATTGGTACGACGGGGGATTCTGGCAGCGTCTTTATTATCATACATGGAACCGAACGATGTTGCCCTTTATAATACATGGTGTTATCTGTATAAAGTGGTGATGCTTTGTAACCGGTCGCTGTACCATATTGACAAAAATCGCTCGAAATTAAACAATCATCAATATGCCGTTTTTACGTCGGAGGTACGTGCCGTCAGAGCAATGATGTACAGTTACTTGCTGGATATGTTCGGCAATGTGCCGTTAGTTACCAGCTATAACATACCACTTTCTGATGAAACAGGTGCCAAGGAGCAGGCTTTTTGGCTTTTGTGTGGACGAATTACAAAGTTCTCTGCCTTACCTCAGGCAAGGACGGAGCAACGTGGAGGGCGTAAATTATGGTCGTGTAACCCGTCCTGTGGCCGATTTTATGCTGGCCAAGCTGTTGCTGAACGCTGAAATATATGCTGATGATGACTGGATAGACAACGTCCATCCGTCAGGAAGTACACTGTTTTTCAACGTAAACGGGCAAAGTTTAAAATGCACGGCGGGCAACCATTGCATACTGTGACGAGTATCACTAACGCTGGTTATATTCTGGAACAAGACCCTGCTTCGAACTTCTCTATTCACAACGAGACTTCTCATGAAAACTATGTTTACGATACCAATGAACAAGGGAAGGTATGCCAATCGGTTTGGATACCTGTTCCATCGCCATCTTTGCACATGGAGGAGCATGAAACTCGGCTCCGAAAAACGCGCACGTCGGCACCGCTTTCTACCGTCCGCGTTCGGATATGGCACTGACAGCATTGACAGAAAGTAGTCGTGGTTCTATTCTCCATACGGTCAGGGGTGAATAATCAGGTTATGAGGATGGACAATGGGCAGCCGTTGGTGCACGTCCTCTTGAAATCGAGCCCCGGTTTATCAGGTTCCCCTATGAGAAAAGCGGCAGGCGCACGAATGAATAAGTATGAAATTGATCCTTTAGCCTATTCAGACGGGCGACTACAAGACAACGATATTGTTCTGTTTCGATATGCTGATGTGCTGCTGATGAAAGCAGAAAGCAAAGGTACGTAACAGCGAAAACGGTACGGCTGAACTTAACGAAGTGCGCCACCGTGCAGGCAGCCGTTGCGTGTTAAGGGCCACGCTCACCAATATATTAAGGAGCGTTTGTTAGAGTTGATGTGGGAAGGGTGGCGTCGTATATGACCTTGTACGCTACGGTTTGTTATCAAAACCTACGACTTTAAACCGGCAACGGGAAGTTATACAGCGTGTTCTGATACCTTCACGGGCTGTAACAAAGACAGTAATCTTAAACAGAACAAGGTACGATGCGATTGATACTGCTATAACAGTGGTATAGAAACGTCTTGATTAATCGTTTTTGCGTCATCCATTCGTTGAGAAGCTTGCGGTATTGCTCTGTCTGGTCAGCGAAGAATCATATCGTGCTCCCTCCATAAGCTCCCAACTGGGCATGCAGGTATGAGTCGAACATGGTCTTTGCAAAGCAGATAAGTGCACTCGTCGTTTATGACCGTGATAATTAAACATGGCGTATTTATTTCGTGAAGACGGTCAGTATAGTCAATTTTTCTTAAGTTACCGAGCGGCGTATACTCGTTGGGCATGCAATGGGCTGATTCGATACCAAAACGCTTTTTACGGGTCAGACATTCCGGACGTTCTCCGTCCAAATCGCAGGCATGAAGTACCGTGTAATGGTCGTTCGCTGCCAGATATTCTGGGCTTTCCCAGTTGTCTGTACGTTCAGCTTCGGCAATGGCAGCCTGCTCTTTTTCAGGCATAAACGATATAAGACGGTGCTGTTCACGGCTCCAAAGCGTGCTCGATGAGAGCGTACTCGAGAGAATTGCCGACTGTATTCCCTCTGGACAGTGGTCAGTAAAGGTGAGCTATCGGCATCATTCCTCCCACGATTGCCCCAGAATATGAACACGATTAAAGATTGAGATGGCGGCGTAATGCTATTAATTCCCCAATCCATGTTTCCATATTCCAAAGCTCAGGATGCCCTTCTACAAACGAGTTTCGACAGCCAAGCTGATCGTAACTAATCACCATTCGCCCGTCATTAGCCAAATCATCGAGAAGCTCAAAATAGTTATGTGTGCTTCCCGGCCCGCCATGGAGCAACAGCAGAGGAGCTTTTTGTGATGAATTATCGCCAACAATGCGTAATATGTGCGGTAATTCGCAAAGACATACGCCTTCTTGTATCTTCATTATTCTGATTTCTAAAAATTCCTGAAAGGTTATTCTTCCAGCATCATTTTGATCTCGTTCAGGTCACCATCGTTCGTTGCAGGCTCTATTTTTCAGCAATTTACACAACAACGGATGAGACGTCAACATTACGAAAAGTGTGGTATATTGCAGATGACAATCAGGTCAACTGGCACGGAAAATGGCATGCATTTCGAGACGGTACGGGTCAAAACCATGTGTTCCACCTGCTTTTATGGAGTGCGTCGCTGATTACATAGCTTATCTCCGGGTTCACAATTACATCGCCTATTCGCGGGTTTGACCGCATATGAAGGTAATAGACATCCTTTCGTTTCAAACCTGCACGTGATCCAGAGTTTTTAAGTGCAGCGTAAACCTTCTATTCGCATCCCTTTTTGTACGCATAAATATTTTGCACGGAACAGAGCCACTAATCTTCCTAATCCATTCAGGTTTCAGATGCTTTTTAATAACAATGGCGTACTCTTGGCACCGAGTATACCGTGATCGGAGACAACCACAAGATTTATGTGCCGAAAAGTGGGGGAGACGTGAGAGTTTAAAATAAAACATATTGAGCAATGAGGTCGACCTGTTCAACAGCCTATCTGGTATGTTTGATTAGTGGACCAAAGTCGTGTCCGTTGGCATCAGGCTGCTCGAGTATGCCATCACGAGGTCAGGACGCTCATCTTTCAGGCAGACTCATTTCGCTAACAATACCCTCAATGCGCTGGTTAGAACGTTAAATGGGGAACTTTTTATCGTAATAGAAAAACTTGTCAGGTAGCGGCACCATTCACCTTAACGTCGGAGCGGCCAATAGAAAACCGACACGCGTTTGCCCTGACGGTGTGCCGTGTTCCATATAGGCTCGCCGCCATAAAACCATGGATCGAGTCTTCGTTTTGAGCGTTGACGCGAGAATCAAAAAGCCCCGTTTTGGGTCAAAAACTCATTGCCACCAATGCTGCATGGTTGTCGGGTAAAGGCCTGTGGCAATAGTGTAGTGGTTAGGAAGGTTTTTGACGGATAGGAAGGTTAAACCAGCCGAAACTCCTGTCGTTGACATGAAATCAAAAGAGGTGTATCATACCAGTTGGTGTAGTCAGCGGAATCAGTCAAGCGAAATGACTACTACAACGTAATGTCGGGCAGATAAGTTCACCGACACAAAAGCATCAGGAAGAAAAGTTTCAGGGTTTAAAATTTATTCATGTTTTTATGAGTTATTTCCATTTGCAAAGTTGTTTAATTTATTAAGAATGACAGGAAAATTCCGCAGGTTGTTTTTCAACGAAAAATAATATGCGGTTAACGGATCATTACGTAATTGATGTTTGCAGTGTGCTGAAATGCAATGGGTTTATGATGTGATGAACGTTTCCAAACAAGGCTTTTCTCTATCGTTCGACGGCCGTCAGCATGCGCGGTTGACGATCGTCATGCACACATTGTTCGGCGGCCGCCGTACGCGTTGATAACGGCCGTCGAACGGTGACGTTTCAACGCTGTGTTTCAATAAACTGTTTCAATGGTTTCAGAACTCGATGTAATTGTATATCGAAATAATAATGATGTGATCTGAAGCCGTTAGATCTGCTCTTACGATTACGGTTTTAAATGAGTTGAGTCATAATCAGCAGTATGATAAATAGCAATAGTGTACTTCTTCTTCTACTAGGGAATGCTGATATGGTGCACAGAATAATCGTTGCGTTGTAAATTCTATAAAGCCATTGTTTATTGTCTAGTTTCAATTAAAACAGTTAACTTTGCAGTTAATAATAACAACGTAAACATACAAGTATGCCGGAAATATCAGTGCGCGGTTTGGAAATGCCCCAGTCGCCTATTCGCAAGCTTGCTCCTTTGGCAAATGCAGCGAAAGCCCGTGAGTATCAGGTATTCCACCTGAATATGGGGACAACCTGACGTTCATACTCCACAGAAGGACTCAGATGCTTTAAAACAGTATTGATCGTGAATTTTAGAATATTCCCTTCTAGGGGTTTCCTTTCGTATCGTGAAAAACTAACTGAATTTTACAAGAAATTCAATATAAATGTTACGCCCGACGAAATAATTATCACCTCCGGAGGCTCTGAAGCCGTTCTGTTTGCCTTTATGAGCTGCCTGAATCCTGGTGATGAAAGTATTGTTCGAGCCTACGCATCCCGCCAACTATGGCCTTTGCGGTCTCTGCCGGCGCTAAAATCGAACCATTGCAGCACTGTTGACGAAGGCTTTTCGCTGCCAAAGGGTTAGAAATTCGAGGAACTGATTAACGAACGTACACGTGCAATCGCGATATGTAACCTAACAGCACCCTACGGGTTACCTTTATACGAGGCGTAGAAATGATCAGATTCGTGATTTGGTAAAAGAAATACGACTTGTACCTTTTCTCTGATGAGGTTTACCGTGAATATATTTATACAGGAAGTCACCCATCAGTTCCGTGCACCTGAAAGGCGCAAAACAACAGCGATGATTGATTGATTCGGTGTCGAAACGCTATTCAGAGTGTGGCATTCGTGTGGGTGCTGATCACCCACCCTAACGCAGAAGTTAGCAGGCTGTCGCGAAATTCTGTCAGAGCTCGATTGTCTCCTCCTTTGCTCGGACAGCATTGCCGAAGCTCTCTCTGATGCTCCTGCTGAGCCCATTATCAGGATGTTTACGACAGTATGTGGAACGACGTAAATGCCTTATTGACGGTTTAAATCGAATTCGGGCGTTTACTCTCCTATCCCTATAGACCTTCTACCTAGAGTTGCGCAGCTTCCTGTTGACGATTCAGACAAATTTTTGTCGTTGGTGTTTTAGAAGAATTTAATTATGAAGGCGAGGACAGTAATGATGGCTCCGGCTTCAGGTTTCTTCTATACCTCCCGGCGCAGGAGTCAATCAGGTGCGTATAACATGTACTTTAAAAAGGACGATCTGGACACGTGCTCTTATTGATAGAAAAAGCATTGAGACTTATCCGGTCGTATACGGTTTGATAATTCGGATAATGAGGTTTATAACGGTCATAGATTTCCCTCTGTTTATATCATAGAAACTGAGAATGGCGATTCAAAAAGTTTCACGTCTCTCACAATAACAATAGCTACTGCTGGTGTTGCCATTGGTATTACGGTTATGATTATATCAGTGTTTGTTGTACTGGGTTTTAAACATAGTATCCCGTAACAAGGTAATAGGCTTTGGCTCACATTCAGGTAACCAACTTCAGGACGCAGATGTCGTCAGACAGTATCCTGTTGTCATGAACAGTGTGATGACAGATTTATAAAAAGGTATTCGCAGGAGTTAAGCATGCTGAACGTTTTGCCTATAAACAAGAATATTGAAAACCGACAACGATTTTCTGGGTGTAATGCTGAAGGTGTAGGGCCGTTTGATTCAACATTTATCCATCAGAATCTGATTTCAGGAACTATTCCCCAATTTTCTGATGACAAAAGCCAGTGACAAGATTATCATTTCAAAAATGTGCTGATAAATTAAAAACTCAAATTAGGGCCAGCGTATCTTGCCTATTTCATTGATAACGATGGTGTGCGTATACGTCGCTTTATAATAGCTGGTATATATCAGACTAATTTGAATCAGTATGACGACGTGATGTGCTTTACTGATTTGTATACAACTGTCAAACTTAACGGATGGAGGCCGATCAGACTTCTGGTGCTGATGTTACTGTAAACGATTTTGATAAGGTGATACCATTGAGCCAGTTTGTAAAGAAAATAAACAAAACAACTGACCATTATGGAGAAACATACACTTCGCAAACCATACAAGACCTTAACCCGCAAATTTTCCAGTGGCTCGACCTGTTAGACATGAACGTTTGGATTATATTGGCACTGAGTGATTTTCGGTAGCGATGTAACAATGGTATCGGGTTTACTTATTATTATATTGGAACGTACCACAATGATTGGTGTTTTTAAAGCACTCGGTGCACGTAATTCTACCATCCGTCATATGTTCTTGTGGTTTGCTACCTTTATTATGAGCCGCAGTTTGCTATTGGAAACCACACTAACAGGCATAGGCCTTTCGCTGATACAAAGTATTTTGGTGTTGTAAACTAAATCCGCTACTTATTATGTCAGCAGAGTTCTATCGAGTTTAACATCACAGGATTGTTGATTAATTAATATTCTTACCCTGTAATTAGCCTGTTTGTACTATAGCGTTCCCAGTTATCTTATTTCGCATACATCCGGCAAAGAGACCATGCGTTACGAATAATAACGGCGTAGTTTAGGTTTGACGGCGTTAAAAGTCCGGAAACATTGTATTTTCCTGATTATACTCAGATTCAGCTGTTCATAACGAAAATCCTGCACATGGGTTGTGCAGATTACATAATACCTTTGCATAAATGAGATTCTTGTGCAATGGCTACGATACCCAGTTTTAATGAACTGGATTAAAAGCTTCTATTCAAGTAATTGGGATAAGGATGCCTCAACGATTCAAAGGAACAACATTTGACCATGATGGCACGTAAAATAGAAGCTCCATATATTTGAGCACTCGTTTGCGTCCCGGCGATAAAGTAAGCTTTATGCGGGCGTAATAGTTCGATGTTGGAGCATGTGCGTTTTGGCTACCATTACCTACTGGGGCGTTGTTGTTCCCTATACAGCATGAATTGCTCCGAACACGTATATCAACATCAGCCGATCATTCTGATTCAAAACTTTCTTTGTTGGTGATGTTGTGTCAGCTACGCTAGGGCACTGATCAGATGCCCGATTTAGAGTGTGTATACCTGCCCGATTGCTCGTGTTAGTTAGCAGATCAGAGTTTAAGCTATTCGCGCGAGCATTTAAATGAAATTTTCAGTCAGAAATATCCCAAAATATTTCAGAAAAGGGGACATCACTTATCATGCAGATAGCAGCGAAGAGCTGGCTATGATTAACTATACCATGTGGTACTACCGGCTTTTCGAAAAGCGTAATGCTCCTATCGTTCGTTGAAGCAATGTTGAATATCTGCTACACGCCATAGGAGAGTGAATAAAGAGAGACAACCAAGTACGGCTATTCTGTTCACGATGGCTCACATGTCATAGACTGACTTACGAATTTTTATTGAATTTTGTATTGGTAATCATATTTGATTTCCTTACGATTACCAAAGCCCAACCTATCAATACAAGAGCGTTTGAGAGATACATGCCCAGTATAGTTGTGTTTCTGTTCCATTGGTTGTTGAGAGAAAATCATAAGGAAGAAAGTCTTCCAATATCAAACAAATTATTCCCATCTTAAGTGTTAATGAAAATTGCCTGTTGTAGGCGATAAAATTAAGTCGCACCTATATAGATGGTAATGGATGCGATGGGCGGAGAAGCTTATGAGGTTATTGTTGGAGGCGGACTTAACAAAGAAATAGAGTCGTTCCTGACAAGTATCAATTTCCCCCTAACATTGGCTATGGAACAACGAGACCGGCCCGATGATTACGTTCTCAGAATTTTTCAGCCAGTTTTGTTCACAGATCGTGTGGTACAGTAGTTGATAATCTGGAGTTAAAGTGGTAAGTGATGATCCTGAACACGTGGCTGGTGAGTATAACGCGTGGATTGAACATAATGAGCTATTACAAAAATGAAGATGCCACTAAAAGCGGTTATTGATAAGGATGGATGGTTTCATACAGGCGACTTGGGAAGATAGTGACGATGGGCACCTGTTTTATTCTTGGGCGTATTAAAACTTTGCTGTTGGGTTCAGAATGGCAGGAAATAGTTGCAGAAATTGAAGACAAATTAAATTCAATGGCCATCAGTGAATAAGTGCTTATTATTCAGCATGGAGACAAATTGATACAGGATTAGGTATATCTGATATGGAAAATGCGGCATCATTAGATCTCTCTACTGATGATTTAAAGACTATTATGGAGCAGAATCGCAAGGAACTAAATGACAGCTTCCATCTTTTGTGTGAATAAGTGAGATAAGAATAAGAGATAAGGAATTTGAAAAACGCAGAAAGATCTAATAAAAGACCCTTTATGCTAATTCTATCAGATAATCTCTATCTAATTTTCAAAATATAATGAGAGATTATTGGTAACAATAACATAGAATGATGGAAAAATACCGAGTTTTAGTAAGCATACAGGACAGATATTATCAATCATTGGGATAATGACTGTAACAGATTATAAGGCCTACCTCAATACCGATGTGGCACGAAGATAGAAGCTGCATGATATGTTTTGAAAGTTCAGGTATAAAAGAAAGGAGATAAAGATTGCATTATGTGGACGCTAACGGCTCTAAGCAGCTGCCTTTTCCTTGCCGTGCTGACTTGTGGTGCAGTGTACCGATACTGACGGGTATGCTTGACCAAATCCATAATATTGTTAACCACTCAAGCCCGTCTTCTTTTTGTTGGCGATGGTGGTAGACGCAAATTGATGCCACAAAAATACCTTCTCCGATATTGTTATATTCAGATTATTCATTGGTGCTTTTCTCATGCCGATAAACTTACTTATGCTCGTGAGCATTTAAATGAAAATATTTCGGTCAGAAATACCAAATTCTTTAGAAAAAGACACATACATTATTATATGAGATGAGAATCTGAGTAGACTGGCATTGATCTATACCAGTGGAACAACAGGGTTTTCAAAGGCATAATGATTCCTTACCGCGCTATGGAGTAATGTAGACTTTTGGTCGCATGTTCTTGGGGCACATATTAAAGTTGGAACAGTATTATAAGTATTCTTCAATGGCCATATGTATGGAATGGCATTCGAGTTTTATTTGAGTTTATCAAAGGGTGTCATATATTTTTGATGCTGAGAATGCCTCTCTGCCATCATTACAGCGGCTTTTGCAGATATAAAACCTGTTGTCATCATATCCTTCCTCTTATTATAGAAAAGATTATCAGGGAAGAAAAGTCTTCCAGATACAGGATCTAAAATGAAGCTCCTGCTAAAAATGACAGTATAAATAATAAAGTATATAATAAAATATGTCTCAGGTAACACAGGCTTTTGGAGGTAACTTTTATGAGGTTATCATTGGAGGGGCAGCGTTTAGTCAGGAGGTTGAAAAGTTCCTGCATCGCATAGGTTTTCATTATACTGTTGGCTATGGAGCTAGTGTGCCCTATAATCGGCTATAGAAGACTATAGAGTTTTTATGCGGGCTCATGTGGAAGAGCTGCCTTACACATGCAGTGAGGGTCTGTCTGATGACCACAGAATGTCCCTGGGGAAATTATTTTTAAAGGTCCTAACGTAATGCTGGGCTATTATAAAAATGAAGAGGCAACAAAAGCAGCAATAGATGATGACGGATGGTTCCATACTGGTGACCTCGGTACGATGGATAATGAAAAATATACTTTATTAAGGCCGTTCAAAAAGAATATGCTCTTAGGATCAGAATGGACAAAATATTTATCCTGAAGAGATGAAGATAAAGCTCAATTCTATGTCGTTTGTCGGCGAAGTGTCGTAATTCAGGTTGGGAACAGTCTTGTGGATTGGTTCCTGCGGCTATGCCGAAGCTGCACAAAATGTAAAGTTCGTAAATGATAACGATTTAAGGAATGTAATGGATGAAAACCTGAAGGAACAGAATGCTTCACAACCAACATGCTGTCATCTTTCTGAAATAAGAATCCATAAAGAAAATTTGACACCAAAAGGTCAGTCAAAGATATATATACAGATTGGAGTATCAAAATGAGGGATCATAGAATGATCTTCCTAAGATAATTGGTGTAATTGAATTAGCTACGAACACGTAGGGTGAAACCCTGATTCTAATGACTTTTATAATATGAAATTAGTCCTGCAAGATAGACTCAATATGTGATAGCAACATTTTGTAAAATAAAGAATAATATTTTCAACTGTTTTCTTCTTCTGATACATGATAAAAGGGCGATGGCTTTATGACGTGTATCTTTGCAGTATATGGATCCTAAGGTAAAAGATTTATTAGTCAAATTCATGATGGCAAAATGGTAAAGGTAGCGACAAGAGCGGCACTTGAATATCACGAAAAGGGCGTCATGGAAAATAGATCAAAAGCCTACAAAAACCGTATCGTACACAAACCGATTTAAGTCTTGCGTACTCTCGAGGTTGCTTATCCTGCTTAGAAATACAGAAGAACCCAGACGATGTTTATAAATACACCGATAAAGGTAATCTTGTAGCTGTTATCTCTAACAGCACTTTGTCCTTAGTTTAGGTGATATAGGTGCCATCAGGTGGGAAAGCCTGTCATGGAAGGAAAAGGCCTGTTATTTTAAAAATTTTATGGCAGCATTGATGTCTTTGACGTAGAGGTAAATGAAAGATCCAGAAAATTCTGTGAATTGTTGAGAAAGATGTCACTACATTTGGCGGAATCAATTTGGAGATATAAAAGGCACCTGAGTGTTTCTATATTGAGAATCGTTTACTCCTTGATATTCCCTGTCATGCACGATGATCAGCATGGAACTGCCATTATATCAGGCGCAAGATTATTGAATGCTCTCAGGTTGCAGGATACAAGATGCTAAAATTAGCAGTTAACGGTGCCGAACTGCAATAAGCTGTACGAAGTTGTATTGTTTACTGGGTGCCAAGCATGAAAACATAGTAATGCTCGATTCACGTGTGTGTTACAAAAGGCCGCGACCATGTGAATGAGGAAAAATTGGAATTTGCTACCATACGAAATGATGTCCATACACTAGAGAAGAAGCGATCAAAGGTGCTGATGTTTTTGTAGGTTTGTCAAGGAATATTCTGACAAAGCAAATGGTTCGAGTCAATATTTGACCATCCTATTGTTTTGCATTAGCTAATCTGTTCCCGAAATATCGTATGAGGATACTGTTGATGCCCGTCCCGATGCGATTTATGTCAACGGGACGCTCCACTATCAACCAAATTAACAACGTTATGGGTTTCCTATATCTTCCGTGGTGCTCTTGATGGCATGCCAAAGCTATTAATGAAGATATGACTTTGCGCAGTGAAAAGCTATTGCAAGGCTTAAAGATACCTGCGCTATGAACGTTGTTAACCAAGTTTATCATGTTAACGATCTTTCATTTGGTCCTCAGTATTTTATTCCAAAGCCTGTTGACCCGCGTCTTATTACAAAGTCTCGGCTGCGGTAGCTGAAAGGCTGCTATAAAAAGCAGGTAGCACGCAAGTCAGTGACCGATTGGGTTCTGAAAGACCATTTGCGTCAATTTGTTGGGACGGAACAAAAACTTGCCATGCGCCATGCGGCGCGCCACGTGTTGTGTTTGAAAGGTGGCCCACATGATGAAGGCCGCCGTCGGGCTCTTCAGGAAAGATCGTACCCGTTTGTCGCAATGTTGACCCGTCTCAATCGCCGGCGTCAAGTTGAACCTTACAGGTGTTGAGATAGTAGACATGCGCGCGGATAAAAGAGCAGCGTAGGCGGGCAACATATGCTAAACGCTTGCAGAAAGCAATGCTCGTCAGGTGTAACGTTTGAAAACACGATAAAATGTATGAACAACTATTTTGGCATATCGATGGTTGAGCAAGGTGATGCCGATACTTTTATCACAGGTCTTTATACCAAAATATAGCAATACTATTAAGTTGCAAAGGGGTTATTGGGTGTTCGCGATGGCTATTCTACTTTGCCACAATGCATCCTAAATACAGAAAGAAAGAGTCTACTATCTTTCGATACACTGATAATCGTCATCCCGATCAAATATTTCTTTACGATGTTGCGCCTTACTGCGCACGGTTCGTTTCTTTAATAATGAGCCAATATTGGCAGCTGATAGCTATTCTAATCTGGAACTGACGAAATAGGTTCTCTGTTAAAAGTACATCAGGCAGTTGAACATATTCAAGATTTCTGACCTAGCACTTGATGGTGAAATGCAAGTAAACTGCTTTAAACAAAAAGCTTCGTGATGTAAAATATCCTTACCCGTTTAAAGGAAAAGATGTAAAACACACTCAGTATTCTCGAATATGAGTTCGGCTAATGGGAGTTATAAGTTATTACAAGCCCCTTGATCCTGATTGGCGAAGTGATAGGTCCTGTGCAGATGGAGCAAATAAACCAATCCACTACCGATTTTGAAGCAAGTGTTGCAGATGTTATCAATATAACAGCCGTAGCTGTTAATGATGCATATGTTGACAAACTAAAGAAAATGGGGATGATTGAATATTCTTTTATTCGTATCTTTCTCTATTTATAATTTAGTAAAAATATTAATAATACACATAACCTCATCTTGATACAAAGATGAGTTGTAACATCAATAACAAAGGTTTATGTTTCGTCTTCAAGAATTTTATTTTCCTGGTCTGTTTACTTTTTGTGTCTTTCGAGTTACAAAGCTCAGTTAAAATTAAATACCAGCCTATCTCAATTATATTGCGCAGTATAAGGATTTGGCAATAGAAGATAGAGACAAAATCATATACCGCAAGTTACATTGGCACGAGACTGATTGAAAGTGCGGCAGGTCAGAGCAAGCTCGCCACCCAGGCAAATAATCATTTTGGTATTAAATGCCACGATTGGCAAGGACGTAGTATTACTGCTGATGATGATGCTTTAGCTGAATGCTTTAGAGCCTATGACAATCCAAGGCAAAGTTTTAAAGACCATAGTTTATTCTTAAGGAATAATGGACGATATGCTCGTTTATTTCAACTTACCAGATGATTATCGTGGCTGGGCTTATGGCTTGAAATTGTGGTTATACGAAAACCAATCCGTTGTATGGTGACAAACTTGTTGAAATAATAGAACTATATCAACTTTATCAATATGATAACGCTCGTTCGTACGACCGTTATATAGCTAACATTTACGATGCACAAAATAGGAACATTGTTCCTCAACCACATATTGTACGTATGTACAATAAAAACTATTATATAGTGGCTCGTGAAGGCGATACATTTAAGTTAATAGCCAAGGAGGCTGGTGTATCATGGAGAAAATTGGCCAGATATAATGAAATTGACCGTCATGCAAGGCTTCATGAAGGTGATATTATTTATCTTGAAACAAAAAGCATGCTATTAAAAGCTTTACAAGCACGTGCCACATATAGTTAAAACTGGTGAAAGCATGTATACAATTGCCCAAATGTATGGTATTCGCATTAGAATTTATATAAGATGAACCATGAAACCTGAAGATGGTATTCGTGTTGGACAATCATTAAAAGTATGTAAATCAATTTCTGTAATCTGTCAATGACGGCTACTCCTGTGTATAATATTCTTTTTGCCGTTAAGGGTTGTATGCCTGAAGACTTTAATGTATTCTTTTAGATCATACTTTACGTATTGATTATATCTTCTCAGGTAATGTTAATGAACAGCATATATCTCTTAATCAGCTTTTTAAAGAACCCCATTGGTATGGAAAAGCGCGCGATTATCTGAAATCCCCATGGAAGGCAACGGACAAATAACAGTTTTCGACCATCACTCAGGTAAAATTATTTATCGTAATTCTTTTTCCTCTCTTTTTCAGGAATGGCTAGAGAGTTGTGATGAGCTAAAATCGCTAAACGCGTAGTTTTGAGAATGTCTTTCTGATTCAATGCCGAGAGATACTGTTGACGTAACTATCGACTTACGTAATAACCGGAGACAGATTACAGCATCGCTTACACATCAAATAGTTCCTAATGATATTCTTATACGCCGTATAGGTTGAGTGCAATGTAACACCCTACTCATTCTTCAACAAGCAGAAAGATACTGCACGCTGTATCCATATGCCCTGTAGCCGAGGTATACTTTTGCAAGAAATGGAATATCTTCCGTGAAGATACGTGAAAAACTATGGGGTATCCTCTCTTATGAACCATTTAAGGTATGCGTAATCGCTTTCAGGTGTAGCTGTTGAATCACCTTCACAAGAGAGTGGGACAAACGAACCACCTATAAAAGGAATATGGAAGAATACAGCTTTGCATTCTCATTTTGATCATTTTATAGTGACCGCTATTTGACGACGATTGAATTTGAGTGACCTTCATAACTTACTTGCAGGTGTTCCGTATGAACATATTATAGTATTGGTCAACACTAATAAATATGGAGGTGGCGGTATTTTGAACAGCTATAACCTGTATTGACGCACCACCCTGCATTTCGTCCCGTTGTAGTTCATGAGGTTTTGGTGCCTAGTTTTGCTGGTCTTGCCGATGAATACGCAGCCCGACAATGAGTCCTTACCCATGTATCCTATGATGTTGAACCACATGGAGAAAGAAATCTTACAACCATGGTCCGTTTTCGAAAATATGGGAGAAAACCTTATAGGGCAGATTCCCCAAGTAAGGTTTTTATGAAGGTGCGGGATACAACTTACATATTTACAAAGCATCACCTGACCTGTCGTATGCGCACTAATGCATTACCCAGATTCTGCCGGCTTGTCAACAAAGCAATTCAACAAGTTATAGATTTCTATACGAAATAGAACCTTGATAAAGTTTAGATGGTTATATTCTCTATTTTATTTTTCCTTTTTCCTTGGTGGCAAAATCCATATCTGACGGTGAAAGATTAGAATAGCTCTGGATTATTTCCAAGTGGTAGATATCATGAAAGCTTTGCTTATCTTTCAGAAATTAATTCAAATTATCAACAATCCCCGTTTATGCATATACAGTGTGTGCTATTACTATGAATGGGATTATCAGCATGCAACTGAGTGTCTTGATGAAAGCTACCACAGTTAAATCATTTTGCCTTCGACTATCCTTCTATTATTTTGCTGATGCGAAACTATTTTAATTTTAAATAAAATATGATAAGGCGATTCCATTATACAAGGGAAATGCTTACATTATGTCAAAAGAAAGTGAGAGAAAGCAGATGCCTATTATAAGTTAGGATATATCTATTCTTCTCGTATTGAATGGATCGATGATATCGACAATTTACTATGGCTCTTACTTATTTTTCTTCATTTCCGAGCTAAAGAGCAAGCTCGTATTACGCAAATGGGAAAATATGATTATTGGATGTTGTGAAAATGATGAATAAACGTTCGCGTAAATAATTTTGTTGAAAGATTTAATTTTTATACGAAGACACCTCGCATTTTATATATAATTATTCGGATAGTATATATTGTTCTTATAAAATAATTTATCATTCGTCAGTTTCTTTTTATAAAACTGCATACTCAAGCATATTTAATCATAGTGTTAATAAACTGAAAGTCTTTCGAAATTTCAAAGTGCAGTTATTTAAATGAAACAGACAGATAAAGAATAATACGGATAGTTACTTGAAAAGAGCTAATTACATCGTAATGTGGCTGAATTACGATGTAAGGCAGCGAATGATACGATGTAAACGGTTGATGATTACGACGTAAAGGACTAGCAATTACGATGTAAAGGGTTGACGATTCGACGTAAAGGGTAACGTTCCTGCTGTAAAAGGCTGACGATTACGATGTAAATGGCAGGAGATTACGGCGTAAAGAGAACTTGATTATGCCATAAACGTCAATACCTATTTTAGATGATTATAAAATATAAAGTATTATTTTATATGATATAATGATACCATCAATTTTATTGATAGATCTTTATTAAGCAAATAAATATGGTAGCCCATAAACGCAAAAAGCATACCCTCCTTTAAAGGGAAGAGTATAGCTTTTATTATATGTGTAGAATAGGGTTCGAATATAGAATCTATTACAACTTAATCAATAGTTATATTCAAATTAGTTAAAGAAATATTTCAAACCAATTTTGCATTCTCCAGCACTGACTGTATACTCGATTGTAGACCATGTCTTGGTAGGATAAGCACCATTCAGTTTACGCATTGAAATAAGGTGTTCCATTCTGAACTTTATCAATCTTAGAATCTGACCATTGCCTGAGTTTGCCATGTTTTGTGCTACACCCCAAGTGAATTGAAGAATTTACCTACATTTTGTATATCGAGAAGAAGCCCTGAAGTTTATGATTTGTATTGCCAGCCTTCAGTGTAAAATCGTGTTTTCCAAGAGAAGTCAAACATGTGAACAAAGGTGCACGAGCTGTGAAAAGCTTCTGCATATTCACCCTATGATTCTTGAGATACTTGTCCTGATGCTCAGTTCAGAATGCGTCACGGTCAGCATTATTTTGTAAAGTTAATTTCGCTATCGTCACGAATATACATTAAGTCGTACTGTATACCATCACCAGTTGATATCTCATGATAATAGTAGCTATAACCATATGGGCTATATCCACGAGTAGAAGAGACTAAAGTGATCATGTTTCTTCCATGTGTATGTGATGCTTGCAATAAGAAAGCGAGTCGGGTGTGACATGCTGTGAGGTTTTGTGCAGTTGACAAGTTTGGACCGATTAACGGTAAAAAGAAGCACGCGTATGCCGACCATTGCATTTGGAACAGGGCATGCGCTTACTTCTTTCATCACGAGTAATGTACAGCAAAGAAGCCATCAGATCAAGATTCTCAACAGGTGTAAGGGTTGTCATGATATTGAAATGTCATTGCCACTGACACTTCATAGTGTTAGTAAGAACATTTCGAGCATCGTTAGCGGTGATGTTGTTGAGACTTTCATGCCATAATAATTAAACTGTGAAGGATAAATGGAACGCGATTATCAGCATTCAAGAGCGCGACCATGTTGAAATATCACTGGTGATTATCAGCCCATCATAGTTGGTGAGCGATACACATCATTAAGCTTGCTAGTGCCAGATAAACTCACTAACTAACTGTCCATGGGAAAGATGTAGGAATAACCGCAATCTACTGCAATAGATGACTTCTTCCAGCCTGTGTGGCATTTTGAAGTTTGTGATCAACACGTGCACATAGATGATGGCAGAGTACCTGTGTGCCGGAGTGATAGTTGTGGGAGCACCTAACCCAGCAATAATATCAGAGTGTTGCTACTATTCCAGCACAACTGTGCTAAAACGAGGGATCGCTATAGTGACAACACCATGTACCGTGTTGCAGCAGTAGCTATATTTTGAGCCATGCCAGTTGGTTGGCACATGTTGTAAAGAATACTAATGGAAGACGTCCGGCAAAAACCTGTTCCTCCCGTACCTTTAGCTCTTATCTCCAAATACATCCAGACAAAGCCAACACGAGGCGAAATTTGGATATTGGTTTAGGCCATGCACAGTATCTATCTTACGCCCTCAAAATCAAGATTATGGAATTGCGTTATTACGCATGACATCATTGTTATTGAAAGAGATATTGTCGAACCTGATACCACCTGTCAATTTAAAATTATTAGTAGCGTTCCACTCATCTTTGCAAATATAGTCCAATCTGGTTAAATGCAACAGGCAGCACGATTTGTTTCTACGTTATAACCATAAGTAAGACTACTGCTTTCTGGTGCTGCACCTGTCAGGAAGTCATCAAGTGAACGATAGCGATAATATCCCGTACCGTTTACGCATGTATGAGTTGAAAAGCTGTTTGGTGTTCAAGTTAATTCCTGCTGTAACTTTGGGCTCAGCATGCCATGTAAAAGTTATCAGTAAGCGTTGTTGCTGTTAACAACTTCATTGTTATAGGTAAAAGCTCATAACTTAAACTCATATAGGGTTCAAGAGTTTGTGTAATATAAAGATGGAGCAGCGCTGTGCCAAAATTAAAGGCCCCGGCAACAGAAGACGTTGCTGATGCACTATAACCATTCATAATATCAATGAATGGGAAAACAGATGACTTAGTGCCGCGAACATCTGCAATGTTTGAATAGGTAAAAAGTAATTGATTGAGCAAAATGTTCTCCAAAACGGCTATTTAAATCTGCACTTATAGTTTGTAATCTGTGTCCAGCAGAGTACACTGTTGCACAGACATAGAAATATTCTGATAGACGGTCCATTCCATTAAGTCGGAAACCTGTATTACCAGGTTACCCATTTGGATTCAACCAGTTTGTATTTTTTGTGTGATTAAAAGCGAATAGCAGATGATGATCACGAGGTATATTCCAGTCAGACGAGCAAGAGTTTATAATTGCTCTCGTCAGCTGGGGAAACAGTAGTGAGACCTGTATTATAACCATATTGTGTAGCCATGAAATCCTGTACCTTTTTCATATCACTGATCTTGGTACGCGAAATAAATTCATCAGGTTTTGCAACACCATTCGTAGAGGCGCGCCAGCGATTCACAACTGTTGGAATCTTACTACTACTCACCATTTACAAAGAGAGAATAACTTATTCTTAATGATCGGGCCACATAAATGTCATGCCATAAGTGGTATTACGAACTTTGCAGGGATCTGGAGGTGTCATATCATCATACGGTTTCCATGCATATTTTCGTTATTGTGATAGATGTAAGCTGTACCACGGAATGTATTAGTACCTGATTTTGTTACAGCATTAATTCCACCACCAATAAAATTAGACTGGCGAACATCAAAAGGCGAAACAACAACCTGTGTTTCATCAATAGCATCCATGAAATAGGACTTCCACCTCATGGCTTCGATGATAACCGAAAATTATTATTCATGTTGGCACCATCGAGCGTAAAAGAAAGTTGGTGAGACGACCGTCACCTCAGCGAAACTCATTCCATTTGAATAAGGTGAAAGTCGTGTAGAGGTCAGTGATAGAACGACTTACCGTAGGCATACTTTCTATCTGTCGTTGTGATATTCGTTGTTCTCCTGTTTTCAGCAGCAAACTTCGAAACCTGAGCGCTAATAATTACTTCACCCAATTGTTGTGCATCCTCCGAAAAGCCACACTTCAAGGTTGTAGATTTCACTAATTGAAGTTTAATACCCTTAAAGACTTTTGGTTTTGATGACCAACGTAACTAACGGTAACCGTGTGTGGCCTCACACGCCCTGCCAGATGTTAAAACGGCCATTGTGTTTTGTTACTGTGGCATAGCGTGTACCAGAAGGTTCGTCACATGCACAGTAGCTCAATAATCTCTTCAGTGGTTCCTTGCAATACAACCTTTCCCTCATAGAAGATGTTGTGACTTGCGCCATCATTGTTGTTGTCAACCATAACAACAATGAGACCAGAAAATAATCTTTTCTGCATAAGATTAATTAAATTTAGTTTAAAATAGGAAATGAGTACTTGGGTTATCTTTCCGACACAAAAGGTACCATTTTTATCAATTAAGCAGCATCTTTGTATAAAAGAAGTAAGATAGGGAATCTTTATCTTTTCTTACATAATGTAAATCGAGAAAAGATAGTATCCAGTAGTTTATCTTTCAAATGTATAAACAAGGATACCATCTTTCATTATTTTAATAAAAAGGGTGAAGGGTAAGTTTTAATTTTTATGAGAGAAATCTAATCTTAGCCCTTTATCTGATACTATATCTTTTATCTGTTGTGGCCATATTGTACTGAAAAGCGTCTGTTGGCATGCGCAATCGCCTCCCGGAGACTCAAACTTATAGATCCTACTTTGGGACCGTCAGGTAAAGCAGGAACGTTTAAATTGCTGACTGAAGAAACGACGATAGAAGGTATAAAAGCAGTACAGAATAGTTTTCGTCATCATATGATTAGCTTCTGAAGATGTTAAACTATTGCTATTAAATACTTTTTGTGCAGAATAAATATCTTTTTGGACCCAGAAACCATAACGCAGCACATAATATAGAGTCGTGTAGCTCATAAGGGTAACAAGATCTTCCAGTGCTTTATCTTCCATCTTCATCTGCCGGAATCAATTCAGGAGAGATGGGCGTATTGATAATATCAATAAAGTTTGTGCAGAATCAGGATTAGTATTTTTGTGCAATATAATGTAGCAAATACTTGAGTGGGTTTAGGAACAGCATTTACTGCATACATTGACATATGGTCACCATTGTATGTAGTCATCAATGCAGTTCAGATAGGTCACCTGTACCTATAACCAATCCATTGAGTTTATTTACCTAAGTCCATTAAAATTTGCGTACGCTCTCGAAACTGTGAATTTTCGTATGTAATATCATGTACTTTTTCATTCTGCCCAATATCTTTAAAGTGCTGAAGCACACTCTGTGAGATCTAATCCTCTTTTATAGTGATACAGACTCTGCATTAAATTTGGTGCATTTTGATATATGCACTCAGTAGTATCAAAGCAGGGCATCGTTACACCTATTATATTTCTATGATCATATCAGAGTTTATCAAAAAGCTTTTACACAGACCAATAATGCAAGCGTCAGTCAAGACCTCCACTGACACCCAGCACAACTTTTCTGCATGTGTGTGTAATAAACATTTTATAACCCCATGGACTGAATATTTAATATCTCTGCAGGATTCGTATATTTGAATGATGAGGAATGAATGGATGTGGATTAACATTTCTTTCAGTAGAAATGTTCATAAACCCTTCCTCTACATCTATAATGCAATTTCTGATTTTATAATGGATTGGTGTGCATTTACAAAGTTGTATTATTCTGATGATCTGAACGAAGCTATCAATATCAATTTGAGAAGAAAATGGGTGTCTATGAATGCTAAAGCGTTCTCCCTACTTTAACTGGTATCCATTCTATGAATTAAGCGTTGCCTCCATAAAGCAACATCTTGGTATGCTCAGCGAAACCTGCTCCACTGTACACAGCCACATCATTCGTGCCTGCTGCGAAAGTAAACTTTTGAATATTATGCTTTTCCAATGAGGTTCGTCACTGGCTGAGATTAAATATAATATCAGCTCTGCCAATACAAGATTATTACTTGGCGCTGGAGCTAAACATCTTCACATATTTCAATCCGAACATACCCCACCATGAATTTGAAATAACATTTGTGGAGCTGGCGTTATCAAGATTGATTGTCCTGCAGAGTTGCATAATTTTGTTTCCCTACAATCCTGTGCAGATGCAAACCAACGCTTTTCATAAAATTCATTGTAATTAGGGAAGATAATTTTTGGTGACAATCTAGAATCTTCCCATAGCTATATAACTGCTGCACAATTTAACAACAGATTATCGACCTTATCGGCGGTCAATTATACTAATGACATTATTTTGTTTACTAAAGCTGGCAATCTCATAAGGCAATCTTCTGCACTTTGCAACAATAAACGTTGCCTAAACAGATCTTGACAGCTATACCCTGTAATGCACAATTCTGGAAAACAACAACCTCAGTTTTCTGTTCTTCTGCTTTTATCTATAAAACTTTTATTTCTTCAGTATTCCTTTTACAATCAGCTACGTGTACACCTTAGGAACTGCGCTGGCTACTTTAATAAATCCGTATTTCATAATAAAATATAGAAATAATTGTTTTACAATATAACGAGACTCTCCTACACTTATGTTTTGGGGCATTAATAAACTAGGAGTCTCCATAGCTCAGAAAAACGAAAATCCTGACTTAGAGCATATTCGTATACTTTTCGCAATCGCCATTAGAAAAAGCACTAACAAGCAAAAAGTAAGTACTTTTCGTTGATGAAAATTAGTAATTAGTGATTTTACTATTTTATAAGCTATAACGAGGAGCTATAATAATTTTGTGTCTGGAGATGTAATTCATTCAATAGAAATCTATCTAAATAATCAAAATATTCCGTATCGACTCAAGTGGACTTATCGTTTTTCCCGTTTATCGTAATCCTTCTTCATTATGTGAAAATCGTATGGATCCCATTGTGCTGCAAGAGCATCCTCATTACTATTAGGATTTAATGCTAATTTACACAATATAATATAAACTTTCTAATGTCCGTACACTTGTTGTACCCTACTGCGATACTTCACAATTATGTACAATTCGATCAAAAGTATGGCGTTTGGACTATAATATATTCCAGAATACATATTGATTCCTTCTATTTCATTACTCTTAACAGGCTTAAATGTTCCTGCCAACATGCAATGTTACTTCATCGCGAATTATATTCTTATAGTCTAATGATAATGAAAACATCTTCTGTAAAATGTAAACCTGCTGTCGGAGACAACACTACCCTTAATTTTAGAATAAACGGTTTTGATATGTCGTTTTTGTCGCTTTCTGTTTCACGTTTTAAATATGGAGGTATTGCGTAATTCTCAACGTTCTCAGAATATCTGTAAAACTTATTTCAAGTTATTCCATGAAAAGTTTGCCAATAATTAGTCCCCCTATTTTATGGGGAAGTGTGATTACGCTCTAATAAGGGCCTCAATGTAATTTGTTGACCTTTAATCACAAAGTTACAGGAAAGTGTTTCTTCCATTTCTTTGATTACCAACCATACATAACCAACTGCATTGACCTTTTTGTTTGAAACATTCGTTTCATAATCAGTAGGAAATGCAGGTTCCATTCAGAATAACTTCTATTAAGGCTCCTGTCTCTTTTCGAAAATGTATCCTTGCTTGGATAACACGAGTATTGTCAAAACCATCAGAACACCTGATGGAATATAGTTTGACAAGTGACATCTTCAGAAACTTCACCATGTTTATAAAAGTGAACTACTTTTGATCCTTTGAGGCAGTGGATATTTTGCGATCTTATTATCTGGAAGATCATAATTAAAAATCAGAGATATGTATATGTGTATCCATCATTAAAATAATCCCTACATTTACAATGATACTGATAGATGTTGTCAATGTTGTTAATAAAAATACTACAAGTACAACATCTATATCTTTTCTTTCATATCCTGACTTTGTATATTGAGATGAAAATATGCGTTGTTTTGAAAACTCATTTCAGAAGATAAGAATCGTTTATAAAGAGAAAAATAGATACCTATGACTGCACCATATAAAAAGCCGACAATACATCACTAGGAAAATGTGCCAAGATAAGAGTCTACTCCATCCATTTTAACAGAGACCACCTATCGCGACAATCTTAAATATTGGTCTTTAATTAATAAGCATAGGAACACAGCTAAAGACATCATATTTGCTGCATGTGCAGAAAAAGAAAGCTAAAACTGACTCAACCTGTCCAGTAATTAAATTTAAATGTGCGTTAATATCAGGGTCATTACAGGACGAACTCTTCCTATCCATGGTTTTAATAAAAATATCATCAATTCCTCCTGTCAAAATGATACAAAAGTATTATACTTCCCACTATCAACATAATTTTGCCCCATAGTATCATTATTTTTCATAACTAAAATAAAAGAATAGAGCTATGTATAATGGAATCCATGTCATACCAGAAGTTAGCAAAAGACACTAACCCATCTTCAAATAAAGAGTTGCTCCCATTAAACCAATAAAGAATATATTTGCAATTCTGACAGTTCTGTTATACTCGCGAGAATTTTACTAAGTTTCAAAATCAAATTCTTTGAGGCTTTTCAGAAACAACCACTCTATCATCCAAATGTGTATAGATACCCACTTTTACCTTCATCATTATTTACACAGGAGTTTCCTTCGTGAGATAAAACTATTTTTACCATCATATGATGGGGTTTCTTTTACTTCACTGAATGAGATAATTACCGCACCTCTATTTATCTTCAAATGTGATTAAATGCAAAACCATATGAAAATATAAAAAGTATAAACATTGGAATACTAAAAGAGGCCTAATTTACGTAAAGGTAAATTGGGTGAGAAGAAATAAATTAGAATTGAGAATAAAGCTAATGTAATGGTGAATAAACTGATATATGCCCATTCATCAGTATTAAACAAATTCAATAAGCTCTATAAAGCCCTCAAAAATAACATCATTTTGTGGTACAATCTTATCAATTGTTTTTGAGACACAGCTAATTCTAAATTAAATATAATATCTTCGTTATCTGGTGCAATTTTAATGCCCGACTATGTATAAAACCAGATGGGGAAAATCATTTATACGATAATAAGCATTACCTAAATTATAATTCAGTTCAGCAGAAGGATTCTGTTTCAACAGTTCATATATTCTGTATTGCCTGACTATAATTTTTCCTTTTTATAAAATTCATTTGCTTCTTTAAGTAATAGCATCGAGAGTTAAACTGCAACATAGCATTACTATGACTGGTAATATGTACTGTACCTGTTTACTCTTACAGAGTAATATATTCGCCAGTTTTTATAACATCAGTAAATTCATCATCTTTTTGCTTTATTATTACTTTTTCAATATTTATTGACTGTGAATGCAGTATCAAATGTTTTATTCATATTATCAGATAGATTTCGGGCATATCTTTCATATTACATTCATCTAAAGCTAATATAAACTGAGCTGTATATCTTGATCTATATTTTTGGAAAGATAGTTTCTCAACAATATTCTCACGCGATAAAACTTCAACAGATATATTTAATTTACAAGCACATAGACCCATAAAGCCGAAGAACTTCATTATAAAAATTCATCCTGTTTATGCATTAATTGTTTTGCTTTCTTTAAGCGTTTATAAGCTATCTTATTGGCATATTTCTCATTCATCAAAAATAATATCGGCATGCTTGAGGGAACGTCTATGGAAAATAATAAATAAAATGGATATAGCCCACAGGACAACTCCAATATAATGAACTTCCATAGAATAAATTATTACCATCTCTATGACTTATGTCATTTGTCATAATATCACGAATGTCATTTTTCTTTTGTAGAGTTCATCGTGTGGAGAATAAGTTTCAGATCTGTTTCCTTTGTTGACAACAATATTAAAGGATTGACTTCTGATAGTTTTATGCCCTTGATTTTTATATCATGAGTAGGTAAATGTAGCTGATGGAGATATTAGGTACCTTGATGAGTGGAATAAAAAGAAAAATTATAGATCATATCTCCCTCAACTCCATTATTCGATAATTTAGTCTTATCTATAATCTTTGGATCATACTTGTCAAAGTCTTTTGGAAAAAGTAATTTTGGGTTGATTAATCAATTTTAGGTTACCATCCACTTGATATTACGCCTCATAGTAACAGGATCACCCGCCTTTACTACGACTTATCTAATTTTGCAGAGATGCTAAATTTACCAACACCACCTGAAAAATCAACAGGCTTATGAGGTAAACCATCAACATATATTTCAAGGCGAGAGCTACAACATAATCTCAACATAGCTAGAACCACCATTAAAAAGGCTTCGAAAGGATCAATAGAACGATTTTTGTCGTACAACAATACCTTTTCAGTGATTTCAGGTATACTAAGTCAGCCAGTTATTTGTGGAAACATTAAATATTGATTCCATGTAACAGTTTTATAAGCTTTACCGTTTATTCGTTCTATATGGAAACTTTTTTGTTGAGGAGAGTATTTCTGAGTATGAAAGCCTGTCAGTTCAGGCATTTTACCTTCAAGTTGTGTTAAATCAACAAGAAATATACCTTATAAGTAAAAAGTACAGGCTCTTGTTCATAAACTCTTCGTTTATTTGCTGAAACTTTTATAAATAAATCTTTACCTGAAAATACGATTACTAGTACTTTGTATTTGTGATGAAACGTTATTATTCTCATACTGGTACGTTTGTGAACTATTATTATTTTTCGTTTTTACACCAGATACCTTATCTTAATCTGTTTTCGATGATACATTTTACCATTGATTTGTACATGAGCTGCTGGAATTATAAATGTTCCATTGTTAGCAGCATATAAACGTATAGGTAAATGTAATAGATGACAAACTCGACATGCCCATTAATCATCTGATAACTGGATTGTCGTGAAGTATAGGGGCCAACTAAGAGTTCTAAGCCTGATGGTATATTTCCTAAATGGAAGTCTTCAACAGATTGATTATTAATAGTGTATGCTAAACGAAAGTTTTCTCAACCTCTCACTTGTGAAGGGCAAGAACACGGACTTGCGCTCTAATTCTTTAGTATGCAAAATGAACATACAAATATAAGGAAGCTATATATTTATACTATGACGATTCATTTTAACTCATTTTACAATTATCTCAGGGAGTTTGCGTGATTGTGTAGTGCTCTTATTACAGATTTAAACGTTGCTGGGTTGACTTTTCTTCTTGAACAGCATAGTTAAAGCAACTACTCAACATTAGTCATTCATTCTTCTGTTTTTGCTGCTCTTGTACTTTCCTTGTTTTTACCTGATTTCCTTCTCATTTTGAGACTGAGGTTTTAAAATTATTCTTTTATTTTTATCTTTATCCTTATTTTATTGCTCTTTTCCTTTATCATTATTGGCTTACGTTGCCTCATACAAGAACAGATTATATCGTGTTTCATTATCAAAAGGGTTATTTCCTTAAACTTTCTTTGTAGTTCTATGACTTCACCAAAAAGATGATGTCTTTGGCATATTACACCGATATTATGAAATATCATAGCTTTTCTAATTTTCGATGTTTCTAACTTGCCGCATAGTTGTAATTGTAGTATTGCTAATGAATCTTTGCTGCAGCAAAGCGCAACTAGGGTTATACAGAGCTTGTGGTTGTGGGTTTTTATTTAATGCTTCCTAAATTCTATTTCTGCTTTAGAATAATTTTCCTGTCGATAGAAATTATTCCCTGACCTAATATATTGTCGATCAGACTGAGCACTCCATTCTGCGAAAATAGATACGTACACATACAAATTATAAGATGTTTTGAGATTATATTCATTTGTAATCTTATTCGTTTTTGAACAATATCAGATGTCTAAAATGGGGTTCCTAATCTCTAAATACAGTCTCTATAAAAGAAGAATTATAACTATAGATTCCAAAACTTTGGAAATTGTTCATTATAGTCACTATATACTACCGAACTAGTTACTCCTCTCTGAAGTCTGAGCAAACCATCATTTAAATCTCTTTGTGCATCAGATGTGTTGTCAACATGGATATATGTCCATGACCTGCCTTAATCTCTTTGCACATACTTTCATTTAAAGAAGATAGCACAGTATGACCTATAGCATCTTTCATGTATTCTCCATTCCCTATTGGAGATAGGTGCGCCCTTTGTGCTACCTATTCCCAAAATGAATATACATTAATGTCATTTCTACTTGCAACTTTTTGCGGCTTCCAAAGCACCTCCTTCATGGTCTTCCCCATCTGTGATAACGATAATGGCTCTTCCCACGCCTTGTTGTTGAGAAAAACTATGACTTGCCAAATTTATAGCACCTGCAATATCAGTTCCTTGCGTGGCAATAAGAGAAGGGTTGATATCTTGCAGAAACATCTTTGCAGAAACATAATCGCTAGTAATGAGTAACTGTACAAATGCCTCACCAGCAAATACTACAAGCTCAACTTTGTCATTGAGTAAAATGATCTACTAAATTCTCAACCAATAATTTACTTTCTCTAATCTATTTGGAGCACATCTTCTGCCTTGCATTGAATTAGATATGTCCCTGACATATAGTCTCTATACCTACTTTCTTTTCTTGTGATATTTTTGTTTCCCATTTGTGGGCGGGCAAGCATGAGTATCAAAAATCTAATGCGAAAATCAGTAATATGAATTTAATAGTAGGTCTGAAGCAGTGACATATCAGGCATTAACATTTTAAGTAAAGATACATCACTAATCTTTGCAATCCTTCTTTGTATGTGCTAATAAATTTGGTCTTATTAATACCAAAAGGTATTAATAATAATAGCTATAGAAATATAATGTCATCGAGATCTAAACATTTCAATTTTTATTTTAAGGTATACGACGTAAAAGAGTATTTCTCAAAAAGTATCTCTAAGAAAAGAAAAATAAACGCCGCGAAAACAAATAGTTGATAAACTTCATTATGCTTGAGAATACTTCTTGACTTTCATCTTAGTCTTCTCTAACTTGTCGATATCGATAAATTTGTTTAACTCATTTGTATTTGTTGCACGATAAAGTTTCCATCTGTCACAGAAGCTATATTTTTAAGATGTCTGTATCAATATCAACAGGAATATTAACATATTGTATTGTTCCTCCTATGGGCATTGGATATGGTGCTATTTTTATTTGTTCCAACAGCAATCGTATAAACACGGACGCCTAAAGATTGTGCTATCTGGGCGAGCTGTCATTGAATATCTCCATATTATTACTTCCATCCGTTAACAGAATAATAACTTTACTCTTAGTTTTCGAATTTTTAATCGTGTAATTGCGTTAGCTAATCCCATACCTATAGCTGTTTCCGTCTTGTATAAGTCCACGCGAAGCAATATCAGTTCTAACATTCTGCAACAGTGAGTAGAGATGTATGGTCTACGGTCATTGGACATTGTGTAAACGCTTCTCCTGCAAATATGGTTAACCCTATGTTATCACTAGGACGTCCAGATGATAAATTCGGAAGCAACCTCTTTTTGCGGCCTCCATTCTGTTAGGTTTTAAATCTTCTGCAAGCAGAAGTTGAAAAGCATCCATAGCTAACATAATATCAATTCCTTCACAGTTTTTATTATTCCATGAGTTATGTGTTTTGCGGTCGTGCTAAAGCGAAAACTATTAAAATATATACAATACATCGTAAAAAGCATCGGAACATGTTTTATCCTAACACGCCAATTATACTGGGCATTTAGATATGCATTGGTGTCAGCTTATACGCATTGTAGGCATACTTTTTATACTTTCAGAAAATACCATAAGATATATGGTATTATCAACACCAACAAGAAAAAGATATTCTTTGTTTACAAACTCCATTTTCTATACTGTTCCTCAAAATAAACAATAAGTAAACGTTAGAGAGCACGTAGGCTATAGTACCAATATTGCTAAAACCACAGCACCATATCAAAAATTTTTGATCATCATCCTATTCTGCTGTAATCGTTTTTCTCATCCTCTAAAAAGACTGGGCACGATTCTTTCTTCAACAGGTTGTCCTCTAATTTTGTTTTGTCTATAAAATCTATTGCTTTGACAGATGCAAATCATTTTCATTTAATAATGTGGAATATTTTTGCAAACTTTACAAGGTCTACTGTAATAAAATAAATCTTAACTCGTTTATCATCCATCATCTCCTATTTTGGAGGCAAGCAATAATTTCATTAGAGGTCATTTCCTTTTGCACTGAAACCAAATCTTTCCTGAATATATTGTCGTGGTATCAGTCAATTGCGTATAATATTTTTGATCCCATTAGATTGCATCTGATCTTTTTAATCTGGTCAATTGTAATCAATGCTTTCTTATGTGGTGGAACATACTTTATAATCTCAATTTTTCGTTACAATGGGCTTTATTCTGCCGTAATCTCATAATGAGATAACAAGTTAGGATACTCAATATAACAATAAATATCGAGAGCCAAAGATATATGCAATTTCCTGACCACAAAAACTGGATTGTCCTGTACACCTTTCGGAGGAAAAACTGGTTTGGATGTAAAGTGTCTACTTCAATGGTTATCACTTTTAGAGCATGACGTTCCGCTATACAATTTGTGATTTACATTTACATTAATAGGTGGAATAGCATAAAGGTTCTCTTTAAATGAAGTAGGTATATACTTTTCTTATATTCACAACGCTCCATCTTCACTTATAGTATCAGCAGGCGTCGTATATACTATCTCTAATCCGGGTACTAAATTTTTGTCGTTCCCTAATAAGGGCCCATTTAAGTTTAGCTCTTTAGGTATTGTCACATTCAATATAAACTTGTCTGTTCTCCAACACGGATCTCAATAGAATCAACAGATTGGTTTACTTTAACTTGTGCTAAAGAATTAATAGAAATAAAAAGTAAGACAAAAAGTATTATGACACGAACAAATCTTCTCATAAAAATATATGTGATTATGAACGTCGTTTGAACAAAAAATCATGAGTGATCTCACATAATTCTCATTCGTTGACACGGATATCCAATCAATTTTACTTTTTGAAAAGATAAGTTTTCAATTTCTCCTCACGTTGACACCAGTACTGAGTAATGAGCTTGTCGAAGCTTCTACTTGACGTATCAATTAATAATTCCCGTCCTGATTCCGAATCAACTACATTCAACAACCCTACATTAGGGAGTTCTTTTTGCAAATTTATCATATACTTGTATTGCTACAACATCATAGCTTACGATTGGCACTTTCCATTTCTGCAAGAAAAATCTTTCTGATCGTAGAAATCACTTAAAATGAAAGCCAGTACAATGTCGTTTCATCACTCTTGTTAGATAAGCTGTAACCATAGCTAAACTCTAAGTGATGACTTTTTAGGACGAAAAATTTAGAAGCTCTGATAATATATAAAAAATATGTTTACGTCCTTGCCGGAATATATTTTTCTATACGGTCAGAGATAACACCTATTTTTATCATTGTTCTCGATAGCTGAGAAAGCTAAAGTTGCGGCTATCTCCTGCAACTAAATCTCGTTTCATCTGAGTTACTGTTCCAAAATCAAGAGACCCAGAAACATCTATAACCAACATTACTGTTAGTTCGCGCTCCTCTTCAAAACTTTTTACATAAGGGCGGTGAAAGCGTGCTGTAAATATTCAATCTATATCTCGAACGTCATCTCCAAATTGATATTCCCTAACTCGAAAAACTCCATGCCTCGTCCTTTAAAGGCAGAATGGTACTGCCCTGCAAAGATATTCCGACTTAGACTCTTCGTCTTTATCTCGATCTTTCTAACTTTTTCTAATAAATCAGAAGTTTCCATGTTAGCACTACTTAATTTATGGCACTTCAACTGGTTAATGATCTTGCTGATAATCTCGTCACTTGTCATATTAGCAGCTTCGGCTTCATAACTTAAACCTATACGATGCCGCAATGCATCGTGAGCAATAGCACGCATCCTCCGGAATGACGTATCCGCGATGCTTAATGAAAGCGTAAGCGAGCGGCTTTAGCCATGCTAATACTGGCACGGGGTGAGCCTCCAAATGCAATCATACTCTTTAATTCTGAGAGTTTATAACGTTCAGGAAAACGAGTTGCAAATACAATATCAGCAATATATTGCTCAATTTTCTCATCAATATATACTTTCTTAACTACTTCACGAGCATCTATAATCCCTTTTTCGACGTTACTGGTAGTACAGAAGGCATCTCCCTTGAAGGTTTTCTCGTATAATAAGTTTTTCCTCCTCAACAGTAGGATATTCTATTATCGTCTTCAACATAAAACGACTCGACCTGCACTTCTGGTAGTTCATAAGTCCCTTCCTGTTCAATTGGATTCTGAGTAGCCAAAAACAAGAAAAAGGATCTGGTAGCTTGAAGGTGAGTCTCACCGATGGTTACCTGATGTTCTTGCATAGCCTCTAAAAGTGCACTTTGAACTTTTGCTGGAGCACGATTTATTTCATCTGCTAAAATAAAATTCGAAAAAACAGGTCCTTTCTTTACATGAAAGCTTTCGTCTTTCTGTGAATAGATTAGAGTCGCGTAACGTCAGCCGGAAGAAGATCTGGAGTAAACTGTATCCTGCTAAAATCTGCATCTATTAATTGAGCAAGCGTTTTTATTGCAAGTGTCTTTGCTAATCCGAGTACACCTTCAAGTAGAATGTGCCCATCACTTAGGAGAGATATTATCAGCGAATCTATTAAATGCCTCTGTCCTACAATGACTCTATTCATTCCTGTTACAATATTTGTAACAAAAGAGCTCTGTTGTTCTATGAGCATATTCAACTCGCAGAATATCAACTGAGTTCTGCCATGGTTATGCTTTTTACTCTTAATTTTTAATTTGTCATCAAAAATACTATTTTTCCCTTCATTGTAATGGAGGAATGCAACTAAATTATATTAAAAAGCCACTTAAAACCTTTATTTTTAAGAAACTTTTTAATCATACTTTTTCTCTTACACCTATTTATTTATATTTCGAGAAAAAGAAATGGATGAAATTAATTCACAAAATAGAAGCAATTACTATTCAAATATATTAAGTCCTTCTTGTTTAAGAGCCGACTTGGCTATACAGTTCATACATGATGCCAAGTTCTGAAAAAACGTAATATAGCATTCATAGCAGCATGCCTTACACCAATAGATCCATGCTTAAGAGCAGTTGTAGCCTGATCTACAAACTCATTAATCCCGTTCATTAGGCTCTTGTCCTTTCATAAACAATCGGGCAATAATATCATATACAAATCTGATAAACCTCTTTATCTGATGCCATCCATTGATAGCGATTACAGGTGCAAGCTTACGTACTGATAAAGATTAAAAGCTTGCATTTTCAGCTATCTCCTGTGACCTTGTTTGTTCCATCCATATTTCAGCCACCTCTTGTGACATTTTCTCAGGAGGCATCAAAAGGGTTGCTAAAATTTACATTCCCTGATATTTTCTTTCCACAAGGCTATGGCTAAATGATAATCTTTTTCCAATCTCTTTTGACATCATTTTTAAGTTGTGTAAAGGCACTCCCCAATTTAGATGATAGTCTAAACCTTTTTCACGCATAGACTGTGACGCCTGTCCATTCATTATAAGACGGAAGCTTTGTTTTATTTCTTTTATTTTATTTTTCTATATTAGGTGACATAGATTTAATCTTTATCTTTTTATAAAACTCCATATTCTTCAGAATATCTGAGCATTTGATGTGTAAACGATTCTGTATAATCAAGTTTGACATCTATGATTTCCCTGCGACTTATTGAGAACTGGTTTCATGTACGGATTGATAAAACCCTTATATGGTGCAATGTTTAGTTTGGCATAACGATTAAGTACTTCAAAGTGCAAATCCTTATCAACTGCTACACTATATTTCTCCACTAACATACGTGCGGAATTATAGTCTCCTTCACTTTTTAATTCGCTGGATCTCAGCAAGAAGTTGTGCAAACAGTTTTTCTTAGAGCTGGATAATTTTTGAATACTGATAAAACTTTTATTATTATGTTTTTACTAATTCAACAATGCCATGCCCGTGTGCAGAACACCATCGTGCTATTAATGCTCTGTTTCGCATATGCGCTTCCTCAATCTGGTACTCAGGTTTAATACGTACAAGTTGAGTAATAGCACCATTCATGATATACGAATAATATTGACTTTTATAAGCTTCGTCATTTGGAACTAAACCTAACTTAACGAGCTTTTGATCCGCTAAATAATAAAGTGCAAACAAGTCTGCACGGGCTTCTTCAATTGTGCTTGAATAAGCCTTTAACGAATCTGGGGAAACGCCTGGCAATAACTGACCGCTTCCATGGCCCAGACACTCATGAAGGTCAGTATGAAGATTGTCACACAGGCTTCCATATTTGGCTATCAACCGATTAGTAGCATCGTTAATAACAAACTCTTGATAGAATCCATTACCTTGAGCAACCCTATTATAAGCATCTGTTAAATTACCTATGGTAACGCTCTTTGAGCCATATTCTGCTCGAATCCAATCTGCATTTGGTAAATTTATTCCAATAGCCGTTGAGGGATATTCATCACCTCCTAACATGGCTGCACAGATGACATTGGCTGTAACACCTTTAACGCACTTCTTCTTGAAACGATTATCAACAGAAGAATGGTCTTCAAACCATTGCGCATGGTCAGAAATCATTCGAGTTCTACGCGTTGCAGCTTCATCCTTATATTCAACAAGTCCTTCCCAAGTGCCTTTCAATCCAAGTGGATCACCATATATTTCAATAAAACCATTGATAAAATCAACTGTTCCTTCTTGTTCCTTTCAGCCATTCTATATTATATTGGTCAAAAGAGCTTTTAAGTCGTCCCGTTTCATAATAAGATATAAGAATCTTAATATCTGTTGTTCATTTTTCAACCTTCACACGCTTTCTTTAACCAATATACTATTTGACGTATTACCGGCGCATAAATACCATTTATAGAATAAACTTCTTCTTTATTTCATCTCCTCTTTTTTACTAAACGAGAGTTCAAACCCCAAGACGGCTGTCTGTCGCTCTTTGACTTTTTCCCGCATGCACTTGTAAAAGCTTCAGCTTCTTGTTGGGTAACATTTTCATAGAAATTGCATGCCGATGTAACAATTAAATCGTCTCCTTCTGCTTGATTTACTCGCTTTGGCTTTACTTTAGGATCAAAAATAACAGGACAAATAATATCTAAAAAGCTCATCCACACTATTATTATATCTTTGAATAGGAGAGATTCTGGAGTAACCTTTTTAATTTCGTGTCTAAACCATTCTTCAGTAAAGTCCGGAACAAATTTATCATATCCGTAATGGTGATAAATTCCATTTGAGAACCATACCCTCTTTAAATAAATCTTCATCGCTTCAAAATTAGATGAAGTTTTTATCTATATGATTACTTTTTAATAATACTTCAAGGCATTTTCTAATATCAATATTATAGAAACCATTTTGGTCGGTTGTGATATCACGACCGACCAAAGGCTTTTACTGATAAATAATAGATATATTTCTTTTGTTGTATTGTCAGGCTTTTCGAAGTTCTCCAACTTATATCAGACATTTGTATATCAGCAAACTCTTCGTCAGCATAAACAAAAACTTTTTCATTCATTTTTGTTAATTATTCAACTACAGCGATTGCATCTTCGACGCAAACTTTCGCAACGCTCTTCTGTCCTCGTTTTTGTCTTCTCGGTAAGAGCTGGACGGTTTTTAAGATGCTTCATGCGATACTCACGTGGCGTTATACCATTAATTTTATAAAAATGAGGCGTAAAACGACTGCCTGTTAGAGAAACCTACCATATCTGATATATCCTCCATGTTCAAATCCTGATAACGTCTGTCCACTAATAAAGACATAGCTTCCTGTATCCTGAATTTATTGACATAAGATGTGTAGTTTACATGAAACCTAACATTTTACAACGGCAGAGATATAACGTGTATTGGTATTCAGATCTTCTGCTAATTGTTTTTGCAGAATAATTTTTATCCTTAAACTTTTCTGGATAATGATGATGTTATTGATTTTTCTCTTCTAACTCATCCATTAAACCCGAGGACTGACAAGAGACCTGTACGCAGCCTCCTTCTCACTCTTAGTAGTAATATTATACTTTACCATAGCTCATAGAATTTAATTGAACCTTACGTCCTCTAATATTAGTATACCAATGCCTACTTTAGCAAATGTAACATCTTTTTAGTGAAAAAGCAAATATTTAATCTGATTTTTAATAAAATCCCACGCTAAAATGACAAACCTATTTATTTAATAAATACAATATTTTCTCTTTCAAAAATTTATGTAATATAAAATTATCATCGATGATATATCGTTTAATAAAGGCCTAATATATAAGGCGTTAAAATAGATTTTTACTTTTTACTTTATTGCTATTTTGATTAAATTATTACATTAGAAAAAGCAGTATTAATACAACTGTTTGAAAATAAAAGTATCTTATATTACGACATATTAGCATGACACCTCCTGCGTAACTCTGTAAAAAATAACGATAAAATTTTACAATAATCACATTACCATTTCAAAATTCTTTAAAATGCCACATCCATGAAATAATAATATTATTACATTTCTTTTACTACGCGGAATTACAAATGTTAAATGATAATAATTAACAGCTGTCATCATGAAGTATCCAAGGAAATGATGAAAAATAAAGATTAATAAACGAAAATACTTATTTCATTTTCCTCCAATTTAATTCTTATATGCTTAGTAAATTTGATATTACTAAATTATATGATTGATGGATAGCTCCGTAACCATACCGTCACTAAGGCTGTTGAGATAGAGGTCGTTCCAGTGAACCTTGTTCATGTGGTACGCAGGGCGCACGCCGTCCTCACGTTCGCGAAGTTCTGCACCGACGACTGGGGTCGAGCTTTTACAGCATCTTGGCTCGGGAAGACTCCGAGGGCAATATGCAGGATATATCTTACCTTCAATACGGAAAACCACACAATCGGGCCCGTAGGGCATATCTTCTGTCGTGCCCGGCAGGAGCGAAGCATAGCTCTGACTTGCTCAATATTCATTTTTACAGGTTTTATAGATGTTATCTCTGCAAAAATAAAGGAAAAGCACTACCTTTGCAAATATATATTCATTTAATCTAATCATTTTACATCTTATTATGAAACAGAACCCTTAGTTCTTGGTCTCTCACTCAGTCTTATGGCTGCTATGCCGGCTGGTGCCAAAAAGAAAAAGGCGACACCTCTCGTAAAGAAAGAGGTGCGGACACCTGCCCGTGAGGGGCTTTTTAACGTGCAGCACTGGAAAGACAAGTATTATTTCCAAATTCCCGATTCGCTTTTGGGCCGTCTCTTTATGGTTACTACACGTTATGTCTCCACACCTGTCGATGCTGGATTGTATGGTGGCGAGCTTGCCAATGAGCAAGTTCTCTATTTTGAAAAGAATGACAAGCAAATGCTTTTACGTGATAAAATGTATGATGTCCGTGCTGATTCTACCGATGCTATCTACAGAGCCGTCCTCAATTCTACTGAAGATCCCATTATGGCTTCGGTGAAAAATTGACTCAACTATCAAAAGTCAGGATGGTGCTTTTACTTTATAGTATTGATGTAACAAGCTGGTTTAATGGCGATCAAAATGTCTTTTCGCTAAACAGTGCAGCCAAGGAACGCATGAGGTTAAGTTCTATTCAGCGCGATCTTTCTTACATTAATTATATACATACCTACCCTATCAATACCGAAATTGTTACCACAAAAACTTTCTCTGCCAAATCAACAAGCAAACTTCCTGCGGCTCGTATGGCAGGCAACGTAACTTTAAGAACGAATACTTCTTTCGTTCTGCTTCCGCGTGAACCTATGCGTGCCCGCTACTTTGACCCGCGTGTTGGCTATTTTTACCGGAAGAATTTGCGGAGTTTAATGACCATCAACAGGACGTAAAAACGGCGCAAGGTCATTACACGCTGGCGTCTTGTTCCGAAAGATGTAGAGGCTTATAAGCGTGGCGAACTGGTAGAACCTGTCAAACCTATCGTTTTTTATATTGACCCGGCTACCCCCCAACAGTGGCGCAAATATCTTATAATGGGTGTAAACGACTGGAATAAGGCTTTTGAAACAGCTGGTTTTAAAAACGCCATTGAAGCACGCGAATGGCCTAACGATTCAACGATGAGCCGCGAAGATGCACGTTACAGCGTTATCAGATATTTGGCAAGCGATATTCCCAACACTTATGGGCCTCATGTTAGTGACCCTCGTTCGGGTGAGATTATTGAAAGTCATGTAGGCTGGTACCACAATGTGATGAGCCTTTTTACATGGTTGGTACCAAATTCAGGCGGGCATGATTGATGCCCGTGCCCGCAAACCGAGTTTGATGATGAGCTGATGGGGCAACTCATTCGTTTTGTAAGCTCGCACGAAATTGGCCATACCCTTGGGTTAAGACATAATAAAGGTGCATCGTGGGCAACACCCGTTGACAGTCTTCGCAACAAAGCGTGGGTAGAAAAGTACGGCCATACGGCGTCTATCATGGACTATGCACGATTCAATTATGTTGCGCAACCTGAAGATAACATTGGTGAAGCAGGTATCTTCCCGCGCATCAACGACTATGACAAATGGGCCATTAACTGGGGATACCGCTATTTTCCTGATGCCAAAACTGAAGAAGAAGAGCGGCTTATACTAAACAAGCTCACCATTGCACAATTAAAGAAAGGACAAAAATACTGGTTTGGGGGCGAAGGTAGCGACAATGACCCAAGAGCTCAAAGTGAGGATTTGGGCAACGATGCTATGAAAGCCAGCGATTATGGCATCATGAACCTTAAGCGCGAAATCAACAAACTACCGGAATGGAACTATGAAGAGGGCGACATGGACGTCAATCTTCTGACTGCATACAATGACCTTCGCGATCAGTTCGCACGTTATTGCAATCATGTACGCAGCTATATCGGTGGCATGTACCACAATTATAAAAGTTCTGAAGAGCAAGGAGCCGTATACACTCCTGTTGATCGCGCCACACAACGACGAGCTTTGGCATGGCTCAATAAGAACTTATTTAAAGAACCTGCATGGCTTATCAGTCCGGCTTATATACAGCGTCTGATTCGCGTTCCTGAGAATTTTATTCTTATTATTGGCTGTGACGTTATCGATGACCTTACATCTGCCATGACCTTTAACCTTATCAGCAAGCATAGTTATGCGCCAGGAAGCTACAAACCCATGGAGTATGTAAACGATCTTGCAGGCTATATCTTCAGCTCAACTCACCAGTAACATAAAGGTAAATTTATGGACAAAAACACTTCAAAGACGCACTATTAATAACCTTGTAAAAGCATGGCGCGTCACTTTAATAGATGAACAGCGTCCGTATTGCCTGGCTGCGTTACAAAAAATAAGGAGTATGCTACTCGCTGCACATCCTGCAGATACTGACACACGAACACATTACAAAGACCTTCTCATGCAAATTAAGCTGGCTATGGAAGGTAAATGGGATAGGGAAAAGCACAGAAAATAATTTGATATTCATTCTGATACAACAACAACTTATAAAGCTTTTTAATCAATACTTAACTGCTTATAACTATTTGCGGAAGAGATGAAACTGTTCATAGATTTCACTCTCCCGCAAATTATTCAACCCATAAATATATTGGATTTGTACATTATAGATTAAAGCTGTCAATAGTCATATTTTATTGATTCGCTTTTTGTTATTAACACCATTGCTATGATAATGAAGGCACATACCGTCAGCTATGTTGATACCTTTTTATTATCACAGAGCTGTTTAATAGGCAGCATCCCTACTCGTTTCTCCCCATTTCATAGGCCTTCCAAAAAGTCAGGGATGCCATATCCAAAATACATTATCAGGATAGTTATAACGGTCGGCGCTCACGACGAATAAAGGCTCATGATTTGCCTTGCACTAAGTTTTGGCAGTGCCGACCAGAGGCTGGCTACCATGCCGCACATCACAGGCGACGCAAAAAGATGTACCGTTTGCCTTTGTCATACTACCGCTACCGTCAATCACCGTCGTTTGTCCGCCCATGGCACATACGTCTGGTTTCACTCTCCCATCTTGGGAAGGGCCTACGCTTGAAAACCATGTGTTCATGCCTTTACGGTTCAGTGCACCTACGGCAAGGATGTCACGGGCATCGGCCGCACTCTATCTTGATGCCAAACCTCCTCCCTTCATTACCCGCACTGTTGGTAAGTATGATACCTTTCGAAGCAAGCATAGAGGCGGTTTGAGATACAAAGGCTGTCATGCCGTCGAGATCACGGTAACGATAGCTTGTCGAGTCGCCGTCAAATTTATGATACCCCAATGAGGCATTGATAATATCGGCACCAATTGAATCAGCAAACTCTGCACCTGCCGTCCACGAATCTTCCTCGGCATGGGTTTCAGCTGTTCCGTCTTCTGTACGAATCAGTACGAAATCAGCATCGGAGCTGTACCAATCATTGTGTCAGGACTATTGGCTGCCATACGCGACAGCACCATTGTACCGTGGTAAGTATCTGCAAATATGGAATGAACACGGCGTGGTGCAAAGTCAGCCGTAGTCTGAATACGAACGCGACGCAGAGCCTTTATGCGGTCGGCATTGTGAAATCCGCCATCCATCACGGCTATTAACTTACCTTGTCCGCGAAAGCCGGCTTCGTGAAGCCGAATACCATTAAGCTGTGAAATTTGGTTGTAAGCCTCTCATACCTCCCTTTAGCAAAAGAATCGGTGCGCATGCTGTCTTTCAAAAGCTGTATGAGGAACTTGTAAAAAGCTGTCGGGCGAAGCATAAACACGCACAACATCTTTCACAAACTTTAGCCCTTTAAGCCGAATAGCCACATCGTCGGTAGCCGATTGAACCCAAACTGTATTGTGCCATTTGCTTTTCCCCATGATGTTTAGTCCCATCTTCGACAATGTCATCAGATATACCGGTGATACAGGAAGGTCTGATTCGTCAACAGCTATTCCCTGACGTGCACGGCGTTCGAGCGACCGCTTTGAGAGGAATTCTTCAGGATGTTTCAAAGTGAAAGGTGAACCATCCTTGTCAGTAAGAAAAAAATACGATACTGATAAACCTTCTTTCCCCATAGGCACTCTGGCTCCGCGAGGGACGTGCAAAAGCACCTGCAACAACAAGGGTAATGAAGAATAATGTACAGATAATAGTCATGAGATATAAGAACTTAATCGCAAAAATTATAATGGATTGTCAAATACAGTTTGGAAAAAACAAACCCGTCCGAAACCATGTTGCTGCAAAGGTACACAAAAAACTATATATATTGTTTTCAAATGAAATAATATTCGTAACTTTGTCCCTGATAAATAACTATTATATAAAAGATACAGCTTTATGCTTACACTTTAAACTCATCAGTGAAGAGACTGACCGTGTGATTAAGGGTCTTGAAAAGAAACACTTCAAAGGTGCCCGTGAGGCCATAGAGAAAGTTTTAGAATATGACAAGCTTCGCCGTGAAGCTCAGCAAAAACTCGATGCCAACAAGCAGCAGCAGAACTTACTGTCAAAGCAGATTGGCGGCCTGATGAAAAGAAGGAAAGAAAGATGAGGCCGAAGCTGTTAAAGAGCAAGTAGCCGATTTAAAGGCCGCTGACAAAGCGTTACAGGAGATAAACGAAAAGGCAAACGAAGACATGATACATGTTCTTCTCGACATACCTAACATACCAAACGACAAGGTTCCCGAAGGAGCCGACGCATCAAATAACGTTGTTATTAAAGAAGGTGGGGTTATTCCTGAGCTTCCCGAGGACGCACTTTGCCACTGGGACTTGCTGAAAAAGTTCAACCTTGTTGACTTTGACCTCGGCGTTAAGATAACAGGTGCAGGGTTTCCTGTATACATTGGCAAGATGGCCCGGCTGCAACGTGCTCTCGAAGCTTTCTTCCTTGATGAGGCACGCAAGGCCGGTTATCTCGAAATTCAACCGCCTTATGTTGTCAATGAGGCTTCAGGCTACGGCACAGGGACAGCTGCCAGACAAGGAAGGACAGATGTATCATGCCAACCTCGACAACCTTTTCCTTATACCAACAGCCGAGGTTCCTGTAACCAATATTTTCAGAGACGAGATACTTGACGAAAAAAGACCTTCCTATTAAACGCTGTGCTTACTCGGCCTGTTTCCGCAGAGAAGCAGGTTCTTACGGCTAAGGATGTACGCGGTTTGAACCGTCTGCACCAGTTTGATAAGGTTGAAATAGTTCGCATTGACACCCCCGAACATTCGTATACATCATGGCATGAGATGCTCGATCACGTGGAAGGCCTGCTCAAAAAGCTCGAACTTCCCTACCATTTGCTGCTGCTTTGCGGTGGTGATATGAGCTTTACATCGAGCATTTGTGTTGATTTCGAAACCTATTCGGCAGCACAAAAGCGCTGGCTTGAGGTTGAGTTCGGTATCCAATTTTGAGAGCTATCAGGCTAACCGTCTGCACTGTCGTTACCGCCATGCCGACGATAAGAAGATAGAATTATGCCATACGCTGAATGGCTCTGCACTGGCTCTGCCACGTATTGTGGCTACAATTATAGAGAATAATCAGACTCCGGAGGGTATCCGTGTACCGAAAGTGCTCGTACCTTACTGTGGTTTTGAGATGATTGATGACAAGATGGACTAAGTAAATACAATCATATTATTTGACCATCAAATATATTAAAATATAAAAATAACTATTTAGTTATTAGTATAGTATAAAGGCATACTAAAAACTTTTGTTTTAGTATGCCTTTAATTATCTGTATTATGTGGATAGGATTATATCGTAATTCAACAACCATAATTGCCTATTGATCATGTAAACGCACTATAAAGGTAAAGCCGTTATGGCATAAAGCTCACCGTTCGACGGTTGTCAGCAGCACGTACGGCGGCCGCTGAACAATGGGTATGACGGCCGTCAACAACGCTGCTGACGGTCGTCACACACTGAAAAGTAAACGCAAACAGAAAACGGAATCAGCAGAAAGGATGCAACAGACAAGCGTATTCTACAAATGAACACATCCTTATTGGTTAGCCCCAAAGCCGATTGCTGACCCTTAAAACGAAAAAAGGTTACCATCTAATGATGGTAACCTTTTATATTATTCATTATTATGCGAAGCCGGTAAAAACAAAATTACACGCTATACGCATCTAAAAAGATATATTGGCAGCACTAATACTCGCCCCATGCCTTAATGTCAATATCATCTAACGACAATGTACAGAAAGCATGGATAAAGGCACTGGCAAGCCTGCTGTTGGTAATTAGGGGTACATTTAAGTCGATAGCAGCACGCCTGATTTTGTAACCGTTTGTCAATTCACGTGCAGTGAGGTTCTTAGGTATATTGACAACCATATCAATTTTCCTCTCATGCAACAGCTCTAACGCTTGTGGTGCTTCGCCTTCCTCTGATGGCCAGTGAACAAGTACATTGTTAACGCCGTTCTCTAACAGGAATCGTGAGGTGCCTGGAGTGGCATAAAGTTCATAGCCATGAGCTATAAGCTCCTTGGCTGCGTCAAGCATTTCGGCCTTTTGCTTGGCCCCACCCGTCGACAGCAGCACGGTATGGGCTGGTATTCGCTGGCCTACCGAGCATACTCTTCAATAAAGCCTGATTGGTATCATCGCCCAGACAACCTACCTCGCCCGTAGAACTCATATCAACGCCCAATACAGGATCGGCCTTTTGCAGGCGGTTGAACGAGAACTGGCTCGCCTTAATGCCCACATAATCCAAATCGAACAAATTCTTGCTGGGCTTTTTCAACAGGTATGCCCAGCATAACTTTCGTGGCAAGGTCTATGAAATTCAGCTTCAATACCTTGCTGACGAAAGGCAAAGAGCGGCTTGCCCGAAGGTTACATTCAATAACAAGAATGTCGTTTTCACGCGCCATGAACTGGCAATTGAACGGTCCTGAGATATGAAGCTCCTCTGCTATTCTGCGCGCTACGCGCTTAATGCGACGCACTGTTTCCACATAGAGTTTCTGTGGAGGGAATTGTATGGTAGCGTCGCCAGAGTGAACGCCGGCAAATTCAATATGTTCCGATATGGCATAAGCCAGTATGTCTCCGTCTTTTGCTACGGCATCAAACTCAATTTCCTTGGCATGTTCAATAAATTTTGACACCACAACAGGATGGTCTTCGCTTACGTTGGCAGCCAGTTTCAGGAAGCGTTCCAGCTCTTCTCTATTTGAACAGATATTCATTGCAGCCCCTGAAAGTACGTAACTTGGACGTACAAGTACCGGGAAACCAACGCGATCGACAAACTTTTCAATATCATTCATCGAGGTTAAAGCGCTCCATTCTGGCTGGTTTATGCCGTTACGCGAAAGCATTGCCGAAAATTTTGCACGGTCTTCGGCATTGTCAATATCCTTGGCCGACGTGCCTAAGATAGGTACATTTTCGGCTGCAAGATACATAGCAAGGTTGTTAGGGATTTGCCCGCCCGTCGAAACGATGACACCATGAGGATGTTCAAAGTCGATAATATCCATGACACGCTCGAACGATAAGTCGTCGAAGTAAAGACGGTCACACATGTCATAGTCGGTCGATACGGTTTCAGGGTTATAGTTAATCATAATAGAGCGGTAACCCTGACGGCGAATTGTTTCGAGGGCCTGCACGCCACACCAGTCAAATTCGACCGAGCTTCAATGCGGTATGCTCCAGACCCCAGCACGATAACAGCACGGCGGTCGTTGCTAAAGGTCACATCGCTTGCAGTTCCTGAATAGGTAACGTAGAGATAATTGGTTTGAGCGGGATACTCTGCAGCCAGTGTATCAATCTGCTTTACAACGGGAAGTATACCGTAACGTTTCCTTAAGTTCCTCACAACCAGCAAGGCCTGGTGCATGTTAGGATAGTCGTTTTCGAGCTTTAAGGCACGTGCAATCTGGAAATCAGTAAAGCCATATACCTTTGCATCACGCAAAAGGCTCGCATCTACCGTGTTGATGTTATGACGCTTCAATTGTTCGTCAATATCAATGATATGCTTAAGCTTGTACAAGAACCAGCGATCAATCTTGGTTAAATCGTGTATCTGGTCAACCGTATAGCCTTTTTGCATGGCTTTCGAAATAACAAACACACGCTTATCTGTGGGTTCTTTCAGTGCCTCGTCAATACAAGGAATCTCCAATTCTTTATTTTCTACGAAGCCATGCATGCCTTGTCCTATCATCCTCAGGCCCTTTTGAATGGCCTCTTCAAAGTTACGGCCTATGGCCATAACCTCACCAACCGACTTCATTGAGGAACCAAGCTCCTTGTCTACGCCGTGAAACTTCGACAAATCCCAGCGCGGAATTTTACAGACTACATAATCAAGGGCAGGCTCAAAGAAAGCAGAGGTTGTCTTTGTAACCGAGTTTTTCAAATCGAAAAGTCCATAACCCATGCCCAATTTTGCAGCAACGAAAGCCAAAGGATAGCCTGTTGCCTTGGACGCAAGCGCAGAACTGCGGCTCAATCGCGCGTTAACTTCAATTACTCGATAGTCTTCTGAATGAGGGTCAAAAGCATATTGTACGTTACATTCGCCAACAATTCCGATGTGTCTTACGATTTTAATAGAGAGAGCACGGAGCTTATGGTACTCTGAATTGGTAAGTGTTTGCGAAGGAGCAATAACTATTGATTCGCCGGTATGGATGCCAAGAGGGTCGAAATTCTCCATATTACATACTGTAATACAGTTGTCGTACTGGTCGCATGCAACCTCATATTCAATCTCTTTCCATCCTTTTTAAGCTCTTCTCTGCAGTACCTGCGGAGAGAAGAGACGCTTTCGCATATTTTTCTAAGTTCTTCGTCGTTATTGGCAAAGCCCGATCCAAGTCCTCCTAATGCGTAAGCAGCTCTGATAATGACAGGATAGCCGGTCGTGCGCCGCTTTGACAGCCTGTTGTAGGTTTTCACATGCCTCGCTTTTGATGGTCTTTACCTGTATTTCGTCTAATTTTTCAACGAAACGCTCGCGGTCTTCTGTATCCATTATAGCCTTAACGGGCGTTCCCAATACACGTAAAACCATATTTCTCTAATACGCCACTCTCGTATAATTTTACGCCACAGTTGAGTGCTGTCTGGCCACCAAAAGCTCAGCAAAAATGCCGTCAGGGCGCTCCTTTTTCTATAACCCGCTCAACAAAATAAGGCTGCACAGGCAGGAAATATATTTGGTCGGCAACACCTTCTGACGTTTGTACCGTGGCAATATTAGGATTGATTAATACCGTTTCGATGCCCTCTTCACGCAGAGCTTTTCAATGCTGGGAACCTGAATAATCAAATTCTCCTGCCTCTCCTATTTTGAGCGCGCCGGAGCCTAACAATAAAACCTTTTTAATATTTGGATCTTTCATAGATTTACTTACGATTGTTTCCTTAGTCTTGAATTACTATTTCAGAATAAATTGATTAAGCATTGAGCGCTTCTATAAACTTGTCAAACATGAACTCTGTGTCGACAGGGTCCCGAGCATGCCTCTGGATGAAACTGAGATGAAAACCATGGATTAGTCTTGTGTCTGATGCCTTCGTTAGAACCATCATTCATATTTACGAACAATTCCTCCCAGTCTTTCCCAAGAGTTTGGGCATCAACAGCATATCCATGGTTCTGTGAGGTAATATAACATTGATTGCTTCCTACAAGACGAACAGGGCTGATTATGCGAACGATGGCCGTATTTCAGCTTGTAGATATTGGCCCCAACTGCCTTTCCTAACAGCTGATTACCCATACAAATACCACAAATAGGTTTGCGAGAAGTGCTGATTTGCTTACGAATTACGTCAACTGCTTCTTGGCATGTGTCAGGATCGCCAGGACCATTAGCCAAAAACAGGCCGTCAAAATCCATGTCGGTATAATCATAATTCCATGGAACACGGATTACTTCTACACCCCGATTAATCAGACAACGGATGATATTGGCCTTCACTCCACAGTCAACGAGTACTACTTTCTTTCCTGCACCTTCCTGATACCTGATAACCTCTTTGCACGAAACCTTAGCAACAAAGTTCACTCCCTCATAATCAGCCTGGGGCATTTCATCAGGAACGTCGTCAAAAACAATGCTTCCCTTCATGACTCCATGCTCACGAAGCACTTTGGTTAGCTCGCGCGTGTCAACGCCTGTAATGCCTGGGACGTGCTCTCTTTTTAACCATTCTGACAGACTTTCGACGGCATTCCAATGGCTATACTGTTCACTATAATCGGAACAAACCACTGCAGACACGTAAATCTTGTTGCTTTCCATAAAGGTTGGCAACCCATTTGCTTCAAAAGTAAAGGGTGGAACGCCATAGTTACCAAGCAAGGGATAGGTAAATACAAGAATTTGTCCGGCATAAGAAGGGTCTGTAAGCGACTCCGGATAGCCCATCATGGCCGTGTTAAACACCACTTCTCCGCCAACTGCATGTTCATATCCAAATGATTTTCCATGGAATTTTGTTCCATCAGACAATACCAAGGTAACATTCTTCATCTTATATTTTCTCGTTTAATAAGGTTTTTTGTCAAATGATTGTTCTACATAATTAACGAAAGCCTGATTACAAAGCCTTGTCCCACCAGGCGTAGGATAGTTACCTGAGAAGTACCAGTCGCCCTCATTATGAGGTATTGCCTTATGCAAACCTTCTAAAGACTGGAACACTATTTCACAGGAGCAATCATATCGTGAGGTCGGAGCATCTCAACAAGCTTTTCATTGATCTCCTTTACTGTAAAAGGCTTGTATATGTCCTGCACATGATTAACCATCGTTGCTTTGGGTTTCTGTAACTCTTCTTTGCAGGCCTTATAGGTTTCATGCACTAAATATTCCATATTTCTGTCGTGAATAAGGCTCATCACTGCCCTGAACACACAGAATTCCTCCAATCTCGGCATATCGATACCATAATAATCAGGGGTATCTTATTTGTGGAGCAGAACTGACAATAACGATTTTCTTTGGGTGCAAACGGTCAAGAATATGCAGGATACTTTTCTTTAAAGTTGTTCCTCTTACAATGCTATCATCAATAATTACCAAATTATCCTCTCCCGGATTAAGGCTTCCGTAGGTAACATCATAGACGTGAGCTGCCAGATCATCACGTGCACTGCCTTCAGTTATAAAACGTACGAAGCTTAATATCCTTCCATGATACTTTCTCCGATCTTACCTTAGACATAAGAATTTTTCAATTCCTCATGCGAAGGCTTATGTCCAAGATTTTGGATTGCACTTATTTTCTGTTCGTTTACATAGCTCTGGAGGCCTTCTATCAGTCCGTAATAGGCCACTTCTGCAGTGTGGGGATAAATGAAAGTACCGTATGTTCAGCATCATAATCAACTGCACGCAGATGTCTGGCGTAAGTTGTTCGCCCAATTGTTTGCGTTCTTTATAAATATCCTGATCGGAACCACGTGAGAAATAGATGCGTTCAAACGAGACATGCTGCATTTTTTCCACGGAGGAATAATCTCTTCAACTGCCACCTCACCACTGCTACGAACAATCAACGACGTGCCGGGGATAAGCTCTTTTATGTCTTCATATTCAAGATCAAAGGTGGTTTGAAGAACAGGTCGTTCCGATGCGAGTACTACAATTTCGTCATCTTTGTAATAATAGGCAGGGCGAATACCATTAGGATCACGCATGGCAAACATCTCTCCACTGCCTGTTATACCACACATTACATAACCACCATCAAACTTATCCATTGTGGTTTTCAGCATTCTCCCATACGAACATGCCCGTCAATGTAGTTAGTAACACCCGTTCCCGTAAGTCCCTGTTCGGTCGCCAGTTGAAAATTACGTTCAACTTCCCTGTCAAGGCGGTGTCCCATCAGTTCCAAAGCTATGTAAGTATCGCTGTATATTCGAGGATATTGCCCCTGTATGGTAAGGTGTTCAAACACTTCTTCAACATTAGTCATATTGAAATTACCACAAATACAAAGGTTCTTTTGCACGCCAATTGTTCCTGCGCAAGAATGGATGCACATATTTTACCCCACTCTTTCCAGTTGTTGAATATCGAAGATGTCCCATGTACAGCTCACCGGCAAAAGGGCAATTCGTCGTAGGCATCGATGTTAACATCCTCTTCTTTCATCACCTGTTTAATTTGTTTATGAGCTGAACTAAATATTTCGGTGATGGCATTTGAACCTTCTGCGCGTTCACGGAACATGTATTCATGTCCGGTTTGGCATCAAGTTTAACAGAAGCTATTCCAGCTCCTTCTTGTCCGCGGTTGTGTTCCTTCTCCATCATCAGATAGAGTTTGTTGAGACCATACTTCCATGTACCATATTTCTTTTTGATAATAGCTCAATGGTTTTAGAAGCCTAACAAGTGCTACACCACAATCTTCGTGGATATTGTTTTTCCATTTTGGGTACTGTTCAAATAAAAATGAGATAATCATACGTAACTTTTACCAACGTTTTGATTATCTCATTTCACTAATATATTATTTCTTTGTTTTCTGTTCTTGTTAGCTTTTTGTTGCGTAAGATACTAAGAACCAACGTAGCTACCGACGTAACAATTCCTACAAACGAGAACCATAGGGGTTGTACTGCTGCCAATTGTCGAGTTAGTTGCCTTAACCTTATTAGGTTCTACATACACAATATCGTTTTGCTGCAGATAATAATAAGGTGAATTAAACAGGTTTGCATCATTTAAATTCAAGCGGTGTGCACTTTTCTCACCTGTTGAATCTTCACGAATCAGTAACACATTTTCGCGTTTTCCATATATTGTAAGGTCACCGGCCTGGGCCAAAGCTTCAATAATATTCATCTTTTCAGTAGTTACAGGAACAACCTTCGGACCGCCAACTTCGCCGATAACCGTTACCCGATAACTCGAAGTACGTACTGTTACGATAGGGTTTTCGGTTTTAGCGAGGAATGGTGTAATCTTTCCCTTAATCATATCCTCACATTCTGTCTTGGTTAAGCCGGCAACATGAAGCTTTCCTACAATCGGGAAGTTAATATCTCCATCGTTATCAACAAGATACCCCTGGAGCGAACCGCTTCCTGAACTCATCTGTCCTGAGCTGCCAACCTTGCTGTTTACCGTTAAATTAAAAGGAGCAGAGACCTCCGGATTTGTTGTCAACACGGTAATTGTAAGCTCGTCTTTGGGCATAATTTTTGCATCATAAAGACCCTTTGACGCTGCAAGATTAAGAGTATCAATATTCTGAAAATAAGCGATATGCTTTGTGCTTGCGCAACTCCCCATCAAGCACACTATTGCAAACAATAAAAGGGGACAATCAACTTCTTCATTTTCCTGCAGAATTGAAATTTATATTGTTGCAAAGTTAATGCTAATTTTCCATTGATGCAAACAAAAACGTTGAAAAGCCATTATAAATTTTGTCTGCCCGCAGGTTTTAATTACATTTGCATGAAATAAGATACGCAGATGAATAAGGTACTATTAATTTATACTGGTGGCACTGTTGGAATGGGACAAAACCCGGTAACGGGGAACTGTTAGAGCCTTTAGACTTTAATCATTTAGAGATTCTATGCCCGAGTTTAAATTAATAAAGACACATATTGACATTTATCAGTTCACGCCTCCCATTGATTCAAGCGACATCTCGCTCGAAAAATGGGCGCAGTTAGTACGCATTATCTCAACCAATTACAACCATTATGACGGGTTCGTTATTTCTGCATGGAACCGATACAATGGCTTATACGGCATCGGCATTGTCGTTTTATGCTCGAAAACCTTACGAAGCCGGTTATCCTTACCGGTTCGCAATTGCCAATAGGGACAGCTTCGTACTGACGGCAAAGGAAAAAACCTGATAACGAGCATAGAACTTGCTTCTTTGAAAAGACGAAAAACGGGCGTGCACGTGTTCCCGAAGTATGTATTTATTTCAGCGGACGCCTGCTTAGAGGCAACCGGGCTACAAAAATAAATGCTGATGGTTTTTATGCTTTCGACACTTTTAATTATCCGCATCTATGCGATGCTGGGGTTACATTTTGCCTTCAACGACCACTGTATTCTGAAGCCTGACTTTTCAAAACCTATGGTGCCACACGGCAATGAACCCGGATGTAGCCGTTTTCAGTCTGTTTCGAGGTATACAAGAGAGCATCGTCAGAGCCATATTGCAGGTGAATGAGGTGCGTGGCATCGTAATGCGAAGCTTTGGAAGCGGAAACGCTCCACAATGTTTATGGCTTAAAAGCTTGCTGGCCAGCGCATCAAAACGGGGTATTGTTGTGGTAAATATTAGCCAGTGTGTAGCCGGAAGTGTTGAAATGACACGCTATAATACAGGGTTTTCAACTGCAGAATACGGGTATTGTTTCGGGCTACGACAGCACCGTTGAAGCAGCTATAACCAAGCTTATGTTCCTCCAGGCACAATATAGCGATCCTAATGTTATAAGAAAGCTGATGAATACATCGCTTGCAGGCGAGCTGACTAAATAATTTTTTGATTGTCTCCCCACCCTACACCTTATTATATTATATAGTGAGGGTGCACTATTTTGCACTTTTGCAACCTTTCAACTCGCTTTTATCATTATAAAAAACAAAGTCGAGGACGGATAAAAGCAACCCTATACAGAAAAGTAATCCGCCGAGCCGGCTGCTGATGATGCAGGGACTACGCAGAGAACAGACACTAATCTACTGGCAATTTTGTTTCCGTTAACTACCAATCCTTCGGTAGCCACAACAGTTTTATCGTTTACAGCATCACCGTATGGCATGCGCCAGAAGGAGAAAACTCTTTTACCTTCTGTGTCTTTATCTATGAAAAATGTTACCGTATCGCCTTTGTGTAAATAGCATTTCCTTACCTTAAATGCCGGAGGATAAAGTAAAAAGGCAAAATAATTAATGTCATATCCCTGCCAATATACGGTTGCAGTGTCTCCTTTTAACCTGAAATTTGTTTCCCTGTCATAGCGTCCATTCAAAATTATAACCTGATTTATAACGCCTGTACGACAAGGCAAACTGCTGTTTGCCCTTTTAAGTCAATCCGTAAAATACGATTACTGCTACAACAGCACCTACAAGACATACTACTTTTTGCAGAATTCCCATATCTGGTAAAGCGTTTTTCCTCTAAACAGATATTCCATTTCTATGATAGTTTTACCTTAACCAATTAAAATCCTTTTTCATGTCATAAAAGAGGCATAATTTACAGAACAAAATTACACATAATATCCGAAATAGCTTATCATGCAAATACAATTTAGCCTTTTCATCACAGCATATAACAATAATATTAACCATTCGGCTCCAGCAACAATGCCATACGTTGTAAAGCTCATTATACGGCGGCCGTCAAAAGCGCTTACGGCGGCCGTCAGACAGCAGGGTGTGACAATCGGCAGAACAATGCGGCATGGCGGCCGCCAGACGATGAACATCAGCAAGCAAGCCACGAGCAAATGCCTTGAAATATCAGAACTATACATCTATATGTCCGAGGCTGCCATCGTTATCACCCCATCATGGCTTCACTTATTTTTAACATGGAACTGCTCCTATATCTTTCCTTTTTGTACCTTTGCAAAAAGATATAATTCTATCAACAGACAAAAGGGATAGTTTAATTTCAGGAAAATGAGAAGAACTGACAATGTTTTTAAAGATTGTATTCACTTTATTGTTTATTAATTTTTCACCGATTTCATCGCATGCAGCCGACAGATTCGTGCACTTTTCAGGTATGGAAACTTCGATACCGGGTGGTACGTCACGTGCATGAGTCGGCCGTTATCGGCGGTAACGACAAAACATTGTACGAACGGGACCGACACGTGAGATTAACAGCAACGAACCCTTATGTAAATATAGGAGGCTCACCATGGGGTACAAGCAACGTGATGGCAAAGGTTATGGGTATCGTTAAAACCAATGCTTCTGTATATCGTGATGTTCACGGTTCGGGCCATTGCGCCAAATTAATGACACATATCGAAACCTGTAAGGTGCTCGGACTGATGAATATTAAGGTGCTTGCCGCAGGAAGTATATTTCTTGGCGATGTTCGCGAACCCATTACAGGCACAAAGGGACGGTCCAAAGGCACTGAACTGGGGAATACCCTTCACCTTAAGCCCAGGCTCTGCGCTTCGATTACCGCGTTGAAACGCCGGGTTCACGCAACCGTATTCGCCAAAACGGTTTCTCAAAAGCCACTACGGTAGCAGGACCCGACTATTGCATTGCAACACTTTATTTGCAAAAGCGGCACGAAGATGCAAATGGAAACATTACCGCACAACGTGTAGGGACGGTAGTTATAAAATACGGACAATCGACAAAAGGATGGGTTGATGGTGCCTACATGCAAATACACTATGGCAATATCACGGCAAGCCTTTTTGTATGATGCGGCTACTAATGGGGCTTCGCTCGGTTGATTATGCACGCAATTCAAAGGGTAAGAGTGTGCTTATACACGAAACAGGATGGGCTGCACCTGACGAAACGCCTACCCATATTATCCTGCAATTCTCGTCAAGCCATGGTGGAGCCTATGTCGGCACACCGAAATACCCTGTGGATTGACAATGTAGGATTGGTTTATTAATGAAAAAGACAACTCGTTTTCTTTGTTATTCTTTTTGCGTCACTGATATGGTCTGGCGCACGAAACATCGTTTTCTCCGTCTGATTCTATCACGAAGGAGCAGGGCTTTAAAGAGAGATTCAATAATCACAACGAAAAAAACGAGTTTGTTTTCACGCTTTCTTAAGTATTTTGAAGAAAGCAATCGGGAAAAGAAACAAAAGAAATTTGACATTTCTTTCATCGGCGGCCCTCATTATAGCACCGATACAAAGCTGGGGATTGGTATTGTAGCATCGGGTATTTATCGCACATCCGCCTCCGACAGCCTGCTTGTTCCCAGCAACGTTTCGCTATATACCGATTTCTCTATCGTTGGTTTTTGTAAGATTGGAATACGTGGAACACATATCTTTCCGGGCGACAGGCAACGTATTATTACAATACCTCTTTCTCATATTTCCCCAATTATATATGGGGTGTGGGGTATGACATGGGGAAATGACAACAGCAACAAGAGCAAAAATAAAATATTTTCAGTTTAAATTACAGGCCAGCTGGCTGTTCCGGGCTGCCGAAAATCTTTTTGCAGGACCTTCTATTGCCATAAACAGTGTAATGGCAGGTGTTGAACGTCCCAGGATTGTAACGGGCAACGCCGTGAAAATAATTAACACGGAATTGGTTTGTCATTGCTTTATGATACACGCGATAATCTTACAGCCCCCCATCGTGGTGTATGTATGGGAATTACAGCAATACTTTCGTCCTGAATTTACGAGGCAATTATTATAGTTATCACACCACCAGTCTGCGTGTAAGCAGCTATCTCCCCTATATGGAACGGTGCTGTTTTTGCTACCGATTTTGCGCTCGTCATAACTTCGGACATCCTCATGGGCTGCAATGGCGCTGCTTGGCAATAGCGATTCCATGCGCGGATACTATGAAGGACGATACCGTGACAAGCATAAATTGAAGCCCAGTTAGAGATTCGGCAGCATATTTGGCACCGAAACGGCATTGTTGTATGGGCAGGGGCTGGCACGATATTCAATAAGTTCAGCAAGATAAGAATAAAACATATGCTGCCTGATTACGGTATAGGCTATCGATGGGAGTTTAAAAAGAACGTGAATCTCAGGCTCGATTATGGCTTTGGCAAAGCCGGGCAAGGCGGTTTTATATTTAATATCAATGAAGCTTTTTAAAGAAAAGGGCTTAAAAATATGATGATGTTCGGTAAACATTATAACTTTTCGACAGTGCGCCAGTATCTTTTTCTGCGCGGTTCCTTTTTATATATATGAGTATTAGCCATTGCAATTCCAACTTCACACTGGCTTTTACAAACCCAATACCGCTGTTGGCAAATGTGGTTAGCATTATTCTGCCTCTGGCTTTCTATGTCTGGCTCATGGCGTTATCGCACAAAAACAGGACGGCAGGTGTGGCTGTTGTTTCCACTTGTGTTCTTTGCAGCCTTCCAGATGGTGTTGGTTTATTTGTATGGAGGTGGTGCAATTGCGGTAGACATGTTTCTGAATCTGGCAACAACAAACCCTGACGAGGCACTCGAGGTTACTGGATAATCTTATTCCCGCTGTAACAGGGGTTGTTGTGCTTTTACATTCCTTTACTTGTACTTGCTGCATGGCAATGGAAAAAGAGGACGTTATTAAATACAGACTTCCAGCACCGTATGCGCCGTATGTCACTTCGCATTGGGGGTGGTATGCTGTTATTAACTGCCCTGCTCTATGCTGTATATCCACAAGGAGAAGAACGCAGCGGGCGGTTTGAATACCATGTAGAGAATAATGTTTATCCTGTAAATGTGTTCTACAATCTTGGTCTGGCGATACACGAGCTGGCTTTCCGACCATTATCAGGAGCGTGTAGCCCACTTCAAATTTGGTGCCAAAGGCTACGCACAACGCCGATTCGACCGAGGTTTACGTGCTTGTTGTGGGCGAAACGGCACGCTCACTCAACTTCCAACTCTATGGATGCGCGCGGCCTACCAATCCTGAACTGTCGCGTGAAAGCCGTTTAATGGTATTCAAAAACGTAAGATCACAATCGAGATACGACGCATAAAAAGTGTGCCCATGCTGCTTACAGCAGCACGTGCCGACGACCATTCGCGACTGTATGATGAGAAAGGAATACTGGCTGCTTTTGGCGAAGCAGGGTTTTCATACTGCTTTTTCTCAAACCAATTGCGTAACCATTCGTACATCGATTTCCTGGAGAACAGGCCGATGAGGCTTGCTTTTCATACGCGAAAACAACCTCACGCCGCCCTGATGACGAACAATTGCTTGCCTATGTAACGCAAGAACTGGATAAGCACCCAGAAAAACTCTTTCATAGTTCTACACATGTACGGGTCGCATTTCAATTACCGCGATCGCTATTCACGTGCAAATGCACGATTCTTGCCCGACGAACCCACTGAGGCTAAGGCTGAAAACCGTCCGCAATTAATCAGTGCCTGATAACACAATTCGACATACGATCGTATTCTGGCCCGTTTAATCGACATTTTACGTGACGACACTGTATTTCTGCTATGCTGCACCTCTGATCACGGCGAAAACATATTTGATGATAAACGTCATCTGTTTCTTCATGCTTCGCTAAGGCCTTCCGAATACGATACGGATGTGCCGCTTTTTACTGTGGACATCAAAACAATTTGACCAACAATATCCTGATATTGTAAGTGCATTACATGGCAATTTAAATAAAGTGTTGAATCAGATGGCTTCAATATTTCCTACCATGCTTTCCATAGCCGGCATACGTGCGCGGCTTGTGACGATAGTTTGTCGCTTACAAATCGTTCCTATCACCTTGGAAAGCGTTACTATCTTCGATGACCATAATCACGCCGTATCGTTGTCAACGTTTTTCAAATAAAGCAGTATTCGTTGACAAAGAAAAATAAACCAAGTGTAGGGATGGTGTTTTGCTGCAATAAAACGCGTATAAAGATGGCAGCAAAACATCACTTTTTATCTGGTAAATGCCTAATATGCCTGCATAATATTGTCATACTGTTTCCAACAGGACAATAATACAGTACTGTCAAAAACTGAAATACAGGTAATATAAAAATGATGGTATCGTAATATCATCAAATAATTTATTTGTAATAAAAAACAGTACAAATAAATAGTGTTTGTTCAGGCATTGCCTTAGAGGCGGAATACAGGAATCGAACCCGCCTCCCGCTTGGAAGCCCGTGCACTACCGATGTGCTAATTCCGCAATTAGAAAGCGCTTATATTACAAAGAGCGTGTAATTATTTTGAGCCGATACTCGGACTCGAACCGAGGGACCTACGCATTACGAATGCGTTGCTCTACTCAACTGAGCCCATATCGGCAATGCGTTGCAAAGGTGCATATTTTCTGGAATAAACCAAAAACATTCCCTCTTTTTATATATACTAAGACATAAAAAACATGGAGCCAGTACAGTGGCCCCATGTTTATTTTTATATATTAAATGATTCTGCCGGACTTAGCAAACCTATCGAAACTTCTTCATCACTGCAAAAACGAAGACAAAGCTGGCTACACACGGACAACAAGTACGCCTCATACGGCTGGTAACGGAATATTCTTCCATAAATAAGCCGGTATCTGTGCCGGAAATTGCCGATAGCCGTAGCACAAACCAGCATCCCATCATCAGTCCTGATACTTTTGTGGAACAACTTTGCTCCAAAGCTGATACGCATAGGCGAAAGGAGCAATTCAGCAAAGGTTAAAATAAGGTAGGTACTAACCAACCACATGGGGCTTACACTGTGCATCGGTAAGGTTATAGCTTAAACCTAATGAGCCAACACCATAACAACATAGCCAATACCTGCTACAAGCATGCGTAACCAATCTTGCAGGGGCCGATGGTTCTTTCTTGCGTGAAGCAAGCCATCCGAGAAAATACCCATGCTAACAGGGGTAAGCATCACCACAAAGCTTGGATTCAAACTGCTGGAAAGAGGTACTTCATCTCCATACCACCCTCTTGCGAGTATTAATCCATATTTATAGCCAAGAAAAAGAACAGGATGCAACAATAACCAATCCGGCAATAACTTTACCTTTTTACTGTTTTTATCAGAACAAAGCAAACAGTGAATACACAATAAATATTACGCCAAGAAGGTTGGTTACGTCAAAAGCATAGCCACAAAAACCCATCGCAGTGGTTTTGCGTAAAGTCGCGTGCGAAATAGGTTAACGTCAATCCGTTCTGATGAAAAGCCATCAGAAGAGAAGATAACTACGGCAAAGAAACCGTAATAGCAACAAGACGGCTGTGTGTATCAGCCTTTTTCTTGCGGTTTCAACATGTACTTTTGCAACAATTTTCTCTGCCATCTCATCTGCTTTACGCCATGTGCCGTATTGTCAGCATGTGTGAACGTCAGCGGAAACTGTAATAGATTGCAATGGATACTATTAGTGACAAACAAGCCACACCGAAAGCGCGTAATGGTATGCCGTCTGCTCAGAGCACCTAATGATTTTTGTGCCCAATCCATTAATTTGGTAGCAGCTGTCGGCGCAAAGAATGCACCAATGTGATGGCCATATAAAAGATTGAGAAGCCAGAGTCGCGCTGTTCTTTGTATTTGGCATCGTCATATAGCTTTCCAGCCATTACCTGTAAATTGCCTTTGAAGAGTGAGTGTCTACAGAGATCATCAATAAAGCAGCTGCCATCACCGCATAGCTAATGGACCGCACCAGCTGGCACCTGGACCAGATAACCCAGAAGATAATAAGGATGCCAAAGCATGACACAGCGACCGAATCCTATCTTATCGGCAACTGCTCCACCTGCAATGAGCAGGAAGTAAACTAACATAAGGAACGAGAATAAACCGTTCCTGCAAGTCCTTCACCCATCCAAAATTACCAGCAGGCGAAGATGCGAGACATCATTATAACAGCCGAAACGCTCACCTGTGTTTACTAAACGCCCAGTGCATAAAAGGCCCTTGAGGTTGGTTCTCAAAACATAGTTTTGTGTATAAATGTTATGTAATTGTTATTATTTCGCGATATGATTAGCGCATAATATCGAAAAGAAGCCATCTTTATATGGTATTGCCAAAATTACCTCGAACCAAAATAGTCTTTTTCGAGTCATATAGATGTTACCTAACCCATAATAGTACCGTGCTTTCAACTTTGGAATCGGCCTGCTTTAGCTGCAGCATACTCCATACCAGGCCCATGTAATGCCATAGTCGAACTTTTCTGTACATTCATCGTACTTGAGCTAGCAGTACTGTTGGCACGATCAGCCGTATATTCGATGGCAAATTCAAAGTTACTTGTTGTATTTTTCTACCCGAATATAATCCAAGTCAGGTCCCATTTACATTGAAGCTTTCGTTCCTCACCCCAGGCTAAATGGGTCATAAACAGCAGTTGAGCGTAATATGTACGTTCATACTTCTCGACACACCAGTAACGGTATTAATAACGGGTTTATTATCGATGGTTTGAAATGTCTTCTTTCCATCCCACTGAGCAGAAATTTACCTCAGCTGCACCGATGCAATGGTAGAAAATAACTACTCAACCGTATAACGTGCGGTGAAAGCCTCCTGTAAAACCACCTTTCATCGTTTGTGCCACAACTTTGGTGAAAAGCAGTGTTTGTGAGATTATATCCGCCATTAAAAGTCTATTGAAAGTGTATTACGATGGTCACCAACCTGCGCATTTGCCCATGAAGTCAGACAGAACATTGCAATAACAGCAAGAACACGGCATAACAGTGTATGCTTAAATTTGCTTTATCATGTTTTTGTTTTAGTCATTTTCCAATAGATTTTGCACGATGTGAAACTCCCATTGCCATACAGTCACACTTCGTCGCTTAAACGTCAGTCATCGTGCATAACCCTAAAGCGTCAATTCCTCCATCTGTACGAAAAATGTACATGCTCAAAATAATCGTTTTGCATCCCGGTTGAGCTGATGTTGCTTAGCTTTAATGGCGATTGCATGCGCGATAAACGCTGATTAAGCGTTCCTAAAGTCTTTTTCCATGATTTGCAAAACCACGAATGAAGAATTGTGCACAGTCATAGCCTGTAATGGCAAAGCGCGGCAAGGCTTGTTGCATATCCGTATGAAACCAATTGCGATAGCTTACTTCAAACCGACGTGTACGCTCGTCATAAGGATTATAGAAGAAAGTAGTAGGAATATAGTATCAAACTGATGGAACTTTTCCTTGTCGATACCCTAAATACATCAACCATTCAGTATATCCCCAGCTATACGTAGTCCGCATAGACGCACGCAAAATCTGGAGCTTGTTTAACAACGCCGTCAGTTCCGGGAGAATCCCGTGCTAATGATAACAACATTGGGCTCTATTACTAAATTGCTTAGCAAAAGCATCAGCTGAGCTTGTAAGGTTTGTAATTCCATAATTCTGGCCCAACGCTCCAAGCCTCTGGCGCAGACCAAATGTAAGCTTCCTTCTTCGATGTTTTGTCATTACTGTCAACAAACACAGCATGCGCATGTGGAAAAGTCTTTAAATATGTACAATAGCGCTGTTAGTCAAACGGTCCGGGCTTTGCCAAACCTGATAAATCTGATTATATAACGACACATTATCACCATTGATAGAAAAATGGTATAATCATTTTAATATCACGGGCACGACAAAATTCTGCCAGCCCATGCACCTGTCCTGAATAGAGCGGGCCAAAATCATGTTACATTGTGCAGCTGCGGATCGGCCCGTTATTTTTGCTAATGTCGTCATTAGCTGTCACATTCCATGCGTGAATATCCACGAAATACCCTGCTGTCGCAAGCTGTCGCGATGCCATTAGAAGCCTCTGTAATACTCGGTCATACGTAAACCGTCGCCGTCAACGCGATGAAGTGGCAGCATAATGCCCACACGGATGACACTTCCTTTTCCTGCTATTCGCAGCGCCAGCCTGCCAGATGATGGGTTTTAGATGCTGACGAGGAGGTAAAAGGTATAAAAATAAAGTCGTCCTTTTTCAATACATATCAGTGACTTCATTTTCGGGATTGGCATTAGCCAGTTCTTCTTCCGTAAGATTATACTTTCGAGCTATGCCATCACCGTATCCTTTTCTACCTTATCTACATCGCGTCATTTTGTATTCGTCCGGCTACCTGCAAGCACATAAACGCCAAAACAACTGAAAGAAAATATCTTAAAATAAACTCATCATATCTTAATTTCTGAACAGTAAGAGACTATCTTACCAACTGCAAAAATACAAAAATTATTGCATCATTCTTACCCAATCATAAAAACTAACTATATACTATCTTTTAAACTCAAAAGGTTTCCTTTTATATAGCAAATAGCTATCTTTGCATATTATTCTTCTATATAATGTCAATTATGAGGGTATTATTTGCTCCTGTTTCTTGCATTCCGTTTTTCTTAACTTCAGCGATGCGCACAGTCGCTCCCTTCAATCGCTCCACTGCCTCATACTACCAATAGTGATGGTACAACACAAGCAGAAACGGTTATCTCTGAGTCGGCACCCTTAACGGTTCATTTCATCAGGCAGAGAATACAACGGATGGAATGTACATTACGAATGGCATTTCTATAAAGACGGCAAGAGATTCTCCTATCTTACAGATATGATGAACAAACAAGCTTTATACTTTCACCGAAGCAGGCACATCGCATTGAGTTATGGGCCGTTTTGTACAGGGAAACGATACTATTGCATATACAAATACATATTGGACAACGGATGCTACACCCATAAGTATTACCATATCCGAAAGTAAGCTCGAAATGCCAAATGCCTTTTCGCCTAATGGTGATGGAATAAACGATATTTACAAGGCTAAGGACGGATGGAAAGCATCTGTAAAATTTGAAGCCGTTATTTACAACAGATGGGGACAAAAGCTCTATTCATGGACTGACCCGGCAGCAGGATGGGATGGAAAATTTAATGGTAAAGATGTTAAACAAGGCGTATATTATGTTGTGGTAAAAGCTGAAGGGGCCGACGGAAAAAAATATAACTTCAAACGAGATGTCAATCTTTTGCGCGGATTTCCACATCGATATAAACCCTTACAACATATATACCAGATACAATTACTGAACTTTTTCTTATAGGATGACAAAACACAACTTCCACTACACATAAACAAAACTTACAAACAACACAGTTCTCAGACCAATGGATAAACGTTTATGGTAAGGAGACATAATTTAAAGAATATTGACGTCAGGATACCACGAAACTCTCTGACTGTAATTACCGGACTCGTCAGGATCGGGCAAGTCGTCTCTCGCTTTCGATACTATTTTTGCCGAGGACAACGTCGTTATATTGAGACATTTTCGCCTATGCCCGCAATTTTCGGCAATATGGAGCGTCCTGACGTTGACAAAATTACAGGACTATCTCCCGTTATTAGCATTGAACAAAAACAACCAACAAGAATCGCTCAACCGTAGGTGGCTAACCACCCGAAATTTACGATTATCTGCGCCTGTCGGCGTATCGTGCCGGTACGGCTTACGCTACATGAGCGGTGAGAAAATGGTAAACATACTGAGGAGTAATTAGCTAATTTTGATCATTGCAATAACCGCCGTATATATACTTGCACCGCTCGTAGATAGCGCAAAGGTCATTATCGTGAGCTTTTCGAGCAGATGCGACGTTATCTCTACATCCGTGTGGACGGAGATAAAGGAAATAACAAGAGGCTGAAGGTTGGGACCGGTATAAAAACCATAACATAGAGGTGGTTATCGACAAGCTTTAAGGTTGAACCCGGCGGAGGAAGAACGCCTGCGACGTACTGTTGCAGCAGCTATGATAAGGCGATAGCGTATCATGGTAATGGATATGACAATGAAGAGACCTGAAATTTTTCCAAACGTCTCATGGATCCTGTTTAGCGCCTCGTATGGTGAGCCACAAATCCCAATATTTTTCGTTTAATTCGCCCAAGGTGCCTGTCCATAGTGTGCGGTGGGCCTCGTTCAGCGAAATTGATATGAAAAAGTTGTGCCGGATACCAATGACATCTATGAAGGAGCTATTATTCGCTTGGAAAATACAAGAACTCGGGATGATTTTCTGGCAACAGACGCCATACTGAAACAGCACGATTGTACACTGAAAACACCCTATAAGGATATTCCGACTGAGGCTGATTGATGAAATTTTAATGGTACTTTGAGAACATACGCATTGATAAGGACATTATTCATACTTCTAGCGACTATTTTGTAGCCTTTGACGGTAAGAGAAACGTACCGAAACCGTAATGAAACCGACGATCGGCAGCAAGTCGCGTGCGGGCATCGCAGTTCCTTGCCGAAGCCGAGTGTCCCGAATGCCACGGTCAACGACCAAAAGCGTGAGCATATCGTACCGTATATGGGATAAAAACATCGCGCAGGTAGCCAATATGGATATGTAGAACCTAAAAGAATGGCTCGACCATGTTGAAGAGAATCTTGAACCCCAACAGACAACAAATTGCTCACGAACAGTTGGCGAGCTAAAAACACGTGTAAACTTTCTGCTCGACGTAGGCCTTGACTATCTGTCGCTCAACCGTCAGTCAGGGTTCACTCTCTGGCGGTGAAAGTCAGCGATATAAGGCGTGCATACACAGACTGGTTCGCAGCTTGTCAACGCTCTTATATTCTGACGAGCCGGTATAGGCCTCGCATCAGCGGACAATGAGCGCCTTATCCATTCGTTAAAAGAGCTCAGTGACCGCATACAGTGATTGTGGTGAACACGACGAAGATATGATGAGAGTCGCCGACTGGATTATCGACATCGGACCGCGTGCAGGGCGTAAGGGCGGCGAAGAAGCTTTTCGAGGAACACCCATGAAATGCTGAAACACAAACCATTACAGCGCAATATTTAAATGGCACACGCACCATTGCTGTACCAAAAGAGCGACGCAAAGGCAATGAAAGAGCATTAATATTTATGGTGCAAGAGGTACACTTTGAAAATGTGGACGAAAAATTCCGTTAGGTGAGCTGATTGTAACGGGCGTATCGGGTTCAGGTAAGTCTCACACTGATTAACGAAACGTTACAACCACTCAAGCTTTCACAGCATTTTTACAGGTCGTTAGCCAGCTTTATGCCCTCACGATAAGGCTGAAGGCATTGACAATATAGACAAAGTGGTGAGCGTTGATCAAAGTCCGATAGGACGAACACCGCGCTCAAAACCCGGCCACTTTATACTGGTAGTTTTTCAGCGATATACGCTCACTTTTTGTCAACCCGCCAGAAGCAAAGATACGAGGTTACAAGCCATGGCGCTTTTCGTTTAACGTAAAGAGGACGCTGATGAGCCTGCGGGGAAATGGTTATAAAACCATTGAAATGAATTTCCTGCCTGATGTAATGGTGCTCTGCGAAGTATGTCACGGCAAACGCTACAATAGGGAAAACACTTCAGTAAGGTATAAGGGAAAGTCGATTGCTGATGTGCTGGACATGACAGTAAATACGGCTGTCGACTTTTGAGAACGTTCTCAATTTTTCTAAAATTAAAGCTCTGCAGGACGTGAGCTTTAGGATATATTCGCACCGGACAAAGCTCTACTACCCTTTCAGGCGGCTAGCGCGTAAAACTGGCTACCGAGCTTAGTAAAAAGAGACGGGAACATTATACATACTTGATGAGCCAACAACAGGTTAGCATTTTGATGACACTAATATTCTGATGGGGGTTTTGCAGAAATTAGTTGACAGAGGTAATACGGTTCTAATTATAGAGCATAACCTCGATGTTATTAAGCTTGCCGACTATATTATTGACATGGGTCCTGAAGGAGGACGTGGCGAGGCAGGTGCTGGCAACAGGAACGCCTGAACAGATAGCCTCAAAGCAATAAGGGGTACATTCTGAATTTTTAAAAGACATACTTAAGAAATAACGACTTTCTGCAAGAATATCATTTTATATACCCTATTGTCTTTAAGAGAGGTGTGCTTCGTGGGGCTACACCTCTCACTATATTGTCATGGGGTTACAACGGTAATTGGAACAAATATGACAGTTTGGTACAGCTATACAGGAATGTTCATTGTTCGACGGCCGTCAGCAGCGCTACGACGGCCGTCATACATTGTTCGGCGTTCGTCAACAGCACTGCTGACGGCCGTCGAACGACAGACAAAAGCAAAAACATCGAAACAATCTGATGAAAGATATAAGGAATAAGGTCATAATTGGAGAGAGGACGGTGTTATATACTGAAGAAGAAACATTTATCATTAATCTTCAACCATAAAAAAGAGGACGCCAAATTGCGTCCTCTCATATTTTTATCATACTACTTTAGTCTCTAAACAAGGCTAAAAAGCAATCATTACATGGCTACTGCCGCATAAATCCAATCGTAAACATAGCTGCATACACCAAAAATAGCAATGCCCACGTGCATACGGCTAATGCCATCTTTGTATTGATACCCGCATTAAACGTTGGCAAAGGCTTTGTCGTTATGCTAATAAACATAGCCTTAACGATAAGCAGATAGTAATACAGGCTTATAACGGTATTAACTAACGCAATAAATACAACGGCATACGTCCATGCACCTATGGTATTTGTAATTTGTGCACCATTGGCTGCAGCCATAAATACAAAGAACTTTGAGAACATTCCTGCAAATGGCGGGATGCCACCCAGCGAGAATAAGGCTATCGTCATGATAAAACTTAAACGTGGATTAGTTTGATACAAACCGTTATAGCATCCATTTTACATTACCTCCATTATGCCCTCGACTGAAGATATAATAGAACAGCCAACCAGTTGGCTACAACATATACAAGAATGTAATAGGTTAAGGCGTAACGCCCATTGCAGAATCGCCTATTATCAGCCAACATAATGTAACCGGCTCATGAGATTGAGCTGAAAGCCATGAAGCGTTTCAGGTCTTTTTGGTGGATGGCAAAGAGGTTAGCAATGGTACTGATATCACAATCACTACCATTAACAGGTATTTCCAATACAAGGCCATAGAACAAATACCTTGATTAATATGGCACAGAGGGCAAAAGGCAGCGGCTCTTTCGATACCACACTAAGGTAACCGTAACTGTTGTAGGTGCTCCTGACAGGTATCAGCCGTCCAGAGTGGAAGGAACGAGAGAAATCCAACCCTAATCCGCTAAAGAAGAATACCATACCCAGATAGCAAGCGGTTGCTATATACGGGTCATCATATCTTCAAAATAAAGCAGTTCCCTAGCACCACAAAGGAAACTGATTCCGAGCATCACACCGCTTGAGAATGTAGCCGTTAGGATAGCTTGCTCCGGCCTCGGCTGAATTGTGACGATACTTGTCAAAATGCCACCAGACAGGCCATAGGAACAGAGGCCATTTCGAGGCCGAGAAAAAGAAGAAGAAAATGGTTTGCACTGACCATCATATTCATTCCAAGCAATGTAGAAAGGGCCAATATGTAGAACTCGCCCTCTTTAAAAGCAAGTGTCCGGGACGATGAAGCCATTGCGTGCCTGAATAAATACGATAAGAGTACCAAAGCATATCGTTTTGATAACACTTGGTGAAGGCTTGCAGCATACATTCCACCGAACGTTTCGGTATGCCGGCAACAGGAAGATGTTAATTAATATGTGTATTAACATCAGCATGCAGACAAGCGGATTAAACCATTTGCGCATTGACTCAGCAGGCTTAGCTGGGCGAAAACAGATCATAATGAAGACAATCACAATACCGCCGTCAGTGTAACTCAGGCAGCATGTGAAAGAATTGACTATAATCGATATTCATCATGAATTGTTATTCGTTAATCAAAACTTAAACTTTATCTTACATTACATCACTGACGAAGGGCAGCCCGAACTCATGATATGATGAATCATTGAGCTACGGTGTCGTTGATAATATTTGTATCCACAATGGCATCATACCCAAAGCGCAAATATTGAAGATAAGTCCGCCAACGGCAATACGCTCATCCCACGAAGCATCTGGGTGAGCTAGCATCAGGTTTAAACTTTCGGCACAGAATTCTCCCACTACACGTGAAGAATATAAACAGTTGTGATAACAATTGACGTACAAGTTATAATTGAAGTTGCGCCCTGTGAACAGGTCGGGTTATTTTGAAAGAGCTGACAAATATGTTCATTTCGGCAACAAATCCTGAAAACCGGTAAGCCCAAATTACTGGCTAATCCTGCAACAACAGGCTACGGCGAGCAAAGGCACATCTTCATCAGCCCGCCCAAACGGCGCACATCACGTGTTATTGCCTGTACGGTGATACATCATACCAATAACCGCAAAGAACAATGCTGTCATTAAGCCATCGCGAGAGCATTTGCAGCATAGCTCCGCAGAAGCTGTTTGTGTAAGCATCAGGGTGCGAAAAAGAACCAGACCGCAGTGCGACACTGATGAATAAGCATTAATATATACTTAAGGTCGGTCGGCACACAAGCCGAGAGGCGCCATGCACCACAGAAATGGTTGCTAATATAAAGGGAATATCCATGAGCGCCGCTGCTGGCGGCGAGGCAGGCAAGAACATAGCCACACGAAAAGCAACCACTGTTTTCACCAAGCTTCATCAGTACGCCAGCGTGAGCATTGATGACGACACAGCTGTTGCGCGCTGATAGCATGAGCCGTCGGGTGACCATGCATGGAGAGGCGAAACATAGTCTCTACCACACCAAACTCGATAAAAGATAAATGGGATATCGCTGAATGGCTAGCAGAGACTATGTGCTGGCCGCAATCTCAACAACACTACGTAGTATAGGTACCGCTGTATTCGCCATTGAAAGAAATATGTCCCAAGAATACCGATGATAAGTAAAGCCAGAACCACCCACTGCATACAGCGTGAGCCTATGGCACTATCTTCCTAAAGCACCCGTACCCCCATAAGCCGATAAGCAGATACATGATGAGAGCAACCTCACAGAACATAAACATGGTGAAGAGATCCTCACTGATAAAGCAGCCAAACACTCCTGAAGAAAGTAAAGAGTAAACCACAGAAATAGCTCCTTCTGCTGGGGGTGTTAGCTGCCACCGGAGTAAACGTTCCGGGTGAAACAACATAGCACTAAGTATTGATCATGACACCGCAATGCCGTCAACACCTGTTCTATAAAATATATGAAGAGGCTCAAACCACGGAACGGCCGTACCAAAAGGAACGGGTATTGTGTTGCTGGCATCGTTTTGATCGAGCCTCTAAGAACGCGGGAAACCAGATAAACGGAAGACGCAGTAATGCTGCCGTAGAGCCAACTCACCATTACAAAGTCGAACCTGACTGTCGCTGCGTGCAAGCCAAAGAGGCATAGCAACATCAAGACGGAATAACTACGAATACAGCAAAGGTCCATTTGCCCCATATTATTCAAATTATTATATTCTGTTAGCTTAAACGCAAAAGCAAGAAAAAGGGTCAATGCTACACTTCCTGTAAGGAACCATATTACATACTGACGTACATCCCCACTCTGCCATGGGCGAATGGCTTCGCCACCTTCTTGTGTCACTTATGCGAGAAATTGAAAACGCACCATCTATAACATGGCGGTCAAACCGGGCACTGGAACTGAGAAGCAGGCAAAGACAATCTTATGAGTAAAGAACTGCCGCCATTAATATCAATGTAGAAACGGTTAAGTGCGGCTTCGTGCAAACAGAGGCATACGGACGCTTCAACATATCAGGAACAGGGTTCTCGCCACTCTTGTACATCAGCTGCAAACTTATACCGATAAGAGCTACAACAGAAGTATAGGCCACAGGACTCATGTCCAGAACTAAAGAGTTTGAAGAGCTATATCCAGCATGACCGTTGGCAGACACAAAGGTTCCAAACGGAATCATACCGGCAAAATACCGAGATAATAGAAAGGAATACAAGCGGACCCCACATAATAATAAAGGGAACTTCGGCCGACGTGACGGCGGTTCTCGGGATCCTGACTCGTAATAACTCTTGCCCCAGAAAATAACAGTAGTAAGACGGAACATGTACAGAAAGCAGTCATACCACTTTACCAACGCTCGTGAACCAGCCCAGATAGGGAGAAAAGTGGAAACATGCCGACGCTAATTTCTGTCCTTAGAAAAGTTAGCTTCTGCAAACGAGAGGTATGCGCTAATGGCAAGGCATCCTATCAGGAAGCAGGCAGACGGTCCGTGTGGCATATACTTGTGTAATCCGCCCATATATTCTTTGAAATTACTACCAATTGCTCTGGCACAATAGCACCTGAACACAGGAAAGAGTAAAGCCTTAAACATGGCGTGTGCAGTAAAGCAGATGGAACATGCCTGCCATATATCCCTACTGCTCCCTCTCCGTCGATAGATGTACACACTCCCATAATGCAACGAGCATGGCGGGCCAATCTCAGAAATGGGTTGAGAAAGCGAGGCCACGTTTAATATCTCGTTGCGTACAAGCAGTCCGCAGCAGCATAGAAAGCTGTAGCGCAAGTGTAAGCCATAGTGTAACGTCGCGCGCGTGAGCAGTCACCATATAGTAGGCATTAGCGAAGCTTCACTTGGTAAACGCCCGCAACAACCATCGCCAGCGGCATGGATAAGAGCACTCACGGGTGTCGGGCCTTCCATGGCATCGGGCAACCATATATGCAGTGGGAACATGGCCGACTTACCTGCTCCACCAATAAACATAAGGAAAAGGCAACTGGTAAAACCCATGCAGCCTTCTGAAATGATGTACAAGTGAAGGATCGGCATTAAGATCGGCCAGTTGAATGTCCCTACATAGAAACATAAAATAGTATACCTATCGGGAAAGGTCAGCAAAGCGCGTTACAATAAACGCTTGCTGGCATGAACAGCAGAATGTTTAGGATAATAGAAACCAATCGGCATATGAGCACACCGACAAGCTCCCCAAAGCATACATCTGGAAGATATTAGTGGCAACGACTAAGCTAACATCGACATCGTAAACAATGACGGATGGGCATACAGAAGCGCTGAAAGCGCACTACGTACTCTTCAAACTTATAATTCTTGTCGCGTTCAGCCATGTAACCAAAGAAGCTGTAATGTGCGCCATCAAACTAACTGTTGTAATAACGATGAGCATCGTACGCTGATTGGTGTCAGACAACCGATATTAAATGTAAGTAACTCTGTAAACTTTAACCATGAAGTTAAATACCGTTGCTGTTGGTGCAAACCGTCAGCTCCCCTGCCTTGAATGAAGTATTCGGCAGCAGTATAAATGCTTAAAAACCATAAAACGTGACACATGCGTCCCAATAACGCCGGCCTGGGCTTCTTCTTCATTCCAAGAAGCCCAAGCAAGAGGAAACTCGGGAAAGGGAGAAAGAAGAATTAAAAATGAATAACTGTATTGCATTGTGTGCTAGAATTTCATATTTTCGTACTGTTCACCCCACACCTGATCACTATAAATTGATTACGGTAAGCAGTGATGATAATAGCCAGTGCTACCGCTGTTTCCGCAACACTTATACTATGAAGAAACAGTGTAAAGAAGCCTTCAAACTGCTCTGGAAAAAAGTCGGTTGAAACAGCAAAGTTTAAAGTCTGCAATTGAGCACAAGCTCTGTAAATAAAGCATGGCTACAAAGATTACGATGGTAACAAAGCCAAAACTCCGATACAAAAACAGCAGTGTCGACGCAAGGTAACAATAAACGGAAGTATCATTTGTCCCTCCTTTCTTGCTATCATTACACCGCCAACGATGCAAGCCAGCAGAAATACTGAAATTAATTCAAGGGTAATACATATCCATGTTGTCAGAACCGACGAGCCTGACCAATTTGCTGCATAAAGGAACTTCAACATCAGCCGCGGACAGCTTCATCAATGAACTTATTCTTCAATATCATGCAACCACAGCTGACCAACAAACATCCAATGCTCCTTGCCGATTCGAACGCCCTTAAATCTCGCGGGGTTCTTAACGAATGTTTGATACCAGCTGAAGGGCGAAAATATACATGATGATAATGCCACCGTAAATAGATATTTGTGCAGCCCGAGGAAAGTGTAGTCAAGCGATAAAGTCTGCTGCTAAACAAAACAAATAACAACCACGTTGCGGCACGCGGTATCTTCATCGTACTGACATAATAGCCGAGCCCAGAATTGACTAAAGCTAAAATACTAAACATTACAATATTTGCCATGTTAACTTGTTGGTTTGGTATTAAACTTGCCAATAGTTAAGGAGCGCCATCAGTCAGCACGGTGAACCACCCTTATAGATTTCTTTGTCAAGATGAAGCACTAACTTCGAACGGTCAGACAGGGTATAAAATCGTTGGTAAATTCGATGGCATCAAAGTTACAAGCGTTCTGAGAGCTGGCAAAACATACAGTCTCAAGATCATGCCAGTAATCATCCGAGCTGCTTTTCTTTTTACCATCTTCTAAGTCTCCATGTGAGCCGTAATCTTAATGGTATCATTAGGACATGCTTTTTTCACACATGGTACGACGTACACTTATAACGCCCAATTCTAAACCGCGAGCCTGTATCTTTGCATCTGCAAGTCCTCTCCAGTAACACTTTAAAGACAAAGGCGTCCGCGATGACGCTTGGCAACATGCAGTGTTGTTCCAGTTTCAGGATACCGTCCGGTCGACTTAGCGTAAACATTCCTTCATTGCAATACAAGCCAGCCAAAATTTACAGCCCCATAACACCAAAAATATGATTCAGACAACTATTGTTTATATTTTTCTTTAATCTATTGCTTATCACTCTTAGAAAAGTCCAGCCAGCGCCACAACATGTCATAACAACCAGTGTAAGCAACATTAATGGCATAAGATAACCATTCAAGCCTCAAATGAACTATCCGCACGTGGAAACCAACAGGCCCACATCATATCAGATAACGAATAAAGTCTTTCCGCTAAACCAAATAAAGCCCGAATATAATCATTAATGTATCGAACCATCATTCTGTCCAACGGTGCCCACCCTCCGAGGAAGATTAGCAGCTAAACCTGAGATAACAACAAGAAAGATACTCAGCGGTAAAAATAGCCAAATACCCGAGTATTCCATGATAACAGCCGTAAAACCATATACTATTCTGCAGGTCGAATGGACCGCGGTTTGCCTCGGCATTATCACCCATGAGGGAAAAGGAAAGCCACAACAGCAGGATATGTCCTGAATAAAAAAAGCCATTTAAGGGCCCAGTCTGAGCTGCAATAATATCCGTATTGCATCTTCACTATACAACAGCTGTAACCATGCAAAGACCAATGACACTTCACACAATATCTGCTGCACCACGCATAGCCGACACTACTGGTATTTTGTTCAACCCCAACCGCAAGAATAACGCCCAACACGCCAATAGAGCTGATAGCCGTAACCATAACACACACCCACATTAAAGTCGAGAACTACCGCTCCTTTGTTCAGGGAAGGAACGAAAATAAACTACCGAGGCGATAATTGTAGTAATGGCAAGCGTATAAAGAAATTTAATCAAGATCGTTCAACAAGAATCCTTTATCCAGCATCTTAGCACATCGGCCATGACCTGAAAAGATTCCCCATGGCCCCGCATAGGACCAAGACGACATTGAAACCATGCACCATACCCACGTTCCGAAAATATCATAAACATGGCTATAGGGCAATATAGCGTTAAAACGACAGCGCCCACAAGCACATTCTATCAAGAGTGTCCAAAATCACCGAGACCACATAACGCCGGAGAAGATTATCACCCACTGTAACTATTGAAAGTCAAACATTGTGCGAATGTTGTTAATTCTTTATTCTGTTATTATATTATTCTCTTTATGCTACTGCTTATTATCGAAGATCAGGAATACAAAGTCGATACTTGCACCCATAACAATAAGGTCAGCAACTTCGCCCCAACATTTTGTCAAGCACCCGCAATGATATCCATCGGACGCATTTTGACATGATAAGGACTCTTAGCAATACGTAAC